>OJRB01000005.1_pt1 | contig 172771 bp, 150 predicted proteins | sample 1599061 | NCBI WGS metagenome assembly OJRB01 (sample SAMN03922522, study PRJEB24848) | human gut metagenome | isolation source: stool sample | host: Homo sapiens | place: Germany | collected 2010-02 | reverse complement strand
CGCAACGAGAAGATCGGCAAGAAGATCCGGGAGGCCACCCTGGAGAAGATCCCCTTCATGCTGGTGGTGGGCGACCGGGATATGGAGGCGGGCACCGTGTCCGTCCGCACCCGCACCGGCGAGGACCTGGGGGCCATGTCCCTGGCGGACTTTGCCGCCAAGCTCCACGAGATCGTGGACTCCAAGGCAAGACAGTAAAAAAAGAACCCTTTTTCTCCGCCGCCCGGGGCTTCCCGGGCGGCGGAGCCGTTGCCTGCAAGGAGGCAACCGGTCCGGAAAATTTGCGGATTTTGTGATTTAGCCCTTGACATTCTCACAGATTTTGTTATAATAATCCATGCTGTTGTCGCAGCGGAATATATGCAGTGGTATCGAAGTGGTCATAACGAGCACGACTGGAAATCGTGTTGTCGTCAAAAGCGGCACGAGGGTTCAAATCCCTCCCACTGCGCCAGAGAAACCCCCGGAAAGCGGATGCTTTCCGGGGGTTTGATTTTGCCCGGCCCGGCAAATAAACCATCCCCCGCCCTGCCAATCGGCAAGGCGGGGGATGCGCTGTTCGGGTTATTCGCCGATGGGATCGTCGTCGGAGTCGTCGTGGACCGGCGCGCCGCCGTTGGCAGGCAGCGGGGCGATGAGGGTGCGGTACAGCCGCCGGAAGAACACCAGGGTCACCAGCAGGGAGGCGATCTCCGCCAGGGGATAGCTCCACCAGACCAGATCATCGTTGCCGATGGAATGGCCGTAGCGGGCCAGGACATAGGCGATGGGCACCAGAAACACCAGCTGCCGGATGATGGAGGTGGTCATGGAGTACACCGCTTTGCCCAGGGCCTGGAAGGAGCTGCCCAGGGCGATGCAGGCGCCGGCCATGCAGAAGCTCAGGGAGATGATCCGCAGGGCAGGGACGCCCACCTGGAGCATGGTGTCCGTGGCGTCGAATATCTTCAGCAGAGGCCCGGGAATGGCCCAGAAGATGATCACGCCCAGCACCATGATGCAGGAGGCGTAGATGGTGCTGCGCTTGATGGTCTCCACCATCCGCAGCCGGTTCTGGGCCCCGTAGTTATAGGCCACGATGGGCACCACGCCGTTGTTCAGGCCGAACACCGGCATGAAGATGAAGCTGTTGAGCTTGAAGTAGATGCCGAAGGCCGTGGCCGCCGTCTCCTTGGCGGAGTGGTACGCGATGAGGATCTTGTTCATGCAGAAGGTCATCACCGAGCCGATGGCCACCATGATGACGCTGGGCAGGCCGATGGCGTAGATGTTGCCCACCAGCCGCCAGTTGGGCCGGAAGCCCCGGAATTGCAGGTGAATTTCCTTGTTCTTCTTCAGGTTGAAGATCAGGGCCAGGATACAGCCGCAGAACTGGCCGATGACCGTGGCCACCGCCGCGCCGGTAACGCCCATGTCCAGCACGAAGATAAAGATGGGGTCCAGCACGATGTTCACAATGGCGCCCAGACCCTGGGTATACATGGACAGGATGGACCGGCCGGTGCCCTGCAGCAGCCGCTCGAACATGATCTCGCAGAACAGGCCCAGGGAGCCGCAGCAGCAGACCAGCAGATAGTCCGTGCCGTTTTCCACAATGTAGTCGATCTGGGTCTGGGACCGGAAGAAGGGCCCGGCAAACAGCAGCGCCAGCACGGCGCAGATGGCAAAGCCCACCACCGCCAGGAACACGCCGTTGATGGCCACAGCGTTGGCCCGCTCCTGATCCTTGGCCCCCAGGGCCCGGCCCATCAGGGCGTTGACGCCCACGGCGGTGCCGGTGGCCAGACCGATCATCAGGTTCTGGGCCGGAAACGCCAGGGACACGGCGGTCAGCGCCTGCTCACACACCCGGGACACGAACACGCTGTCCACGATGTTGTACAGGGCCTGCACCAGCATGGAGATGATAATGGGCAGGGACATGTTGATAATCAGCTTGGAAATGGGCATGGTGCCCAGCTTGTTTTCCTTTTCCATGGGACGGTATCCCCTCCTTGATTTCGATTCACAAAAGCATATTGTACCATAGCCTTGGACAAATGAAAACCCCCTGAAAGCCACATTTTCGTCGGCATTTCAGGGGATTTTTTATTCATTTTGGAAACTTATTTCGCCCGTCGAAACAATTTCTCACTGGGTCACCAGATAGCTGCCGCTGTCGGGGGCGTAGGCGGTCATGGCCACCACCCGGGTGGCGGCGTCATAGCTGGCGGGCAGGGCCGAGGCGTCCGCCTCCGGCATGACATACACCCGGTCAAAGCAGGCCGTCAGCAGCTCCGGCGTCAGGCCGCTGTCCGCCGTGGGCGTCTCCCGCAGCACCACGGACAGCACCGTGCCCTCCGGCAGCTGCTTTTCCAGAGCCTGGGCGAAGTCCTTCAGCACCGCCGTCCTGTCGGCAGGCAGGTCCAGGGCCGTCTGGTCGCCGCTGGTGGGATACAGGAACCAATCCAGCAGGATCTCGTCAAAGCCCAGCCGGGCGCACTCCTCGGCCAGGTCCGTGATATACCGCAGGGTCTCCGGCTTGGTGGGGTCCAGCCAGCGGCGGCCGGAGCCGTCCCGGTACGGGACGCCCTCGGCGGTGCACAGGGCCGCCCGGTCCCCCATGGCGTCGGCATAGGCGTTGTCGCAGAAGCAGGCAAGCCTTGCCACGGTGTAGCAGTCGCTGTCCAGAATGGTCTGGAGGTTCCGGCTGGTGGCATTGCCGCCGGTGAGGACGCCCTCCGGCAGGGACACCGCCGTGTGATAGGCCACGGAGCCGTCGTACATCTTCACGTTGACGGCCACGGCCTCCCGGCCCGTCAGCAGATAGCCGGGGTCGCCGCCCAGACAGCCGTAGGGCAGCTCCCAAGCGTGGATGGCCTCCACCTTCTGCCGCTGGGGCTCCTCCCGGGTGATGTCCACGTCATCCGGCGCAGGGGCGGGGTCCGGCTGGGGCTTCTCCGGCTCCTTCCGGAACCAGGGCAACTCCAGATGGGCCTTGCCCTCGTCGTCATACACCACGTATTCCTGGGTCAGCAGATAGGCCACCGCCGCGATCAGCACCAGCACCAGCACGATGACCAGCGCTACCTTGCCCCGGGTGTTTCTTCCCCGGTAGCGATGATATCCCTTTGTGGTCATGGAGCGCACCTCCGTTCACGGAAAATTCAGGGCTGGATGCTGTCCAGCTGGCCTACCCGGCGGGCATGGCGTCCGCCCTCAAATTCGGTGTTCAGGAACACCTCCACAATGCGCTTGGCCAGGTTGGGGCCGGTGATGCCCGCGCCCAGGGCCAGCACGTTGGCGTCGTTGTGGCGGCGGGTCATTTCGGCGGACAGGGAGTCCGTGCAGTGGGCGCAGCGGATGCCCTTGACCTTGTTGGCGGCGATGGAAATGCCGATGCCGGTGGTGCAGATGACGATGCCCTTTTCGCATTCGCCGGAGGCCACCAGCCGGGCCACCTTCTCGCCATAAATGGGATAGTCCACGCTTTCGGTGGAGAAGCAACCCACGTCCTCAAAGTCGATGTCGTGCTCCTCCAGCCAGATGAGAATGTCCTGCTTCAGCAGATAGCCGCCGTGATCGCAGCCGATGGCAATTTTCATGATTCGTTCTCCTCTCGGGTATCACAGGGCCTGAAACTGCGGCCGGCCCCGTTCAAATGTGGTGAAATAGCGGAAGCCGCAGGTCCGCAGAAGCTCCTGGCGCTGCCGGATGAAGCAGCCCACGTCCTCCGGCCGGTGGGCGTCGCTGCCCAGGGTGATGATCTCGCCGCCCAGACTGCGGTACAGCCGCAGAATATCCTCCCCCGGCAGGGGCTCGTTTCCCCGGTTGGTGTTGCACTCGATGCCCACCCCCTGGGGAACGATGGCGCGGAAGATCTCCTCCACCCGGTCCATGTGGCGGCGGAAGGTCATGTGCTCCCCGTGGTGCTCGTTGATATACCGCAGGGGCAGGGTCAGGTGGCCCAGCACCTGGAACCGGCCCCACCGGGCCAGGGCCAGCACATCGTCCAGATAGCTGTCGATGACACTATCATAATACGCTTCGCTGCCTTTTTCAATATAGTACAGGTCCATGTTGGCAAACTTTTTTCCGCTCAGGTGCACGGAGCCGATGACAAAGTCCAGCTCCTCCCCGGCCAGAAGCCGGTCCGCCCGGTCGAAGCTCAGCTGGGCCTCTCCCAGCTCCGCCCCCCGCCGCAGGGTGATCCGGTCCCCCCACAGCGCCTGGGCCTCATGGAACTGCCGCCGGGACTCCTCCCAGTCGAAGTCGTCCCGGGGAGCCAGGGTGCCCCAGTGGATGGTGTCCACATGGTCGGTGATGCACAGCTCCCGCAGGCCCTGCCGGACGGCAGCCTCCGCCGCCTGGGCCATGGTCTGGTGCCCGTCCGGGGAGCAGGTGGAATGGACGTGATAGTCTGCAAGATACATGGCTTACTTCTTCTTCCCGAAAAAGCTGCGGTGCTTTTCGTAGTTGCCTTCGCCCAGGGTCTCGCTGAATTTCTTCAGGGCCTCCTTCTGCTCCCGGTTCAGGTCCCGGGGCGTCTCGATGGTGACGGTGACGTACTGGTCGCCCCGGCCCCGGCCGTTGAGGACGGGAATGCCCTTGCCCCGCAGCCGGAACACGGTGCCGGTCTGGGTGCCCTCGGGGATGGTGTATTTCACCCGGCCGTCGATGGTGGGGATCTCCAGCTCCGCGCCCAGCACCGCCTGGGTGAAGGTGATGGGGGCCTCGCAGAACACGGAGGTGCCCTCCCGGCGGAAGATCTCGTGGGGCCGCACCATCACGGTAATCAGCAGGTCGCCGCTGGGGCCGCCGTTGGAGCCTGCGTGGCCCTGGCCCCGCAGGGAGATGGTCTGGCCGTTGTCGATACCGGCGGGGATGTTCACCTGAATGGTCCGGCGCTTGCGGATGCGGCCGCTGCCGTGACAGTCGGGGCAGGGCTGGTGGATGATCTTGCCGGTGCCCCGGCACTTCTGGCAGGGGCCCTGGCTCTGCATGACGCCAAAGGGCGTCCGCTGGGCCTGGGTCACGGTGCCGGTGCCGCGGCAGTCGGGGCACACCTCCGGCGTGGTGCCATGGGCGCAGCCGTTGCCTTTGCAGGTGGGGCAGGGCTCGCTGCGGTCCACCGTCACGGATTTCTCGCAGCCGAAGGCGGCCTCCGTGAAGTCCACGGACACGCTGGCCCGGATGCTCTCGCCCCGGCGGGGTCCGTTGCGCCGCTGCTGGCCGCCGCCGAAGCCGCCGCCGAAGAAGCTGCCGAAAATGTCGCCCAGGTCGCCGAAGTCGAAGCCGCCTGCCCCGTATCCGCCGCCCTGGCCCGCGCCATAGTTGGGGTCCACCCCGGCGAAGCCGAACTGGTCATATTTCTGGCGCTTTTCGGGATTGGACAGCACCTCGTTGGCCTCGTTGATCTCCTTGAACTTCTCCTCGGCCTCCTTGTCGCCGGGGTTCATGTCCGGGTGATACTTCCGGGCCAGCTTTTTGTATGCTCTTTTGATCTCGTCCTCGCTGGCGCCCTTTTCAACGCCCAGGACCTCGTAATAATCGCGTTTCTCTGCCATAACGGCCCGCTCCCTTCTCTGGGTCTTCTATCCCTGAACACCACAGGAAGGGACAGGAAGCCCTGCCCCTTTCCGGTGGTGAAATTTCACTTATTTATTCTTGGTGTCGTCGTCATCCACGACCTTGTAGTCGGCGTCGTAGTACTGGCCGCCCTGGTCACCCTGGGCGCCGCCCTGCTGGCCGGCCTGGGTGGGGTCGCCCTGGGGCGCCTGCTGCTGATACAGCTTCTCGCTCATCTTGTAGAACAGCTGGGTCAGCTCCTCGGTGGCGGCCTTGATGGCGTCGGTGTCCTCGCCCTTCAGGGTCTCCTTCAGCTTGTCGATACCGGCCTGGATGGGGGCCTTCTCGCTTTCGGGCAGCTTGTCGCCCACCTCGCTGAGGGTCTTTTCGGACTGATAGACCATCTGGTCGGCCTGGTTGCGGACCTCCACCTTCTCCTTGATCTTGGCGTCCTCGGCGGCATACTGCTCGGCCTCCTTCACGGCCTTCTCGATGTCGTCCTTGCTCATGTTGGAGGATGAGGTGATGGTGATGTGCTGCTCGGTGCCGGTGCCCAGGTCCTTGGCGGACACGTTGACGATGCCGTTGGCGTCGATGTCGAAGGTCACCTCGATCTGGGGCACGCCGCGGCGGGCCGGAGCGATGCCGTCCAGGTGGAAGCGTCCCAGGCTCTTGTTGGCGGCGGCCATCTCCCGCTCGCCCTGCAGCACGTTGACCTCCACGGAGGTCTGGTTGTCGGCGGCGGTGGAGAAGATCTGGCTCTTCTTCACGGGGATGGTGGTGTTGCGCTCGATCAGGCGGGTGCACACGCCGCCCATGGTCTCGATGCCCAGGGACAGGGGGGTCACGTCCAGCAGCAGCAGACCCTTGACGTCGCCGGTCAGCACGCCGGCCTGCAGGGCCGCGCCCATGGCCACGCACTCATCGGGGTTGATGCCCTTGAAGGGCTCGTTGCCGGTGAAGTTCTTCACGGCCTCCACCACGGCGGGGATACGGCTGGAGCCGCCCACCATCAGGACCTTGGACAGGTCGGAGGGCTTCAGACCGGCGTCGGACATGGCCTGGCGCACGGGGCCCATGGTGGCGTCCACCAGATGGCCGGTGAGCTCGTTGAACTTGGCCCGGGTCAGGGTCACGTCCAGGTGCTTGGGGCCGGTGGCGTCGGCGGTGATATAGGGCAGGTTAATGTTGCTGGTGGTCACGCCGGACAGCTCGATCTTGGCCTTCTCGGCGGCCTCCTTCAGGCGCTGCATGGCAACCTTATCGCCGGACAGGTCGATGCCCTCGGTGCGCTTGAACTCGCTGACCAGGTACTTCATGATGCACTGGTCGAAGTCATCGCCGCCCAGCCGGTTGTTGCCGGCGGTGGCCAGAACCTCGATGACGCCGTCGTCGATCTCCAGAATGGACACATCGAAGGTGCCGCCGCCCAGGTCATACACCATGATCTTCTGGGCCTGCTCCTTATCCACGCCATAGGCCAGGGCCGCGGCGGTGGGCTCGTTGATGATACGCTTCACGTCCAGACCCGCGATCTTGCCGGCGTCCTTGGTGGCCTGACGCTGGGCATCGGTGAAGTAGGCGGGGACGGTGATAACGGCCTCGGTGACGGTGCTGCCCAGATAGGCCTCTGCGTCGCTCTTGAGCTTCTGCAGGATCATGGCGCTGATCTCCTGGGGAGTGTAGGACTTGCCGTCGATGCTGACCCGGTGGTCGGAGCCCATCTCGCGCTTGATGGAGGAGATGGTGCGGTCGGGGTTGGTGATGGCCTGGCGCTTGGCCACCTGGCCCACCATGCGCTCGCCGGTCTTGGAGAAGGCCACCACGGACGGGGTGGTGCGGTTACCCTCTGCGTTGGGGATGACAACTGCCTCGCCGCCCTCCATGACGGCTACGCAGGAATTGGTGGTGCCAAGGTCGATACCGATAACTTTAGACATAATAATTGCCTCCTGAATATATGAAATAAAATTTGTTTACAAGGGTCAGTCCATCGGATACTCGGGGATCACGATGGCGGCGATGATATAGCCCAGCACGCCGCTGCCGCCCAGCAGGCTGAACAGCACCCAGGCCAGACGGATGATGGTGGGGTCCATATTGAAATACTCGGCAATCCCGGCGCACACGCCGGAGATCATCCGGTTATCCCGGCTTTTATAAAGTTTTTTTCCGTTCATAGCACATGCTCCTCTCAATTAGCAACCTTTACCATGGCGAACCGCAGGATCTTGTCGCCCAAAGCGTATCCCTGCTGGAATACCTCCACCACGGTGTTCTCCCCGGCCGACTCATCCTCCACATGCATCACGGCGTTGTGGCGGGCGGGGTCAAAGGGCTGGCCCAGGGCCTCGATCTGTTGTACGCCCAGCTTTTCCAGCACGGTCATGAACTGCTTGCAGATCATCTCCATGCCCTGGCGGTGGGGGTCCCCCTCCTCGAACTGGGCCAGGCCCCGCTCCAGGTTGTCCAGCACCTCCAAAAAGGGCTTCACGGTGTCGGCCTTGGCGTCGCCGTAGAGGCTTTCCTTCTCCTTGGCGGTGCGCTTGCGGAAGTTGTCATACTCCGCTGCCAGCCGCAGATATTTGTCGCTGGCGTCGGACACCATCTTGGCCAGCTGTTCCATTTTCTCCATCTGGTCCCGGGTGACGGTGAAGGTCTCCTCCGCCGTTTCCGGAGACGGCTCCTGCTGGGGCTGGGTCTCCGGGGTGTCCGTGTTTTCCTGTTCCTGCTTGTTTTCCTGATTCACATTCTCGCTCATGTTTCCTGGTCCTCCTTGGGGGGCAGCTGGTTCTTCCCGAACATGCGGCCCAGGCTCTCGGCAAAGTAGCTCAGGCGCGCCGCCACGGTGGCGTAGTCCATCCGGGTGGGTCCGACCACGCCCACCAGTCCCCGCATATTGTCTCCGATGTCATAGCTGGCCACCACCACGCTGCTGTCCCGCAGGGCCTCGTTGAGATTTTCGGGGCCGATGAGGATCTGCACCGGGCCGCCCTCCGTGGGCGCGGGCAGCTGTTCTTTATTGTCCACCATAAAGGTCATCAGGTCGTGGGCCTTGTCCGCGTCCCGGTATTCCGGGAACCGCAGGAACTCCTTGGCCCCGCCGGTAAAGACCTCCTGGCTGTTGGCTTCCTTCAATAGCCGTCCGGCATATTCCACCACCTGGTTCAGCGGCAGGAACCACTGGCCGGACACCTGCTCCGACAGGCTCATCAGCCGTCCGTTCATGTCCTCCGGCCCGATGCCGGTGAAATGGGTGTTCAGCAGGTGGCTCATGTCCGGCAGGCCCCCGTCGGCCACCGGCAATTGCAGCGGCAGCAGCTGGCTTTTCACCTGGCTGTCCGACAGCATCACCACGGCGATGAAGCTGCTCTGGTCCACGGGGATCAGCTCAAAGCGCCGCACGGTGGCGGCGGTTTTGTGGTCCGCCACGGTGTAGGCGGGATAGCCCACAAAGGACGAGACCATCTGGCCCGCCCGGGCCATGACCTGGTCCGTTCCCGCCAGCTTCTCGGCCAGGGAGGTGTTGAGCTTTTCCTCCTCCTCTCGGCTCAGGGACCGCCGCTCCATCAGCTCGTTGACATACAGCCGGTAGCCCTTGGCGGAGGGGACCCGCCCGGCGGAGGTGTGGGGCTGTTCCAGATAGCCCATCTCCGTCAGGTCCGCCAGCTCGTTGCGGATGGTGGCGGAACTGATCTTGCCGGGCATCCTCTGGGCGATGGCCTTGGAGCCCACCGGCTCCGCCGCCGCCACATATTCCTCCACCACGATCTTCAGTATCTGTCTTTTTCGATCGGTCAATTCCATATCGTTTTCTCCGTTAGCACTCCAACTTCCTGAGTGCTAAACGCAGTTTACCACCCCCTGCCGCCCTTGTCAAGTGGAAGCCTTTGAATTATTTGTAAACAAAGCCGGTTTTCCGCCGGGGAAATCGCCGAAGCGCCGCCGGTGGCGGATGAAGCGAGGCGATTTCTCCCTTGTGGTGTCACGGCAGGGATACTTTTTGACAAGCAAAAGAGGAACGGCTGCGCCGTTCCTCTTTTGCTATTTGTATTATTATATGCGAATATTACGCTTCGTATCAGAAGCTGACGTTCTCCGGGTCCGGCTTCTGGCAGGGCTTCACGCCGGTGACGTACAGCACCGGCCCCTCGCCGTCGTAGGCCTGGCACTGCTCCTTCTTCACGGTGGCCTGAATCTCCACCCACTGGCGGTTCTTGAACTTCTCCAGTCCCTCCCCCTTGCACACCAGGGCCAGGAACTGCATGTCGTTGTTGCAGCATACCATGGCGAAGCGGCCGGGGCAGTGGATCCCCGGGAACTTCTTGGAGTGGCACATCAGCGCCTTATACCGCACGGTGATGCCGTCGTAGCGCTGGGGGTTGTCCATCATGTCCACATACCAGATGCCGTAGTCGTTGTCCGGCACGTCCAGGTGGCCGCCGGACAGGTCAAAGGGGGCCATGTCCTCGGTGACGTAGTCCTCGCTGGTGCCGTCGGTGTTCTCCAGATAGATGTCCGCCCGGCGGTTCACCATCCGCAGGTTCCGGCCCCGCAGGGCCTTGCGCAGCTCCTCATTGCAGCGGTTGAAGATGATCATGTCCGCGTTAAGGATCTTTTCCATCATCAGCTGGCCCATGTTCCGCAGATACGGCTCAAAGGTGGTGGCGTCCACCAGGCACATGATCTGATACAGGATCCAGTTGGCGGGCAAACCCTCCCGGTACAGGGGCTCGAAGCTCCACATGCCGTTGAACTCGATGATCACCTGCTTGGGCCGGTACTGCTTTTCCAGCTTCTTGAAAAATTCCGGCGTCAGCTGGGCGGGATCGTCCACGGTGTAGGTGAAGACGTTGAACAGGGATTTGGGGTCGTACTCCGTCTCCCCCTCCTCGCAGCACAGCAGCAGGGTCCGGTCCTCGCTGGCGAAGCCGTCCTTCAGGATGCCGTTGATGAAGTCGGTTTTTCCGGCATCCAGAAAGCCGGTGATGAGATATACAGGAATGTCCATAGGCGTCTCCTTACAGGCCGAACAGGGTCTTCAGGCCGTCCTCCTTCAGCTGGGAGCCGATGACGCACAGGCGGCCGGTGTAGTCGGCGGCACCATAGCGCACCTCGTGCTCCTGGGGCACATAGTCAAAGTGCAGCCACTGGCCGTCGGCGGCGGGCACAATGCCCTTGGCCCGCAGGATGGCGCCGTATTCGCCGGAATCCAGGGCCGTCAGAATGCGGTCGATATCCGCCTGGGTGAACTGCTTGGGGGTCTCCGCGCCCCAGCTGGTGAACACCTCGTCGGCGTGGTGGTGATGGTGGTGGCAGGCGCACTCCGGATCGTCGCACTCGCCCTCGCCGTGATGATGGTGGTGATGCTCGTGCTCGTCGTGGTCATGGTCATGCTCATGATCATGGTCGTGATGATGGTGCTCGTGCTCGTCCTCATCCTCGTCATGATCATGATCGTGATGATGGTGATGCTCATGCGCATCCTCGTCATGCTCGTCGTGGTCATGATGATGGTGATGATGCTCAGCCTCCTCGGCCTCGTGCTCGGCCCGCATCTTCTCCAGCAGCTCGTCGGCCAGAGACACCTTTTCCACGGCGGCCAGAACGGTCTTGCCATCCAGCTGGTCCCAGGGGGTGGTCAGAATGGCGGCGGTGGGGTTCTTCTCCCGCAGCAGAGCCGCGGCGGCCTCCAGCTTCTCCTGGGTCAGCTTCTGGGTCCGGGACAGGATGATGGTGCCGGCGGCCTCGATCTGGTTGTTATAGAACTCGCCGAAGTTCTTCATATACACCTTCACCTTGCCGGCGTCGGCCACGGTGACAAAGGAGTTCAGCCTCATATCCGGAATATCCGCCACGGTGTTCTCCACCGCCACGATGACGTCGCTGAGCTTGCCCACGCCGGAGGGCTCGATGAGGATGCGGTCCGGCTGGAACTGCTCCTTCACCTCCCGCAGGGCCTTGCCGAAGTCGCCCACCAGGGAGCAGCAGATGCAGCCCGAGGACATTTCGGAGATCTGGATCCCCGCGTCCTTCAAAAAGCCGCCGTCGATGCTGATCTCGCCGAACTCGTTTTCGATCAGCACCAGCTTCTCGCCCTGATATGCCTCCTTCACCATCTTCTTGATGAGGGTGGTCTTACCTGCGCCCAGGAAACCGGACACGATGTCAATTTTTGTCATAACAGTACCTTCTTTTCTTCTCCCGCCGGGCGGGACATATTCTTTCTCCTATATCATAGCCTATTTTTTCAAAATTGCAAGGGGAGGGGAAAAAATTCACATTTCCGTCCGCATCACCGGCGGTTTGTCCCGCTTTTGCCGGGTTTTGTCCCGATTTTTCGGCGGGACAGGCCGGGACAGAAACAAAAGTGTAGCCATCCGGCGAAAAATACGGTATAATGGGGGAAAATCCAAAAAGTGAGGTATTTCCCCTATGTCCGTGAATCAGCAGCAGACCGGCGAATGGGCCCCCGATTGGGCTCCGGAAGCAGAGCCGGAATACACCCCCCGGCCCCGGCGCAGCCGGAAGCAGCGCCGCCCCAAGTGGCCCGGCGTGGTCCTGGCCCTGGTGTGCCTGGCCACCATTGCCGCCCTGGTGTGGCACTTCACCCGGCAGCAGGCAAAGCCCCTGGAGACGGCGGCGGGCTATATCGCCTCGGCGACGGAAACGGCCCCCCTGTACGATGAGGAGGGCGCCGTTCTGGAGCAGCTGATCCGGGGCAGTCAGGTGAACTATGTGGTGGAGGAGGCCAGTGATGACCACCCGGACCAGGTTCGGGTGCCCCGGGAGGACGGCAGCTTCGGCTGGCTGGACCGGGCCAACCTCACCAGTGATGTCAACGCCGTGGTGACGCTGGAGACGGTGTATGTCCGCCGGGCCCAGAACCTGACGGACCAGGACGGGAACCCCACCGGCCCCCTGGTGCTCCGGGGCCAGGCCCTGACCGTTACCGGCTACCGGGGACTGGCGGAGGACGGCAGCGTGGCCTATTACCAGGCGGAGGGGGGCTGCATCCCCGCCCGGTATGTCCGCCTGACGGAGGAGGAGGCCGCCGCGGCCTATGACGCGGATATGGCCCAGCTCCACGCCGACCGGGGCGACAGCTACGGCGGCGGCGACGCGGCGGGACTGGACTATGATGCCTATGAAAAGCCCAAGTTCGAGAACAACGTCATGCCCGGCACCGTGAAGGCCCTGTATCTGAACAGCGAGGCCATCCGGAATCCGGAGGCCTACATCGCCGTGGCCGACGGCTGCGGCATCAACGCTTTTGTGGTGGACGTGATGGACGGCGGGGCTATCGGCTACGCCTCGCCGGTGATGCAGCAGTATTCCCCCAGCGCCTATGAGGACGCCTACAACACCTTAGAGGACTATCAGGCGGCGGTGCGGAAGCTGAAGGACGCCGGGTACTACGTCATCGGCCGGATCACCGCCTTCAACGACCCCAACCTGGCCACGGACCACCCGGAGTGCGTGGTGGCGGACCTGGACGGCAATCCGCTGAAGATCGGCGGCATGTACTGGCCCAGCGTATACAGCCGCGATGTGTGGCAGTATAAGGTGGACCTGGCCCTGGAGGCCGCCCGGACCATGGGCTTCAACGAAATTCAGTTCGACTACGTCCGCTTCCCGGACGGCACCTGGGGCTATGACGAGGCGGGCACCATCGACTACCGCAACACCAATGACGAGAGCAGGGCCCAGGCGGTGCAGCGGTTTTTGCAGTATGCCGCCGACCGACTCCATGAGGCGGGGGTGTATGTCTCGGCAGACGTGTTCGGCGAGTGCGCCGAGAAATACGTCACCGCCTATGGCCAGTACTGGGCCGCCATCAGCGGCGTGGTGGACGCCATCAGCGCCATGCCGTACCCCGATCATTATTCCGCCTCCGGCAGCTGGCTGCCCTGGGAGCATCCCTATGAGACCATGAAAACCTTCGGCGAGAAGGCCGCCGCCCGCCAGCAGGAGACCCCCTCCCCTGCCGCCGTGCGCACCTGGATCCAGTGCTACAACGCCATCCGGGAGCCCTATAACACCTATGGCCCCGACGAGGTGGCCGCCCAGATCCGGGCCCTGAACGACACCGGCAACACCGGCGGCTACATGACCTGGAATGCTGCGTCCAGCCTGGATAAGTACCGCTATGTCAGCGGCGCGTTTGAATAAAGCAGAAAATGGGATTTGATGGAGGAAGTAAGTATGCTAAACAACATAGAGTTCGACCTTTGGGCTGATGGCTATGACAAAACTGTTGGCATTTCTGATGAGGAAAACACATACCCTTTTGCCGGTTATAAAAAGGTTCTTGGGTTCATTTTTCAGGCCATAATGAGAGCTGAAAATGCCGCTGTGCTGGATATTGGATTCGGAACAGGCACATTAACGACAAAACTATACGAGCGAGGCTGTTCCATTTATGGGCAGGACTTTTCATCAAGAATGATTGCGTTGGCGTCTGAGAAAATGCCAAATGCGCATTTATATCAGGGGGACTTTTCAAAAGGGCTTGTCGAACCATTGCGTAACTTTCGTTATGATTATATTGTTGCGACATACTCTCTACATCATTTGACGGATGCGCAAAAGAACGACTTTCTGTTAGACTTGCGTAACTACTTAAAAGAATCCGGTAAAATTATTATCGGCGATGTTGCCTTTGAAACACGAAAGGACTTAGAACAGTGTAAATTGAAGGCAGGAGACACATGGGATAATGATGAAATCTACTTTGTCGTTGAGGAACTGAGAAAAGATTTTCCAGACCTTTCATTTGCACAAATGTCCGATTGCGCAGGCGTCCTGATTTTGGACTGACAACTTCAAGTTTGCCGGTTATCTTCAACAGGGCGTTTGAATAAAGCAGAAAACGGGATTTGACGGAGGTGCTTGGCGTGGAGATAACCGAAATTTCAAAAAACTATCAGGTGCGGAGGCTGGGCAGGGATGACGTGGACGCCATCTATGAGCTGTGCCGCGAAAACCGGATTTTTTACCGGTATCATGAGCCCCTTGTGACAAAAGAGAGCATATTGGACGACATGGAGGCCCTGCCGCCGGGAAAAAGCCGCGAGGACAAATATTACGTCGGCTTTTTCGACGGCGGGTCCCTGGCGGCCATTATGGACCTGATCCTGGGCTATCCCGAGAAAAATACCGCCTTCATTGGCCTGTTCATGACCGACGTGCGGTATCAGCACCGGGGCGTGGGTTCACAGATCATCAGCGGGCTTGCGGCGTATCTTTCCTCCTGCGGCTATGGGAAAATACGCCTGGGGGTGGACAAGGGCAATCCCCAGAGCCACGCCTTCTGGACGAAAAATCGTTTCCAGACCATAGGCGAGGCCCGGTACATTGTCATGGAGCGGGAGATATGACGTACAGGCGGGAGAGTCGGAAACAGGATGAGAAAAGATGCTGCTGAAAATCACAGACGGTCAGGCGCTGGACGAGAGAAAGCTGATGGATGTCTACGCCGAAAGCAACCTGGAAAACACGGACTTTTTCTGCCCGGAGGAGCCGGACAAGGAGGCAGCCGTCCGCATGGTGGAGTCCGGATTTCTGGACTTTCTGAAAAACGAGTTCTTCAAGGAGCCGGAGGCCATTTGCTGGGTCCTTGAGGAGGACGGCGTGTGGGTCAGCGCCCTGAGGACCTGTAAGATTCCGGAGGGGCCGTATTACCTGGAGGCCCTGGAGACGCGCCCGGACCGGAGACGGCAGGGATACGGCGTCCGGCTCCTTTCGGAGGTCCTGGACGCAATGAAAGCGGAGGGACCGTTCCGGCTCTGCGACTGCGTGGGGAAAAAGAACACCGCATCCCTGCGGGCCCACGAAAAATGCGGCTTCCGGATCGTGTCGGAAAAGGGCTACGATTATCTGCACCGGGAGGCGGATGACCGGGATTTCGGGCTGGAATACCGCTATGAAAGGCCGTGACGGCTTTGAACAACAAAAGCACCAGGCAGGGGCAGGCCCTGTCCGGTGCTTTTGTTATGCAATCAGCTGTGCATGGGGCAGCCGTGGGAGGTGGGGCCCCGGCGCTGGGCCCGGACCTGGATCATCTCACCGGCGATGCTGACGGCGATCTCCTCCGGCGTCACCGCCAGGATGGGAGTGCCGATGGGGGTGTGCACCAGGTCGATGGAGGACTGAGGGATGCCCGCCTCCAGCAGCCGCTGGTTCACCGACGCCGTTTTCCGCCGGGAGCCGATGACCCCCACATAGGCAAAGTCCCCCCGAAGGGTCTGCTCCTCCACCTGGAAATCCCGGACATGGCCGCTGGTCATGATGACCACAAAGTCCTCGTCGGTGATGGTCAGATAGTCGCTGATGCGGGTAAAGTCCCCGCAGATCACCTGCTCCGCCGTGGGGAACAGCCGGGTGTTGGCCAGCTCCGGCCGGTCGTCGAACACCACCGGGCGGAAGCCGATGGTGGTCAGCAGGGGGCACAGGGCCTGGGAGATATGTCCCGCGCCGAACAGCAGGGCCCGCTGGCCGATGGACAGAGGCAGGGAGATATACCCCGCCGCCATGGAGAAGCCCGGGGTCCGCAGGGCCTGGGCGGTATCCTCCGGCAGACTGCCGGAAACCACGCTCTCCCGGTCCAGCAGCGCCGGAGCAGAGCCGTCCTCCGCCAGCACCAGCCACCCGGCGGTGTGCTGCTCCAGCAGAGCCAGGGCCCGGCTGGCGGTGTCGTTCCACAGGGGGTCCTCCGCCGGGATGAACTGGAAATGGGCGGTGACGTCGCCGCCGCAGACCATGCCGATGTCCCGCTCCGGGGCCTGGTACAGGGGGAACTCCCGGATGCAGGAGCGGCGCTGGTCCAGCAGCTCCCGGCACAGTTGGATGCTGCGCCCCTCCACCGCGCCGCCGCCGATGGTGCCCACCAGGCGGCCCTCCGCCCCCACCAGCATCTGTGCCCCGGCCTTCCGGGGGGCGCTGCCCCGGTCGGCGATGAGGGTCACCAGCACCGTGTCCCGGTGCTTTTCCACCTCGTAAAACAGCTGGGAGAAAATCTGCTCCATGGGGTCAGCTCTCCTTCCAGGCCCGGGTCTCCTCCAGCAGCCACTGACGCCAGGCATCCACGCCCAGGCCGGACTTGGCGGAGATGGGGAAAATCTTCAGATTGGGGTTGCGGCGGTGGGCGTACTCCACCACCTTGTCCATGTCGAAGTCGAAATAGGGCAGCACGTCGATCTTGTTGATGATCAGAGCGTCGCACACCGTGAAGATCAGGGGGTATTTCAGGGGCTTGTCGTGGCCCTCCGGCACGGAGAGGATCATGGCGTTCTTCACGGCACCGGTGTCGAACTCCGCCGGGCACACCAGATTGCCCACGTTCTCCAGCACCACCAGGTCCAGGTCCTCCGTCCCCAGCTCCTGCAGGCCCTGCTCCGTCATGCCGGCGTCCAGGTGGCACATGCCGCCGGTGTGCAGCTGGATGGAGCGGACCCCTGCGCCCGCCATGGCGGCAGCGTCCACGTCGGAGTCGATGTCGGCCTCCATAACGCCGATGCGCAGCTGATCCTTCAGCCCCTCCACGGTCCGCAGCAGGGTGGTGGTCTTGCCGCTGCCGGGGGAGGACATCAGATTCAGCAGAAAGGTCCCCTGGCCCTTCAGCTGTTGGCGGACCCGGTCCGCCTCCCGGTCATTATCGGCGAAAACGCTTTCCTTTACCTGGATGATCTTGTATTGGTCCATAAGAGCGCCTCATTTCTGTGGATTTTTCAGCAGTATAGCATATTCATCATGAATATGCAAATGTTCCGACAGAAAATGTGGAAATTTACCAAAAAAGGTTTGCCTTACCCACCGGTTTGGGGGTATAATGGAGGGAGACGAAGGAGGCAGATAGCATGATCTCGACAAAAGGGCGGTATTCCATCCGGATCCTTTTGGACCTGGCGGAGCATCGCAACGGCGGTTACATCCCCATGAAGGAGGTCGCTGCAAGGCAGGACATCTCGCTGAAATATATTGAGAAGCTGATGCCCGCCCTGAAGGCTGCCGGTTTCATTGAGAGCGTTCACGGCATCGGGGGTGGGTATCGCCTGGCCCGGGAGCCGGAGACGTACACCCTGTGGGACATTCTGCTGCGGTCCGAGGGCGATCTGGCCCCGGTGAGCTGCCTGAAGGACGGGGCCGGCGCCTGTGCCCGGGCGGCCGACTGCCGGACGCTGCCGGTGTGGGAGGGGTATTACCGGGTGACCCGGGAATACTTCTCCGGCGTGACCCTGGCAGACCTGATGTCCCTGCCCCAGGGGGACAACTACGTCATCTGAACCTGCGCCGCCCGGCCCGGGACTGCCCATCCCCGGCCGGGCGGCGCAGTTTTCCCGGTTCCGACAAAAAAAGCGGTTGCAAAACCGCCGGGAGTCTGCTATAATCAGCAGGTAGCGGTTCGCAGGGTTAGTACATCGGTAGTACATCGGCTTCCCAAGCCGAGGAGGCGGGTTCGATTCCCGTACCCTGCTCCAAAAAGAAATCACCATCCTTGAGGGATGGTGATTTCTTTTTGTGACATTGGTTTTGCCGCTCCCGGATCAGTAGTATATCCGGCGGCTGCCGGAGACGGTCTCCCGGGTGCAGTAGTCGATCCAGGCCACGGCGGCGGAAAGGTCCCGGTCCCGGATGTGGCGGCACAGGCGGACGCTGGTCTCATAGAGCATGGAAACGCCGTTGAGGGCGCAGAACCGCTCCCACAGCACCAGCACCGAGGAATAGAAGGACCGGAAGATCAGGGGCAGCAGGGTGTTGCCCGACTGCATGGCCAGCTCATGCTGGAAGGCAAAGGCCGCCTCCGCCGCATGGCGGTTGTCCCCGGCCTCCCGGATGGCCTCCGCCGCCCGGAACAGGGCAGCGATGTCCTCCTCCGAGGCGCAGGCGATGATCCCCGCCGCCGCCAGCTTGTCCAGGGCGTCCCGGATCTCCAGAATGGAGCGGATCTCCTCGTTGCGCAGGCGGCCCCGGTTATAGGTCATAATGGATTTCAGGGTGTCCAGGGTCCCGGCCCGGCGATAGTCCGTGACGAAGGTGCCCACCCGGGGCCGGACCTCTAAAAATCCCCGGCGCTCCAGCTCCGCCACGCCACTGTTGACCACCGCCCGGCTGACGCCCATGGACTGGGCCAGCTGGCGCTCCGGCGGCAGCTGCTGCCCCACCGGCAGCTCCCCGGAAAGGATCATGGCCTCGATGTGGGTGATGAACAGGTCCTTCAGCGATGGGGACACCAGCTTTTCAAACTCCATACGCGCTTCCTCCTCTGGCTGTGGTATGGCCACATACCACAGCCGATTTCGGTTCCATTATACCCGCTTTTTCTGGCTTTTTCAACACTTTTTTCCGTGTGACAGTTGACTTTTTAAGGAAACCTGTGCTATATTGGCGGCATGGCCGATGGTCCGGGCTTCTCTGGCTGGACCAGGCGGCTGAGCTTAGGAGACAGAAAATTTTTAAGGAGGAATGGACATGTTATTCCAGATCTATGGCGAGACCGCCCTGTACCAGCTGCTGGGCTTTGTGCTGGTGTTTACCGGGCTGGTGCTGGCCAACGAGTTCGCCCGCCGCACCAAGACCGGCGGTATCATCTGCTTTCTGGTGCTGCCCGCCGTGCTGACGGTGTATTTCATCGCCATCGCCATCGGTGCACATGCCGGGGCGGAGTGGGCCCTGAACAACCAGACCTATACCAACATGAACAGCTGGTTCCACTATGCCAAGCTGTACGCCGCCACCGCCGGGTGCATCGGCTTCATGATGCTCAAGTATAAGTGGAGCATCGGCAAGACGGAGTGGTTCAAGGTGTTCCCCTTTGCCATTGTGGCCATCAATATTCTCATCGCCGTGGTCAGCGACTTCGAGTCCGGCATCCGGGGCGCCATGGCCCTGAAGGAGTTCGGCGACCGCTGGTGGCTGTCCTCCGAGAACGTGTGGCTGTACGGCGGCTGGTGGAACTGGGTCAACGGCATTGCCGGTATCGTCAACATCTTCTGCATGACCGCCTGGTGGGGCATTTACTCCTCCAAGGATCAGAAGGACATGCTGTGGCCCGACATGACCTGGTGCTATATCCTGGCCTATGACCTGTGGAACTTCGAGTATACCTACAACTGCCTGCCCACCCACTCCTGGTACTGCGGTCTGGCCCTGCTGCTGGCCCCCACCTTTGCCAACCACTTCTGGAACAAGGGCGGCTGGATCCAGAACCGGGCCAACACCCTGGCTCTGTGGTGCATGTTTGCCCAGGTGTTCCCCCTGTTCCAGGACAACAGCGTGTTCAGCACCATCACCTCCGTCTATGCCAACGGCTTCATGGATCCCGCCATCCGGCCCACGGCGGCCAATCCCACGGCCCAGGGCGTGGTCTCCATTGTGGCACTGGTGGTGAACGTGGTGATCCTGGCCAGCATCATCAAGCGGGCCAAGGCACAGAAGAAGAATCCTTACAAGCAGGAGATCTTCACCGATCAGAGAGACTTCCGGGAGGCCATGGAGAGAGCCTGAGGGTAAGTCACGGCTGTTGGGACCCTCTTTCAGCCGAAGATTTATACGAGAAAAGCACGGCGCAAGCCGTGCTTTTCTTGATACTGTCAAAAATGGGCGAAGCCCATTTTTGACAAAAGGCTTGCAGTCTGCGAGGCTATTTTGCCCCGCCCTGCGGAGGGACGGCGGTGAGGGTCAGCGGATGGCGGTGACGGTGTAGCCCTTGTCCTCCACGGTGCGGCGAAGGGTGTCGTCCTCCACCGGGGCGGTGAGGGTCACCACGGCGGTGCCGCTTTCGTGGCTGACCTGAGCGGCCTGCACCTGGGGCATGGCCTCCAGGGCGGTGCGAACGGTGGCCTCGCAGTGGGGGCACATCATGCCCTTGATCTCCAGGGTCTTTTCCATAGCTTGTTCCTCCTTGATGTCGTTTAAGTGATTGGTTCGTTTATGATCGTGCCGGTTATCCCGGAGCTTGAACAGATTCAGCCGCAGGGCGTTGGACACCACGCAGAAGCTGGAAAGGCTCATGGCCGCGGCGCCGAACATGGGGTTCAGGGTCAGCCCCAGAGGGATGAACACCCCGGCGGCCAGAGGAATGCCGATGGCGTTGTAGAAAAACGCCCAGAACAGGTTCTCGTGGATGTTCCGCAGGGTGGCCCGGCTGAGCCGGATGGCGGCGGGCACGTCCAGCAGACTGCTGTTCATCAGCACCACGTCCGCCGCGTCGATGGCCACGTCGGCTCCCGCGCCGATGGCGATGCCGGTGTCGGCCCGGGTCAGGGCCGGGGCGTCGTTGATGCCGTCGCCTACCATGGCCACCTTGCCCCGCTGCATCAGCCGGCGGATGGCGGCCTCCTTACCCTCCGGCAGCACCCCGGCGATGACCTGATCCACCCCCGCCTGGGCCCCGATGGCCTGAGCGGTGCGCTGGTTGTCGCCGGTGAGCATCACCACATGGATGCCCATATTCCGCAGCTCCCGGACCGCCTGGGGGCTGTCCTCCTTGATGACGTCCGCCACGGCGATGACGCCCAGAAGCCGGTCCTCCGCCCCGAAGAACAGGGGCGTTTTCCCCTGCCGGGACAGTTCCTCGGTTCTGGCCTGCAGGTCCGGAGAAACGGCGGCGCGCTTCTCTGTAAAGGCGGCGCTGCCGCCCCAGAGGGTCTTCCCCTCCAGCACAGCCGTCAGGCCGTTGCCGGGCAGGGCCTGGAAATCCGACACCTCCGGGGCCGTCAGCCCCGCCGCCCGGTCCAGCACGGCCCGGGCCAGGGGATGCTCGCTTTTCTGCTCCAGGGCCAGGGCATAGGTCAGCAGCTCCTGCTCCGTGACGCCCTCCGCCGGAAGGATGTCCGTCACCCGGGGCTGGCCGCTGGTGATGGTGCCGGTTTTGTCCAGAGCCACGATCTGCACCCGGCCCGTTTCCTCCAGGGAAGCGGCGGTTTTGAACAGGATGCCGTTTTTGGCCCCCAGGCCGCTGCCCACCATAATGGCCACAGGTGTGGCCAGGCCCAGGGCACAGGGGCAGCTGATCACCAGCACAGAGATGCCCCGGGCCAGGGCATAGCCCACCGGGTGGCCCAGCAGCAGCCACACCGCCGTGGTCACGGCGGCAATGGAGATCACCGCCGGAACGAACACGCCGGAGACCTTATCGGCGATCTTGGCGATGGGGGCCTTGGTGGCGGCGGCGTCGCTGACCATGCGGATGATCTGGGACAGGGTGGTATCCTGGCCCACCCGGGTGGCCCGGCAGCGGAGATAGCCGGACTGGTTCACCGTGGCGGCGGACACGCCGTCGCCGGGGGCCTTGTCCACCGGGATGCTCTCGCCGGTGAGGGCGGACTCATTGACGGCGCTGGACCCCTCCAGCACCACGCCGTCCACGGGGATGCTCTCCCCGGGCCGGACGGCGAACTCGTCCCCCTGCTGCACCTGCTCCACCGGCACCTCCACCTCCCGGCCGTCCCGGAGCACAGAGGCGGTTCTGGGGGCCAGGCTCATGAGGCTTTTCAGGGCGTCGGTGGTTTTGCCCTTGGACCGGGCCTCCAGCATCTTGCCCACGGTGATCAGGGTCAGGATCATGGCGGCGGACTCAAAATAGAAGTCCATCATATAGGTCATGACGGCGGCTTCATCGCCCCGGACCTGGGCCGCCGTCATGGCGAACAGGGCATAGGTGCTGTAGCCGAAGGCTGCCGTGGCCCCCAGGGCCACCAGGGTGTCCATATTGGGAGCCCGGTGCCACAGGGCCTTGTAGCCGCTGATGAAGAACTTCTGGTTGATGACCATGATGATCACCGTCAGCAGCAGCTGGGTCAGACCCATGGCCACATGGTTGTCATCGTAAAAATGCGGCAGGGGCCAGCCCCACATCATGTGGCCCATGGAAAAGTACATCAGCACCAGCAGAAAGCCCACGGACCACAGGAGCCGCCGCCGGATCCGGGGCGTCTCGTGGTCCTCCAGCTGCTGCTCATCGGCACTGGGAGACGACTGGGCCGCGCCCTTTTCCGACGCGCCGTAGCCCGCCGCCTCCACGGCGGCGATGACGGCGGAGGGCTCCGCCGTGCCCTCCACGCCCATGGAGTTGGTCAGCAGGCTCACGGAGCAGGCCGTGACCCCCGGGACCTTCCCCACCGCCTTTTCCACCCGGGCCGAGCAGGCGGCGCAGCTCATGCCCGTGACATTGTATTGCTTCATTGGGTCCACTCCTATTTCATCAGCTTTTGCAGGGTGGTCACCAGCTCGTCGATGACCTGATCCTTGCCGTCCCGGATGTCCTGGGCCACACAGGTGCGGATGTGGCTGGCCAGCAGCTCCTTGTTGAAGGCGTTGATGGCCGCGTTCACCGCCGCCGCCTGAACCAGAATGTCGGGACAGTACGCCCCGGCCTCCACCATGCCCCGGATACCCCGGATCTGGCCCTCGATGCGGTTGAGCCGGTGAATCAGGCGCTTATATTCCTCCGGCGAGCGCTCCTTTTTCCGTTGGGAGCAGTGGCAGCAGTCATGTTGTTCCATAGTTTCCCCGCCTCGCTTCGTTTCATGATACCCAGTGGGGGTATCTATAGTTATATACCCCTCCCGGGTATTTGTCAAGCAAAAAAATCTCCCCGGGCGGGGAGATTTTTGTGTTATTGGTAATCCGACAGCAGGAACATGGGCTTCACGGCCACCACCTCGTCATACTCCCACTGCTCCACCTGGACATCGGCGGTCAGGGCCTTCAGGTCCCGCTTCACCACGTCCAGGGCCTCGTCGGCGGTCTGGGCCTGGCCCTCCCGCAGAACGCGGATCATCCGGGTCAGCACCACCGGGTGGGCATAGCGGGCAGGCAGGGGGAAATCCTTCGGCAGCACCGCCGCCAGGTCCGCCTGAGCCTGCTCCCATTCCCGGGTCAGGGCCGTTTTGTTGTTGCGGGCGGTGGGCAGCACATGGGCCCCGGAGAACAGGAACACCGCCGCCAGGCCGAACAGGGCAAAGTAGATGCCCACGCTGTTGGTGCCCCGGATCATGGACACCACGCCGTATACCAGGGCAATAAGCCCGGCGATGACGATGGCCAGGGCCACCCACTTATAGCTGGGGTTGGAGCGGTCATTGACCCGCTTGGCCTTGGCCGCCTGGGACAGGCGGCGGGTCAGGCTGGTGTGATCCTCCAGGAAGGTGCGGGCCTGCTCCAGGCGCTCCCTTTCGGCCTGGGCCTGGGGCGTCAGCTCCTTGAGATAGCGGCGGGCGTTCTCGGCCCGCTGCTGGGCCATGTGCTGCTCCACCTTGCGGCTTTGCAGCGGCAGATCCGGGCAGAGCTTGGAGAGGTAGGCCAGCAGGTTGTCCACGTCCTCCTCGTGCTTGAAATTGCACTGCTTTTCGCCGCCGTCGTACTCCACCACCAGGTAGGGGATGGAGCCGAAGGCCCCCTTGCCGGTGAAGCCGCCCTTGCTCATGGCCACACGCTTGAACACGCGGCGCACCGAGGACAGCGCCACATAATAGTGCCGGTCGATGAAAAAGCTGTTGAGATACAGGGCCTTTTCGCCCACGCCGCAGGGGCCGAAGCGGCGGCAGCCCTTCTTATCCGTCGCCAGGGTCTCGTTATCCAGCGTGACGCTGCCAAGGCGTGCAGGTGCAAAGATCATAGCAGTTCCTCCCATAGGGGCAAAGCGGCAGGAGGGGCCTGCCGCTTTGCGAAGTTGTGAAAAAGGGGCGAATTACTTGCCCAGCGTCTCGTAGTGAGGCTGGGTATGGCGCTTCTTGATGGTGTACAGGAAGATACCCAGGAACAGGACGGCCACGGCGATGCCGATGGGGTAAGCCACGGCGGTGTTGTACACGGTGACGCCCTCGGCGGTCTTGTGGTTGATGAACTGGCCCAGGCACTCGTTGCCCAGCAGGAAGTAAGTGGCGGAAACGGCGCTCATAAAGGTGGCAGGCACGGCGGTGATCCAGTAGTTCTTCTTCTCATAGTACAGGTACATGGAAGCGGCCCACAGGACGATCATGGCCAGAGTCTGGTTGGTCCAGCTGAAGTAACGCCAGATAACGGTGTAGTCGATGAAGCCCAGGGCATTGCCCACGCCCAGGACGGCGCCCACGCCCAGAACGGGCACGCACAGCAGCAGACGGTTCTTCCACTTCTTCTGGTCGATCTTGAACCAGTCGGACAGCACCAGACGGGCGCTGCGGAAGGCGGTGTCGCCGGAGGTAATGGGGCAGGCAATGACGCCCAGCATAGCCAGGGCCACGCCCACCTTGCCCATGGTCTTGACGCAGACATCATAGATGGCGGCAGACTGACCATTGGCCAGGATCTCGGCCAGGCCGGTGTTCAGGCCGCCGGTGACCTCATACAGAGCGCAGCCGGCAGCGGCCCACACCAGGGCGATGACGCCCTCGGAAACCATGGCGCCGTAGAACACGAAGCGGCCCTGCTTCTCGCTCTTCATGCAGCGGGCCATCAGGGGGCTCTGGGTGGAGTGGAAGCCGGAGATAGCGCCGCAGGCCACGGTGATGAACATGAAGCTCCACACGGGAGTTCCCTTGGGATGCATGGAACCGAAGTGATCCCAGATCTCAGGAATGGTGTACTCAGGCTTGACAAAGATGCCCACGGCCACGCCGACGGCCATGACGATCAGGCAGATACCAAAGATAGGATAAATCTTGCCGATGATCTTGTCAATGGAAATAAAGGTGGCGATGAAATAATACACCAGGACGATAATCAGCCAGAACAGAGTGGTGGTGACAATGCCGGTGGAGCCGCCGTTCTTGAACAGGGTGACGATCAGGCCGGCAGGACCCACGGCGAACACGGTGCCCACCATGATCAGCAGCACCACGCTGAACACACGCATGACGTTCTTCATGAAGCCGCCCAGGTAGATACCGGAGATCTCGGAGATGGAAGCGCCGTTGTTGCGCTCGCTCATCATGCCGGAGAAGTAGTCATGCACTGCACCGGCAAAGATCGTACCAAAGGTGATCCACAGGAACACGATGGGGCCCCACAGAGCGCCCTGCATAGCGCCGAAGATGGGACCAAGGCCCGCGATGTTCAGCAGTTGGATCATGAACAGCTTCCACTGGGGAAGGACCACATAGTCCACGCCGTCGTTGATCTTCACAGCGGGGGTCTCGCGGTCGTCCGGCCCGAAGGTGTTTTCCACCACCTTGCCATAGACGAAATAACCGCCGATGAGCAAGGCCAGGCAAATCAGAAAGCTTACCATTTTTTCTCCTCCTTCATACATACAATGTAACGATTTGAAGCAAAAGGGTGCGAATCCTTTTGCTTTCCGTCCAATATGATAATTTTTTTACAGAAAAAGTCAATCCCCACTTTGCACAAAAAATCTTTACAATTCCGTTACGATATTTGCAGATTATTCGCGTTTTCTTTATTCTGATGAAATTATGTGCTGTCCGTCGTCTGGTCTCATACGGTGTTTTTGAGTATTGGCAAACCGTTTTGTTTTCCCCATTGGTAACGTTTTTGGTCGTTAAACCCGTTTCCATGCGAAAAATCCCGCACGGGAGCAGGATATGGCCGGTCAGCGCTGCTGTTCCCGTTTCAGGCGGCGGATGTCCTGCCCGATAAAGGGCAGCAGTTCAAACTCCCCCTCCAGCCGGGACATGATCTGGGCGGAGTATCGCCTGCCGATCTGATCGGGGTCCAGATTGGTGCTGATGATGGTGCTCCTTCCTGCCAGAAGGCGGCTGTTGAGCAGCTGGTACAGGGCACTCTGAACAAAGGCTGTGGTCATCTCCGTGCCCAGGTCGTCCAGGATCAGCAGATCGCAGGCCATGCAGCGCTCCACGCTCTCATCCGGCTCGTCCACGTCATCCCGGCGGAATTTTGATGCCTCGAACTGGGAGAAAATATGCCCCGCCGTGTCGTACACCACGGAGAAGCCATCCTCGCTGACCACCCGGGCGATGCAGGCGGACAGAAACGTCTTGCCCAGGCCCGGCGCGCCGAACAGCAGCAGATTCTGCTTCCCGGGGCGGAAGTCCCGGGCGAAGGACTGGCAGATCTCCAGATTCCGCTGGGCCGCCTCCCGGGGGGAGCGGGGCAGGCCGCCCCGGTCCGTGGAATAGTAGTCCAGGCGGAAGGTGTCGAAGCTCTGGGAGCCGATGTCCAGCATGTGGGACAGCTCCGCAATCTGCTCCCGGGCGTAGTAGCTGCGCAGGCAGGCGCACATGGAGCCGTCCGGCAGGAACCCGGCGTCGCCGCACCGGGCGCACCGGGGCTTCTCCTCCAGATAGTCGGCGGGGTAGCCCATGGCCGTGAGGAGCTCCTCACGGCGGCGCTGGAGGGCCAGATTCTCGTCCCGGATGGCGTGGATGGCGGGCACCGGGTCCTGGCCTCCCTTCAGGGCCCTGGTGATGATCTGGCTCATGGTGCCGCGCAGGCGGCGGTCGATGTCCGCCAGCTCCGGCTCCCGGGCAAACAGCTGCTGCTGACGCTCCCGGAACTGCCGGGCCCGGCGCTGCTTATCCTCGTCAAAGCGGGCCATGGCCCGGCTGAGAATTTTTCCGTCGTAGGGCATGGGGTTCCCTCCTTTACCGATTTATATTACCACTTCATGTATTTTTCCATGCGGGAGTTGTCCTGATCCGGCTTGTCCGGCTTCGGGGACGGCTGGGCGGGCTTTCCGGCGTCGCCCTGCTGGACCTCCTCCGGCGTATGCCAGCCGTTTTCGTGCCAGCGGCGGAGGATGCCGTTGAGATACCGCCACTCTAACTGCTTCTTATAGAATATGGTCTTGTCGTAGGCCAGGGCCACCGTTTCCGGCGGGAAGCCCTTGTCCATCCAATCGGAGATGTACTTTTCCTCGCTGGCCACCGGGCGGCGCTGGCCCAGGCCCAGCACCTGCATATAGGCGGACTGGCCCTGCTGTCTGTCCCGCCAGGTTTTCAGATAGCGGGCGGCGCTGTCCTGGTCGAACAGGCCCTGGCTGGCCCAGTAGTAGCCCTCCTTCTCGATCTGGCGCAGGGTGGGGCGGCGGCCAGGGCCGTAGCGCTCCTCGGACCGGGTGATGCAGTGGTTCACCAGCAGATAGATCACGTCCGCCGGCATGCCCAGGTCGTCATACAGCCCCGCCAGCACCTGCAGGTCGGCGGTTTTCAGCTTGCGGCCCAGCTTCTCCTCCACCTGGGGGATCAGCATCCGGAAGGAGCGGTCGTCCTCCAGAAGGGCCGCCAGGTCTTGGGCGCTGTATACCGGGCGCTCCTCCGCCGGGGCCGGAGGCGGCGTCTCCGCCGGACGCTGGATCAGGCCCAGCCGCTGCAGGCCCGTTTCCGCCGCATTCAGCCGCAGCTGGCTCCAGCGCAGCCGGGACTGAAGCTCCTGCTCGGTGATGCCCCGGTCCGCCCGCATCAGAAGCAGGTATAAAAGCGCGGCGTCGCCGTCGCCGTTTTTCACCAGGCGGTCCACCTGGTCCGCCGTCAGCACGATGCTGGGGTCATTTTCCCGCAGGATATAGCCGCTCATAGCCGCGCCCTCCCTTCTGTTTCCTTCGGAACCCCTTTATTTTACACGAAATCCCCCGGTTCGTAAAGCCGCCCAGGCAGGTTTTTCACAAAATTCTCCTTTTCGGCAGAAAAGGCTTTTCCCGGCGGGATTTTGTGGTATAATGGATTCTGTATCGGTATGGCTCTTTTTGCGGTTTACATAAATAGGAGGACGACATGGCAAATAAGGTGACAATGAACATCTGCGGCCAGGAGTATACCCTGGTGGCAGACGAGAGCGCGGCATATATGGAGAAGGTAGGCGCACTGGTGGACGAGAAGATGCGCCAGGTGCTGGATGCCCTGCATGTGAGCCAGACGGACGCGGCGGTGCTGGCGGCGGTGAACCTGGCGGATGAGCTGCTGAAAAATCAGGCGGCGGCGGAGAATCTGCGCCGGCAAGTGAAAAACTATCTGGATGAGGCCACTCAGGCCAAAAATGAGGCGTCGGAGCTGCGCCGTCAGCTGTTCAAGGCCCAGCAGGGCCGGGGCCAATGATGGAGCTGCTGAGCCCCGCCGGAGGCTGGGAGGCTATGGTAGCCGCCGTGCAGAATGGGGCCGACGCGGTGTATATGGGCTTCGGCGGGCTCAACGCCCGGCGCAGCGCCCGGAATTTCACGGACGAGGAATTCCGTGCCGCCGTGGCCTACTGCCATCTGCGGGGGGTGAAGGTGTATCTGACCCTGAACACCCTGGTGACGGACCGGGAGCTGCCTGCCGCCGCCGAGGCCCTGAAAAAAGCCTCGGACATGGGGGTGGACGCCATCCTCATCCAGGACTGGGGCATCTGGCGGCTGGCCCGGGAAATTGCGCCCGATGTTCCCCTCCACGCCAGCACCCAGATGAGCCTGCACACCCTGGGCGGGGCGTGCAGGGCGGCGGAGCTGGGCCTGGAGCGGGTGGTGCTGGCCCGGGAGCTGAGCCGCCGGGACATCCACACCATAACCCGGGGCTGTCCCGCGGAAATCGAGGTGTTCGGGCACGGGGCCCTGTGCATGTGCTACTCGGGTCAGTGCGAAATGAGCGCCGTGATCGGCGGGCGCAGCGGCAACCGGGGAGCCTGCGCCCAGCCCTGCCGCCTGCCCTACGGCGTCAACGAAAAGGCCGCCGGAGGCCATCCCCTGAGCCTGAAGGACGCCAACCTGGCGGACTATGTGCAGGAGCTGGAGCAGATGGGCGTGGCGTGCCTGAAGCTGGAGGGCCGCATGAAGCGACCGGAATATGTGGCGGTGATCACGGGGATCTATCGCCGCCTGCTGGATGAGAATCGGGGGCCCACCCGGGAGGAGTCCCGGCAGCTGGAGGCCGCCTTCTCCCGCAGCGGCTTCACCGACGGATACTATAAGGGGCGCACCGGGCCGGAGATGTTCGGCACCCGGCCGGAGAACGCCCCGGAGCCCAAGGAGCTGTTTGCCCGGGCCAAGGCCGGGTACAGCAGGGAGGACAGCCGCCGGGTGCCGGTGGACATGGTCTGCACCCTGCGGGCCGGGGAGCCGGTATCCCTGACGGCCAGCGCCGGGGGACACGTCGTCCGGGCGGAGGGTCCCGCCCCGGAGGAGGCCCGGAACCGGGCCCTGACGGCGGAGGAGCTGCAGGCCCGGCTGGAGAAAACCGGCGGCACCGTGTTCCGGCCCCGGGACACCCGGGTGGAGCTGGAGGAGGGGCTGATGCTGCCGGCCAGCGCCGTGAATGCCCTGCGGCGGCAGGCCCTGGAGGGCCTGGAAGCCGCCCTGGCCCAGCCGCCGGTGCGGCGGACGGGTACCCCCTCTCCCCTGCCCCAGGCCCAGCCGGGACCTGACGCGCCGGTGCTGACCTGCTCCATTATGCGGCCGGAGCAGCTGACGGAGCCCCTGGCCCAGTGCGAGACGGTGTATGTTCCGGCGGAGCTTCTGGAAAAGCTCGACCTGGACCGCTGGGCGGAGATGACCCATATCTGCGCCGTTCTGCCCCGGATTTTCCGGACGGAGGACCAGGCGGCGCTGCGGGCGCTTTTGCAGCAGCACCGGCAGAAGCTCTCCGCCGTGGCCCTCGGCAATCTGGGGCATCTGCCCATTGCCGAGGGGCTGGGTCTGCCCCTGTGGGGAGACCTGGGGCTGAATCTTTTCAACAGTGAGTCCCTGCTGTTCTGGAAGGAACTGGGGCTGGAAGCCGCCGCCGTGTCCATGGAGCTGCGGTGGCAGCAGATCCGGGACCTGCGGAAGGTTCTGCCCTGCGAGGCGGTGGTATACGGCCGCCTGCCGCTGATGATCATGGAAAACTGCGTCATCCGCAATCAGCTGGGCTGCCGGGACGCCGGGCGGGACTATGGAGACCGCACCCCTGCCTGCCGGTGCGGCCAGGAGAATGTCCTGGTAGACCGCACCGGGGCGCAGTTCCCCTTGGTGGGCCAGTGGGGCCACCGGTGCGAGATCGAGAACAGTAAGGTGCTGTTCCTGGCGGATAAGCCGGAGTGGCGGCAGCTGGGGCTGACCCGGGCACGGCTGCGGTTCACCACGGAGCCGCCGGAGGAGTGCGTCCGGGTGCTGCAGGCCTATCAGGGCCGCAGCGACTACCGGCCGGACCAGCTGACCCGGGGCCTGTTCTACCGGGGCGTGGAATAAATACGTCCGGTTATCAACCTTTACAATCTTTTCACAGTTTGTTTTCACATTCAATAGGAGCAAGTGGTACAATGGAGCTTAAAATCAAGGCGGTGTCGCCGAAAATAGGCCGGGAGTTCCCGCTGCCCCAGTATAAGACGGCGGGAGCGGCGGCCATGGACCTGTGCGCGTGCACGGAGGAGGACGTGACCCTGGCCCCGGGCCAGCGGATGGGCATCCCCACGGGAATTGCCATTGCCCTGCCCTCCCCGGACTATGCGGCCCTGGTGTTTGTGCGCAGCGGCATGGGGTTCAAGCACGGAATCGGCCTGAGCAACGGCGTGGGCGTTATCGACAGCGACTATCGGGGGGAGATCTCCGTGGGGCTGGTGAATCTGTCCGGGGAGGACTATACCATCCGGCCCGGGGACCGCATCGCCCAGCTGATGGTGGTGCCGGTGGTGCGGCCGGATCTGGTGCGGGTGGACGCGCTGGACGAGACGGAGCGGGGCGCAGGCGGCTTCGGCTCCACCGGGAGGTGAGGCCATGGCAAGGATCGTGCTGGCCTCCGGTTCCCCCCGGCGGCAGGAGCTGCTGACCCGGATCGGCATCCGGGATTTCACCGTGCGGGTGCCTCAGGTAGAGGAGTGGTATCCCCAGGGCCTGACGCCCCCGGAGATCGTGTCGTATATCAGCCGGGAGAAATCCCAGGCGGTGCCGTCGGAGGAGGACGAGATCGTCATCACCGCCGACACCATGGTGTTTCTGGACCAACAGCGGCTGGGAAAGCCCAAGGATGAGGCGGACGCCCTGCGGATGCTGACGGACCTGGCGGGGCGGCGGCACACGGTGTGCACCGGGGTTACCCTGCGGCAGGGACAGCGGTCCCTGACCCGGGCCCAGTCCACGGACGTGTATTTCCGGCCCGCCGGCCGGGAGGAGCTGACGGCCTATATCCGGGGCGGCGAGCCCATGGACAAGGCCGGGGCCTACGGCGTGCAGGGCCAGGGGGCCCTGCTGGTGGAGCGCATTGACGGGGACTTTTTCAACGTGATGGGTCTGCCGGTGCTGCTGCTGAGCCGGATGCTGGCGGAGTTCGGCGTGACGCTGCTGTGACCAGTTTATCAAAAAAGGCTTTTTTGATAAACTCGACGATAAGGAATACGCTATGAAACGATTTTTTCAGAAAAACGGCATTATGATGCTGGCCGCCGTGGTGGTGGTGGCGGTGGGGCTGTGTATCGCCAGCGCCGTCAGCAACCAGACGGGATTTTTGCAGAACGCCGCCGGGGTGGTCACCTATCCCTTCCGGGCGGCGGGTTCCGCCGTGGCCGGATGGTTCCAGAACATCGGCCAGCGATTCGAGACGGTGGAAGCCCTGCGCCAGGAGATCGAGGAGCTGCGCAAGGAAAACGCCCAGCTGAAGGAGGATGCGCGTCAGGCCAAGACCGACAGCGAGGAGAACCAGCGGCTGCGGGACCTGAACGGTCTGCGGCAGCAGCGGCGGGACTTCACCTTTGAGGCGGCCCGGGTCATCGAGCGCAGCACCTCCAACTGGTCCAGGACCCTGACCCTGAACAAGGGCACCGGCCTGGGCGTGGCCATCGGCGACTGCGTGGTGGATCAGTACGGCTATCTGGTGGGAGTGGTCACCGAGGCGGGCGCCAACTGGTGCACCGTGACCACCATCCTGGACACGGATTCCCAGCTGGGGGCCCTGGTGTTCCGCACCGGCGAGGTGACGGTGGCCATGGGCGACCTGGCCCTGATGGGGCAGGGAAAACTGAAGCTGTCGTACCTGGAGGGGGAATCCAGCCTCATCAACGGCGACATGATCGTCACCTCCGGCCTGGGAGGCTACTATCCCTCGGGACTGGTCATCGGCTCCGTGGAGGAGATCAAAACCGATGACAACGGCTTGACCCGCTACGCCACCATCATCCCCAAAACCGATATCACCCAGCTGGTGGAGGTGTTCGTGATCACGGACTTCACCATCGTGGATTGAGAGGAGCGGCCATGAATCAATCCATGAACCAACGGGATATGTTCTTCAAATGGCTGTACTACGCCGGGGCGGTGCTGCTGCTGGTGCTGGTGCAGTCCCTGGTGCTCAACCGCATCTCCGTGTGGGCGGTGCACCCGTTTCTGCCGCCGGTGATCGCCGGGATCATGGCCATGCTGGAGGGTCCCGCCGAGGGGGCCGTGTTCGGCGGCATCTTCGGCCTGCTGTGCGACCTGACTATGCCGGGGGTCATTCCGTGCTTCTATACCCTGGCGTTTCTGGCGGCGGCGCTGCCGGCGGCGATGATCGCCAAGCGGCTTCTGAGCCAGGGATTCCTGTGCGCCGTTCTGTGCGCGGCTCTGGCTCTGGTGATCACGGACCTGCTGCACACGGTGCTGCTGACCTTCCGGCAGGGGGTGGAGCTGAGCGCCGCCCTGTCGCTGACGGGGCGGGAGCTGGCCGTGACGGTGGTGCTGTCGCCGCTGGTGTATCTGCTGCTGCGCAGCGTGCACAACCGGATCCTGAGATAGGAGGCGTGCCATGAAGAAAAACGCATTTGACCCGGTGCGGGTCCGCATCTGGGCGCTGACGGGGCTGATGGGCCTGTGCCTGCTGGCCTTCGCCGGGGTGATGTACTATACCCAGATCCTCCACGGGGAGGAAAACCGGGCCAAGTCCCTGGCCAGCAACGCCGCCAGCGAGACGGTGGAGGCCTCCCGGGGGATCATCACCGACCGCAACGGCAAGGTGCTGGTGTCCAACCGGCTGACCTATACCCTGATCTTCTCCGCCAAGGATTTTGAGAATGACCAGGATCTGAACGCCGCCATCCTGCGGCTGACGGACCTGTGCACCGAGAACGACACCGTTTGGAACGATACCCTGCCCCTGAGCAAAACCGCGCCCTACAGCTATACCGACGCCCAGGACAGCGAGGGCTTCGCCCTGTTCCTGAAGAACAAGAGCATCCCCTATTCCAAGCTGTCCCAGGTGACCCCCACCCTGCAGCCGGACCGGTTCATGGCCAAGCTGCGGGAGCTGTTCAAAATCGACAGCAGCTATACCGACGACCAGGCCCGGACCATCGCCGGGGTGCGGTATGAGCTGGCGGTGAAGAGTCTGACGGACGCACAGTACGTCTTTGCCGACGACGTGTCCGTGGAGCTCATCAGCCAGACGGCGGACGGCCAGTATCAGGGGGTATCCACCGGCACCTCCTCCGCCCGGGTGTATAACACCGAATATGCCGCCCATGTGCTGGGGCGGCTGAGTCCCATCTACTACGAGGACTGGGTAGGCGACCCGGAAAACGGCGTCACCGGCTATCGGGACATGGAGGGCTACTCCATGAACTCCCTGGTGGGCCGGGAGGGCGCGGAGAAGGCCTTTGAGTCCTATCTCCACGGCACCAAGGGCACCCGGATCATCACCACCAACGAGGAGGGGAAGATCACCGGCGAGCTTTACACCAAGGAGCCTCAGCCCGGCGGCACCGTGGCCCTGACCCTGGACATCGACGTGCAGGAGGACACGGAGAAGTCCCTGGCCCAGACCATCCAGGCCATGACCGCCAAGGACGGCGTCGTCCGGGGCGGCGCGGCGGTGGTGGTGGGGGTAGGCTCCGGCGAGGTGCTGGCCATGGCCAGCTATCCTACCTATAACCTGTCCACCTTTGACCAGGATTACAGCAAGCTGGTCAGCGACACCGTGGGCACTCCCCTGCTGAACCGGGCCATCGGCGGCGCATACGCCCCGGGCTCCACCTTCAAGCCCTGTACCGCCGTGGCGGCCCTGGAGTCGGGGATCATCACCCCCTCCTCCACCATTGTGGACCGGGGCGTGTATGACTACTACAAATCTCCCCAGCCCCGGTGCTGGATCTATAACGAGTACGGCGGCACCCACGGGCGGGTCAACGTGTCCCAAGCCATCACCGTGTCCTGCAACTATTTCTTCTATGAGGTGGGCCGGTTGACGGGTATCAAGACCCTGGCGGACTATGCCAAGCAGTTCGGTCTGGGCGAGTATACCGGCATCGAGATCGGCGGGGCGGGAAGCGCCGAGGCCAAGGGCTCCATGGCCACCCCGGAGTTTGCCGAACGCAACGGTCTGGAGTGGACCGACGGCCAGACCCTGACCGCCGCCATCGGCCAGAGCTATGACCTGTTCACGCCCCTGCAGCTGGCCAACTACATCGCCACCCTGGTGGGCAACGGCCAGCACTATGAGGCCCATCTGCTGAAAAACGTGAAATCCTACGACAACTCCTCGGTGATCTACGCCTATGACAAGGCACCGCTGAACACCGTGGAGATGAGCGACAGCACCGTGCAGGCGGTGAAGGAGGGCATGCACAATCTGACCACCGGGAGCCTGTCCTACTACTTCTCCAATTGCGTGGTGTCTGCCGGCGCCAAGACCGGTACCGCAGAAACCGGTATCGCCAACACCAACAACGGCGTGTTCGTGTGCTTCGCCCCCTATGACGATCCCCAGATCGCCGTGGCCGTGGTCATTGAAAAGGGCGGCTCCGGCGCGGCCCTGGCCTCCACCGCCGTGGACATTGTGAACTCCTATTTCTCCCAGGAGGAGATCGGCGCCGTGGTCATCGGCGAAAATACCCTGCTGAAATGAGGCATTCCATGAGCAAGATCTTTGACTCCCGCGATACGGAATATAAGTCCCCCTTTGGCGCCGCCGTGTGCGGCGCCACTGTCCGTTTCGCGGTTCGACCGGGGGATGAAAACGTTACCGGCGTGACGCTGCTCCTGCGGCGGGAATTTGCGGGTACGGAGCAGGAGGTGGCCCTGTCCCCCGGCGATGACGGCCGGTGGCAGGGGGTATACACCGCCCCGGAGGAGCCGGAGCTGGTGTGGTACGCCTTCCGGTTTTCGTATCCGGAGGGGCAAAGGCTATACGGCCTTCACGGCTTCGACGACCAGGCCCGGTGGCAGCTGACGGTTTATGACGACAGCCGCCCTACCCCCGCCTGGTTCGGCCGGGGGATCACCTATCAGATCTTCCCGGACCGGTTCTGCCGCACCCGGGTGCCGGACCCCGCCGGGATGGTGGGGGACCGGGTGGTCCACCAGGATTGGGACGACACCCCGGTGTGGCGGCCCGACACCCAGGGGATCATCCGCAACAACGATTTCTTCGGCGGCAGTCTGGCGGGGATCACCTCCCGATTAGACTACCTACAGAGTATGGGAGTAGGTACGTTGTACCTGTGCCCGATTTTTGAGTCCGACAGCAACCACCGGTACGACACGGCGGACTACCGGCGGATTGACCCCATGCTGGGCACCGAGGAGGACTTCCGCACCCTGTGCCGGGAGGCCGGGTGCCGGGGCATCCGGGTGATGCTGGACGGAGTGTTCAACCACACCGGCAGCAACAGCCGGTATTTCAACGCCCAGGGGTTCTATCCGGAGCTGGGGGCGGCCCAGAGCCGGGAGTCCCAGTATTATAATTGGTACTCCTTCCACCCCTGGCCGGAGGATTACGACGCCTGGTGGGGCATCAAGACCCTGCCGGCGGTGCAGGAGTCCGCGGACAGCTATCGCCGGTTCATCATCCGGGACGGAGACTCCGTGGTGCGGCACTGGCTGCGGCAGGGGGCCTCCGGCTGGCGGCTGGACGTGGCCGACGAGCTGCCGGACGACTTCATTGCCGAAATTCGCAGTGCCATGGACCAGGAGAAGCCCGACAGCTTCCTGCTGGGCGAGGTGTGGGAGGACGGCAGCAACAAGATCGCCTACAGCCAGCGCAGGCGGTATCTGCTGGGCAGCGAGACCCACGGGCTGATGAACTATCCCTTCCGGACGGCGGCCCTGGACTGGCTGCGGGGCGGCGACGCCGCCGTCTTCCGGGACACCATGGAGGTCATCCGGGAGCACTATCCCCGGCCCGCCTTTTACAGCGCCCTGAACATTCTGGGCACCCACGACACGCCCCGGATCCTGACCCTGCTGGGAGCGGAGGATGTGCCGGATACCAAGGACGGCCGGGCGGCGTACCGCCTCTCTCCTGCCCAGCGGCAGAAGGGCCAGGCCCGGCTGCGGGTGGGCGAGATGCTGCTGTACTGCTTCCCCGGCTCCCCCACGGTGTACTACGGGGACGAGGCCGGGATGGAGGGCTTTGAGGACCCCCTGAACCGGGGGACCTATCCCTGGGGCCGGGAGGACCAGGAGCTGCTGGCCTTCTTCCGCCAGCTGGGGCAGCTGCGCCGGGAGCGCCTGTCCATGCAGGAGGGGAACCTGACCTATCTCCATGCCCGGGGCGGCGTTCTGGTGCTGCGGCGGCAGCTGGGAGACGAGATCACCGTGGCAGCCCTGAACGCAGGCGAGGACGCCGCAGAGGTAGCCATCCCCTGGCCCCGGGAGCTGGCCCGGGAGGCCCTGACCTTCCAGCAGTTCTATGCCCCCGGCGGGAAGCTGCGGCTGCGGCTGCCGCCGGTTTCGGGGATGATCCTGATATGACCCACGGGGTGGATGTTTCACGTGAAACATCCACCCTTTTTTGCGTGTTGGTTTCGCCGTTTCACGTGAAACATTTTTCTCAAGATTTTTCTCATTTTGCAGATTTTCTATTGAAACCGACTGAAAATGTGATATACTAAAATAAAGACCGACAGAAAGCGAGTGTGGACAAAGTGGCGAAAATCGTGGCGATCGTGAATCAAAAAGGCGGCGTTGGGAAGACCACCACCTGTGTCAACCTGGCTGCGGCCCTGAAATACCTGGGGAAGCGGGTGCTTTTGTGCGACTTTGACCCCCAGGCCAACGCCACCTCCGGCATGGGGGTGGACAAATCCGTGTCCAACGGCGTGTATGACGTGCTCATCAACGGCGTGGAGACCCGGAAGGCCATCGTCACCACCCCCTATGGCGACGTGCTGCCCAGCAGCAAGGCCCTGGCCGGGGGCGGCGTGGAGATGATCGAAATGGCGGACCGGCAGTTCCTGCTGCGCAGCGCCCTGGACGCCGTAAGGGACGACTATGACTATATCTTTGTGGACTGTCCCCCCTCCCTGGAGTTGCTGACCCTGAACGCCCTGTGCGCGGCGGATTCCCTGCTGGTGCCGCTGCAGGGGGAGTATTATGCCCTGGAGGGGCTCAGTGACCTGATGAACACCGTGCGCATCGTCCGGCGGAACATGAATCCCCGGCTCCAGATCGAGGGCGTGCTGCTGACCATGTTCGACGGGCGCACCAACCTGGCCATTCAGGTGGCCCAGGAGGTCAAGCGGTTCTTCCCCGGGAAGGTGTATGCCACGGTGATCCCCCGGAACATCCGCTTGTCCGAGGCACCCAGCCACGGAAAGCCCATCACGGCCTATGACCGGGGCTGCCGGGGCGCGGAGGCCTATCTGGCCCTGGCCAACGAATTTCTCAAGAAAAATACCTGATTCCGTGCGGAAAGGAGCGTTTCAGCAATGGCCAACAACCCAAAAGGGCTGGGCAAAGGCCTGGCCGCCCTGTTGGGAGACGACGTGATCGATTCCCAGGAGGAAAAGAGCAGTCTGTTTCTGCCGATTTCTCAGGTGGAAAGCTGCGCATCCCAACCCCGCAAGCAATTTGACCCGGAGTCCCTGGCGGACTTAGCCGACTCCATCCGGGAGCACGGCATCATCCAGCCGCTGACGGTGCGGAAGCTGCAGTCCGGCTATTACCAGATCATCGCCGGTGAGCGGCGCTGGCGGGCCGCCCGCATGGCGGGACTGACCCAGGTGCCGGCCATCGTCATCGAGGCCGACGACCGCAAGGCCATGGAGCTGGCCATGATCGAGAACCTCCAGCGGGAGGACCTGAACCCCATCGAGGAAGCCGAGGGCTATCAGGTGCTGATGAGCCAGTACAACATGACCCAGGAGGAAACCGCCCAGCGGGTGGGCAAGTCCCGGTCCGCCGTGGCCAACGCCCTGCGTCTGCTGAACCTGTGTCCCCCGGTGCGGGCCATGGTGGAGGACGGACGGCTGACCAACGGCCACGCCCGGGCCCTGCTGCCCCTGTCCCCTGCCCTGCAGGAGACCACGGCGGCCACCATCCTGAAAAATGACCTGTCCGTCCGGCAGACGGAGCAGCTGGTGAAGAAGCTCACCGCTGGGAAGAAGGAGAAGCCCTCCCCTGCCGGTCTGATCGTGGACTATGCCCAGGAGGCCGCCCGGGATCTGGGGAACACCCTGGGTCGGGGATGCCGCATTGTCTCCGGCAAGAAGAAAGGGCGCATTGAGTTGGAATATTACGGTGTGGACGACCTGAACGAGCTTTTGGAAGCCCTGCACACCATCAAAAAACCATGATGTTTCACGTGAAACACGGAAAGGTGCGATAAAAGCCATGCTTGATATCAAATTTGTCCGGGACAATCCGGAAGCTGTTAAAGAAAACATCCGCAAGAAATTCCAGAACGCCAAGCTCCCCCTGGTGGACGAGGTCATTGCCCTGGACGCCGAGAAGCGGGCCGCCATGAACGAGGCCAACGACCTGCGGGCCCAGCGGAACCAGCTGTCCAAGCGGGTGGGTATGCTGATGGGTCAGGCCAAGAAAGACCCCAGTAAGCTGGCGGAGGCCGAGGAGGCCAAGGCCCAGGTGAAAGCCAACGCCGACCGGCTGGCCCAGCTGGAGGAGATGGAGGGGCATCTGACCCAGCAGATCACCAAGATCATGATGGTCATCCCCCAGATGATCGACCCCTCCGTGCCCATCGGCCCCGATGACTCCCACAATGTGGAGGTCCAGCGCTTCGGCGAGGCCAAGCTGCCGGAGTTCGATATTCCCTATCACACGGAGATCATGGAGCGCTTCGACGGCATCGACATGGACGCCGCCGGGCGGGTGTCCGGCAACGGATTTTACTATCTAATGGGCGATATCGCCCGGCTCCACGAGGCCGTGCTGGCCTATGGCCGGGATTTCATGATCGACAAGGGCTTCACCTATTGCATTCCCCCGTTTATGATCCACGGCAACGTGGTGGAGGGCGTCATGAGCCAGACCGACATGGACGCCATGATGTATAAAATCGAGGGCGAGGACCTGTATCTGATCGGCACCAGCGAGCACTCCATGATCGGCAAGTTCATCGACCAGATCGTGCCCGCCGAGTCCCTACCCCAGACGCTGACCTCCTATTCCCCCTGCTTCCGGAAGGAGAAGGGCGCCCACGGCATTGAGGAGCGGGGCATCTATCGCATTCACCAGTTTGAAAAGCAGGAGATGATCGTGGTCTGCAAGCCCGAGGACTCCAAGAAGTGGTACGAACAGCTGTGGCGCTACAGCGTGGAGCTGTTCCGGTCCCTGGATATCCCGGTGCGGCAGCTGGAGTGCTGCTCCGGCGACCTGGCGGACCTGAAGTGCAAGTCCTGCGACATCGAGGCCTGGTCTCCCCGGCAGCAGAAGTATTTCGAGGTTTGCTCCTGCTCCAATCTGGGCGACGCCCAGGCCCGGCGGCTGAAAATCCGCTACAAGGACGAAAACGGCAGGATGCAGCTGTGCCATACCCTGAACAACACCTGTGTGGCCCCTCCCCGGATGCTGATCGCCTTCCTGGAGAACAACCTTCAGGCCGATGGCTCCGTGCTGATCCCCCAGGCCCTGCGGCCCTATATGGGCGGCCACGACCGCATCGTTCCCAAGCACTGAGGACGGAAGGAGGATACTTATGAAGAAGTTTTTTCATGAGTTCAAGGAGTTTGCCATGCGCGGCAACGTCCTGGACATGGCCATCGGCGTGGTCATCGGCGCCGCCTTCGGCAAGATCACCACTTCCCTGGTCAACGACATCATCATGCCCCTCATCGGTCTTATCACCGGCGGCATCGACCTGACCCAGTGGAACATCGTTCTCAACAGGGCCGCCGTGGCAGCGGGCGATGCTGCGCCGGTAATGCTGGGCATCGGCAATCTGCTGGCGGTGATTCTGGACTTCATCATCGTGGCCTTTGCCATGTTCCTGCTGGTGAAAGCCATGAACAAGCTGGCCGCCCTGAAGAAGAAGGATGAGGAGCCCGCGCCGGAGGAGCCTGCCGGTCCCACCACTGAGGAGCTGCTGGCGGAGATCCGGGACCTGCTGAAGGAGCAGAAATAATTTGGAAGCCATTCTGAAAGAGGGTCTGGCCCAGCTGGGACTGGACACGGGAAGCATCCCGGCACTGACGGAGTTTTCCCGGCGGCTGCTGGAGAAGAACCAGGTCATGAACCTGACCGCCATCACCGAACCGGCAGACGTGGCGCGGCTGCACCTGCTGGACTGCGCCTGCCTGCTGACGGCGGCGGACTTCCGGGGCAAGCAGGTGGTGGACGTAGGCACCGGGGCCGGATTCCCGGGAATGCCCCTGCGGCTGCTGGAGCCGGATTTTGACCTGACCCTGCTGGACAGCCTGGGAAAGCGCATCGACTTTTTGCAGGAGACCGTGGACGCCATGGGCCTGCAGCGGGTCCGGTGCGTCCACGCCCGGGCGGAGGAGTTCGCCCGGCAGCACCGGGAGCAGTTCGACATAGCCGCCTCTCGGGCCGTGGCCCAGCTGAACGTACTGTGTGAGCTGGCCCTGCCCCTGGTGAAGGTGGGCGGCCAGTTCCTGGCCATGAAGTCGGTGGATACCGACGACGAGATTCAGCGCGCCAGAAGCGCCATTGCCCAGCTGGGGGGCAGAATTGGAAAAATCTGGGATTATACCATTCCCGGAACAGACGTGCGGCACCGGGTGGTCATCATCCGGAAGGAGCGTCCCACCCCGGCAGCCTATCCCCGGCCCTTTGCCCGCATCAAAAAAGCGCCGTTGGGCTGAGTCCCCAACTGTATACGAGGTACCTGGATATGGGAAAAATCATTGCAGTGGTCTCCGGCAAGGGCGGCACCGGAAAGACCTCCTTCACCGCCAACGTGGGTTTGGCGCTGGCCGCCCTTGGGAAAAATACCCTGTGCCTGGACTGCGACATCACCCTGCGGAACCTAGACCTGGCCCTGGGGCTGACGGACAAGGCCCTGATGGATTTTTCCGACGTCATCGCCGGCCGCTGCTCCCTGTCCGACGCGGCAGCCGATCACCCCAAGTATCCCGGGCTGCATCTGCTGACCGCTCCCCTGTCCCCCGGGGGACAGCTGGACGTGACCGATGAGCAGATGCGGCAGCTGCTGGACCAGGTGCGCCAGGAGTATGACTATTGCCTGATCGACGCCCCGGCGGGGCTGGGTCAGGGCTTCCGCCTGGCCACCGGCTGCGCCGACTGCGTGGTGGTCATCACCACCACCGACGCCTCCGCCCTGCGGGACGCCCAGCACACGGTGATGCTGCTGGATAAGCGCTTCACCACAGAGAGTCTGTTCCTGGTGGTGGGGCGGGTGCAGAAGAAGCTGCTCCGGGCCCTCCACAGCACCATCGACGACGCCATGGACGCCGCCGGGCTGCCCCTGCTGGGGGTGGTGCCGGAGGACGGCGACGTCCCCTATGCCCTGAACCGGGGCATCCCCCTGCGGGATATCAACTATTACGCGGCCCGGGCCTATGAAAACATCGCACGGCGCATCACTGGGCACCAGGTGCCCCTGATGCGAATCTGAAAACACGAAAGGAAGTGCCTCCATGAATATCGCACTGATCGCCCACGACAACAAAAAGGAACTGATGGTCCAGTTCTGCACCGCATACTGCGGCATTCTGGCCCAGCACACCCTTTGCGCCACCGCCACCACCGGTCTCCAGATCGGGGAGGCCACTGGCCTGCGCATCCACCGCTTCCTGTCCTTCGACCACGGCGGCGGCCAGCAGATCGCAGCCCGCATTGCCTATAATGAGCTGGACATGGTTCTCTGCTTCAGCGACCCCAACCAGAAAGTCCCTGACGAGGACGTGGCCAATATCTTCCGCCTGTGCGACCAGAACAATATCCCCTATGCCAGCAACGTGGCCACCGCCGAGATGCTGGTGCTGGGCCTGGCCCGGGGCGACCTGGCCTGGCGTGACATTGTCAACCCCAAAACCAAGCCCTTTACCGCTTGACAAGCGGGCCAGAATGCCATAAAATAGGAAGAACGACCGCCATAAAGGAGACAGGAGTACCTTCACCCCCACCGGCACCAGAGAGGCGCGACACCGGCTGCAAGCGCGCCCCGGCAGGAGAAGCGAAGACAGTCCCCCAGCGGGGATGGAAACATCCACGGCCCGCTCCCCGTAACAGGAGCCCTGAGGGCCCCTTGGGGCTGAATTTGGGTGGCACCACGAAGCGTATCCATGCGCTCTCGTCCCAAACACGGGACGGGAGCGCATTTTTTCGTACCGAAATACACAACAGAAAGGAAATATTTCACCATGGCAACTGTGACCCCCCGGACTCTCTCCGGCTTCATGGAGCTGCTGCCTGCCCCGCAGCAGCAGATGGAGCGGATGATGGAGATCCTGCGCACCACCTACAGCCGATACGGCTTCACTCCCCTGGACACCCCGGCCATCGAGGCCAGCGAGGTGCTGCTGGCCAAGGGCGGCGGCGAAACCGAGAAGCAGATCTATCGCTTCCAGAAGGGCGACGCCGATCTGTCCCTGCGGTTTGACCTGACGGTGCCCCTGGCCAAGTATGTGGCCCTGCACTACAACGACCTGGCCTTCCCCTTCCGCCGGTATCAGATCGGCAAGGTGTACCGGGGCGAGCGGGCCCAGCGGGGCCGCTTCCGTGAGTTCTATCAGGCGGACATCGACATCATCGGCGACGGCAAGCTGGACATCACCAACGAGGCGGAGATCCCCTCCATCATCTATCAGACCTTCACCTCCCTGGGCCTGACCCGGTTCCAGATCCGGGTCAACAACCGGAAGATCCTCAACGGATTTTACGCCATGCTGGGCCTGACGGAGCAGTCCGGCGACATCATGCGCACCGTGGACAAGCTGGACAAGATCGGGGCCGGCAAGGTCCGGACCTGCCTGACGGAGGACGTGGGACTGACGGCGGAGCAGGCCGACGAGATCATGCGGTTCATCTCCATCACCGGCAGCAACCGGCAGGTGCTGGACGCCCTGGCCGGGTATCAGGGACGGCACGAGCTGTTCGACCAGGGGCTGGAGGAACTGAACACCGTCACCCGGTATCTCTCCGCCTTCGGCGTTCCGGAGGAGAATTTCGCCGTGGATCTGACCATCGCCCGGGGCCTGGACTACTACACCGGCACGGTGTATGAGACCACCCTGCTGGACCATCCGGAGATCGGTTCCGTGTGTTCCGGAGGACGTTACGACAACCTCGCTGCGTATTATACCGACCGTCAGCTCCCCGGCGTGGGTATCTCCATCGGCCTGACGCGGCTCTTTTATGTGCTGGGCGAGCAGGGTCTGCTGAACCCCCAGCTGCCCACGGCTCCCGCCGATGTGCTGATCCTGCCCATGACCCAGGACCTGACGCCGGCCATCCGGCTGGCTACTCGGCTGCGGAGTGCAGGCGTCCGCACCCAGCTGTATACAGAGCAGAAAAAGTTCAAGGCCAAGATGAACTATGCCGACAAGCTGGGGGTCCCCTATGTGGTGTTCCTGGGGGACGACGAGATCGCCGCAGGACAGGTGGCCTGCAAGGATATGACCTCCGGCGAGCAGACCAAGCTGTCCTTTGAGGACACTCTGTCCCGGATCACCCAGGGACTGTCCCAGCGAAACCAGGGCAAGGTCATCCTGGAATAATAAATACAAACCGAAATATCTGAATGAAATATTTCAACTTGTAATCAAGTAATTCAATACAGAACGTGATATTTTAACCAAACTATACAAATATTTATCAGAACAGGAGCGATTCATATGATGCAGATGCGAACCCATACCTGTGGGGAGCTGCGGCTGGCCAACGCGGGTCAGCGCGTGAAAATCGTGGGCTGGATGGAAAACGTCCGGGTCGTGGGCCAGAACTTCGCCTTTGTGGTGCTGCGGGACTTCTACGGCACCACCCAGGTGGTGGTGGAGAACCAGGAGATGATGGACATCATCAACGGCCTGAACAAGGAGTCCACCATCAGCGTGGAGGGTACCGTCCGGGAGCGGGCCAGCAAGAACCCCAAGCAGGCCACCGGCGACGTGGAAGTGGTGCCGGAGAAGATCGAGGTCCTGGGCCGCTGCCGGTACAACAGCCTGCCCTTTGAGATCAATCGCAGCCGGGAGGCCGACGAGACCCAGCGTCTGAAATATCGTTATCTGGACCTGCGGAACCCGGCGGTGAAGAGCAACATCATCCTGCGGTGCCAGGTGGTGTCCGCCCTGCGTGCGGCCATGACCCAGCACGGCTTCCTGGAGATCACCACCCCCATCCTGACCGCCTCCTCCCCGGAGGGCGCCCGGGATTATCTGGTGCCCGCCCGGAAGCACCCCGGCAAGTTCTATGCCCTGCCCCAGGCTCCCCAGCAGTTCAAGCAGCTGCTGATGACCGCGGGCTTCGACCGCTATTTCCAGATCGCTCCTTGCTTCCGGGATGAGGACGCCCGGGGCGACCGCTCCCCCGGCGAGTTCTATCAGCTGGATATGGAAATGGCCTTCGCCACCCAGGAGGACGTGTTCGCCGTGCTGGAGGACGTGCTGCCCCCCATCTTTGCCAAGTTCGGCACCTATAACGTGGCCTCCTCCGCCCCCTTCCGCCGCATTGCCTATCGGGACGCCATGGAGACCTACGGCTCCGATAAGCCCGACCTGCGCATCGACCTGACCTGCAAAAACGTCACCTCCCTGTTCACCGAAAGCGAGTTCGAGGCCCTGCGGGGTCAGACCGTGAAGATGGTCCCCGTGTCCGACTGTAAGCTCACCCGCAAGCAGATCGACAAGCTGCTGGGCGACTGCGAGGTGCAGTCCGGCTCCAAGGCCTACTGGTTCAAGATGGACGAAAACGGCCAGCTGGCCGGCGGCATCGCCAAGTTCGTCACCGGTATCCAGGAGCAGCTGACCCAGGCCCTGGACCTGAAGCCCAACACCCTGGTGCTGGTGGCCGCCGGGGCCGCCGCCACCAAGTCCGTGGGCGTGCTGATCAAGACCTTCGGCGTGGCCTGCGAGGGCCACATGGACAAGGAGCGCTATGAGTTCTGCTGGATCGTGGACTTCCCCATGTACGAGATCGGCGACGAGTCCGGCCAGCTGGAGTTCTGCCACAATCCCTTCTCCATGCCCAGCGGCGGCCTGGAGGTGCTGCTGAAGGCCGAGCGGGGCGAGATCGACCCCCTGACCATCACCGCCGACCAGTACGACCTGGTGTGCAACGGCGTGGAGCTGTCCAGCGGCGCCGTCCGGAACCACGATCCCGAGATCATGGTCAAGGCCTTTGAGCTGGTGCGTCTGGGCGAGGAGGACGTGAAGAAGAAGTTCCCCGCCATGTACAACGCCTTCTGCTATGGTGCGCCTCCCCATGCCGGCATCGCCCCGGGCGTGGACCGCATGGTGATGCTGCTGGCGGGCGAAAGCTCCATCCGGGAGATCATCCCCTTCCCCATGAACAAGAACGCCCAGGATATCATGATGGGCGCCCCCTCCACCGTGGAGCAGAAGCAGCTGGATGAGCTGCATATTGCTATCGTGGGTGACGTGGAGGAGGACTAAGCCGCATACATCCGGGTTTCGGCGGGGCACATGGGCCCCGCCCTACTGGATTTTTAGAAATTATAAAACGCAGGACCGGCCTGGTCCTGCGTTTTTATTTCATCTCCTGCACCAGAAGCTCCAGAAGTTCCAGCTGGTGGCCGGTGAGCCGCCGCAGGCTCTGATTCAGCCGCTTCAGCCGCATAGGGTCGGCAAGCTCCACCGAGAAAAACTCCTCCGGCGTGACCTCCAGATAGTCGCAAATGTAGAAGAACATGGCCATGGACGGCAGATTCACGCCGTTTTCGATGTTGTTGATATACCCGGCGCTCTGCCCCAGAGAAAGGCTCATGTCCCGGGCCGACACCCCCTTGGCCTGCCGCAGCTGTGACATCCGCCGGGCAAATTCTTCCTTTTCCATGCGCCCACCTCCAAGCTTTTTTGCTAATTGTACTATATGTACAGGCAATTTATGTCCTGTTTGACAGGTTATTTTCTTGACATAACTATTTATAGTAGTTATAATGAAGAAAAATGTCGTATGGAATAGAGAATGGAGGAATAAAATCGTGCTCCCAGTGATCATAAACCTTTTAATAATATTCTTGATTGTTTATATCGGTATACAGTCCAGGAAAAAAACGTCACCTGTAAATGAATCGACCTCCCAACCAGCCCCAGATTCCGAGCAAGTAAAACAGAAAAATACAAAACGCGAGGCCCTGGCCCGCCAAAAAGCCCTGGAGGATAAATACTTCAACAGCCCCCTGACCCGGGAGATCATCCAGACCATTCGCGGCGGGTCAAACAATCTGCCGGAGGAGATCGTTGTCTACGATGACCGTGTCACTGGCCGCACCAACGGCGTCACCCGGACATATGACTTCATTGCAAACCGAGTGGCGACCCTCCAGCGCGTATACAACTGCATGCTGCATTACGGAGACTATGAACTTCTTTTGCGCCCGCAGGTCGCTTTGGGAAATGCCATTAATCGGGTATTGGGCGGAGAATACGATGTTTCGGATGAGGCGGTACGCCGAAGAGAGCAGCATGCCCATTCTGACGGAATAATCTATTTTCTTTTTCACTACACCTCCGATCATGTTCTTTTGCGGCTGAAGCCGAAAACATATTTCTAATCAAGGAGGATCACAACATGGCACGCTGCTACTATCTGGATTACATCAGCAAGGGTTTCCTCAGCAGCTATGACAACGACGAGTATGTCTGCAAGCTGTGCGGCAAGCATTTTGCCACCAACGACCCCCAGGTGAAGTACACCTGCAACCCCGACTACGGCGAGGAGTACAAGAAGTGTCCCGTGTATCAGAACAACCGGTAACATAACAAACAAGAACGGCGGGGCCGAAGCCCCGCCGTTCTCGCTTTTATTCGCTTATTCTCCGCTTCGCTCATACACGGCCCGGACGTATTTCCGGCCCCGCCAGATGGTGGCCAGGCACACGGCCATGGAAAACCCGCCGCACAGAGACACGCACAGCCGGTAGTCCAGCACCTCCCCCAAAGCCCCGATGACCAGGGACAGCACCGCCGCCGCACCGGTATAGAGCATGGACTCGAAGGCGTTGACCCGGGCCCGCAGCCGGTCCGGGATATACCGCTGCACCGCGGCCTGGCGCATGGTGGCGCTGTTGATGCCCAGAAAGCCGCACAGGCCTCGGCTGACCAGCATCAGGGGGTACGGCAGCCACAGCAGGAACAGATCCACCGTCTCATACAGCATATACACCAAAAACGCAAAGCCGTACTTTTTCTTCTCCGGAATTTCCGTCCGGTACTGCACCATACCTCCCAGGCTGCGGCCCAGAAACTCCGCCAGAGACAGCAGGGAATACATGGTGGCCGTCATGCCGGGGAAGGTGCGGAAAAAGGCCACCAGAATGGGGGAATAGCCGCTGCCTACGCCGTTGGTCACGGCCATGTAGCCGTAGATGTTCATCAGACCCTTTTCCTGCCGCAGATACTGGATGGCCTCCTTTACATCGGCCCACCAGGTTTTCAGGCCGGAGCCCTCCTCCGACGGCCGGCGCTGCTCCTTTATGCGGATGCCGCTTTCCACCGCCGCCGCGCACAGGGACAGTCCCCCCTGCCCCACCAGCAGCCACGCCGCGCCCACCGCGTCCAGCAGTACCGCCGACAGGGGCAGCATCACCACCCGCAGCACCGGGTACAGAGTGGAGGCCACGGCGTACCCCTTCTGCTGGGTGCCCTCCGGCAGCAGCATGGGAAAAATGCTGTTGTAGGCTAGCTCGTCAAAGGAGCTGAGGGTGGCCAGCACCAGGGAGAAGGCCAGATAGCCCACATAGGAAAAGGCCCCCCGCAGTAGATACAGTCCCAGCAGCAGGTACATGATTCCGTTGAGGACGTCGCCGCCCACAAGAAAGGGCTTGCGGGGCATACGGTCCATCCACGGGGCAATCACCAGGGGCAACAGAAACCCCGGGATCAGCTGGGCTGCCAGCACCAAGGCCGAGGCCATGGTGCTGCCGGTTTCGTCGAACACCAGAAACGACATGGCAAAGCCACCGGCGATGCCGCCGATGGCCCCCAGTCCGGTGGCGGCGATCAGCAGAGTAAAATTGCGGTTCCATAGCTTGGTTTGCATCTTCTCTCACCTCCGCTTTATCATAGCACACGGGTAAGAGAATGAAAATGGGGTATATCTGGGAAAGTTTTCCCTGTCAATCCCTATTCAATCGGTAGATTCGGAAGTTTGATAGGAAAGTCCCGCAGAAGCTCATAGGCCTGCTTATACTGCCGCCCGGCGGTGAGCCACTCCAGTACCCGGGGCAGGTGAAAGGCCGCGTATCCGATGGGCAGCTCCCGGCGGCAGCGGTTGAATACGTCCATCAGCGCCGCGCCGTAATCCGGGTCCCGCAGATAGCCGGGGTTTTCCAGCCTGCGCCGCACCAGCCCGCAGATCCCCATGCACAGAGCCCGGTCCGGATACTCCTCTGGGGCCGTCTCCGCCCGGTCCAGGGCGTCCAGAGCCTCCCGGGGCCGGCCCAGCCCCTCGCAGCACACCGCCAGCTTGTGCAGCTCCATGACCCGGGGGTGCTCCAGGGCGGAAAAATACCCATACGCCTCCTGATACCGGCCGCACTCCACCTGGGAGGCCGCCCGGTTATAGGCCATGATCCGCAGATCATCCTGCCGCCCCAGGGCCCGGGCCATACGCTCCGCCGCCCGATAATGCGCCTCCATGCCACCCAGGTCCAGCTGGTTGCAGCAGAGACTCCCCATGAACATCCGGCACTCCAGCATCAACCGCACCCGACCGTCCCGGGCCGCCAGGTCATAGCCCTGCTGCAGCAGAGCCATGGCACCGGTATAGTCGCTGCCCTGCTCATACCCGGCGATACCGGCCATGAGATAGCAATACGCCTCCGGCAGCAGCCGCACCGCCTCCACATCCCGGTTCTGCACCACCCGCAGAATGGCCAGCTGACGCCGGTCCAGATACGGCTCCAGGGCCGGTGGGATCTCCGTGGGGTCGTTCCGGTCCATGGCGTCCAGCACCAGGCCGTCCGCCGCCAGGGGACTGGACAGAAGCCGGTCCAGGGCGTGCGCGAATGTCTCCCGGCTGTCCCGGAAGCCCTCCTTATCCCCGTCCAGCAGGCATTCATACCGGTGCTCCACCAGCCGCTCCAGCTCCGGCAGGCTCTCCCCGTACCAGGGCAGCTCCAGCCTCCGGAACAGCAGCTCCAGCAGCTCCGGGGCCGCCTGCACCTGTCCCTGTTCGATTTTGGACAGATACGATGCCGCGCAGATACCCCGGCACAGGCCCTCCTGGCTCCAGCCCCGCTTCAGCCGCTGCTGGCGCAGCCGCAGGCCCACCGCCGCCGCACCGGCGGAATAGGGTTCCTTCATATGCATCCCCTCCCCTTTTTGCATCCGTTTTGTATCAGTGTAACACAGACGAGGGCATTTGGGAATAAGCAAACTCCCTCCGCCGCTGGCGGAGGGAGTTTATATGCAGTTGTCAGCAGAGCTTGGCGCCGGCGGGGATGGAGTCGTCCAGCAGCAGGAGGTGCAGCTTCTCCTCGCCCTTTTCCTTGTGGACGGCGGAGATCAGCATACCGCAGCTGGGGATGCCCATCATCTTCCGGGGCGGCAGATTCAGAACCGCCACGGCGGTCTTGCCGATGAGCTGCTCCGGCTCATAATAGTGATGGATGCCGGAGAGAATGGTGCGGTCCGTGCCGGAGCCGTCGTCCAGGGTGAACTTCAGCAGCTTGTCGCTCTTCTTCACGGCCTCGCAGTTCTTGATCTTCACGGCCCGGAAATCGGACTTGCAGAAGGTATCAAAATCCACGTTTTCCTGGCTGTAGGGCTCCAGCTCCAGGGCGGGCAGGGCCGCCTTGCGCTGGGCCTCCTGGATGGCGTTGAGCTCAGCCAGGGCCTTCTCGGCGTCGATGCGGGGGAACAGGGCCTCGCCCTTGTGGACGGTAACGTCCGGGCGCAGGCTGCCCCACACGTTGGCCTTTTCCCAGGTGCGGCAGCACGGGCAGGCACCGATCTGGTCAAAAATCTTTTCGGCGCTGTCGGGAATGAAGGGAGTCAGCAGCACGGCGCAGATGCGGACGGTCTCCAGCAGGTTATACATCACGGCGGCCAGACGGGCCCGGTTGGCGGGGTCCTTGGCCAGGGTCCAGGGGGCATTTTCGTCGATATACTTGTTGGCCCGCTGGATGGTCTTGAACACCTGCTCCAGAGCGTTCTGGAACTGGAAGTGCTCCATCTCCGCCTCGTAGCGGTCCCGCAGGGTGGAGGCCATGGTCTTCAGGTCGCAGTCGGCGTCGCTGCTTTCCCGCTCCGCGGGCAGGGTGCCGCCGAAATACTTTTCCACCATGGCGGTGGTGCGGCTGACCAGGTTGCCCAGGTCGTTGGCCAGGTCCATGTTGATGGTCTGGATCAGCAGCTCGTTGGAGAAGTTGCCGTCGGAGCCGAAGGGGAAGGTCCGCAGCAGGAAGAAGCGCAGGGCGTCCACGCCGAACTTCTCCGCCAGGACATAGGGGTCCACCACGTTGCCCTTGGACTTGGACATCTTGCCGCCGTCCATCACCAGCCAGCCGTGGCCGTACACGTGCTTGGGCAGGGGCATATCCATGCTCATGAGCATGGCGGGCCAGATGATGGAGTGGAAGCGGACGATCTCCTTGCCCACAAAGTGGACGTCGGCGGGCCAATACTTGTCGTAATCGTGATACCGGTCGTTCATAAAGCCCAGGGCGGTGGTGTAGTTGAACAGAGCGTCCACCCACACATACACCACATGGCCCGGGTCAAAGTCCACGGGAATGCCCCAGGAGAAGCTGGTGCGGCTGACGCACAGGTCCTCCAGGCCGGGCTTGATGAAGTTGTTGACCATCTCGTTGACCCGGGAGCGGGGCTGCAGGAAGTCGGTGTCCTCCAGCAGGTGCCGGACCCGGTCGGCGTACTTGCTCAGGCGGAAGAAATAGGCCTCCTCCTCGGCGTCCATGACCTCCCGGCCGCAGTCGGGGCACTTGCCGTCCACCAGCTGGCTCTCGGTCCAGAAGCTCTCGCAGGGCTTGCAGTATTTGCCCTTATAGGTGCCCTTATAGATGTCGCCCTTTTCGTACATCTTACGGAAGATCTTCTGGATGGACTGGCAGTGATAGTCGTCGGTGGTGCGGATGAAGCGGTCGTTGGAGATGTTCATCAGCTTCCACAGGTCCAGGATGCCCTGGGGGCCCTCCACGATGTTGTCCAGGAACTCCTTGGGGGTCTTTCCGGCGGCCTTGGCCTTGTCCTCGATCTTCTGGCCGTGCTCGTCGGTGCCCGTCAGGAACAGCACGTCGCAGCCGGTGAGCCGCTTGTAGCGGGCCATGGCGTCGGTGGCCACGGTGCAGTAGGTGTGGCCGATGTGCAGCTTGTCCGAGGGGTAGTAAATGGGTGTGGTGATATAGAATTTCTGCTTTTCCATGGGGATCTATCTCCTTTTCCGCCGCTCCGAATGGAAGAGCGGCTTAAAATTTTGGCGTTTTTCCGGCGGCCGGGCAAACAAAAAACGCCCCCGGCTGACTGCCAAGGGCGATGCAGCGCACCGCGGTACCACCTTGCTTCGCCGCGCTCCCCCAGGAGGCGGCCTCATGGGACGCCGACACGTCCCCGCGCTGTAACGGGCACACCCGGTCCGGCTTCACGCGCCCGCGCTGGGCCGGACGGCTCCGGGGCCATGTTCGCCGGGTCCCCCGTGTCCGCTTTCACCTTGCCGGACTCTCTTGTGACGGAGGCTGAACCGGGTACTCTTCCCATCCACGCCGATTTATCCCTATCTTATCCCCGGCGGCGGGGTTTGTCAATGATTTTCTTGGATTATGGGCCGGTTTGTGGTATGATACAGAAAAAAACGAAGGGAGAGCGCCATGAAGCTGGTAAGCTGGAACGTCAACGGCCTGCGGTCATGCCTGACCAAGGGCTTTCTGGAATATGTGAAAAATGAGGACCCGGACGTGATATGCCTGCAGGAGACCAAGCTGCAGCCGGAGCAGGCGGTATTTGAGCTGGAGGGCTATCACCGGTATTTTTACTCCGCCGAGAAGAAGGGCTATTCCGGCACCGCCGTTCTGACCCGGCAGGAGCCGCTTTCGGTGGTGTTCGGCTTCGGCGATGACATTCACCGCCACGAGGGCCGGGTCATCACCGCGGAATACCCGGAGTTCTATCTGGTGTGCTGCTATACCCCCAACAGCCAGGACGGGCTGAAGCGGCTGGATTACCGGATGCAGTGGGAGGATGACCTGCGGGCCTATCTGATGGAACTGGACCGGACAAAGCCCGTGGTATACTGCGGCGACCTGAACGTGGCCCACCAGGAGATGGACCTGAAAAATCCCAAGACCAACCGGATGAACCCGGGCTTCAGCGACCAGGAGCGGGAAAAGATGACCGCCCTGCTGGCCTCCGGCTTTGCCGACACCTTCCGGACCCTGCACCCGGAGGAGGTCACCTATTCCTGGTGGAGCTACCGCTTCCACGCCCGGGAGAAGAACGTGGGGTGGCGCATCGACTATTTCATCGTGTCCCGGCGTCTGCTGCCCCGGGTGACGGGCGCCGCCATCCGCACGGAGGTGTACGGCAGCGACCACTGCCCGGTGGTTCTGGAAATTTCCTGAAAAAACACTTGACTGTCAAGTCCCTTTACCCCTTATACTGCGGATAAAAGGAGGGCAACGCCATGCATATCAAGGACGTAGAGCAGCGCACCGGGCTGTCCCGGGCCAACATCCGATACTATGAACAGGAGGGGCTGGTGCATCCGGCCCGGCGGAAAAACGGCTATCGGGACTACAGCCCCGATGACCTGGAGACCCTGCTGCGGATCCGCCTGCTGCGGCGGCTGGACGTGCCCATTGAGGAGATCCGATCCATGCAGGCCGGGAAGCTGTCCCTGTCCGAGGCCCTGTCCCAGCGGCTGGCGGCCCTGCGCCGCCGGGAGGAGCAGGCCCGGACGGATCAGTCCGTGTGCCGGGCCATGCAGGCCGACCACGCCTGCTATGACACCCTGGACGCGGAGAAATACTGGCGGCTTCTGTACACGCCGCCCCAGGCGGCCCCTGCCGCAGTCCGGGCGGACCGTCAGGAGCCGTGCCCCTGGCGGCGGTTTCTGGCCCGGGGGCTGGATATGCTCCTGTGCTCGTCCAGCGTGGCCCTGGCGCTGATGCTGGGGCGGATCGCGCCCCAGACCCCGGGGTTCTCCCTGCTGACCTATGTGGGAAGCCTGCTGCTGATGCTGGGGGTGGAGCCGGTGCTGCTGCACCTGTGGGGCGTCACGCCGGGCAAGCTGCTGCTGGGGCTGACGGTGGAACAGCCGGACGGCCGCCGCCCCACCTGGGGCCAGGCCTACGCCTACACGGCCATGGCCGTGGTATACGGGATCGCCCTGTACATTCCCGTTCTGCGGCTATGGCGGCTGCGCAGAAGCTATCTGGACTGCCGGGACGGCCTGAAGATGCCCTGGGAGGGAGAGCTCCTGTGCCAGAGCCGGGACATTCCCTGGTGGCGGTGGGCGCTGCTTCCCGCAGCCTGGGGGCTGGTGATCCTGGCCATAATCGGCGGCAGCAACATTCTTCTGATGCCTGCTAACAGCGGGCGGCTGACGGTGGAGGAGTTTGCGGAAAACTTCAACCAGATGGCCCAGGCCACGGATTCTCCCCTGCGGCTACACTCCAATGGCGCATGGGTGCGGGATTCACTCCGGGGATATGCGGCCACCCTGGAAAACGCTTATCCCAGCCGCCTGGAGTACGAAACCGACGCCAACGGATATCTGACCGCCGTGAGGTTCCGGTGCTCCTATACCGCCCAGGGCGGCGGGGACCCGTCCTCCGCCCCGGACTTCGTCTATGCCAGCACTGCCTTTATCCAGCCGCTTCTATTGGCCATGCTGGCCAGCCAGGACGCCTCTGCCCAGGATATGGCGGCCCTGGTCAACGACCGCTGGGACCAGGGCTTTGTGTATGAGACGGAGGACGCCCGCACCTCCGTCACCGTCACCTGCTATGGCTATGTGGTGGACCGCAGCACCGGCATGCTGATTTCCCACGACGCCTCCTGCGGCTTCACCGCCGCCTTTGACATCGTGTGGAACTGAACAGAGAAAAAAGGCAGCCGCCCGGGTCGGGCGGCTGCCTTTATGGCGTTTGACAGTCTTGTTAAATCAATATACCCGGGCAGGCTCCTCGCCGTTGAGGACACGCAGAGCGCCCTGGGCCAGGGCCAGCAGCTCATCCTCGCCGGGATACACGGTGATGGGGGCGATCCAGCCCACCATATCGGTGATGGCGTCCACGGTCTCCTGACCGTAGGCAATGCCGCCGGTGAGAATGATCTGGTCCACCTTGCCCTTCATGACGGCGGCCATTGCGCCCACTTCCTTGCCGATCTGATAGTGGAATGCATCCACGGTGGCGGCAATCTCCTTGTCGCCCTCGGCGGCGGCCTTCAGCAGATCGCGCATGTCGTTGGAGCCGGTGTAGGCCACCAGGCCGCCGTGGCCGGCCAGCATCTTGCGGACCTCGCCGGCGGTGTACTTGCCGCTGAAGCACAGGCTCACCAGCTGACCGGTGGGCAGGCTGCCGGACCGCTCGGGGGAGAAGGGGCCGTCGCCGTCCAGGGCATTCTGGGTATCCACCACGCTGCCGTGGACGTGGGCGCCGATGGAGCAGCCGCCGCCCATGTGGCAGACGATGAGGTTCAGATCCTCATACTTCTTGCCGTGCTCCTTGGCGTAGCGCTTGGCCACAGCCTTCTGGTTCAGGGCGTGGAAAATGCTGGTGCGGTGGAACAGGGGATGACCGGCAAAGCGGGCCACGTCGCTGAGCTCATCCACCACCACGGGGTCCACGATGAAGGAGGGGATGCCCAGCTGGTCGCCGATCTCCCGGGCGATGATGCCGCCCAGGTTGGAGGCGTGCTGTCCCTGAACGCCCACGGTGCAGTCGCGGACCAGACGGTCGCTGACGGCGTAGGTGCCGCCCCGGATAGGAGCCAGCAGGCCGCCGCGGCCGGAGACGGCGGACAGGGTCTTCACATCGAAGCCCTGATCCTCCAGGGCCTTCATCACCAGCTTGCGCCGCCAGTCCTTCTGGGCGGGAATGGAGTCAAACTTTTCGAGTTCCTCGGCGCTGTGGCGCAGAGTCTTGTCAAAGAGCAGGTTCTCGTCCTCATAGACGCCGATTTTGGTGGACGTGGAGCCGGGGTTGACGACCAGAATTCTGTAAGACATGGGAATTTTCCTCCTGTTATTTTTTTTTGAATTGTTCCGTAAAAAAACAGCCTGATAACGACTTTACTGTATTATACAACAGTCGGTCAAGCCGTGTAAACTATTTTTTCTACTATAAGGAAACAATTTCGCAAAAATGTTAAATTCTTGCCGTTCTTTTTTGGTCCGGCGGCATCACATAAAAAAAGAACGCCCGCAGGCGTTCTTTTTTCGTATTCGTTTACCGCTTGTCGCGGTCGTAGGACACCACCACGCGGCGGTTGGGCTCGGTGCCGATGGAGTAGGTGTTCACACCGGGGACATCCTGCAGGGCGGCGTGGATCACATGGCGCTCATAGGCGTTCATGGGCTCCAGGGTGACGCTGCGGCGATACTTGGTGACCTTTCCGGCCACCTTGCGGGCCAGGGACTCCAGACTCTGCTCGCGCTTGGCCCGGTAGTTCTCGGCGTCCACATGGACGCGGATGCGCTTTTCCCGGCCGGAATTGACGGCATAGTTGGTCAGCTGCTGGATGGCGTCCAGGGTCTCGCCCCGGCGGCCGATGAGCTGGCCCAGCTTCTGGCCCTCCAGCACCACGCTGTAGCGGCCCTTCTCCGTCTCGGTGACCTTCACCTGGGCGGGGCTGTCCATATGCTCCAGCAGGCCCGTCAGGAACTCGGTGATGCGCCGGGCGTTGTCGTCCTGGCAGGGCTCCTGAGCCGGGGCGGCAGGGGTCTCCGCAGCCTTGGGGGCTTCGGGAGCCTTAGGGGCGGCCTTGGGCGCCTCGGGCTTCTGGGGCTTGGGCTGCTGGGGTTTCGGCTGGGGCTTGGGTTCGGGCTTCTTTTCGGGTTTCTTCTCCGGCTGGACCGGGGCGGCGGGAGCCTCAGGCTCCTGCTGACCATAGGTCACGCGGACCCGGGCAGGGCTGCTGCCGATGCCCAGAAAGCCGCTCTTGGCCCGCTCCAGAATCTCAACAGAGACATCGTCGCGGTCCATCTGCAGCTGCTGGAGCGCTTTGCGGATGGCTTCCTCCTCGGTCTTGCCCGTTACGTCAATATAACTCATAGACAAAACTCCTTAGTCATCATTAGTCATCGTAATGGCTCTTGTCATAGGCGCGGCCCCTGGCATAGGGACGCTGGCCCACGCGGCCGTTTTCGTTGCTTCCGGTGGATTTTTTCTTGTCGCCGGAGGGCTTTTTCTTCCCCTGCTGATTCTGGGGCTTCTTGCCGCCGTTGGCCAGCTGCTGCTGGGCCATCAGCTCCTTCTGGCGCTGATACTTGGCATAGCGCTTTTCCCGGGCGGCCTTCTCCTTCTCCGTCTCCTCGCGGTCCAGAATCTTGTTGAAATACTCGTTCAGGGTGACCTCCTGGATCAGGGAGAACGCGGAGTTGGCAATCCAGTAGATGCACAGAGCGGAGGGCAGGATATATCCCATCCACAGGGTCATCAGGGGCATCATGTACATCATGGTCTTGGTGGACCCATTGGGGGCAGAGCCATTGGTGCGCATGGTGATGAAGCTCATGGCGAACTGGATGCCGGCGGAGATGATGGGCAGCAGAATGGCGCCCCACACGGGCCAGCCGCCGCCGGGGAACTGACTGAACAGGTCGCTGGGCCGGTTGGCCAGGTCAATGTGCAGGAAGCTATAGTTCAGGTCGATGAGGCCGTCGAACTTTCCGGCAAACTCCGCCCAATGCTCATGGATGAACTTGGCCAGATAGATCTGTTCATAGGCCTGGCTGCCGTCGGCCACGGTGAAGCCCAGGCTGCCGGCCAGAGTGGTGATCTCGGCGATCACCGTCTCGGACAGACCCATGAAATACCGCATGGGCACGCGGATGATGTAGTACAGGGCGATCAGGATGGGGAAGGGAATGAAGGACCACAGGCAGCCGGACATGGGGTTGATGCCTTCCTTGGCATACAGCTCCGCCGTGGCCTCCTGCTGCTTCTGCTGGTTGTTGGCATAGCGGGTCTTGATGTCGTTGAGCTTGCCCTGCATGCGGTTCATGCGCAGCATGCTCTTCTTGCTCTTGAGCTGGAAGGGCAGCAGCACCAGCTTCACCACCAGGGTAAACAGGATCAGGGCCACGCCATAGGACCCGGTCCAGCTGTAGAACAGCCGGGTCAGGAAGGCAAAGGGAACGCAGATATAATATCCGAGCGTTGCAAACATGGGGTAGTTACCTCCGTTTTTTGTTGGGTGGGAAAAACGAGGTTTTCAGGGAACAGGATCATACCCGCCTTTGTGGAAGGGATTGCATCGCAGAAAGCGCCGCAGCGCCATAAAGCCGCCCCGCAGCGGCCCGTATTTCTCCACGGCCTGCAGGGCGTATTCCGAGCAGGTGGGGATATACCGGCAGCGGGGCGGAAACAGCGGCGACACGGACGCCTGATAAAACCGGATGGCCCGCAGGATGGCCCACTTCATGACGGGTCCTCCCGCAGCAGGCTCAGCTGCCTCAGAAGGCGCAGATAGGTGCTCTCCAGCTTTTGATAGCCGGTTTCCACGGCCCGGACCCGGGCCACCACGATGATGTCGTATCCCGGGACCATTTTCGGCTTATTCAGCCGGTAAATCTCCCGGATACGCCTTCTCACCCGGTTGCGGACCACGGCGCCGCCCAGCTTCGTGCTGACGGAGACCCCCAGGCGGCTCAGCCCCCGGCGGTTCCGCTGGCAATAGATCACCAGCTGCGGCGACACCGCCGACTTCCCCTTGCGGTAGATCCGGCGGAATTCGTAGTTCTCTTTTACCGTGACGGCAGGATTCATGAAAACAAGCACCTTCTCCGCCGGTGCGGCGGCTGAAATGAGCATAGGCCAAAAGGGACGGCAGTTTTCCCTTCCACCGTCCCTGGTCTATCCTTTATGCGCGATGCACTTTCCGCGACCTCAATGGGTCAGGCGAGCGCGGCCCTTGGCGCGGCGGCGGGCCAGAACCTTACGGCCGTTGCTGGTGGCCATTCTCTTGCGGAAGCCGTGCTCCTTGGAGCGCTGGCGCTTCTTGGGCTGATAGGTACGGAACATTGCATGACACCTCCATTTTGTAAAAATCCGGCGGCAGATCGAAGCTGCCGCACATACTCGACGGCGGGCGGAGGACTTGTCCCCCGCGGCCGCAGTTGACAAAGCGGATGCCGCAAAACGGCATGGTAAACATTATACAGAATCCCGGCCCCGCTGTCAACAGAAATCTGCATTTTCCACGAAAAGGTCATTTTGGATGCTCCAGGTACTCCATTCGGCCCATTTTTCGGAAAATACGCCGAAAATGGGGCGTATTTTCTTCCGGAATCTGTTTAGGGAGAAGAAAAAAATTTTATACTTAGTATTAGTATATGTGTGGACTTTCCGGCGCTGATTTGATATAATGTGAGGTGTTATTTTGCCTGAAACAGAGAGAGAAAAACGCATGATCCGCGGGAAAGGGGCGCTTTCATTGAATTCAATCGCAGACGTATGGAAAAACGTGCTGGACCGGCTGCGGTCCCAGCTGTCGGAAACCACCATCAACACCTGGTTCGACGAGGTGGAGGTGGTGACCATGGAGGACTCCGCCTTTGTGCTCCATTGCAGCAACTCCTTCAAAAAATCCACCATCGAGGCCCGGTTCATGAGCCATATCAAGGCCGCGCTGAAGGACATCTTCTCCTCCGACCTGGAGGTAAAAATTCTGGACGATCAGCAGCTTTCCGCCTATCACGGGGTGGCTCCGGACCGGCCCGGCTCCCTGCTGGAGTCCGACGCCTTCACCTTCGGCACCTATGTGGTGGGTCCCCAGAACAAGATGGCCTATGCCGCCGCCCGGGCCGTGGCCGAAAAGCCTGCGGAGCACTATAACCCCCTGTTCATCTATGGCGACTCCGGCCTGGGCAAGACCCACCTGCTGTACGCCATCGCCCACCAGGTCCGCCAGCGGCAGCCGGAGGCCCGCATCGTGTACATCAAGGGTGACGACTTCACCAACGAGCTGATCGCCTCCATCCGGGAGGGAAAAAACGCCGAATTCCGGGAGAAATACCGCCAGTCCACCCTGCTGCTGGTGGACGATATCCAGTTCATCGCCGGCAAGAAGCAGACCCAGGAGGAATTCTTCCACACCTTCAACACCCTGTACGAATCCGGGCGGCAGATCGTGCTGACCTCGGACCGTCCTCCCCGGGAGATGACCCAGCTGGAGGACCGGCTTCAGACCCGGTTCGAGTGGGGCCTGATGGTGGATGTGGCGCCGCCGGACTTTGAGACAAGGCTCGCCATCATCAAAAACAAGGCCGCCCTGCTGGGGGTACAGCTGCCGGACGATATCAGCAGCTTCATCGCCGAAAACCTCACCGCCAACGTCCGCCAGATTGAGGGCGCCCTGAACAAGCTCCTGGCCTATCGGGACCTGCTGGGCAACCAGGTGGACGGCGAGGCCGTCAGCCGTGCCGTAAAGGACATGCTGAAGAAATACAACGAGTTCGTGCCGTCGCCGGCCCTGATCATCGAGTATATCTGCCGCTATTACGACGTGGACGAGGAGCAGGTCCGGGGCCAGGGCCGGAAGCGGGACCTGATGGAGGCCCGGCAGACCGCCATGTATCTGATCCGCCGGATGACCAACCTCTCCCTCAACGACATCGGCAAGGAGTTCGGCGACCGGGACCACACCACGGTGCTGCACTCGCTGGATCAGGTGGAGAAAAAGATGCGCTCCGATCCGGCCTACGCCGAAAAGGTCAAGGAGATCACCACCAACATCAACAACAAGAAGTAACCCTCTTTCCACATTCTCTGTGGATTCCACGGGGAAAACCTGTGGAGTACCGGACCCCGGATTTTCCGGTGGAAAACTCCCGTCCTCTCTCCCCACCCGGGTGTGGAGAAAGAATCCGCTGATTTCAGGCCCTCCGGCACTTTTCCACATGAATTTTCCCTACGGCGACTGTTACTAAAATAAAGATATCTTTTTGTTCTCTTTTGGAGAACGGAGTCTCTTTTCATTCTGAAAGAAAGGAACGCGTCTCTATGCTTCGATTTTCCTGCGAAAAGGCGCTGCTGCAAAGCGCCGTCAACACCACCTCCCGGGCGGTAGCCGCCAAAAGCTCCATTCCGGCCCTGGAGGGGATCCTGCTGGAGGGGGGCGATACCTTGACCCTGTCCGGCTACAACATGCAGACCGGCATCCGCACCATCGTGGACGCCCAGGTCCAGTCCCCGGGCCGCATCGTCCTCAGCGCCCGGCTGTTCGGCGAGATGATCCGGAAAATGCCGGACGATGTGATCGTGTTCGCGGCGGACGAAAATCTGTCCGTCCATCTGACCTGCGGCGACGCCAGCTTTGAGATTCTGGGCCTGTCCGCCGACGACTATCCGGAGCTGCCGGAGGTGGACGACCAGTTTTCCGTGGACATCCGCCAGGGTACCCTGAAGGCCATGATCAACCAGACCAGCTTCGCCGTGTCCACCAACGAGAGCCGCCCCGTCCATACCGGCTCCCTGTTTGAGGTAGGCGACCAGGACCTGACGGTGGTGTCCGTGGACGGCTTCCGTCTGGCCCTGCGCCGGGAGCCTCTGGACCGGGCCGAGGGCGGCGCCTTCAAATTTGTGGCCCCCGGCTCTGCTCTGAACGAGGTGGAGAAAATCTGCGAGGATTCCGACGAAAAAGTCACTATTATCCAGGGCAAGCGCCACCTGCTGTTTGAAGCCGGGGCCACTCAGCTGATCTGCCGCCGCCTGGAGGGGGACTTCCTGGACTATAAAAACGCCATCCCCCGGAATAATCCCATCCGCCTGACGGTGGACACCAAGACCATGCTGGGGAGCCTGGACCGGGTCAGCGTGGTCATCAGTGAAAAGCTCAAGAGCCCGGTGCGCTGCGTGTTTGAAAATGGCCGGGTGCTGCTGTCCGCCAAAACCGGCGCCGGCGAGGCCAAGGACATCTGCCCCCTGGACGGCGACGGAAACGGCCTGGAGATCGGCTTCAACAACCGCTATCTCATGGACGCCCTGCGCTATGCCCCGGCGGACTCCGTGACCCTGGAGCTGAACACCAGCATCTCTCCGGCGGTGATCGTGCCCGCAGACGGAGAGGAGAGCTTCCTTTATATGGTGCTGCCGGTGCGGCTGAAAGCGTGATAGATATGGAAATGATTACCATTACCACGGAGTATATCAAGCTCCAGGACCTTCTGAAGCTGGCGGCCATCACCGCCACCGGCGGCGAGGCCAAGCTGCTGATCCAGGACGGAGAGGTTCTGGTCAACGGCGAGGTGTGCACCATGCGGGGAAAGAAGCTCCGCCCCGGCGACGTGGTGGAGGCCCTGGGGCGGAGCTGCGGCGTGCAGTATGCAGATTGACCGCCTGCTGCTGGAGGGCTTCCGCAATTACGACAGCCAGCAGCTGACCTTCGACGGAAGCTGCAACGTCATATACGGCGAAAATGCCCAGGGAAAGACCAACCTGCTGGAGGCTATCGTGTACCTATCCTGCGGCCGCAGTCCCCGTACCCACGCGGACCGGGAGCTCATCGGCTTTGACCGGGACCGGGCTCGCCTTGTGGGGCATATTCAGGCCCGGGAGCGGGAGTTTGAAACGGAAATTCTCCTGAACCGGGGCCGAAGGCGGAGGATGACCGTCAACGGCGTGGCCGCCAGAAACGGCGGCGACCTGTCCCAGGTGCTGCACACGGTGTTTTTCTCCCCGGAGGACCTGTTTCTTATCCGGGAGGGGGCGGCAGCCCGGCGGCGGTTCATGGACCAGTCCCTGTGCCAGCTGCGGCCCCGGTATGCCGAGGCCCTGACGGAATACGGGCGGCTGTATGACCACAAGACCCGGATCCTGCGGGACAGCGACGAATATCCCCAGCTGCTGGACACCCTGCCGGACTTCAACCACCGGCTGTGCCAGGTGGGGGCGGTGCTGATCAGCTATCGGGCCCGGTATGTCCAGGTGCTGGCGGTCCATGCCCGGCGGGCCCACTGGGAGTGCTCCGGGGAGCGGGAGGAGCTGGCTCTGTCGTATCAGACCGTGAAAACCGTGGAGGACCCTCTGGGTCCGGTGCAGGATATCGCCGGGGCCCTGGAGGAACACCAGGCCCGGCACTATCAGGCGGAGCTGGCCTCCCGGCTGTGTCTGTCCGGCCCCCATAAGGACGACATTGCCGTTACGGTCAACGGCCTGGAGGCCCGGCACTTCTGCTCCCAGGGGCAGGTGCGGACGGCGGCCCTGAGCCTGAAGCTGGCGGACCGGGAGATCCACAAAAACGCCATCGGCGAGTACCCGGTGATGCTTCTGGACGACGTGCTGTCGGAGCTGGACCCCCGGCGGCAGGAGTATGTCCTCAACCGCATCGCCGGGGGACAGGTGTTCATCACCTGCTGCGAAAACGACCGGCTGGACGCCCTGCTGTCCGGCCGGGTATACCACATCCGGGAAGGGAGGGTGCTGTGATGGGCTTTCTGCATATCGGCCAGAACGTGATGGTCAACGACCGGCGCATCATCGGCATATTCGACCTGGACATTACGTCCCAGTCCCCCCAGACCCGGCGGTTTCTGGACCAGGCGGAAAAGGACAGCGTGGTCTTGCCGGTGTGCGACGACATTCCCAAGTCGTTTCTGGTGTGCGACCACCCGTATCACCGGCAGATCGTGTATATTTCCCAGCTGAACACCCAGACGCTGGTGAAAAGAGCAGAAAAGAAGTGAATTTTTTCCCTGTCATTGCCGGGAGATCGGCAGACACCGGGTTCCCGGGAATGACAGGATAAACCCAAGGAAAGGAAAGATCATCCAATGAGCGAACTGGAAAAAGTCACCGCCGTGGACACCACCTATGACGCCTCGGAAATTCAGGTGCTGGAGGGGCTGGAGGCGGTACGCAAGCGGCCCGGCATGTATATCGGCTCCACGTCGGCCTCTGGCCTGCACCACCTGGTGTATGAGATCGTGGACAACGCCATCGACGAGGCCCTGGCCGGATACTGCACGGAGATCACCGTCACCATCAACCCCGGCGACACCATCACCGTCACCGACAACGGCCGCGGCATCCCCGTGGATATCCAGAAGCAGACCGGCCGGCCGGCCCTGGAGGTGGTATACACCGTGCTCCACGCCGGCGGTAAGTTCGGCGGCGGAGGCTATAAGGTATCCGGCGGCCTCCACGGCGTGGGCGCGTCCGTGGTGAACGCCCTGTCCCAGTGGCTGGAGGTGCAGGTCCAGAAGGACGGTAAAATTTACGAGATGAAGTTCTCCCGGGGCGGCATCACCCAGGAGATGACGGTGCTGGGCGAGACCACCGGCACCGGCACCGCCGTGACCTTCAAGCCGGACCCGGAGATGTTCGACACCCTGGTATACGACTATGAGACCCTGCACACCCGCATGCGGGAGCAGGCCTTCCTGAATGCGGGCCTGCGCATCACCATCACCGACGCCCGGCCCGGCCAGGAGCAGAGCGACTCCATGTGTTATGAGGGCGGTATCCGGGAGTTTGTCACCTGGCTCAACCGCAACAAGACCCCTCTGCACGAGGAGGTCATCTATCTGGCGGGGGCCAAGGGCGACAGCACCGCCGAGGTGGCCCTGCAGTATAACGACAGCTATAACGAGACCCTGGTGTCCTTCGCCAACGACATTCACACCCCAGAGGGCGGTATGCACGAGACGGGCTTCAAAACGGCCCTGACCCGGGTGCTGAACGCCTACGGTATGAAATACGGCATGATCAAGGAGGGCGACAAGGTCTCCGGCGAGGACGTCCGGGAGGGCATCACCGCCGTGATCTCCGTGAAGCTGACGGAGGCCCAGTTCGAGGGCCAGACCAAGGCCAAGCTGGGCAACGCCTCCATCCGCACCCTGGTGGACAACGTGGTATCCGACCAGCTGGCCGTGTATCTGGAGGAGCACCCGGTGGTGGCCCGGACCATCCTGGACAAGGCCCTGACAGCCAACCGCGCCCGGGAGGCCGCCCGGAAAGCCCGGGAGTCCATCCGCCGCAAGACCGCCCTGGGCGGTGCGGCCATGCCCGACAAGCTCCGGGACTGCAACGAAAATAACCCCGAGCTGACGGAGATCTATATCGTGGAGGGCGACTCCGCAGGCGGCTCTGCTACTCAGGGACGGGACTCCCGGTTCCAGGCCATCCTGCCTCTGTGGGGCAAGATGCTGAACGTGGAAAAGGCCCGGGCGGACAAGGTGTACGGCAACGACAAGCTTCAGCCGGTGATCACGGCTCTGGGGGCCGGGATCGGCGACGAGCTGGACCTGAACCGGCTGCGGTATCACAAGATCATCATCATGGCCGATGCCGATGTGGACGGTGCCCATATCCGGACGCTGCTGCTGACCTTCTTCTTCCGGTTCATGCGGCCCCTGATCGAGGAGGGGTATGTCTACTCCGCCGTGCCGCCGCTGTATAAGCTGACCCGGGGCAAGCAGCAGCGGGTGGCCTATACCGACGAGGAGCGGGACGCCATCTCCGCCGAAATGCGCAGCGGCAACCCCAACGTGAAAATTGACATCAGCCGCTTCAAGGGCCTGGGCGAGATGAACCCCCACGAGCTGTGGGAGACCACCATGGACCCGGAAAAGCGCACCCTGCGCCGCATTACCCTGGACGACGCCGTGGCCGCCGACGCCACGTTTACGGTGCTGATGGGCGAAAAGGTGGAGCCCCGAAAGGAGTTCATCGAGAAAAACGCCAAATATGCGGTGAATCTGGATTATTGATTCAAAAATGCTTGCATTTTTGAATTTCACCATCCCCACAAGGAGAATAAAATATGAGCAAAAAACCACAGTACGACCCTGAGGAGCTGCGGTACCCGGACCAGCACATTGTGGAGCGGTCCCTGGTGCCGGAGATGGAAAAATCCTATATCGAATACGCCATGTCCGTGATCGTGGGCCGGGCCCTGCCCGACGTGCGGGACGGCCTGAAGCCCGTGCACCGGCGGATTCTCTACGCCATGTATGAGGACAATCTGACCTCGGACCGCCCCTTCAAGAAGTCCGCCACCTGCGTGGGCGACGTGCTGGGCCGGTATCACCCCCACGGCGACGCGTCCGTGTACGACGCCCTGGTGCGCCTGGCCCAGGATTTCTCCATGCGCTATATGCTGGTGGACGGCCACGGCAACTTCGGCTCCGTGGATGGCGATCCCCCGGCGGCCTACCGATACACTGAGGCAAGGCTGGCCAAAATCGCCAACGAAATGCTGCGGGACATCGAAAAGGACACCGTGGACTGGGACCCCAACTTCGACGAGAGCCGCAAGGAGCCCCGGGTGCTGCCCTGCCGGTTCCCCAATCTGCTGGTCAACGGTTCCTCCGGCATTGCCGTAGGTATGGCTACCAATATCCCGCCCCACAACCTGCGGGAGGTCATCGGTGCGTGCATCTGTGTGCTGGACAATCCCGACGCCACCATGGGTGATCTGATGGAGCATGTTCAGGGGCCCGACTTCCCTACCAAGGGCATCATCATGGGCCGGGCCGGGATCCGGGCCGCCTATGCCACCGGCCGGGGCCGGGTGGTGGTTCGGGCCCGTCATGAATTCGAGGAATTCGGCAATAACCGCACCCGCATCATCATCACGGAGCTTCCGTATCAGGTGAACAAGCGGATGCTCATCAAGAACATGGCTGACCAGGTGGAGGACAAGCGCCTGGAGGGCATCAGCAACATTCAGGACGAGACGGACCGCAACGGTATGCGCATCGTCATCGAGCTGAAGCGGGACGCCAACCCCCAGGTGGTGCTCAACCGCCTGTTTGCCCAGACCCAGCTGCAAAGCTCCTTTGCCATCAATATGCTGGCCCTGGTCCAGAATCAGTCCCAGCCGAAGATCCTGTCCCTGCGGCACATCATCGACGAGTATCTGGCCTTCCAGGAGGAGATCATCGTCCGCCGCACCAGATACGACCTGAAGAAGGCCCAGGAGCGGGCCCATCTTCTGGAGGGTCTGCTGATTGCCCAGGACAACATTGACGAGGTCATCCATATCATCCGCACCAGCTATGACAATGCCAAGGAGAACCTGATGCAGCGCTTCGGGCTGGACGACGTCCAGGCCCAGGCCATTCTGGATATGCGCCTGAGGGCTTTGCAGGGGCTGGACCGGGAAAAGCTCCAGAACGAGTATCAGGAGCTGGAGGAGAAAATCGCCTATTATCTGCGGGTGCTGGGGGATGAGAATCTGGTAAAGTCCATCCTGAAGGAGGAGCTGCAGGCCATCTCCGACAAGTATGGCGACGACCGCAAGACGGAGATCCAGGATGTGGAGGACGAGATCGACATCGAGGACCTGATCGAGGAGGAGGAATGCGTCTTTACCCTCACCGCCAACGGGTACATCAAGCGCACTCCCGTCAGCGAATATACCGCCCAGAGCAAGGGCGGTATGGGCAAAAAGGGCATCACCACCCGGGAGGAGGATACCGTGGTGGATGTGTTCACCGCCTCCACCCATGACTATATTCTGTTCTTTACCGACACCGGCAAGGTGTATAAGAAGAAGGGCTATCTGATTCCCGAAAGCGGCAAGGCCGCCAAGGGCACCAACATCGTGAACATTCTTCAGGTGGAGACCGGCGAGCGGGTCCAGGCCATGCTGCACTTCCGGGAGACCGGAGACGACCAGCTGTATTTGTTCATGACCACCCGCAACGGCACCGTGAAGCGGCTGGAGGTATCGGCTCTGAAGAATCTGCGCAACAACGGCATCCGGGCCCTGACCCTGGACGAGGGGGACGAGCTCATCAACGTGCAGGAGACCCACGGCAGCGACCGGATCCTCATCGCCACCCACGACGGCCAGGCCGTCTGCTTCGATGAGACCGACGTCCGGGCCATGGGCCGCACGGCCGTGGGCGTCCGGGGCATCCGCCTGCGGGAGGGCGACTATGTGGTGGGCGCCGCCTTGGCCCAGCCCGGCAAGACGGTGCTGTCCATTACGGAGCGTGGCTTCGGCAAACGCACCCCGGTGGAGGAATACCGCATCACCGCCCGGGGCGGCCTGGGCATCCGCAACTATATGGTCACGGAGAAAACCGGCCCCATCGTGGGCATCAAGGTGGTGGACGGTACCGAGGACCTGCTGCTGGTGACTCTGGCGGGCATCCTCATCCGCACGGCAGTGGAGAATATCCGGGTGGCCGGACGGGCCACCCAGGGCGTTATCGTTATGCGCTTCAAGGAGGAGGGCGACCGCGTCATCTCCATGGCCCTGACGGACCGGGAGCAGGACGCCGAAAAGGAGCCGAGCCATGAGTAAGAAAAAGGAGATGTACGCCCCCCTGACCCGGTGGCAGTATTTCACCAAGACGCTGTATCATGACCCCAGCCGCACCAATGAGTTTGAATATGACGGCGTGATCTATCTGAAAAGTCAGGAGCTGCAGGACATCGAGGAGCGCAACGCCCGGGTCAACTGGGTGCTGCTGCTGGTGCTGTGCGCCATGTTCCTGACGGCCATCAAGTGGCAGAACATCGTGGTCATCGCCGTGGGCATGGTGGTGATCGTGGCGGGGGAACTGTTCCGCATGAGCCGCCTGCCCAAGGATATCAAGGCCCACCTGACAGATTCCGGACGGAGGAAGCTGTGACGGAGATGAAGATCATCGCCCGGATCCGGACGGAGCTGCCGGAGAAATTCGGCGTGCCCCGGCAGAGCGGCCTGGTGCCCCAGCTGCGGGGCCGGGTGATCTTTGAGCCGGAGTACCGGAACCCGGACGCCGTCCGGGGCCTGGAGGACTTCTCCCATATCTGGCTGATCTGGCAGTTTTCCCGGGCGGTGCGGGAGGGCTGGTCCCCAACGGTGCGGCCCCCCAGGCTGGGGGGCAACCGCCGCATGGGGGTGTTCGCCACCCGCTCCCCCTTCCGGCCCAACGCTCTGGGGCTGTCCTCCGTGCGGCTGGACCGGGTGGAGCTGGACCCGGCCCTGGGGCCGGTGCTCCATGTGTCCGGGGCGGACCTGATGGACGGGACACCGATCTTCGACATCAAGCCCTATCTCCCCTATACCGACAGCCATCCCCAGGCCACCGGCGGCTTCACCGACGGTCTGGCCCATGCGCCGCTGACGGTAGAGTGCTCCCCTGCCCTGCTGGAGCATATCCCGGCGGACAGCCGGGAGGGACTTCTGGGAGTGCTGGCCGGGGATCCCCGGCCCCGGTATCAGGAGGACCCCCAGCGGGTATACGGCCTGTCCTTCGCCGGGCGCAACGTGAAATTCACCGTGGACGGAGACCGTCTCACCGTGATCGCGGTGGAATAACAGGATGATTCTATGAAAACAGTTACGATCTATACCGATGGCGCGTGCTCCGGCAACCCCGGCCCCGGGGGCTGGGGGGCCATCCTGGAATGGAACGGCGTGGAAAAGGAGCTGTCCGGCGGCGCGGCGGACACCACCAACAACCGCATGGAGCTTACCGGCGTCATCCGGGCCCTGTCCTGCCTGAAGGAACCCTGCGTGGTGGAGCTGTACTCCGACTCCAAATACGTCATCGACGCCCTGTCCAAGGGCTGGGTGTACGGCTGGAAGAAAAAGGGCTGGATTAAAAGCGACAAAAAGCCCGCCCTGAACGTGGACCTGTGGCAGGAGCTGCTGCCCCTGGTCGCCCGGCATGAGGTGCACTATCACTGGGTCAAGGGCCACGCCTCCAACGAGAAAAACAACCGCTGCGACCAGCTGGCGGTGGCGGAGAGCATGAAATTCTGAAAAAATCTGTGATGTTCACAAAAAGTTCACGTGGATTTCATGATTTCGCCATGTTTACAAGGTATTCTTTTACCTGTACAAAGGAACCATTCCTTATGTGATTTTCTCTCTCTCCTAACAAACACACAGAAAACTCCCTCTGCCGCTGGCGGAGGGAGTTTTCTGTTTGAAAAAAAATTCCGGTGCCGAAGCACCGGAATTTTTTGCGGTCAGATTTACCGGGTCAGGAAGAACATCAGGGCGAACAGGATGCTGATGATCCAGGTGCCCACGTTGATATCCTTGATCTTGCCGGTGAAGATCTTCACGAAAACGTAGGAGATCAGGCCGAAGGCAATACCGTAGGAAATGTTGTAGGTCAGGGGCATGAAGGCCACGGTGACAAAGCCGGTGACGGCGGCGGCGGGATCGTCCCAGTTGATGTTGCGGACGTTGGACATCATCAGAACGCCCACATAGATCAGGGCCGCGGCGCAGGCATAGGTGGGGATCAGCTGAGCCACCGGGGACAGGAACATGGCGATGAAGAACATCACGGCCGTGGCCATGGAGGCCAGACCCGTGCGGCCGCCCTCGGCCACACCGGCGGAGGACTCCACGAAGGTGGTGACGGTGGAGGTGCCGCAGACGGCGCCGGCACAGGTAGCGCAGGCATCGGCCAGCATAGCACGGTCCATGTTGGGGACGTTGCCGTCCTTATCCAGCATGTTGCCGGCGGAGCAGGCGCCGTACAGGGTGCCCAGGGTGTCGAACATATCCACCATGCAGAAGGCCAGCATCGTAGTCAGCAGCATCACCACAAAAGCGCCGGTGCCGTTGGCGGCAATGAAGGCAGAGAAGTCAAAGCCGGACTTGAACACCGCGGCGAAGGCCTGGGTGCCGAAATCGCGGAAAGCGCCGAAGAAGTCGGAGGTCAGGTTGGGAGCCACGGCGGAGGCATAGAAGCCGGGAACGGTGATCAGGCCGATGGCATAGTACAGCACGGCAGCGCCCAGAATACCCCACAGCACGGCACCGCGGACCTTCTTCTTGCTCATGGCACCGATGGCGAACACGGCGATCAGGGTGATGAGCATGGGGAAGATGGTGGCCCAGGTCTGCTCGCCGGTGAACACGTTGAAGGAATGCAGGTTCACGCAGGTAGAGGCGTCGTTGACCACGATGCCGGCGTTCTGCAGGCCGATGAAGGCGATGAACAGGCCGATACCGGCGGAGATGGCCACCTTGACCTCGTGGGGAATGGAGTCGAAGATGATCTTGCGCAGACCGGTAACGGTCAGCAGCACGAAGATGATGCCGTCAAACAGCACCAGCACCAGGGCGTTGGCATAGCTCAGGCCCAGGCCCACACACACGGTGTAGACGAAATAGGCGTTGAGGCCCATGCCGGAGGCCTGCGCCAGAGGCAGGTTAGACAGCAGGCCGATGAGCAGGGTGCCCACCACGGCGGAAATGGCGGTGGCCACATAGATAGCGCCGTAGCTGACGCCCAGCACGTCTGTGCCGTCGCCAAAGGGGTTCGAGAACATACCGGCGTTGACCATCAGAATGTAAGCCATAGCCATGAAGGTGGTGATACCAGCCATGATCTCCGTCCGGATGGTGGAGCCTTTTTCGGTTACATGGAAGAAACGATCCATAAACTCTCTCCTTTTCTGAATTGTTTTCCTCTGCGCCTTCTGGGCGCAGCAACTTAATTCTACCATTATGTACCTTTTCCCGCAACCCCTGTTTCGACAAAAGCTCCCCGCTTCTGCGAAATTTGTGACTCTTGCCGGGAAATGAGCCGGTTTTTTTGTGGAAACAGCGAGATAAAGCATCGCCTTGAACGCACCGCAAAATTCTGCTGTTCGATGAATCGAATTTTCTTGCTTTTTGGGAAATTTCTGTTATACTGAGCTTGTAACGAGTGTATATTGTTACAGAGAGAATAAGAGAAAAAGGAGAACAAATTATGCTTTTGGAAATTATCGGAGCGATTTTGTCCATGGTGGGTTCCTGGATGATCTTCAAGAAGATGGGCCGCCAGGGCTGGGAGGGCATCGTCCCCATCTACAGCACCTATGTTCTGTGCAAGGTGCTGTACGGCAACGGCTGGAAGTTCCTGCTGCTGCTGATCCCCTTCTACAACATCTATTTCGCCATCAAGATGATGGTGGACCTGGCCAAGGCCTTCAACCAAGGCGTGGGCTTTGCCATCGGTCTGCTGCTGCTGCCCTTCGTGTTCAACCTGATCCTGGCCTTTGGCGGGGCTCAGTATATGGACGGCAGCTTTGCCAACACCCAGCCCGACATGGTGGAGGACGTGGTCAACAAGGCCAGGGATGCCGTGTCCGGCGACCAGAACGACCGGTAAATATCAAAAAGCTCCGGCCCGACCGGAGCTTTTTGACGCTTGATCGCATAAAAAGGGGAGAGGCTGCAAGCCTCTCCCCTTTTTATGCGATTCCTTATTTCCCGAAGTACCGGTTCAGCAGACCCTCAAAGGCCTTGCCGTGTCTCGCCTCGTCCCGGGCCATCTCGTGGACGGTGTCGTGGATGGCGTCCAGGTTGTACTTCTTGGCCAGCTTGGCCAGCTCGAACTTACCGGCGGTAGCGCCGTTCTCAGCGTCCACGCGCATCTGCAGGTTCTTCTTGGTGGAATCGGTGACCACCTCGCCCAGCAGCTCGGCGAACTTTGCGGCGTGCTCGGCCTCCTCCAGGCCGGCCTTCTCCCAGTACATGCCGATCTCGGGATAGCCCTGGCGATGGGCCACACGGGCCATGGCCAGATACATACCCACCTCGCTGCACTCGCCCTCGAAGTTGGCGCGCAGACCGGCAATGATCTCCTCGCGGACCTCGGCGGGAACGTCCTCGCCGAACACCTTACCCACGCCTACCACGTGCTCGGCAGCCCAGGTCTTCTCCTCGGCCTGCAGGGTGAACTTCTCACCGCTGACGTGGCACACCGGGCACTCGGCCGGGGGATTCTCGCCTTCATGAACGTAACCGCAAACAGGACAGACCCACTTTTTCATAGTAAATTTCCTCCATTTTATTCAGCATTTATTGGTTTTGGGAACCGCTGGCTCCCTCATTGACTGAATGCAGTATAACACGGATGGAGCCGTTCTATAAGTTGCAATTGCAACAAACGGTAAAATTTTCCCGAAAGATCTTTACTCCTGGGGAGGATCGCTCTCCAGCAGCGTCTTGGCGCTGGCAGCCAGGCCCGCCAGACCCTGGATTTCGCTGGGGATGATGATCTTGGTGGCCTTGCCGTCGGCCATTTTCTGCAGGGCCTCCAGGCTCTTGAGCTTGATGACCTGGTCGTTGGGGGCGTTTTCGTTGAGCATCCGCATGGCGTCGGCCAAGGCCTGCTGCACCTTCATGATAGAGGTAGCCTCGGCCTCGGCGGCCATGATCCGGGCCTGCTTGGCGGCGTCGGCCTTCAGAATGGCGGACTGCTTCTCGCCCTCGGCCACCAGGATCTTGCTGGCCTTTTCGCCCTCGGCCTGCAGGATGGACTCCCGGCGTTCCCGCTCGGCCTTCATCTGCTTCTCCATGGCGTTCTGAATCTCCCGGGGCGGCAGGATGTTCTTCAGCTCCACCCGGTTGACCTTGATGCCCCAGGGGTCCGTGGCCTCGTCCAGGATGGCCCGCATCTTGGCGTTGATGGTGTCGCGGGAGGTCAGGCTCTGGTCCAACTCCAGCTCGCCGATGATGTTGCGCAGGGTGGTGGCGGTGAGGTTCTCAATGGCGTTCATGGGATACTCCACACCGTAGGTATACAGCTTGGGGTCGGTGATCTGGAAATAGATCACGGTGTCGATCTGCATGGTGACGTTGTCCTTGGTGATCACCGGCTGGGGGTCGAAGTCCGCCACCTGCTCCTTCAGGCTGACCTTCTTCACCACCCGCTCGATGAACGGGACCTTCAGATGCAGGCCCACGCCCCACACGGAGTGGAAAGCGCCCAGTCGCTCCACCACATAGGCCTTGGACTGCTGCACCACATAGATGTTCCGGACGATAACGATCAGCACCAGCACCACCAGAATGGCGATGGCCACTGCGCCGGGGATAGAGATGTTGCTTGGCATGTGATTTTCCTCCTGTTTTTAATATAAGTAGTGTTTACGGACTTACACGGGTTCCACGAACAGGCGCACGCCCTCCATGCGGACGATCTTCACCTGCGCGTTGCGGGGGATGGGCTGGCCGCTTTCGCTGCGGGCGGTCCAGGTCATGCCGCCCACATACACCGCCCCGGTGGGCACGGCGTTGTCGATGCTCTCCGTGACCCGGGCGGTCTGGCCCAGCACGCGGTCGGCGTTGGTGGCGGTAACGTCCTTGTGCAGCAGCTTCTTCACCAGGGGCCGGGTGGCCGCCAGGCACACGATGGACACCACGAAGAACAGGGCCAGCTGCAGCCAGATGGGACCGCCGCAGATGGCGGCAATCAGCCCTGCCACGGAGCCCACTACGAACCAGATGGACGTCAGCCCCACGGTGATGGCCTCCACCACGCCGAAGATCACCATGGCGGCGATCCAGATCAGCGTCATCATATCGGTGCTTCCTCCTTTCAGACACAGCCCCAGCACCAGGGCCAGAGCCAGGGTCACGGCCACTGCGCCGATGCCCAGCCACTTCTCCCGGGGGGCCAGATTGGCGAAAAACGCGGACAGCGCCGTTTTCAGGGTTTTCTCCGGCAGCGGGGCCTTGGGCGCGTCCTGCACCGGGGCCTCCCGGGGCACCTCCTGGGAAAACAGCTTATCCAGGGACACCTGATACCGGTTGCAGATATAGAGGATCTTCTCGATCTCCGGATATCCCCGGCAGGACTCCCATTTGCTCACCGCCTGCCGGGACACCTTCAGCTCCGCCGCGAACTGCTCCTGGGTCAGTCCCGCCCGGCGGCGTACCTCCTGTAACCGTTCTCCAAAGGCCATGGCTCCGTCCCTCCGTTTCTCACTGGCCCCATCCTACCGGAAACGGGCCGCTTTGTCTACCAACCTCCGTTTGCACCCGGGGAAAAACTGGAATTTTCTGCGCAACCTCAGGTTGTCATGGTTTTAGTATACTATATTTTCGCCTCCCGCGCCACAACATTTTGAAAAATCCTCCGAGTTTTTACCCGGCGGACAAATCGGCTTGACAAATGTTTCCTGCCCGTGTATACTGAACCCATCTGATAAGAAAGGTGGTGCCCGATATGATGATTTATAACGCTTTTGTCGTGTCGGGGACCCTTGTGCGCCTGTAACGAGCCTGCCAGAAGATAGGGCGGGCCCCTTGCGGCTGTGTCGGCGTCCTCGGAAGGAGGGCGCTTTTTTCGTGCCCGGAATTTGGAAAAGAGAGAAGAATCGAGAGAGGAAGTGTTTTTGCCTTCATGGAAACCACCCGAAAATTATCCCGGCGGGAGAAACTGTCTCTCATCGGGAAATATCTGCGCCCCTGCTGGGGGCACTTTGCGGCGGCGCTGCTGTGCGCGTGCCTGGCCATGGTGTTCAACGCCCTGACGCCCCAGATCATCCGCCTGACCGTGGACTCCATCCTGGGGCCCGAAACGCCCAAATTGCCCGGGTTCCTGATGTCCTGGCTGAACTGGGCGGCTCTGGAGGCCCAGCCCCTGCGGGCCCTGTGGTGGGCCGCTGCCGCCGTCCTGCTGACGGCCCTGCTGCGGGGCGTGTGCAGCTATGGCCAGCGGCTCCAGCTGGCCCGGGGCTCCGAGAGCTACGTCAAGGGCATCCGGGACGATCTGTACCGCCACATTCAGTATCTGCCCTTTGCCTGGCACAAGAATAACCCCACCGGCGATATCATCCAGCGCTGCACCTCCGACGTGGACGTGATCCGCCAGTTCGTGTGCAACCAGCTGGTGGAGGTGGTGCGCACGGTGTTCCTGATCGTGCTGTACCTGTGCATCATGTTCACCATGAACCTGCGCCTGTCCCTGATCTCGGCGCTGTTCATCCCCATTGTGGGCCTGTCCTCCGGTGTGTTCTACAAGAAAATCTCCGGCCGGTTCCAGGCCGCCGACGAGGCGGAGGGCGACCTGACCACCTGCGCCCAGGAGAACCTCACCGCCGTCCGGGTGGTCCGGGCCTTCGGCCGGGAGCGGTATGAGGAGGAGAAGTTCAACGGGAAAAATCAGCGCTTCTCCCAGATGTGGATCAGACTGGGAAAGCTCCTGTCCGTATACTGGGCCTCCGGCACCCTGCTGACCTGCCTGCAGGTGATGGTCATCGTGGTGGCCGGCGCCTGCGAATGCGTGGCCGGGCGGATGACCCTGGGCTCCTTTGTGGCCTTCGTCACCTATAACGAGGCCCTGGCCTGGCCCGTTCGTTCCCTGGGCCGGGTGCTGTCCGGTATGAGCAAGGCCGGGGTGTCCATGGACCGCGTGGGCTATATCCTCAACGCCCGGGAGGAGCGGGACCTGCCCGACGCCGTGGACGCCGTAAACGGCGACATCGTCTTTGACCACGTCAGCTTTACCTACGACGGCCAGCCGGTGCTGGAGGACGTGTCCTTTACCATTCACCAAGGGGAGACCTTCGCCATCCTGGGGGGCACCGGCTCCGGCAAGAGCACTTTGGTGCACCTGCTGGACCGGCTGTATGACCTGCCGGAGGGCGGCGGCTCCATCACCATCGGCGGGGTGGACATCCGCCGCATGAAGCGGGAATCCCTGCGCCGCCAGATCGGCCTGGTGCTCCAGGAGCCTTTCCTGTTCTCCCAGACCGTGGGGGAAAACATCTGCGCCGTGCGGCCGGACGCCGGGGACGAGGCCATGCGCCGGGCCGCCGCCGTGGCCTGCGTGGACGAGGCCATCTCCGCCTTCCCCCAGGGGTACGACACCGTGGTGGGCGAGCGGGGCGTGACCCTGTCCGGCGGACAGAAGCAGCGGGTGGCCATCGCCCGGATGCTGATGCAGCAGGCCCCCATTATGGTGTTTGACGACTCCCTGTCCGCCGTGGACGCCGAAACCGACGCCAAGATCCGCACCGCCCTGCGGGACACCCTGCACAGCGCCACGGTGCTGCTGATCTCCCACCGGGTCACCACCCTGATGCAGGCCGACCGCATTCTGGTGCTGGACGGCGGCCGGGTGTCCGCCCTGGGCGCCCACCGGGAGCTGATTGACCGCCCCGGCATTTACCGGGATATTTACGACATCCAGATGCGCAGCGATGACCGCGCGCTGGTGGAGGAAGGAGGGAACGCCTGATGGCTGCCTTCGACGAGAAAGATTATACAAAATCCTTTGACTGGAGCATCTGGAAAAGGCTGACCCCCTTTGTGCGGCCCTTCCGCCGGGACTTTGTGGGGATGCTGGTGTTCAACGGCCTGTGCGCCCTGGTGGACGTGGCCATTCCCCTGTTCCAGCGCTACGCCATCCGCAACTTCATCCAGGCGGATTCCCTCCGGGGCATCGTGCCCTTCTCCCTGGTGTATCTGCTGGTAATTCTTTTACAGGCTCTGTCCGTGGTGGCCTTCGCCCGGAACTCCATGACCATCGAGATGAACATGGGCCGGGATATGCGCCGCTCCCTGTTCCACCATCTCCAGACCCTGTCCTTCTCCTTCTATAACGTAACCCCCGTGGGCTATCTGCTGACCCGGGTCATGAGCGATACCAACCGCATCGCCAGCATGATCGCCTGGAACATGACGGATATCCTCTGGGCCCTGTTCTATGTGCTGGGCACCTTTGCGGCCATGCTGGCCCTGAACTGGCGGCTGGCCCTGGTGGTCATCGTCATCGTGCCTGTCATGGCGGTGCTCACCGGGTATTTCCAGAACCGCATCCTCCGCTGGAACCGGAAGGTCCGGAAGCTGAACTCCCGCATCACCGGCTCCTTCAACGAGGGCATCACCGGCGCCAAAACCACCAAGACCCTGGGCACCGAGGAGCAGACCGTGGCCGCCTTCCGGGACCTGACCCGCCAGATGCACGACGCCGGCATCGGCGCGGCCCGGCTCAATGCCATCTATATCCCGCTGGTGCTGTTTGCCAGCACCATGGCCGTGGCCATTGTGCTGCTGCGAGGCGGCTATATGGTCTCCGACCACCTGCTGGAGCTGGCCACCCTCTCCACCTTCACCACCTACGCCGTGGGCATTTTCGAGCCCATCCAGATGACCGCCGCCAACATTGCCGAGTTCATCTCCCTGCAGGCGTCCATCGAGCGGGTCATGGACCTGATGGACAAGACCCCCCAGATCCAGGACGCCCCGGAGGTCATCGAAAAGTACGGCGACGCCTTCCACCCCAAGCGGGAGAACTGGGAGCCCATCCGGGGCGAGATCGAGTTCCGGGACGTGACCTTCCGCTATCCCGACGGCGGCGGCAACGTGCTGGAGCACTTCTCCCTGCACATTCCCCAGGGGTCCACCGTGGCCATCGTGGGCGAAACCGGCGCGGGTAAGAGCACCCTGGTGAACCTGGCCTGCCGGTTCTTCGAGCCCACGGAGGGCCAGATTCTCATCGACGGCGTGGACTACCGCCAGCGCAGCCAGCTGTGGCTCCACAGCAGCATCGGCTATGTGCTGCAGGACCCCCACCTGTTCTCCGGCACCGTCCGGGAGAACATCCGCTACGGGAAGCTGGACGCCGCCGATGCGCAGGTGGAGGCCGCCGCCCGGGCCGTGTCCGCCGACACGGTGGTGGCCAAGCTGGAAAAGGGCTGGGACAGCGACGTGGGCGAGGGCGGCGGACGGCTCTCCACCGGCGAAAAGCAGCTGATCTCCTTTGCCCGGGCCGTGCTGGCGGACCCCCGCATCTTCGTCCTGGACGAGGCTACCTCATCCATCGACACCCAGACCGAGCAGCTGATCCAGCAGGCCATCGACCACCTGCTCCAGGACCGCACCTCCTTCCTGATCGCCCACCGGCTCTCCACCATCCGCAAGGCGGACATGATCCTGGTGGTCCGGGACGGCCGCATCGTGGAGCAGGGCACCCACCAGGAGCTGCTGCGCCGCCATGGCTATTACCACGATCTTTACAGCAAGCAGTTCGCTGAGGAATCCGCGGCCCGCATCCTGCAATAATTACCAGAATATGGAAGCCCTGGCAGCGTCGCTGCCGGGGCTTTTTTCACCCCATTTTCCGGGAAAGCGCTTCCCATCTGTCCCCCTGTGACGGACAGACTTTCCTCGGCTCCTATCGACCGTTTCCCGCATGACAGGCGGATACTCCGTGAAATTTCTGACAAGCAGATTCACCAGTTTGCCAGGATTTTCACATATTTGTCCGCCTATGAAATACAGCCGTTTCCTATACCTGACATTGTTAAAACCTTGACCGCTATTTTTTCATTTTGATTCCAGTTATTTCCAAAAAAGGTTGCCAAGCCGCCGTCTTTTCGATACAATATCCTGCGAGATAGAGAAGAAGGAACCTGCAGCATGTAATGTGGGACCAAAAATCAAGGAGGTCTTTCATGAAAGTATTAGTCATCAATGCCGGCAGCTCATCCCTGAAGTATCAGCTGCTGGACCCGGAAACCGGCCATCTGCTGGCCAAAGGCCTGTGCGAGCGCATCGGCATTGACGGAAAATTCACCTATAAGCCCCAGGTGGAGGGCAAGGCCGCCGTGTCGGCGGCGGACGTCCCCATGCCCACCCATTCCGAGGCCATCCAGGCGGTGCTGTCCGCCCTGGTGGACCCGGACAACGGCGTCATCTCCTCCATGAAGGAGATCGACGCGGTGGGTCACCGGGTGGTCCACGGCGGCGAGAGCTTCGCCAGCTCCGTCCTCATCACCGACCAGGTGATGCAGGCGGTGGAGGACTGCACCCCCCTGGCGCCTCTGCATAATCCGGCCAACATCATCGGCATCGAGGCCTGCCGGGCCGTCCTGGGCCACGATGTGCCCCAGGTGGCGGTGTTCGACACGGCCTTCCACCAGACCATGCCCGAGCATGCGTATCTGTACTCCATCCCCTATGAGTACTATGAAAACGACAAGATCCGCCGCTACGGCTTCCATGGCACCTCTCACCGCTATGTGTCCCTGCGGGCGGCGGAGCTTCTGGGCCGCGACCCGGCGGAGCTGAAGGTGGTGTCCTGCCACCTGGGCAACGGCTCCTCCCTGGCCGCCATCGACGGCGGCCGCTGCGTGGATACCTCCATGGGCCTGACGCCGCTGGCGGGCCTGCCCATGGGCACCCGGGCCGGTGATATGGACGTGGGCGTGGTGGAGTTCATTGCCAACAAGTACGACATGACCATCTCCGAGGCCGTGAACCTGCTGAATAAGAAGTCCGGCATGCTGGGCCTGTCCGGCGTGTCCTCCGACTTCCGGGATCTGGAGCAGGCGGCGGAGAAGGACCATCACCGGGCCACCGTGGCGCTGGAGATCTTCGAGTACCGGGTCCGCAAGATGATCGCCGAGTACGCCGCCGCCATGGGCGGCGTGGACGTGGTGGTGTTCACCGCCGGCGTGGGCGAGAACTCCGCCGAGACCCGTGCCCACATCCTCCAGGGTCTCGAGTTCATGGGCATCACCTGCGATCCGGAGAAGAACCGCTGCCGGGGCAAGGAGCAGATCATCTCCCGGGACGGCGCCCCCGTCACCGTGATGGTGGTCCCCACCAACGAGGAGCTGATGATCGCCCAGGACACCATGGAGCTGGTCCTGGACCAGGAATAAGCCCTATTTATTGACCATTTCGCAAAAAAACCGGGACGCCCCAGCGTCCCGGTTTTTTAACTTGTCAACAAGTCCAGCCCTGCGCAGCGGGCCGCAGAAGTCTTTACCAGCTCTGGGCCGACAGGATGACCTTCTTATAGCTGCGGCGGAAATAGACGATCTCGGCGGCGCCGGTGATGGTCCAGGAGAAGATATACAGCAGATACAGGGAGGTGATGGTGCCCAGCCAGGCGAACACGGTGTATACCCAGATGACCCGGAACACGCAGGAGCCCAGAATGACGATCACCGTGGGGCCTACGCTTTTGCCGATGCCCCGGGATGCGGCGATGCTGGCGTCCATCAGCGGGGACACCACATAGGAAAAGCTCATGATCCGCAGCCGCTGCATACCCGCGTCGATGACCGCCGTCTCGTTGGCAAACAGGCCCAGGAAGCTCCGGCCGAAAAACAGCAGCAGCAGACCGCACACGGCCCCCACTCCGGCGGCGTAGCACATACTCACCAGATAGCTTTTGACAATGCGCTCGGTTTTGCCGGCGCCCCAGTTCCGGCTGACGAAGCTGGCGCAGCCGGTATAGAAGGCCGCCATCATGTTAAACAGCAGGGTGTCGGCGTTGGCGGCGGCGGAGCTGCCGGACACCGTGACGGCGTCGAAGGAGTTCAGGCCCACCTGGACAAACAGGTTGGCCACGGCGAAAATGGCGTTCTGCAGCCCCGTGGGGATGCCGATGGCCAGGACCCGCCGGGCCTCCTGGGGATGGACCCGGAGGCGGCGCAGCTCCAGGCGGCAGGCGTCCTTCCGCCGCAGCAGGTGCAGCACGATCAGCAGGGCCGACAGGCACTGGGCGATGACGCTGGCGATGGCCACGCCCTCGGCGGCCATGTGGCAGCGGATCACAAAGAACAGGTTCAGAACCACGTTCAGCACACCGGCAACGGACAGATACAGCAGAGGCCGCCGGGTGTCGCCCACGGCGCTCATGATGCCGTTGCCGCAGTTGTACACGGCCATGGCCGGCATACTCAGGGCGTATATCTTCAGGTAGAGGACGGCCCCGTCCATCAGCTCGTCCTTGGTGTGCAGCAGGGCCAGCATGGGCCGGGCCAGCAGAACGCAGATCAGGCACAGCACCACGCCGAAGGCGGCGCACAGCACAAAGGACGTGTGAACGGTTTTTTCCACCCGCTGCTTATCCCCCATGCCCAGGCCCCGGGCCACCGCCACGTTGACGCCGCTGCCCATGCCGATCAGCAGTCCCGTGAACAGCGACACCAGCAGCGTGGTGGAGCCCACGGCTCCCAGCGCCCGGTAGTCCGCGAACTTGCCGGCAATGGCCACGTCGCTGAGGTTGAACAGCACCTCCAGCACCTGGGTCAGCATCAGGGGCAGGCTGAACAGCAGCATATTTTTCCACAGGGAGCCTTCCGTCATGTTGACGGACAGGGCGCTCTTTTTTTGCGTCGCTTCCATGAAACACACCTCTTATCCAAAATATACTGGCACGCAATTGCACAGTATAACACCACGATTTGCACAAAACAACCCCCTCAGACGCCATATTTTCCCCAGAGGAAATGGCACGTCATTGTGCACAATGTTGTGTTCCGAAGGCAGCCCCCTCCACCGGCGGAAAAAACCGGGAAAACGGCGGCAGATGGATAAAATTTTCACATTCCGGGAGAAAAGTTGCGAAAAGCCCTTGCAATCCACGGGGAAATGTGGTACAGTCCACTTCGACAATTGAATAGGGGCGGCGGGGCCTGTCCGCACTGCCGCCTGACACCATTATTTCTGGCTTGCCGCCAAGGTCGCGGCAAGGAAAAAGGAGAAAGCTATGAAGAAGAAACTATTGGCTCTTTTCCTGGCGCTGGTAATGGTCGGCGCCGTACTCCCGGGATGCGGAGACGGCAGCAAGGACCCCGGCGGACAAGGAAATAACGGCAAAACGGGCGAACCGGTCAAGGGTGGCGAGATCACCGTTGGCATCGCCCAGGACCTGGACGACAGTCTTGACCCCCACCAGACGGTGGCCGCAGGAACCAGAGAGGTCTTGTTCAACATCTTCGAGGGATTGGTGAAGCCCAATTCCGACGGCGAAATGATCCCCGCTGTGGCGGAGAAATACACGCTGTCCGAGGATGGAACCACCTATACCTTCACGCTTCGTGAGGGAGTGAAGTTCCACAACGGCCAGACAGTGACCGCAGAGGATGTTGTATATTCCATCAATCGCTGCGCCGCTGTGCCGGAGGGTCAGGAGAAGCCTCTGGTAGCGGCGTTTTCTGCTGTCAAGAGTGTCGAGGCCCTGGACGAAAAGACCGTTGCCGTTACCATCGCACAGCGGGACCTGGAGTTCATCAGCTATATGACGGCCGCCATCATTCCCGCGGACTATGAAAATCAGGACACGGCTCCGGTGGGCACCGGCCCCTTCAAGTTCGTGTCCCGGACCCCCCAGCAGGACTTCGTCATGGAGCGGTTCGAGGATTACTGGGGCGCCCCGGCGTGGCTGGACAAGGTCACCTATAAAATCTGCGAAAATGCCGACGCTCTGGTGATGAACCTGAACGGCGGGTCCATCGACCTGTGCGCCCACCTGACCTCCGCCCAGGCCTCCCAGCTGAACCAGAACTTCCAGGTGCTGGAGGGCACCATGAACCTGGTGCAGGCCATCTATCTGAACAACCAGGCCAAGCCCTTTGACAACCAGCTGGTGCGCCAGGCCCTGTGCTATGCCATCGACCGGCAGGGCATCATGGACATGGTGGCCGACGGCCACGGCACCGCCGTGGGCAGCAGCATCTATCCCGCATTCACCAAGTATTTCCTGCCGGAGCTGGTGGATAAGTATCCCCACGATGTGGCCAAGGCCAAGGAGCTGCTGGCCCAGGCCGGGTATCCCGACGGCTTCGACATGACCATCTCCGTTCCCAACAACTATCAGCCCCATATGGACACCGCCGAGGTGGTGGCCGAGCAGCTGCGGGAGGCGGGGATCAACGTGACCATCCAGCCGGTGGAATGGAGCACCTGGCTGGACACCATCTATAACGGCCGCCAGTTCCAGGCCACTTTGGTGGGCGTGGACGCAGCCAATATGACCGCCCGGGCCATGCTGGAGCGGTTCACCTCCGACTACGGCAAGAACTTCATCAACTATAATAACCCCGCCTATGACGCCCTGTTCCAGCAGGCTATCAACGCCCAGGACGAGGCCACCCAGACGGACCTGTACAAGCAGATGGAGACCATGCTGGCGGACACCGCCGCCAACGTGTATATCCAGGACCTGTGCGACCTGGTGGCCATGCGGCAGGATCTGGGGGGACTGAAGTTCTATCCCATCTATGTGCTGGACCTGTCCACGGTTTATTTTACCCAGCAGTAATACTGATTCTTGATTAAAAAATTTAATCAAGAATCCCGTGCGCTGTGCGCACGCACAGCGTGTGAAAACACGCTGTGACGTCTCATACAAAACCTGACGTACCTTCGGTGCTATAAAAAGCTTTTCAAGCTTTTTAACAGGTTTTGGTATAACACATCCATTGAACTGAAAGAGGCGATGACCATGAAATACGCGGCCAAGAAAATCGGACTGATGCTGCTGACCATGGTCATCGTCTCTTTTCTGGCGTTTCTGGCGTTCCAGGTGATTCCCGGGGACCCGGCGGTGAAGCTGCTGGGTACCGAGGCCACCCCGGAGCGCATCGCCGCCCTGCGGGCGGAAATGGGACTGGACCGTCCGTTCCTGGAGCGGTACGTTCAGTGGGTGCTGGGGGCCCTGCACGGGGACTTCGGCACGTCGTACAGCTATAAAATGCCGGTATCCGGCATGCTGGCCGGAAAGCTGCCGGTGACGGGGCTTCTGACGGGGATGTCCTTTGTGCTGATCCTGGCCTTTTCCATCCCCCTGGGCATTTTCACCGCCCGCCACGCCGGAGGGCGGCTGGACCGGGCCATGACCGCCGTGAACCAGGTGCTCATGGCCATCCCGGCCTTTGTGACGGGCATCCTGCTGACGTATGTGTTTGGTCTGGTGCTGCGGTTGTTCGTTCCGGGAAACTACGTTTCTCCCGGCGACAACTTCGGTGCCAGCCTGTGGTATTTTCTGTTCCCGGCCGTGTCCATCGCCCTGCCCAGGGTGGCCATGACCGTGAAGATGCTGCGCTCGTCCATTCTGTCGGAGCTGCAGAAGGACTATGTCCGCACCTCCCACAGCCGGGGCAACGGCGACCGTTCCACCCTGTACCGCCATGTGCTGCGCAATGCCATGGGGCCGGTGGTGTCGTTTCTGGCCATGACCGTGGCGGACATTGTGGCCGGCTCCGTGGTCATCGAGCAGGTATTCTCCCTGCCGGGGCTGGGCCGGATGCTGCTGACCTCCATCGCCAACCGGGACTATCCCGTGGTGCAGGCGGTGGTGGTGATCGTGGCCTTCTGGGTGGTGCTGGTGAATCTGCTGGCGGACCTGATCAACCAGCGGCTGGACCCCCGGCTGCGGCTGACGTGACAAATCGGAAAAAGAAAGGTGGGAGCGGGCCTTGCTGCTGAACGAAAAAAAGAATCACTATCTGCGGACGGGGCTGATCCTCACCGGATTGATGGCGGCCCTGGCCCTGGTGGGCTGCGTGTGGACCCCCTATTCCCCCACGGCCATGTCCGGCAGCGAAAAATTCCTGGCCCCGTGCCTGCGGCACCTGTTCGGCACGGACAACTTCGGCCGGGACATTTTCAGCCGGGTGCTGGCCGGGGCGGGCACCACCTTCTTCATCAGCGCCGCCACCGTGTGCATCGGCGCGGCGGCGGGCACCCTGGTGGGGGCCTTTACCGGCTATTTCGGCGGCTGGCTGGACGAGGCGCTGATGCGCGTCAACGACGCGGTGACGGCGTTCCCCAGCATCCTGCTGGCGCTGGTGTTCATCTCGCTGCTGGGGTTCGGCAAGTACAACGTGATCCTGGCCCTGGGCGTCGCCTTTGTGCCCAGCTATGCCCGGGTCATCCGCAGCGAATTTGCCCGGCACCGGGAGATGAACTATGTCAAAAGCGCCCGGCTCATGGGAGCGGGGCATCTGCGCATTATGTTTCTGCATATTCTGCCCAACACCCGGCAGGTGCTCCTGCCGACGCTGGTGATCGGGTTTAACAACGCCGTGCTGGCGGAGGCCAGCATGAGCTATCTGGGCATCGGCGTGAAGCCCCCGGACGTGTCCCTGGGGTATATGCTGTCCGAGTCCCAGAGCTATATGGCCAGGGCCCCCTGGTATATGCTGACGGTGGGCGGCGTGATCGTGCTGCTGATTTTAGGCGTCAGCCTGCTGGGCGAGGGGCTCCAGCGAAAGCAATGGGGGAGGTGACGGTATGCTGGAGATCCGGGATCTGCACGTGCAGTTTCACGGGGCGGACCACGAGGCGGTGCGGGGCATCGACCTGACGGTGGGCGACGGCGAGATCGTGGGCCTGGTGGGGGAATCCGGCAGCGGAAAAACCGTCACCGCCATGATGATCTCCGGCCTGCTGCGGCCAGAGCAGGCGTCCTTCCGGGGGAAGATCCTGCTGGACGGGCGGGACCTGCTGACCAGCAGCGGCGATACCCTGCGCAGCATCCAGGGCCGGGACATCTGCGTGGTGTTTCAGGAGCCCATGAGCGCCATGGACCCCACCATGCGCATCGGACCCCAGGTGGAGGAGTGCCTGCGGGTGCACACGGACCTGCCGCCAAAAAAACGGCGGGAGCTGGCCCTGCAGGCCCTGCGGGACGTGGACCTGCCGGAGGCGGAGGAGGTATACCGGAAGTATCCCCACGAGCTGTCCGGCGGTATGCTGCAGCGGGCCATGATCGCGGCGGCCATCCTGCCCCGGCCGAAGCTGCTGCTGGCGGACGAGCCCACCACGGCCCTGGACGTGACCATCCAGGCCCAGATACTGGAACTGCTGCGCCGCCTGAACCGGGAGCGGGGCATGTCCATTCTGTTTATTTCCCACAACCTGGCGGTGGTGCGGAAGCTGTGCACCCGGGTGGCGGTGATGGAGAAGGGACACATCGTGGAGTCCGGCCCGGTGGATCAGATATTCTTCCACCCCCAGGCCCCCTATACCCAGCGGCTGATCGCCGCCATTCCCACAAGGAGGAAGCTATGAGCCAGGACCTTGTTCTGCAGGTCCGTGACCTGAACGTATGGTACCGGCCCTCCGGGACCATCGGGCGCAGAAAGCGCCGGCAGGTGCTCCATGACGTGAGCTTTGACCTGCACCGGGGGGAGATTCTGGGCCTGGTGGGGGAGTCCGGCAGCGGCAAGACCACCCTGGCCCGGACCATTCTGGGCTTTGTGCCGGACTATACCGGCACGGTGACCCACTTCACCAAGCGGCCCCAGATGGTGTTCCAGGACCCGGCCAGCAGCCTGAATCCCAGCCGCACCGTGGGCTGGATTCTGGCCGAGCCTCTGCGCATTTACGGGAAGTACGGCAAGGAGGAGATCGCCCGCCGGGTGGAGCGCACCATGGAGCTGGTGGGCCTGGACCCGGAGTGCCGGGACCGGCTGCCCCATCAGCTGTCCGGCGGACAGCGGCAGCGGGTGTGCATCGGGGCGGCCCTGATCGTGCACCCCCAGCTCATCGTGGCCGACGAGGCCGTGTCGGCCCTGGACGTGACCATCCAGGCCCAGATTCTGCAGCTGATCGCCCGGCTGCGCCGGGAACTGGGCATTTCGTATCTGTTTATCTCCCACGACCTCAACGTGGTTTACGAGATCTGCGACCGGTGCCTGGTGATGCACCAGGGGCGCATCGTGGAGCAGGGGCCGGTGGAGGAGCTATTTGACCATCCGAAGGAGGAATATACCCGCCGGCTGCTGGCAGCGGCGGAGTGAGCGCATATGACCGAAGAACGGAGACAGAAATTACTGCAATCATCCCAGGGCCCCGGGGCGGAGCCCTTCAGCCAGTATAATCACATGAAGGTCACCGCCGTGGACGACGGCACGGCCACGGTGGAGCTGGAGCTGCAGCCGGACAGCCTGAACTGCTGGGGCACCCCCCACGGCGGCGCGCTGTTCACCATGGCCGACGTGGCGGCGGGGATGGCCCTGCTGACCCTGCGGCAGGAGGTGACCTTCACGGTGTCCTCCAGCATCGAATACCTGTCCGCCGCGCCGGGAACGGGAAAGCTCACCGCCGTAGGCACCGTGGAGAAAACGGGCGGCCACATGGGCTTCAGCCGCACGGACATCCGGGACGAGGGCGGCAAGCTCATCGCCGCATTGCGGACGGTGATGTATCTGACGGGCCGCCCGCTGGAGCTATGAGGGCCTTTTTCCGGCGGCACCGGGGGCTGCACGTCTGGCTTTTGTCGGTGTGCGGGGTGCTGGCCCTGTACTTCGCCCTGCGGCCGGTGCCGGGGCTGATGACCCGGTTCAGCCGGGGGATCATCATGCCCCTGGAGCGGGCGGTGGCGGCGGTGTGCTATCGGGCGTCCTTCTCCGTGGCGGAGCTGCTGTATGCCATAGCGGCGGGAGTGGTTCTGCTGTGGATGGGGGCCACCGTCCGGCGGCTGATCACGGAAAAGGGCCGCCGGGGGCGGATCGTGTACCGGTTCGTGCTGACCGCCGTGTGCACCGTGCTGACGGTATACGCCGGGTTCAGCCTGCTGTGGGGCGTCAACTACTATGCCGAGTCCTTCCAGGAGCAGTCCGGCGTATATGCCCGGGAGTCCACCCCGGAGGAGCTGGCCCGGGTGACGGAGTATTTCGCCCGGCAGCTGGCCGGCTGCGCCGATCAGGTAGAGCGGGACGAAAACGGCCTCTTTGCCGAAAGCCGGGCGGACATCTTCGCCCACAGCGTGCGGGTGTTCGACGGGATATACGACGAGTTTCCGTGCCTGGTGATGGAGGACCATGTACCCAAGGGGGTGCGGTTTTCCACGGCCCTCAGCGCCATGGACTTCACGGGATTTTACTTCCCCTTTACCGGGGAGGCCAACCTGAACATCGACAGCCCCGCCTGCTATCTGCCCAGCACCATTGCCCATGAGATGGCCCATCAGCGGGGCATCGCCTCGGAGCAGGAGTGCAATTTCATCGCCATTGCCGCCTCCACCACGGCGCAAAGCCCGGCGTATCGCTACTCCGGGTGGCTGATGGGGTTCACCTACCTCTCCAACGCCCTGTACCGGGCGGATCAGGAGGCCTGGAAGCAGGTGCGGGTGCTGCTGCCGGACACGGTGGTGGCGGACCTGCGGGACAACTCCGCCTATTGGGCGGAATTTGAGGGTCCGGTAAACGACGCGGCCCAGAAGGTGTACGACTCCTTCCTGAAAAGCAGCGGCGAGTCCCGGGGGACCCAGAGCTACGGCACCGTGGTGGATATGCTGATGGCGTATTATGGATAAGTCAAAAAAGGCGCTGCCCTTTTAGTGACGGGGACTGTTCCGGTGGGACGGTCCCCGTTTTTTTGACGAAAATGCCAATTTCCTGGTGACAACCCGCCGCCTATCCCGTATAATAGACCCCACAGGCCCTCCGGGGCCTGGATAGGGAAATATAGGGAAAACGGAAGGAGAAGCCACATGACAGACATTCAGATCGCCCAGCAGGCCGTGCCCCTGCCCATCGGCGATATTGCCGCCGCCTGCGGCATCGACCCCCAGTATCTGGAGCAGTACGGCCGGTATAAGGCCAAGATCGACTACCGCCTGCTGCGGGACCGGGCGGACCGGCCCGACGGCAAGCTGATCCTGGTCACCGCCATCACCCCCACCCCCGCCGGGGAGGGGAAAACCACCACCACCGTGGGCCTTACCGACGGCCTGCGGAAAATCGGCAAAAACGCCGTGGCCGCCCTGCGGGAGCCGTCCCTGGGGCCGGTGTTCGGCGTGAAGGGCGGCGCCGCCGGAGGCGGCTATGCCCAGGTGATCCCCATGGAGGACATCAACCTCCACTTCACCGGGGATTTCCACGCCATCGGGGCGGCCAACAACCTGCTGGCCGCTCTGCTGGACAACCACATCCAGCAGGGCAACGCCCTGGGCATCGACTGCAAGCAGATCGTGTGGAAGCGCTGCGTGGACATGAACGACCGCCAACTCCGCCACGTCATCGACGGCCTGGGAGGCCGGATGCAGGGGGTACCCCGGGAGGACGGGTTCGACATCACCGTGGCCAGCGAGGTCATGGCCGTGCTGTGCCTGGCCAGCGATATCCCGGATCTGAAGGCCCGGCTGGGCCGGATGATCGTGGCCTATACCTTTGACGGGCGGCCGGTGACGGCCCACGATCTCAAGGCGGAGGGGGCCATGACGGCCCTGCTGAAGGACGCCCTGAAGCCCAACCTGGTGCAGACCCTGGAGCACTCCCCTGCCCTGATCCACGGCGGGCCCTTTGCCAACATCGCCCACGGATGCAACAGCGTCACCGCCACCCGGATGGCCCTGAAATTGGGGGACTATGCCGTTACCGAGGCGGGCTTTGCCGCCGACCTGGGGGCGGAGAAGTTTTTCGACATCAAGTGCCGCCTGTCCGGCCTGCGGCCCTCCGCCGTGGTGATCGTGGCCACGGTGCGGGCGCTGAAATACCACGGCGGCGTGCCCAAGGCGGAGCTGAACCGGGAGGATCTGTCCGCCCTGGAAAAGGGTCTGCCCAACCTGCTGCACCATGTGGGCACCATCCGCAACACCTTCCACCTGCCCTGCGTGGTGGCCGTCAACGCCTTCCCCACGGACACGGCGGAGGAGCTTCGGCTGGTGCAGGAGCGGTGCCGGGAGCTGGGAGTCAACGCCGTGCTGTCGGAGGTCTGGGCCAAGGGCGGCGAGGGAGGCCGGGACCTGGCCCGGGAGGTGGTGCGCCTGTGCGATCAGCCCCGGCTGGAGGAGTTCACCTTCGCCTATCCCGACAACACCTCCCTGATCTATAAGCTCAACTCCATTGTGGGCCGGGTGTACGGCGGCAGTCAGGCGGTGCTGACCCCCGCCGCCCAGAAGCAGCTGAAGCGGCTGACGGAGCTGGGCTTCGGCGACCTGCCGGTGTGCATGGCCAAGACCCAGTATTCCCTGTCCGACGACCCGGCCCTGCCGGGGGCCCCCAGGGACTTCACCGTCACCGTCCGCAGTCTGAAGGTCAGCGCCGGAGCGGGGTTCATCGTGGCCTATACCGGGGACATCATGACCATGCCGGGCCTGCCCCGGGTCCCGGCGGCGGAGAACATCGACGTGGACGAAAACGGCGTCATCACCGGGCTGTTCTGAGAGGATACATGTAGAAGAAAGCGCACCCCCGGCGGGATTCCGCCGGGGGTGCGTGTTGTTTTCAGGTATTCTCAGGCGTTTTCCGCGATATAGCGGGCCACATACACGCCGCTGGCGCTGGCGTGGGACAGGGAGTGTGTCACGCCGCTGCCGTCGCCGATGACGAACAGGCCCGGGTGGCAGGTCTGGAGGTTCTTGTCCAGCTGGACCTCCATGTTATAGAACTTCACCTCCACGCCATAGAGCAGGGTGTCGTCGTTGGCGGTGCCGGGGGCGATCTTGTCCAGGGCGTAGATCATCTCGATGATGCCGTCCAGGATGCGCTTGGGCATCACCAGGCTCAGGTCGCCGGGGGTGGCGGACAGGGTGGGGGTCACGAAGCTCTCCTCGATGCGCTTGGGGGTGGACCGCTGGCCCCGGATCAGGTCGCCGAAGCGCTGGATGATGACGCCGCCGCCCAGCATGTTGGACAGCCGGGCGATGCTCTCGCCGTAGCCGTTGGAATCCTTGAAGGGCTCGGAGAAGTGCTTGGCCACCAGCAGGGCGAAGTTGGTATTCTCGGTGTGCATGGCCGGGTCCTCATAGCTGTGGCCGTTGACGGTGACGATGCCGTTGGTGTTTTCGTTGACCACCGCGCCCTTGGGGTTCATGCAGAAGGTGCGCACCCGGTCCTGGAACTTCTCGGTGCGGTAGACGATCTTGCTTTCATACAGCTCGTCGGTCAGGTGGGCGAACACCTCATAGGGCAGCTCCACCCGGACACCGATGTCCACCCGGTTGGACCTGGTGGCGATGTCCAGCTCCCGGCACACCTGCTCCATCCACTTGCTGCCGCTGCGGCCCACGGAGATGACGCAGTAGCGCCCGCCGTAGCTGCCCTTGTCCGTCACCACCCGGTAGCCGCCGTCGGTGCGCTCCACGGACTGCACCGGCGTGTCGAAGTAGATATCCATCCTGTCCTTCAGCCGGTTATACAGGTGCTCCAGCACCACCAGGTTCTTATCCGTGCCCAGGTGGCGGACAGAGGCGTCCAGCAGGTGCAGGTCGTTCTCCAGGCACAGCTTCTTGATGGGCGTCGCGCCGGTGGAGTACAGGTGGGTGCCCTCGCCGCCGTTTGCCACGTTGATTTCGTCCACATATTCCATCAGCTCCAGAGCCTGCTTTTTGCCGATGTATTCGTGCAGGGTGCCGCCGAACTGGTTGGTGATGTTGTATTTGCCGTCGGAAAAGGCCCCGGCCCCGCCGAAGCCGTTCATAATGGCGCAGGTGGGGCACTTGACGCAGGACTTCACCTTCACGCCGTCAATGGGACAGTGCCGCCGGGCCAGGGCGTGGCCCGCCTCAAACAGGGCGATCTTCAGGTCCGGCCGCTTCTCCAGCAGCTCATAGGCGGAGTAGATTCCGCCGGGGCCTCCGCCCACGATCAGCACATCATACTGCATAGTCATTTCCTCCTGATTCACATAGCTATACATATATAGTATACCACCAGCCGCCCGGTGAAACAAACAACTTTTCCTTATGTCTGCCATTTCCTTGTATCTTACCCCCCGTTATGGTACAATAACCCCAAAACGTATAAGGAGGGGCTGCCTATGAGCCGCGCCGATGAAATATTTCAGCAGAACTGCCGGGACATCCTGGAAAACGGGGTGTGGGACACAGACCAGAACGTCCGCCCCCACTGGGAGGACGGTACTCCGGCCCACACGGTGAAGAAATTCGGCATCGTCAACCGCTATGACCTGCGGCAGGAGTTTCCCATTCTCACCATCCGCCGCACCTATTTCAAAACCTGCATCGACGAGCTTCTGTGGATCTGGCAGAAGAAGTCCAACAACATCCACGACCTGCGGGGCCACATCTGGGACAGCTGGGCCGACGAAAACGGCTCCATCGGCAAAGCCTACGGCTATCAGCTGGGGGTGAAGCACCAGTACCCGGAGGGGGCGTTTGACCAGGTGGACCGGGTGCTGTATGACCTGCGGCACAACCCCGCCTCCCGGCGGATCATGACCAATCTGTATAACTTCCAGGACCTGCACGAGATGGCCCTGTACCCCTGCGCCTATTCCGTGACCTTCAACGTGTCGGGCCGGACCCTGAACGCCATTCTGAACCAGCGCAGCCAGGATATGCTGACGGCCAACAACTGGAACGTGGCCCAGTATGCCGTGCTGGTGCATATGATGGCCCAGGCCTCCGGTCTGGAGGCCGGGGAGCTGGTCCACGTCATCGCCGACGCCCACATCTATGACCGGCACGTCCCCCTGGTGCGGCAGCTGCTGGAGCGGCAGGGCCGCCCGGCCCCGGCCTTTGTCATGGACCCGGAGGTGACGGATTTCTATCGCTTCACCCGGGACAGCTTCCGGCTGGAGGGGTACGACCCCCTGCCCTTTGACGAAAAGATCCCCGTGGCCATATGATTTTCCCCGCCCCACAGGCTTTTTTCTTGACCGAAAATGGCCTGTGGGGTATAATAGTCTTAACGCAAATTCGGAGGCGATGGGATGAAAAAAATCGTTCACAAACCGGCTGCGCCGCTGTATGCGGCGGCGGCTGCATGGGTGCTGTATGCCCTGCTGTTCCCCCTGTACCGGCCGGGGCACTTTGTCATAGCCCTGGCGGCCTCCGCCGTGGTATACGGCATCGCCCGGCTGTTCTGCAAGGATATTGTGGAGGAGGTGCCGGAGGAGCCGAAAACCACCGGCAATCCGGAGCTGGACCAGATGGTATCTGAGGGCCAGGGGGCTCTGGAGGAAATGCGCCGCCTGAACGACAGCATCCAGGACGCGGCCATCAGCGCCCAGATTGAGCGGCTTTCCCAGGTGTCCGACAAGATTTTTCAGCAGGTGCAGAAGGATCCCTCCCAGCTGCCCCAGATCCGCAAGTTCATGAGCTACTATCTGCCCACCACCCTGAAGCTGCTGCGGGCCTATGACGACATGAGCCGCCAGGGCGTTCAGGGGGAGAACATCACCGGCACCATGGAGCGGGTGCGGGGCATGATGAGCACCATCGTCACCGCCTTCGAGCGGCAGCTGGACAGCCTGTTCGGCGACCAGGCCCTGGATATCTCCACGGATATCACGGTGCTGGACAACATGATGGCCCGGGAGGGCCTCAGCGACGATCCCATTCACCGCACCCAGGCAAAGCCTGACGACGGCCCCCAGGACGACGGGATCCAATTGGAGCTTTAAGACACCATTACTCATAAAGGAAGGACGATTACCATGACCGATAACATGACCCCCCAGCTGACCCTGGACCCCACCGCCGCTGCCGCCGAGGCAGTGCCCACTCTGACCCTGACTCCGGAAGCCCCGGAGGCCCCCCAGGTGGAGGAGGAAAAGAAAATTGAGCCCGTGGAGATGGACGAAAAGCTGCTGACCGACGCGGAAAAGAAGGCGGTGGAGGATTTCTCCCACAAGATCGACATCCGGGACACCAACATGATTTTGCAGTACGGCGCGGCGGCCCAGAAGAGCGTGGCGGGCTTCTCCGAAAACGCCCTGAACAGCGTCCGCAACAAGGACCTGGGCGAGATCGGCAAGGACCTGAGCCAGCTGGTGGTGGAGCTGAAGGGCTTCGGCGAGGAGGAGGAAAAGAAGGGCCTGGCGGGCCTATTCAGAAGGACCGGCAACCGGCTGGAGACCATGAAGGCCCAGTACGGCAAGGTGGAGGCCAACGTGGACAAAATCGCCCAGAGCCTGGAGCAGCACCAGATCACCCTGCTGAAGGATGTGGCCATGTTTGACCAGATGTATGAGCTGAACCTGAAGTATTACAAGGAACTGACCATGTATATCCTGGCCGGGAAGAAGCGGCTGGCGGAGGTGCGGTCCACGGAGCTGGAGGAGCTGCGCAAAAAGGCGGAGCAGACGGGTCTTGCCGAGGACGCCCAGGCCTATAACGACCTGGTGAACCTGTGCAACCGGTTTGAAAAGAAGCTCCACGACCTGGAGCTGACCCGGATGGTGTCCGTGCAGATGGGTCCCCAGACCCGCCTGCTGCAAAACAATGACACCCAGATGATCGAGAAGATCCAGTCCTCCCTGGTGAACACCATCCCCCTGTGGAAGAGTCAGATGGTGCTGGCCCTGGGCATGGAGCACAGCCGTCAGGCCACCGCCGCCCAGAACGCCGTCACCGAGATGACCAACCAGCTGCTGCGCAAGAACGCCGACACCCTGAAGATGGGCACCATCGCCACCGCCAAGGAGGCCGAGCGCTCCATCGTGGACATCGAGACCCTGCAGCACACCAACCAGCAGCTGATCTCCACCCTGGATGAGGTGATGAACATCCAGAAGGAGGGCGCGGAGAAGCGCAAGGCCGCCGAGGTGGAGCTGGGCCGCATCGAGGGCGAGCTGAAGCAGAAGCTGCTGGAGCTCCGGGGCTGATGCCCGCACACAGACTTTCCCCGAAAGGACCGGTGGCGTCACCATGAAATTCTATCAAAAACGGAGCTTTGCGCTGGTGGTGCTGATCCTGGCCATCATCGGCTCCGGCGTTTACGGCATCAGCAAAAAGCCCGCCGCCCTGCCAGAGGTGTCCTATTACAACTGGATCTGCGACGAGGCGGGCCTGCTGGACCAGGAGACCCGGCAGACCATCCAGGACTATAACACCGCCTGGAACGAGCAATATTACGCCGTGGTGGCGGTGGCCGCCGTGGACGATATCCGGGGCTGGTCCAGCGAGGACTATGCCCGGGAGCTGGGGGCCAGGTGGGGCCTGGGAGCCAACGATATGCTGCTGCTCCTGGTCAAGGGCGGCGACTGGTATGTGGCCTGCGGCGACAACCTGGCGGACCTGATGACCGACACCCAGCAGACCCGGCTGAAAACCGCCCTGGACACCCCCTACTATGCCGGGGATTATTCCCAGGCAGCGGTGGATTTCTTCCGCCAGAGCGACGTGGTGCTGGCCCAGACCCTGGGCCGCACAAATACCGGCGGTCAGTCCCCGGCTCCGGGCCAGCGCTGGCAGGAGCCTGCCGGCGCCTCCGGCGTCAGCATCGCCGGTGTGGTGCTGCTGATCGTGTGCATTTTCGTGGTTTGGGCGCTGCTGGACCGCATGCGCTACAACCGCTATCGCCGGCGTCCGGCTATGATGGGCGGGCCGGTGTACTATCCCGTTTTCTGGGGCCGCAGGCCCCGGGCGCCCCGGCCGCCCCGTCCCCCTCGGGGTCCCGGCGGTCCCATGGGTGGACCCATGGGCGGCGGTCCCCGTCCGCCCCGGCCCACACCGCCCCGTCCGCCCCGGTCTAACGGGCCCCGTCCCGGCGGCTTCGGCGGGTCAAGGCCCTCCGGCGGCAGCTTCGGCGGCGGGTCCAGGTCCGGGGGCTTCGGCAATCGCGGCGGCTTTGGCGGCGGCGGACGCTCCTCCGGCGGCAGCCGGGGCGGAGGCTTCGGCGGCAAGGGCGGCTTCGGCGGCGGACGCCGCTGAGATCCATCCCCGACAATCCAATAAAAATCGCACCTCAGGGGTCCCGGATATCCGGGACCCCTGAGGTGCTTAAAGGAAGAAAGATGAAAGAAGAAAGAGAGAGTAAAAGGGAAATGCGAAATATATCCAGTGATGCTTCCGAAGAAGCCGTCACGCTGCCTTAATTACCCCGGCCGCCGTTGCCCCGGCCGAAGAAGTAGTCATACAGGTCGCCGTAGGAATCCTGCTGACCCTGGTTCTGGTTGGAGGAATCGTCCTCGGTGCCGGTGGTCTGGGGCTGCTGGTCGAAGGTCAGGCTCAGGGTGATCTCCTGGCCGCCGCGCCACACGGTAAGGGTGACGGTGTCGCCGGCCTTATAGCTCTTCTTGGCCATGGACAGGTCGCTCATGGAGGTGATCTCCGTGTCGTTGAGCTTGGTGATGACGTCGCCCAGCTGCAGGCCCGCCTTTTCCCCGGCGCCGCCCTTTTCCACGGCGTAGACGAACACGCCCTTGGTCACGTCGATGTTGTACTGGGCGGCCATCTGCTCGGTCATGCTGCCGGCCTTGATGGCCATGTAGGCCTTATCGGTGACCTGGCCGTTTTCCATAATGTCGGTGATGATGGTCTGGACATCGCTGATGGGGATGGCAAAGCCGATGCCCTCCACGGTGGTGTCGGAATAGCTGGAATACTTGGCGGACACAATGCCCACTACCTCACCGTACAGGTTCATCAGGGGGCCGCCGGAGTTGCCGGGGTTGATGGAGGCGTCCACCTGGAGCATGTTGAAGGGGGTGCCGTCCACATTGATGGCCCGGTCGCAGCAGGACACGATGCCCTGGCTCATGGAGAAGGTCAGCTCGCCCAGGGGGTTGCCGATGGCCATCACCGTGTCGCCCACGTTGACGTCGGCGCTCTTGCCCAGGGTCACGGCCTGGAGGCCGGTGGCCTCGATCTTCAGCACGGCCACATCGTAATCGCTGTCGCCGCCCACTACAGTGGCGGGATAGGTATCGCCGTTATACAGGGTGACGTTGACGCTGCTGGCGCCGGACACCACGTGCTGGTTGGTGACGATATAGCCGTCCTGGGTGATGACGAAGCCGCTGCCGGAGGAGGCGGATTCCACCTTCTGGCCGAAGATGTTGGTGGACACGGCGGAGCAGTTGATGGATACCACGCTGTTCACCGTGGAGGCGTACACCTCGGCGGGGGTCATCAGGGTCTGGCCGTCCACGGATTTGACGCTGACGGCGGAAGCGGTGCGGCCGGTTTCCTGGATGGCGGTTTTGCCGGTCTTGCGGGCCAGGGACGCGCCGCCGAAGCCGCACAGGCCGCCCACCAGGGCGCAGCACAGGACCAGGGCCGTGACCTTGGTGCCGGTCTTTTTCCAGAAGCTCTTCCCGTTGGTCTTGGGAATCCGGGGTTCATCCTGATAATCGCCGGTGGGGCAGGAGGTCTGATCCTCCTGCGCCGCCTGGGGCTCCGGCCGGGGAGCGGGCTGCCAGCTGGTCTGGCTGGGGTCCGGCTGGCCGGGCTGGGGAGCCTGGTCCTTGGAATAACTGTAATGATACAGGTTTTCATCGCTGTTGAAGCTGCTCTCGTTGTTCTCGTCGTTGACGCCGTTATACATAACTGTGAACCTCCTATTGTCGGGCGGGGTGGAATGTGGTATCATGAGGTATCGTGCTCCGCCGCCGCTGTGGTTTTCCTTTCGATGGTTTATAGTATACGCGGAAACCTTAACTGGAGCTTTAAAAAACGGCAAAAATTTTGAACTTTTTGTGAAGTCAGGAGGGTGCGGCCTATGGTGAAAATTGAGGGGCTGAAGCTGGCCCCGGGCCAGGAGGAGGCCCTGCTGCGGGGAAAGGCGGCGCGGCTGCTGCGGGTGCCGGAGGGGGATGTTCTGTCCCTGCAGGTGCTGCGCCGGTCCGTTGACGCCCGGGAGGAGCTGCGGCTGGTGTACACCGCCGCGGTGGAGCTGCGGCAGGAGAAAGCCGTGCTGCGGCGGGTGCGGGACCGGCGGGTGACGCCGTATACGCCGGAGGTATACCGGCTGCCGGGGACCCTGGCGGCCCCCGAGACGCCGCCGGTGGTCATCGGGGCCGGGCCGGGGGGCCTGTTTGCGGCCCTTGTTCTGGCCCGGTGCGGCCTGCGGCCCATCGTGCTGGAGCGGGGCCGGGACGCCGTGACCCGGCAGCGGGACGTGGAAGCCTTCTGGCGGGGCGGCCCGCTGAATACGGAATCCAACGTTCAGTTCGGCGAGGGAGGCGCAGGCGCTTTTTCCGACGGAAAGCTGAACACCGGCACCCGGGACATCCGGCACCGGTGGATCCTGGAGCAGCTGGCGGCCTGCGGCGCGCCGGAGAGCATCCTGGTGGACGCCAAGCCCCATGTGGGCACGGATATGCTCCATGTGACCCTGGTGAACCTGCGGCGGCAGCTGCTGTCCCTGGGGGCGCAGGTGCGGTTCGGCCACCGGGTCACCGGACTGCGGGTCCGGGACGGGGCCTTGGAGGGGCTGGAGGTGTCGTTGCCGGAGGGGCCGTATGTGCTGCCTGCCCGGCATGCGGTGCTGGCCCTGGGCCACAGCGCCCGGGATACCTTTGAGATGCTCCACGCCGCGGGGGTGCGGATGGAGCAGAAGCCCTTCGCCGTGGGAGTGCGGATCGAGCACCGGCAATCGGACATGGACGCAGCCCAGTACCGGCAGTTCGCCGGGCACCCGTGTCTGCCCGCCGCCAGCTATAAGCTGTCGTGCCACCCGGAAAACGGGCGCAGCGCCTTCTCCTTCTGCGTCTGCCCGGGAGGGCAGGTGGTGGCCGCCGCGTCGGAGCAGGGCCGGGTGGTCACCAACGGCATGAGCGAATATGCCCGGGACCGGGAGAACATCAACGGCGGCCTGCTGGTGAACGTGACGCCGGAGGACTTCGGCAGCAGCCACCCCCTGGCGGGCATCGCCTTCCAGCGGCGGCTGGAGGAGGCGGCCTTCCGCCTGGGCGGCGGAGGCTATGCGGCTCCCTGCCAGCGGGTGGAGGATTTTCTGGCCGGGCGGCCCTCCACGGGGCCGGGACGGGTGATCCCCAGCTATCGGCCCGGGGTCCGGTGGACGGACCTGCGGCAGTGTCTGCCGGAGTTCGTGTGGGAAACCCTGGCCCTGGCGCTGCCGATGCTGGACGGAAAGGTCCGGGGCTATGCCCAGGGGGACGCCGTGCTGACGGCGGTGGAGACCCGGTCGTCGTCGCCGGTGCGGATTATAAGAGACAACAGCGGTCAGTGCAATGTCCGGGGGCTGTACCCCTGCGGCGAGGGGGCGAGCTATGCCGGAGGCATCCTGTCCGCCGCCGCAGACGGCATGCGCTGCGCGGAAAAAATATGGGAGGTATACGGCAAATGAGAAAAATCGCGGTGATGGAGGACTTCCTGACGCCGGAGCGCCGGAAAAAGGTGCTGGATACGGCGGAAAAGTGCGGCTTTGCGGTGGATTTTTACGGGCGGGGCGCGGCCCCGGCCCAGGGTCTGGAGCAGTATGAGATCATTTACGGCTGGTGCAATCCCCAGGACCTGAAGCGGGCCACGGGGCTGAAGTGGTACTGCTGCGGCTTCGCCGGGGTGGACCAGCTGTCCGACGACAGCCTGTACGCCAGCCCCGACGTGGTGCTGTCCAACTCCTCCGGAGCCTACGGCCTCACCATCAGCGAGCACATCCTCATGGTGACGCTGATGCTGCTGCGGCGGATGCCGGAGTTCCAGGACATCGTCCGGCGGCGGGAATGGGTGTCGGAGCTGCCTATGCGGTCCATTTACGGCAGCCGCATCACGGTGCTGGGGGCCGGGGACATCGGCACCAACTTCGCCCGGCGGGCCAAGGCCCTGGGAGCCGGGCGCATCTGCGGCGTGTCCCGCAGCGGCCGGAACCCGGACCCCGCCTATGACCGGATGCTGCCCCAGGAGCAGCTGGACCAGGTGCTGCCGGAGACGGAGATCCTGGTGATGGCTCTGCCGTCGGTGGCGGACACCGTGGGCATCCTCAGCCGGGAGCGCATTGCCCTGCTGCCCCGGGACGCCATTGTGGTGAACGTGGGCCGAGGCACCGCCATCGACCAGGAGGCCCTGATGGAGGCCCTGAACGCCGGGCGCATCGCCGGGGCGGCCCTGGACGTGGTGGTGCCGGAGCCGCTGCCCAGGGAGCACCCCCTGTGGAGCACCCGGAACCTGCTGCTGACGCCCCACATTTCGGGGAATATGTCCCTGGGCTACACCTGCGACATCAACGTGGATATGTTCTGCCGGGATCTGGAAAACTACGCCGCCGGCCGTCCCCTGGAGCACCGGGTGGACCGGAAGCGGGGCTATTAAAAGCTTGTCCAAAAAGGCTTGCAAGCTGAGCAGGGCCGCCCGGGAGGGCGGCCCTGCTGCTTTATATTACTGCTTTGGCGCCTGCTTCATGGACAGGCTGATGCGGCGCTTCTTTTCGTCCACCTCCAGGACCGTCACCTTTACCACGTCTCCCACGGACACCACCTCCGACGGGTGGCGGATGAACTTGTTGCAGACCTGGGAGATGTGGACCAGGCCGTCCTGGTGGACGCCGATGTCCACGAACACGCCGAAATCCACCACGTTGCGGACGGTGCCCGTCAGCACCATGCCGGGGGCCAGGTCCTTAATATCCAGCACATCCGTTCGCAGAATGGGGGCAGGCAGCTCATCCCGGACGTCCCGGCCCGGCTTCACCAGCTCCGCCGCCACGTCCCGCAGGGTGGGCACGCCGATGTCCAGCCGGGCGGCGGCCTCCTCCCAGCCCAGGGCCTTCACCTTCTGGGGCAGGTCCGCCAGCCTCCCGGCGGACACATCCGCCAGCGTATAGCCGCACAGGGCCAGAAGTCCCTCTGCGGCGGCATAGCTCTCCGGATGGACGCCGGTGTTGTCCAGCACAGACCTGCTCTCCGGCACCCGCAGGAAGCCCGCCGACTGCTGGAAGGCCTTGGGTCCCAGCTTGGGCACCTTCAGAAGCTGGCGGCGGCCGGTGAAGGCGCCGTTTTCCTCCCGGTATTTCACAATATTTTTGGCGGTGGCGGCGTTCAGGCCGGACACCCGGCCCAGCAGGCTGGCGGAGGCGGTGTTCACGTCCACGCCCACGGCGTTGACGCAGTCCTCCACCACCCCGGACAGCGTCTCGTCCAGCCGTTTCTGGGGCATATCGTGCTGATACTGGCCCACGCCAATGGCCTTGGGGTCGATCTTCACCAGCTCGGCCAGGGGGTCCTGCATCCGCCGGGCAATGGACACGGCGCTGCGCAGGTTCACGTCATACTCCGGGAACTCCTCCGCCGCCAGCTTGCTGGCGGAGTATACGGAGGCCCCGGCCTCGTTGACCATCATATAGCTGACGCCGCCGCCTAGGGCCCGGATCATCTCCACCGCCATCTGCTCGGTTTCCCGGCTGGCGGTGCCGTTGCCGATGGCGATGTGGGTGACGCCGTGGCGGCGTACCAGGCGGGACAGCCGGTCGATGGCCTCCTGCTTCTGGCGGGGGCCGTAGGTGGGGTACACCACGGCGGTGTCCAGCACCCGGCCGGTGCCGTCGATGACCGCCACCTTGCAGCCGTGGGCATAGCCGGGGTCCAGGCCCATGGTGACGTGGCCCTTTACCGGGGGCTGCATCAGCAGGGGCTTCAGGTTCAGGCCGAAGTTGGCGATGGCCCCCTCGCAGGCGGCGTCGGTCAGGTCGGACCGGGCCTCCCGCTCCAGGGAGGGGTAGATCAGCCGGTCATAGGCATCCTCACAGGCGGCCTTGATAAACTCCATAGCCCGGGACCCGGGTCGCACCACCGCCCGGCGCAGAGTCATCAGACCCAGCTCCCGGTCCAGCAGCACGGTGACGGAGAGGACGCCCTCCTTTTCGCCCCGGTTGACGGCCAGGACCTGGTGCCCGGCCAGCTTGGCGATGGGCTGGTCAAAGTCGTAATACAGCCGGTAAACGGTGTCCTCCTCCGTGGCGGCCAGACTCCGCAGATGTCCCTGGCGGCGCAGCAGCTCCCGCAGAGTCTTGCGGATGGCGGCATCGTCCGACAGCAGCTCCGCTACGATGTCGTTGGCCCCCTGGAGGGCGTCGGCCAGAGTCTCCACCCCCTTCTCCGGGTCCACATAGTCCCGGGCGGCCTCCTCCGGAGCCGGGCAGTCCCGGCCCTGGTCCAGCAGCAGAAGGGCCAGGGGCTCCAGGCCCTTCTCCCGGGCCACCGTGGCCCGGGTGCGGCGCTTCTGCTTATAGGGGCGGTACAGGTCCTCCACCTCCGCCAGGGTGGCGGCGCTGTCGATGGCGGCGGACAGCTCGTCGGTGAGCTTCCCCTGGCCGTCGATGGCGTTTTTCACCTCCTGGCGGCGCTGGTCCAGGTTCCGCAGATAGCTCAGCCGGTCCTCCAGGGTCCGCAGGGCGGTGTCGTCCATGCTGCCGTGCAGCTCCTTGCGGTAGCGGGCGATGAAGGGGATGGTGTTGCCCTGGTCCAACAGGTCGATGACGTTCTGCACATGGGCCAGGGGCTTGTCCAGCTCCCGGGCCAGAATTTCGGCAATGGTGGGCATAAAATACTCCTTTCTTCCGGGGAAAAACCGGGACGGAGCCTGTCCGTCCCGGTTTTTTCACTTGTGATACAGGCGCTTGATCTCATACCGGGGCTGGCAGCTGACGTGGATGCCCAGGCGCTTATAGAGCTTCTCGTCCTCCTCGGAGATGATGACGGAGAAGTGGGCGTCGCAGCCCCGGAGGTCGTCCAGCTTCTTCAGCACCCGCTCCGCCAGGGGGTTGGTGACGGCGGAGATGGACAGGGCGATGAGCACCTCGTCGGAGTGCAGCCGGGGGTTCCGGTGGCCCAGGTGGGAAATCTTCATGTCGCTGATGGGGGCGATGATGGACGACGGCAGCAGGTCCAGATCCTTGTCGATGCCCGCCAGGGCCTTGATGGCGTTCAGCAGCAGCGCCGCCGAGGGTCCCAGCAGGGAGCTGTTCTTTCCGGTGACCACCCGGCCGTCCGGCAGGACCATGGCCCCGGCGGGGGCGGCGGTCTCCTCCGCCTTTTTCAGGCAGGCCGCCACGGCGGGACAAATATCCGGCGTGACACCGGCCTGCTGCATGATGATCTCCAGCTTGCGCACCACATCGTCGTCGCATTTGCCCCGGACCCGGTCCACCATACCGGCATAGTACCGGCGGAGGATCTCCATCCGGGAGGCCTCCTGGCATACCGCATCGTCCACAATGGCAAAGCCCGCCATGTTCACGCCCATGTCCGTGGGGGACTGATAGGGGGACGTGCCCTGAATCCGCTGGAACATGGCGTTGAGCACCGGGAAAATCTCCACATCCCGGTTGTAGTTCACGGTGGTCTTGCCGTAGGCCTCCAGGTGGAAGGGGTCGATCATGTTCACGTCGTTCAGGTCCGCCGTGGCCGCCTCATAGGCCAGGTTCACCGGGTGCTTCAAAGGCAGGTTCCAGATGGGGAAGGTCTCATACTTGGCGTAGCCAGCCCGGACGCCCCGCTTGTTCTCATGGTACAGCTGGCTCAGGCAGGTGGCCATTTTGCCGCTGCCGGGGCCGGGGGCCGTCACCACCACGATGGGGCGGGTGGTTTCGATATAGTCGTTTTTGCCCAGGCCGTCGTCGGACACGATGTGGGCCACGTCCGAGGGGTATCCGGCAATGGGATAGTGGCGATAGCTCCGGACGCCCAGAGCCGTCAGCCGCTTGATGAAGGCGTCCGCCGCCGGCTGCCCGGCGTACTGGGTGATGACCACGGAGCCCACATAGAACCCCAGGCCCCGGAACACGTCCATCAGCCGCAGCACGTCCTCGTCATAGCCGATGCCCAGGTCGCCGCGGATCTTCTTCTTTTCGATATCTCCGGCGCAGATGGCCACCACGATCTCCACCTCGTCCCGGATGGAGGCCAGCATCCGGATCTTGCTGTCCGGCTGGAACCCCGGCAGCACCCGGGAGGCGTGGTAATCGTCGAACAGCTTGCCGCCGAACTCGATATACAGCTTGTCGCCGAATTGCTCCCGCCGGGCCCGGATGTGCTGGGCCTGGAGGGCTAGGTATTTGTCGTTATCAAAACCGATTTTCATATGTGCTCCCTCTTTCCGGTAATTGCTTCAACCTAACTATTATACACGACCGTGCCCGGAGAGAAAAGGCCTTTTTGCATTTTCCCCTCCGGCAAATTTGCCGGTTTTCGGGGCGGGATTTTGGGCGAAACGCGCCGTTGCGTTTTGCCCCCGGCGGGGGTATACTAAAAGGTACACCACATATGCAGGAGGATGCACACCATGCGCTTTCAGGTTTTGCTGAAAAAGGAAAACGTTCCGGGGACCAATTTCTTCCCCTTTTTCGAGACCGACGACATCCAGGAGGCCAAGGACTTCGCCATGCGCCTGGCCTTTGAGGAGTTCAACCTGGTGAAGGTCATGGACACCAAGCGCCAGGAGCTGGTGCGGGACTTTGACGCCGCCATCTATCGGGAGTAACGCGTATACGGACGAATACGGACAAAAAAGAGGCGCTGCCGCGGCAGCGCCTCTTTTCAATTGGTGGATCGGGTAAATCAGAACCACAGGCCCCAGGCCAGGAAGCCCAGGCAGGCCACCACGCCGGTGAACAGCAGAACGATGACCAGATAGCCCATGATATCCCGGGCAGACAGCTTGGCAATGCCCAGAGCAGGCAGAGCCCAGAAGGGCTGGATCATGTTGGTCCACTGGTCGCCCCAGGCAATGGCCATGGCGGTGCGTCCGGCGTCGATGCCCAGGTTGGCGCCGGCGGGCATCATTATGGGACCCTGAACGGCCCACTGGCCGCCGCCGGAGGGAACGAAGAAGTTCACGATACCGGCCGCCAGGAAGGACAGCATGGGGAAGGTGATGCTGTTGGAGATGTTGACGAAGAACTGGGAGATAACGCTGGCCAGAGACACGCCCTGGTCGTTGGCAGCCACCATCATGCCCATGATACCGGCATAGAAGGGGAACTGCAGCAGGATGCCGGCGGCGCCGGCAGCAGCCTCGCCGATGGCGTCCACATAGCGGCGCAGGTCACCGTGGAGCAGGATGCCCAGGAACAGGAAGATCATGTTCACGATGTTCAGGCCCAGGGTGAAGCCGTTCTGGACGAAGTAGTAAACGATGTAGGCAAACCCGGCCACCACCAGGATCACCCACAGGATCTTGGAGTGCTCGATGCGGTCAGCGGGGGTCTTGATCTCGTAGGTCTTGTCCTCCTCATCCTGCAGCAGGGTGGGGTCGATGCAGACGGTGTGGGCCTTGTCGGGATGCATGGCGTAGTTGATGAAGGGCATGGCGATCAGGATCACGACGCACATGATGATGTTCACAGGGTGGAACACGGTGGCGGTGATGGGGGCCTGATAGGTCACCTCACCGAAGGCCTTGCCGGCCACCAGGTCCAGGGGGATGGAGCCGGACAGACCCGCGTGCCAGATCACAAAGCCGGAGTAGGCGGAGGCAATCAGCAGAGGATAGTCCACGGTGGGAACGCGGCGGACCACTTCCTTGGCCAGCAGAGCGCCCACCACCAGGCCGAAGCCCCAGTTCAGCCAGCAGCAGATGGTGGAGACCATGGTGGTGATCACGATGGCCTGCATGTTGTTGTGGCACAGACCCGCCACAGCCCGCAGGGCCTTGCGGCAGGGCTTGGCGGAAGCCATGGCGGAACCGAATACCAGAACCAGGGCCATCTGCATGGAGAACGCCAGCAGGCCCCAGAAGCCCTTTGCGTCGCCCCAGGCGTTGAGCACCTTCAGCGGACCCATTCCCGTGGCAAACATGGCGCCGATGAAAACGATGATGCTCAGGATGATGGCGAACAGGAAGGCATCCGGCAGCCAGCGATTGACCACGCGAACGCAGCCGTTGGTGAATTTCTTGAACACAGACTCACTCTCCTTAATTTGGGGGCGCGGCGCACCGCGCTGTTTCGTTTTCCGGTCCGCCGCCCTATACGCAGCAGACCCGTCTGTGTTAATTCTATAACAGTCACAGAATGTTTACAATTGCCAAATCGCTGAATTTTTAACGAACATTTTGTGAAGTGTTACAGATTTCTCGGATTTTTCATATATCACGCTAAAATATCGCAGAAAAGCATAAAGAATCAATAAAGTAATGGAGTTTTCGCGTTAAGTTTTTGGTTGGAGTCACCGAGCGACAGAGCAATAAAAACGGATGAGATTCTCCACTGCGGCGGACAGATTTTCCCGGCAGGAAACCCGCACCTGTTCAAAGGGCAGGGGCAGAGGATTGACGGGGAAAGCGGCGGTGAGGCCCAGCTCATAGGCCCGGGGCAGGGCGGAGACGTCCACCGCCCCGGCCAGGGCCGCGCAGGGAACTCTCAGCTCCCGGGCCCGCCGGGCCACGCCGATGACGGCCTTGCCGCCCAGGCTCTGGCTGTCCAGCCTGCCCTCGCCGGTTATGATCAGGTCCGCGTCCGCCGCCAGACGGGGAAAATCCGCCGCGTCCAGCAGCATCTCCACCCCCGGCCGCAGCCGGGCGTTCAGAAGGGCCGCCGCCCCTGCGCCGAAGCCGCCTGCCGCGCCGCCGCCGGGCATGTCCAGCACGTCCCGGCCCGTGTCCCGGCGCAGCACCGCCGCCAGATGGGCCAGGCCCGCGTCCAGCAGCTGCACCATGTCCGGGTCCGCCCCCTTCTGGGGGCCGAACACGGCGGCAGCGCCCCGGGGGCCGCACAGTGGGTTGTCCACGTCGCACAGCACCGTCACCGGCGGCAGAGGCTCCAGGTTTTCGGCGCAGATGCGGTGGATATCCCCCAGTGTGCCGCCGGTGGGGACAAAGGTCCGGCCCCGGCGGTCGTAAAATTCCACGCCCAGGGCAGCGGCGGCTCCGCAGCCGCCGTCGTTGGTGGCGCTGCCGCCCAGGCCCAGCAGCAGACGCCGGGCCCCGTGGCGGGCGGCGTGCAGCAGCAACTGGCCCACGCCGTAGGTGGTGGCGTCCGCCGGGTGCAGGTCCGTTCCGGCCAGAGGCAGTCCCGCGGCGGCCGCCAGCTCCACAACGGCGGTGCCGTCAGGCAGCAGGCCGTAAAACCCCGGCGCCGTGCCGCCATAGGGGCCCGTGCAGGGGCATTCGATCCGCTGGCCGCCGCAGGCCGCCAGAAACGCCTCCACCGTACCCTCGCCGCCGTCGGCCAGGGGGATGGAGAGCACCTGTGCCCCGGGGTCCGCCCGCCCGATGGCCTCCCGGGCCACGGCGCAGAAGTCCCGGGCGGACAGGGTGCCCTTGAAGGAATCGGGGATGAGAATGTATTTGTGCATATTGCACCTCCCGGTGTAGCTTGTTGTCCATAGGATACTCCATCGGGGGAAAAATAACAAGAGGGCACGGCCCAGCCGCGCCCTCTTGGGGGTGTCCTCCCAATTGTACCATTTTCGGCGGCAATCCGCCCCCTGCCCCGGGCCGCCGAGGGCAGCGGGCCCTACGGACTTGGCTCTCCCTCTGTGAGAGCTGTCGGCGCAGCCGACTGAGAGGACCCGCGTCCCCCCGCCTTTTGTTCACCGGATCTCGATGGCCCCTACCGGGCAGCTGTCCGCCGCCTCCTGGGCCGCCAGCCGGCACTCCTCCGGCACCGGGCCGCTGATGGCCCGGGCGGGTTCCCCGGGGTCCAGGGTGAACACGTCCGGGCACACCGCCGGACACAGCCCGCACTGGATGCACGTTTTCGCATGGACCATAGCCTGCATATTCCGCCCCTCCTTTCCGTTGATCTGCCCATAGTCTGCCCCGTTTCCCGGGGAATTATCGCCTGCTGCCTTGCCCGGGGCAACAAATCATGCTATACTGACAGCATGTATGTATAAAAGGAGTGCGTTTCCATGTCTGATACCATCGCCGCCATTGCCACGGCTCCGGGGCCGTCGGCCATTGGCGTGGTGCGCCTGTCCGGGCCGGACACCTGCACCGTGCTGGACCGGGTGTTCCGCCCGAAAAACGGCCGCCCCATGTCCCGGCAGGAGCCCCGCCGCCTGGTGCTGGGGGACGTGCTGGACCGGGACGGCCAGGTCATCGACAGCGCCCTGGCGGTGCTGTTCCCCGGCCCCGGCAGCTACACTGGCCAGGACTGCGGCGAGCTGCAGTGCCACGGAAGCCCGGTGGTGCTGGACGCGGCCCTGGCCGCCATGCTTGCCGCCGGAGCCCGCCAGGCCAAGGGCGGCGAGTTCACCCGCCGGGCCTTTCTCAACGGCCGCATGGACCTTTTGCAGGCGGAGGCCGTGGCGGACCTGATCGACGCCGAGACCGCCCAGGCCGCCCACAACGCCGTGGGCCAGCTGGAGGGGGTCCTCAGCCGCACCGTGTCGGAGATCTACGACGGCCTGATGGCCATTGTCTCCCGGTTTTACGCCGTGGTGGACTATCCCGACGAGGACATCGGCGACCTCCAGCGGGAGGACATGCTGGATACCCTCCGCCGCGCCGAAAACCGACTGGAGGAGCTGCTGGCCACCTTCTCCCGGGGAAAGCTCCTGAAATTAGGGGTCCCCACGGTGATCCTGGGCCGCCCCAACGTGGGCAAGTCCTCCCTGCTCAACGCCCTGCTGGGCTATGACCGGGCCATCGTCACCGACGTGGCCGGAACCACCCGGGATACGGTGGAGGAAAAGGTCCGGGTGGGCCATGTGCTGCTGCGCCTGTGCGACACGGCGGGCATCCACCAGACGGAGGACGCCGTGGAGAAGATCGGCGTGGAGCGGGCCCGGGCCGCGGCCCGCCAGGCTTCCCTGGCCCTGCTGGTGCTGGACGGCTCCAGCCCCCTGACGGAGGCCGACCGGGAGGCCATGGCCCTGGCCCGGCAGGCGCCCAACCTGCTGGTGGCGGCGAACAAATCCGACCTGCCCCGGGCGGTGGACATCGGCCGACTGGCCGACGAGTTCGACAACGTGGTGTCCCTGTCCGCCCGCAGCGGCGAGGGGGTGTCCGTCCTGTGCGACGCCATCGGAGCCCTGTACCCCGCCGGGGAGGGCCGCCCCGGAGAGCTGCTGACCAACGCCCGCCAGGCCGACGCCGTGTCCCGGGCCCTGGCCTCCGTCCGCAGCGCCCGCAGCGCCCTGCGCATCGGCATGACCCCGGACGTGGTGCTCACCGATGCCGAGGCCGCCCTGGAGGCTCTGGGGGAGCTGAACGGAAAACACATCCGGGACGACCTGATCCAGACCATTTTCTCCCGCTTCTGCGTGGGGAAATAAAAAGACGCAAAAACGCCGGGACAGGGCTTTCCGTCCCGGCCTGTCCCGGATAAAAACCGGGACAAAGCCCGGCTTTTACGGGACGTCCCGCCTGAAACCGGGACAGCTTTTGGGGAGGTTTTATGGACATGAGTGAGGCAAAGAAAAAGGACCAGCTGCCCGCCTGTCCGGTGGAGACCACGCTGACCTTGATCGGCGACAAGTGGAAGGTGCTGATCCTCCGGGACCTGATGCCGGGCATCAAGCGCTTCGGCGAGCTGAGAAAATCTGTGGGCGATGTGTCCCAGAAGGTGCTCACCGCCCAGCTGCGGGACATGGAGAAAAGCGGCCTGGTCCACCGGGGGGTCTATGCCGAGGTGCCGCCCCGGGTGGAGTATTCCCTGACCCCGCTGGGCCGGAGCCTGAAGCCCATTCTGGACTCCATGTGGGCCTGGGGCGAGGGATACAAGGCATCCCTGGAATGAAAAATCGCCGTGAAGCGCTTGAAAAAAGAAGCGCTTCGGGTAGCTGTTCATAAAACAGGTTTCACGAAACAAATAATGTGACAGTTGCCAGACAAGGGTTGCTGACAAAGGGGTATGTGCCGTAATGGTACATACCCCTTTAGCTTGGAAGCATTTTTTCATTTACAGACCTGAAAAACAGGGCGCTTGGATAAAGGCAAATGAAATCCGCAAAATATTTTTCGGTCCGGAAAACCAATTACACGAAATCGTGTGCCGCGAAACCGTAAACACAGAACACGGTTTCGGAAAGGGTCTTACGGATTAGAACATAATCCCATGGTTTCATAAAACGGCAAGTGTGTCGATTCGAATAGCGCATCATGCTCGGCTCTCAGAATCGCCCAGAACGGGAATCTTGCTTTTCGCATCTGTCTACACGGACGGTAGACAGAACACAGAAAAATATGCCGTGATAAAGGTTAAAAATCAAGGAATTTCTTCGCCGTAAGCAACGCAGGCGGACTGCCGCTTACGATGATACTCCTTGCAAAGATTCGGCTTCAGAGTGCAGATAAGTGCCGATTTTGACGCTTATTTTGAAGTCGCCGGAGCAGCGAAAAGGGCCTCTGCTGATACCAGATTGAGTATCAACAGAGGCTCTTTTCACCTGTGCACTGGGGTTATTCCAGCTCAAACGCACCGGTATACAAACGATAATACACACCCTTTTGCGCAATCAGCTGATCGTGTGTGCCGCGTTCAATAATGCGGCCCTGGTCAAGCACCATGATCGCATCAGAGTTGCGGACAGTGGACAGCCGGTGTGCTATTACAAATACAGTGCGCCCCTGCATGAGGTTATCCATACCCTGCTGGACAAGCGCCTCTGTGCGGGTATCGATAGAGGATGTAGCCTCGTCCAAAACCATAACGGGAGGGTCTGCAACGGCGGCGCGGGCAATGGAAATCAACTGCCGCTGCCCCTGACTGAGTGAGGCGCCATTCTGTGTCAGGACCGTCTGGTATCCATCCGGAAAATTCCGGATAAAGGCATCTGCGTTGCTCAGCTTTGCAGCAGCGATACACTCCTCATCTGTTGCATCCAGCCTTCCGTAACGGATGTTGTCCATGATCGTTCCGGTGAACAGGTTCACATCTTGCAGCACGACTCCCAGACTCCGGCGAAGATCCGGTTTTCTGATCTTACTGATGTTGATGCCGTCATAACGGATCTTTCCGTCGGCTATATCATAAAAGCGGTTGATGAGATTGGTAATGGTTGTCTTGCCGGCACCGGTTGCGCCAACAAAGGCAATCTTCTGCCCCGGTTTTGCGTATAGCTCAATATTGTGCAGCACCAGCTTCTTCTCCGTGTAGCCAAAGTCAACGTCATGAAATTCAATATTACCCCGGAGCTGTGTATAGGTCAGCGTGCCGTCATGGTGCAGATACTTCCACGCAGGGATTCCGGTATGACCGTCCGTTTCTATGTATGCGCCATTCTGCTCAACGACGTGCGTAAGCGTTACATATCCATCGTCCTGCTCAACCGGCTCATCGATCAGCTGGAAAATACGCTCTGCACCGGCAAGGGCCATCGAGATCAGACTGATTTGCTGAGACACCTGAGAAACCGGCATGCAGAAGGTCTTGGAAAGATTCAGAAAGGCAATAATCAGTCCTACCGTGATCGTTTTGGAGCCGTTCAGCGCCAGCAGACCGCCAATCAGCGCGATCAGAACATATTGCAGATTTCCCAGCTGCATGATAAGGGGCATCAGCACATTGCCATATTTGTTTGCATTGGCCGAATCGCTGCAAAGAGCCTCGTTGCGCTGCCGGAATCCCTCTTTGGCATGCTCTTCATGGCAGAAAACCTTAATGACCTTTTGCCCGTTGATCATCTCTTCAATATATCCGGTGATATTTCCGAGGCTTGTCTGCTGATGGACAAAGTAACGGGCACTGCTGCCGCCGACCACCTTGGTGCTATAAACCATCAGAGCCGTAAAAGCCAGCACTACCAGAGTAAGAGGAACGCTGCTTGCCAGCATGGACGCTAGAATGACAACAATCGAAATCACTGCCAGAATCAGCTGCGGCAGTGCCTGACTGATAAACTGCCGGAGCGTGTCCGTATCGTTTGTATAGTAGCTCATGATGTCGCCGTGCGTATGGGTATCAAAATAACGGATCGGCAGCTTCTGCATATGTGCAAACATTTCATCCCGGATGCTTTTCAAGGTTCCCTGAGACACCTTGACCATCAGCTGGTTATACAGCAGCGTGCCGAGTACGCCGCACAGATAAATCACCCCGACTGTCAGGATCGAACGCAGCAGCCCCGAAAAGTCCGTGCTGCCCGTAGTAAGCAGGGGTGTGATATAGCCGTCCACCAGTGTCTTCAAGAACAAAGAGCTTGCCACAGTTGCACCCGCACTGACGAAAATGCAGAACAACACGGCGGCGAAGGTGGCCTTGTACCGGCTGATGATATAGGAAAGCAACCGCTTTGCCATTTTTGCAGTATTCGCAGTATTCGCCTTAGGCTTCATCATGGCCGTTATCTCCTTTCGCCTGTGAAATATAGATATCATGATAAATCTCGTTGGACGCTAAAAGCTGTTCATGCGTCCCGTAACCGGAAATACGTCCGTCATCCAATACCAGAATCGCATCTGCATCCTGAACCGACGAAATGCGCTGTGCGATAATGATTTTTGTCGTATCCGGAATTTCTTCCCGGAACGCTTTGCGAATCAGGGCATCGGTTTTTGTATCGACGGCGCTCGTTGAATCGTCCAACACCAGAATAGCGGGCTTTTTCAGCAGGGCGCGGGCGATGCACAGCCGCTGCTTCTGTCCGCCTGAAACATTGGTGCCGCCCTGTTCAATATAAGTATCATACCTGTCAGGAAAGGCTTCAATGAAGGAATCCGCCTGTGCCAGCTGGCAGGCATGGACGATCTCTGCATCAGAAGCATTTTCGTTTCCCCAACGCAGATTTTCCTTGATTGTTCCGCTGAACAGCTCGTTCTTTTGCAGAACCATTGCGACCTGATCTCTCAGCGCATGGATATCATAGGCCCGGACATCGGTTCCGCCTACGCTGACGGAACCCTCCGTTGCATCGTATAGCCGCGGGATCAGCGACACCAGCGTAGATTTGCAGCAGCCGGTGGAACCGATGATGCCAAGGGTAGACCCTGCGGGGATGCACAGAGAAATATCATGCAGACATTCCTTCGTGCGATCTCCCTGATAGCTGAATCCCACATGATCAAAGATGACCTCCCCGCTTTTAACCGTCATAACAGGAGCATCCGGATTTTTCAGCGTTGGTTCTTCGTCCAGCAGTTCCATAATACGTTCGGAGGAGGCCCGGGCCATATTGATCATAACCAGCACCATGGAAAGCATCATTAAGCTGTTCAGTGCGCTCATGGCATAGGCGATCATGCTGGACAACTCGCCTGTGGTCAGCTCCGTCGCTCCGCTCAGCACGATCATACGTGCGCCGAACCAGCTGATCAAAAGCATGCAGGCGTAAATTGCAAACTGCATCAACGGCATATTCCATGCAACAATACTTTCTGCTTTTCGGAAGACCTTATAGATTTTTTCGGATATCTTTCCGAATTTTTTGCCTTCATAATCCTCCCGCACGAAGCTTTTGACCACACGGATTCCGGAAAGGTTTTCCTGTACGTCGCCGTTCAGTTCATCATAAATCCGGAACACACGCTCAAAGCAGGGGTGCGAAAAATGAACGATCAGGTAAAGCCCCACGCCCAGAATCGGGATAGCAACCAGATAGTACAGCGACAGCTTTGCGCTGACCAGAAACGCAGCCACCAGCGAAAACAGCAGCGTAAACGGCGCACGGACCGCAATGCGAATGATCATCATAAAGGCGTTCTGAACATTGGTCACATCAGTGGTCAGCCTTGTGACGATGCCGGACGTGGAAAACTTATCAATATTGGCAAATGAATAGGTCTGAATCTTATCAAAGAGGTCCTGCCGGAGATTTTTGGCAAAGCCTGCGGATGCCGTGGCGCAGAAGGCACCTGCCAGCACGCCGCTCAGCAATCCGATGAGAACACATACGATCAACGCTGTGCCGGTGCTGCGCATCACGGCCATATCACCGCTGGAAATACCCTCGTCGATCAGCTTTGCCATGAGGAACGGAATCAGAACCTCCATGATTACCTCTACCACGACAAAGACCGGCGTCAGGATGCAGTCTCTTTTATATTCCCGAATTGATCGGGCCAACTTTTTTATCATCGTCTCTCCTCCTTGTTTTCTTCTTTACTCTGAGCTGGTGTAAAATGGGAGCACAGGCCCTGAAGCGCGTGGTTGATGCGGTGCAGCTCGTCTTTCGAAAACCTCTTCTCAAAGTCCTGCTTCAGGAGCGCATTCATGCGTTCCAGCTCTGCTCTTCCGCGCTGCGTCACGGCTACCATTTTGCAGCGTTGATTGCCCGGTATATGATATTGCAGGGCGTAACCGCTTTCGCACAAAGCTTTCAGATGCTGACTTACGGTTGGCTTTTGCAGATTGCAAAGCTCGGCGATCCGGCGCTGCGGCATTTGTCCGTTTTTTGAGATCAGATACAAAATCATGTACTGCCCGCGTGAAACTCCGATGCCATGATGACTGACGTTTGCATCAAAGCTGCGCCCCAGCAGGATATACAGTGTATGCACGGAAGCATAAAATCTGTAGCTGTCATCATCCAATCCCGTGTCCTCCTTCTGCAAGAATCATTCGCTTGCGAACGGTTCATAGTATAACACTTTGTTTTGCATAAGTGAATTTGAAAAAGGTCAATATCATTAGATGATATCTAATATTCTATTGAAAAGTTCGCAGCAAAACAGTATACTGTTAACGGAAAGCGATCCATGTGAGGAGGTTCTGCCATGAATACACAACAGCTTCGCTGCTTTGTCTGCGTCGCCGAATATCTGAATTTTACAAAGGCGGCAAACGAGCTGTATCTTACCGTACCGACCGTCACACACCACGTCCAGAGTCTGGAAGAAGAACTCGCCACAAAGCTGTTTGAGCGAACGTCCCGCATGGTCCGGCTGACCGAATCAGGGAAAGCCTTTTATGTCGATGCAGCCGAGATCCTGACGCGTATGGAACTCTCCTTCAAGCACGTCCAGAAGGCAGAGGAGAGCCGTGTCACGTTCTTTCGGATTGGCTGCGTCAGTCGTGCTGAATTGCCGCGCCTCGCTGCACCGCTTGCCGCTCTGCGCATGAAGTATCCGACGATTTGTCCGCGCATTGTCATAGATGGCTACTTTGGCCTGAAAAAGCTGTTTGAGGACGGTCAGCTTGATTTGCTGCTGGTGTCCCGTGAAATTGCAGATCAAATTCGTGGAGGCACCTTCCACAAAGTACGCTGCCACACAAGCTATGCCCTGATGTCTCCGGAGCATCCGCTGGCAGGCGGCAATTCTTTTTCCATTGATCAAAGCCGTACAGATTGTCTGATTACCCTTCATCCCAAATTCATACCATTTCAGGTGAGCAATGCGCTGCAAAAGGAAATACTCGTATATCTCCAGTCAAATCCCGGCATCCGCTGCGAGGACGATCAGGAGGCGATTACGTTGGCGCAGGCCGGGTATGGTATTGCAATTTTGCCGGGATTCTGTTTGCCGCCTGACGGCCTGCCCGGACTGACCGTTATGCCGGTACAAGCGGGGAAGGAAATAGACTATGGCTTTGTCTATGCAAAGCGAACCCCGCATATAAAGCTTTTCGAGGCAGAATATACCGCACATCAAGCGCCCTAACTCGCAAGCCTGCTTGCCCTGAGTGATAGACGCTGCGTTGCTGCGCAATTCTCCAGATTTTTAAGGGCTTGGGACTATCCCAAAATGAAAAAACGCGCGTCTCAGATGACAGGTCGGGACGCGCATTTTTTCGGTGTGGGGCCACACCGGATTTGCTTGCTACTCTACAAGGAAATCCCGGTCAACCCACGCCGTTTTCGCAAGTGTAGCTACACTTGCTGTGCTTGCTATTCCTCTAAGAATCGCATTGACTCGAACGTTTGTTCTTGTTATAATTAGGCTGAGAGATTAAAACGTCTTGGAACGCAGCTGATTTTCATTGGCAAATGGCGGCATCGCCGCCTTGATCACCTGCCCGCGCAGCAGAGCATCGCTGTCAAGGACGCGCAGCGAGGCGAAGCCGATTCCTTGACAGCGGTGATCGGCTGTGCGACCCGGCGAACTGCCCGTAATTCTCCTATGAATCCCGGCACATTGCCCAGTGGAATCCCGGAAATTGCCGTGATATACTGAATAACAATAGGTCATATCACACACTTTGCTCCGGGAGATTCATGCGGCATTGCTCGGAAATCTGAATGAAAAGGAAGGTGCAAATGGATAACAAGAAACGTAACGTCCAAGTGGAATCGGACGGCAGCCGCAGCGCCCCCGTTCCTCTCTGGCAGGAGTTACCGCAGATCACGGTACGCCTGGAAGAAGGAAACACCATCTACCGCTTTACTGCCAGTTTTGACGGAACGCACACTCTTCCCGAAAAGGCGGTGAAGCTGATCGACTCCGAGGGGAGTGTGTGATCGTGACCAACAGCAACCTTGTCTTGGCAGACTGTCCTCAGATGATGGAGGAATCTACTATGAAGCAGTCTGACAAAATTACCGCGCTGTATTGCCGCCTTTCCCGTGACGATGAATCACAGGGCGACAGTAACAGCATTGTGAACCAAAAAGCCTATCTCAGCCGATATGCAAAGGAACACAGCTTCCGCAATACGGAGTTCTTTGTAGATGACGGTTACACAGGCGCAAACTTTCAAAGACCGGATTGGCAGCGCATGATGGCGCTGGTGGAAGACGGAAAGATCGGTACGATCATCACGAAGGACATGAGTCGCATCGGCCGAAATTATCTGGAAGTGGGGATGTATACCGAGATCACATTCCCACAGAATAACGTTCGGTTCATTGCCATCAACAGCGGTGTAGACAGCGCCAACCAGCAGGACAATGAGTTCGTCCCGTTCGTCAACATTATCAACGAGTACTACGTTCGGGACGGCAGCAAGAAGGTGCGTACCTCACTCCAGCTCAAGGGAGAATCTGGCGAGCATCTGACTACAATCCCCCCGTATGGCTACGTCAAAGACACGGATAATTCAGAGCATTGGCTCGTCGATCCGGAAGCGGCACAGGTGGTCAAGCGCATCTTTTCCCTCTGCATGGACGGGAACGGTCCGACGCAGATTGCTCGGATGCTGAAAGAGGATCATGTGTTGACGCCCACCGTTTATCAGGACAGGCAAAAACGAAAAGTCCGCTGCGCTTTGCCTGACAATCCTTACAACTGGAACGGCAGCACCGTTGCCGCAATTCTGGAACGGATGGAATATTGCGGGCATACCGTGAACTTCAAAACGCACCGGCAGTCCTACAAAATCAAGAAGACCATCGAGAATCCACCGGAGCAATGGAAGATATTCCGCAACACCCACGAAGCCATTGTGGATGAGGACACCTTTCAGCGGGTACAGGAGTTGCGCCGCAACAAACGCAGACCGGCAAGAACGGGCAAGAGCAACCTCTTTTCCGGCGTTGCCTACTGTGCCGATTGCGGAGAAAAAATGTACTACTGCACCTCGCGGAACTTTGAAGAGCGACAGGATCATTTCGTCTGCTCTACCCCTCCCAAGAAGGGAAAAGACGTGTGCGGGACGCACTTCATCCGCGCGGTTGTTCTGGAAAAGGGCGTGCTGAAATTTCTGCAAATCCTGCTGTGGTATATCTCCGACTGCGAGGATCTGTTCCGCGATAAGCTGGGTGCAATGCGCAAGGAGGACTTCAAGAAAGAACTCGCCGCAAAGCGCAGACGGCTCACGCAGGCGCAACGCAGAATGGAGGAACTTGACCGCCTGTTCAAACGGCTCTATGAGGATAACATCTCCGGCAAGATCAATGACAGCAGATTTGAAAAGCTGTCTGGGGACTACGAAAAGGAGCAGGCGGAGCTAACGGAGAAGATGCAGCTCTGGGAGCAGGAGATCGCCAAGCAGGAGGAAGAAGCCGACGGCATTGAGCAGTTTATACTCAGGGCAAAGAAATACCCCGATTTGAAGGAACTGACGCCCGCCGTGCTGCACGATCTTGTGAACAGAGTGTATGTGTCCGCTCCTGACAAGAGCAGCGGACACCGGATGCAGGACGTGCATATCAGCCTTGCCTGCGTTGGCTTCCTGCCGGAGAGCATTATTGCCGAGATGCTCAATCACGCCACAAAGAGCAGAACAGCGTGACTTTCGCCACGCTGTTCTCTCTTAACTTGATAAACCTGTCTTATGGAGTGCTATCCTCACGGCGGTTTTTGTTATTTTTTCAGCAGAACATAGGTGACGCCCCGGTTTTCGGCGTCCAGATCCCGGTCCTGCCGCAGCTGGGGACACAGGGCCAGCCACCGGCGGGCCTCCTGGTTGAAGATGCTGAACTCCTCCCCGGGCAGGAAGCACAGCTCCTGCTGCCGCAGCCAGGTGCGGCAGGCAGTGCGCAGCCGCCCGCCTTTGCCGGAGGAGCCGTAGCCATGGACCAGCTTCATGGCCGGGGTCCCCATTTTCCGGGCGGCCTCCACCTCCGCCGCCAGGCGGCGGAGGGCTTCCGCGGCGTCGGGCCGCCCCAGCTCCAGATTCAGCTCCCGCACGGGTCTGTCCATGGTTCTCCTCCTATCAGTGCAGCGAAATAGGCAAACAGGGCCTCTGCCCCGGGGGCGTCCGCCCGGCGCAGGCCATAGCTCTGGCGCTCCGGGTGCCACTGGACCCCCAGCACCGGCAGCTGCCGGTGGACCGCCGCCTCCACCACGCCGTCCGGGGACCACTGCACCGCCTGTAAGGGCGGGGCCAGGCGGTCCACCGCCTGGTGGTGGCAGCTGGTGACGGCGGGAGCTTCCCCCAGCAGACGGGCCATCAGCCCCTCCGCCCGGGTGGGGTGCACCAGATCGCCCCGGGGCAGCTGGTGGCCGGGGATATCCCGCAGGGTCCCGCCCCAGTGGACGTTCAGGGCCTGGAGTCCCCGGCAGATCCCCAGAATGGGCCGCCGGGACCGGGCAAAGGAGTCGATCAGAAAGGACTCCGTTCCCGGAAGGGGGCCCCGGATGTCCCCGCCGCCGGGCAGCAGCAGGCCCCCGCAGTCCAGACTGCGGTACAGGTCCCGGCACAGGATCACCCGGACCCCGGCGCTCTCCAGTGCCGCCAGATAGTTTTCATATTGACCCGGCACACCGTACAGATAAACAGCAGGCTTCATAGCGTTCCCCTCCCCTGTCTATTATGCGGCGGCGGGGAAAATTATGCCGGGACGGCGGACAAAACAATAAATCCGAACCCACGGCCAATCGGCAAGGGGTTCGGATTATATTGTGTTGGTGGACCTGAAGGGATTCGAACCCTCGACCTCTCGGATGCGAACCGAACGCTCTCCCAGCTGAGCTACAAGCCCATATGAACAGGGCAGCACACCCTGCTCATCTATTATACACATTTCCTGGCGGATTGCAAGCATTTTCTTCCCCAGCGGGCAAAAATCCGGTTCCGGCGGCGGGGCGGGAGCCGATTGTAAAGCCTTCTGATTTGTGATAAAATGCATGCCGGACCATAAAAGACAAAGGAGGCGCGCCATGGACCGGGAAGCCTTTGACCGGAAATATGCCGCCCGGCTGAACCGCCAGCAGCAGGAGGCGGTGCACGCCGTGGAGGGCCCTGTGCTGCTGCTGGCGGTGCCCGGCAGCGGGAAAACCACCGTGCTGGTGACCCGCCTGGGTTATATGCTGTGCTGCTGCGGCATTGCGCCGGACCAGATCCTCACCATGACCTATACCCGGGCCGCCGCCGGGGAGATGAAGCAGCGCTTTGCCGCCCTGTTCGGCCAGGACTGCCCCCATCCCCCGGAGATCCGCACCATCAACGGCGTGTCCTCCAAGATCATCGCCTACTATGCCCAAAATTGCGGCAAAAGGCCGCCCTTCATCCTGGCGGAGGACGAAAGCGCCCTGGCGAAGCTGGTTTCGGACCTGTACCGGGACCTGTGCGGCGAGTACCCCACCCAGAGCGTGGTGAAGGAGCTGCGCAAGAGCATCGCCTATGCCAAAAATATGATGCTGCCGGAGGAGCGGCTGGGGGAGCTGGACACCGGCTTCGAGAAATTCCCGGAGCTGTACCGGGAATACGGCAAGGCCCTGCGGGACAATAAATGGATGGACTATGACGACCAGATGGTGTACGCCAAGAAAATCCTGGAGCTCCACGAGGATGTGCGGACCCATTTTCAGAACCGCTTCCCCTATATCTGCGTGGACGAATCCCAGGACACCTCCCGGATCCAGCACGTCATCATCCGCCTGCTGGCCGGGAAAAGCGGCAACATCTTCATGGTAGGCGACGAGGACCAGAGCATCTATGGCTTCCGGGCCGCCTATCCGGATGCCCTGATGCAGTTTGAACAGACCTATCCCGGGGCCCGGGTGCTGCTGATGGAGGAAAACTACCGCTCCACGCCGGAAATTCTCCGGGCGGCGGACGCCTTCATCCGGAAAAACCACCACCGCCGCCCCAAGACCATCCACCCCACCCGGGCCTCCGGCGCTGCCGTCCGGGTGATCTCCGCCATGGACCGGGCCGACCAGTACTCCTGGCTGGTGAATATGGCGGCCAGCGTCCAGGAGGAGACGGCGGTGCTTTACCGCAACAACGACAGCGCCCTGCCGCTGATCGACCTGCTGGACCGGGGCGGGATACCCTATCGCTGCCGCCGGATGGACGACGCCTTTTTCACCCACCGGATCGTGGCGGACATCCGGGACATCATCGCCCTGGCCCATGACCAGACGGACGCGGAGGTTTTTCTGCGAATCTATTACAAGGTCGGCGGCGGAATTTCCAAAAAGGCGGCGGAGTATGCCTGCCAGAAAAGCCGGGCCACCGGAGGCTCCATCCTCCGGGAGCTGCTGGGCTTTCCGCAGCTGTCCCAATACGGCAGGGACAGCGCCGCTGCCCTGCTGACCATGCTGCCCATGCTTTTGCAGGACACTGCCGCCCAGGGCCTGAGCCGCATCTGGGACGGCCTGCGCTACCGGGACTATGCGGAGCGCCAGAAGCTGGACGGCGGCAAATATGAAATTCTCTGCCTGCTGGCCCGGCAGGAGACCGGGCTGGAGGGGCTGTGCCGCCGTCTGGATGAACTGCAGGCCCTGGTGTCGGCTCCCTCCCGGCCCTGCGGCGGGGGACTGATCCTGTCCACCGTCCACTCCAGCAAGGGCCTGGAGTATGACACGGTGTATCTGCTGGACGTGCTGGACGGCATCCTTCCGGCGGTGACGGAGCCGAAGGACGCCGGGCAGCAGGACCAGTATCAGGAGGAGCGGCGGCTGTTCTATGTGGCCGTGACCCGGGCCCGGAACCGGCTGTATCTGTTCTCCTGCCGGAATCGGGAGTCCGCCTTTGCCGACGAGCTGCGCCGGGGGCTGCCCCGGGAATACATCGGGCCGGAGGACGTGTTCGCCTCCCTGAATACGGAGCCGTGCGGAAAGCACTATCGACACGCCGAAAAGGGCGGCGGCGTGATCCGGGCCTGCTGCCGGGGACAGTGCATGGTGGCCTATGCCTCCGGCGAGACGGAGTTCCTGACCCTGGGCCAGATGGTGGACCGGCGGGCCGTGGCCTGGAGGGCCCCGGACCGGCCGGCTCCGGCGGCATTGCCCCGGGAGCAGGCGGCGCTGCCGCCGTCCGGGGTCCGTTCCGGGCAGAGAGCCGTCCACAGGGTTTTCGGACCGGGAACCGTGTTGTCCTTCCGGGACCCCATCGTGGAGATACGCTTTCCTGCCAAGGGGGACAAGAAATTCGTCCTGTCCGACTCGGTGCAGCGGGGACTGCTGCGCCTTGAGGAGTGAGGGAGTGCCGGCATTTTTCCAGATTCAGGAAATCCCTGCATGATACTGTTCGCTATGGGGAAACATAAACAGTGAAAAAAGTAGATATGTCAGGGACGTTGTATAAGGAAATTGTATGACGCATTCGCCGAAATGTGTTGCATTTTTTGGGGCGTGTATTATAATATGGACATACCCGCAGTTCTATCAGGCAAATACAGACAAGAAGGTGATCAATTATGGAACTTCAGATTCAGGATCTTGTTTCTTCCATCAAAAAGGACGGCATCGACAGCGCAAATCAGCAGGCCGCCGCGATCCTGGCCGACGCCCGGAAGCAGGCGGACGCCATCATCGCCGACGCAAAGAGTCAGGCGGATAAGCTGCGGGACGACGCCAAGGCCGAGATCGAGGTGTTCAAAAACAGCGCCCAGCTCAGCGCCCAGCAGGCCAAGCGGGACGCAGTCCTGGCCTTCCGGCAGGAGGTGCAGCAGGAGTTTGAGAAAATCCTGGCCGCCGACGTGGGCAAGGCTCTGGACCAGCAGACGCTGGCCAAGCTCATCCAGGCAGCCCTCCAGGGAGAGGACGTTTCCGGCTACGCCGTGGAGGTGGGCCAGGTGACGGACGGCATCCGCCAGCAGCTGGCCCAGGAGCTGAAAAACGGCCTGGAGCTCCGCCCCTCCAAGAAGGTGGGCGCAGGCTTCCGGCTGGCCGCCAAGGACGGCTCCGGCTATTTTGACTGCTCCGACCAGGAGATCGCGGAGATGCTCATGCCCTTCTTCCGGGATATGCACCTGTAAGGGGGCGGCCTATGGCTTCCTACTACTATCTCATCTCCAGCCTGCCCATGCTCCGGACCCAGGGGGAGCCTCCCATGGACTACGCCGCTTTTCTGGCCATGTGCCGCTCGGCGGTCAGCGCCGGGGTATACCGGACGCTGGAGGAGCTGACGGTGGACTCGGACAAGGGGCCGCTGCTGTCGGAGTGGGCCGGGTTTTACAAGGCCCTGTGCCGGGAGCTGACCTATCAGCGGAATGTGAAGCTGGGCCGGCCCTGCGCCGTGCCCTCCGACCGGGACGCCGGCATTGTCCAGACGGTGACGGCGGCGGTAAACGCCGAAAATCCCCTGGAGGGGGAGCGGCTGCTGCTGGACCTGGAATTCCGCCGCCTGGACGGCATGATCGGCCTGCACAACTTCGATGACCACGCCCTGTACGGCTACGCCATGAAGCTGCAGCTGCTGGAGCGGCAGCGGACCTTCCGGTATGAGTCCGGCAAGCGGGCCTTCGACGGCCTAATGCAGAACATCCGCCAGCAGGTTTCCAGCCTATAACGAAACAGGAGAATCAAAATGGACAAAGTGACAGGATATGTGACCGGAGTGAACGGGAATCTGGTGGCAGCCACCTTTTCCGGCTCCGTCCGAAAGAATGAAGTGGGCTATGTCCTGGTGGGCGATGACCGGCTCAAGGGCGAGGTCATCCGCGTCAACGGCGACACGGCCAGCATGCAGATCTATGAAATGACCAACGGCATCCAGGTGGGCGACAAGGTGGAGCTTTCCGGCGAGCTGATGAGCGTGGAGCTGGGCCCGGGCCTGCTGACCCAGGTGTTCGACGGTCTGCAGAACCCCCTGCCGGAGCTGGCGCAGCAGTGCGGCTTCTTCCTGCAGCGGGGCGTGTATCTGGATCCCATCCCCAACAAGGACTGGGAGTTTACCCCCCTGGTGAAGCCCGGTGACCACGTCACCGCAGGCGACGCCGTGGGCAGCGTGCCCGAGGGGCTGTTCACCCACCTGATCATGGTACCCTTCGGCCTGAAGGACGAAGGGTGGCGGGTGAAATCCGTCCGGGAAAAGGGCGTGTACAACGTCCGGGACACCGTGGCGGTGCTGGAAAACGACAACGGCGAGGAGAAGGAGCTGACCATGGTGTTCTCCTGGCCCGTGAAGCAGCCCATCCGCTGCTATGAGGAGCGTCTGCGCCCGGACGAGACCCTGGTGACCAAGCTCCGCTCCATCGACACCTTCCTGCCGGTGGCCAAGGGCGGCACCTTCTGCGTGCCCGGCCCCTTCGGCGCGGGCAAGACGGTGCTGCAGCACATGGAGGCCAAGAACGCCGATGTGGACATCGTCATCGTGGCCGCCTGCGGCGAGCGGGCCGGCGAGGTGGTGGAGGTGCTGAAGGAGTTCCCCGAGCTGGTGGACCCCCGCACCGGCCGCTCCCTGATGGAGCGCACCATCATTATCTGCAACACCTCCTCCATGCCCGTGGCCGCCCGTGAGGCGTCGGTGTACACCGCCGTTACCATGGCGGAATATTACCGCCAGATGGGTCTGGACGTGCTGCTGCTGGCGGATTCCACCAGCCGCTGGGCCCAGGCCATGCGTGAGATGAGCGGCCGTCTGGAGGAGATCCCCGGCGAGGAGGCCTTCCCCGCCTATCTGGAGTCCGTTATCGCCTCCTTCTATGAGCGGGCCGGTAAGGTCCGGCTGAAGAACGGCAAGATCGCCTCCGTCACCATCGGCGGCACCGTGTCCCCCGCCGGCGGCAACTTCGAGGAGCCCGTGACCCAGGCCACCCTGAAGGTGGTGGGCGCGTTCCACGGTCTGTCCCGCGAGCGGTCCGACGCCCGCAAATACCCCGCCATCCACCCCATCGACTCCTGGTCCAAGTACCGGGGCGTGGTGGATATGGAGCGGGTGGAGCAGGCCCGCAGCATCCTCAAGCGCAGCAACGAGATCAACCAGATGATGAAGGTCATCGGCGAGGAGGGTACCTCCGCCGAGGACTATATCGTCTATCAGAAGGGCGAGCTGCTGGATGCGGTGTATCTGCAGCAGAACTCATTCGATCCCATCGACGCCGCCTGCGATCCCGACCGTCAGATCCACGAGTTCAACGTGCTGTATGACGTGCTGACCCGGGACTTCGCACTCAGCGACAAAAAAGAGATCCGCGCCTTCTTCAACCAGGTCCGGCAGGAGTTCCTGGACTGGCACAACACCGTGTTCCGCACCCCGGAATTTGAGGCCCAGGAAAAGCGGCTCAAGGACTTTTACCTGAGCAAGGCAGCGGGTTGAGAGGGGAGTCAATATGCAGAAAGTTTACACGAAAATTGAGTCCATCGTAGGTAACGTTGTCACGGTCCGGGCCTCCGGCGTCCGCAACGGCGACCTGGCCCTGGTGGGCGACAGCTATGCCAACGTCATCAAGCTGGACAAGGACCTGGTGACGCTGCAGGTGTTCAGCGGCACCCAGGGCGTCAGCACCACGGACCCGGTCCGGTTCCTGGGCCGCCCCATGATGGTGTCCTTCTCCGACCACCTGCTGGGCCGCATCTTCGACGGCGCCGGTGTCCCCCGGGACAACGGCCCCGCCCTGACGGAGAATATGATCCCCATCGGCGGCCCCTCCGTGAACCCGTCCAGGCGTATCGTGCCCAACAAGCTGATCCGCACCGGTATCCCCATGATCGACGTGTTCAACACCCTGGTGGAAAGCCAGAAGCTGCCCATCTTCTCCGTGTCCGGCGAGCCGTATAACCAGCTGCTCTCCCGCATCGCCATGCAGGCCCAGGTGGACGTGATCGTCCTGGGCGGCATGGGCCTGAAGTACGACGACTATCTGTACTTCCGGGACACCCTGGAAAAGAGCGGCGCCATGGGCCGCACGGTGATGTTCATCCACACCGCCTCCGACCCCACCGTGGAGTGCACCCTGGTGCCCGATATGGCCCTGGCCGTGGCGGAGCAGTTCGCCCTGGCCGGAAAGCGCGTGCTGGTGCTGCTGACGGATATGACCAACTACGCCGACGCGCAGAAGGAAATGGCCATCACCATGGAACAGGTGCCCTCCAACCGCGGCTACCCGGGCGATCTGTACAGCTGCCTGGCCGCCCGCTATGAAAAGGCCGTGGACTTTGAGGGCGCGGGCTCCATCACCATCCTGGGCGTTACCACCATGCCCGGCGACGACGTGACCCACCCGGTGCCCGACAACACCGGCTATATCACCGAGGGCCAGTATTACCTGAAAAACGGCCACATCGAGCCCTTCGGCTCCCTGTCCCGTCTGAAGCAGAACGTCAACGACAAGACCAGAAGCGACCACCGGGCCCTGATGGACGGTATGATCCGGCTGTACAGCGCCTATAAGGAGAGTCTGGAAAAGAAGTCCATGGGCTTCATGATGTCCGAGTGGGACGAAAAGCTGCTGAAATACGGGCACCTGTTTGAAACGAAGCTGATGGACCTGAGCGTGAATATCCCGCTGGAGGAGGCGCTGGACCTGGGCTGGGAGATCCTGGCCGAGTGCTTCGAGCCCAACGAAACCGGCCTGAAAACCAGCCTCATCCAGGAGAGATGGCCCAAGCGGTCCGCCGTGGAATGAGGGTGCGCCTATGGCTGTCAAACTTACCAAAAATGAATTGAAGGTGCAGAAGGACCGCCTGAAGCAGTTTCAGCGGTATCTGCCCACCCTGCAGCTGAAAAAGCAGCAGCTGCAGTCCGTGGTGATGCAGGTAACGGCCCAGCTGGAGCAGGTGGAGCAGCAGCGCCGGGCCGCCGTGGCGGGACTGGACGACTGGGTGGCCGTTTTCGCGGAAAACGACAGCTTCCCGGCGGACAAGCGCCTGGAGACCCTGATCCGCCCCCACCATGTGGTGTGCGGCCAGGAGAACATCGCCGGTGTCACCGTTCCGGTGTTCCAGGAGCTGAGCTTTGAGGAGATCCAATACGACGTGGCGGACTATCCCCTGTGGGTGGACACCGCCGCCGTGCGCCTGCGGGAGATCGCCCGGCTGGACGCTCTGGAAAAGACCCTCCGCCGCCAGGTGGAGCTTCTGGAGCAGGAGCTGCGCTCCACGGCCCAGCGGGTGAACCTGTTTGAAAAGGTCAAGATCCCCGAGGCCAAGGAGAACATCCGGGTCATCGGCATCTACCTGGGCGACCAGCAGACCTCCGCCGTGGTGCGGGGCAAGATCGCCAAGAAGAAGCTGCAGGAGGTGAGCGGATGATCGAAAAAATGAAGGTCGTCCACATTGTGGCGGCCGCATCGGAAAAAACCGCCCTGCTGGACCGGCTGCGGACCCTGGGCATCGTCCACTTCGGCGAAAAGGCCAGCGCCGACCAGCGGCATCTGGAGCGCTTTGCACAGCTGTCCCGGATGGACATGGCCCTGCAGGAGTACGCCGGCCCGGGCCGGGAGACCGCGCCCATGTCCGACAAGGACTTTGAGCCTTTTTATAAGGAGCTGGCCGACTGCCTGGAGCGCCGCAAGACCCTGCAGGAGAAGAAAACCGCCGCCGGTGCGGCGGCGGAGAAGCTGACCGAGTGGGGCGACTTCTCCCCGGAGGAGCTGCGGGAGCTGAAGGACCAGGGCTTCGACATCCACGTTTACCGGACGGATAAAAAGACCATGGCCGCCCTGGCGGCGGACCCGGACGTGAAGATCATCCGCCTGGCCCCGGTGGGGAAAATGCCCACCCTGGCCTCCATCGGTCCCCTGCCGGGGACCTACCCCGTCACCGAGTTCCCCATCCCCGATAAGGGTGCGGGTCAGCTGCGGCGTGAGCGGGACGACTGCGACCAGGGGCTTCGCAGCTGCCAGGCCTTCCTGACCGAGGCCGCCAAGCACCTGCCCAGCATCCACGACCAGATGCTCAAGACCCAGAACGCCGCCGAGTACTCCTCCGTCAGCAACACCTCCCAGAGCCAGGACGGCCTGGTGTGGCTCACCGGCTATATCCCGGAGGCGGAGGCGGAGGGCTTCAAGAAGGCCGCCGCCCAGGCCCACTGGGCCTGGGCCATGGAGGACCCCGCCGCCGATGACGACAAGGTCCCCACCAAGGTCAAGTACAACAAGGTCACCCGGCTGATGATCCCGGTGTTCGACATTCTGGGCGTGGTTCCCGGCTACCGGGAGTATGACATTTCCTTCTGGTTTCTGGGCTTCTTCACCCTGTTCTTTGCCATGATCATCGGCGACGCGGGATACGGCTGCCTGTTCCTGCTGGCGGCGCTGGTCATGACCCTGAAAAGCAAGAAGGCGTCCACCGCGGTGCAGCTGCTGTGGCTGCTGTCCATTGCCACCATTGTGTGGGGTGCGCTGACAGGCACCTGGTTCGGCCTGGAGCAGGCCATGGACGTGCCCTTGCTCCGGAGCCTGGTGATCCCCACCTTCGCCAACTATCCCGCCCACTTCGGTGTGGAATCCACCACCCAGCAGAACACCATCATGAAGTTCTGCTTCATCCTGGGCACGGTGCAGCTGTCGCTGGCCTGCGTCATGAACATCCGGCGCAAGTTCCGGGAGAAGGACCTGAGCTGGCTGGCGGACCTGGGCTGGCTGGCCGCCATCGACGCGCTGTATTTCGTGGTGCTGTACCTGGTCATCGGCCAGCAGGTGAACCTGATGCCTGTTGCGTGCGTGGTCATCGCGGGCTTCCTGCTGGTGGTGCTGTTCGGCGGTATGTCCCCGGACAAGAGCTTCGGCCAGGGCCTGAAGGCGGGCCTGGGCGACGCGTTCACGGTGTTCCTGAACACCATCAGCGCCTTCGGCAACATCATGAGCTACATCCGCCTGTTTGCCGTGGGCATGGCGTCCCTGGCCATCGCTCAGAGCTTCAACAACATGGCCCTGGGCTTCAAGGGCCCCTTGGTCATCGCCGCCGTCCTGATCCTGCTGATCGGCCACGGGCTGAACATTGTCATGGGCCTGCTGTCTGTGGTGGTCCACGGCGTCCGCCTGAACCTGCTGGAGTTTTCCGGTCAGCTGGGTATGGAGTGGGCCGGTATTGCTTACGATCCCTTTAAAAAGCACGATAAAATCAAAAAATAAACGGATAGGAGATCAACTATGAATATCGAATTTATTGGTATGGCGTGCGCTCTGGGCCTGTCCGCCATGGGCTCTGCGTTCGGTTCCGGCTTTGCGGCTCAGGCCTCCGTGGGCGCGTGGAAAAAGTGCTACGCCAACGGCAAGCCCGCTCCCTTCATCATGGTGGCCTTCTCCGGCGCACCTCTGACCCAGACCATCTATGGCTTCCTGCTGATGAACTTCATCCGCAGCGCCGTGGAGGGCGGCTGTGACGCGGCTCTGGCCATGTTCACCGGCATCTTCGCGGGCCTGGCCATCGGCCTGTCCGCCTTCTTCCAGGGCAAGGTGGCCGCCGCCTCCGCCGACGCTCTGGGCGAAACCGGAAAGGGCACGGCAAACTACTTCATTGTCATCGGTATTATCGAAACGGTGGCACTGTTCACCCTGGTGTTCAGCCTGCTGCTGCTCCAGTAACCCCGCAAAAGCAAGGGGATCCGGTCCCCTGCCAGACAACGCAAAAACTTCCCCTGTCTATGGCAGGGGAAGTTTTTTGCTTATTAAAAAGGTCTCGCAGAGTTTGCCGCCCGCGGGTTTCGCGCATTTTGGACAAGCATTAGTAATACTTCACCAGCCCCGACAGCAGCAGGGTGGGGAGCAGCAGCAGAACCAGAAAGGCCAGCATGTACAGCGGCGACAGGGCGGCGAAATCGCCGGCGGTGGTCAGATAGTACGACAGCACCAGGCCGCACAGGCCGCCGATCCAGCTGAGGATGGTGGACCAGCGCACCGCCTGACACATCCGCTGGCTGCCGATGACGGTTTCCGCCATAGGCAGCAGGCCGTCCCGATAGATCAGGGCGTTGGGGGTCTCCCCGGGCTGGGCGGTCAGGTCCGCCAGGGCCAGCCGGGTGGCCACCCCCGGGTAAATGGGCCGGGCGTTCAGGCGGAATTTCCGCTTCAGCAGATTGGGGGTGATGTTGACGCCCCGGGTGGCCAGCACCGGGGTCACCCGGTTCCGGCGCAGGGCCCGCAGGGCCCACTCCACGTTCCGGGAGGGCAGGTACTTCACCGCGAAGATGGCCGCCAGGCGGCCGTCCACCGTCATGAAAACACCGGTTTCCATTTTCAGATCCCGGGGCAGGGCGATGCGGCGCTTTTTCATGAAATAGGCGCTGCCCATGGCCACCGTGGCCCCCCGGACGGTGCAGTCGATGCCGCCGTCCTCGTAATAGTGCAGGTCATGGGCGTCGTAGCGGAAGCTGACCTGGCCGTCCATCAGCTGCAGCAGCAGGGGCGTCAGCTGGCTTCCGGCGGCCCGGCACAGGGCCTCGGCATAGGCCAGGGCCTCGCCGATCTCCTGATCGTATACCTTCAGGCCGTTAAGCTCCACCGTACCCAGGGCGGCGGAGGGCTCGTTCTTCTCCTTGCCGCGCAGGGACAGGACCCCGACCGGGAACAGGTCCTCGTCCGTGACCACCACCCGGCGGGCGGCGGTAATGGCCCGGGCCCCCCTCCAGCCCGCCACGGCGCAGCCGCTTTTGTGCAGGCGGCGGCACAGCAGGGACAGGGGCAGCGTCCCGGACAGGGGCAGGGACAGGGGTACCGTGGCCGACAGCAGCGCCGACCACAGCCAGAGGAAGCGGTTCATCTGGTGCCCGCTGAGGGCTGCCACCAGGGCCAGCACCGTGGCCAGGGCCAGGTACAGCGGCGTCAGAATGGGCTGCCACCGGGCGGCGGGGTCCGGGGACTGCCACATGCGGTAAAAGCCCTCCAGACGCCCCTGCTGCTTGCAGGCTCCGGCGGCGGTGACGGAGGCCACATACGGCGGCGTGCCACCCAGCTGGGCCAGGCGGAAGCTGTCATACCGGGCCCGGGCGGCGCGATATTGGCCGCAGGCGCACAGATACAGCAACGCCGCCGCCGGGGCGGCAAAGGGCAGATTCGGGCATTGCCCCAGAAACAGGCACTGGGCGCTGTCCGCCAGGGCTGCCAGGCCGCACACCAGCGCCGCCGCCGGGGCGGTGACGCGCCCATGGCCCAGGCTCTCCCCTGCCTCGTGCCACAGTCGGGTGCTCAGCAGCAGGCACAGGGCCAGCAGCCCCGCTGGTATGCCGCAGCGCAGCCAGACGTGGTCATACCACCCCTGGGACAGCAGGTCCAGCCCGTCGATGACGGCCACGGCTATGGCCAGCAGGGTGGGCGCCGTCAGCAGCAGACGCTGCCGGTGCAGCCGGGCGCACTGCCACTTCTGCTCCCGGGCGGCGTCGTCCATGGTGGGCTCCGGCTCCGGCGGCTCCTCCGGGGCGTCGTCCGGGTTTTCCAGGTCCCGGGCGGGGATGCGGTCCCGGACCCACTGGGCGGCGGCGGACAGGCGCTCCCTCAAAGGCACCCGCTCCGGCAGGACGCCGTCCTCGTCGTCCTCCTCCGGAACGGCCCGGGGCTCGTCCGGGTCCTCCTGCCGCTGCCGGAAGCGGCGGCGCAGCCGGTCCAGGGGGTTCTCCCGGGGCGGTTCGTCGTCCGGGCGATACTCCGGCTCCGGAACAGGCTCCGGTTCCGGTTCAGGTTCTGGTTGTGGTTCTTGTTCCGGCTCTTGTTCCGGTTCGGGGGCCGGCTCCGGCTCAGGCTCCGGTTCGGAGACCGGTTCGGGTTCGGGGATGGGCTCCGGTTCCGGGGCAGGCTCCGGCTCCGGGTCCCTTCGGGACCCACCCGAGCCGAATTCGTCCAGAATGTCGTCTATGGTGAAGTCCATCTCCGGCGGCGTGGGCCGCATGTCTTCGTTACGCATGGTGATCCCTCGTTGTTATCCCCGGCGCTGGCGCACGGCCTCATACAGCAGGATGGCGGCGGCCGCCGACGCGTTCAGGGAGGAAATATGCCCCTTCATGGGGATGCTGACCAGGAAATCGCAGTTTTCCGCCACCAGGCGACTCATGCCATCTCCCTCGGAGCCGATGACAATGGCCGCCGGGCCCTTGAGATCGGCGCTGTACAGGTCCGTGGAGGCTCCGGCGGCGGTGCCGAAGATCCAGACCCCCTGCTTTTTTAGGTCCTTCAGGACGGAGGTCAGGTTGGCCACCCGGGCCACCGGCAGATAGCTGACGGCCCCGGCGGAGGTTTTCCCCACGATGGCGGTGAGCCCGGCGGAGCGGCGCTTGGGGATGATGAGCCCGTGGGCCCCGGCGCACTCGGCGGTGCGGAGGATGGCCCCCAGGTTGTGGGGGTCGGATATCTCGTCGCACACCACCAGCAGAGGCGGCTCCCCCTTGGCGGCGGCGGCATCCAGGATGCTCTGGACGCTGACGTATTCCCGGACGGCGGCCAGGGCGATGACCCCCTGGTGGGAGTGGGTGCGGCTCATGGCGTCCAGCTTCCGCCGGTCCGCCTCCACCACCACCACACCGGCCTCCCGGGCCCGGGAGGCGATATGGCCCAGGGTCTTGTCCGTCTCGCCCTTGGCCAGGTAGATCTTGTCAATGGCCGTTCCGGCCCGCAGGGCCTCGATCACGGCGTTGCGGCCCTCAATGAGGCCGTCGGCCTCCGCCTGGGGGGCGGGCCGTCTGGTTTCGTTGTCTCTCATGGTGCGATGTCCTCGTTTTTTCGATATTTTATCCAGTATACCATATTCCATGGACAAGATAAAGCGCCCGGGACACAAATTTTTCGCCATTTTTCCCGGCGGGCTTTCTTGTATCAGGCCGGAAAATGTGGTATGATAAATTATTAATACTGATTCTTGATTCAAATATTGAATCAAGAATCCCGTGCGCTGCGCGCACGCGCAGCGTGCAAAAGCACGCTGCGGCGTCTCATGCAAAACCTGACGCACCTTCGGTGCTATAAAAAGCTCTTCGAGCTTTTTAACAGGTTTTAGTATAAATTAGGGAAGTGCCGCCTTTTTCACGACACGGGGCGGCTGGGAGGTTTCCATTGGACAGAAAGCAAGTGCTTCTCGACGACGGGCAGATGGCCCGCCAGCGGGAATTTACCGAAAAAATCCACGCCATGCACCAGGCCCGGGGCCGGACACCTCTGGCTCTGGTGGACACCTTCGGGTGCCAGCAGAACGTGGCCGACAGCCAGCATATCCTGGGGATGCTGCGGGACATGGGGTGCGAGTTCACCGACGATGCCGCCCGGGCGGACATTGTGGTGATGAACACCTGCGCCATCCGGGACCATGCGGAAAAGCGGGTATACGGCACCCTGGGCGCCCTGACCCACACCAAGAAGCAGAACCCGGAGCAGATCATCTGCCTGTGCGGCTGCATGGCCCAGCGGCCGGAGGTGGCGGAGAAGGTCCGGACCAGCTATCGCCATGTGGACCTGGTGTTCGGGCCCCAGGCCCTGTGGAAGTTCCCGGAGCTTCTGTATCAGGTGTATACCCGCCGGGGCCGGGTGTTCTCCGTGGAGAACGAGCACGGCTCCATTGCCGAGGGGATGCCCGTGGTCCGGGAGGGCCGGGTCCGGGCGTGGGTGTCCATCATGTATGGGTGCAACAACTTCTGCTCGTACTGCATCGTCCCCTATGTCCGGGGCCGGGAGCGCAGCCGCGCCCCGGAGAAGATCGTGGAGGAGGTCCGCCAGCTGGCGGCGGAGGGCTTCAAGGAGATCACCCTGCTGGGCCAGAACGTGAACTCCTACGGAAAGGACCTGCCGGAGCCCTGGGACTTTGCGGACCTGCTGCGGGAGCTGGACAAGATCCAGGGGGACTATCTCATCCGGTTCATGTCCTCCCAGCCCAAGGACGCCAGCTATAAGCTGTTTGACACCATGGCCCAGAGCCGCCACGTGGCCCACCAGCTGCACCTGCCGGTGCAGTCCGGCAGCGACCGGGTGCTGCGGGCCATGAACCGCCCCTATGACCGGGCGAAATACCTGGACCTGATCGGCTATGCCCGGAAGGTCATGCCGGACCTGGTGCTGACGTCGGACGTGATCATCGGCTTCCCCGGTGAGACGGAGGCCGAGGCCATGGAGACCGTGGACCTGGTGCGGCAGGTGGAATTCGACGCCCTGTTCACCTTCATCTTCTCCCCCCGGCCCGGTACGCCGGCGGCCAAAATGGACGATCCGGTGCCCCGGGCGGAGAAGCAGAAGTGGTTCGACATTCTGTGCAGCACCCAGAACGAGATTTCTGCCCGGCTCCACGCCGGGTATGTGGGCCGGACCCTGCGGGTGCTGGTGGACGGCGAAACCGACGACGCCCGGTGGCCCCTGTCCGCCCGGACGGCGGGGGGACGGCTGGTGCACCTGGTGGGGGACAAGTCCGCCCTGGGCCAGTATCGGGACGTGAAGATCACCGACAGCAACACCTGGGCCCTGTTCGGGGAGATGCTTCCTGCATCAAAAGAACGTTGTTCTTTTGATGCATAAAACTGTCCAAAAAGGGCCTTGCCCTTTTTGGACAAAAGGCCCGCAGTCTGCTGCGCGCATAATTGGTCCGCCATGGGCGAACCAATTCCACACTTGCAGACCGAGAAGTATTTTCGGCCAGGTACACGCCCCGGCCGAAAATGATTGCATTTCATTTACCGCCTGCGGGCGGCAAACTCTGCGAGGCTTTTTGATGCATAAGATACCACGGCCAACGCCGCGAAGCGGGCATATGCCCCATAGAACAATAAGTTTTGCACTTTTCAACAATGTTTTCCACCACCATTCGACAGATCAGCCGCCTATGCGGCAGAAAGCGCGGGTGAAACTATGGCAGAGCTGACCCCCATGATGAAGCAGTATCTGCAGATCAAGGAACAGAATCAGGACGCCATCCTGTTTTTCCGGCTGGGAGATTTTTACGAGATGTTCGGCGACGACGCCCGGAAGGCGTCCAAGGAGCTGGACCTGACCCTGACCACCCGGGATAAGGACAAGAACAAGAGCTTCGAGGAGAAGATTCCCATGTGCGGGATCCCCTATCACGCCTCGGACGCGTATATCGCCCGGCTCATCGCCAAGGGCTACAAGGTAGCCATCTGCGAGCAGACCGAGGACCCTGCCACGGCCAAGGGGCTGGTGGACCGGGACATCATCCGGGTGGTGACCCCCGGCACGGTCATTGACGCGGCCTGCCTGGAGGAGGGACGCTCCAACTTCTGCGCGGGGCTGTATCTGGACGACACCTGCGCGGGCTTCAGCGTGTGCGACATCTCCACCGGCAAGACCCACGTCACCGCCTTCCAGGGTCCGGACCGGGCGGAGCACCTGCTCAACGAGCTGGGGCGGTTTTCCCCGGCGGAGGCGGTGGTGAACCAGGCGGCCTACGACTGCGGGCCGCTGCTGAGTCTGATGCAGGATAAGCTCCACTGCCATGTGGAGCGGCTGAGCGCCGGACGCTTTCAATTGCAGGAGGCGGAAAGGGCCGTCCGGCAGCAGTTCGGCGATGAGGCTGCGGGACGGCTGCCAAAGGGGAATCCCGCGGCGGCGCTGTCGCTGGGAGCCCTGCTGGACTATCTCCACGAGACGCAGAAAACCGACCTGCGCCATGTGGACGACCTGGACTATTATCAGCAGGGGCAGTTCATGGAGCTGGACCTGACGGCCCGGCGGAACCTGGAGCTGACGGAGACCCTGCGCAGCAAGGAGAAGAAGGGGAGCCTCCTCTGGGTGCTGGACAAGACCAAGACCCCCATGGGCGGGCGGATGCTCCGCAGCTGGCTGGAGCGGCCCCTGCTGTCCGTAACGGCCATCACCCGCCGCAGCGGCGCCGTGGGCCAGCTGGTGGACCACACCATGACCCGGGAGGAGCTGGCCCTGGCCCTGACGGGCATCGGCGACATGGAGCGCCTGGTGGGCCGCATCGTATACGGCACCGCCGGGGGCCGGGACGTGGTAGCCCTGAAAAACGCCATGGCCCGGCTGCCCCATGTGAAGGAGCTGCTGTCGGCCTTTGACCGGGGCCGCCTGGGGGAGCTGGCCCAGCTGGACCCCCTGGAGGACCTGACGGACCTCATCGGCCGCACCCTGTGCGACGATCCCCCCTTCTCCGTCCGGGAGGGGGAGTTCATCCGGGACGGCTTCGACCCGGAGGTGGACCGCCTGCGGAGCATCCTCCATGGCGGCAAGGGCGTCATCGCCTCTATGGAGGCCGCCGAAAAGGAGAAAACCGGCATCCGCACCCTGAAGATCGGATACAACAAGGTATTCGGATACTACATCGAGGTGTCCAACTCCTTCAAGGACCAGGTGCCGGATACCTATATCCGCAAGCAGACCCTGGTCAACGGCGAGCGATACATCACCCAAGAGCTGAAGGACCTGGAGCACGACATCCTGTCCGCCTCAGACCGGGTATCGGCCCTGGAATATGAGCTGTTCACCCGCCTGCGGCAGGAGCTGAGCGGCCATGTGGCCCGGATCCAGGCCACGGCCGCCGCCGTGGCGGAGGCGGACTGCCTGTGCTCCCTGGCGGCGGTGGCAGTGAAGAACAACTACTGCTGCCCGGCGGTGGACGAGTCCGGGGTCATCGAAATCCACCAGGGACGCCACCCGGTGGTGGAGGCCATGCGGCCTGACGCCCTGTTTGTGCCCAACGACACCTATATGGGCCGCAGCGAGGACCGGGTGTCCATCATCACCGGCCCCAACATGGCGGGCAAGTCCACCTATATGCGCCAGGTGGCGCTGATGGTGCTCATGGCCCAGATCGGGTCCTTTGTCCCGGCCAAGGCCGCAAGGCTTGGCATCGTGGACCGGATCTTCACCCGCATCGGGGCCTCCGACGACCTGTCGGCGGGGCAGTCCACCTTTATGGTGGAGATGACGGAGGTCAGCGACATTCTGCGCACCGCCACCGCCGACAGCCTGCTGATCCTGGACGAGATCGGCCGGGGCACCTCCACCTTCGACGGCATGAGCATCGCCCGGGCGGTGCTGGAATACTGCGCCGACCCCAAGCGCCTGGGGGCCAAGACCCTGTTTGCCACCCACTATCACGAGCTGACCGCCATGGAGGGGACCCTTCCCGGCGTGAAGAACTATAACATCGCCGTCCGCACCCGGGGGGAGGAGATCGTGTTCCTGAGGAAGATCGTCCCCGGCGGCGCGGACCGCAGCTACGGCATCGAGGTGGCCAAGCTGGCGGGCCTGCCGGACGCGGTGGTGTCCCGGGCCAGGAAGATCCTCCGGCAGCTGGAGGAGGAGTCCGGCCGCCCGGCGGCAGCCTCCGCTCCCCGGGAGGACCAGGTGTCCTTTGCCGCCGTGGCCGAGAGCCAGGTCATCGACCGGCTCCGCCGGACCCAGGTGGACTCGCTGACGCCTCTGGAGGCATTGCAGCTGCTGTATGAACTGAAAAAGAAGCTGACGTAACACGAAAGGACAACGCTATGCCTGATATTCAATGCCTGCCGCGGCATGTGGCGGATCTGATCGCCGCCGGCGAGGTGGTGGAGCGGCCCGCCAGCGTGGCCAAGGAGCTGCTGGAAAACGCCCTGGACGCCGGGGCCACCGCCATTGTGGCGGAGGTCCAGCGCGGGGGCCTCACCTATCTGCGCATTACGGACAACGGCTGCGGCATCGCGCCGCAGCAGCTGCCCACGGCGTTTCTGCGCCACGCCACCAGCAAGCTGCGCACGGCGGCGGACCTGGCCGCCATCGGTACCCTGGGCTTCCGGGGCGAGGCGCTGGCCGCCATCTCCGCCGTGTCCCGGGTGGATATCTTCACCCGGCAGACCGGGGCCCCGGCAGGGGCGTCCCTGCATCTGGAGGGCGGCGTGCCCGGGCAGGTGGAGGAGACCGGGTGCCCGGAGGGCACCACCATCTGCGTCCGGGACCTGTTTTACAACACTCCCGCCCGGATGAAGTTCATGAAGAAGGACAGCGCCGAGGGGGCCGCCGTGTCCGGCATCGTCCAGCACCTGGCCCTGAGCCATCCGGAGGTGTCCTTCAAGCTGCTGCGGGATGGAGCCGAGGTGCTCCACACCCCCGGCGACGGGCAGCTGCTGTCCGCCGTTTATGCGGCCATGGGCCGGGATTTTGCTCTGGGTCTGGAGGAGGTCCGGGGCTGCGGCGGCGACGTGCAGGTGGCGGGCTATGTGACCCGGCCCCTGAACGGCCACGGCACCCGGGGCCGCCAGCTGTTTTTCGTCAACGGACGGTTCGTCAAAAGCCAGCTGCTGTCCGCCGCCCTGGAGGAGGCATACCGCAACCGGCTGCTGAAGGGGAAGTTCCCCGGCTGTGTGCTGCATCTGACCCTGCCGGAGGACCGGGTGGACGTGAACGTGCATCCCGCCAAGACCGTGGTGAAATTCGTATCGGATAAAACCGCCTTCGATGCGGTGTACTATACCGTCATGGATGCCCTGGACGCGGCAGCTCGCCCCAAGGCCCCGGAAAAGGAGGAGAAGCCCTTCTACCGGACCATGACGGCCCAGGAGTTCCGGCAGCAGCAGAAGCCGGAGCCGGAGAAGCGCCCGCTGGGCAGCTATACCGCCCGTCCCGCCGCGCCGGTGTCCCGGACTGCGGCGCAGCCGGAGGAAAGACCGGCCCAGACCATGGCGGTGCGGGACGTGGTCCCGGAGGCGGGCAAGCCCTTTACCGCGCCCACCGGCCGCCCCGGCGTCAGCTATCGCATTACCCCGCCCACCCCAAAGCCGGAGCCGGTGCGGGAGGCGGTACAGGAGACGGTATCCCTGCCGGAGCAGGTGACCATGGAGCCACCCAGGGAGGCCCCCTGGCGCATTGCCGGGGAGGTGCTGCGGACGTATATCATCTGCGAGGATGAGCAGGAGAACGTGTGGCTCATCGACAAGCACGCTGCCCACGAGCGGGTGCGGTTCGACGCGCTGAAGGCCGCCACGGAGCCCATCATGTCCCAGACACTGCTGGAGCCCATGGCGGTGGAGCTGTCGCCGGAGGACTGCGCGGCGGTGCTGGAGCAGCTGCCCCTGCTGGAGCGGTATGGGTTCCGGTGCGAGGATTTCGGCGGCGCGGTGCTGGTGCGGGGGGTGCCCGCCGGGGTAGACGACCCCACCGGAGCCCTGGAGGAGCTGGCGGAGGACCTGCGGCTGAACCGGGCGGACCCGGACGCGGCCCGGGACAGCCTGCTGTCCACCATGGCCTGCAAATCCGCCATCAAGGCCGGGATGCACACCGACCCCGCCGAGCTGCGGCGTCTGGTGGACAGGGTCCAGTCCGGGGAAATTCAGTATTGCCCCCATGGCCGCCCGGTGGCGGTGAAGCTCAGCAAATACCAGGTGGAGAAGATGTTCAAGCGGGCGTGACAGCCCGGGAAAGGAGCCGCCTATGACCGTTCTGTGCGTGGTAGGACCCACCGCCAGCGGAAAAACGAAAATGGCCGTGGCCCTGGCCCGGCAGCTGAACGGCGAGGTGGTGTCCGTGGACTCCATGCAGATCTACCGGGGCATGACCATCGGCACCGCCGCCCCCACGGCGGCGGAGATGGAGGGGGTCCCCCATCACATGATCGCCGTGGCGGACCCGGCGGAGCAGTGGTCTGCGGCCCGGTTCTGCCAGGCGGCGGACGCCTGCATCCAGGATATCCTCAGCCGGGGAAAGCTCCCGGTGCTGGCCGGTGGCACGGGCCTGTACCTGGACGCCCTGATCCGGGGAGACGACTTCGCCCCCGGCTGCCAGGGAGGCCGGACCCGTCTGCGGCTTCAGCAGGAGCTGTGGGAGCTGGGACCCCGGGAGATGCTGCGGCGGCTGGAGGCCGTGGACCCGGAGACGGCGGCGCGGCTGCACCTGCGGGACGAAAAGCGCATCCTCCGGGCCCTGGAGGTATATGAGGAGACCGGGGAGCCCATGTCCCGGCGGGACAAGCGGGGACGGGAAAAGCCGGACCGGTACCAGGCCCTCTATATCGGGCTGAACTTCCGGGACCGGGCGGACCTGCGGGAGCGCATCGACCGCCGGGTGGACGAGATGGTCCGCCGGGGGCTTTTGCAGGAGGTGCAGGCGCTTCTGGCCGGGGGCCTTCCCCGGGACGCCACGGCCCTGCAGGCCATCGGATACAAGCAGTTCCTGGCGGTGGCCGACGGCACGGCCACGGCGGAGCAGGCGGTGGAGGAGGTCAAGCTCCGCTCCCGCCAATATGCCAAGCGGCAGCTGACCTGGCTGCGGCGGAACCCGGCGATCCACTGGATCTACTGGGACAAGGAGCCGGATTTCCCGGCGGCTCTCCAGAATGCGACAGATTTTCTCACGGCCCATGGCTTAGGATAAGGGCAGGCGGACAGCAGTCCGCACAAAGAGAAAAGGAGCATTCGTTATGCAGAAAAACAACCTTCAGGACATCTTTTTGACCAAAGTCCGCAAGCAGAGCCTGCCTGTGACCGTGTTTCTGATGAACGGCTTCCAGATGCGGGGCAGCGTCACCGGCTTCGACAGCTTCACCGTGGTGCTGGACACCGACGGCAGGCAGCAGGTGATCTATAAGCACGCTATATCTACGATTGTCCCGCTGCACCCGGTGGCCCTGTATGACCCATGCCTGCCGTCGGAGGCGCAATAGCGCCCCGGCTGGAAGGCCGTCAAGCGTTTTGCCCCGTGCGGAATAAAATCACGGGGCCCCGGATGCCGCCCTGCGGCATCTGGGCAACAGGCAGCAGGTGATCTATAAGCACGCTATATCTACCATCGTCCCACTGCACCCGGTGGCCCTGTACGACCCATGCCTGCCGTCGGAGGCGCAATAGCGCCCCGGCCGGAAGGCCGTCAAGCGTTTTGCCCCGGGCAAAGCCTTGGGCACGGAGAATTTTTGAGACATGCCCCGGCGCGCGGCAGCGCCCCAACACCATCACCCGGCCACCAAAGGAGGTTACGCCATGAAATCCACCCGCGTATTCAAAATTCTGTCCATTGCCCTGGCGGCGGCGGTGGTGTTCTATTTCCTGGTCCAGGGGGTGCGGTATCTGACGAACCCCTACGCCACCACCCGGGTGTATACCAGCACCACGGAGGACGCCGTGGAGGCCTCCGGCTGGCTGGTGCGGGAGGAGGAGACCTTCCGCACCGACGCCGAGACCCTGAGTCCTACCCGGGAGGAGGGGGAGAAGGTGGGCCAGGGCCAGGTCATCGCCGCCACCTATGACAGCCCCGGGGCCCTGGAGGCCGTGGCCCAGATCCAGGCCAAGCGGCTTCAGCTGGAGCAGCTGGAGTATGCCCTGTCCTCCTACCTGAACCCCGACGCCGCCCTGAAGCTGGACGGCTCCATCTCCGACGACATCATGGCCCTGCGGAAGAACCTCACCGGCGGGGACTATACCGCCGCCTCCGGCGACCTGTCCCAGCTGAAGGCCGCCATCGTCAAGCGCAGCCGGGCCTATACCTCCAGCCAGGAGATCAAGGCCGAGATCACCGCCGTGCAGGACGAGATCGACTCTCTGCAGGCGGGACTCACCGGTGCGTCCAACATCACCGCCCCCCGGGCGGGGACCTACTCCGCCGTGTGCGACGGATACGAGTCCGTGCTGACCCCGGCGGGGCTGGGGGACCTGACCCCCGGCGCCCTGGACAAGCTGGCCGCCGGGGAGAATAACGCCAACGTGGGAAAGCTCATCTACGGCAACACCTGGTACTATGCCGCCGCCGTCACCCAGGAGGAGGCCCAGCGCATCGCCGGCTGCGGCAACGTGTCCCTGCGGCTGACCAAAGGCATCACCGATGACATCGCCGCCACGGTCCACTCCGTCGGCCCGGCGGAGGACGGCCGGTGCGTGGTGGTGCTGGCCTGCCGGGAGTATCTGGCGGAGACCACCCAGCTGCGGCACCAGACGGCCCAGATCGTGCTCCACAGCTACACCGGGCTGCGTCTGCCCTCCGTGTGCCTGCGGCAGCAGGAGGACGGGACCCTGGGGGTTTACTGCGCCCAGGGCAGCTTCTCCCGGTTCAAGCCGGTGGACATGGTGTACCAGGGAGATGACTATGTGCTGGTGTCGGTGCCCCAGAACACCGACGGACTGGACACCCTGCGTCCCGGGGACGAGGTCATCATGACCGGCGTCACCCTGGACGGCTCACAGATATTGACAGGAGATTAATACGGGAAAGGAAGGCTTTCACTATGTCTATTGCGGAGAACATTGCCGCCGTCCGGCAGCAGATGGACCAGGCGGCCCGGGAGACCGGCCGCACCGGCGCCGACATCATCCTGGTGGGCGCCAGCAAAATGAACGACGCTGCCGCCTGCCAGGAGGCCATTGCCGCCGGTATTGACGCCCTGGGGGAAAACCGGGTCCAGGAGATGACCGCCAAGCTGGCGGAAAACGCCTATGAGGGCCGTCCCCTGCACTTTATCGGCCATTTGCAGCGCAACAAGGTCCGCCAGGTGGTGGGCAAGGCCGATCTGATCCAGTCTGTGGGCAGCACGGAGCTTTTGCAGGAGATCGAAAAGGCCGCCGGAAGACTGGAGCTCTGCCAGGATATCCTGCTGGAGGTGAATATCGGCGGCGAGGCCGCCAAAAGCGGCTTTTCCCCGGATCAGATCCACGCTGCGGCGGAAATGGCCCGGGCCCTGCCCCATGTGCAGGTGCGGGGACTGATGACCATCCCCCCGGTGGCGGCGGAGCCCCACGGAAATTTGGCATATTTCGAGAAAATGCGCTGGCTTTATGTTGACATCAATGCAAAAATATACGATAATAAGATGGAATATCTCTCAATGGGCATGAGCGGCGACTTCGCCGACGCCATCCGGTGCGGCAGCAACATGATCCGGGTGGGCACGGCGATCTTCGGCGCGCGGGACTATACGAAATAAAGAGCAGGAGGGACGCATATGAGCCTGAAGGACGAGTTCAGAAAGTTTATCCACCCCTATGACGAGGAGGATGAACCGGAGGAGTATCAGGAGGAGGAGCGCCCGGAGCGTCCCCGCCGGGACGAGGAGCGCCGCAGCGACGACCGCCGCAGCAAGGTGGTGAACATCAACTCCGCCGGGCAGCTGAAGGTGGTGCTGATGAAGCCGGTGAAGTTTGACGAGGATGCCAACACCATTGCTGACCATCTGATGGAAAAGCGCACGGTGGTGATGAATATGGAGAACACCGACCCGGATATCGCCCGGCGTCTGCTGGACTTCGTGTCCGGCGTGGCCTACGCCACCAGCGGCAACGTCAAGCGCGTGGCGGCCAAGACCTATATCGTCACCCCCTATTCGGTGGACCTGATGGGGGACCTGATCGACGGACTGGAAAACAGCGGCCTGTATATGTGACGGACCGAGAGAGAATACGGAGGGATAGAGCATGTACACACCCCAGGAAGTTTCCGAAAAAACCTTTCCCAAGTCCACCGGCCTGACCAGCGGCTATAACATGACCGCCGTGGACGAGTTTCTGGACGGCTTGACGGAGGATTATACCGCCCTGTATAAGGACAACACCACCCTGAAGGCCAAGCTGAAGATGCTGGCGGAAAAGGTGGAGGAATACCGGGCCACCGAGGACGCCATGCGCTCCACCCTGCTGGCGGCCCAGAAGATGGCGGCCCAGATGGTGGCCGACGCCCAGGCGGAGAAGGAAAAGACCATCGCCGATGCCCAGGCCCAGGCGGAGCAGATCCTTGCCGACGCCCGGGGCGAGGCGGATGTCCAGGCCCGGCAGCTCCAGCAGGAGATCCGGGATTCCTGGGAGAAGCTGGCAACGGCCCAGAGCGAGACGGAGGACTTCATCCGGCGCAGCCGGGACCTGTGCGCCCAGCAGCTGGCGTTTCTGGATTCCCTGCCGGAGCGCAATGCCCCGGAGCAGGAGGACCAGGAGCCGGAGAACGAGGCGGTGACCCTGCCCGCCCCGGAGGAGAATGCCGTGCCCGTGGCGGACGCGGAGCCTGTTCCCCAGGAGGAGGCCCCCCAGCCGGAGTCTGCCGCCGAACCGGAGCCGCAGCCGGAGTTTCAGGAGAAGAAAGAGGAGGAGTCCCCCTTCCCCCTGGATTTCAAGCTGAATCTGGAGGACCTGCAGTTTGGCCGCAACTACAACGGCGGCGACCGGCGGTGAATCATTCTGTCAAAAGCGGCCCGGCGGCCGCTTTTGCCTTATCTGCAAGGAGGTGGCAGTATGACGCCCATCGTGGCCCTGCTGTATGACTTTGACAAGACCCTGTGCACCACGGATATGGAGGACTACGCCTTTATCCCGGCTCTGGGCTATACCCCGGCGGAGTTTTGGAAAAAGGCCAACGATTTCGGCCGGGAGAACCGCATGGACGGCCTTCTGGCGTATATGTACACCATGATCGCCGAGTGCCGGACCCAGAACATCCGGCTGGACCGGGAGTTTCTGGTGCGCTGCGGCCACAGCCTGGAGCTGTTCCCCGGGGTGGCGGATTGGTTCGGCCGCATCAACGCCTTCGGCCGCAGCCAGGGGGTGCAGGTGGAGCACTATGTCATCTCCTCCGGCCTGCGGGAGATCATCGAGGGCAGCGGCATCGCCCGGGAGTTCCGGGAGATCTACGCCTGTGAGTTCTTCTATGACCGGGACGGGCTGGCCTCCTGGCCCAAGCTGGACGTGAACTTCACCAACAAGACCCAGTTCGTCTATCGCATCAACAAGGGCGTTCTGGACGTGTCCGACGACAAGAGCCTGAACGACTCCATGCCCGACGACAGCAAGCGGGTGCCCTTTACCAACATGATCTACATCGGCGACGGACTGTCCGACGTGCCGTGCATGAAGATGATGCGGGCCTATGGCGGCCAGGCCATCGCCGTGTATCAGCAGGAGAACCGCCAGGGGGTGGAGGACCTGCTGGCCAAGGGGCGGGTGGACTTCATCTTCCCTGCCGACTATCGGGAGGGGACGGCCCTGGACGCCACCGTGCGGAACATCATCCGCAAAATGGCCATTACCGACGCGCTGACGGAGGAAAACGCCGCCCAGCGCCGGAATATCGGCCAGGCGGGCCTGCCCTACCAGGCCAGTCTCTTTGAGGAATAAAATCACAAAAGTGCGGCAGTTCTCGTGAACTGCCGCACTTTTTTCCGTGTAAACGGTAAGTTTTCCTTGCATCCCGGGGGCTTTTCCGATATAATATCACGTGCGGCAGTTTTGGAAGCGCCGCAAAAGGAAGAATTGGGGAAAACTCTTGCTCAAATCGCCGCCGGGCCCGGCCCGGGGCCTTAACGTAAGGAGAAAAGCAGCAAATGAAGGTAAAGATCACCTCGGACAGCACCTGCGACTTATCGCCGGAGCTGATCGAAAAGTACGACATTGCCATCACCCCCCTGTCGGTGCACTGCGGCGACAAGGTGGGCCGCGACGGCGTGGAGATCACGCCGGAAATCATCTATGACTATGTGGACGCCAGCGGGCAGCTGCCCCGGACCAGCGCCGTCAACGTGTTTGACTATGTCCGGGAGTTCCGCCACTGGCGCCAGCAGGGGTACAGCATCGTGCACTTCTGCATCAGCAGCGACTTTTCCAGCTCCTACCAGAACGCCTGCATCGCGGCGGCGGACATCGGCCAGGTGTATGTGGTGGATTCCCGGAACCTCTCCACCGGCCAGGGCCTGCTGGTGCTCCACGGGGCGGAGCTGGCCGCCGCCGGACAGACGGCGGAGGAGATCCAGAAGGCCTGCACGGACCTGGCTCCCCAGGTGGAGGCCAGCTTCGTCATCGACCGGCTGGACTATCTGTACAAGGGCGGCCGCTGTTCGGCCCTCAGCGCCTTCGGCGGAAACCTGCTGAAGCTGAAGCCCTGCATCGAAGTGAAGGACGGCAAAATGATCCCTGGCAAGAAGTATCGCGGCCCCATCGACAAGGTGATGCTGCAATATGCCGACGACCGGCTGCGGGGTCGGGACGACATCAACAAGCACCGGGTGTTCATCACCCACACCCGCTGCGCCCCGGAGGCGGTGGAGGCCGTGCGGCAGAAGCTCCTGGAGCTGGCCCCGGACTTTGAGGAGATCATCGAAACCACCGCCGGTTCCACCGTGACCTCCCACTGCGGCCCCGGCACCCTGGGCGTGCTGTTCATCCGCACCAAATAAGTCTGAAATTCCCGGAGCACCGCTCCGGGAATTTTTTTTAAAATTTTTTGAAAAAACCGGTTGCAGTTTCGCCGCTTTGGTGTTTCATGAGTATAGGGGGCGAAAAGCGCCCTATCTGCGGGATCACCTGTGCGGGGACCGACCCTCTCCTGTACGGTATCCATAGAAAAATACCGCCGGATTTTCCGGCGGTATTTTTTGCTCGTTTGCGTATCAGAAGGCCCAGGTGCCGTTCCGGAACAGGGGGACGGTTTTCCCATCTTCGCATACGCCGTCGATGGATAGGTCCGCCGAGCCGATCATGAAGTCCTCGTGGACCATGGAGTCGTTGACGCCCATGGCCCGGCACTCCTCCAGGGTCTTGCTCTGGAAGTCCCGGATGGTGTCGGCAAAGCCCATGCCCAGGGCCAGGTGGCAGCAGGCGTTCTCGTCAAACAGCGTGTTGTAGAACAGCAGGCCGGACTGGTTGATGGGGGAGTCGAAGGGCACCAGGGCGCACTCGCCCAGATAGCAGCTGCCCTGGTCCATGGTGATGAGCTTGGTCAGCAGGTCGTTGTTGACCTGGGCGTTCCACTCCACGGCCTTGCCTTCGTGGAAGCGGATCCAGAACTCGTCGATGAGCTGACCCTGATAGCTCAGGGGCTTGGTGGAATAGACGATGCCCTCGGCCTGGCCCTTCATGGGGGAGGTGAAGCACTCCTCGGTGGGGATGTTGGGGTTGAAGAAGATCCCCTGCAGGCTGGTTTCGCCGCCGCCGCAGAACTGCCCCTCCGGGATCAGCCCCACGGTCAGGTCCGTGCCGTTGGCGCTCTTATACTTCAGCTGCCGCAGGTGCAGGCTGTTGAGATACTGGCACCGGTCGTGCAGGTCCTGGTTGTGGGCGTCCCAGGCGGCCAAGGGGTCCTCATCCACCCGGCTGGTGGACAGAATGGCCTCCCACAGCTTCTCCATAGCCTGGCTGGTGCGCAGGCCCGGGAACAGCTTCTTGGCCCAGGCCGCGCCGGGCACGGCGGCGATGCACCACTGATACTTGTTCTCGATCTGGTCCCGGTATTTGCGGATGGTGGGATAGAGCCGCTGCTGGGACTTGGCCATCTTCTCCTGGTTGATGCCGTTGAGGCCGTCGGGGTCCTCCGACAGCAGATAGATGCGGCAGGGGATGGTGTCCACATAGTGCTGCCAGCGGGCCTCCTCATAGTTGTCCAGCTTGGACAGGGTGGTCATGGTGCGATAGCGGTAGTGCAGCTTCTGCAGGGGCTGATAGCTCCAGTCCACCACCACCTTCTTGGCCTTGCGCTTGTAGCACTCCTCCACCAGCATCTTCACAAACTCCGGCTGATCCAGGTCGGCGGCGATGAACACCTCCTGGCCGGGCTGCACGTTGACGCCGGTCTGGGCGATGAGCTGGGCATATTTGCGTAAAACGGTCTTTTTCATGGCTGTGATTCCCCCTGTAGTACAAAATAATGGAAACATTATACCACCAGCGGACAATCTTGAAAAGGGCTTTTTGTGAAATTTGAAGAAAGCCGCCGCGTCACTCCGCCTGGCGGGCGATGTCCAGCAGCCAGCGGACCGCCTGCACCGGATACCGGCCCCGGGCCGTTTCCCCGGTGAGCATCAGGGCCGACGCCCCGTCCAGCACGGCGTTGTACACGTCCAGCACCTCCGCCCGGGTGGGGGTGGGGTGCTCCGTCATGGTGTGCAGCAGCTGGGTCACCACCAGGAAGGGCTTCCCGGCCCGGCGGCACCGGGCGGCGATGTCCTTCTGGGCGGCGGGCAGGTGCAGAAGCCCCAGATTGCTGCCCAGGTCCCCCCGGGCCACGGTGACCACGTCGCAGGCGTCCATCCATTGGGGCAGACTCTGCCAGCCCCGCCGGTCCTCGATCTTGGCGAATATCGTGAGGTGCTCCAGACCCCGGCGGGCCAGGGCCGCCCGGACCTCCTCCAGCTCATGGCGGCTGCGGACAAAGGGCTGCATCACCGCCGTGACCCCCTGTCCGGCCGCGGCGTCCAGGTCCAGCAGGTCCTGCTCCGTCAGGGCCGGACGGCACAGCTCCACCCCGGGCAGGGTGATGCTTTTCCGGCTTTCCAGCACCCCGCCCCGGGTGACGGTGCAGGTGACGGCCCGGCCGCAGGTCTCCGCCCGCAGGGCCATCAGGCCGTCATCCAGCAAAATCTCCTGCCCCGGGGCCACGGCGGCCAGGATATCCGGCTCCACCGGCAGCCCGCCGGGTCCCAGGATCACGGTCTCCCCCGCCGTCAGGGTCACGGGACGGGACAGGGGCCCCATCCGCAGCTCCGGACCACGCATATCGACGATCAACTCCGCCGGACGGCCGGAGGCCGCCCGGGCCTGCTGCACCGCCTCCGTCCAGGGGCGGCAGGCCGTCAGGGTGGTGTGGGACAGGTTCAGGCGGAAGCCCGTCAGCCCCATGTCCAGCAGCTCCGTCAGCAGGTCCGCCCGGCAGCAGGCGGGGCCAAGGGTGGCGTAGGTTTTCACGGCGTCTCCTCCTTGTGAAAGTGGTCGTATACCGCCCGGGCGGCGGCCTTGGGCACCACCGCCTCCAGCTGCAGAAGCTCCGCCTGCTCAATGGCCCGGACGCTTTTGAAGTGCCTCAAAAGGGCCTTCTTCCGGATGTCTCCCACCCCGGGGATGCCGTCCAGCCGGGAGGTCAGGGCGGATTTCGTGTGCTTTTCGTGGTGATAGGTGATGGCGAAGCGGTGGACCTCCTCCTGCACCCGGCCCACCAGGGCAAACAGCGGGGGGCTTTGCTGGATGCCCAGCTCCTGCCCCTGGGGCGTTACCAGGGCCCGGGTCCGGTGGCGGTCATCTTTTACCATGCCCAGCACCGGCACGGTGAGGCCCAGCCTTTCCAGCACATGGCAGGCGGCCTCCGCCTGCAACTGGCCGCCGTCCATCAGCAGCAGGTCCGGCAGGGGGGCAAAGTGCTCGTCTCCCTCCAGATACCGCCGGAACCGGCGCTCCAGCACCTCCTCCATGGCCCGCAGGTCGTCGGCGTGGTCCAGAGTCTTTACCTGGAACCGGCGATAGTCCCGCTTCAGGGGCCGTCCGTCCGCGAACACCACCATGGAGGCCACCATGTCCTGCCCGGCGGTGTGGGAAATATCGTAGGATTCCAGCCGCCGGGGGGCCTCCGCCAGCCCGGCCAGGGCTCCCAGCTGCTCTAAGGTCTTGCCGGTGCGCTCGGCGTCGGAGGTGATGCGCTCCACCTCCTCCCGGGCGTTGCGGCGGGCCATGCGCAGCAGCTCCGCCCGCTCTCCCCGCTGGGGCACCCGCAGGGTCACCCGGTGCCCGGCCCGGCCCGTCAGCAGGGCGGCGAAGGTGTCCATATCCTCCAGCTCGCAGGGCACCAGAATCTCCCGGGGCAGGGCCTGGCGGTTCAGGTAGTACTGGCTCAGCACGGCGGAGAGAATGTCCGCCTCCTCCTGGTCGGCGGCGGCAGAGAACACCTCCACCTCCCGGCCCAGAAGATTGCCGTCCTCAATGTGCAGCACGGCGCTGCCGCAGCGGACCTGGCCCGGGTACACGCCCCACACGTCCGTGTCGGCGCAGACTCCGGCGATGACCTGCTGGGTCTTGCCCAGCACGGAGATGGCCCGGATGCGGTCCCGCAGGGCGGCGGCCTTTTCAAAGTTCAGTTCCTCCGCCGCCTGCTCCATCTCCTGCTGCAGCTCCGCTGTCAGCTGGCGGTAGTGGCCGCTGAAGATCCGCACCGCCTGGCGGATCCGGGCCTGATACTCCGCCTGGCCGGGGCCGTCCGGGCGGCAGAAGCCGTCGCAGCGGCCAATGTGGTGGTTCAGGCAGGGCCGCTCCCTGCCGATGTCCCGGGGAAACTGGCGGGCACAGGTGGGTAGGTGCAGGGCGCCGCACACCGCCTCAATGGCCAGCCGGGTCTCCCGCCGGCCGCCGAAGGGGCCGAAATATTTCGCGCCGTCGTCCGCCGTTTTTCCCACCAGGGAGAAGCGGGGGTAGGCCGCGTCGGCGTCCAGCCGCACAAAGGGATAGCCCTTGTCGTCCTTCAGCAGGATGTTGTACCGGGGCATATGGCGCTTGATGAGAGAGTTTTCCAGGATCAGGGCCTCGAACTCCGTGGAGACAAAAATGGTGTCGAAATGGTCCACCTGGGACACCATGGCCCGGGTCTTTTCGTTGTGGGAGGCAGTGTCCTGGAAATATTGGCTGACGCGGTTTTTCAGCTTTTTGGCCTTGCCCACATAGATCACCTTACCGGTTTTGTCCATCATCAGATAGACCCCCGGGGCCAGAGGCAGATCGTTGGCCTTCTGCCGCAGCTCATCCTTGGTCATGGCGACCCTCCTTTCAGGGTTTTCCCCAGTATAGCACGTTTACCACCGGAAAGGAAGTTTACATTTTCCTCGACAGAAGGTATAATAGGGGGAAAAGACACCACTAAGGAAAGAGGGAGAATCCGTATGCATAACAAATGGAACAGCGCCAACGTGGATCAGGTGCTGCTGCGAAAAGGGGAGGAACATCTGCTGTACCGGGGCCCGGAGGGCAGCGTGGTCCGGAATGACCACCTGGTCATGAGCGATATCGCCGACGGACCGGCTCTGGCGGCGCTTCTGCGCCGCCTGGGGCTGGAAAACGGGGGGCTTTTCTGCGTCCCCCAGGGGGCCAGTGACGAGGTGGCCCGGGCCTTTAGCCTGAAAAAGGGCGTCCCCTGCACCCAGTGGGTCTATGGCGAAAGCCAGCCGCCCCGGGTCCCCGCCGCGGAGGTGCGGCCTATAACGGAGGAATACCTCCCCCTGTGCGCCGCCCACTATCACCCGGAGGACGACGAGGCGGCATATCTGCGCAGCCGGATGGAGGCGGGGCAGCTGTGGGGCCTGTTTGAAGATGGGCAGCTGGCGGCTTTCATCGGTGTGCACCACGAGGGCAGCATGGGCATTTTAGAGGTCCTGCCGGAGCATCGCCGCCGGGGCCTGGCCATGGCCCTGGAGGGCTGGCTGATCCGGTGGCACCTGGAGCGGGGCTGGACCCCCTTCTGCCATGTGTATGAGGACAACCCCGCCTCCCACGCCCTGCAGAAAAAGCTGGGCCTGACTCCGGCCCCGGAGCAGGTGGTGTGGCTGCATCGTCCCCACGGGGAGGACGAGGAATGATCGCCATTGCAGCCGTCTGCGAAAACGGCGGCATCGGCCGGGAGGGCGCTCTGCTGTTTCACATCCGGGAGGACCTGCGGCGGTTCCGGCAGCTGACCCTGGGGAAAACCGTGGTCATGGGCCGCCGGACCCTGGAGAGTCTCCCCGGGGGCCGGGGCCTGCCGGACCGGCGGAACCTGGTGCTGACCCGGGATCTGGATTTCACCGCCCCGGGGGCGGAGGTGATCCATGACCTGGCGGAGGTGCCGGAGGACGCGGTGGTCATCGGCGGGGAAAGCGTGTACCGGCAGCTGCTGCCCCGGTGCAGCACCGTGTATCTGACGAGGATTTTCGCCGCGCCCCAGGCCGACGCGTTTTTCCCCGATTTATCCCGGGACAGTGCGTGGACAAAGGCGGAACAAAGCGAGACATTCACCTCCGGCGGCGTGTCGTTCCAATATGTGACCTACCGCCGGAAATAAGGACGAAGGAGGCGGTCTTATGGCAGACCTGGGCACCAATGTGCGATATATCAAGGGCATCGGCGAGGCCCGGGCCGCCGCCCTGGAGAAGCTGGGCATTACCACCCTGGGGGACCTGATCGCCTATTTCCCCCGGGGGTATGAGGACCGGACCCAGGTCCGCCCCATCCGGGAGCTGACCGCCGGGGAGAGCGTATGCGTCCGGGGCATGGTGGCGGCGGACCTGACGGCCTATCGCATTTCCGGAGGCCGCACCATCGCCAAGACCCGGGTGGTGGACGACAGCGGATCCCTGGACCTGGTGTTTTTCAACATGGAGCACCGGCGGGACGCCCTGCACCAGGGGGATGTGTGCGTCTTTTTCGGCAAGGTGGAGGACAATCTGCGGCGCAAGCAGATGATCAACCCCCTGTTTGAGCCGGAGGGGCGGCAGCAGGTCACCGGGCGCATCATGCCCATCTATCCCCTGACCGCCGGAGTCACCCAGGGGCTGATGGCCCGGGCCGCCCGCCAGGGGCTGGACGCCTGCCGGGAGCTGCTGCCGGACGTGCTGCCGGATGAGGTGCGGCAGGCCCACAAGCTGTGTTATGTAAACTATGCATATGAGAATATCCACTTTCCCGCCTCGCCGGAGGCTCTGGAGGTGGCCCGGCGGCGGCTGGTGTTCGAGGAGCTGTTCCTGCTGACCTGCGGCCTGCAGCTGCTGCGGCAGCGGCGGCGGGACGTGGCAGGCCCGGCCTGCCGGCGGATGAGCATGGAGCCCTTTTACCGGCGGCTGCCCTTCGCCCTGACCGGGGCACAGCGCCGGGCCATTGCCGACGCCGTGGGAGACATGGTGTCCGGCAAGCCCATGAACCGCCTGTGCCAGGGGGACGTGGGCAGCGGAAAGACCATGGTGGCGGCGGCGTGCATCTGGTTCGCCGTGGAAAACGGGTGGCAGACGGCCCTGATGGCCCCCACGGAAATTCTGGCCCGGCAGCACTATCAGGGGCTGGCGCCGCTGCTGGCCCGGTTTTCCATCCGGTGCGCCCTGCTGACCGGGTCCACCCGGTCCAGGGAACGGCGGGAGATCCTGGCAGGGCTGGCGGATGGGACCATTGATCTGTGCATCGGCACTCACGCCCTGCTGACGGAGGACGTGCAGTATCAGAAGCTGGGCCTGGTGGTAACGGACGAGCAGCACCGGTTCGGCGTGAACCAGCGGGCGGCCCTGTCCCAAAAGGCGGAGGACCCCCATATGCTGGTGCTGTCCGCCACGCCCATCCCCCGGACCCTGGCCCTGGTGATCTATGGGGACCTGGACGTGTCGGTGATCGACGAGCTGCCTCCCGGGCGGCAGAAGGTGGACACCTTCGCCCTGGGGGAGAGCTATCGCCCCCGGGTGCAGGCCTTTATCCGGAAGCTGGCGGCGGCGGGACAGCAGATCTTCATCGTTTGCCCCCTGGTGGGGGAGGCGGACCAGATCCCCGACGAGCGCAAGGCCGTGACGGCCTACGCCAAGCAGCTGCAGGAGCAGGTGTTTCCGGACCTGCGGGTGGCGGTGCTCCACGGGAAGATGAAGCCCAGGGAGAAGGAGAAGGTCATGGCGGCCTTTGCCGCCGGGGAAAGCGACATTCTGGTGTCCACCACCGTGGTAGAGGTGGGGGTGGACGTGCCCAACGCCACCTGCATGGTGGTGGAAAACGCCGACCGGTTCGGCCTGTCCCAGCTGCATCAGCTGCGGGGCCGGGTGGGCCGGGGCAAGGCCAAAAGCTACTGCATCCTGCTGTCGGACAGCCAGAACGAGGAGACCCGGGCCCGGCTGAAGGTGATGACCCAGACCAACGACGGCTTCCGCATCTCCCAGGAGGACCTGCGGCTGCGGGGGCCGGGAGATTTCTTCGGCCAGCGGCAGCACGGTCTGCCGGCCATGAAGATCGCCGACCTCAGCTGCGACATGCGGCTGCTGGACGAGGCCCAGACGGCGGCCCGGCAGCTGATGGAGCGTGACCCGGAGCTGACGGACCCGGCCCACCGGCCCCTGCGCCGGCGCATCCGCCAGCTGTTCGACACCAACGCCGATATGCTGAACTGAGGTATGAAAACAAACACCGGAGGGACAGCCGTCCCTCCGGTGTTTTCCGGTTATTTCGTTTTTACTCGCCCAGCTGATTGTCCACCAGCTGCGCCAGGGCCTCCACGGCCTCCTTGGCGTCGGGGCCGTCGGCGATCAGGGTGATGGTGGTGCCCTTCACGATGCCCAGGGACAGAACGCCCAGCAGGCTCTTGGCGTTGACCCGGCGCTCCTCCTTCTCCACCCAGATGCCGCTTTTGAACTCGTTGGCCTTCTGGATAAAATAGGTAGCAGGCCGGGCGTGCAGGCCCACCTCATTGTTCACGGTAACTTCCTGTGTAAACATTCCATTGCACTCCTTTTATGAAGCATTTTCGCAAAATGCGGGGACATACTTCTCTCACACTATAATATTATACCGAAACGGGGAAAGAAAGCAATATCCAAAGCTACAAATTCTTGAAGCGGGGCCTGAAAAAAAGTTTGGCCCTTTTGGCAGAATCCACAAACTCCGTCTGTTATTTCAGCTCCACCACCGTTACGCCGGCCTCTCCCTCGCCATAGCGGCCCAGGCGGAAGCTCTTGACGGCCTTGTTCCGCTTGAGCATCTCGTGGACCGCCTTGCGCAGGGCGCCGGTGCCCTTGCCGTGGATGATGGTCACGGTGCCCAGCTTTGCCATCACGGCGCTGTCGATGTAATTCTCCACCACGCTTTCGGCCTCCAGGGTCTCATAGCCCCGGATATCCAGCTCCGACGAAGCCCGGGACTGGAGATTCAGTTTGGGACTGCCGCCGGAGGACGGCGCGGCGGGCTTCTTTTTGGGCTGGCCCTCCGGCAGGCGCACCTGCTGGGCCTTGACGGTCATCTTCATCTTCCCCGCCTGCAGGAGCAATGTGCCGTCGTTGTTGACGGCCAGCACCGAGGCGGCCATTTTCACCCCGGGAAGCTCCACCAGGTCCCCTACCTCGATGGGGCGGCTGGGGGCGTAGGCAGGCTCCTGGGGCTCGCTGCGCAGGTGCAGGGCCTCCTGGGCCTGGTTCAGACTGTGCCGCACGGCGGCCTTGGCGTCGTTGAGCTCCTGGAAATTGATCTGCTTTTGCTGCTGGCGGCGCAGCTGGTCCAGCTGGGCGAAAATTTCGTCGGCCTGGGCCTGGGCCTGGCGCACGATGCGCTTGGCCTCGGCCTCGCCCTTGGTGCGGGCGTTTTCCTTGGCCTTCTCCATCTGCTCCCGGAAGGTCCGGGCCTTTCGGGCGTCCTCCTCCCGCTGACGCCACAGGCGGTCCGCCTCGGCCTGGGCCTTCTCCAGCCGCTGGCGCTTCTCCTCCAGCTGGGTCAGCACGTCCTCGAAGCGGACGGAGTCGCTGTCCATCTGCTGCTGGGCGGCCTGGATCACAGACTCGTCCAGCCCCAGCCGCCGGGAGATGGCGAAGGCGTTGGACTTGCCGGGGATGCCGATCAGCAGGCGGTAGGTGGGGCGCAGGGTCTGCACGTCGAACTCACAGCTGGCGTTTTCCACCCCCGCCGTGGTCATGGCGAAGGTTTTCAGCTCGGCATAGTGGGTGGTGGCGGCGATCAGCGCCCCCTGACTGCGTGCGCTTTCGATGATGGCAATGGCCAGGGCCGCGCCCTCGATGGGGTCCGTACCGGCTCCCAGCTCGTCAAACAGCAGCAGGCTCTGGTCGTCCACCTCCCGCAGAATCTGCACGATGTTGGACATATGGGCGGAGAAGGTGGACAGGCTCTGTTCGATGCTCTGCTCGTCGCCTACGTCCGCCAGCACCCGGTGGAACACCCGGACGGCGCTGCCGCTGTCGGCGGGGACGTGCAGGCCGCACTGGGCCATCAGGCACAGCAGGCCGATGGTTTTCAGGGTCACGGTCTTGCCGCCGGTGTTGGGGCCGGTGATCACCAGGGTGTCGAACTGCTGGCCCAGCTCCACGGTGATGGGCACGGCCTTGGCCTGGTCCAGCAGGGGGTGCCGGGCACGGCGCAGGGTCACGCCGCCCCGGCGGCGGACCTCCGGACGGCTGGCGTTGAGCTGATAGCTCAGCTGGGCCCGGGCGAAGATCACGTCCAGGTGCACCAGAATGTCATAGTCCCAGAGGATGTTCTCCATCTGGGCAGCGCAGGCGGCGGACAGCTGCCGCAGGATGCGGTCGATCTCCTTCTGCTCCCGGGCCTCCAGCTCCTTCAGCTCGTTGTTGGCCTGCACCACGCCCATGGGCTCCACAAACAACGTAGCCCCGGAGGAGGAGATGTCGTGGACCAGGCCGGGCATACTGCCCTTGCACTCGGCCTTCACCGGCACCACGAACCGGCCGTCCCGCTGGGTGATCAGGGCCTCCTGCAGCACCTTGGCATAGGACGGCGAGGAGATGATGCGCTGGAGAATCTGCCGCCCCTTGGAGGCGGCCAGCCGCATTTTCCGGCGGATGTCCGCCAGCTCGCTGCTGGCGGTGTCGGCGATGGTCTCCTCGTCCAGAATGGCGGAGCGGATCTGCTCCTCTAAGTATTTATTGGTGTGCAGGGAGGTGAACAGGCGGTCCAGCACCGTCTCCTCCCCCTGGCGCTGGGCGTCGTAATCCGACACCCGGCGGCTGGCGGTAAGGACGCCGGCGATGTCCAGTAGCTCCCGGGTGTTCAGCATACCGCCGTGGTCCGCCCGGGTCAGGGCGGCGGATACGTCCTTCACGCCGGAGAAGGACGGACTGCCGTGGAGCCCCAGCCGCTCCTTGGCGGCGTCGGTCTCGTCCAGCAGCCGCAGCACCTCCTCCACGTCCGTGGAGGGGGTCAGCTTCAGGCACCGGTCCTTGGCCGCCTGGCTGACGGCCTTGGCCGCCAGCTTTTCCAGCACCGCCGGAAGCTCCAGGGTGCGGATGGATTTTTCAAATAATTCACTCATATTTCGTTTCCTCTTGCGGAAGAATGGTCTTGTAATAGTCCAGGGTCCGGAAGCTGCGCTCCAGTTGGGCGGAAACGTAGGCGTCCGCCGCATGGTTCAGGGCACGCAGTCCCTCCGGCGGCAGGGAAAAGCTGTACAGCCGCCGGGGGTCGCCGTAGAGCACGTATCGCAGGGCCGCCAGGCCCGACGCCGTCAGCGGCAGGGACAGGCCCCCTTTTTCCCGGCATTTGCCGCAGTGGACCACCCCGTGGACCACGTCCAGCATGGGATTTTCCGGCTGGGGTGCGCCGCACAGGGCGCAGCCATCGGCCATGGGCTCATAGCCTGCCAGGGCCATCAGCCGGAACTGGAACGCGGGCTTCACCAGCTGAGGCGGCTTTTTCAGGGCGCTGAGGGCATACAGGGCGTTGAGCAGCAGGGGCAGCACGTCGCCGCCGCTGCCGTCGGACACCGCCTCCGTCAGCTCGGCGAAGTAGGCCGCCAGGCTCAGGGCCGTCAGGTCCTGCCGCAGGCCGTCGAACAGCTCGATGGTGTCCGCCGCGTCCAGCATGGTCCACCGGCCCTTTTCATAGAGGGTCATCTCCGAATAGGCCAGCAGCTGGCAGGCCGCAGCCACGCGGCTTCCCTTGCGCCGGGCGCCCCGGGCGATCACGGAGAGCCTGCCCCGGTCCGGGGTCAGCACGGTGAGGATCTTGTCCGCGTCCCGGGTCACCGTTTCCCGCAGCACCAGGCCGCACGTTACGAATCGTTCCGGCTGCATTCAGTCGCCTCCTTATACAGCAAGTATGCCTCCGGCGCTCCGGTGGCCCAGAACAGGGCCCAGCGCTCCTCCATGGCTTTTCACCTCCGCCCATAGCTTGCCGCTTTTCCGGCGGCGTCATGAGTGGAAGCTTTTGGAGGGGGGATTACTGCTCGTCATATCCCCTGGCGCGGATGAAATTCACATTATCCCGCCAGTTTGCCCCAGTCAGATGATATCTGACCGGGGACCCCTCATACCATCTGCTGCGGCGGAAATGAATTCCGCCGGCAGAAATTCTTTGAATTTACGCCGCAGAGCGGCGAGCGGCTGACGCCGCAAGAAAACTGGCACAGCATGGCCGATGGGAAGAAGTCACTGCTCATCGTACCCTCTGGCGCGGATGAAATTCACATCATCCCGCCAGTTTTCTTTGACCTTGACCCAGGTTTCCATGTACACCTTGGCGCCCATGAACTTTTCGATGTCCCGGCGGGCCAGGGAGCTGATGCGCTTGAGCATATCCCCGTGCTTGCCGATGATGATGCCCTTGTGGCTGGCCTTTTCGCAGTAGATGGTCACGTCCAGGTCGATGATGCCGGTGTCCTCCCGCTCGGTGAAGCGGGTCACCTCCACCGCCGTGCCGTGGGGGATCTCCTTGTCCAGGCACAGCAGCATCTTCTCCCGCAGAATCTCGGCGCAGACCTGGGCGTCGGGCTGGTCGGTGGTCATGCCGTCGGGGAACAGCTGGGGGCCTTCTGCGGCATAGGTCTGCAGCTGGGCCATCAGGTCGTCCAAACCGTCGCCGGTCCGGGCGGAGATGGGGATAATGGCGTCAAACCCGGGATACACGGCACTGTAGGCGGCAATAACCTCCAGCAGGTCGTCCTTTTTCTCCACGGTGTCGATCTTGTTGATGCACAGCACGCAGGGCAGGTGCTCCTCCTGGATGCGCTGGAGCAGGATCTTCTCCGGCTCCCCCACATGGGCGATGGGCTCCACCAGCAGCAGGGCGGCCTCCACCTGCTCCAGGCTCTCCCGCACCACCTTCACCATGTAGTCCCCCAGCCGGGACCGGGGCTTGTGCAGGCCCGGGGTGTCCAGCAGCACAAACTGGGTGTCCTCCCGGTTCACCACGCCGTAGATCCGGTTACGGGTGGTCTGGGGCTTGTCGGAGACGATGGCGATCTTCTCCCCCACCAGGGCGTTGGTGAGGCTGGACTTGCCCACGTTGGGCCGTCCGCAGATGGTGATCATGGCGGTTCTGGTAATGTTGTTCATAGGTGATCCTCAACTTTCTTTTGAGCAATTTTATTGTGTCAGGGTAAACCGATAAGTGACAGAGTTCTGCCACCGTTCCTCGTTTGCCAGGTCCTGCCCGATCACCTTGCCGCCCATGCGCTCATAGAAGCTGCGGGCGTTAAGATTCTCCGGGACACAGTGGCAGACAAAGGAGGCGGCATGGTGCGCTCTGCAATACGCTTTCACGAAATCGAACGCTTGCCGGCCGATCCCCTGTCTTTGGTATTCGGCGGAAATATACAGGGATTGCAGGGTGATTACATCGGCTTCGTTTATCGTCAGGTAGCCAATGTCCTGCCGATCCTTTCGGACCAAGTACACAGAATACGCCGGATGATGGACCCTCAGCAGCTCCATTTCCCTGTGCCAGTCCCAGTCAAAGTTATCTATCATGCTGTCGGGGTAGACGCCTCGGTATGTGGTGCCCCAGATTCTTTGCCGCAGGGCGATAATGGACGGCACATCCTCTTCGGATGCCTCAATAAACAGCTTTTCCTCGGCCATGCTATCACATCTCCTTCCGGGATTTTTACTCAATTTCCACACTCCGGGGCCGGCACGCTCTCCGCTGCCCGATTGCGGACAGCAAACAGGAACACCGGGCGGAGCAGGCCCAGGGATAAAACGGTGAACACGGTCAGGACGTCCCCATATTTACCGGCGCGGCTTTTATAGATCCGGTGGGCAATCAGGGTGTCCAGGATAAAGACCGCCAACAGGGCCATCAGCAGGAGGATGAACCAAAGGGTATTCAACTCCCGGCAGACGTAGAAATAGACGCAAAGGCAGACGGACAGAAGCGTCAGAAGGGCCGACACGGCGCCCATGACCCGCCGGTCTGCCAGCTTTCCCAGCAGATACTTGCTGTAAAAGGGAATCCAGGCAGGGAATGTATGTGCGTCGCCCGCTTTTTTGCGCATGCAGGCGATGGAAAAGCCCTCCAGCACATAGCTGGCCATGATATACGCCGCCGCGGCGGCAAACACGGCGATGAAGAACAGAAAAATCGCCGATAATATACCCGAAACAATCAGAACGCCGAATCCGGCCATATGCGATACCTCCTATTTTACCCCAGCCGGTCGCCGTTTTCCACAGGCTTGTCCGGGGTAATGAGCACCACGCCGCCCTGGGAGTAGGTCCCCAGCACCAGCACTTGGGAGAAGAAGTTGGCGATCTGGCGGGGCGGGAAATTCACCACCGCCAGCACCTGCTTGCCCACCAGCTCCTCCGGGGCATACTGCTGGGTGATCTGGGCGCTGGAGCGCTTCCGGCCCAGCTCCGGGCCAAGGTCCACCAGCAGCTGATAGGCGGGCTTCCGGGCCTTTTCAAAGGGCCGGGCCTCCACAATGGTGCCTACCCGGATATCCAGCTTCATGAAATCGTCAAACGTGGCCTGTTCCATATGAGCGCCTCCTGTTATCAATCACTGTCCAGCTTCAGAACCGCCATGAAGGCCTCGGTGGGTACCTGCACCGTGCCCAGGTTCCGCATCTTCTTCTTGCCCTCCTTCTGCTTTTCCAGCAGCTTCTTCTTGCGGGTAATGTCGCCGCCGTAGCACTTGGCCAGCACGTCCTTGCGCATGGCCTTCACTGTCTCCCGGGCGATGATCCGTCCGCCGATAGCCGCCTGGATGGGCACCTCAAACAGCTGGCGGGGAATGTTGTCCTTGAGCTTTTCACACAGGCGGCGGGCCCGGGGATAGGCCTTGTCCTTGTGGGCGATGAAGCTCAGGGCGTCCACGCCGTCGCCGTTTAAGAGCAGGTCCACCTTCACCAGCTCGCTGGGCCGGTAGCCGGACAGCTCATAGTCCAGGGAGGCATAGCCCTTGGTGTTGGCCTTCAGTGTGTCGAAAAAGTCATAGATGATCTCGTTGAGGGGCATCTGATAGTGAAGCTCTACCAGGTGGGTGTCCAGATACTGCATGTCCTTGAACTCGCCCCGGCGGTCCTGGCACATGGGCATGATGTTGCCCACATACTCGTTGGGGCTGATAATGGACACCTTCACATACGGCTCCTCCGCGTGCTCGATAACCGTGGGGTCCGGATAGTTGTGGGGGTTGTCCACCTTCACCATGGTGCCGTCGGATTTGTATACATGATAGATGACGCTGGGCAGGGTGGTCACCAGGTCCAGGTTGAACTCCCGCTCCAGCCGCTCCTGGATGATCTCCATATGCAGCATCCCCAGAAAGCCGCAGCGGAAGCCGAAGCCCAGGGCCACGGAGCTTTCCGGCTCGAAGGTCAGGGAGGCGTCGTTGAGCTGGAGCTTCTCCAGGGCGTCCCGCAGGTCGGGGTACTTGCTGCCGTCCTCGGTGTAAATGCCGCAGTAGACCATGGACTGGGCCGGGCGATAGCCGGGCAGAGGCTGGGCGGCGGGATTTTCGGCGTCGGTGATGGTGTCGCCCACCTGGGTGTCCTTGACGTTTTTGATGGAGGCGGTGAAATAGCCCACCTCACCGGCCTGGAGGGCGTCCGTGGGCTCGTTGCCCAGGGGCTTGAGATATCCGCACTCCAGAATGGTATACTGGGCTCCGGTGGCCATCATGCGCACCGTCTGCCCCCGGCGGATGGTGCCCTGCTTGATGCGGAACAGCACCACCACCCCCACATAGGGGTCATACTGGCTGTCGAAGATCAGGGCCTGCAGGGGGGCGTTGGGGTCGCCGGTGGGGGCGGGGACATTGTGCACCACGTCCTCCAGCACCGCCTCCACATTCAGGCCCAGCTTGGCGGAGATCTCCGGCGCGTCCATGGCGGGCAGGCCGATGATGTCCTCCACCTCCTGCTTGGCCTTCATGGGGTCGGCGGCGGGCAGGTCGATCTTGTTGAATACGGGCAGAATCTCCAGGTCGTGCTCCATGGCAAGATAGGTGTTGGCCAGAGTCTGGGCCTCCACCCCCTGGGTGGCGTCCACCACCAGCACCGCCCCCTCGCAGGCGGCCAGTGACCGGGACACCTCATAGTTGAAGTCCACATGGCCCGGGGTGTCGATGAGGTTCAGGGCGTAGATCTCGCCATCCTTGGCCTTGTAGAACAGGTGCACGGCCCGGGACTTGATGGTGATGCCCCGCTCCCGCTCCAGGTCCATGTTGTCCAGAATCTGGTTTTCCATCTCCCGCTCCGGCACGGCGTCGCACAGCTCCAGCAGCCGGTCCGCCAGCGTGGATTTACCGTGGTCGATGTGGGCGATGATGGAAAAATTGCGAATAAGGGATTGTTCAAACATTTGCGTTCCTCCTCAGGGGAATAACAAGTTATATTCCCACCTATTATAACGGATGTTCCGGCAAAATGCAATTCCTGTTGCCGCCGGGAAGAAAAAGTGTTACAATAAGGGCACCCCAATTTTTGAGAGGAAAGGACGAACGCCATGAAGCTGAGTTTTTTCGGCGCTGACCAGTGCGTCACCGGCAGCTGCCATTGTCTGGAGGTAGGCGGCAAGCGCATCCTCATCGACTGCGGATTGCAGCAGGGCCGGGATGAGGTGGACAACCGCACCCTGCCCTTTGCCCCGGGCAGCATCGACTATGTGCTCATCACCCACGCCCACATCGACCACTCCGGCCGGGTGCCCATGCTCATCAAAAACGGCTTCCAGGGCCGCATTCTCACCACCCGGCTCACGGCTCAGCTCATGAGCATCATGCTCCAGGACTCCGCCCACATCCAGGAGAGCGACGCCGAGTATAAAAACCGCAAGAACCGCCGGGCCGGCCGGCCCGAGGAGGAGCCCCTGTATACCGTGGCCGACGCCCAGCGGGTGCCGGAGTTTATCGACACCTGCGAATATGACCAGCCCGTTCACCTGTGCGACGGGGTGGACGCCGTGTTCATCGACGCGGGCCACCTGCTGGGCTCCGCCTCCATCCGCCTGACCCTCACCGAGGGAGGCCAGACGAAAACCATCGTGTTCTCCGGCGATATCGGCAACGTGGACCAGCCCATCATCCGGGATCCCCAGTTTTTCACCGGGGCGGACTATGTGGTCATGGAGAGCACCTACGGTGACCGCAACCACACCGAGGTGTGGAGCTATACCGGCCAGCTGGCCCAGATCATCGACGAGACCCTGGGCAAGGGCGGCAACGTGGTGATCCCCTCCTTTGCCGTGGGCCGCACCCAGGAGCTGCTGTATTTCATCCGGGAGATCAAGGATCAGGGCCTGGTGACCTCCGTGCCGGATTTCCCCGTGTATGTGGACAGTCCCCTGGCCAAAAGCGCCACCACCATCTTCTGCGGCGACCTGCGGGGCTATCTGGACCAGGAGGCTCTGGAGCTGGTGAAGGACGGCACCCATATGTTCAACTTCCCGGGCCTGCATCTGACGGAGACCGTGGACGAGTCCAAGGCCCTGAACGAGGACCACACCCCCAAGGTCATCATCTCCGCCTCCGGTATGTGCGACGCGGGCCGCATTCGCCATCACCTGAAGTATAACCTGTGGCGGGCGGACAGCGCCGTGGTGTTCGTGGGCTTCCAGTCTCCGGGCACCCTGGGCCGCACCCTGCTGGACGGGACTCCCTCCGTGAAGCTGTTCGGCGAGGACGTGGCCGTCCGGGCCAAGGTGGTGAATTTCCAGGGCCTCAGCTCCCACGCCGACCACGACCATCTGCTGGACTGGATCGGCCATTTCAAGGAGCCCAAGCCCCAGCACGTGTTCGTGGTCCACGGCGACCGGGAGGTGGCGCCGGTGTTTGCCCAGACGGTGAGCCAGCTGGGCTTCACGGCCCACGCTCCCCAGTATACCGAGGAATATGACCTGCTGACCTGCACCCAGCTGGCGGCGGGCTATCTGCCCCAGCGCAAGACCCGCACCTTCGAGGGTGCGCCCCGGGTCACCGCGGCGTATCAGAAGCTGGTGCAGCTGGGCGATTCCCTGGTGGGCCTTATCCGCCGCAGCAAGGGCCGGGACAACAAGACCCTGGCCTCCTTTGCCGAGGCCCTGCGCAAGGTCATGGAGAAGTTCGAGATTTAACCAAGTTTTGGAAACCTTTCAGGGGCGGACAGCTCTGTCCGCCCCTAATTTTCGTATGATTCGCACGAGAGGAGGGCGCTTATGCCCGGATTGGAGAAAAACCGCATTTACCGCGCCCATATCGACGGCTATTCCAGCGAGGGCCTGGGCATTGCCCGGATAGACGGCCAGGTGGTGTTCGTCCACGGGGCCGTCCGGGGCGAGACCTGCGACGTTCTGGTGATGAAGGTGCTGAAAAACGCCGCCTTCGGCAAGATCGCCGCCCTGGCGGAGCCGTCTCCCGCCCGGCGGCAGCCGGACTGTCCGTATTATGGCCGCTGCGGCGGCTGCGATTTCCGGCATATGTCCTATGAGGAGGAGCTGTGGGCCAAGCGGGCCCGGGTCCAGGACGCCCTGACCCGTATCGGCGGCGCGGAGGTGACGGTGGAAGAAATTCTGGGTGCGGAGCAGCCCCTGCACTACCGCAACAAGAGCATCTATCCCATCTCCCCGGTGGGGGAGGTGGGCTTTTACCGGGCCCGCAGCCACCAGGTGGTGCATGTGGAGCACTGTCTCATCCAAAAGCCGGAGGCCGATGCCCTGGCTCAGGCGGTGCGGGACTATATTGCCCGGTTTCAGGTGCCGCCCTACGACGAGGCCACCGACCGGGGGCTGCTGCGGCATCTGTACGTCCGCACCAGCTGCGCCGGGGAATCCCTGGCGTGCCTGCTGGTCAACGGCTCCCGTCTGCCCCATGAGGAGGAGCTGGTGGCCATGCTCCGGGCCGCCGCGCCAAAAACCTGCGGCGTGGTGCTGGGGGAAAATACCCGCCGGGGAAACGCCATCCTGGGGGACCGGTACCGCACCCTGTGGGGCCGGGACTATCTGACGGACACCCTGTGCGGCCTGGAGCTGCGGCTGTCGGTGCCGTCGTTTTATCAGGTGAACCACGATCAGGCCCAGCGCCTGTATGAAAAGGCCCTGGAATACGCGGGGCTGACGGGCCGGGAGCTGGCGGTGGACCTGTATTGCGGCGCCGGGACCATCACCCAGGTGCTGGCCCGCCGGGCCCGGCACGTCATCGGCGGCGAGATCGTCCCGGAGGCCATCCGGGACGCGGAGGACAGCGCCCGCCGCAACGGCGTGGGCAACGTGGAGTTCCTGTGCGGCGACGCCTCCCGGCTGGCGGCGGAGCTGCGGCAGCGGGGCCTGCGGCCCGACGTGATCTGCGTGGACCCGCCCAGGAAGGGGCTGGCCCCCGACGTGGTGGAGGCAGCGGCCTCCATGGAGCCGGAGTGCATCGTCTATGTCTCCTGCGACCCGGCCACCCTGGCCCGGGATGTGGCCCGCTTCGCCCCTCTGGGCTACCACCCCGTCCGGGCCTGCGCCGTGGACCTATTCCCCGGCACGGCGAACGTGGAGACGGTATGTTTATTGTCCAAACTTCAAAGCAAGGAACATATCGAGATCGAAGTGAAGATGGACGAGCTGGATTTGACTTCGGCAGAGAGTAAAGCAACCTACGAGGAAATCCGGGAATACGTTTTCGAGCATACCGGACTGAAGGTCAGCCACCTCTATATCGCACAGGTGAAGCAGAAGTACGGCATCATTGAGCGCGAGAACTACAATAAACCGAAATCCGAGGATACCAGGCAGCCACAATGCCCGCCGGAGAAGGAAAAGGCAATTACGGAGGCATTAAAGCACTTCGGGATGATTTAAGGTAACACACATAGAACAATTGATTTTCTGCTAGTTTTACTGTCTGCTCTAAACTGAAATTTACTGACGATAGCATAATTTCAATTGAAATCAAATCTGAAAGTGTCTTGGAAGCTAGGTAAACCACCTAAGTTCATAGATTAGCATAAAGCCATCAACATTGGCACTGCAAGGTGTCAGCGCTGATGGCTTTTTGCTTTGCTCTGATCCGGTTCCGATATTGTACAGTCACACGACCGATTGAAATGGAGAAACATAGTCGGAAGTAATTTTAAGCGCTCTCTATCAATTACAAAAAGTCATTACTTTTATATAGATTTTTAACTTGCTAAAAGTAATGATTTCGTGCTATAATGACGATGACAGATTTCGTCGAAAAGAGGTGGTTTTGTGGCAAAAAGGAGGGCATCTTCCAATGTGAATCCTGATTATGAAGCGATTACAAGTTTTCAGAAAGGTCAGGCATCACGCATTTTTAAGGAAGTGAAAGAACGGGATAAGGTTCTGATCGTCAACAAGCAAAACAAGCCGCAAAACGTTGTTATCTCATACGAGCGGTATTTACGGCTCAGAGAAGAAGGAGCAGATATCTGATGAACATTAACGAACAAGCAAATTTCATATGGAGTATCGCAGACCTGCTCCGTGGTGATTTTAAGCAAAGCGAATACGGCAAGGTAATTCTGCCATTTACTGTCCTGCGCCGTTTTGACTGCGTGCTGGCCCCTTCCAAAGCAAGAATTCTGGAAGCAAATAAAACGCTGACTGTCAGCAATAAACGACCTATTTTTAAGCGTACGACCGGTCACGACTACTACAACATCAGCCAGTTTGATTTTGAAAAGCTGATGGATGACAGTAATGCCATAGAAGCGAACCTGCGTGATTACATAAATGGTTTCTCCGAGGATGTCCGTGAGATCATGGATAACTTTGAAATCTTCGGTGTAATTGACAAGCTTTCCCGTGCAAACCTGCTGTACTTGGTTGTACAGCGGTTTGCCGAGATCGATATGAGCGACACCCAGATTGACAATCTGGAAATGGGCTATATGTTTGAAGAACTGATCCGCCGGTTCTCTGAACAATCGAACGAGACTGCCGGTGAGCACTTTACGCCTCGTGAGGTCATTGAGCTGATGGTGGAAGTACTGCTTGATCCTGATATGGACGAAATCGCCACCACCGATGGCAAGGTTATCACCATTCTTGATCCTGCCTGCGGTACGGGCGGTATGCTCTCTGTGGCTCAGAATAAGATGCAGGCATTGAACGCCACTACCAGAGTGATCCCCTTTGGTCAAGAATTGAATCCCGAAACATATGCCACCTGTTGCTCTGACATGATCCTTAAGGGAAACACCAATAGCCGAATTGTTCTGGGCAACAGCTTTAATGAAGATGGTTTTCAGGGACAGACCTTCGACTATATGCTGAGCAATCCGCCCTTTGGCGTGGAATGGAAGAAAGTTGAAAAATTTATCAAGGACGAAGCTAAAAACAAAGGCTATAGTGGTCGTTTTGGCGCTGGTTTGCCCCGTATTTCTGATGGCTCTTTCTTGTTCCTACAGCATCTGATCTCCAAAATGAATGCTCCGGAGAATGGCGGCAGCCGCATCGGGATCGTCTTTAATGGGTCTCCCATGTTTTCCGGCGATGCTGGCAGTGGTGAAAGCGAGATCCGCCGCTGGATCATCGAAAACGATCTGTTGGAGGCCATTATTGGCCTGCCTGACCAGCTGTTCTATAACACCGGAATTACCACATACATTTGGATTCTCACCAATCGTAAAGAGATTCGCAGAAAGGGCAAGGTGCGTCTGATCAACGGTGCCGGTTTCTATGAGAAGATGCGTAAAGGACTGGGCAATAAACGAAATATGATCAGCCCGGAAAACCGAGCAGAAATTGTTCGTCTGTACAGCACCTATGAACCGGACGAAAATTACATGGATTTGGACAATGATGATTTTGGCTATCGGAAAATCGTTGTAGAGCGTCCTTTGCTGAACGAGGATGGTACCCCAGTCATCGACCGTAAGGGCAACAAAAAAGCGGACGCCTCCCTTCGTGACTACGAGATGGTGCCGCTGAAGGAAGACATCCACGAATATTTCCGCCGTGAGGTGCTACCGTTTGTTCCTGATGCCTGGATTGACGAGAGCAAGACTAAGATCGGCTATGAAATTCCCTTTACCCGCTATTTCTATAAGTTCACTCCGCTGCGTGACAGCTCCGTAATTATGGAAGAAATCAAGGTTTTGGAGGGACGTATCCAAGCGAGTTTAGCGGAGGTCTTAGAAAGATGAAGCAGTATATGAGCTATAAAAGCTGTCGCATACGGTGGATCGGTCAGATTCCTTCTGAGTGGAAAGTCAGCAAGGTAAAATATCTTGCATTAGAGAACAACTCAATTTTTATGGATGGTGACTGGATTAATAGCGAAATTATAGAGAGTGAAGGAATTAGATATTTGACAACAGGCAATGTTGGTGCCGGCGAATATAAAGAACAAGGTGACAGCTTTATTTCTGAGAAATCATTTTCAAGACTAAATTGTTTGACAGTACTACCAGGCGATGTTTTGATTTCGAGACTTAACGAGCCAATTGCACGTGCCTGTATTGTACCCGATACATATGATAAATATGTTGTTGCTGTAGATAACGTTGTCTTGCGCCCTGACATTGAATGGAACAAGCAGTATCTTGTTTACTGCATGAATACCTCACGTTATGCAGAAGAAGCGAAATTACTGGCTGCAGGAACTACTATGCAGCGAATTAGCAGAACTAAACTCGGTACGCTCGGATTGCCTAAGCCGCCATTAACGACACAAGATAAAATTGTGTCCTACCTAAACGAAGTAATTAAGAAGATCGACGTTTGTATCGAGAATAAGCTGCATCTGTCTGAATTATTACAGGAAAGCCGAACCTCTATAATATGTTCAGCTATAACAAATGGCATAAATACTACTTGCCAACTGAAAGATAGCGGTATTGAATGGCTTGGGTATATCCCCTCTCATTGGTCGGTTGTCCCTGCAAAAGCATTGTTTGCACAGAGCAAAGAAACCCGCCATGAAACAGATGTTCAGCTGACTGCCAGCCAAAAGTATGGCATTATCTCTCAAGAAGATTATATGGAGAAGCAAAGCTATAAAATTGTTTTGGCCGATAAAGGACTGGAAAACTGGAAGCACGTTGAACCCAACGATTTCATAATCAGTCTGCGCAGCTTTCAAGGCGGGCTGGAGATCAGCTATATTCCAGGGTGCATCACATGGCATTACATCGTTCTGAAGCCTAAAGCGGGTGTAGAACCGGAGTATTTCAAGTGGTTGTTTAAGTCTCCACGATATATTCAGGCATTGCAGCGCACGGCAAACTTTATCCGTGATGGTCAAGATTTGAGATTTTCGAACTTTGTGCAGGTTCCTCTCCCCTTGATTCCAATGGATGAGCAGAAAGAGATTGCTGACTATTTGAATAAGAAAACCGCACGAATTGACAGCATCATTGCTGATGTTACCGAGCAGATTGAAAAGCTAAAGGAATACCGTCAAAGCATTATCTCCGAGGTGGTAACTGGAAAGGTGGCAGTAGGATGAGTAATTATTACTTTTTGTGGCTTTGTACCGAGCAGTGGGAACTCATTTATTATGTTGCTTTCATTGTTTTGACTATTGGTCTTGTGATTTTTGCAGCAAAAACATATTTTTTTCAAACCAAACAGTCTACAAAGCTTTTTTGCAAAAGCATTGAAAAACCTGCTGCAAGCGGTAATAGCAATCTATATATCGAAGTGTATAACTACGGTAATTCTGTGGCACAGAATATCGGTGTGAAAATTCAAAGTGTAGATTTTGGCACGATTCCTTTTCTGAAGCCTGGTGAGGATTATTTGATTCCAGTTGCCTATTTCATCCACGCATCAGATCAAAAAATTGCATTTGCTGAAAGAATAAAAGTGACTGGAGATACAACGACAATTCCCGTCGTTCTAACAATGGGGAAAACTTCGTCCGAGTTTGATGTGGATATTACAATTCAGAAAAATGCTATCAAGCTTAATGAGTCAGATTCTCGCTATTTTGAAAAGATAGGCAAGACACTTGAAGCAATCGAAAAACAGCAAGAAAAAATGACCGGCGAAATTAAAAAGGTTGGAGAAAACATTAAGAACAAAAAATAAGGGGGTGGTCAGTAATGGCAATCGAAACCAAGGAAATTACATTCGAGCGAGAAATCGAGTACAGCCTGCTTGACCACGGCGGATACATCAAGGGCAATCCTCGTGACTATAATCGGGAGTTTGCCGTTGATACGAAGCTGCTGTTCCGTTTTCTCCAAGAGAGCCAGCCGGCGGAATGGGCCAAACTATGCAAGAAGCATGGCGATGACGTAGAAACCGGCTTTCTAAAAAAGCTGTACCGGGATTTGGATACCCATGGTATGCTGTACGTTTTTCGCCACGGCATCGTGGATGCTCCGGCAAAGCTCTCCATGTGTTTCTTTAAACCTGCCAGCGGTATGAATCAGACCAGTCAGGCACTTTATGAGAAAAATATTCTCTCCATTACCCGGCAGGTACATTACAGTCTGAAAAACGAAAACTCTATTGATGTCGTATTATTTATCAACGGCTTGCCAGTGGCAACTTTGGAATTGAAAAATCCGGCGACCGGTCAGACCGTCGAAAATGCAAAGCATCAGTACATGAAAGATCGTGATCCTCGAGAGCTGCTACTTTCTTTCAAATCCCGGTGCCTGGTTCACTTTGCTGTAGATACCGACGAAGTATGGATGACCACCAAGCTGGACGGTATCAATACATACTTTCTGCCATTCAACAAAGGCAATAATGGTGGCAAGGGAAATCCCGTTGGCAGTGGAACATACCGCACTTCCTATTTGTGGGACGAAGTGCTGCAGAAGGACAGCTTGCTGGATATCGTTCAGCGATTTATCCATCTTCAGGAGGACAAAAAGAATCCCAAGAAGTCCGTAATGATCTTCCCACGCTATCATCAGTTGGATGTTGTTCGCAAATTGGTTGCCGATGTATACGAGCATGGCACCGGACGTAACTACTTGATTCAGCACAGCGCAGGCAGCGGTAAATCCAATTCCATCTCCTGGCTGGCACACCACCTGTCCAATCTGCACGATAAAAATGATAAAGTAATATTCAACAGCATTATCGTGATTACTGACCGTCTGGTGCTGGACAAGCAGCTACAGGATACAATCTATCAGTTTGAACACGTGGAAGGCGTTGTAGTTAAGATTGACAATAATGCCTCTCAGCTGGCGGACGCTCTGAACACAGGCAAGAAGATTATCATCACCACACTTCAGAAGTTTCCATTCATTCTTGAAAAAGTGGACGATCTGAGTGGAAAACGGTTTGCCATCATCGTTGATGAGGCGCATTCTTCACAGACCGGCGAAGCCAGCAAAAAGATGAAAGCAATTCTGGGCGATACAGAAGGGCTGACCGAAGAAGAACAGCTTCAGAAGGTTGCCGACGAAGAAGCCAAAGAGGAGCATAAACAGTCTGATAGCGAGGATGAGATCACCAAGGAAATGGCCACTCACGGCCGTTTGACAAATTTGTCCTTCTTTGCATTTACCGCAACACCCAAGGCAAAGACTCTGGAAATGTTCGGTACGCCTGATGCAAACGGAATTCCTCGGGCGTTCCATATCTACTCTATGAAGCAAGCAATTCAGGAGGGTTTTATCCTAGATGTCTTGAAAAACTATGTGACCTATGACACCTACTTTAAGATAGGCAAGAAGATTGCGGATGATCCTCGCTATGAAAAGAGTAAGGCAAACAAGGCTCTGGGCAAATTCCTGAGCCTGCATCCGCATAATTTAGCACAAAAAACGCAGATCATTGTAGAGCATTTCCGTACCGTCACCAAGAACAAGATTGGCGGCAAGGCTAAGGCCATGGTTGTCACTGGTTCCCGTTTGCACGCCGTTCGCTACTATCAGGAGTTCCAGCGGTATATCAAGAAGATGGGCTATGAAAACGAGCTTGGAATCCTGATTGCTTTCTCTGGTACTGTGCGTGACGGCGGCGAGGAATACACCGAAGTCAGTCTAAATGGTATTAAGGAAAGTGAATTGCCAGAGAAGTTCCACGGCGGTGAATACCAGGTGCTGTTGGTAGCAGAAAAATACCAGACCGGCTTTGATGAGCCGCTGCTGCATACCATGTTTGTGGATAAAAAGCTCAGCGGCGTAAAGGCTGTACAGACCCTTTCACGCCTGAATCGAACCTGCTTTGGTAAAGAAGATACTTTTGTGCTGGACTTTGTAAATTCAGCAGAAGATATCCGTGCGGCATTTGCCCCGTATTACGAGGAAACTACCATCGAAGAAACCACTGACGCAAATATTGTGTATGAACTAAAATCCAAACTGAACGAATTCCGAGTCTACTGGGCAAGTGAGATTGAATCTTTTGCAAAGGTATTTTTCAAGCCCGGCAAAAAACAGGGCAATATGGACTTTGGCATCCTCAATAGCTTCCTCGACCCTGCTGTGGATCGATACAAAGGATTGGATGAAAACGAGCAGGAAGAATTCAAATCTACACTGACTAAGTTTGTCCGCGCCTATACATTCCTAACAAATATTATCCGGCTGGATGATGCAGACCTCCATAAATTCCACGCCTATGCCAAGTTCCTGCAAAATAAGCTGCCGAAGCGTGAGGGTGGTGGACAGGTGTTTCTGGACGATGAAGTTGCATTGCAATATTATCGAGTTCAGAAAATTTTCGAAGGTTCCATAGCATTGGAGCAGAGCGATCCTCTGCCCAATAAAATTCATCCCGGCAAACCAAAGCTGGAAGAAGAAAAGGCACCGCTATCTGAGTTGATCGATAAGATTAATGAGAAGTTCGGCACTGAGTTCACCAACATTGATAAGGTTCTGGAGCAGATTGTTTCTGACATGGATGCCAACGAAGAATTGCGTAACCAAGCGCGCAACAATTCTCAAGAGCATTTCCGCTTCCCGTTTAACGACGCTTTTATGGATGTTGTCATTGGACGTATGGCACAGAATCAACAGTTCTGCGAAAGAGTTCTGGACGATGCAAAATTCGGTGATACAGTTCGAGATCTTCTAATCGGCGTTGTGTATGATCGCTTAAGGCGACCGACAGATGCCCAGCTGTAAAAATTATTGCCAAAACACAGATGCGCATCTTGAGAATTGCAGCGCGGATGCGATCACGTAACGCACGAATTCTCTCAGAATACTTATGAGTGCGTTATAATAAAACGCTACAGGTTTCATCAGATTGTTGGATGAAATCTGTAGCGTTTTTGCGTTTTCTGAGCAGGTGTTCCAAGCTGCATTTTTGCAGTTTGCATATGCGCCTGCGAAGAAAATGAGGGATTGCAAAGGGAATATTCCTTTTGCCGCTGGGTTTCCAATAGGGGCGCGAGCATCCCTGTTGGCACACGATTTTCCGCAGGAAAGTCTAGTGTGTTATACCTTTGCTTCCGGCCGACGCGGGAAAGGGGTTGGCTTCGCCATCTGCTGCACGGGCAGATAGCGGTTGACAGACACTTTTCTGCGGCAGTAGGACAGGCGGATTTTGTGACACCAAGGTGACACAAATGCAGGATTTTTGGAAAGCAAAATCCGACTGGCCGGAGAAGGAAGCAGAGGTATATATAAGCTCTCGTCCCGCCGCAGCGACGTTCCCCGTTTCAGCGTTTCTTCCGTTTTCCCTTGCCATGGGTCATGGTCGTTTTCCCGCGTTGGCTGATGGGGCTTTTCAGGTACTTGGACTTTTTAAGTCCGCTGATGATTGAGACAAATTCTTCCTTTGTAAGTGTGTCATAATCAAGCCCAATCGTTGCCATGAACGCACGGATTTGTTTTTCCTCGGAGCTTCCCTCAAAGTTCATTGCCTCCCGTAACTGGTTCTGCATATTTTCTGCAAAGGAGACTTCATCCGCAGTCATGGTATCGGGGCGGTGTTCACTCCGAATGTCACGGAGAATGCCTTTCAGGTCATCCGCAATCAGGCTTCCGAAATATTCATCTTCCCGAATCTGCGCCACTTCTA
>OJRB01000002.1_pt1 | contig 210326 bp, 223 predicted proteins | sample 1599061 | NCBI WGS metagenome assembly OJRB01 (sample SAMN03922522, study PRJEB24848) | human gut metagenome | isolation source: stool sample | host: Homo sapiens | place: Germany | collected 2010-02 | reverse complement strand
AATTCGCCTTTTGCAAATATACGAATAAGTCGAGTGCCGAGCAAAATTTATTTTAACTCGACCGAGCGCGAGTATATTGGATGAAGTCAAATATACGAAAAAACAGCGAGCCGAAGCCGCTTTCGAAGGGTTTTTCCGAAGAAAATGATCGAAAGAATCAGGCGCCCATGCCGAACGAGGACGATATGAGCGAATGCCCTACCCTCTCTCCCTTTTACAGAATCAGGCGGGCGATCCAGGCACAGGCTTCGGCATCGGCCAGCGCATGATGGTGATCCCGCAAATCGAAACCGCAGCGGGCTGCGACGGTTTGAAGCTGATGATTCGGTAATTCCCGGCCGAAAACCCGACGAGACGCCCGGCACGTGCAGAAAAAACGATAATCGGGATAAGCCATGCCGTATTGCCGGAAGGCTGCTTTCAGACAACCTTCATCGAAAGGACTGTTATGGGCTACCAACGGCAAACCCGCCAACTCCGGAGAGATGTCGGCCCAAACCTCCGGAAAGGGAGCCGCGTGCGCCGTATCCCGATACGTCAGACCGTGTATGCGGGTATTCCAGGAGCTGTAATAGTCGGGATAAGGCCGGATCAGGCGATAGATCTTCTCCCTGATGTCCCCGTTCTCCACCCGGACCAGCCCCACGCTGCAAATACTGGTGCGTTCTCTGTTGGCCGTTTCAAAATCGATCGCGACGAAATCCTTCATAAGACGGTGAAAATATCATCACAGGTCCGCTGTGCGACATCTGCAAAAGTACGAAAACAATCCGGAACCGTCAAGCGGGGTCACCCCTTTCGGAAACGGCACGCGGCCCCATATCGGATCGAATTGCATTCGGCTTGGGAGAAATCCGGTTTTATGACTATTTTTGCAACATATCCGGGCAACTCGGCGGTCTGTAAAAAAATCCGCACGTTCCGTTAATGCAATACGGAACGTACGGATGAATAGAACAGGAAGGCCCTCGTGCGATCCGGGACGTTCCACCACAAAATGAGTTCGGGAATGATGAAATTCAGAATCGGCTACGGCTACGACGTACACGCCCTCGGCGAAGGGCTGCCCCTGATCCTCGGCGGGGTAGAAATCGAGCATGCGAAAGGCTGCATCGCCCATTCGGACGGGGATGTGGTACTGCACGCGATCAGCGACGCCCTGTTGGGTGCTGCGGCCCTGGGTGACATCGGCCTGCACTTTCCCGACACCTCGGACGAATTCAAAGGAGCCGACTCCAAGCTCCTGCTGGCACGCTGTGTGGAACTGCTCCGGGAGAAAGGTTACGCTGTGGGCAACGTAGATTGCACGATCTCGATGCAGCGGCCCAAACTGCGCCCCCATATCGACCGGATGCGCGAAACGATCGCCCGCACGATCGGAATCGACACCGACGCGGTTTCCGTCAAAGCGACCACGACTGAGCGGCTCGGTTTCGAAGGGCGCGAAGAGGGTGTTTCCGTCGCGGCGGTCGCCCTGATTTACAGGGAATAGATGCAGCCCCCGACTACCCCACTTCCGACATGGACGCTTTCCCGGACTGCTTTTGCAAATCCGTCGTCGGGAAAATGATTTCTACGGGAGGCGGGCCGAACCACCCGACCTGCGTCGTTCCTCGATACCAAAGCACCGGCCGGCGGCAGAGTTTCTACTTCCGACCGATCCGAAATAATCGCCGCAGCCCTTCGGGATATGGCCTTTTGATTTTAATTGATTGATTATCAGTGTTAGTTTTACCGAATTTCCTGAAACTGTCTATGTAGGCATACATAGGAAGCCCAGAATCGAACTAACGCCTTTTGCAAATATATATGAAATATTTTGCTTATAAGGAGCTGATAGAGAAGAATTTTCTTCCAATCATTAAAAAATGATCGCAAACAAGGAAACGAAGCGCATGTGCGGTATTCATAGTATCGTACATGCGCTTGTTTTATAACTAATTGGCTATTATTGATTTATACTAATTAGGACTATTTGGTTTTAATTGATACATATATTAAAATAGGGTTATCGGGAGTATGATATTGTCCAATTACCGATATCAGGAATATCTCCTGGATACCGGCTTAACCATGAGGTCGATGTGCTGATGTTGGAGAATATGCTCCATCGCTTTATAGATGGGCATCTTCTCGATACCTGCAATCTTCAAGGCTTCCATTTTAATTGTGTTTTCAACTAACAGAAGATAATCTTCCTCCTTCAGCTCAACGTATTTTTGTGATTCAGATTTTAATTTTGCCATAATCAAATTCATTTATTTATTACCAAAATCCGCCGGAATTTCACCCCATCTTTTGTTGTCCCAATAGACCACTTCAATATCGTCGATTCTGGCGAATACCGCCTTCAGGAAAACTTCCGCCTTAAGTAACGCTGGACAACGCCTTGAAGAGGCAGTTTTCATATTCCTGTACCATGTTATAGCGGTGATGCTGTCTGAGTAGATGGTGCGAGGGCTGTCTGGGTTTGCCAGAATGTATTTTACTGCTTCTACAATCCCAAGAAACTCGCCGATGTTGTTTGTCCAGTTTCCTACCGCTATACGGAATATTTCTTTTTCTGAAAAGAGGTCGACGGCCCGGCAGCGCGTCAACCTCTCTTTTGTAGAATGGGCACCGTCTGTAGCGATACCTATTGTAGGACGTTCTTTCATCCGTTCCTCCTGCTGTCTACATAAATAAAACCGTCAGCTTCCAATCTTCTCACCAAAGCTTTCGCTTGATGGAGATAATCGGAAATTACGCCTTCCTGGTCTTTTATGTCCTTTCTGCTTTGTAAGACGGACAACACCCCTTCAATGGTGCGGCTCATTGCACTTTTCCCGTCTTTCGGATCGAAAAAAACTTTCTTGTTGCCGAATGTCACAGTCACCTGATACAGCGACTTGGGAATGATTACTGTCTCTACTTGTGCCGGGAACAATACGGGTGTAGCGGCAACGACCACATACCCGTTTGCCTTGTGCATAGGTTTCAGTTCGACAGAATAAAGAACATTTGGCTCGACTTTGCCTTTCAAGTCTTCTGAAAGAACACAAATCTGTTTGCCGAATCTTGAGTCTTCACGGACTCCCATCAATTTACGTGTTTTGGAATGCCGGGAAACAAAGCCGATAAGTTCTCCCGTACGCTCCGATTTCGCAAACTTAATCTGCGACTTTTCTGAGGTCATGCTAAATCTTTGTCATATTCAAACTATTTCTTTCAATTGACAATCTTATTTCTAATCAGTCTGCAATAAAGCAAAAGTATGAATATTTTGTCACACCGACAAAGCTTTTAAACACTAATTTTCAGTGCTTTATGCGTATATATACAGAGATTTGCGCAAGTCAATACAGCCGTTCTTCTTCCGTAAAATGGCTGAAACGCTCGTCAGTATCAGACGATTGCAGAAGGAAGCGGCATTTCCAATACCTGTAAATCCGACCGCCGTTAGGTATATAGTAGTTGATATCGTTGCTATTCAGATATTGGTTGCCTTGTTCCGTCCCGTGATGCATCCACGTGGCACATCCCGGCAAATTTGGGTTCGGGCGCACATAGAAATCCATCTTCTCCTTACCAGCCACAAAGATGTTATGAATGATGATATCATCATCAATGTGAAAGCGGTAGGCGTACAAGGCAAAATCGCAGATATCGGCATTCAGCAAATTTCCACCGAAATGAATGGGGGCCTCTTTCTTGAGTCTTTCAAAGCCATCCCTTATTCCTCCCCGGGTAGCTATTTCAACAAATTTTTCGTTTGTGACAGGTTCTGCTGTCGCATAAATTACGCGAAAACCGTTCTTTGTACTGTCGAGAACCATGACATGGTCAACAATTTCAGCAGACTTGTTAATGCTATCGTTAACGGGGTCAGGCCCATGTGTGAAGCAGGACTTGAAGATGGCGACAATGATAACGACCGTGACAAGCCAAGTCCACGGCCCGATTGCAGAAGAAATGAAAACAAATTCATCTGCCTTTTTCCTGAATTCTTTCATTGAACCTTGAGAACGTGGCGACCGGATGCGCCCCGGACCTCAGACACACAAACTTTGTATCCAGCATCCAGCAGCCGGTTTCTACATTCTTCCATAGACGCTTCGGGTATTCTCGCTGCCGGAATCCCCGCCGTCGTCATTGTGAACAGAGGCACATCCGCGATCCGGGCAACTGTTTGGGCATCGTCAAAATACATCTCATAGAAGTCTCCCACATGGAACAAGACAACAGCCTCGGAACCGTGTCTTTCCTTCATACGACCATAACACAGACGGATGTTCTCTTCTTTCTTCATATATGTATAATATCTGTTTTAGAGCCAAACAAAGGATATGCCTGTAATCTGTTCAAAATAGGTGGAATAGCTCCGTAAATCATATACAGACAATTGATGTACAAATATACAATAATTTGCGAAGCTCCATTCATATCTACTTATATTTTGCAGGCCACCTCCCTTCTTTCAAGTTGTTCTTTCAGAGCGGCCAACAGATCATCCATCGAATTGATGTCATGTTGTTTGCCGCACGGTTGTCCATGAAACAGTGGAGTGAACACCAAATTGAAATCCTCTTTGATGGTTATTCCCCCCAACAAGGTAATACCGGCCTTGATACGATAATATTCGCCATACATGGCGTAGGTATCGGTTGTCGGTTTGAACCCATAGCCGGGCAACAAGTCCGGGAGCTCGTCAAGAATAGGTCTGAGTACCTCTTTTAGAAAGTTGGGAGATTTGCCGAGTTTGGCCTTCTTTTTCGGGTCCGTCCCGATTTCTTCGATACGCTTGTTGAACGCCACGAAGCGTTCCTTGTAATTCTTGGTAAGAGTTTGAATATTCATTATTGCGAGTTTGTTAGTTGAATTTTTCCTTCCAAGAAAAGCTTCTGCTTATACCGTCTGTATTCTCGAACCGACTTGGTTAGCTTGGCTCTATCTGGCTTGTACAAGCCTTTGGCTTTTCTTATTTTAAGTTGTTGTTTGTTCCGATTCTCCTCTTCAGGGTTTACTATAAAGGTAATCAGCCGCCTGCTGACTCCATACTCTTTGGCCAATTTGCGCTGGCTGATGCCGGTTGTGGCGTATCGGAAAGCTATTTCCGACTTCTGCTCTGGCGTCAGTTTCTGCCGCCGGTCATATTGCGACCCTCGGATGATTATTTTTTCACTTCTGTATGGCATGTCTTTACATTGTTAGTCTTCTGTAATGCAATGGTAAATGCGCAGCTTGTCTTTGAGAGGAAGTGCCATCCAGCAGTTACATATCCTATCTTGTGTCTCAATGGTATCCTCATCATAACGAATGGGGCCAAATTCCCCTTCAAAGACAGTCGCGAGGCCAAATCGGGTTTCATCGTCCAGATCATGCCACCATCGGCACATTCTCTCATATTCTTCAATGTCTGTCACAAGATCCGGCATAGGTGCTTGGCATATAAATTCCGCTTCATCGCCACATTCCGCCTCCCAGAACCCTTGTTCGCATAAATCCCGCTGTTCCTGGCATACACGCGAGACAAAATTTTTCAATGCACTTTGAAACAATCTCCTTTTCAGTTGCGCATACACGGTGTCAGTTAGCCCATAGCCACGGCCATGTTTTTCTTCCAGTTCCTTCAGTTGTGCATAGTCAGGAGCATTCTTTTCTTTATCCAGATAGCGGTCAATCAGCTCCTGATCGCTGCCCGCCAGAATCAATATATCCTCCATCATTCCTACTTTTAGTTTGTCTGTTTCACTGTCATTCCTCGCAAGTCATCGGCCGTCAGCCGTCGCAGGCAGGCGACGGAAACCACCTGCTCGTCATCTTCACGGATATCCGTTACTCTTGCCGTGCATACATTTTCATTCCATTCCAGCGACTTGACCTCAAGTATCATTTGCCTACGGTATTCAGCAGCCTCGCCCCCACAGGCAAGGCGGATAGTTTCCACGGCCTCATCGGTAAGCCGAACCAGGTCACCTTCATGAAAGGGCGAATCCGGAGAGTCCTGAACGGTAATCATCCTCCAATCTTCATGTCCATCATGATCCTCCATGCCGGCCACATAAGCGTCGTACTCGGCCTTGGTTTCAAACTCTCTGACAGTCACATAGCCACCGGACTCTTCAAAGTTGTTTCCCGGTATTTTCCCCGTGCGCTCGTACAGTTCCACTGTTTCTGCTCCAAGCAATACTACTGCTCTTATCATGATTGTAATTGAATGTTTTGTTTAGATGCTGATGTGAAAATCGATGTCCTTTGCGTCGAAGTTGGTCCGATATTTTGCGTTGTACTCTTCGATGGCTGTTCCCGGAATATAGGTCTCTCCGTTTATTTCATAACGTCCAGCTTCCAGCAGTTCCCGAAGAGTTTCCGTATCGCCTTCCAGGATTTTTTCTATCTCCTCACGGCTGCCTTGGACGGTAACTCCGAGGCGTAGCCAGACGGCCTCCCCGTGCGCAGTGTCCGTATCTTCCGGTTCGTCCTTGTGGCGTATGATCCGGTAGTCCGTCCATCCGGCGGCAGCGTTCGCTCCGGCAACGTAGGCATTGTACTCGGCCTCGGTTCTGAACGCATTCTCGTCCGCGACGCCCCCATTATCCTGCAGCCACTCTTGGGAAGGCAGTTCTTTACTCTCGTCGTATTTTCTCACAGCGCCCTCACCGAAAATCATGGTTATTTTTATCATGTGTCTTGGGGTTTTGAATGTTTATTCGTACAATCTTTCTTTTTGACGTTTTTCCAAGGTCATGCGGAGATACTGCATCAGTTTCCCGCAGGGACACAAGGCATGTTCCCGCTGGCGGACATAGCTCAGGTCTCCATTTGAGAGGATCATGCCCTCGGCATTGAGATAGAGGTCGCCATAGACACAGTTTGCCTCCGTAAGGTAAATCTCATGAATGGGATTCGGAATTCCCTCCGTGCTGCGGCCTTCCCGGAAAAGGGCAACATGCTCGGCCTGCCCCCGAACTCCAAAAAACGGATACGGCGAGAGCGCCGCGATGGTGGCGGCATGTTCCCTCGCATCGTGGAAACGGTCGTCGCTCATTTCGAGCATGTGACCGGAGTACGCCCCTTGTTCCTTTTCCTCCTGGTATTCGTACAAAGCAGCACAGGCTTCTATGAATTCTGAGGAACGGGACGCGGCCGAGCCGTTGGTTACGATATAGAAATTATTGACCGTAATGCCATAGGCACGTACCCGGTTGAGTATATGGCGGATGGCTCGGACGTTAAGCGACGGCTCACCACCCGTGATATTGAAATGTTGGATATGCCTGACATGCCGCAGCAAGGTGCTTATATGTTTCAAAGGAATATCCACATGCTCGGCGTCTCCCCGCATACAGTGGGCACAGCTCATGTTGCAGCGCCGGGTAATCTCGATAGAAAGATTTTTAATATAGAGCTCTTTCATGTTCGTCACTTGGAAGTTGTTTTAAGAGATGTTTTATATTTTTCCGACCAGTTTGCAGAAAGCCTCAAAGAGTGCTTCGGTATATAAATCCCGGGCCGGGACCATACGGACACCTCCGCTTTCATATTCCAGCTCGACATACAATTCCTCGTTGTCCACTGCAAAGCCGCAAACGCAGCAGGGGCTATGGTCTTCGTCGCAGCCCCGCACGGAGTACCCCTCGACTGAAAACTTTCCCTCATCGAAACAGGAGACGATTTCCCGCATCAGCTCCAGCGCGTCTTTTCCCAGCATGTGATAATGTTGTTCCAGTTTGTCAAGCTGCAATCGGTCTTCTTCCGATACCGGACAGGTAATCTCCAACTGTTCCGAAGGCAACTCGACAGTCTCTTCCCCGTTCCCTATTTTCACGATATTTTGAGCGTAATCTACGGCATGCACATCGTACTCGCCGGATTTTTCGTGGACAGGATCGTCCCACCACACTCGTTGTCCTTTCTTAAAAGTTATCATGTCACATCATTGCTTTTTCCTGTTGAATTCTGTCCGCAACTTCCGCCACGATTGCTGGATCCATAGGGCACGGGCGTGGGGAAAACGGGTTGTTCTTTACCTGGCGAAGTTCCCGAAGGGCGCTTTCTTCTGCAGCTTTTTCATCCATGCCCTGATGCTTCCAGAAATTGAGACAGCCGGTGAAATGTTCCTCCAAAATGCGGATTTGTGTTTCTCTGTCCAGTTCCATATGATCACTTTCTTTTAACAATACGCAGGTTGTCATAACCTATCGTTTCCAGTTCTGCGAGCAATGCACTGTAATCTTCCTCACTGGCAGGTGTTGTCGAGTCAATCACCTGTTTATAGTACGCGGCGCCGTGCTGCCCGACATGCATGTATGAAGTTACAGAACCATCCTCGGACCAAGGGATGTCCGGGAAGAGGGCGATGATTTGTCCATCAGGGTATTTTCTAAAAACCGCCCTCGTCATTTTGTCCGCAGATTTCCGATTCGATTTCATAGTTCCCATAGTTTCTGAATTCATAATCCACCTCACTGACAATCTCTTCCACGTCGTCGTCCGTGATTTCGTCCACGTCCGGATTAGACAAGTCCAGACGCACGGTCAGGTATATCGTTCTTGTTGCCATAGTCGTTCGGGTTTGCTATCATATACAATGGCCAATGAAGTGGAACACATCGGCATACTGCTCGGCATGAACATAGAAACCAGCGCGTTTCTCACCGGTCTCCGCATCTATTCCGTCAGCAGTCAGATGGTCTACTTCAGACAGATACACATCCGTTAACTTGATTCGCGGCGTATCGTGGCGTCCATACAAAGTGGTCGTGATTGGGAAGTTGTTGTCATCCTGTTCCTCCTCTCCCGAAAGGTCAAGAGAAATACGGCCTTTCTTTTTCAGCAGTTCCAGCATGAACTGAAGGATATCCTGTTCTGCCTGATTCAGCCGCTCGTTCAACTCCGCGTATTCCTTGTCTGTGCGGTCTGCTTCCAATGCCGTCAACATATTGTCGCGGATACTTACAAGCCAACAGGGATTTCTTGTCGCCAGGCTCATTTCGCTGGCGTAAATCGTAGACTCTTCACCCTCGATATTATCGTAAACCTTCAAATAGAGGTCATCATCGCTCAGCCCGACATGCGTCACCATCTTTTCCGTCCATGAGTCAAAATGCCCATTATAGTCAAGAACATAGGTGGCATCTTCCGGTCTTTCGTCGTCGATTTTCAGTTCGAGTTCATCGAGATTGTTTTCTTTCAGCAGTGAAATGATCTCATTTTGCAGGGCAACACTTAGGTCGCTGACTTCCTGCCAAGTAATGTGCTTTTTCATCATTCGGATTTTTTCAAGAATAGAGAGATATGATTGGGGGTGTTTGAAACTCGCCACTTAAATAAAAAGACCGCCACAGCTAACGGGAGCCGTGACGGTCGGTCATCATTATGGCATTTGATGAACATTATTCCAAAATCTCGCGTTCCGTGATTTTACAGTTTCGCGCATCGAAGAGTATGTAATAGCTGACTTCCGTTTCCTCGTCTGTGAAACAGAGTCCGTCATATCCTTCGTATTTCTTCTTATCAACCTCATTGTTGGCGATCAGTTCCGCCCATTCCTGTGGGTCTGTAATGAGATACGGATGCTTCATGTGGATTCGGGCATGTATCAACACAGGAAGGTCATTCGGCCCAATACCGCCATTTTTCTCATCGTAAGCGTATTCTTCCGCCTCTGCACGGTCATCGGTAAAGTGGATAGTCTGGTCTCCTTTCGTGAAAAACTCTACTTCGGGGTCCGGGGTACCGTGATATACATCCAGCAAATCCTCATAGTACGGAACATTCTGGCCGTTCACGGCAGCTTCCAACTCTTCCCACCAAGCTTCATTGTGGCGTTCATTGTCGAAGTTGATATGTTCCTCGTCATTCAGCTTCAGACGAGTTCGTGTTTCCACGTCTGTTTGAGTTATGATTTCCTGCATTTGCTCATCAGTCACGTCCTCCGTACAGAAAGGTGCAGGAAGAGACTCAAGATCGCGCCTTGACAATTTGGAGTCCCTACAAGTGAACTCTTGGTCATAGAAAGCATCATCGTGAACGGGCGGTTTCTCCTCCTCGGGCAACAAGTCAAGTGACATCCACGAGCAAATATAATTCTCGTCCCGACCCTGTGTTTGACCGAAAGCCTCGAACTGCTCCAGATTCTCGTTTTTCAGACGAAACCGTATTTGGTTGCGACGTAAATATTCAGTCGCTATTTCCTGTGAGGAGAATATTCCGATTGCCTCCATAGAGTTGTATGAATGCCAAGCATCGCATTTATATAACATGCAGACATGTTTTTCCTCGTCCCCTTTATGGCGCCCTGATGCTTCCCTAAACTCGTACAAGGCGTTATCTATACTTCCGAACGCAACTTTGATTTTGTCTCCCAGAGGAATTTCGCACCCCATACTCTCGAAGTAACGCTCGACGAAATCGACAAACTCCTGGTCATTCATGGCGCATTTAGCCTCTTCATCCTGTGCGGATAGTGCGATATCCACACCTGTAAAATCATCCGAGCTCGGCTTATGTCTGCCTTCATTATACTCGTCTTCGACAATGCATACTGCAAGACCGGCACTTTCCGCTTCTACCTCGATGGTCTTGCAGAAAGTCTCTTCAATAGCTACTTTATACTTCATATTATATTCAGTTTTTTCAATTCTTTTCTGTATGAACTTAAAGAAGGTTTATAACCAATTTCATTGACTATCTGCCGCATTTCCCGGATGCTGTAGGACTTATCCATATCCAGCCCATAGTCCGTAGCGAAAGAAGTCATTCCCGCATAGCAGAAGCCTAATTTCCGGTGCAGCATATCGGCGCTGTACTTGACGCATTCGTCAGCCAATACGGACGGGACAGCCATACCCCGAATCTTGTATTTCATTCCTGCAAGAAGATTCTCACACTCGTCACAGTGATAGGTCAGATCCCTACGGCGGGCACAATACCCAATCGTCTGCCCCATAAACGTGTTACGGAAAATTTCGGTGCGATTTACATCCTTGATCTTTTCAACGCCATAGTAGCACAAGGCCTGAACGGCACGGAGTGAACTATCCACTTTCGGCTTGACAAATTGCGGATCATTATCACTGACAATCTTCTCCAGCCAGGTACGATGAAATGTAAGAACCGGAACGTCGAACACCTTCTCCGGCGTACAATATCTCGATTCGGCGCGTGTCATCATCAAATAGGGTTTATCAGTCCGGCCCCAATCCTTGGTATATAAGGCGAGATAAGTATTGCCAATCTTACAATATGAATAATCCACTTTGGCATTCTTCAATGAAAGGAGACTGCATTCACCTCCATAAAATTCTTCGGGCAGCCCGGTCTGCTTTTTGAACTCCTCCAAGTAGAGCTTTGGAACTGCATCTTTATAGGATGTATCCCTATAGCAACGCTTTGCCATCTGCGGAGTAATGAAGCGTTTGGCAAAGGAATAAACATAGGATGTGCAATAGTCAAATGCCGCCTGCGTATTGGCGGAAGTCTGAAACCTCTGGGGCATCTGCCTGAACCAACGGAATGACGTTCCATGTTCCATACAGTAATCGACAAACTCCTGTGTCCACACATTGTCGGGGAACTTAGGACAGATTGAGTTCTTTCGGATAAAGGCCTTGCATACTTCCGGCGTAAGCAGTTGTTGTTTGATATCTTCGGCCAAATGAAAGACATTTGTGCACTCTTCGCTTTCGATGGCAATTATCAGACGTTCGGGAGTTTGGAATTGCTGCGGTAAATCCGAAAACATGTAGGGAGCCTTCGTGGCCAGACGGTCAGCCAAGAGATCATCCAAAAATGGGAGATATCGTTTGAACTCCAGGCTTCTATATACATAAGGATACTGGTACTCCGAGAGCAATGCATAATATAAAGCCTCATAGGAGATATATTGTTCCGGCACAAGCGACAAGTCGCGCTTGGCAAGTTCCATGTAATACGTTTTATTTTTGTACTTGTTGGGAATCAACATGGACAACACATTACATTCAGCCTTCAATTCTCGGAACATACCCAGATAGAAAGACTTGGTTTTTACGCGCTCAGGAACGTATCTTAATACGACCTGCATCCTGCGATAATCACCCTCGTTATCTACTTTGTAGCTGCCCGAAACAGTTTTATTATTCAATGCAATGTATGCGAGTTCGGCGTCCCATAATGACGCGGGAATGTAGGAAAGAATATTAAACTGTCCGCTGCCACAAGACGCTACTGTTTTGGCGATCTCCCGGGATATAAACTTTTCAGGAAAAGCCTTTATGTTGTTTACGTTATTCTTGAAAGCGAACTCACAAATTTCCCGTGTCCGCCACTCAACCGGGAGTCTCGTCAGGTCGAAAGAACTCCAGGTCTTCATGTTGTTTTCTATCAAACTTTCGACCATTTCCATAGTCAGGAATCTGCTGGGAATGTAGTTCAATGCATCGATGTTATTGCTTTCAATGGCAGCCCGGGCTATTTCGGGAGTAAACAAGTATTCGGGAAGTGTGCGGATAGCACTGATGATATCGCTATGCATGGCCTTTGGATTTTAAGTTGGATGGACGGATTATTTTCACAAGTCTCTCTTTACGGAACACATAGAGTATCCAGTTAACTTGATCGGCATATTCCTGGAGCTGCGACCAGAAATACGGCGCGTTAATCCGTTCAAGACCGCGCCCTCCTTCCACATATACTGAGAACATTCTCATGTCTTTATGCGCAGGAAAGAAGTTAAACCATTCGAGGCGGGTACACTCACCGTTAGTGAGTAGATACCAGATACCGTTGTCGTATAACAGGCAATGGTCGGCCATGTGTGCGAATGTCTCCACGTTATCTGCAATTCGGGCAGAATATATGTTTCTGTCGCCGTTCCCATCCCGTATGAAGGAGCGGCAATGTACCGTGTCCGATCTTACCCATTTGCCGAAAGGAGAAGGGCCCAGGACATTGATATCTCCGAGTGAAAGCAATGCGTCAACGCGTCTGTCCAGGCTATAAAAGACTCGGAGTTTTTGAGAAATCTCATCTATGGTGTTTTCGAGGTACGCCTTGATATGGCGGACATTCCCGTCCGGCAGCACCTTGCCGATTTGAAATAGGCTCATAATAGTATCAGTTATGCTGTTGTTGGTAAAGAATAGTCCACCCTCGGAGTTTGCGATTGACAGACTATTGATTTTATATTTTTATGGACATGTAAACTTTGTCAATGTCCTCCTGTGCCAGGCCGATATAGCGCCTTGTGGTTTCCAGGTTGGTATGGCGGAATATCTGGTTGAGCAGTATCAATGATTCGGCCGAGCGGCCCATCAGCTCATAGACATAACGACCGAATGTTTTTCGGAAAGAATGTGTGGAGAAGGCTCGTACCGGAATTCGGTACTTGACCCGATAAATCTTGAGTTGGCGATTGATATGTTCCAGCGAGTAAGGGGTCTCTGTTCGCGGATTGGCAAAAATGTAGCTGTCGGTGGCCGGCCGGCCGAGCTTTTCATAAAGCCCGGCCGTCTTTTCCACAACACCGGCATTGAATTTCACCTTGCGGCTCTTTTGTGTTTTCTGCTCAATCCTTACCAGTTCTTTCTTCCCCAACACATCCTTCCATTTGAGTGTACGGACGTCCGAAGCCCGGAAAGCCGTACAGAACGACAGCCAGCAATAGGTCTCCCCAAGATATTCCCCGTCTCTGTCCAATGCATCCAGCAGACGCAGGAACTCCTTGTAAGGCAGATAGTCGGCTGTCGTCAGTTGCCCCTTGATGCGTGTCATCAGGCCTGCGGAAGTTTGTCGGAAAGGAGCAACTCGGCAAAGGCCCCGTTTTGGGGAATCATGGCCGGGAAATCCGTCTTTCCAGGTTTGTAAAGTTCCGTGGCTACGTTGTACACGTCCCAAGCGGTAATTCGAGTTTTCTCTTCGGCGAGTTTCAGCAGATCTTCGGTAAACATGGAGATTTGCCCCTGATTCAACGGGTAAGTCTCCACCTTCGAGGAGAGGCGCTTGTCGGCACTGTCGTGGGAGACACGGAGAACCGTCAGCAGACCAATGACCGCGTAGAGTTCCAGCGGTGTCATCACCTTTTCCTTCAGGCGGCGGATGCGGTCGCGGTCTTCGGTCATCTGCGTCTCGAAATTCGCCATCCACTCATCCACGCGGGCGAACAACTCTTCCGTGGTCACCTTGTTCTTGCCATAATTGGACACACAACGTTCCGGGGAAAGAATACACTGGTTGTGGCAGATTTTTACGCAAGGGCCGATGGCGGCCTGGATGCCGTCCTGATGGAAAGCCACAACCAACGTGGTGGTCAGTTCATCGGTTTCCCAATCCTTGATACGGATAGTCGTGTAGACACGTCGGAGGATATGAGCCTCAACCGCATTGGGTGAGAATTTTTCTTCCACCTGCGGCAGTACCACCACGCCGGGTTCGTTCTTGTTCTTGTTCTGCGCGGCAAAGATCTCTTCCACTTCGTAGTTCAACTGGTGTTTGCCGCAGATGTCCATCATCTTTTCGATGACTTCATAGTGGTACAATCCCTTGAGAGGCTTGCCGTAAATGTCGTTTTCCTTGTACGTCCGGCGAAGAGTGTCCAGACTCATCGTCTCAATGTTGTTGTTCTTGAAATCGAACTGCATGGGAGCAGTTACTGTTGCTACATTTGCCATAATGATTGATTGTTAAATGGTTAATAATAAAAAAGGCGGCAAGCCTAAACTTGTCGCCCGATAGATTTCATTGTCTGATTTTATAATCTTTTTTCCAGTAGTTTTCAATAGCCCACGAACTGCAATGGATGCATTTTTACCTGTCTACCCAATTTTTATGGTCATGCATGTATACCTCGAAACAAAAGTATGTCACATAATGTGCGATGTTGGAAATCCACAAGTCGTAAGTCTCGTCATACCACTGTTCACCGTCTTCCTCGTCGGTCAATTGAGGCGGTACGTTCGTGCTCACATAATCATAAGACACCTCAATGACATCCTCATAGGTGAGTTCGCACGGGTTGATTTCTTGTTCCTCAAAATATTGCTGTATTTTTCGTTGTGTCTCCGGTTCGTTCGTAATGATCTGGGGAAACCCGCTGGAATCACAATAGAACCGGAGGTAGGATGATGAAAACCCCTTCCGTTTCATCTCCTCCTGGAAAAGTGGAATCAGTGCAATCATACTTTACCGTTCTTGTAGCGGGCCGGAACCCAATAGGCAGAAGAACCAAATTTCTCCAACGCTTCCTCGTCCTGTATGAGCTCACACTCTTCGTTTCCTATGTATTCCTGAGAGTCGGGCCAGCATATCGCCCGGTAACATTTTTCCGGATCGGGAGATTTTCCAAACTTTCGGATATATTCCCATACGGGAACATAACGGGCACCGTTGTCCTCACTGTTCCAGCAAGGGAATCCGATTCCTTCCTCTTCGAAACAGGAAGCATCTTCAGGAAATTCGGTCTTTACGAAGAGACCATCGTCCCAGACCATGCTACAGTCACCGCAATGATAAAGGCCGTCGTTTATATCGTATTTCACGGTCTCTGACTGACATTTGGGGCAACGTAGGATTTCTTTCCTCGGCAGACCCATGCTGTCTGCAATGATTTCCATACTATCCCAGAATAGCTGTTCGCAATAGTCATCGCCCATTTTGTCAGCCAATTCTTCCATTTGGGCATCCGTAATCTTGTCAACATCAAACCCTTTTGCCTGCAAGTCGTCCCGATGCACAGAAGTGATGGGGAAATATCCATCAGAGAGCCTTTTGAGAAAATCAACTTCTTCTTCCGTGGGTTTTTCCTTTGCACTGAAATAGTCACGCAGTTGATTAAATAATTCCTGTACCATTTCTGTTAATTTAATTATCTGTTTCCAAATCTTATCAATCATAATAATGAGGGAAGCCGCGAGACTCCATGTATAGCTCAGCCCGCAACCTTTCGTAATATAGATCCGCATCGCCAAGCCAATTGTCAAACGCGCCCAGCAAATCGGTGGAGTCGCTAAACTCTTCGAGCCGATTCCAGAAATCATTCTCAAAACTTTCCAGCTCGTAATCTCTCGGGGCTCTTTCCCGGCGGATTATTTCCAGAGCTTCATTCCGTTCCATTTTCTTTATACATCTCTCCTTTCTTGGCGGCGTAGAAATTGTCGATGGCGGAGATGTAGTCCGTAGTATACCAGTCCGTGTCGGTTGTCTTATGAACAAACTCAAACGCCCAGGCGATAAGTTCATTCACGACCTCGCGTGAGTCCCTTTCTTCCCAAAGTCCGTCCGCCCCCGCATTATAGGCCAAATCCACGAGCGCTTCCATGGCACGCCTGTTTCCGTTCGCTTCTTGCCCCTCGGTTTGCAGCCAGAGTTCCACGTCCGCAGCATCTTCCTCTATCGTACCGTTATGCAGACATACACATTGTCCGTCTCCGTTGTGGCAGACGAGTACCTGACGCCGGGTATCCGGGCAGATGCGTACCAGCACCTCTCCGGGCGCCAGTTGTTCGCAACTCTGTTCGCAGAGCATCGCTGGAAGAGCCTTGGTCAGACGCTGCAACATTTCTTTTTCTTCCGGGGCAAGGGATTCTTTGTCGCTCCAATATCTTTTCAGGTCATTCAATAACTGATAGATCATATTCCATCTTGATTTTGTTTCCAGATTGCTCTTTTCTCATCGTAGCTTTTTTCGTTCCACCAGGATTCACAGGCATCTACAAAAGCCTGATTCCCTTCTTCTGCCGGGAAATCCGCCTCCCGGAAACCGGTAATACGTTCCATCTGCCTGAAATCCGTACTGTCCCACCAGGCTTGCATCCGTTCCTTGAATTCCCGAAGCGAGGTGAAATGCAAATGATCGTCACATTCACCGCACCAGTTGTCGTCCTTGTCGTACTCGGTAGCACCGATATATTCGTGTGTATTGGGTTCAACCCATACAAGCTGCTGGATGTCGAGCGAGCCGCACTCGTCGCAGACAAGAATCTCCTCGTCATTCTGAACCAGAAAACCGTACTCGGTCAGCCAATGGGTAATTACTACAAGACCTTCAATCTGGATTGCGTCGATAGGCAGATAGAAGTTTTCTCCGGACTCGCCGTTTAGCGTGCAATAGAGCGCACCTCCTTTCATGAACAACCCATACAGGGTCGCCGCCTCATAACCCCCATATCTGGCGAAAGCAGAGCTGTCGTAAGACACCACGATCGGCGATTCATCATACTCCTTGTCTTCGTTCTCATTGAGGTAAAACGTATCGATGTATCCCTTGTTCCGTCTGACGGTATCAAGAATAGAGCTGGTCAGTTGTTTACGGATGAGGGTTAGTTGGAACAGGTATCCATCCCGGCGAATCCGCCGCCGGATTTCCTGTTCCAAAACGGGACGTGCCCGTTCAAGCATCTGACGAAGGCTGCATGTCTGCGGACACGATTCGTCCAACGAGGCACATCGTTCACGGATGACCAACTTGGTTATACGATCATATTCACTATTTACCAGCCTGTTCCACTCGTCCGCATTGGATGACTGCGGGAAGTAGCAGTTAGGCATATAATTCTTTGCCTGCCGGACAACAGATTCTTCAGAATGTATTGTGGAACAGGTCCCCATATTGGTGTTGGACTGATGTTCATGTTTCATATTGACTTCAATTGTTTTTGTTATTGGCACGGTTCTCAGAACCAGGAGATATGCACCTCCGAGTTCCGCTGGTCGCTGTCGTTGATCAGCCGGTCAAGTACCGTGATGAATTTCTCGCGGCCAATTCCGGCATTCTTGAGCTGTTCAAGAAACGCCTTCTCGTTTTCCTGGTACTCTTCGTCCTGTTCGACGATATGGTGGCGCAATTCGACCAATTCGGAGCGTCCCACCTCGTAATCTTCATCGTAGATATCTTCTGCAGAAGTCTCTACGTCAAACATCTCGAAAATCCGATATAAGGCGTCCTGCGCCTCATATCCAATCATCCCCGGATATTCGTATTGGATATCATAAACCGAGCATACATGCATGTTCCAACTCATTTCTTTTCCTCCTTTGCTTCTTCGATTTGTTTTCTGATAAAATACAGTTCGGCGTCCAGGCACCGGACTGAAGTCTCGTTGTTTTTAAGTTTCATATAGTAGGCGTAAGCCTCATTGTAATCGGCATTAACGCCTCTTATGAAAGAGTCTTGGGCATCCCGGACGGCCTCAAAAGACAAGTCGTATCCCAGAAACTGCCCCATAAAATAGGATACCTCATGGCCGTACTCGCCATTGCGGGTCTGCACGGCTTCGGCATGTACTCTGTCGCAATATGCCCCAAGCGAATGTATGACTTCCCGTATATGACGTTCCCGGTATTCATAGGCAAAGAACCTCACATATCCCTCCTGCTTGTACCGGGCAGTCTTTCCGGCATAATACTCGTACCAGGTGGCGTCGCACTTGGTGTGGCGTTGGTGAAGCCGGAAGATTCCGTACTCTTCGCCAATCCATGTAAACCGGCTGATTATTTCAACTTTAACCGTTTCTTGCCAGCAATCCCTCCAGTTCAAGCGGTCTGTCTCCGAGAGAGGCGTGTTGGACTGTTTGGTGATCCACTCCCCGAAGCCCTGTCGTGTCACATTCGGGAGGGAGGAGGAGATGGCGTTCCATGCCTCATTGCACGCCTCATCCAAGGAAGGGAATCCTTTCGGAAACCGCTCCTTGTCCATACCGTCCCTGAACAGTTCGTTCCAGTTCCTGTCGCAGATGATGAGCGTGACATCATCCCTTAAATAGCACTCTATCTCACAATACCCATAGGGAGCATCAGCGAGCACGCCCCATTCATGTGGCGTGAATCCGTCGTTTCTTGCCAGGAAGCGTCTGGGTTTTCCCTTTTCGACCAACACTTCCCATACCTCCATACACCGACCTCGGTCGATGTGGTGTAACCTTACCTTCAACTCTTTCATGGCTCGTCAAATGAATAATCCATGACGTCAAGCTCCGTACCGGCCGGCTCCATACAGGGAATCGGGTCGCAAATCAGAGAGCCGTAAAAGTTGACAGCCACACATCCGTTTCTTAAGGAGGCAATATCTCCCCAATCCTCATCAGAATGCCGGAACTGATAACACTTCTTTCCGGCGGGAATTGTTTCGGGAGTGATGCGCAGATCCACCAACTCACCCTCCACGCTCACCCCATTCCCCAGAGTGATGCTTACAGGCGTTTTTTCCTGTTCGTTATAGTCGTAAGTCATTATCTCTGTGTATTTAAGTTAGTCAATGTCATATCCGATGAAATGTTCATCGTCGATAAGAATATAGTAGTACCCATTCCCACAGTTGCGGTATTCCTTACAGAACCCGGCACGCAAATCGCCTTCCCGATAACCCTCTTCTGCCTTGTTGCAGGGTTCCACCCAAAGAGAACCATCATATCCCCTGAAATCAAAGCGAGAGGAATAAAAACTTTTACATCTTCGAACTGCATCCCGGAACTGGTCTGCCACATAAGGCCCACACCATTTTTCCACCGCGGCAAGTGAGATAACCTGACCTTCGATGGTCACGCCTGTCGTAACTCCATTTTCATACAGACTTTTTGAAGGGTCGGCCTTCATTACCTTTCGTTGGTAAGGGCTTGAGAAAGTTGCCCTGGCCGCCATCTGCTGGTACTTTCTGACCAAACGTCGGTTCTGTTCTTCCGGACATCTTGGCAGGCGTGGATAGCATATCTTCTCAATGGTATTCCACGCGCCAAATGAATAGCCGCATACTTTTTTCTTCGGGGCCACGATTCCGATCTGCCCCTGGTCTCGGTTGATGAACAACCGTCTTTTCTTGCCGCCGATTATCACATGGAGTGACGGCGGGTTCTGCGGGTTGCGCAGGTATTGTTCTGCCTCATGCATTGTTTGTTTCCTCCCTGTCCGGTCATGCCACCATATGGCTGATGCCGTCAATATATGATTTGCAATCTTTTACCATCTCTTTCATAGCTTCATCGCCATAGAATCCCCAGCAACTGTCTACGACCTCCGTATCATCATCTTCCGGGGTGATTTCGTAGCCGTAAACCGACCCGGTGTAATAATTATCAAGCTCTTCGATTTCCCCTTGCAGGTATGCTTCAATCCGCTTCCGGCGAGTTTTCGTAACGTGTTTCCAACCAAACTCCTTCCGTATTCTTTCCAGAGAAACGGCGATGATGCCAAAAAAGCCCGAATCCCACGGGCAACTGAAAGGAGAGGTGGCGATGGTTGCACCACCATGCTCATAGAGGTAGACTGGCAGAGCAACATATTGTTTCAAGAACGAATCCCTGAAGTCTCCAATTCGCCCCTCGAATACCTTGTTGATTTTGAAATTCGCATGAAAGTCTTTTTCGGGCTGATAGTGGCGATGTGCTGTATACAGTGTCCCCAGATGGTCGAATTCCTGTCGGGGGTCGAGGGCATCCTCATCGTAGTAGACGTTGATATGATGTCCTTTGTAGCTGATTTGCTCGTAAAGGTTCATTGGTTAATGGTTTTAGGTGTTGATGTTTGTTTTTTGCCGAACGGCACTGTGGCTCTTATTACAGGACCTTACGAACTCTTCGGTCAGTTCGTCCCGTTCATACTCGTCGCAATTAAAATCGTAGAACATCCCCGAGGCCGCCAATATCTGGTAACCCTCCTCAAAAGTGATGTCATTTTGGTGGAGATACCTGTCCACCATCTCCCAATGGGCATATTCCTCCTGCTCATGAACCTGCTTCCGGTATTGTCTGTACCACGCGGGAAACTTTTCCTTGGGAATCTGGTATTCCAACTGCAAGGCACGATATCTTCCCGGCGCAAGCAGCAGATGTCTTTCTATGTATGCACGGACTTCGGCAATGATTCCTTGAACCGTGAAAGTCCTGTGCGAACGTGCCGTAAACGCGATTCTCTCATACGGGCATATCCGGTAAAACGGGTGCGAGAACTCAATCCTCACACCCTGTTCCCGGATATGGGTCACGATGTAGATTGCGGGGCCGTCATACTTCTGACGGTTTACTACCTCGAACGTCTCTGAATTAGCGTGCAGGTAGTGGTCCTGCTTCGTTCCCCGCAGGAACCTTTCAAGCTGCCGCATCGACTGTGTATAGATGAAGGTCCCCTTGCGGCTCCTTCCTCCGCTGAACGCGCCGAAATAATACCGGGCAGTCTTCCGATCCTTCACACTGAATTCGTCGGGAATATGGAAATAGGCCTGGTAGGTCAAATCCGTGCGGCAAAAATCATAAATCTCCTGAAAGGTTCTTGTCTTCATATTGCCTCCTGTCTGTTAATCGTTTGTTGGAGGACGGTCTGGAAACCGTCCTGTTCTGTAAAATTCTTCGGCCAGTCTGTCGGCGGTCTTTGCCAACCCTTGTTTCACCACAATCTCCTTCGCATCCTGTGCGGCCCTTTCATATAAAGCCAACAAAGGTGCGGCCGGCAATCCTTTACTTTCCCAGACCTCCCTGGCCGTGGCGCTCATCTCCACCTCGCATCCCAGATACTCGGCAGTCAGTATGATGACCGCATAGGCGATATAAGCAGGTATCAGGGGATCATTACTCGTGTTCTGCATGTCATTGTGTATTTAGTCCAGTTCAAATTCATCTTCCCAGACCTCGATTTCCTTTCCGCTTCCGCAGATGCGGGCCAGCCAGGTGTACTGAAGTTTCTCTACCAGTTCGATGCGGCGATAACCCATGTAAGGCCGGTGCAGGGTGGCAATATCGCCGGGGGTTGCTTCTTCGTTCATATCGCTTCATCTTTTGTTATTTCACTTGGTCTTATTCTCGGTCAACGGATTTCAAACTGCACCGCGAAATTGTATTCCCGGACCAGGTTGACAATCTGGGGCACGGTCATCGGGTCGCTGTCGTACGGAAAGAAAATCGTTCGACAGCGCGTCAAGCAACGGACGCCTTGTTTGCGCAGTTTATACAACAGATAATCTCTGTGTCTTAATTCTTTCTTACTCAATTTCATAGGTTTGTAGTTTAATTTATATTGATGTGATTACCGGTCCGGGGCTTTCCTGTATTCTTTTGATGCGGGAGCCTCCGACAAGGATGCTCATCTTGTGCTAACAGAGATGAGCATCGTTTAAAGGAGGAACACCTGAATATACCGGTCCCTCACATCATACCTGCCAGGTTACTTTTACCTTTTACGCCATTCATCCATTTTCTTCTTGATGTCGATGTCGTTGTCTCGGAGCATCTTCTTCAAGACAGCCAGCATTCGCCACCCTTCATCCTTGTAAAGGGTTGCCTTGAGGATAATGAAGTCCAGCGACTGGTTTTTGTTCAGACGTCTTCCTTTGTCGTCAGTAATCAGACAACCGTGGAAGCGAATGAGATTCTGCATCGTGAAGTACGCACCGGCTCCTTTGTAGGCATCCATCCACGTCTTGCTCTGTGGCGTATCATGGCTCAGTCTGATACGATGAGCATTGAACTTACGAACTGCATTATATAGTTGTGTGGCGTTTTGAGCGTATTTGATAAGGTTGGCCGCGATGATTAACGGCGTGTACACCTTGCGGTCCAGGTCCGAAACGAAGATGTCACGACCATGGATGCGCTTGTAAGGTATTCCCTTGCATTTTCGTTCCTGGAGATTGTCCACATGTTTTTTCAGCCGTTCAATATAATGATGGGCCATCGCAGAAGCCACCTCGTTGTTGAACCAGCGGTTGCGTTCCGCAAAACCGTTCGGGTCACGACTCTCCATCTTCATCTGTGCACGAAGTTCATCCAACAGCATCTTCCACTGGTATTCATACCCCAGCCGATGAATCATGGCCGTTACCCCAAGTGGAGACAACCCCCGGTATGGCGCATAGGAAAGCATGTGAAACATCTGGGCCATTACCCATCGACGAAACAGACGGCGGTTGGGCACGTCTCCCTGACTGGTGATATACGAGAAGATCGGATCGTTGTCATCGAGTATGGTCAATTTGCCATCCTGATTGGAGGCGACGTAATCCCCGCCGTTGGCACCCTGCATGGCGAACAGGTGGCTGACATCCACTCCGACCAGGCGGAGAGCCTCAATTCTTTCCTTCGCCGTTTTCGGCAAACGGGCAGGATTTTCCGCACCATTGAGGTCTGCACCACAACGTGGGCAGGTCATAATGTTTTCTTTCTTCTTCTTTGTCATTTCCTTCTTTTTAATGATTAATTGTTTTCAATGTCTATCCACTGTCGAAGCAACACCAGGTCCTTGTCCCGGGTGCTTTGCCAGAACCATTTGCCCATGGTTTCAGCGTTCCACCTGAACCCGTTGAGCAACTGGCAGAGAATGTTCAGTTCCAGCTCGATCTGTGCCTTGTCCCGGCGTTCTCCGTAAAGCATGTCCTCGTCGTCCAGGTCCTTTTCGGGAAGAGCCAGAAAATAGTTGCGGGACCGACTTGCACTACGTTCCGAGGGCACGGAATGCTTGTACCGAAGATACCGCTCCTCGATTTGAGACAGGAACTCTTTCTCCGTACAAGGTTCTACCCCCAGACTTCCTTCATAGTTTCCCTCACGAATGACAGAGCGGCCATTCAGTCGCAGGCTCCGTGAACGAAAATCCACACTGAATTTTGCGCCGTTCTCGACAGCTTGAACTACTTGTTGATAAATGTTCTCCATTGTTTTCTTTCATCAAAAATTACTTGCACTCGAACCCCTGGCGCATCACTTTATCAATCTGATAAATACAGTATGCTTGTATCCTGAACCGGGTGTTCACCGGGTTCAGGATACAGGTAGCCAACTGTATATTGAAGCGGGCTCCCCTGTACATTGGCGGCTGCGCTACCGTCTTGCGAATCCTGCTCAGAGCGGCACATCCCTTTATAAACTCGATATGGGCAGCTTGTGACTTCGGGCTCCGGATGTCATAACCAGCTATTGGCTGGAGATGACATACGGCTCCCGAAGTGTTGCAGAGCTGCGCACTTGAACCTCTGATCCCGAATCCGCGTGCCCCATGCCGGGCTTCCGTATGTATATATATATGATTCTCATGACTGTGGCACATGACTTTAATCAAAGCGATGTACATTGGGAATAATGAGCACGCCACGCGGGGCAGAGTGCTCGATAGAGAGTTCAGCGCCGCACTGGCGTGCACTGTATTCCCATTGTAGTGAATTTGTGTCCCTTGAACCATTACCCCGTGCTGGGTTCAGACCCTCATAATAGCCGACACATAGCTTTATCCGTTTGATGAATCCCGCGAACCTCCATCTTGGAGGAGTCTGAAGGATGGGGGTCGCATCCTTCAAGACTCCGATAGATGGATATTGTGCGCGGGTAACTGAATGCTATTCCTCGGGGCCGGCTGATGTGTTCCAGTGTCAGGATGTCAGACAGGCGGCACATTGCTTTACTATTCCGATATTTACAGGAGCGAGCCAGATCCGGAGAAGATTCACCGGTGGGTAAACCGGTGAATCAACGGACTGATCTGGCTGGAGAACCTGTAACATTGAAATCCTGTCCTCCATCCACAAGCCGTGTGCTCGGCATCACTTACAGTGAAGCGGCCAGCGTATTGTAGACCGCTCGGCTGGTACGCAGGGCATTCTGCATACAACCTATGGAAAGATAACCCTCGACACGGGGCATCTTGCCACGATTGGCCGTGACGTTACGTCCCGTACCGCGGACAATACAACCGTCACATCGCGCCGGAACGTATCCCAAACCACCGACTCTCCGTTTCCCGGTACTCACACCCCGCAGGCAGTCCATCACGAACTTGTTCAACTCGTTCAGGTCCCGTCTTACATTGCAGACTGGAAGAATCTGGGTGGCCCAGCAATACTCGCCTTTATAAAGGTAGCGGTTTACGGCATTCACGGCTTTCCGCAGGCTCGTACCACGTTTACGGACGGTCAAAGCCTCGATGTTCTTCTGGAAGGCTTTGATACGTCCTGAAGAGAGTGAAATCATACGTCCTTTGATGCTGAAGCCGAGAAATTTGAACCATCTGTCTGCCGTGAGGTACTCCACCTTCTTCGGGTTGAGCTTCATTTCCATCTCTGCCAGCCGGTCTTGCAGTAGGGCCATCGCTTTGGGATAGTCTTCACCGACAAACAGCATGTCGTCCGAATAGCGGACGTAATAGCCGTTCATGCTGGAAAGCTCCTCATCCAGCTCGTAGAGCAGAACGTCGGCCAACCAACTTGCTACGGCACAACCCTGTTTAAGGGATTGGTAGCTCCGCTGCAGTCGGTTGTCCGTATCAAAGTAGAGGTCACTGTGGTAATATTTCCGCAGTACCGTGATCAGTGCCGAATGTCCGTGCCGGGATTCTACCGCATCGAAAGCACGGTCGATATATCGCAGGGGCACGCTGTCGAAATACTTGCTCAGGTCGGATTTCCAACCGAGGCATTCATCACCTGACATTCTTGTCATCTCCCGGCTCACTTCCAATACCACCTTCCCGCAACCGATACCGCTCTGATATGATTTGCAGGAACGGTGGATTCGGTCCGGCATCAACTCGAACAACAAGTCATTTGCAATGCTCAACAGCACGCGGTCAATCGGTTCGTTGACGTATACCGTGCGATACTCTCCGTTATCCTTGGGTATAAGTGCGGTATGCGGAGGTGAAATCTCGTAGCAGCCGCGCTTCATCGCGTCAGCAATTTTCAGCCGGGTACGCTCGTCGCACAGGCAGATGAGTTGGTCTTTACGGATGTCCTTGCCAACTCCTTTTTCGATAGCCTTCGTCCATCTGTCGATGTCGAAGAACATTTGTAGGATCTTATCTGTCATAACATTCTTGTTTAGAGGAAATCCATGGCATAGTCTCGTGCCTCATCGAAAGTATTGAACCCTTTTCCCGGCACACAGGATATCGCCCAGTATCTCAATGTCCGGCTTTCAGCCCTTGCCAGATAAATCTGTCCGATATAGACACCATCTTTGAAAATGTCATGGTGCTTGTCTCTTGTTACTCTTATCATACCCATAGTTCGCTTTCCAGATACAAGCATCATACATCAGCTTTTCGGTGACGTGTTTTCCTGACCATGAACATGGCAGACTACACAAAAGGAAGGGGACTGTCCTGAAGCATGGGCGCCAGCCTGCAGCACATCTCGTATGAGGCTTTGTTGCGCCCGTCGATGGACGCCGGCTTCTGCTGCGCCATGTGGAGAATGGATGCCTTCACCAGACGGAAGAACGTCTGTTGCAAGGTGCGATGCATATAAGGGATCGATTCCGCAAAGCGGTTCGTATCGAAGCTGTAATCGTTCAGCCGGCGTTCCAGTTCCATGGCCGTCTTGTATTCACGACACATAGTCAGTTGTTCCGGGGCATCCCCGAACCGGGCGCTGTGGAGCTGGCGTTCCAGTTCGATTACGGCCACTTCCAGCAGAAGTTTCAAAGCGGTTGGGGTTCCGATCCCGTGCAGTTTGCCGTCAGAGGTCTTAAAGATAATTTCCATGAGGGTGTCGTCCTCCTGCATCTGCTGGAAATATTCCAGGGATTCTTGCAGCATTTTCACTTTTTCTTTATCCATATTGTTTTCTTTCTTGTTATAAAATTTGTTCGTCGCTACATACCAGCGCATCGCCGACAATGTAGTCGTCCGAATCCGGATAATGGGCGCGAAATATTGCGGTCGCGTCCATGTTCAGGGGGAGCCCCAGCAGCTTACCCTCCTCGTTGATAACCATCACCGTGTTGTCGTCAAAATAGACGATCTCGATAATGCCTCCGACCATTCTCTGCATCTCCTCCAGGCGAAAGTCCGACCCGTTGGCGGGAGTCACCTTTTCCCGGGAACCGTCTGTGTGAAATATCGTTGCCATGACTTCCTCGATGGCGGCATCTTCCTTGGGTGCCGCATCACTCTCGATGATGCGGACTTTGTCTATTGTATCCATCTTATTTCTCGTTTTTTGTCGGTTTCCGACCGTAATCCCTTTTGACCGTCCGGAGTTGTCCGATGAGTGACTCCAGAATGCTTCGGGAATAGATGCGGTAATGAAAGGCCGCAGAGTATTCACATACGTTTCCCATGAAGTCCACATACTGGCGTTCCGGATCGAAATAGAAAAGCGTTCCTTGGATTTCGAGTGTGTACCGGTTTTTCCTGATCCAATCGAAGAATTCGAAAAGGTCTTTTACATGGCTGTAGAAGGCGCAATACTCATAATGGTTGCGGCGCAGGTCCAGCAGGCGCTCTGCCATTTCCCGACGGTTCCGGTCATCGTCGGCGGCCTTCCCCGTGTCAGAGATAAGGTTGCTGATGAACATCCTTTTCCCGTCCCGCAGAAAATAGTAGGGCGTTACCGTAATGTTCCCGTTGTACCAGCGGTCGCTCTCCACATATGGTTCTCCATGTACAAGTTCCGGGTGAAAGTCCAGTGTTTTCATGTGCTCACCAATCATTCTCCAGATTTTCTCGGCCTTCAGGTACAGGGGACGTTCACCTTTGAAATAGCGGCCATCTCTCGTGAAACAGAAAGGATACAGGTCTCCAAAATAGGCTTCCCCCACAAAGAACCAATGGCGTCCCATCCGTGCGGGAGGAACACACTCGAAGAGGGAGTAATAATCCTTCCGTGTAATCTCCCGGAAAGGCGTGCATAGTATCCTGACGTAACGTCTCGTAAGGAAGAGAATCTTTTCAGGTGAAACGGCCACCAGGAAAGGATTCCTTTCCCGCTCGCGCAACTCCTGCAATGTCTCCCCGCCATAATCACTATGTGTGCCGTCATGCATCGAAGTGAGGCACGAACCGTCGAAATACCGACTGTCAATTACATACCTCATCGTCTTACAATTCTATTTTTAGCACTTGTCTGGCTGCATACTCGGCATTGCGGGTGAGTTGGCGTTGCCATGCCTGGTTGCGGGGCGACCACTTGAACGCATGTCGCTTGAGTTCCATGCGCATTTCCGCGTCGGGAATCTGGTCGAAGATAATCTGGAGGCGATCTTCGGCATAGTTCCAGACAACTTTCCCCTTGTCGAAGCTGACCTCCTTGTTCTGCTTGTTTTCCCGTTCTTCCTGCTGTTCGCGTACCTTGCGGGCGGTTTCAGGCAGTTTGAAAATGCTGTGGCGCTCCGTCACCACCGGTTTCGTGAATTTCGCGTTCCACTCCCGGATATAGGCAACGGCACGCTCTATGAGTTCCACATTTCCTTTTCCGGCAATCGTCGTGAGTCGTCCGGCCAGATTGTTCACGAAAAGCGCCCGGTTGTAGCCTCGTTCTTTGCCCGTATCCAGAGCATGGATTGACGTGATGGTTCTGTCCAGGTCTTTTTTCAACTCCTGCCATGCCTCTTCCTGACGCTGTTCTTCGGGTTTGGCGGCCTCAATCGCCTTGGCGATGGATTCCAAGGCGCGTTCCCTCCACTGCATGAAGTTCTCAACGGCCTTGCGGTAGGCATTGTCCGCCTGTTCGCATTTCCGGTTGTTGAAGCGGGCCGGACCGACAATCATCGCACTGAAGCAACGGCTGTTGGCGGCAATGATGTCCGAATAACGCTTCTTGTAGTTTTCCAGATAACGGCCACGCTGCTCCTCAGGCATTCCCATCAGATCGTCGTGCAACTGCCGCTCGTGGCTGGCAATTTCAGATTCCCCGCGTTCCTCCGGTGAGTGCGAAGTGCAGTTGTAGGCGTCGCAGGCACGTTTGAAGAACTCTTCGAGGTAACCCGGGTGCGCAACCTCCACAACTTCCCATTCTCCGAAATTATTGGAAGGAAGGACCTCTTCTTGGCCGGCAAACCCTACCAGATGGGAGTAACTGCAATAGCCGTATCGTTTCCCTCGGAATACGAACGGTACCGGGACACTGTCCGGGGCATCCTTGCGCCTCACCATGGTAACACGGTGGGCGTTTTCTCTTGTCAACGTGATTGTTTCCATATCTTTTTCTGATTTTGAATGTTTCCTTATTTGAATTATCTGTGCATTCGGGCGGCATATCCCATTTTGGCAACGAAACCAACCTCAATGCCGACAGAATAGCCTCGTTCCAAGGTCTCTTCCAATTGCTCCTTGTTCTCGATTTCGGCTTCGGAATCGTCCGCGTAGAGCCTGTACAGCGTGAAGGTTCCCGTTTCCCATAGTCCACGGACCTTTTCGCGCGGGACAATCAGCCAGACGAAACCGTCGTCACGGGTAATTTTGACCTCCGCTTCGGTATGCCGGATGACACGCCTTTCCTTGATGTCCAGGGCCGCCATCCAGACGATGTACATCAACGCTTCATGGCGGCTGCGTATCCGGGGGCTGTCGCAAATTCGACACACGGCCTGCCTGAGCGATTCAAAGGAGTCAGCCTGGAACTGGCGGACAATATAGTCTTTAGCCGCAATCGCGTCGCAGGCTTCGTCGGCACGGCCCGACTCCGGCACGGCCTGAATATCCTCTTCTTCAAGAAGAATCTCCTTATGCAATTCTTCCAGATAGTAGCAGGTTTTCATGGCATCTCCTTTTTGGGTTTGAAAGTAATCTTGGTCCGACCATCATAACCGAAATGTGCCTCCAGTCCGAAGGCCTCGGCATCGGCGGATATACTACAGATATCCCACATGCTCAATTCTCCCTGGCAGATGATGACGGTATTCTCTTCCGATATTTCCGGGGACTTTCCCCGCAATGCGGATCCGGAGCAGATGCCTCGCAGAATAACCCCTCGCTGATGAACGGTAAGTTCATTCGTTCCCATTTTGTTTTTCATTCCGTTGGCAGATTTGTTTAATTTATTGCATGGATACGAAAAGCCAGCATATGCTTATTCCTCCGCTTCGACGCCGAAAATATTCGACATCGTGCTGTCGAGAGCGTCCTTGAAACAGCCGCTCACGCCCCAATACTCAAGTAATTCGTCGGCAATCATCTGCATCTGCTCGTCGGTGGGCACGTTCCCGTCGTATCCGTATTCATCGAGCAGGGCGCGGCTGATGACTACGCCACTTACCTCGTTGACTTTACGCTCTGCTTTCTGCCGAAACTCCGCGCATTCTTTGTCCGGCAGCATCTCGCACACCAAGTCGTCTGTAACCAATCCCGTAATCTCGCACAGGCGGTTCATCAATCGTTTCGGAGAAATTTTGTCCGAAAACACATGGTATTTCCCCAGTCCGCAACTGTGCCAACAATTCTCTCCGGGAGCCTTGTCCCATATCGAGCAATGTAACTGCGGCACCACATTGCCGGTGTAGGTTGGCACCATGCAGCCATGTTCATTTTCAACTTTCATCACCTCGTCCCGCCAACTGAGGCTTAGTTTTACTTCTTTGCGGTCCTTAACAAGCGTGATAATCTTCGAGAGGCGTTTTTCTCTCGACACCGCGAAATCGTATCGGTCGAAACTGAAACCGTTCCGGCACGCAGCATTGATGGCATCCACCTGTTTCTGTGTCATTGTTCCCATATCTTTTTATTTTTTAATCTTTAACTGTCTCAAATTCATAGATGAAAATCGGTTCGCGCTCATGGGTGTCGTTGTATGTATCGACTGCCTTATTCATCTCTTCAACGGTTCGCACGGTAGTTCCCGTAATGTCGGAAACCACATCAAAAACCTCTTCCATGTCCATGCAATACTCGTCTTCTTCATCCCAGTGTTCCACCTTGTAGCGTTCGGGGAAATATATACCGCCTGCGTCGTTGGTTTGGAAAATGCACATTCCCGGCTCTTCGGAGCGGAAATAAAAGGTCAGCGAGGGATATTTCTCCTGCAGGAAATGTCGCAGTTGCTGCAATTCGGACCAGGCGGTCATCGTATAAAAGCGCAACTCATTATCTTCAATATCGACAATAAGGCCGGACCATTCCCCTCGGCAATAAACCTCTTTCCAACTTCTGCCAAGCAACGTTACGAGGTTCCCGAGCCACGTTACACCAAAGTCGTTCTCCACAAGAGGCTTCTCCCGCTCTTCAAGCGACCTCATTTTCTCATACAAGTCGCGCACTTCATTTTTGTCTCCCGTCACGACATAGGAGGTTGAACACCAGTTTGGCATAGGCTTTCGTTTTAGAAAAGTATAGGGGCATTTCGCCCCTACGGTTGTTACTAATTGATATTATTTTGCATTATTCCATCATGCCGGGCTATTCCACGAAAGTGTACCTGAGTAGCGGTTGGCCGTCTTTGAGGATGGTGAACGAATCACCTTCCACCTGCACATCCTTGGCCTTGGGCCACCACAGCCACGAGAGTTTTCCGTCAGCCTTGACGAATGCGACGGCGTTGGTCTGCACCTTGCCGATTTCACGCACACCCGTATCCTTGCCCTGATTGAACACCCTGGCACACCGCCATTTCGAGCCGAGTGTCATTTTCCTTTTTACATCTGCTAAAGTCTTCATATTCTCACGGTTTTAATTCTTCGTTTCATACGCCATAAATCCGGCACTTGCGGTTGCACTTTCGCAAGCTGTCGGCAGATAGCGGGTAACTACGGTTCATCCAGTCGGGAAATCCCTCGCGGAACATCAACTCTGCCGTGGCGTACTCCTTGCAGAGTTTCCGGCGGCGTCTTAGGCGGTTGGCCTGCTCTGACTGGATATGTTTCTCCGTTTTAGGAGCTTTCGGCACCCGCCACTTCCCGGCGGCAAATACCGCCTCATAGTCCCGGCACAGCTCTCCGTTACGGTATGCCATCACACGGACGCTGGGCACCTGCCCCAATGCGCCGTCTCTGGCAAGCAAGTCAAGCGTTCCCTTTGCAACGCTGAAACTGGCAAAGCACCCGAAACTGCGGGTGCGTCTTGCATCAAATACTTCGATCATATCATTTGTCCTTTTGATTGGCGGGCAATTCAGGGTACAATCCTGACATAGTGTATATCAATGCCCGTAATGGAAAACACGCGCACAGTTCCGGCACTTTCCCGGCAACCGTGCGCGCTGTATCCACATTCACTCTTCGTCGTCCTCTACCGCTATGCCGGCGGAGAGGTTGCATATTTCCTCCAGCGCAGACTCTATCTGCACCAGATCGTCGATGTCGAACCGCAATGCCTCCGAATCCTGCTCCCACACCCTGCGGGCAATGAAAACCGCCTCATGCAGTGCTTTCTGGGACTCTTCCAATGCAGTCTTCACATCGTCCACCGTGTACCCGTCGCCTCGTGCGGGCACACCTCCGGCAATCTTTTGTGCCGGATTGTTTCGCTTTCCGTTCACGCTACGATACCTTTGGCCCGATATGAAAAGGGCGTATTTCCGGCATACTCGGGAAATACGCACCTTTCCGACAGATACGAAAATGGCAGGCGCCGGCACTTGTCAGAGCGTCGGGCCTGCCGCTATCTGTGTATTTCGGGCAGAGTTTTCAGGTCTGGGTCGGACGTTATGCCGCCTTTTTCTCGCTTGCGGTTTCGGGCATTTCCGCCGTCTCGGTTGTGGCAGTCTTGGCAGTCTTGGCGGGCTTTTCGGCCTTTTCAAGTCCCGCAAGGTTCGGGGCAAAGTTCATGGCATCACGGATTGCCTTTGCCGCTGCATGGATAGTCTTGGCAAAGTCTCGGCTCGACTTTTCGAGGTCTACTTTGGTCGGCACCAATCCGATACGTGCCCACACACTGTCGGTCAGGTCGTAACGCTTGATGCGGTTGTTACTCTTGTCGCAGATGATAATCTCCGCCGGAGTTGTGGCACGGAATTTCGAGCGGATACCGTCAGCGTCCGCACGCAGTTTCTTTTCCTCCGCAATGGTGTGCCACATCGTTGCGACCATGTTTTTGATGACACGGAAAATCTCGTTGTCCGATTTGTCGGCAGGCTCGAAATCCTTGCCGAAGAAGTGCTGGGCGGTTTGCACCGTCTCGCCGTCCCTGTTGGTCGAGTTGTAAACCAACATAATACCTGCAAACGTACCGATGTTTGCATACTGTTCCTTGTTCAATTTAGAAGTTGCCATAATGATAAAATTTTAGAAACTCTGCGCAAAATCACGCATTGCGGGCACTCCGGAGTCGAACCGGAGACCTCACGCAATAGCGCAAGGCGTGGCAAGCCGTAGCCACGTGCCCAAATTTACCGTGCATTTCACCCTGCACGGCAAATTTTTTCGTAACTTTGTCGCACCTTATAACGTACCATATAACAGGCTATCCAAATGAGCGTATTTTCGGCATATCGTGTTTCTGCGTACTCACGCTTCACCGTGTCGTCGCGCTGTGCCTGCGTACTCCAATTTCGGCAGGGCGTTTCTTTGGCACGTCCCGGATCTTTTCCAATCCGGCAGCTAACTGGCAAGCGGTCGCGGCTGGTGATTATGGGCATAACATTGGCAATGCTCTTTTCTCAAGCTCCCGTGCGGATAGTTTTTACCGCATAGCGATTTTTATCTCCGAGCGCACAAGGGCGCAATTATGGCATTATTTTATCGCCTCTCTTTTCCATACGACTCTCACCCTCCCAAAATCACGGGTTTTGCGTATGCGGACTAAAAACACGTTTTTAGACCGTTCCAATTTGCTACATTGGTTTGTAGTCCCGCGCGGTGTGGTTATTTGACACCCTCTTTAATCGTTCCAAAACGAACGGGCGAATTTTCGTTTGTCCGAGCCACGAAAATAGGTTTCCCACAAAAAAGGCTCTTTGTTTCTCGCTCTTGCGGATTGGTTTGTCTGTTTCTTTTTTCTGTTTTGTTTTTACTTGTTTTTTTATTCGTTTTTTCCGTACCTGTTGGCCGTTGTTGTTTGGCTTTCGAGTACACTGCATTATAAAACCGTTTTTTCATTCTCCAAAACTTTTTCGAAAAAAAATTTTTGGAATGACTTGAAAAATTCTTTTTCCAGATATGGAACGCACGCGCGCGAGGGATGCTTCTAAATAGTTGAATGTCAATATTTTGTAAAAAAGCAAAAAATTTTTTTCTCTTTGCAAAAATCAAAAAAGCACCGTTTCAACGCATGTAATAATCTGAAATCTTGCATAAATGACTGTTTTACAGATTGTTGCAGGTTCAATTTAATTTTAATAAGGTATTTAATGGAAAAATATTTTTTTCGACTTTCAATCTGTAAGCATCAAAAGCAAAAAGGGCTGTTTTGGTTTACTTTTGGATAAAGTAAACATACCAAACTATTGATATTCAACGGTGTAATAAATTAAAAAAAGATTGGGGAGGGTATCCGCCCAGGTGCGGATTCGGCATCTCTCCTCGGCCCATTTTTCCAAGTCCGACTTTTGAAAACGGTCTAAAATGGCCATTTTTAGATAATATTGTAAGTAGACCTCAAAAAATATATGGTTGGACGGGGGTCAGATTCAGCCTGACCGACCTGTAGAAAGTGTGTGCGAGACGAGTGCTGACAAGCAAGCGGCTGGAAAGTACAGCAAAGTTACAAATTGTAGGCATATACAGACTTTCAAGGATTTTATGCGGATTTCGCTATTACGGGAGTTCATATGATGGTACTTTATATACAGCGTCATTGTTCGCTCCTGGACTGCGTTCGTACCACTTGTTCAGGTTTTATTTTCCGGGAATCACTGGCAGTCAGGAAACAGCGTTTTTATTCAGTCCATATACCAGATACAATAATTTGTTTATGAATATAGTAAGAAATATATAGACACGGCAATATGCGTCCGAATCTTACATATTTGTTTATTTTTTACTATTTTATAAGAAAAGGCGCAGTTTATCGAATCTTCTTATCCTATCTTTGTGAGATATATTGTATATTTGTCTTACGCAGCCATATCCTATATATATGTATATATGATTTTCGCAACGCGGGGGATAATAAACTGAAAGTTGTATGAAGCGCAACGAGATTCAAATCAATCAGCCGGAAGAGGGCCAATCCTCAGGTTCCGGCATACGAAAAGGTTTGGCGGCTGCCAACATGAAAACCGGGGAATTTGGAGTGGTGAGCCGCGTGGGAAATGATTGTGTGGTAATGCCGATACGTTGCACAGTCGATGGAACCCTCTGCCAGGAGGAAGTAGTAATGCCAGAGTCAGACTGCTGTCCGGCCAGTTCAGAACAGAAGAAAGTCCTCCAACGCCTGTTCAATGGCAGCCGGCTTTGCTGGGACCCGCGTAAGGCAGTTGTAAGGGAGAATGGTTTCCTGCCTGCCGATGGAGAACGGATCCGCATCAGCGTGCTGGGTGAACCTGTTGCTACAGGGATTTTCAGGCATGTTGACGGACAGGGCCGGGCTGTGTTCTATTGTCTGCTGATGGAGAACGGCTCTCTTCGATGTAATGCATCAGAGATTTTGGGAGCAGTCCATGATTATCAGTTTCAGCCGATCGGCTCGACCGCACGCAACAAGCTCTCCAAAGCTATGGAAGCTGCTCATGTCGTATGGAACGGTCACCTGCGCTGCTTCGAGTTGAACAAAATCTCTCCGGAGCGCCGGGAATTCTATTACTATTTGGACGAGTATTTCCAAATCCGCAGGGTACAGGATACCTACAAGCCCCGCGACCGCAAACGCAAGGCTGCGGGCAACTATTTCGCTACTGTCGAGGAGGTGCGTGGCATCCAGGAATGCTATCTGGCGATTCTGCGGATGCATCATGGAGCCATCCGCAGAAAAGGAGACAGGAAAAAGGGACAAGGTGAATAAAAAGGGTCCTTTCATTCATTATTTTTTTCAACTGGGGAAAGAGGTTCTCTTTGTTTGAATCTTTTCAAAACGGTCTCTTGGGTAAAAAAGAAAAATCTTAAAAAAAACAGACGGCACAAGCCGTCTGTTAGTTATAGGGGTTCTTTTTTGTTTACTTTTTTCTTCCAAGAAAAAAGTTGTCTTTTATCTACTATATAATACATATAGTATTGTTGATACATTTGTAACAATCCGATTGAAACATTTGTAGCAATCCCATGGTACAAAAGTAGCATTATACCGACATCTACACCCCCTTTCCCAGTTCTTCAATCTCTTTATCCGAAATGGAGAGAATATTTCTCTCCATCGAGACAAAAAGCTGTCGGCCGACGGTTCGCGCGTCGAGTGCTGAGGCGGGCGCATTGAGGATCGTGATGAGCCGTTCATAAGCCCTTCCGTCCCAAAGATAATCGTACATACCCTTGAGCGGAACCCGTTTAAGAAGCCCCAACGCCGTCATCCGCCTGACACACCGGTCGAACAGGCGTGATCCGATGCCGGTATTGGCCATGTGTGTCTTTTTGCTCCGAAGCGTATCGAATCCTTTGCCGCGCAGTCGGGACAGGTCGGCCATGTAAAGCATGAAAACAATCTCTTCAGGCTCAAAGACCCCCAGCAACCGGCTGTAACATTTGAAAAACGGCACACCTTGCGATGCGCCGTTTTTTCTGTTCCTACTTTTCCCCATCGTCTCCTCCTTTCGTAAGCGGCGACTCCGTCTCTTCGTCCTGGATGGCATCGTTGAGATAACAATGCTGGATTTTACGGTTGATCATCGGTTTGTAGACTCTGTAGCCCAGCTTTTTCGCATATCGTCCGACGGAGACCCGGTTGACTACTTTCCCGGTGGTCTCGGAGAGGTATCTGGCCATCTCCTCGTAAGTCATTCTTCTTTTGAGTTTCATTCTTTCGGCATTTATGGTTCTCAGGTTAAGAGTAGAGCCAATCAATGCCAATGGTTTGCAATTAAGATGAATTAAACACAGGGCGGTACCGGGTAGCATGAGACGAGGAATTAACTGGATTATGGTCTGCCACCCGGAACCGCCGAAGTTATTTTGCCATCAGAGCGGTTATCCTGTCGATAGTCGGCCGGTTTGTTTCGTCCAGCCATTCTCTAGCCACATTCCATGAGAGGGACTTGCCGAACTTGAAGTTCTCCATTGTGATGGTATGGTGCGAGAGCCTTCCTTCCGTGGGTTTGAGTCCCCGATCATGGAGCTCGCACAAACCGTCGTGGTAGAACGTGCAGAAGCCGTTGTCCTCACGAATAGCCTGTACCATGGGCACCAAGTAAGGCAACCTGCCCATGACGAGCCCTACACCCCATAAGGTAGGCGCCAATCGATCCGTGTAGCCGGCCTCAATGAGACGAAGAATGTCGTCGGGGGTACCCAGACAAGGCGTGCGGCACTGGTTGCGGCATTTCTCGCACTTGCAGGAAACGGGCTTGCGCCCGGTCTTGCGGATGATGCGTTGTAAGGCTTTCTCCATAGTCACTGATATTCTGGGTGTATTCTTTTCCACAACTCAATGATACATTCACGTCCTACCTGTGTCCACCGTTTGGCTGAACCGAAGGTGAACACTTTCCCTTGTGCGTTCTCCCAGGTATAGGGAACATCGCATTGCCATGCCCTGTACGCCGGGAAGACCAGCCATTGGTGCTTCTGGTACTTGCAGATGCCTTGTTCGAGCAGGAACTGGTGCAGGCTGCGCGGCGAGATATTGAGTTCGTCGGCAATGCGTGTGCTTCGGAACCACTCCCTGTTTTCGATGAAATCATCGTAGAAGGCCACTTTGGGAATGAAATCCCGGATAACCTTCCTGTGTTCCTCGATCATGGCAAGAGCCGTATCCATATCCGTGGGCAGCGGCTGGTCCAGACAGCGAATCTCAAGGCTTTTGTATTCCCTCCTCCGCACGGGACGCGGAGCTATGTCCGCCGTAAGCCGTTCAATCTGCTGTGCACACCAGTCGGCCAATCCCGAGTCGGGCGCTATCCAGCGGGCCAGAGGAACCACTAACGGTGATTCAATCCATGTGGCACCCTTGCCACGTCCGCGAGTCGTAAAGATTTGGAATTCGTAACGGTCAGTTTGTCCGCTGCGGGCCATCTCACGCCGCAGGGAATCCGTAGCTGTAATTCGCAGCCACTCGGAGGGTATTTTCCCGAAATGCATCGTGATCTGCGTGGCATTCACCATCAGTTTGTTGCCCATCTTGCGGAAAGTGACTGGAAAATCCGCTTCGTAGCTCAGCACAAAGTCCCGCTGCCCGTGTGCGTGCATATCTCCGGCTTCCAGTTCCAACAACTGGTTTCCCCAGACCTCCAGCTCATCAATGAGGTCTCGGGGTAGGATACTGTCCTTGCGGACCAATTGCAGGAGCCGTCTCATGTCCGCGGGTCGGAACCCCCAGAGTTCGCGGCCGTTGGCGCGGAAGGGAAGCCGCAGGGCCGAGGGGCATATTTCGGTAATCGTCCCTTTCTTAATCAGTTCATCCCGCTTGAGGACCTCACATACATCGCTTGCACAGATGTGCACTTGTCCGTTATGACTCCGCGACACCCGTATGCTCCACTCGCGGAACGGCACGTTCCTATATTCTTTCATGAATTTTTGTCTTCGTTGGTATTTCTGTTTTCCTGTTTGCCTTTCTTTTCGCGCAATGTCCGCTTGTGCGCCATTTGCCGGACCGAGTAATAGGTCCGCTTCTCTCCACACAGGGAATCGTAATCTTGAAGTTGGAGAGTTCCCAGGTCCTGCAACTCGATTTCCACATTCGGGTGCAGGTGTCGGAAATAGAACCCTCCGCTACAGATGTATTTACCGGTGCAACAAAAAGAAATTGCCTGCAAGTTGCCTTTTGTCAGTTCGGCCGCACTATGAAGCGAGCGCGTGATGGCAACGAGAATCTGTGCTCCGTTGAAGATGAGCACCATCTTTGGTCGTTTAAAATTACTGCGTCTCATGATGTTCTAAAATTTGCGTTAATGTCGAGTAGGTCGGCATCCTTGCGGATGCTTTCCCCTCTAAGAACCGTACATGATACTTTCGCATCATACGGCTCAAGCAACTCAAAGTTTCTGTTATGAAACCGGCTCATATTCTTCTTTGTTAAAGGGTTTGACATTAAACCTGCCGCAGTGGTTATGCACAAGCGTTCGCTCGGCATGTCCGTTTACCGTTTTCTCAGAAACCCTCCAAGGGGTATTCCGGGTTATGGGTTCCCCGCAGCAGGGACATCTGCGCTGTTGGCGTTTCCAGATTCGGACAATCGTGTTTCTGCCTCTCGCAGACTGGAGCATCAAGCGGGTTTCCCGCCTCTCGAAATACTCCCGCCATTCCGGATCATAGGGATTGGCATCGCATTTCAGCTTTGCATAACGGGTAATTTTAGTATCCGTCAGCCACTTGATCGGAAACAGTTCCATTCTGCCCTCCTTGTCGAAAGGTGCGGCAAAAACCCATGTCCTGCCCCGGTGTCTGTGGAAATACTTTTCGACTACCCACCATTTCCCTTTCGCCGGATGTCGCCGGAGCGACCATTGCAAAAGTTTCTGGTAGATGTGGAAGTCCATCTTCTGGAAAATCCTGCCTGACACGACGTGTTGGTAATAGTTCGCCCACCCGGTTATGACCGGATTAAGAAGCCTGATGAGTGATTCCTGCGGGATTGCTTTGTGAGAATTGACGATCTCATTTACTTTCTGCTGGAATCTCTTTTGGCTCTCTTTAGACGGCATAATGAGGAGCTTGCCCTTGTACTTCCGAATATTGAAGCCCAAAAAGTCAAAGCCATCTTCAATGTGAGTTATCTTCGTCTTCTCTTCTGACAGGGTAAGCCCCCGGGCTTGAAGAAACTCTTTGATCATCGGCATGACCTCCTGTTCCAACATATCCCTGCGTTGAGCGGTGACGATGAAGTCATCTGCGTAGCGGATAAGATGCACTTTCGGATAATACGTTCTTCGGGGCCCATACAAATCAATTCTCTGAAATCTGGTTTCGAGCATTGTTTGCAGGCCGTCAAGCGTCATGTTCGCAAGAGTCGGTGATATGATACCTCCCTGGGGAGTACCCTCTTCGGTGGGAAAGAGCTGTTTGTTGAATACAAAACCGCTTTTAAGCCATTTCCGGAGCATCACTTTATCCATCGGGATATTGTTGAGCAGCCATTCATGGCTGATGTGGTCGAAGCATCCTTTAATGTCGCCCTCCAGAACCCACTGCGGCGATGATTCTTTGGACAGATTGATGTAGCATTGATGGATGGCATCACCCGTGCACCTCTCTTTGCGGAATCCGTAGGAATGGTTGTCCGCAGTAGTTTCTGCTACGGGGTCTAATGCCATGAGATACAATGCCTGCATGGCTCTGTCTTTCATCGTGGGTATTCCCAACGGGCGTAATTTCCCGTTGCTCTTGCGAATGTTTACCCGTTTCAAAGGCATGGGTCTGTAATCCCGCCTTCTCAACACACGAATGGCATTCGCCTTGGCAGCAGGAGTAGACCATAATACCTTGTCCACTCCCGATGTATTCTTCCCTTTGTTGGAAGTCACTCGTTTCACAGCCAGAGCTTTGGCCGTGAACGAGTGGGTCAGCAGCCACTGCAAGGATTTGACCTTGCCGTAGCGACCTTCCTTTTGAGCCTTTACAATACGTGCTTGCAGCTTTCTAACCTCCCGGTCGCATTTGTCCCAGTCGATATTCTCCCAGCGCGGCTGTCGGTCAGTAGGCGCACACGATCTTTTCATCTCGTTCATTTGCTTTCCTCCTTTAAAAAGTTCAACAAGTTTCTTGTAAAGAGTTACCTAATGCGGAAGTCTGCCCGGTTTCCCGTGGAGTAACATTGAAACTCCTATCCATTCCATTACAGAAGGGCATTCGCTTTTTCCGCAATCCTATACCCGCACCCCATTCGGTTTGCCTTGCGGCTCACTTACCTGTCCTTAAACAGGAGAGATACGGGCTTACCACGTTTTACATAAATGACATCGAATGACTTAGGCTCTGTCTATACACCGGCAGCGCTTGTGTCCGTGTAACCCCACAAGGTTCGAGGTTATCCGGCTGCTTACCTTTTGGTTCAAGCCTTATAGCATCTTTAGCTTGTTTCATACCTTACGATGCGTCAATGACAGTTCACTTACGTTAGCCATATCACTCAGCCTCGCTCCCTAACCGCCTGATGCTGGCGATAATTGCGTCTGCCTCACGGCTTCCGCTTTCCTTGCGGCGGGCTACTTTGTCCGGGCGGCTTCGTACAAAACAATTGCTTGTAATGCACGCGCCCGTAGGCTACTGCTGACGGAACAGCAGGTTTAAACTCCGGCTTCCATACACGATGGACTATCCTCTGTTAAACAGTCATTTATGTAACTTTTCGTGTCACACTCCTCATTCGTAAATCTAAGCCCGACCGATTGAACCAGCCAGGTGTCTGAAACCGTAAATCCATCGACAAACATTTCGGAAATTCGCTCCAGAAGGTAGACGCCGAAAGGAGGCTCGATGTAAACGACAAATAATAGAGCCAGACATTCATCAATTAACAGGTGCCCCGATGCCTCGTCGCGGATGAACAAATCCTCCCTGTCTATTTCGTATTGCCGGCACAACTCCTCGATCCACAAGTGGAAAGCCACCCGGAAATCAGCCAGAGAGTGGCGTTTCTCGTCTCCGCGGCTCTGTATGAAATGTGTCGCGTCGAAATAGGCCGGAGCGCCCTCCTGCGGCGTTCCAAACAGCAAGTCGGGAAATTCCTTGTACCGGATGCTCCGACAAGGAACCTTTTTAACTTTCATCTCTTGATTCTCATTTCTTGATTCGTTTTTAACAAGTAGGAACAAAGGTATATTTTTTTTTGCGTGTAAATATAGTGCAAAAGTATTATTATTTTATGTTTTAGACTACTCTTTTTATATTGATTATAAGTTATTTATAAAATAAATACGATGTGAAATATGTATATTATATTCAGTTCTTTTTAATTGAAAAATAGCCCATAACCCCATTTTCGACTGTATACATTTCCCCGACCGAAAACTTTGCTTTCCAAATCAGGCTACTCTTAAAAGAAAAGGAGCAAAGATGGCAGAATCAGACCATTCGTTTCACGAAGAACTGCTGGAAAGCATATTCAAGACCTCGAAAAAGACCATACAGGAGTATGTCCGGGAAATCGAGCGGAACAACTTGTACCGCTCATGCCGCATGGATACGGAAACAGGTTATATCCTGGACGACCGGTCCAGACTGATAGACTTGTATGAGGCGTGTCTGCAGCAGGACGCTCATATCCGTTCGGTGATCGAAACGCTGGAGAGCCAGATTCTGGGGGACCGTTACATGCTGGCAAGAGTGAATGAAAAAGGAAAGTACATCAAGGATGTCGCACAGACACAGAAGATACAGGGTTCTCAATTCGACCGCATCATCAAGGGCGTTATCGAGGCTAAATTGTATGGCTATACATTGCTGGAGATCATGCCGGATATAGACCCGAAGACGGGCAAACTGGCGGAGGTAAACATCATAGAACGGAGAAACGTCCTGCCGGATCAGCAGGTGGTCTTGAAGCGGCAGGGGCAATGGATGCCGCATTGGGATCTCCGCAAGGCGACCTATCGACGACACTATGTGCTGATAAACTCCGGGGACCTCGGGCTATTTTCAGCCACTACGCCACTCATTCTGGCTAAGAAGTTCACCGTAGCCAACTATGTGAACTTCTCACACACCTATGGACAGCCCATCATTCACGGAAAAACCGTTTCGGAGAGCAATGCGGACCGCAAGCGGCTGGCCAACGAGATTGCCAACGCCGCGCAGAACAAGGTGGTGGTTACGGGCATTGAGGACGAGGTTGACATCAAAACCTTCACGATGTCCAACAGCGAGAAAATATATACCGGGCTTATCGAGTTCGTGAACCGGGAAGTCTCCAACTTGGTGCTGGGCAGCGAGTCGATGGCGGGCGGTATGCAGTCGTATGTCGGCTCGACCAAAGCCCATCAGGATATTTTCCGGGATCGCATCGAGGTGTACCGCCGATATATTGAGAACATCATGAATGAGGAGATTGTGCCGCGACTGGTTGCCATGGGCTATATCTTACCGGGGTTGGAATTCAAGTATTCGAACCGCATCGAGATGAGCAACGAAGACCGCATCAAGCTCTATTCGCTGATTACGGACAAATATGAAGTGGCGCCCGATGAGATTGAAAAGGAGTTCGGCATCAACGTGGGCAAGCAGCTCAACGTGATGACCGGGCTGGTCGGTGGAACGGTCGCAGGAACCAGCCATAACGACCGGGGGATCATGTCCGACGAGGAATACTACCGCCGCTACGGACATCCTCGCGGGGTGCATGTGGCAAATTTTCTGCGGGGAGCGAAGTAACAGCCCGTCTTACGCTCCCTGAATGCAGGGCTGCCGACAATGCTGCCTACGGGCCGGAGGAACAGCAGGAATACGAGGCTGTTCGGGACGCCTTCCGCCGGCTTGTGAAATGGTGGGAAAATAGTGCCGAGCGGAAAGACCTGATCGAGGAGATCATTACCTTGCGGGCTTCATTCTTGATTGACAGGGCCCTGCGTGGGCTGCGCATTGATTTCGACCGTGCGCTGGATATTCTCCGGAACCGGAACGCCTTCATCTCTGCCCGTGAGCGACAACAGCATGAAATTCTCGTGGCTGCGGTGGAAAACCTGATTGATTTTGCCGTGGCCGAAGAGATGACCATGCTCGGAGCTCTCCCTGAACAGGTCTCAGAAACGAATTTGGCGGAGTGCGAGGAGGTTTGCCGACGCTATAACCTCGTGTACGCACAGAAAGAAAACGAGCAGGTAGGACTGGCAGCTGCGATGGCTGCCTGGTGGATGGCTGTCAGCGAGGACACGCTTGTTACCTTCATGACGCAGGGGGATGAACGGGTCCGTCCCTGGCACCTTTCCTTCGAAGGGGTTTCCTATCGCAAGTCGGAATTCCCGCCGGAACTGATTCCGCCTATCGAATGGGGCTGCCGATGCTACCTCGTGGCCAACGGTTTCGCCTCGGTACACGCTTCTGTCTCCCGTTCTTCCGGACATAGGAAGGTGGATCCGGTTTTTCGGGAGAGTCTTGCCACGGGTGGACGCATCTTCTCCAACGCACATCCTTATTTCAGCACGCCGCTGCCGGAGTTTGCCGTGCAGACAGGCGACAAACTCAAAAAACGATTCCTCTATGCCTAAGATAACGCTTGACGAATTCTGTGCCCATTGGGTGGAAGGGAAGTATGTTACGAAGATGCCCAATAAGCTCCAATACAACGTCTTTGACTTTGTGACGCTTGCCGGTGACTATTCCCGTCAGCAGTTCCATGCCTCTTTTTCATCAGGAGGATTCTGTGGCGGCAGCCACTGGGCTCCTCGTACTTCCCGCTGGGGAAAACGGTTCACACATCCGGTGATGAACGATTCGGGAACTCTGGCGAGAAGTATAAACTTTGAAAACAAGCGGACGAACATTGTGGGCCGACGGAATAACCGCACGCGTATTTTTAGTAAAGGGGCATATTACAACATTTACACGACCGAGAAGAGTGTCCCTGTCCGTGGCAAGCGAGGGCGCAGCCGGGAACGGTACGGTCACTATGCGGCCGTGCACAATACGGATCCTAAGTTTGGACTGTACACGGTGAACCAGTATTCTTCACGGCGCCCCGTACATCGTCAGTTCATCGGTTTCTCTCCGAAGATTGACGCGTACATAGCCGCTCACTTCATTGACAAAATATTTGAAGGATTCCCCATGTCATGATTAAGGACAAGCATAACACCAGCACTCCCGTAATGCCGGCGCCGCGCAACGAAAGCCTGCCGGAAGAGGTCTCCGAAAACCCGTTCGTGAACATGTACCAGGCGGTACGCAGAGCGATACTCACCATACGGGAAAATCCGGATGACGGGGCTTCGCCTGCCTTTTTCAAGACCATAGCCATTGATAACGGGCAGTTTGCGCGGATTGTCCGTGGTGAGAACACGGAATACGAGATCGCTTTCCCTGCGGTATTCATCCATTTCGTAAACGTCCGCTACCTGGTGGCGCAGCAACGCATCGGCGAAGGTCGCGCCACCATGCGGGTACGATTCATTCTCAACACGCTCAACAACTCCGACCCGGAACGTGAATGCGATCCCTTCATTGTCTTTCAGCGGCTCAATGTGGCCATTCAGGATGCCAAGGATCGGGAACCGGCGCTTAACGAACGCTGCAACCTGACCTATTTCGATATGCCGCAGACGACCAACATGCTACAAGCCTACTGGATAGACTACGAGGTATGGTTCCGCGAGTCGTCAGCGTGGCGCTACCGGGACTGGGTGAAGCGTTATCTGGTGATGCCGCCGTTCACACAGCACAGCGACGCTCCGCAGCATGATCTTCAACAGCATGGGCATCACGCCAAACCCGAATACGAGGAGGTGACCGGATTCGTGATCTCCGCCGATGCGGATGAGATACCACCTACGGAGGATTCCGGCGAAGAGGAGGAACAGGACAGGACCTGACGATGCGGGCCCTGTCCTGTTCTTTTTCAGGCCAACTTCTCTCTTACAACTTTCTTCAAACCATACTCCTACTCTTTCGGAAAGAAACAGTCGATTATGGATATCAATTCACTTCAATATGTTGTCGGCGAGGCCAAAACAGGCGAGCCGGCCGTCATACGTTTTTTCGGGCGTGTCTCCGAGGAGAATACCGCACGGTTCAATGAAGAGTTCGATTTTCTGGAGAATGTCGTGCGCCCTTCGTGCATACGCGTACTGATTAACTCGGAGGGTGGCAGTGTGCTGTACGGCATGACAACCTATTCCACCATTGCCAACAGCAAGGTGGATACGGAATGCATCATTGAAGGTATCGCCGCATCGATGGCATCCATCATCTGGGCTGCGGGGAACCGTTCGCTCATGCGAGACTATGCCATACTGATGATTCACAATCCGATGCTCCCGGATGGGGATGACGACGAAGGATCGGATATGGTCCGGGCATTCACCAGGCAGATTGAGACCATCTACCGTAAGCGGTTCGGACTGAAGGCGGAACAGGTTCGCGCCATCATGAACGGGGAGGCCGGCAAGGACGGCACCTATTTCGATGCTGCGGCGGCCGTGAAGGCAGGCATCATCCCGGCCGAGAATGTCATCCACACCTCCAAACAACTCTGTGAGAAGGTGCACAGTGAGGTGGCGGCACTGACCGACACGGCGGCCATTCAGGAGCTCATGAGCCGGGTCAGTTCAGAGAATAAACTATTTGAAGAAACAGCACCTACTCTTAAACAAACAGAAAGCGATATGACGAACGAAAACAAGACACAAGGATTTGAATATGGGGCTATTGCGGCATCCATCGGTATGAAGGACAAGGATGTTAAAGATGTCATGGCCCGCATTTCGGAACTGGCTGCCCTGGAACCCAAGTATAAGGAAATGCAGAAATCCCTGAATGACGCCCAGACGGTCATTGCCGGCAAGGAGGCCGCCATTCAGAATCTGCAGAAGGACCTGGCTGCCGTTACCTCACGACTGTCTGCCTATGAGCAGAAGGAGAAGGATGAGCAGGCGGCTCGCATCGAGACGCTGGTGGAAAACGCCATCAACGAGGGGAAAATCGACCGTGAGGCCAAAGCCCAGTGGGTTGAGATGGCCACCTCGAATTTTGCACTGGCGGAAAGCACGCTGGCCTCCATTCCTGCCCGTGACAAGATTTCACGCGAGATCGCCAAGAATCCGGATAATATCCAGGCGGCGGCAGATGCGGCGAGAACAGCCGAGGAACTGATGACTGAAAAGGTCAAGGAGGTGGTCGGCAGCGACTTCAAGTTCAAGAAGCTCCGATAACCTGAAGCCCGTAGTGGCTCAACCCTTAATCTACTGTTAATTGACTTGCCGGAGACCTGAGGTCTCACGCGGAAGAGGTATCCGCCTGTCGGCTGAGATTCTTTTTCAAACCTGTAACTCAAAAGACAATGGCTGATACTTTAAACTTCTTACAGAACGGGTATAACGGTGAGGTGCTGGAAGACCTGCTGACCTATACCGTTCAAGGAAACGACACGGTCCGCGAAGGACTTATCCACATCAAGACCGGCATCCAGCACCGTTATACGCTGCCGGCAGTAAAACTCGGGAACGTCATTCAGGACAACGTTCCCACTCCGCAGTCGACGCATGGCACCAAGGGAGAAGACGGCTCGAACGAATACCAGTTTACCGAGCGCTATCTCGAACCTTCCGACTTCATGATTTACCTGGAGTTCAATCCCAGGGATTACGAGAAATACTGGAAGTTCGCACAACCCGAAGGCAATCTCGTGTTCCGGGAGCTGGATCCTCGCATTCAGGCCACGATGCTGCGCCTGTTGATGGACAAGAAAAACGAGTACATCGGAAACGCTATCTGGACCTCCGCACGCGGCGGAGAATCGGCGGCCAAGATTACGGCTCCCGAAGGCTGCACGAAAATCGGCGCCAACAAGGAGAAGTATTTCGACGGGGTCATCAAGCGAATCCTCGACAACGTGAACTCCACGGATGACGAGGTGAAAGCGGGCGGACAGTGCATCGTCTCGGGTACTACCGAACTTTCCGACGGTGCCGCCGTGGAAGCCGCCCTATATGCCATGTGGAAGAACTGTCCCAAGCAGATCCGCAAGAAGACTTCACTGGCCTTCATTGTCGGCTGGGACGCTTGGGATGCCTACGACCAGTATATTTCCGACAAGCAGGTCAAGTACTCGGAAAATACCGAGGTGAACAAGTACCGCTTCAAGGGAAAACGTATCATCCCCATCGTCGGAATTCCGGAACACACCATGGTGCTTGGCGAGTTCTCCACAGGCATGGACTCCAACCTCTGGATGGGCGTGGATTTCGCCAACGACACGGAAATCCTCAAGGTGGACCGCCTCCAGGCCAACTCCGAGCTCTTCTTCATGCAGATGCGCATGAAGATGGACGTCAACATTGTGCGTCCTGCGGAAATCGTGGTTCACACCGCCTACAAGAAAACCGAATAACACACCTTTCATCTGATTTGAATGTCTCACCCGGGGAGTGGAGGTAAGGCCCCGCTCCCCAATTTTCTTTCGACAACCATGGCAAAAAAAATCAATAATGCAGAAACGCCCGAGAATCCGGATGTTGCCGCTACGCAAACAGTGGCGGAACAGGAGGCTGAACGCATACAGGAAGAAACGGTACAATCCGAGACAGAAGCGACCGCAAAACCGAAAACACAACAGACAAAAGAACAGGAAACAACCGACCCCCATATTCTGGAACTCTTGAAGAAATTCCCCGGTTATCCGGCACTTTACATCGGAAACGGAGGTAGTACCTTCTCACCGGACACTGCTATCCACATTCGAGGGAACGCCGTGCTGTACAAAAACCCGTATTTCAAACAATCTAAAATGAAATCATAATGGCGCTTGGAAATGTATTTATCAAGGATGTCGACGGAAATATCCCATACGATACCGGTTCCGGGAACGAAAAGGTGACCGGACTGCTCTTCGACGTCTCCTTGCAGCCGACACTCTTCACCGAGGGATACGGCAAGACGAACGAGTCGAAACTCAAACTCGGAGACGTGTGCTATGTCACGTCTTTCAAGTCCGCCGTCAATGATTTCGGTATCATCGAACGCGTGGAAGCGACAGAAGAGGAAGAAGCCAACGTCAACTTTCTGCACGGTATTCCGGCATACCACATACGGGAGTTCTTCCGCATGTCGGGAAACGTGAATGGAACAGGGAAACTTTATGTCATGTTCGCGGACTGCTCCTCGAACTGGGACGCATTGGAAATCATGCAAAGGGCTGCCGGAGGAATGATCAACCAGCTCGGCATCTGGACCGAGCAGCCGTTGTGGAAGGCCAATGGAGGCGAAGACAAGTACAACCTCAATCTTGTAAAGGGGCTGAATGACGTGGCTGTCGGACTTGCCGAACAGAACCAGCCTCTGTCGCTCATTCTTTCGGCAAACCCCTCCAACACGGGCGCAGATACGACCGAGGGCCGCCAGGTTGACCTGAACAAGATACCTTCCTGCATCTGTGAGGCCAGTCGTATCAGTTGCATATTCGGACAGGCACATAACGAGACTGTCGGCCTCATGCAGATGCGCAATGTCAACCATACGCCCGTGGGGTTCCTCGGGGCCGTGATGGGTGCCATCGCGAAGGCCGGCGTGCAGGAATCCATCGCATGGGTGAAGCAGTTCAACCTGTTCACCGATGACTTCCAGGAAATAGAACTGGGATTCGGGGACATCAACCTGGACGAGGCGGAGGAAAACTTCCTTAGTCTGAACCGTTACGAATCCCTCTCCCCGGCATTGCTGGACGAGCTCGATGACAAGGGCTATATCTTCCCGATCAAGTACGCAGGACGGGAGAACGGCATCTATATCTCCAAGGACCAGACCTGCTCCACGGGAGACTACCGTACCATTGCCCGCAACAGGACGATCAACAAGAGCCGCAGGGCCGTACGTGCCGCGCTGCTTCCCTATGTCAACTCGCCGCTGCTGGTAAATCCCTCGACGGGATACCTCGCGGCATCCAAGATAACGGCCTTCAAGACGCTTATCGGAGATATTCTGGCCAAGATGCAGGCCGCACAGGAGATTTCCGGGTATGCCGTGACCATTGACGCCAATCAGAATGTGCTTGTTGATGATACGCTCCGCATTTCGTATGTCATTGTGCCGGTCGGAGTGGCTGTCAAGATCTATGTCGAAGAGGGCCTCTCATTAACCGCTTAATACCCGCATTATGGCTGTAATCAATAACGTAGCATACTCCTGGTCGATGATTACCTTGTCATCGACAGCGTTGGGAATCGACGAAGGCTCGACGACGCTTGAAGGCGTGTCGGCGATAAAATGGTCCAAAAAGCGCAAGGTGGAATCCAACTACGGCATGGGTGGAAAGCCCGTGTCCCGCGGATTCGGGAACATCACTTATTCGGCGTCCATCACCATGGATTACGCCACACAGCAGTTGCTGCGCTCGGTCTATGGCTCGTTGCTCGAAATCGGAGAGTTCGACCTGATCATCTCCTTTGCCAACCCGATGGCTTCCGAGGACTGGACGACCACAACCGTCACCCTGAAAGGCTGTATCTTCACCGAGGATTGCCTGGAGTCCCAGCAGGATGACACGAACATCACCCACGAATTCGATTTGAATCCTTTCGATATTCAAATCGGTTCAGGGGATACCATTTAATGGCCGGCTATGAATGTAACTTTTGAAGGAAATACTGCAACGGGAAAGAATGAATGGCTGACCCCGCCGTCCATCTTGCAGCGGCTGGGAACGTTCGATTTGGACCCTTGTGCGCCGGTGAACCGTCCGTGGGACATTGCGGCGCACCATTATACGGTCGAGGACGACGGGCTCAGACTCCCGTGGCATGGCCGTGTATTCTGCAATCCGCCGTATGACAAGGCGCTCATCGCACAGTTCATACAGCGGTGCGCGGAACATCGCAATGCCGTGGCGCTGACGTTTGTCAGGACAGACACGAAACTGTTTCAGGAACTGATTTTCCCCCGTGCGGACTCTATTCTCTTTATCAAGGGAAGGGTGAGCTTTTGCCACGCCTCGGGAGTACAGGGAGGTCCCGCGGGCGCTCCGTCCTGCTTGATTGCCTTCGACCGACAAAATACGGAAAGGCTTGAACAGAGTGGAATTGAAGGATGTTTGGTCAGGCTATGATCCTGTTCATGTCCCCATTTTTCTCAGGAGGGTGCGCATGGCATAGGCCTTGCGCACCTTTTATTGTTCAGACTTCGATGTATTTTCCCGGCAAGAAACCGATATGCTCACCGCTGAAAACATAGCCGAGCTGGTTTGAAAGACACATGGTATGGCCGATTCGCTTGTCCATATTCCGGTGGGAATGCCCGTATATCCAGTATTCCACGGGACTTGCTTCGATGAAATCACCTAACTCGACGACAAACGCCCCGTTCAACGGACTGCCCTTAAACTCTGAGGCTAGCAATTTGAAGGAAGGCACATGATGTGTGGCGACAAGGATATGTCGGGCCGAACTTCGGGCGATACTGTCCTTCAGGAAACGGACACAACGGTAATGCTCGTCGTTGAAACGGGTCCAGTCCAGCGGTTCGTTGCCGTAACGGATACGCTTGAAATCGCTGATGGCACTCTCCGTGGCGTAGGCATCCTGCATGGAGATTTTAGACCATAGGGTCGTGGCGATTAACGTCGTATCTGCGGACAGGGGAATGACGGCATTATAATGACAGGTGATGTTCTTCCGAATGGCATAACTCCAGCCGTTGTAAAGCTTGTCGATGTCAAACAGCTTGTAAAACTCGTGATTGCCTGGGATGACGATAACCTGGCGGTAATGGTCCGATGCCCAGCTCCAGAAGGGATGCGTGGAATAGTTGTCGTCTCCGATATAGCCGATGTCGCCAGCCAGGAGGAGAATATCTCCCGTCACTTCAAGCGGGTGCTCTTTCAAAAAGCGGCTGTTATCGGAGAACTCAAGATGCAGGTCGCTGGCATATTGTATCTTCATATTATAATACGAATACTTCTCTCATTATTGCAATAAAAGTTCTGATCTGTTCATCGTCCACTCGCAACCTGTCTTGTAAGGACTGGTTCGGCAGCGACGCCTCCATCATATCCGCAAATGTTTTCATGTCTTCCTTCAATGAATCGGGAAGAAGAATCGTATTTGTAGGATCAATAGAGGTCACCAGCAGTTTGAACACATCGTCCCTATGTTTCTTTATATCCTGGCTGCGGATTTCAGGATTGGTTTTCTTCTCTTCCGTAAGATTGAGAAACGCCCGCACTTTCAGGCAAATCAGACTCAATGGTGTGGCAACTCTCAAACCCTCATGTATCATGCTGTTCTCGATGGTGAACTGATAGCAGTCCGGATCCATAACGATGGCGGACAGACTGGAGAGCTTTTCACCGACAGGAATGGGGGTCAGGTGGAATCCGGTAGGTTCTCCAAGGATATCCGGTCGTGTGGACAGCAGCTCGATGCGGATTGGATAACCGGGAGACGGTTTGATGAACCGGAATAACTCGGGCGCGGGCTCTTTGCCTGCTCCACGCTTACGTTCACGGTTTTGATATTCTCCTTCCGAGATGAATTGCCAGAACCGTTGGCCAAATTCCGGGGTTATGTTATCGACAATCAAAATCATGTCTATGTCATCCGTGGCTCTGGGCGGCATGTCGCTACCCGTCAACGCGATATCACAAGCCGTTCCGCCAATAATGATATAATTGTCGCTGAACTCCTTAAAATACTCCTTGAATTTTTCTAAACCTCTTACCATTTTATTGTCTTGATTACATATTCCAATTCACCTTCCACCCTTGCGTCCGTATCGTGCCGTAACGACAGGTACAAGGATAGTTTGTCGACATATTCCGTGTCCGGGAACATCCGCGGATGGTATATCCAAACCTCGATGCAATGTTTTCCTTCCATGTCGTCAACCTTCAAGCCTTCCGACATCATATCTTTGAAATCCCGGTCCAGGATGGCAACGGTCCGCCTCTCTTCCGGATTCAGATGCGAGTAGTGTGACAGGGCGTTGATTCCGCTTATCATCAGATTGTCCGGTAAATCATCGTCCGTGTAATATACCCAACGAATCGGGCTCCGCATAAACGGCACAGCCTTTTTCCAAAGCTCCTGCTTGGAGAGCGTAAAAATTACTCTTTTCTCCACATTGGGAATCATTTCAGACCGGCAGAGCCCGAATTGTTCCAAATCCAACAGTCCCCGCCCGATTGATTGATAAGAGTACGGACAGATATTTTCAAAATCCTTTATGGTACAGCCTTCATGCAACGAAGATTGCAGATAATACAACAAAAGATACTGCGCCACCGGAGACAGAAGTCTGCTCTTTTTGGGTTTTCGAGATTTCTCTATGGCATTTACCAACAGCGTCGGCAGGAAGGCATATTTTCTGGATACTACAAAATAGACTCCCTGTTCAATCAAACGGCTGCGATTGATGTAGGTTGCGGCATCGAGAATGAAGACGACCGGCACGCCGACTATCGTTTCTACACGTTCCGCGTATCTGCGATAATTGGCCGGAGTCAGCGTTGCCGTACCGTTTTGGGAAGCAAAGCAGAACACTTGCTCGTTGAACGTGCCATGATAGAAATTGAATCGCGTGACCATATCGAAATTCAGGCCTTTCAGTTCTGAGCGTTCGATTGGTGTCAATGCGACAGTTATCCCGGCTATTATGATTTCCCTTATATCCATTATCATCTATTTTGTACCATTATCACTTCGCGTGATAACAGTACGAAAGTAACGATAATTATCTGATGTTACAAATATTGGAATAGATTTTTCGTCTCTGCCATATTGCCATCTGTATATACATCGGCCATGTAAGCGGCTCCAATAGACAGGCATAGGTATGATCGGGCCGTATATCATTTTTTTGAGTATTCAGATGAATTGCATAGAGAAATCAATGCTTAATGCTCGGGCTGTTTATTCAGATGCGAGATAATTCGTGTTTTTGTAATCTTTCCGGGGGATCTTCCCCTACACTTTAAATGGATCAAATTCATTTCGATATGGAAGAAAAGATGCTTACGCTGGAACAGGAAGCCAAAATCAAGGAAAAAGCCCTCAAAATCAAAGAAGAGAAAAAACTGCGCAAGGTTTACCCGATGGTTGTATATGGGGAGACCGAATGCGGGGAAAAGGAATATTACGTCGCTTTTATGGCGGAACCCACCTTCCCGCAGTTCTCCAAATTCATGGCTGCCTCAAAGAAGGATGAGGTCCTGGCCATGCGCACACTGGCGCGCGACTGCTTCATGGATGGAGACAAGGAACTTGTCGACAATGATTCGCTGTTCCTCTTCGGCCTGATGGGACAGTTGTCGGAACTCATCACTACACGACAGAGCGTCCTGGTAAACTTATAAGCCGGTGGGTTGTGACGGACGAGCAGCGCATCCGACAACGGATGATTTACGTCCGTCATTACTTCCCCGGCGTAAACCTTGACACAGTCACGGATGAGGAATTTGCCATGCTGTCGGAAGAGGCACTCTGGCTGCACGAACAGATGCAAGCGATACATCTCAACCAGGAACTGATGAAAGCGGGGCTGCACAAATAGTGTGCGCCCCGCTTTTTTATCGAATAACAGATACCCGACTAATCGTCAGCATTAGCCACGTCTGCGGCCAAACCCAGTATCTTCTTATACTTGCGTTCAATGTTTTGCAGACGCTGGATCTCCTCCTTCGTCACTCCCGATTCCTTCCGCCGCTTCAGGCCTCCGATAGCCCGTCGGCATTCCATAAGTTCTGTTCGTGTGTTGAACAGTTCCTCTATGATTTTGGCCATCGGCCGCTGCATGCATTTTTGCGTGAAGCTCTCCAGGGTTTCCGGTTCTTTCTTTTGTCGTGCCATAATTCGTATTGTGTTTTTGATAGCTTTTCAGACAGTCACTTAACAAAAATAATACAAAAATCGGACAGTGCAAAAAACGAATGTGCGTGTCCTGCGACTGGCCGTTTTTTAATCTCCTTCAGCCTTACAGACCTATTCCTTTTTAAGATAGAAGCGACTCAACCTCATGCCTCAGGAACAAAATTACCAGGTCAATTATACCATCAACGTAGATGCCTCTCAAGGTACCAAGCAGGTCATCGCCTTCGGTGAGGCCGTCGGGAAACTTGTGCAGGCGAAGGCATCGTTGACTCCGGCCATCACGAACATCAAGAACATGATGGACGAGATTGACCGGGTGTTTCGAACCAAGAACGGGAAAAAGCGGAGCTTCGATTATCGTTTGACCATTGACACGAAGAACAGCGAGGCGAAACTTGAAAGGGTCAAGAAACTGCTGACGGAGATAGCAGAACTTTCCAGAGGCATCACGCTTTCCATCGGTACGGCACAGGCTCTGGACAGCAAAAAAATCAAAGCAAGCGCGAAAAGCCTGTATGAGAAGAAGGCGGCAGAAGCGCGCAAGGCGGAAATTGAACGGAACGCCTCCTCTTCGGTGTCGGCCATGGCAGATGCTCAGAAACGCATCACGAAGGCCATTGGCAAAATAAACTCGGCTCTCACATACATGGAGCGGGGCCGGGAACTCAATATCAAGACCGACCAGGCGGAACAGCGGTTGAGAAACATTCTGGCGTTATTGGGACAAGTCCGGCGCGCTTCCTCTATCTCCCTGAATATTCAGGGGGGATTGGGAAGTGCCGGCATTTCTTTGGCTTCGGGTGTGCCGGTTCCATATGCTCCAACGGCTTTCGCGTTGCCCGAAAAGGCGCAGCAGAGACTCATGGAGCGGCTGTACACCCAACAGCAGCTCCACCGTCAGAAACTGGTCCAGGACGAAGAGAATTTTGAGGCGCAGCAGCGTCGCAAGGCACGTCTTGATTCGGAGAAGCAACAGGAGCTGCAGCGCAAGAACGCAGCAAGGGAAGCGGAACGGCTGCGGCGTCAGGCGGAAGACGCGGCGCGCAAGGAAGCAACAGCCCGGCGAAAGGCGGAAGATGCCCGCCTGAGGGCTGAGGCTGCGGCACAGAAGAAAGCGGAACAGAATGCACGACGGCAGGAACAGCGCAACGCCATGCAGTCTGTGCGGCTGATGCAGCGCGAAAACACGGCCGCCGGAACGCTGTACCGCAGCAAGCGTCGCGCCGCCATCAACCGTATCCAATACTCCCATGCACCCTCGCTGCGGAACTTGCCGTTCGCTTCGATGCTCAATGCCTACATGGGCTACAGCTTTGTGCGTTCGGAATTGACAAAAGCCATTGAATACTCCAATATCATGGAGTCGGCACACTCCATTCTGAAAGTGGCCGATACTGACCTGAAAACATTCGAGACCCGGTTTGACAATATGGCCCGCCACGTCCGTAAAATCGGTATCGATACCAAATATACGGCTGTGGAAATTGCCGGTGCTGTCAAGTACCTGACAATGGCGGGCATGAACATTGATACCATTCACAAGTCGATTCGTCCTATTACGAATCTGGCTCTGATCGGCGACAATGACGTGGCCTACATCGCCGACCTTGCCACCAACATCATGGCTGGTTACGACATCAACAACGACAGCATGGACAGTGTGGCCGATGTCATCGCCTCTACCATATCGCGATCAAACGTCAATATTGTGGAGGTGGCTGAATCCTACAAGATGGCAGCCGGATACCTTCGCATGGCCGGTATTGACTTTACGGAAGCCAGTGCCGCCATCGGTTTGTTGGGAAATATGGGTCTGAAAGGCACCCTGGCAGGAACCTCCTTGCGTGCCATGGCTACCCGTTTTGCCAAACCCACAAAAGAGGCGCAGAAGGTACTTGACCGCTTGGGAGTCCAGTTTACCGAAATGAGAGATATCGAGGGAGTCATGGTCGAGAAATTGAGACCTCTGGCTGACATCTTCGAGGAGCTGAACAGAAAGGGTGCATCTATGGCTGATATGCAGTCCATCTTCGGTAAAATCGGAGGAAATGCGGCCATGATGTTTGTTCGGAATTACGATCAGTTGCGGACGCTTACGGCGCATAACCGGGGTTCACAAGGTATTTCCTCCGAGCTGGCACTGGTCAAGCAGAATACGACCAAGGGGCTGTGGGCACAGGTGACCTCCCAGCTTACCGAAGGGTTCATGCAGGCATACGAGGTGCTGGAACCTTCCATCCGCTCGGTATTGCGGTCTTTGCTGGAGAAGTTCAAGGCGCCCGAATTCACACGAGGACTGGTTTCTATCGGGAACGCACTACTGGACATATTTACGGTAATCGGCAATATCGGGGCCTGGGTTACCCGTAACTTCCACTGGATAGAACCGCTGGTGTTTACCGGTGTTGTGGCTACCCGTCTGTTCAAGGTGGCAGGTGCGTTGACCAATATCGGCATAGCTGTCGGCTTTATCGGGAAACAGGCCGCAGCTACCACTTCCATTGAGGCCATTCAGGGGCTTATCGGCTTCGGGGGTGCGGGAAAACTGTCATTTGCTCAGAAAAGAGCCATCGTTTCCACCATGCAGGCAGCAGGCGTGGCAGGCCGTGGAGCTATGGCAAGGGCATTGCTGGCCGGAGGCGGCACTATCGGGGCTCAGAACGTACTCAAGTCTCTGTTCGCCACTCAGGTAGCTACCGGAACCGGACTGACCGGCGCTGCCGCCTCACTGAGCGCCATCGGTACTGGCGCCGTGGCGGCAACGGCCGGCATCGCAGCTTTGGTCGGAGCCCTGGGCTGGGTTGCGTACAAAACCTGGAAGGTCAAAGAGGCCAAAGATGCCGTATTGGAGGAGATCGAGCAGAACAGGAAATACCGCTACCCATCCATCGAAGCACTTTACTCGTCGTTGAATGACACTTACCGTATGGCCGTCAAGACCAAACGTGCAGTGGAGGAAGTGGTGGCTGGAAAGACCATCGAGGAGGCGTCGGGGCATAAAATCGGTGCCTTTACGAAACATTGGTGGGCAGGATTCATGGGCTCCTTTGCGGCGGCTTCCTCGGAAGGCATGATGACCATCAACGATGTCTACAACATGGATGATGCCCGTCAGGATGATATTCGGGACGCTCTGGTCACGTTGGCCAAACGGGACAGCCAGACACGTATCAACTCGGCTTATGCTGAACTCGGCAAACTGAACTCGGTACTGGAAGTAAACGCTTTCCTGAATACCGTGCATGAACGCTTCGGGCAGCAGGACAAAGACCTCGACACGAGCCTATGGAGGATGGTCAATGGCAAGGTGGTGTATAATGACAAGATTGGCGAAATGTCGGAGGCTGTGGCGGCACAGACGTATGACTATGCCCAATACATCAACAATACAACCGTTCCCGAGATTGTTCGTGCAGCCACAGCATACAGGGATGCCATATCCAGCACCGCCAAGGCACAGGACCTCATGCGCAAGGGAGGCTTCGACTTCGAGCAACTGGCAGCCTGGGGCTATTCTCAGAATGCCGATGGCCATTGGGTGCAGAAAAAGTTGGGAAGCAACGCTACCGACGAGCAACGTGTAGAGAACATCGCCCACCGAAAGCTGGCCCACACCACGTTGGTTAAGTTTTTTTCATCCTTACGGCAAACTTTCGGTGGTTCGGCGGAAGCCGCAGAGAATATTCTCCGTGTGGCAGGCTTTACCCCGGATCTGTACAGCAACGAACCGGACTCCAATGATAACAAGCCTTTCTCCAGCAACCCAATTACCAACAACGGTCCGGATGACGGAGGGGCCGGAGGAAACTATTCGGGGACGGGACGCCTCTCCTCAGCGGCACCCAAACAGGTAATTGTCAATATTGACAGTCTGTTGAGTGTACAGACCATCGATCTGATGAAGTCTCAGGAAGGACAAACCGAAGAAATACAGAATCTGAAACAACAACTTGCGCAGGCACTCATCGATGTCGTGCATGACTTCGATGCCTCTTGGAATGGCTGACAAATATGGGAAGACTTTTACAAATGGCCGCTTCAACCCTGTTAAGCGGCGGCATACTGAATAATGGAACGCTGGGCGGCTATATCAGCAATGCAACCCGTCTGGCATTGGGCATGGGGCTGGCAGAACTTCAGGACGGCCAGGTCCATTATTTCTCCAAGCATCATGACTTGTTGAAACGGGCTGTCATACAGGTCGCCTCGCAGACGGCATACGGACTTTTGCGATCGTATCCGCGTTATCTCAAATATTGGGAACAACGGGTGCGCGACAAGTATCTGGAAACCCAGTCCCAGTCGAGCCTGGCCAACAAGACCGGGCAGTATTACCAACTGATCAAGGAGCAGCAGGCTGTTGCCCAGAAAAAGAACTATACGGATACAATCGTAGGCCGTACAGTGGCAGATTACCTGGAACTCTCCATCTCGAAGGAAGGCAGGTATTACGACAACAAGGAATGCAAGGTGGAACCCAACACGAAATACGGGCTGGTGACATTCGTAGACCTCGGCCCGCAGGTTCAGGTGGCAAGCCGTAATAACATACTTCTGACACAGGTACAGGGGCGTGACTATACGCGCAAGGAATTTATTTCCGGTGGCGATCTGGAAATTACCATCAATGGGAAAATCACCTCGAAATATCCAGATGTGTATCCCGAAGCGGAAGTGTCGAAGTTCTTGCGGCTGATGCAGTACAAGGGGGTCATCGAGTGCGACAACACTGTCTTGAGGCAGTTCAACATCACGCAGCTCATCGTACAAAGCTATACTCTACAGCCGACGGACTGCCGGAACGTGCAGCCGTATTCGGTGACCTGCGTGGCTGTCGAGCCTTCCGAGGCGGTAGAGGTGAAACTGGCCGATCAGGAAGTGGTGGACACGGCCATCAAGCACACCAACAAATGGATCAAGTATGTTAAATTCGGCACAGAGGTCGTTGATCCGGCTTCCCTGCTAAAACTTACACAATTATGGCTGTAGCGGCTATGGACGTGCTATGTTGCCGCATCACGGTCGGCGACCCGGATCCCGACAATCCAATGAAGATACAGAACGGGGTGGAGATGACGGAAGTACACACGATTGAAATCAACGAAAGCTACAAGAAGTTGATAGGGACAGCCAAAGTTACTTTCCCGAAAGGTTCGGTATGCCGTTCTACCATCATCGGCAACGTAACACTGGAAGGCAAGGACGCATCCCGTCTGACGACAGAAATCATGGAAGACGGAGTGCTCATCGAGAAGCGCACAACCCAGCGCCTTGTGGACGAAACGACTTTCAAGATTGGACAGCGCATCAATATCAAGTTAGGATATAACGGCGTAATGAAAAACATGTTTGACGGGTATATCACGGGCTATAATTCCGATAGTATGCTTGAAATTCAGTGTGAAAACATGGCCTACAAGCTCAAGCTGAAAAAAGCGCCGCTGTTCGAGACACCGGTCAAGGGCACCACAGTCAATGATGTGCTGGAAGGTAAATACAATATTCTGAAAGATACCGGATTCAAAATCCATTCAGACACCAAGAAGTACGAAATCCATATCGGCAAGGTCAAGGTTACGGACAACTTCACGGTGGCCGACATCCTCTCTGAATGGTCCCGTTATAAGGTGTATTGTTTTCTGAAATACGATGCCGAGGATGACGGGACCATGCCGTCGATAGCCGTCGGACGCCCGTACTCGTCCAGTAAGGCACAACCCGTCTTTCCCGAGGATTCGGGAACTGGCCCGTTCAAAATCTATTTCAACGAGCATGTGGCGCAGAGTAATCTCAAGGTGTTGAAAACGGATCCGAAGTTTCTCGCAGTAACTGGCAAGGCGCTCGGCACGGACGAGAAATTCTTTGAAGTGACCGTGAGGCTAAACCCGGAATACGATCCGGATTCTCCGGGCAGCAAGGAGTTTCAAACTGTAAACGCCACCCAGATATCGAAGAAATCACATAAAGTAACCGGCAACACGACGGCTGCGGGAGCGGACACCCGCACGAAAGTTGACCTGTCGACTTATACCATTGTACCGTATATGTCCCCTCATGTCGGTATCAATTCCGACCAGCTCGTGGAAGAGACAACGGAATATTTCCGTAACTATAACTTGAACGGCATAACCGGTACGTTGACCATTTTCGGAGATTTCGGACTGGTCCCGGCAGTACAAGTCGAGCTGGTCGATCTGCGAAATCCCTCCAAAAACGGGGTTTATCTCGTGGAAGAAGTGACCACGACTTTTGGAGTCAATGGTTACAGACAGCAATTGAGCATACCGTATAAAATAAAGAAAGTTGAGTAGAATCGTAAATTTGATTTATCTCAGTTATAAAATTTAGTTACTGCAATATCATGAGCCGCAGGCAACCAATCTGGCTATCTGTGGACTATTCTTTCAAAAAACTATGTCCGCAGATAAATCCAACCAGCTTCTTATCCGTGAAGCTATCCGCAAGATAGCCCTTGGGCGCAGTATGGAGCGCATTGATCTGGCTCCGGGCGGCATGTCGGGAATCGGAACAGCTCGTATGGTCCACGGCTATGTGGTCAAAATACATGATGATCCTTCCGACAGTGAGTATTCGGAATATGCCGGTACCATTGACGTAGGAGAGTATCCGGATGAGACCGCATCCTCCGAGCCGGTCATTCATAAGGGGGTATTGCTTTCCGCCGCCACGAGCGACAAGGGCGGATTCCTCATTGTCCCCACACTCTTTTCCGACGTCACCATATTCATGGATGCCGCCACCCGTTATGCCTATGTGGTGAATTTCTCGCATGTGAATATTCTCCGTCTGAACGCCCGTCAAGAAACGATTATCGGAGTTACGGAACTGGAGGAACTGGATCCTTCCAGCGACTCTTCTCCGGATTACGACGAGTTGGAGGCTACGGGCAACGAAGCCATCACAAAGTATACCCCGACCTCCGCAGTTACGACCGTAAAAAATGACCAGGACAAGGAGGCTTCCGTTTCCATCGATGCGGAGACCATCACCCACACAGTAGACAAATCGGAGGTTAAACAGACGGCAGACAAGGTGGTGCAAAAGGTCAATTCAACGACCATATCGGTCGCGGACAACAAGGTTGCCCTGGGAGATGAGAACGCCACCGAACCGCTGGTGTTGGGAAACGAACTTGCCCAACTGATGCTTGACTTTATGACCGAATGCAGCAAAGTTATGACACCGACCTTGATGGGAACGATGTCGCCGATTAACTTCCCCAATTTCATATCCCTGACATCCCGTATACAAAAGTTCCTTTCCAAAACCAGTTATACCAAATGAGTGTAGAACTGCATCCCGATATCGAAGCATTGGACAAATCGAGCCTCTGTTACTCGATTTATTCCCAGCTATATCATAATTTCTTCAATTCCCAGCAGAAGAAAGATGAGGAACATCCCTACGGAATTGTGGAGGGTGATGATACCAGTATCCGCTTGAGGAATACTGCGTATGGTTTTGCATCCGCCATTGCGGGTGCCGTAGCCGGTGAAGGAGCTTCCGGGGGTGGCGGGCTGATGCTGGAGTATCTGAAAAAATCAGGCGGAGACATGACCGGCCTGTTGCGTGCCCAATATGGTTTTGAAGCCGGGGTACGCAATACCCGAATTCTGGAGACCTATGTACAGGAACAGTCAGACGAGGAAGGGGTTGTTACAGGTGTGGAATATGGCATACGCCTGACCGGAACGCTGCGTATCGGTGGTGACAGTTTGTATCTTGGCGGACGTCAGGTACTTCGTTATGACGCAGACGGAGATATGGCAACCTTGGATGCACCGACGATCGATTTAAAGGATGGCGAAGTCCGTTCCTCCGGAAAACTGATTTTCGGCGATGAGGAGAGCGGGATTGTCATTTCACCGACACACCTGCTGGTCGGAGGTATGCAGGTCTATCATCAGGGGAACGCCAACCTGGGACATGTAAACTGGGAGATGCAGGATGCGACCGTCCGTCGCGACCTTGCTGTGTCTGGTAATTCCGTATTGAAAGGAGGTCTGGAAGCCCTGCAAGGGGTGAGCCTCGGTGATGACGGCAAAAGTCTGCTTACCTTCTCCGGAGAAGATGTGGCTTTGAGCGGCTTCCTGTCATTCCTGGACGGTTACGGTATCCGTATCGGCGGTACGCCCGTGCTTGTGCGTGCGGACCGGGACAAGATACAGTTGGGCAGTTTGGGTGGAGATCTGCTTCTGGGAACCGAACAGACCCCGAAGATCCGTCTGTTCTCGGGTCTCTCCGACCTGGACGGAGAATGCCTGATGCTTTCCCCGTATGGTAAAGCCTGTTTCCCGGGCTCTCTGACCGTTCGGCACAATTACGGTGCAGAACTGCTGTCGTCCTATCGTGTAGATGCGTCGGATGAAGGTATAGTCATTCATAAGAACCTTCGGTTGGGTTCATCAGGCGGGTTTCTGATACGGGGAGAAAACGGTGGTCTAGCCCTTTCTTCACCCGTCGCCTATGATGAAGCGCAATCGCAGGTTCTGATTCCCCGCCGCACATTTCTGGGACACCGGTCATCGACCAGTCTGTACGCTCCACAGAACCGAAGGAGCGAAAGTTTCTTTATTACCACGGACGGGGACTTTATCACGGCGGATACACCTCTGGAAGCACGCGGTCACATCGGTATCGACGGTTCGTACACCCGATTGACCGACGGAACCCTATACTTGACTGAAGCATTGCGTCTACAGGCCGTTACCGAAGGCATCAAGCACTACGGAAACAGCCTTTTCAAAGGCGCGCTCTCGTCCGAGTTCTTCTCTTCCGGATTTGCCGGAAGCGGTTGGGCCATACTGACCAACCTTACCACCGGTAGCGTAACCGCCACCTTTGACGAAATTGTGGCACGCAAGAAGTTCCGCGCGTATGAGTTTGAAGTTATGAAGATAAATGCTACCAACGGTTCCCTTTGGGTCAGCGACAGTTGCTCGGGAGACCAGGTAGAAAAGATTGCCTGAACATGTCCGAATACATCTGTCCCAAATATAAAATCCGTATTGACCCGGACTCGCACAAGACACAAGGGTTACAGGCCGGAGATATCGTCCGGCGCCAATATGTGGCGCGGGATAGAAGCGTATACTCCCTGATGGCGGTGCTGGAAAGCGGCGTGGATGTTATTTCGGGCAAGGACTCTCCTTATTTTGTCGGAGCCTTGCTCGATGGAGACGAACCGTGCAGCGGAGAATTACTGGATTTTGTGCGTTTGACGAGTCTTTGTGACCTTTCACGCAGCGGAGCGCTCTACCTTACGGCAACCGACGATCAGGCTCCGTACATGGATGTCATTGACGGAATGGCAACCGAGCGCTCTCTATGCTTTCCTGTTCAGGACGGGGGAACGGTGGATATTCCCGATAAAACGAAATACGCCGTTTTCGGTGAAGGGATTGCGGCTGAATACCGGGCATCCGCCCCGGGTGCAGAGCGTATCATGCGTATGACCTGCCTTACGGCAGTAGATGGAACCCGAGGACTGAAACAGACACTGGAAGAAAACGTGGACCACCCCGAACGTCTGCTGGTCTCTTTTCGTGCGCGCGCTTCAGCCGGTACAGGCAGCATGGCGCTCAACTTCGGATACACAAACGGAGAGAAGTATGATGCGCAGGGCACCGTTCCTGTATCGTCAGATTGGGAATTCAAGTTATGGGTCTGCACGGTGGAATATCCCGGACGCTACAGCCGCAGTCTGACCATAGACTGCCGCACCCTGCTCGACAATGCCGGGGATTGGTGCGAAGTGGCCGATCTGAATATTGTCCGTCTTTCTTCCATTTCGGTCTTTACCGGAGCCACCAAAGGTCGCGTAGGCAAGCTCTCCGGCATCGTAGACCCAGTATTCGGTCTTCTGGATGGGTACGGTGCTTACTTCCAGAATCTCTATGCTACCCGCAATGTCAATATCGCCGGGACATTGACAGCCGGCGACGAACACGGTTTCAGCTCAACCTTTTATGTGGGCAGGATACATAAAAATGTTCTGCTGGACAGTCTCTCCTGTGCTTTTTCCGGTTCACGGCAGGTAGAAGAAACTTCCCCGGCCGGTATCGGCCGTTGCGTGCTGCTTGAAACCGACAGTTCGCTCTATGTCCAAAGCGGTGAATGGCGCTCCGCCCATCTGGGACAGCCCTGCTGTTTCTCGCTCTGGATTCGCCCGGGTGAAGCCGGGACCATACATTTTTATCAGGATGAGCATCTATTGGTATCGTTGGAAGTAGCCCCGGATGACGGCTGGGTACGGCACAAGATGTCGTTTCTGCTCCGCCCCTCGAACAATCCCCAGTTGAGCATCGTCCTGTCCACATCGTTTCCCGTCTTGCTCTCTGCGCCACAGTTGGAGTTGGGAACAGCAGCTACTCCATATCAGGCCACCGATGAGGTTCTGAACGATACCGACGACTACGGAGCCTGGTTCAACCGGGGAGGAATCGGCGGAACAATCCAGCATCCGTTGTTGAGCCTAAATGAAGACGGTTCAATAGTCTCCCGTGATGGTTCGTTTGTCATCAACCCCGATGGAACGGGACATTTCGCCGGTGGTCGTTTCAAATGGACGCGAGACACCATAGAACTCAGAGGCGTAACTATCCGTTGGGAGGATTTCGATGAAGAGACTCAGGAATTGCTTAAACCCCGCTCGGTATCACTGACCGGAGGCAGTGCCTTCCATTATTCCGATGCACTGACACCCGTTGTAGAACCCGCACAGATAGCTCTGGTTGCCGTGGAATACAATTTCGAACCGGAAAGCAGACTGTGGGAATATCTTGCTTCCGACGGCGCATGGAAAGATGCCGGCAATCGTAGTTCCCTGTTCGAGATGACTCCTGCTTTTCATGGATGGGAAGGCCGTGATACGCTTACTCTGCGGTACACGGCAACTGTCGGGACTGAAAAATTCTGCGCTACCCACACTCTCTTCAAACTTTACGACGGGGATTCATCCTATACTGTTTATGTAGAGTCTGAAAACGGCACAACCTTTCGCAACGGAATAGTATCCACGACTCTCCGGGCACGGGTATACCGTGGCGGAGAAGAGATAACGGAGCAGATTCCTGACGGCAACTTTCATTGGATGCGTGTCAGTTCAGATTCTCAGGCTGACGCACTCTGGAACAGCGGACAACATGAAGGCCGCGAACTGGAAATCAGCGGTGATGATGTTTGGCGCAAGGCCGTATTTGATTGCGAGGTAATCATATCGAATAAAATAAAATAACAGAATTATGGCATTGAAAATAGCACGCGGGCAAGTAACGATCATTGACCAGAATGACGCCATCTCCTTACAGGCGTTCATCGGTTCCTCCCAGCCCCTCACTCAGGTCTTCAACAAGGACACAAACACATACGCTCCTTCGTGGGCATCCTCTCCCTATTTGATACTTACTCCTTCGCTCTATGTCAGCGGAAAGGCATCGGTCGACCAGATAACCTCCGTGGGCAACGCTTCCAGTCTTACTCCGGGTATCAAGAGTGGTTCTGCCAAATGGTACAAGAACGGGACAGTTATTACATCCGGACAGGACGCGTGTACCGTCGGAGCGTCATCGGCCAAGTATGCGCTGACAATAAAGGCGAACCACATGAGCGTCTCCGACCCGCAGGTACGGTACGCGTTTGAAGCGATATATATCGATGCTAATGGGTTGGAGATACCGTTCCGCGCGGAAATACAGTTCACCCAGCACCTGAGTGCCGGAGCCACCATCGTGGCTGTGGCATATGCTCCGGACGGAGTGGTTTTCAAGAACGACGAAGTCCCGACGCTCAAGGCACACTGCGATCTCTGGCGCGGTGCCACGATAGACACGACGAACGTGACCTACGCCTGGGGTATCAAGGATTCTGCCGTCTTTGCCGACACCACGTTGACCGCCAAGGCCGATTCCGGAGCATCTACCATCACCGTGGCATCTGTAACAAACATGGAGGCCGGTGGCAAAATCACCATCGGGTCCGCACAATATACCATATCTTCGGTCAACACCCCCTCCAAGACTGTGACCCTGACCTCCACGCTGAGTGCTGCCGCCGAGAGCGGTGCCAAAGTGTCATGTCCTTACTACAACGCGATGCTCGGTGCGGGCTGGGCCTGTCTCACCTCTTCCAATCCCCGTGGCGTCACCGCAGGTTGGACGACCAATGAAATCACCATTACGGCCGATGCCGTACTGAATTTCGAGACGTTCAAATGTGCCATCAAGGACACCGACACCTCTACCGGCAACGCTTCCGCCAACAAGGTGGTTTGTGACATCATCTCTTTCACCGATATGTCCGACCCTATTACGGTGGATCTGGTCAGCCAAAAGGGTTTTACCATCAAAAACAACTCCAACGATGTGGATGTGCGTGCCGTCCTGTACCGCAACGGGGAAGAACTTGACGAAGAGGGCTCGGACTACACCTACACCTGGAAGCTGTGGAATGCTGCCGGGACCTCTGTTACCAAGACTTATAACGGCAAATCCATCACGGTCGCACGGACCGACGTTACCGGAAAGGGCGTTCTCATGTGTGAAGTATCGAAATAGAAATGCAGCCGTATGTTTGCCTCTGGTTATATCATATAATTTGGTTTGGTTGTGGCGGGATTAAAACCCGCCACATTTTTTTTCATCTATTCTTACGATAAAGAATTTATGGCAAAGACTCTGGTTGCCCGAGGTCAGGCGACAATTACTGTACAGAAAGACGGATACACAATCACCCAATCCTTGTCTGAATATGTATTCCCCGCCGACCAGAACGGGACGATTCTTTCGGCAATCTCTGTTTCCTCCGTGGTACGGGTATCCCTGGGAGACAATGATTTCACCGGTTTCACCATCGGAACGATCAGCAAGCCTGCTGGGTTTTCCGCTATTACGGTGGATAATGCCAGCAAGAGCATCACCTTCGCTGTGGCGGCCAATACCACAACTCTGGCAGAGCATGGAACAATCAATATTCCCGTGGTCATCTCGGGCGTAACCTATACGCTTTCCTTCTCGTGGAGCAAGGCGCGTGCGGGGGCTCCCGGCAGCACAGGTGCGGACGCCAACCTGCTGGACTGGGTGAAAGACTGGAACAGCCAGAAGACCGTGATTGACAGTAATACGGTTATTACTCCGAAAATATTTGCGGGGACAAAGAACAGCGACGGCACCATTTCCGGCGTTGCCATTGGCATTTTCCCCCTTTCGACAAAAAACGCGTCGGGCACTATCACCACTGAGACGGTAACGGGCGTATACGGATTTAAGGACGGCTACAAGACATTTGCCGTGGACAACGGGGGTAACGTGCAGCTTGGATATGGCGACGAGGTTGTAAAATACAACGCATCGACTGGTAAAATTGAATTTGGCTCGGGGGTGAGCCTGAATTGGACAAACGCCATCAGCCAGGCCAAAAGTGAAGCCATCAGCGCTGCCGCATCCGATGCCACGGACAAGGTGAATGCTCTCCGCATCGGTATCCGCAACTACATCCGCAACAGTGCTTTCGAGGAGGCGCTCTCGGGTGTTTCTACGGACGGCACAACGGTATCCATCGATTCTGTAAATCTTTACAGCGGATACAACACCTTGAAAGTCGTGCAGACAACGGCCTGCACGGATGCGAACGCAAACACCCAACGCACCTATTTCACGGCTATCGGAAGTAAAATCTGCACGCCGGCATCCTTCTCGATGTATGTCAAGGCCAGTGTCGCCGGCACCCTGAAAATCCGTATTGGAGGGACGGGCATACAGTCCAAAGCCGTTACCACTTCCTGGCAGCGCATCACCATCGAGAACATCACGCCGACCTCGGCTGTGGTCCTGTTCGGGTTCTCTGTGGCCGCTATTTTCTGGTGTGCGCTTCCCATGCTGGTGGAGGGTTCCAAAGCCGCGGACTGGAACCGAGCCCCCGAAGATCTGGCCAGCCGCATTGCCGATGCAAAAAAGGCGGGTACGGATGCCCGCAGTGTGGCGGATGCCATCACCAGCCAAGCCAACACGGAGGGCTGGGCCACGAAACTGACCTATATTGACAAAAGCGGCATCTTCACGGGCACGCTTTCGGCCAATACAGTCAAGGCGGTACAGATTAACGCCTCCCAGATTACCGCCGGGACAATTGCTACAGACCGTCTTGATACGGCGGCCCTGAAATCGGTTCTTGTCACGGCTTCCAATATCGAGGCATTGACATTGAACGTCATCCGCGGAAAAATCGGAGGCTGGAATATTGACAGCGATTCCATTTACCGTGGTACTAAAAACAATACCTCGGGAGGTTATGCGGCTGCTTCCGGAAGCATTACTATCGGTTCTGCGGGAATCCGCGGCTACAAGTGGAAGCTGGATGCCACGGGTGCGGGAGCTGTGGCTGGAGGAAATATCGCCTGGGACGCAGCCGGGAATGTCTCGTTCGGAGCCTCCGTAGCCTTGAACTGGACCAATGCTGCCGATACGGCTGCCGCCAAAGGGAGGCTGCATGTACGCGGTACGGGTATGAATCACAGCGCCAACCGTCTGGTTGAGTTAAATGGCAAGGCCATACTCAACGGCACAGGCCGGGGACTGAATCTTCTGGTCATCAACAGGGACACTCTTGCCGTCCTTTCCAACAAGACTTATGACGTGTACGGCAGCGATGCGAACTGCAATACGCTGGCTACCGACCTGAATGCCCTTGCATCGGACAAGATTGTGATTCTGACCTCTTATGACGCCATCCGTATCAACGCCACGCTGAATGCGGCTCTCCAGCGCTGTGGCGGCTCCGACTATACGGTCACAGACCTGTGCGCCCCGTATGCTCTGGTCGGCATTCCGGGCATAGGCAAGAACAATGGTTTGCTGAGTCTGTTCGGGACCGATGCCTCGGACCCTTATGCAGAACTTTCCACCACGATTGTCGGAGGTATTCCTCAAGGTATCTGTATCGCTGGTAAGCGAAGCACCTATATCTCCGGCATCGGCGTATATACCGGCAGTATCAATGCCTCGCAGATTACGGCCGGTACGATTTCCGCTGACCGGATTGCGGCCGGCAGCATCAACTCTTCCAAGCTCGATGCCGCCAGCATTAAGGCCAATATCATCAACGCCTCCTATATCAACGGCCTGAGCTGTACGTTCACGCAAGGCAAAATCGGGGGATGGACGATCGGGACCAGTTTCATCACTGCCTCCCATGTGGCCATAGACAGCGGCAGCAAACGCATTGCCGTCTATGGAGCCAGTTCAAGCCCTACCAGCGGAAAACGCGTGCAATTGTACTATAACAGTGACACGGATTTCGGTCTTTGGGCCACCGATGCCTCCGGCAATTGTATTGTCAGCCTGGGAACTTCAAACAAAATCGGCGGATGGGTGATAGCAACCGGAGCCATCAGCAAAGGCAATGTTTCGTTGGGCAGTGACGGCTCAATCACCAACGGTACAAAGTGGAAGCTCAACAACGACGGTTCGGGACAGATTGCATCAGGCAACATCTCATGGAATGCGGCCGGGACTGTTACGTTTTCCTCGGCAGTGGCCCTGAATTGGAAAAACGATATCGAGGCGGCCAAAAGTACCAATTACGGATACCGTTATTACAAGAAAATCATAATCAATGGAGACGAGGACAAATACTATCCGGTTGTTTTCAAAGGTGGAGATCAGACCGTCAAAAGGGATATCCTGGTGCGCAGAGACTACAGCGAGCAGGCTCCCGACAGTTGGAACACGGCAACCCACAAGGGCGGACTGATCCTGCTCGTCAAGACGAACTTCGGTGGTTGGGGCGGAGCCTCCTATTCCTGGGAGATTTATGAGTTGTCGGAATGTTACTGCCGGATGTTCGCCGGTGCGGTCCATTGCGGGAACTACTGTATGTTTGCCCTGTTCCTGCGAGGCGGAGGGACCACGGGAGCCGTATACCATCTTTATTCCGATCAGCCGATAGAGAGTACCCACATGAGTCCTTCGCCCATTCCTGCAGCTCCGCAGATTGCCTATTCCAGCGATTTAATCTTCCAGAGCGGCAGCACCATGGCCTATGCGCCCGCACCCCGCACTCTTACTGCGGCTGTGGAGGATGAAATCCGCAGAAAACGGTTCATCACCTTGGCCCAGGACAATGACAGCACGCTTACGGCACACCCGCTGACCTATATCGGTTCTACGGGAATTTACACGGGAACGCTAACCGCGGCACAGGTCAATGCTGTCAACATCAGCGCCTCAAGTATCCAGAGCGGTACTCTTTCGGCTGACCGTATTGCCGCCGGGAGCATCAACGCCACCAAACTTGATGCCGCCAGTATTAAGGCAAACATCATCAACACCTCTTATATCAACGGTTTGAGCTGCACCTTCACACAGGGGATAATCGGAGGGTTCACTATCACCGGCGACAGCATGAATGCCGGAAGCATCGGTGTCGCGGGTGTCGTTCCCCTGCAAATTCGTTCTTCATCAACAGGCAGCGGTTACTGGTATACCGGAGCCTATAAGCCACTCGGCATCACGTTTACATGGTATCAGAACAGCAACGCCGGGCACATTGTCATGGGACAGGTTGCTGCATCCGGAAGTACGGTCAAGACCGGATTTATCGGTTTGCAGATGATGTCCTGGGACGGGCTGGAGTATTTCTGCCTCTCAGCCAACTATACCAAGAGCGGTTCCAAGGAGGTGTATAACCGCATTGCGGGCTGGGCTTTTGACCACAATCATATCTGGAAAAACAACATCTCCCTGAGTGCTGACGGATCAATCACCAATGGCACCAAGTGGAAGCTCAACAACGACGGCTCCGGCCAGATCGCTTCCGGGAATGTGTCCTGGAATGCTTCCGGCACGGTGACCTTTGCCGCTTCCGTATCCGCCCAGTGGACTACCGGCATTACCAACGCGAAGGAACTGGCTTCGGCCATGGCTTTCGGGAAGATGCTTTACCGGGATCCGACCTTTTGGGAAGGTAATAACTCCGTGGCAGTTTACAATAATTCCAACAATGGCATGGTCGTCATCACCCGGGTGCAGGACAGTACGGCTCCCAACGACAGCAAGTATGTACTGAAAATTCAGACCAACGGAACGGCCTCGCCCGGCAACGGGGGATTCGGCTTCGGAACAACCTGCAGTTACAGGAAGGTGTTGATTGCCCGTATCATTGCAAAGATTCCCCAGGGGCGCAACCTTTGCTGGGCCTCCAACAGCATCGGGAGCGACGGGTCAAGCCGCTGGCTTACGGATACCGCCGGTACAGGCGACTGGCAGGAATACATCTATAAGGTCGTATGTGGCACATCGGGATTTTCGAGCACCCATTTCTTTTATGTGGATGGGACTCAGGGGACCTCCTCGGCTCCTGTTGTCTGGTATGTGGCATATGCTACGGTCTTTGACCTGACATCATCGGAGAAGTACACGACCACCATCGATGCCAACGGCATCTATACCGGGACGGTTCGAGCCAATCAGGTGCTCGTGGACAGCGCGCTTGTCGTGGGCGGCAGTACCTATAACGGCAGTATTTCGGTTCGGGATGCCAACAACAATGTCAAGGTGACGCTCGACCGCACGGGCATCACGGCTGTGGCGGGCAAGATTGGTGGCTGGGTGCTTGGCACCAGTTCCCTGACGGCATCCGCGCCTTCCTCGGGGCATCGTATTGTCATAGGAGGTTCGGGTTATATCTACCACGACAATCCTTCCACGGGAAAGAACTACTGGGCCCTGAAGACTGACGGGTCAGCCATTTTCGGAACCGGCAAGATCTCCTTTGCCAATGATGGCTCCGGCTTTGTCGCCAACGGCAATTTCAAGTGGGATGCCAACGGCAATATCACGGCGCAGAAAGGCACCTTTAAGGATGTGGAGGTTATCGGTACGATTCGCAATGCCTTTATTCTAAGTGACAGTTCCATATATATTGGTGGCACAGACCCGCAACTGAACCTGAACAAATACAATAACGTAGTAGCCATACGAGGCTCGTGGGATGAGGACATACCGCTGCCTTGGACCCTGGAACAGAGTGGCCGACGTGTCTGCCTGGTCAATTACAAATGGGGGTCCAGCACCACGGTCGGAACCATGAGTATTACGGCTCCCAGCGGAAAATATTTTTACGAGGACGGCATCGCCAAATCTACCATCAGTTTTTCGCGGGAGGTGATTGAACTGCTCGGCTACGGAGACAATGCGACTTTCTTCGGATGGATTGTCGTGAACCGTCTGGACATCATGACCACCAAGAAATACGGTTCGGTGTGCAAGTTTCTTGTGATGGGGACCGTTACCGTATCCTCTACGAGCAGCATCTCGGTCAAGTACCGGACATTCGATGGCTCCACCATATCCGTCTCCCGCCTTGGAAAAGGTCAGTACAGGGTTTACATGCCCAGTAGCTGGGGACTTTCCGGCTATTATACGGTATTCCTGAGCGGCATCTTTTCCACGCTGGAGAATGCCTCAATTTACGCAACTCTGAAAGCGACCTACAGCTACTATTTCGACGTCTATACGCAGGATGATTCTACTCGAAATGACGGCTCATTCAACTTCATGGTCGCAAGTACGGGCGATTGGAAATAACAGGTTCATCAAAACCTGGAAACCGGAAACGGACTATACTTTATAAAAATGCAGGAACTATGGATGAAATGAAAGTTACGAACACCATCATTACCAAAATGGCGGAGGCCACCAGCGAAAGCGGGAAATACAATCTGGAGTACAACATTACGGACGGCGTGCTGGAACGCGTGCAGATTACCGTGTACAAAAACGTCGAGGAAGAGAAACAGCCGGCGGCAATCGGAAGTATCTTCTATGATCGCGGCAGTATGACGGCCAACCTGCCTTATAGCAGCGACATGGCACAATACCTTGCCGATGCTGCGGAATGTATCGGGACCATCCTCCAGGAGGTGGCGGCGAAAGCGGCCCAACTTTCTGATGATTCAACAAACCATCAAGCATAAAAATTATGGAACTGACAATCAAGGATCGCCTCTACCTGCCGTCTTTCCTTCCGGCACGCGGCAATTTCAAGGAATTCAATCTCAAGAAGGAAATTCTGCGCAAGATAGCCATCAGTGATGACGAGCGCCAGGAAATCAATCTCCGGGAAAACGCGGAGGACAAGCGTATCGAATGGGATGTGGAAAAGGAGCGCCCTTTGCTTGTGGAGTTCTCCAAAGAGGAGATGGACTACCTGAAAAAGGCCTGTGAACGGATTTCGGACGAGGAACTGCCGGATGACATGTGGGCTACCGTGGAGGCTGTATATAATGAAATTGCAAGCTCCTAAACCTAAGGCAAGGGTTAGCGCTACTCTTTTGTAAAGAGTGCCCGGTCGTACTCTTCACGGCCGGGCTTTTATTATATGGCAAGACAAGACATCATCATGGACGCATACTATGGGGAGGTTGAGACCTCTGGACACATCGCCGGAAAGACCTTCTATGATTTCCGGCTGCTCCCGGCGGTCGAGAATGCTGACAACGATTCTTTCCGGTATGCGGAGATTGTTGTCCCGCAAGGCTTTGTTGCAGCGTACAATGATAGCCGGGGAATCCATGTCGTGATTCCCTATACCCCCGACACACGACGTCTGATGGTCCGTTTTGTCATTGAGAGCGGCTCAGGCGGAACTGAATACCTCCGAAATGCGGTCACCGGCAAATGCTGGTATCCGGTAGTCGTCGAACAAAACGGTGCAAACTCGGATGTCAGCCTGTCGGCCTACTGCGAGCTTAATGGAAACGGTGTCTTCAACCTCCTCCTTCGGGATGGTTACCTGACACTTTACAGCGGCGAAGAGACGGATTTTGAGATCGGCCGGGCAAAAGCACAAAATGAGGCGTTCTTGTTGAAAGCTGCGGCAGGCAATCTTTACCAGCACCCGACCACGGGTGTCGGACTTATCGATTTTCTGCATTCCAATCTTGAAAACAACGGCCTTGCCGCCAAATTGCAGTCTGAATTCCAGAACGACCGGATGATTATCCGCAACGCCTATATGGATTCGGCAACGGGAGAACTGCTTCTGGAAACGGAAGAAAAGGAGGACAGCAATGGGTAGGTATCGCGTTATTGCCGGACAGAACATTTTCGATGTGGCCCTTCACCTGTACGGGAGCATCGAAGGGATTGTGGATCTGATGATGAACAACCCGGATTTGTCGCTTGCCACGGTGCTGACTGTCGGACAGGAGTTGGTCTACACCGACGACTTTGTCATCGATGCCGACGTTGTCGCCTACAATGCCGCACGGAGTATTGTTCCGGCAAACGGGGAGCATCATGTATATCCCAAATATCCCGAGGGGCAACTTTCCGTGGAATTCCACCTTCCGGCAGTCGTCTTGAACGTGTCGTGTACAGCCTCGGGAACGGGCTCCCTGGAAATTGACTGGGGAGACAACAGTGAGATTGAGAAAATTGAATTGAGGAATGCGCGGCTGCATCTGAACCATACGTTTAACAATACCATCAGGGGAACACGCCGGATTAGGTGGTATTCCCGCGCGGAATTCAGGACATTGGACTGGAGCGGACTGCAACCGGATTCCATATTCTTGTTTCACCCTCTCCGTGTCGAGGAACTGACTCTGCAGAATGCTTCTGTCAGTCTGGAGGGACTCCGTCTGTTGGACGGTACTTATTCCCTGAGGCTTTCCGGAATAACCACGGCAGATCTCACGCCTCTTGCCGGATGCCGGGAACTGATGACACTGGATATGGGAGGAGGTCACCTGAAACCAGACGTGGAAGATGCTTTTCTGTACGAAATCGTGAATCGATATGGGAACCGCAGAAATTGCACGGTCACCTTCCCGGTGACACCTTCCGGCATCTACCGGGAGCCGGACAGAGATCCGGAAAGCGCACGTTACCTTCCCGTATCCGGCATGGAATGTATCTGGGTTATCCTTCATGAGGAGAGCTGGAACGAGGGAGGCCCGTGGAAATTCATTATTGAAGATAAAATCTATACGGTAGAGTCATGAGCAGGACTATTAAAGAAATATACAATGAGGCGGTCAAGGAACGAGACAAGCGGATGGAACTGTCGGAATTCGCCAGTGATTCAAAGCTCTCGGTGATGAACGGTATTCTCTGGGTTGTCGCCGCTGTCATATACAGTTTCGAGACCCTGTTGGACGTCTTTGCTGTAGATATCTCCGAGGCAATCAACGGTCGTATTAACGGCACTCCCAATTATTACGCCAATGCCTTGCTGCAATACCAACAGGGAGACGAGCTTGTAGTCCGCGAGGATGGACTGGCTTTTGGCTATGCCCAGGTGGACGAGACCAAACGGATCATCACGCAGGTTTCCTATTCCGAGAGTACGGACGACAGCAATCTGGACAATAAACTGATTCTGAAAATCGCCACCGGCTCCAAGGGAAATCTGGAGGCCATTCCAGCCGAAGAACTTGTCCCCATTACCGCATACATCAACAAATTGAAATTCGCAGGGACACGCATCGAGGTCATCTCCACCAAAGGTGATGTATTGGTTCCCCGGCTGACAGTATTCTATGACGGGGCTGTGCCTGAGTCGGAGATGTATGATGCCATTGAGTCGCAGCTCAAGGAGTATGTCATGAATATCGAGTTTGACGCTGCGGTCTATGTATCCCGTTTGACGGATGCCATACGCCGCGCCGAGCATGTTACCGATGTTCATATTGACAGCGATGCAATTCCCGAACAAGGAGTTTTCATTGCCAGCCATGATACGGACGGCAAGATACAACCGATGCAGAAGGTGAACCGCATGACTTACACCTCCTCCGGATACCTGAAGGAGTCTTCGGGAAAAGAAGAGGAACAGGATCTGCCCACCTTCCGGGAGGCCATTATTCTGAAAATAGAGAACCATGAGATATAAGCTGCCCGTAGACAGGCTGGTCAACAGCCTCATGCCCCATTACCTCTCCGGCAGGCGGTTCATCCTGTTCGTGCAGAGCTGTCTCTATCCGCTGCAAAGCCTGAACGAACGTTTCCGCGTCTTTGCCCGTGAACGGCATATCGAAGCACGGATGACCTCACAGGTCATTTATTTCGAATGGTTTCTGAACTACCGTTTCGGGAAATACATCTGCGACCCAAAGGATCGTATATTCATCAGTGAGAGCGAAAGCCTCGGTGTGGATCTCTATCATGAAGATGCCGAATACCAACGGCCTTATACTGTCTGGTACAACGGAGAAGAGATACAGGTGGCAGATGAAACGGAACGCCCCAGACCCTTTTATCGGCTTGTCGAGGAAAAGCTCATCAACAAGGTCAGTTTTGTGGTCTGCGTCCCTGCGGTAAACATTACGCACCAGGATCTGGTCTATATGCTTTCCTATGTGGTCAACACTTACAAACTGGCCGGAAAGACGTACTTGATCAAGATAGACAAGGAAGAATATCAACCCAACAAGAATACGACCCCATGAAAGAATATGTTGCCGAAACCGGCGGACGATATACCTATTCGGATGACATCCTGAACCTTCAGGAACTGGCGTTGAGCATGAGTGCCATCTTCGACGGGTGCTCCGACTTCATCATTTCCGGCTGTATGGTTGACGGTGCCGTGATTTCTCCGGGCTATGTGTGGCTCGGCGGTAAAGTCCGCTATTTTGAAGGATGTACTGATGCCGTATACCCATATTACATCTACGAAACCAACCGCCACGAATCTGTTGTCTATGCCAACGACGTGAACAAGCGCGGACGCACCTGCTACTTGTGCATCGGAGGCCGCAGTGTCCCCGATGTGCCGGATACCGTTACGGGGAAGATTCCCGCAGCGATTGAAGTGACACAGGACTATGCCCCTCGCTTTATCGACAAATTCTTCGGCCGGTACGCCGTATTGCTCGACACGCCATTCTCACGTCAGACTGTCAAAAAAGACCTGGTGCTTGCCGGGACACTTACCGGGCAGAAAGAGATCGTCTCCAAGACCGCCGTGTCGGTCAGTGGTGAAAACGGTTACATGCTCAGGGGAATTGTCCGCACGGACGGAAATGCTTCCGTGGGGGCATACCTGAACGGGTTGCTGGTCAATGAGATTGTCATCCGCACCGATGGCTCGTTCAGCTTCATGAAACAGGAAAAGGAGCTAGCCCGTATCACGGAAAACGGACTGGTGTACGCATGTTCTACGGCTGATGATACTCGTGTCGGAGCATTACGCATCAAGGGATATGATCTGTACAACACGGCCGATGCAACCGACAACGGGTGCGTGCGGGTCAACTATTGGGGAAAAGAGGGCGGTGGTACGAAATACCGTGATTTTGCCGTACATGACGGTAAAGCCTGCGGAGTACCCCTTCTACTTGTTTCCGGTAGGGATGCCTCCACGACTGTCGGAGGACTGCTTACAGTAAGCAGTGCGGGACGTGGTGTGGAAATCCGCAATACGGCCTACACGAAAGATAATATGCGCCTTGTCAATCTGGTCTTCTGGAAAGACAGCGCTTCGGCGGATATTGCCTCGCTCGGCTATGATACCACAGACTCATTCCGCTTTATTGTCCGCAATACGCTGGGAGACATAGTTCTTTATCCCTTCGGCGCCGTAGATGTGAACGGGACATTGAAAATCAACGGGAAGGCCGTTGGGGATATTTATGTTTCCCAGACCGCCTTTACTTCCGCGCTGGCGGGCAAGGTAGATGCGGTCAAGGGAAAGCAGCTTTCCACGGAGGATTTTACAACGGATTTCCGAAAGAAACTGGAGGCCATCACGACCGGAGAGTTGACCGAAGGCGGCGCGGGCTACGTCACTTCGGCGGCCGTTGCCGAAGCGCTGAAAATGAAGCTCTCCGCGAACGAGAACCTGCTTGATGTGATGGACAAGGCTGCTGCCCGCAAGAACCTGGAGGTCTACTCCAAGGCGGAGGCAGGTACGGTTTTCCTGAAAATTACGGAAGGTCTCAAGGAACTTGTCTACCTTTCAGCCGAGGAGGTAAACGGCCTCTCTCCCGAAGAGGCTGCGGCTCTCAAGGCCGGGAAGCAGGCCGCCGTCCGGGATACGCTGGATGCGGAAAAGAAAGGGACGGGAGACTTGAAGTTGGCCAAGGCTTCGAATCTCTCGGACGTGCAGGACAAAGGGAAAGCCCGGAAAAATCTCGATGTATATTCCATTTCCGAAATTGACAATCTGCTGGCGGGAAAACTCGGCACGGACTCGGCCTATTCGGGTGTGATCTTCACGGCCGAGTTGCGCGACAAGCTTCAAGCCATCACGACTGGGGCTTTCGCCTATGTTGACGACGAGCAGAAGTCCCACTCCCAGGTAGAAGGATATGCCTTGGTTTCAGCTGTGGCAAAGGAACTGAAGGCCAAGGCAGAACGCCTGCTTTCCGGTTATAACGCCTCGGAGCAGAACACGGTGGCGGCCAATCTGAACCTGTACACGAAAGTCCAACAGGACAGTCGCTTTGCCAAAGTGGAGTCATTATTTCAGGACTATATTACCTATCTTGTCTCTCAGGGCAAGAACACGGAACAGGCTCTGCAACTGCTCCGGGAGAAACTGAACCTACTTTCCAAGGATGAGGTGGTCAAGGACTATTTGCGACGGGACAGCAAGCTGACGGATCTGCTGCTGACCACGGTGGAAGCCAAACGGCAGGTATGCCGTACTCTCGGGGCCGCATATGCCGATGACTACCAGCCGTTGCTCGCCGATACGGGATGGCTGCAGATGGAGAACAGCGGTTCCGGTACGGATACCCGCGGCTTCTTTGTCCGCCAGATCGGGAATATTGTGTCTATTCAGGGATATATCAATACAGCCCGCCGGGACGGAAGTAATTGGGGAGGCATCATAGCCGTCATTCCCAACAAGATTCAGCCTCCCAAATACAGTGTACGATGTACTGCGGCCAATTGGAACGATGACCATAAATATAATCGGGGTTCTTCTTTTGTTATCTATGGAGGGTCCCGAAAGGTTCAATTATTTGAAAGTGGCATGTACAACGTCGATGTCGAACTTAATTTTACATACTTTGTCTGATGAAACGAATCAATGTAACCCGCGACATAGAAAGTCGCAGAAGAATCGCCGAACGGCGGATGCCGGCGGCAGAACAAGCAACCGGTCAAGTTAAACAGGATGAAAGCAGGAAAGAAGAAAAGGCACAGGCAGACGCGGGCAGTCAGCTCCCCGAAGCCCCGAAAACCCGAAGAAGGAAGGCCGAAGGGGACGCTTAAACGGTTCCCCTTCGAGCAGACGCGGATCGGGTTCATGCTCCGCTATGAAATGCCGGTGGTCTACTTCGTGTTGAAAAAGTTATGTTGCACACAATCTGTCTTCGAACCGGACTGGCACGTCATCGAATCGGTGGCGCGAGCCTCGAAAGATGCCTCATACAGAAAGCCCAAGTTCCGGAGGTACCTGGAAGAGTACAGCCGGAACGGGCTCTTCTGTCGCCGGGGGAAGGTGCTTACTCCCCAGCGGAAGGCCTATTACGAGGGTATATGTCGCCGCAAGATTGAGTATTTCATCCAACAGAACAGGAAGCTGCTGCTCAAGGAAGCCAGGAACTCGCCCAAAGGCGAACGATTGCTGCAAAATATAAGGAATATGACTAAAACAAATTTGTAAACCATTGATAATTACATTTATGTAAAACATCTAATTACATTCATTGGTTATTTGAGCACTTTGTTTATTTTTGTACGCAGGTCATTCAAGACCTTTTCAGTTTGTCAAATGAGCCTCCAATCCCGGAGGCAGGGTCAGCGAGACATTTCTCCCAATTTTATCAGTTGATGCGGACGGTGTAACCGAACCCGTCCGTCTGTTCCAGATTCCGGCGGCAGGGATAATCCATGCCGCTGCTTCGGGCATTTTTAATCCATAAATTTTAGAACAATGCAAGAAGATTTGGACAAAACAACCGGCATGGATGGTATGTCGATTGAAGAAATGTTCCTGAAAAGTCAGGAGTCGTACCAGGAGGCGCAGCAACGCGCCTTGGAGGAAAACAAAGCCTTTGCCCGCACGGAATTTTTCCGCATGGACAAGTTCGGGGTGTACCGTTTACGCATCCTTCCGCTCGCACCCAATGCTGACGGCAGTCCGTCACGACCGGGCTATGAGTTCCCCGTACATCAGCTACTGCTTGAGTTGGAGAAACCGACAACGGGGAACAAACCCCAGAAAATGTATGTGACCGTTACCAGAGCTACCGATGCAGGATACAGCATCGACCCGATTGATGTTTATCGTCGCATGGCTGTGGCCGCGGCCAAGGATGTCGGTGACGAGAAACTGGCAGAGAAAATCGATGGAGGCTCTTTCGGCGGAGGTCTCAAGTACAGCTACGGACATTGTCTGTATATTTTCAATCTTGACGAACGGGCCAAAGGCATCCAGATGCTGACACTTTCCCATGCCCAGTTCAAGGATCTGGACGAACGCAAATTCAAACTGTGGAACAAGAAACTTTCCAAGAACCCCAGCTATCCTTGCCCCATTTCGTCCGTGCATGACGCCTATCCCGTGGAGATCGAGAAACGCAAGAACGGAGCGAAGACCGAATACATCATCTCCATCGACAACGAGTCCGATACGGTTCCGCTTACCCGGGAAGAACTTTCAGTATTGATGTCTGCGCCGCGCATCCCGGAAATCATCTACCGTTATACTCGTTATCATCTCGGGGCGACCGTAGAATTCCTCAAACAGTGTGATGCGCTTTATGGCATGAATCTCATGGATACGGACGAGATGAAGCAGACCGTGCAGACGTTGTCCGACGAACTGCCCAAGGAAGACACTTCAGCGTTCTCCTTCGACCGTCGCTCCAAAGAGAACAAGGACAACGAACAGAACGGAGGTTCGGCCCTCGCCCTTGACGATCTGTTTGACCGTTACGAACAACTCCAGGACCAGTCGTTGGGCGACAAGACCGAGGAAGGACAGGAACTTCGTGCCATGATTCGCGCCTACATCGAACAGGAAGGATTGTCGGTACGCGTTACCCGTTCTACCACCAACCGCGAGTTGCTCGAACTGATAGAGCAGGAAATGGAGGGGCCGTCACCCCTTCCGGCAGAGAAGGAAGAGCCCGAGGACGAGGAGTTTCCCGAGAGAGTCCGCGAAGAGGAAAGAACCGAACGCCCCAGAAGGCGCAGATAACCTTTCATAAGTAACACGATTTATTCACCGACGGGAGGCCTGACACCTCCCGTCCTATTCCAATACGCTTATGAAAGACCGTTATCCCTGCCTTTTATTGCTGAATGACATACATGTTTCCAAAGACAACATTCCAGCATTCAAGGCCAACTGGCAGGAGGCCTTGGATATTTGCAGGAAGATGGATGTCAAAGAGATTGCCATCGGAGGTGACCTTTTCTTTGCCAGGGCCGCGCAGACCCTTGATGTCCTGCTGGCCGTACACGACGCTCTGCTTACGGCTGCCGAACACGGCATTCACATAACCCTTGCCGAAGGAAATCATGACAAGGTGAACCAGGAATCGGAACGCGGATATTGTCATGTATTCGACCAGCATCCCAATGTGCTGGTGTGCGATGAGTTCGTGTCGTTGCCTGTGGGCAAGGATTGTCGGTTCGTGCTGCACATGATGGGTTACTTTCCCGAGGACGGGTCCTTCACCTCCAGATTGGACCGGCTCAAGGAGGCAGCACTCGACCCTCGGCGCCTTAATTTCCTTTATATCCATGAGGGTATCAATGGTGCGCTTTCTCAACCTTCGGAAAAGGAACTGCCTACGAGAATCTTCGCGGGGTTTGACAAGGTATTCGTGGGGCATTACCACAACAGGACCATCATTCCCAAAACGTGCATCGAGTATATCGGTTCTTCACGTCAGCACAATTTCGGAGAAGACGAGGAGAAGGGCTATACGCTCATTTATTCAGACGGCTCGCACGAGTTCATCAAGAACAGGGCCAATATCCGTTACCGGGTAATGGATGTTACGGCCGAGCGTGCAGGGCTGCACCTGATGGACGAACTTCGGGAAATTGAAGCTGACGGACGTTACAGGGTGAAGGTGCGCGTTCATGCTCCTCAGGCAGCCATGAAGACGGTGGATAAAGCGGCTCTGCTCGAAGCGGGCGCCACGCGGGTGGAACTTATCCCGGACGAGGAACTGTCGCCCGAAGCCGCGTCGTCCTCCCTTTTTGAAAAGTTCAACAGCCATCGCATCCGCGAGACTTACGAGGAGTTCTGCCGCGAAAAGCAGATTGACGAGGTGGAACTTGGATTGGAATATCTATCAAAAATCGAAAGACCATGTGGAGATTAGCAAGCATAAAAGCCGAAAATCTGTGTGCTTTCCGCCAACTGGACTATACACTTCATCAGGGGGTGACAACCCTGATTTTCGGCGACAACCGGGACAATGACTCCCAGCAGTCGAACGGCGCAGGGAAATCGGCCCTGCTGGAGTGTATCGCTGTCGGCATCACCGGAAGCCCGCTGCGTAAAATACGCACGGAAGAGATTATCAATGACGCGGCGGAAGAATGTACGGTCACGCTGCATCTGGTGAATGACGGAATGAAGGAGGCGTTCCTCATACGTCGGCGAATACCCCGTAAGGGTTCTTCGACAGTGGCCTGCACGCTCTGGCGGGACGGCAAGGAGGTGGACACGGACGAGGCAGTACAGCCGTCCGTGGATGCATATAACCGTTATATCCTGGACAAACTGGGCATCACCCGGGAAGAACTTCTGAATAACTTTATTTTATCCAAATATCGTTATGAAGACTTCCTCTCTTCCTCCGATAAAGAGAAGAAGGAGATCATCAACCGTTTCTCAAACGGGATTCTTGTTGACGAGGCCATTGCGCACGTTGATGGGGACATTGAGCCATTGGAGGAAGAACGCCAAAAGGTAACTCTTGAACTGGCCGGAGTGGATGGACGTGTGGAGATGCTGTTCGAGCAAATCCGAAAGCAGGAAGAAGAAAGCGAAGCTCATTTACGTTCCAAGCGCGAGCGTCTGGCTGCTTTGGAGTCTTCCATCACCTCCCGCCGGGAAGAGATTCGCCGACTGAACAGCATTGTTTCCGCGGCCTCAGCGCAGGCGGAGGAGATACGGCGTGTCGATGAGCTTCTACAGGAACTGGAATCGGGCGAAAGCTCGCTGGAAGAATGTTTGGCCCGCATCGATGAGTGGATGCCGATGTTTCCCAATGCCCGGAGAACGGACTGGAATCAGCAAATAGAAAGCCGGAAGGAAGATTTACTGATTGCCCGGGCGCAACTCGCCAATCTTGACGCGGCGCTTGTCAAGGCCGGGCAGGAACTGAAAGAAAAAGAGGCGGCTTACAACCGCTTCAAGAGTGAATATGGCTCGTTCTGTGAGCTGTATGAAACCCGCTCCGGGGAGATTGTCCGCAGGCTGCAGGAACTGGATTCCGACCTCGGAGACCTCGCAGAACGGATGGAACAGTTGCGCCGTAAACGTAAGGTCATTTCGGCGGGCATTGACGAACTGTCAAACAAGCTGGCTGGATCTATTTCGTGTCCACGATGCGGACACGAGTTTCTGGTGGCTGAACCCGGATTTGACATTCAGGCCGGAATGAAAGAACTGAAATTAAGACAAAGCAATCTGTCGGAAATTATCTCCCGTATCGAGAATCAGCAGAAAGAGACCGATGCTGCAGAACTTCAACAGGCTCGGCTGGGGAACGACAAACGCATGATGGAAAGCGAGCGCAACGACTGGGAACAGAGGCTTTCCGAACACGAGCGGGCAATCCGACTCGCAACCCGCAGCGTCGAAGAAGCCGATTACAGCCGCAGGCGGACGACGGCTGACATCACGGCACTGCAGAACGAAATTGAAAGCATACGCCGGAAAGTCTTCGACGAAGCTTTCGGACTCATTGACGAGCGGCAGAATGCCATCAAGCGGGAGATCCGTAAGGCATCGGAAGAGATACACGCGGCGGAATGTGCCATCGACACGTTGCAAAGCACCATCCGCGAAATGGAAAGCACCTCGCCGGAAGATCTCTTGCACTCCTTGAAAGAGAGCCTGGAAAAGGAGAAAAAGCGCTCCTTGGCAGTGGCCGGGCAGAAACTCGCGCTGGACGAGAAGGTTCGCACTCTGGTTGTGCAAAAGGAACGCTTCGTACAGTTCAAAACGTATCTTGCCAATTCCAAAGTGGAGGCATTGAGCCGTATCACCAACGAATTCCTGCAAAATATAGGCAGTGACATCCGTATCCGCTTTGACGGGTATACCGTCCTAAAAAGTGGAAAGATCCGGGAGAAAATTTCCATCTCGCTGCTCCGGGACGGTGTGGACTGTGGTTCCTTCGGGAAGTTCTCGGCCGGTGAGGCGGCGCGTGTCAACCTGGCGACCATCCTTGCCATGCAGAAACTTGTGAACTGCAACTGCGAGGACGGCAAGGGACTGGATATGCTGGTGCTTGACGAGATCCTTGAAGCGGTAGACGAAGCTGGCCTGGCTGCCATGTTTGAAGCCCTTAATGCCTTGGGTGGGACTGTCCTTGTGGTGTCTCATGGGAACGTGGCCGAAGGTTATCCCCATAAACTTGTAATCACGAAAGAGAATGGCGAATCGAGAATCGGAGAATGATAAAATGGTCAGGGAACAGGTACTGGCACTTGACATTGCTGCCCATACAGGGTATTTCTCCCTGCATGGGGCCGGGACCTGGAACTTCACCGAAAGCAGAAGACGCAACGACAACAAGATGCACGGTTCTTTCAGGGAAACGCTTATGGCATTTATCAAAGAACACGGCATCAAGTATATCGTGGCAGAGGATGTGGCCATGAACAGGCACTTCTATGATATGAGACGCCTGGCCGAACTGCGGGGCGTGCTGCTGGAGGTATGTGATGAAACCGATATTCCCGAGCCGGAGTTCATCAACCCGGCGACTCTCAAGAAGTGGGCTACGGGAAACGGACGGGCTACCAAGGAAGAGATGATTGCGGCCTGCAAGAACCGCTACGGGATAGTCCCTGTCGATGACAATGCCGCGGATGCCTGTCACCTGTTTTATTATTTCATCCGCAAGCACCGCCTGTGATTTGATAATACAACACAGATTCCGGGCGGCCGTCTGAGGCCGCCCGATTTTCAATTGACGCTCCCGGAAGCTGACAGATTAGGACATGAGATTGTGTATCACCCCTTTTCAGTCAGTGAAAGTGTGGATAAGAAAGATGTGTTGGGCGTGATTCCGTCATTAGAAGACGAATCGGCCATAAGACGGGCAGAACTGTTGAGAAAGTATGTACTGCCCCACAAAAATCTGATATACAGCATTTGCATCAAATATACATTCAATCAGGAAGATGTCGAGGATAACTATCAGGAAGCCCTGATCAACTTCTTCAAGTATATGGACAGTTATGATCCTCGTCGGCCGGTAAAGACGTGGATATATGCCGTGACGCAGCGGCTGATGACCGACCTGAACAACCGGAACAGAAACCGGCTGCTTCCGGACGAGAACGTCGATGTCAGCGGGTTGAAATCAACACTGCTCTATGACGACGAGCCGTCGGAAGCTTGTTTGGGTATCGACAACTACGAACAGTATTACAACGATGACATTCTGTGGGCACTCCGGCGTCTGAAGCCCATCTATCGGGAACCTCTTTTGCTGCAGCAGGCCGGGTACAAAATCGGTGAGATTACCGATATTCTGCACCGCAAGGGAATGCTCCAGTCCAAGAACATAGAAACGGTCAAGAGCCGACTGTTTCTGGCCAAAAACCAACTCCGTAATCTTCTGACGCGTGATGGAGAAAAAAGAATGGGCTGAGAGTGCGCGCAGGATTTTCGAGCGACTTGTGCGGGACACGCTGTGGGGCGACTTCACTTTCCCCGCAGGCGGAAGGTCCGTACGTCTGCTGGAAGCCTGTTTTGATCGGCTGGAGAAAAAAGTGATAACGGTCAGTGGAGAACGTCTGGCCGATTTCTGCATATGCCAGGTTTATACCATCTCTGGCTTCGACGCTTCCTATCGCAAACGCTGGGACGTGGCGCACTCTTTCGGGCAGAAAGCCGTGAGTAGGTATCTCCAGACGGGAAAACAACGCCGCTTTTATGAAGACAAGTGGCTGAAAAGTTTCGGAATCACGAGGGCGGATATCTATTCGTTGGCCGAGAGACGAAAGCGGCACCCTTTCACACGTTTTGTCTTTCCCGAGTATGAGGAGGTTACAAAACGAAGGTTGCTCTCCTCCGAGACAGGATATCTCATCTGCGGGAATTCGACCCTGTTGTGGACTCCGTTCTCTCCCTCCTGTCAAAGATGCCGGCACGCGGCGTCTTGCCGGTTGCGGACAGCCGCGCAATACCCCGAACTCTATCGGTTGCGCTGTGAAATGTGGAACGAAAAGGAGGAATGCCGATGAGTACGACCAATCCACTGAGCGCCGAGTTTCTGTATGAACTCTATGCCACGGCTTTGAGACAGGAGGCTCTCTGTGCGGTGCTATCCAGACACATGAGGAAGGAATACCTGCCCGATCGTGCCTTCCAGCGTGTCCAAGATGCCATCGCCACCCACTTCAGAACCTACAAGGCTCCTCCGTCTTACGCGATTCTTGCGCAGAAGTTTCAGGAGGATTATGATGCCGTTGAACTCATAGACACTTTCCGGGAGTATGACGAGGGACAGAGCGCCGAGGTAATGACCGATATGCTTGAGTCGTACATCAAGGGGGTACGCTTGCAGGCTGTCTACGCCGAGGTCGGAAAACTGTACAACGAAAACAGGCAGGACAAGGCCGAGAAGACATTGCGAGAGTATGCCGAATGGCTGGCAGGTTTTACGCTCAAGAACACCTCGTTTGTAGATGTGGCCGAGACGTTCACAGAACGCTTCGAGCGGAACAGGCGTCGGGAGGAAGAGGAAGAGCGCTCGGCATCCCCACGCGTGTCGCGGTTCTATATCCCTTATCTGGATGCACTGAATGCGGGTCGTAACCTGCGGGGACAACTGACCTGTTTCCTGGCCTCCACCGGAGTCGGAAAATCCCACATCGCCAAATGGATTGGGGTACGGGCAGACATCGATGACGGACTTCATGTTTTGCATTTTCAGTTGGAGGGTTCGGAAGAGGAGGCACTGAATGCCTATTCCGGAGGACTCATCTCCAAAAATGCCTACTATTTCGAACGGGGTAAGATTTCCGACACGGAAATGAGGCATCTGGAAAAACTTGTAGCTTCCTATGCCGGCAGCATCACTGTGCGCAGTTATCCCAGGTTCAATGCACAGGTGTCCACTCTTGATATAAAAAACGGTATTTCGGAATACCGTAAACTCAAGGGTCATAATCCCGACATCGTCATCATCGACTCCATGGATCTGCTGACGGATGCTGCACGACGCGCTTGGGGAGCTGACCACGAAAGAGCCAAACGCATTGCGGTAGCCAATGACCTCAAGGACCTGGCAGCCGATGAGAAGGTATGGATGGTGGTGACTTACCAGTCCACCATTGAAGACAGGGAATGGCTCAACGACGAACGGAATGTGCTGACCGAGTATAACTGTTCCGAGGCGAAAGGACTGGCAAGACCCTGTACCCATCTGATCTCTCTCAACCAGTCGTCGGCCGAGCGTAAGGAGAACGTCATGCGTCTGCATATCGCCAAAAGTCGTTTCTTTAAGAAAGGAGACACCATCAAGATAGCGACAGACTACGATAATGAAGTGTTTTATGACGGACCGCGGACATTGAATTTGAACAGAGAGTAGATAATTAGGAATTACCAACGACAGATGCAATAAAATGTGCTATAACAACAGATTCACTACATTAGCTTGCCGCATTTTTACGCTCGTCGGGACAGGTGGTCCCGCCCCTTGGCGCTGGCCGTTCCCCGACAGATGAGCTTAAAAGTGTTAACAGTCAGTGATATATTTGTAATTCTCCACAGCTTATTGAACAACAGCTTTCTTATTTCTATGTTTTATGAATTTAAGATATTCGTAATTACGTGGCAGGATTTCTTCGTTTGATTCCAAGAATTTTTCACTCACATCGGGTTGGATTGGAATAAGGTGCTCAACAGACTTGAGTTTTTGCATCGGAGTCTTGCCGTTCAGCGAGGAATGTGGTCGTTTCTTATTGTAGAACTCCTGCCATTCCATAGCCATCGCATTCAAATCAAGTGTCTTATCCGACAAATCTATAAGATTCCAAAACTCTGTCTTATCGGTCTGCTGAGACCTTTCAACTTTGCCATTCAAATGTGGAGTCCTTGGTTTGATAGGTCTGAACTTGATAAAATGGTCATGCAGTTCATATTGGAAATCATAATTGAAGAATTCTGTTCCCCAATCAGTCTGTATCCGCTGAACGGGAAAAGGAAAGGTGTTCAGTATCTCTCCTAAAAAATGAATTGTACTTTCCGCTTTTTTATTGGGATATACACGAATGGTCCTCAAACGGGTACAATCATCTATGGCCGTGAACTGATATGCTCCATTTCGTACTTTCATTACATCCAGCTGGATCCTTTCCCCAGGAATTTCTTTACTATATCTGATATAGTCTGACTTTTTACGCCGTTTCACAACAGCTTTAACCTGATGCCTTTTCAACACACGCCACACGGTCATGGCTGAGAGCTTTATTCTCTTCCTAAGCAGATAGTTGGCAATCCGTTGCGCTCCCCATTTTCTCGTCTCACGCAGATTAAGAATAATGGTTTCAATTCCAGGCGTTACCTTCATATTTGCGAGTCTTGATGGGCGTTTAGACTTATCGGACAATTTTGACTTACCTTGTTCTTTCTCGCGATTTATCCAACGGTATAACGTGGAACGGGCAATCCCGCACCGAAGGGCTGTTTTTGTCACAGAACCCGTTTCGGTGTATATCCCAAGCCATTTTTGGCGCATCCGTATTTTTCGTATATCTTCTTTCATGCCACGAAGATACAGATTAAGATTTGTCCCGTAAAAGAAAAATTGTAGCGTATCTATTGATACTTTACAAATAAAATTAAGGATATCGGGGTGTGATGCCATGCCCCGATTACATTTATTCAATCCTATTCCCTCTATGGTTAATGTAATACCAGTCACCACTTTCCCAATACCAGTGCTCGCCACCGGAACCTGCCACCTCTTTCCGTTTTCCCGAATCAGTGACTTTCGCCTTGCCACCCTCAAATGGATAGCCGAAAGCAAAGCGTGGACGGATGACGGTCTTGCCAGTCTCGTCAGCATAACCGATATGCCCTTTCCGATCTACGATGCGGTACAGTCCTTCACTTACATAGTCGTCTCCGTTGTCAAATTGATATGTTGCATAATGTCTTGCACTGTCACAACTGCACAGCAGCAATACGACACTCAGATAAATGATACTCTTGTTTATGATGCGGGTTGTTTTCATTTAATAATCTGTTTTTGTTATTGTCTTCAGTTGTCGTGTGACAGCTGGATATACCAGTCTCCCTTAATCCGCTTGTACAGGGTCGTGTCATTATAACTTTTCCGGTATATCTCATTCCGTTCACCGTATTCTGTCATTCGTATTGCCGGACGGTCTTTCAGCCCTGGGTCATATACAAAGTCCTTGCTTGTTCCGCCGACAGAGTAACCATGCGAAAAGTACGGGATAGAAAAACTGGTATATGCCGTATCATGCCCGTACCAGCCGGATTCCGTCATTGCCTCCTTCTTTGCCTCTTTCCCGAAATAGAATACTCGCTCACAATCGATTACCGCCAACAGCGAATCCAACGTATGCCTGTCTTTCTTATTGATTCCTCTTAGACAGGCGGTATCTTCCTGCATGTTATACGGGGGATAGTACATGCCGTAAGGACAGCGGGCAATGACCTCCCGGATTCCATTGAAAGCCGCTTCGTTCACATTGAAGTGACGGATCATTTCGACATCGGATGGTGCCACAGGAACATTGCAGCCGGCAAGGGACAGTATTGCTGGCAGTACAATGTTTTGTATCATGCCTTTGGTGATGCTGTTCATTGTCTTGTATAATCTCATAGTTCAAATGTTTTTTATGATACGGATTACTTGATCTCTACCGGGTAGGTATAAGCATTAATGTCCCGGGTTTGAAATATTTTGATTAAAATGGTATCTCCCACTTGGGAAATTCTCTATTATATCCCTATGTCCGTTTTTGAGTTCATTGATGGTACTTATGTGCAAGGTATCCTTTCTTTCCCTTTCCATTTGGGCGTGTATGTCAGAACGGGGCGGATTATTCCCGGCCGTAAGCTTTTACCTGACGGCGGAGAGGCACGCCCGTGCTGCCCGCAAGAATTATTTTCTGGGACTGGTCTACACGCGTCTCGGGGAGGTCTATTCCGAACAGATGAATTATGAAGGAATGCTCGAATACTACCGGAAGGCGCTATCGCATTTCAGACTGCTGGGCAATACCTCCTTGCAGAACAGTGCACAGTTGAATCTTGCCAATGCCTATTTCAGTCTGAAGGATACGACGAATGCTCGGAAATATTATGCTGCGGCCCTGAGTCTGGCCCGCAAGCGTGCAGACGATGAGATTTTCGCGGCCTGTCTGGGCAATCTGGGTTCGATGTACGCGGCAGGCGGAAATTATTCCGAAGCGCTGAAAGTCGTCGGGGAACTCGGGCGGTTGGATCCGCAGACGGTCTCTTTTTTCGAATGCATCTTGCTGGCTGAGATCTACTGCGGACTGCATAAGCTCGACAGCGCGCGCTATTTTCTCACGCTGGCCCGGGATGAAGCAGTCGACCTGCGCGATAGTGCTGCCTTGAATTATCTGTCTTTCCAAATAGAAACGGCCGACGGAAACCCTACGGCGGCCAAGACTGCAATCGAAAAATATATCGAGTTGAGCGATTCCGTTTCCCGGCTGGCGCTTTATCAGTCGGCGACCGCCGCAGAACGCAAGTTTTACAAAGAACAATCGGAATTTGCAGATTACAGGCTGCAAGTCCGCACTTATGTCGGAATCTTGATCTTCATCCTGATTGGAGCCGCCATATTCCTGATTGTATATATTTTCAGGCAACGTATTCGTCGTAAGCAGTTCGAGATCGGACGTTACATGGCGGCAGTGGATCATCTGCGGCGTTCCGAGAGTCGTATCATCTCTCAACTGGAGCGGACGAAAGGCATGGAATCCCGGCTCAAGCAGCTGGCGCTTTCGCGCTTCGAGATGCTCGACAATCTCGGACGTGCATTCTACGAACGGGAGAATACGCAAGAACAGCAAGCAGAGGTGTACAGGCAGGTCAAAAGCTTCATGTCCCGCCTGTCGTCCGATCCGGCGGCCAAAAAGGAGATGGAGGAGATCGTCGATACGGTCAACGATAACATCATCGCCAAGCTCAGAGCGCAGTTTCCTCGGTTCAAAGCTTCGGACATCGACCTGCTCTGCTATATCTATGCGGGTTTTTCGGCGCCAATCATCAGCCTTTTGACCGGGGATTCCGTGGCGAATGTCTATAACCGCAAGTCGCGGCTCAAAAGCCGTATCGCCAACTCGGACACTCCGGGCAAAGATCTCTTCCTGAATGAAATGTGATTATTCCTTTGATTTTCAAAGGTTTAATGCGTATGCATCTGTGCTGGTGTTTTAATGCACTAATTTTCAGCACATTGCGAATTGCGCGATATGGGGGGAGAGAAAATCGGTTTTTACTACATCGACAACGTGCTGAAAATATGTGATATACAAATCTGTAATGATAGATTTTAATGGGCCGATTTTTCTTCTGTGATGGATCTTTCGATTTAATTTTACCGGCGTAATCGATCGATTCAATTAACCGTTAAATTCTACATTTATGAGATTTTTAAATTTACTGTTGTTGGCAAGCATTGCAACTCTGATTTGTGCTTGTGAAAAGAATTTTCAATCTGAGATGCTGTCTGAAGGGCAGCAAACATCGCAAACCCGTGTTCAACCGAATATACTTTCATTCTCGTCTATCGAAGAGATGGAAAACCAAATTCGTGCGCTTATAGAGATGGAGTCCGACGACCGAGAAGCATGGTATGCGGAACGAAATTTTGAATCCCAGTATGATGCGTTGTACCGAGCCGCCGAAGAGATCGACCGTGCGGCGACATTGTCAGATGCAGAGGCTATCAAGGAAAAGTACCGCGAGTTTTTTCTTTACAATGATAATCCGGAAGATGAGGAGTTGTTTAATCCTTACTTGCCTAATGAAAAATCGAGCTATGCCTATGTCTGCAATATTCGTGGAGAAGTACAAATCGGTAATGAGATCCATAATTTCAATACGATTACGGATGTCCGAAATACCAAAGAATTCCAGCGGTTTCATGAAGTTGAAACACGAGGCGTAGAAACACATTCCAATTACCTGAAATCGACGGTAGGGAAAAGTAAGTTTTGGGCCGAAGGTCGCTTAGATGGCAATGAGGTAGTCGCAATCGAATTTACTGCACATAAAAAAGGGCTTTTTGGGTGGAATAAATACAAGACTGCATACTATGTTCGGGTTCAGCGTTATAGCCGAACATGGGAAAGTTTTTCACCCGATTTCATGTATTATATCAACAGCGGCACGAACGGATTGTGGACAAGGGAGCTCAAATCTCATACACTTGTTCCTGTCGGTCGGTTGGCCTATCACCAAACTGCAACGATGGATTTGTATATATATAGTCGCGGTACGGGAGAGGCTGGAGCTGGCGTACTTCGGTTAAATTACACTTCCTCTCGAGGATCAAAATAGATATAAAACACAGAGAATTCTGGGTAGAAAATTATTTTTACTTAAATAATATTTCTACCCAGAATCAGTTTAGTGTGTGGATTATCGTACGAAAACAAATGTTTAGACTCAATCGTTACTCTGACGCTAACCCGAATTATTATATAAATATGATGTTTCCTAACCATTTATTCATTCGTCTTCGAGAGGTGAGAATCCTTGCCCTTTTCGTATGTTGTATTTTAATATCAAGTTGTTCTAAAGAAGCTTCCATCTCTATTCCCGACCATCTTACCGGCAGCGAATGGGCGATGTATACCGAAGAGACCGATTATACGTTGCGATTCACCTCGGATTCGGAATGTACTTTCACGGAACAGACAGCCGATGCCGAACCGACGGAGTACCATTACAATTACATCTATCGGAACCCGGATTTGACACTGATACCCCGTGACCAAGATCGCGAAATACTTAGCGGATCGCTTTATCGGTGGGATAAGAAAAGTATCGGCATGACACTTTACGCCCCCGATGGGACGGTGGTTTTCCATGCTTCGAAAAACGTAGATTATATTTGGCAATGAAGATTCTCCGCTACCTGTTCCGTCCACTGCCGTCCGGCTGTGCGGCGGTATCGTGCGCCCTGCTTTTTACGGCCTGCATCGAAGTGGACTACGATTTCGGGGGCCATGCTCCCGAGCCTCAGGTTACGATCAACGCCCTGCTGACGCCGCAGGAGGAATTCACGGTGTCGCTGCATTGGAGCGGAATCTATACGGATGAGATCATGACGTTCAAACCGGTCTCGGAGGCTGAAATCCGCCTGTTCGAAGACGGGCGTGAGGTCGTTCGCTGCACGGCGTCCCCGCAGGGTGCGACCAATACCGGCTTCCGGGCTGCGACGGGCCGTCGTTACCGGCTGGAGGTGGATGTTCCGGATTACGGACTGCTGTCAGCCGAGACGGACGTTCCTGCGGCTCCGCAGGCGGATATCGGATTCGTGCGGCAGAAGGGCGAATACCGCCATTTCCTCCTCGACGCACTGACTGTTCCCCGGGATGTAAAGGCTGTCTGGATTCGCGGCGACTACATCCAAACAGAACAAGCCACGGGAACGAAACGAGCAGAGATCAGCGAGTATTATACGCCCTCTCCGTTCGTGGATCAGGTGAACGGTGCGAACGACGCCTACGAGGCTGACGAGAAGGGGAGCACGATCGTTTTCGAAAAGTTCCTGCGCATCCCCTGCGAGAACAGCGAGCAGGTGTTGCCGCTGCGCTTCTCGGTTTGGGGTAGCACCGATGAGTGGACCCGGTTCCGTCATACGTTTCGTGTCATAACGCCATCGTCGGCCTACGACCGCTACATGCGCTCGCGCTACAAACAGCAGCTCAACAGCGAATGGGGCGCTGAGGAGAATCCCTTTATCGAACAGATCACCGTTTATTCCAATATTTCGAACGGCCTCGGCATCTTTGCCGGATACAATTATACCCAGACTTCCGAACTATGATCCGACAGTTTGCAGCCAGCCTATTGCTGTTGCTTCCTACATTCGTTTTGGCCCAATCCCCGCCCGACAGCGTTGCCCGCTCCGTGGCCATCGACTCGATATCCGTCACGGCGCGCAAGCCGCTGATGGTCTTCCGGCAGACGGGTAATATCGGCGTCGATGTCGAACAACTCAAATACGCCCCGTTGTTCGCCGGAGAAAAGGATATCTTCAAGTTCCTGCAACTGCTCCCGGGCGTCACGGCCGGCAAGGACGGCATGTCGGGGCTGCTGGTGCGCGGCGGCAGCAATGACCAGACGCAGATTCTCTACGACGACGTGCCGATCTATAACCAGGCCCACGCCTACGGACTGCTCTCGATCTTCAGCGGTGAGACGGTGCAGTCGGCCGAAGTGTCGAAAGGTTACATCTCCCCGGCCTACGGCTCCCGCCTTTCGGCGCTGACGCAGATCCGCACCCGCGAGGGCGACCGGCAGCACCACCGGCAGTCGCTTACGGTGGGGACGTTGTCGCTGGCCGGCACGGCGGACGGTCCGCTCGTGCGCGGCAAAGGCTCTTACCTCGTCTCCGCCCGCTACTTCTTCCCCGAGGCTGTTCTGGCAGCCGTGGGGAACTCCGTCCGTTTCGGATTCCACGACATCACGGGCAAGCTTTCGTACGACGTACACCGCAGCCATACGCTTTCGCTGGGGGTCTATACAGGCGACGACCGGATGCGCAATGCGGACGAAGGAGCCGAGAACAGCTTCGGATGGGGCAATACGACCGCCTCGCTGCGTCTTCGCTCCCGATGGCGCGAGGGGCTCGGCTCCACGGCCGTCGTCTACTACTCGTTCCTGCAAAACCGCCAGCAGGCCGAATACCGGGAAGATGGAAGTGTGAACGAAGGCAAGACCACCTTCCGGACTCACGAGTTCGGAGCCCGCATGACCTTCGACCACCGGCTCTCGGAGCACTATGCACTCGAATACGGCGCCAGCTTCTCGGCACAGCGGTTCCTGCCGATGCACACGCGAGCCGTGGTCGAGGGACAGGAGCGGGAAACCGAATATCCGGCCTCGCAACTCCTTTCCGGAGCTCTGTTCGTGAATAACCGCCTGCAATGGGGATCCTGGCGCGCGGATCTCGGAGTGCGGGGTGCGCTTTACGACAATGCGGACGATACGGCTTTCGCGCTGGAGCCGCGGGCTCAGCTTTCCTACGATTTCGGCCGAGATCGGGCGGTATGGGCCTCGGCGACGCTCAATTCGCAGGCTCTCGTGCAGTTCAACCGCTATTATTATTCGATGCCGATCGATTTCTGGACTCCGTTCCGGGACGGACGCCTGCAACGTGCCTGGCAGGTGGCGCTGGGCGGGCGTATGAAACTGCACGAACGGCTGACGCTCTCGCTGGAGACCTACTACAAACGCATGCGCAACCTGCCGATGATCTACGACAGCGACGATTTTCTGCTCGGCCGCGACGGATTCGTCTACGGCACGGGATGGGCGTTCGGAGTCGAGGCGATGTTGCAATGGCAGACCGACCGGTTGAGCCTGACGGCATCTTACACCTACACGAACTCCCGCCGCCGTTCGGACGGAGTGACCTATCCCTTCGAATACGACATTCCCCACGACTTCAATACGTTCATGAGCTATGATGTCGTGAAACAACCCGACAGGGGACGCCGGCACACCTTTTCGCTGAACGTTTCGTGGAGAACGGGGCTGCCGTACCGGCTGACGAACACGGCCTATCCCGATTCCGACGGAAACCCGATCTTCGGAATCACGCCTTATCCGACGATGCGGATGCGTAACTATTTCCGCACGGACATCAGCTACAATATGGAACGACGCAAACGGAACGGCGTGCGCAACTGGCAGTTCTCGATCCTGAACGCCACCTGGCACAAGAATCCCGTAAGCATCTACCCGCACCGCGGAACTTACAAGGCTACGGTGCTCATTCCGATCATGCCGTCGATCTCCTATACCCGAACTTTCAAATAGTTTTTCGGAAACCTTCAAAACACCGTTTACCATGAAAAAAGATTCTGTTGTTCTTTCTTGTCGTACTGTTGTGTGCAGGATATGCCGAGGCAGGCCATAGTGCTAATAAAAAAGAGCAAAGCAGTCCGCCTTATTCGACCATATTCGTGAAGAGGCCGAAGACGGTCAAAGGACCGCGAAGCACGGCTCTGCCGATCGTCGGGACGATCCTTCAGGGACGCATCGTGCTGGATTCACCGGATGAGTCGGTATGGCATATATCGTAATATCCGGCTCCTCGGCCTACCTCTGCGAGCTGGTGGACTTTACCGACCATTCGGCATCCGTGGATATTTCCGAACTCGAGGCGGGGTCTTTCTCCAATTTTTTTAGCAGTTGCTTTAATCCATCAGCCCAATTATTGTTAAATGGAATATGGTTAATATTCGGTTGTCCTATTACTAAATGATAGTTGGAATTGTCTATATGTAATGGGATGATAAAATCCTGCAATCCATCTTGTGCAGCAATACTCTTTGCGTATTCCAACTCATTTTCAATTCCTTGCCGAAGTATGCCTTCTGTCGTTACAATATTTTTTGAGTAAACGAATAAAACTTTTATTGAGCAATCCAAGGCTTTTTGAATGGTTGCCCAAAAACGTTCTCCACCCAGTAACCCTTCTTTATCTATCCAAACTTTATATCCTAACATCTCCAATCGGGAAGCAATCCAGATGGAAAAATCGTTATCTGCCGGTGTTGCATGACTTAAAATATCGTATCTCTCATCATCTATCTTTCAGTATCAATGAATCCTGTTCCTTTACAACTTTGCTTTGATAATGCTTTATAATAATTCCGTCATATATATGGGCAAGCAAAAAATATCCTTGTCTTTCTTTGAATCTTTGGTATAGAGAAGATACCTGTGAAGAATTCTCGCCGAAAATTTTTGCTGAAATTTATCCAGGGATTTGTGTGAGTTATATCCGGAAGATTTAACTTCGATAGGGCATATTTTGTCTTTACGCGAAAGCAGGAAATCTATTTCATAACTGCGGACGGTTTTATTCTTTTCCTCATCTTTCACTACCTCCTCCTTAAATGTATAGTAAAAAAGTTCATTGCCTGCACTCTTCAACATTTGGGCGATTGCATTCTCATATACATATCCCAAATCCGTACTGAGTTTGTCGGAAAGGAGCTTTCGGTATATTACATTCTCCGTATAGTCGCGGTCCATGAAAGCAAGTGTAACGAACAATCCCGTATCGGCAAGAAACATCTTGAAATAGTCGTAATCGGCATGAAGAGAGAATCCGACACTGGGATCATTCGCATGATAGGCAAAGTTCACCGTCATGGAATCTGCCATATCCATCAATAATTCACTGAGCCGGGCGGCTGTCGCATTCTCAATCACGCTTCCCACCTTATAACGTGCAGTATTGCGAGAGAGTTCTGCCGGAATCGAGGTAAACAAACGCGAAGTACGTCCTGTCGGATCGATTTTACGGAAATCATCGATATACAGTTCGAGAATGTTTCTTTTTACCGCATCTATGGCTGAAAAATCATTCGATTCAAGATACGCATTTACAGCCTGCGGCATACCACCGATAAGCATGTACAGACGGAAATTGCGCATAAGATCACGATTGACGGCATCTCCCAGAGACTTAAAATTTTGATACGAGTATCGGATCAACTCATAGGTCTGAGGCTTATCGATAGCCCATAAGAATTCTTCGTAATCCAGTGGATACATCGCAATGCGAGTTTCTTCGCTCGGAATCACGATACCTTTCACATTTTTTTTGATGGAAAGAAGGGAACCGGTTTCTATATAGTCATATCTGTGATCTTTTACAAGGTGTTTGATTGCCTGTCGGGCAGGAGGATATAGTTGTACTTCATCGAAAACGATGACCGATTCCCGTTCATGTAGCGATACGTTGAACAATGATTGAATCCGCAGGAAAAAGTAATTCAGATCCGAAATGTGGGAAAATAGTTCTTTGACGGCATCATCCGCTATCGAAAAATCGATGATAATATAGGATTTATACTCCTGGCATGCAAACTCCTTGGCAATAGTGGATTTCCCGACTCGACGCGCTCCTTTTATCAAAAGTGCCGTATGTCCATTGCTTTCCTGCTTCCACCGGAGCATTCTTTCGTAGATCTTACGCTTGAATATTTTTTCGGGCATAACTAAGATTTTTCATTTACTGCAAAGATAAATGATTTGTCGGAAACGATAAAATGTTTCTGCCTCATTTTGTCGGAAACAGAAAAAAGTTTTAGAGCTAATTTGTCGGGAATAGTAAATTTATCGCAATTTAATTGATAAAATTTGGCTTATCATAAACCTCTCTGTCTTAACCGAAGCTATTCCTTAGTATGGAACTATCGGTACAGGAACAACAGCATTTAATTGCAGAGATTATCAGGGAGACAGGAGCCAAGCGAGACGGAAGCGGCAAGAATCTGATTGTCCCCCGCTGTCCATTCTGTGGTAAGACGGGAGGCAAGTTCGGCATCTATATCGGCAGGGAAACCTCCCATCGAAAGCCATTCATGTCGCATTGCTTTTCATGCGGGGCCTCCACCAGGACACTTGAACAGCTGCTATCGGCTCTCGGCCGCATGGACCTGATGGTAACGGCTACGGCTGATTTGGACACTCCTCTGGATCTGCACCTGATTCTGGGACGGGAAGTCGAAGAGCTGGACGACGAGCTGCATGAAACCTGTCTTCCGGATTTTTACAAACGCACGTTCCGCCACCCTTATCTTCAAGAGCGGTCGTTTACTTTTGACGATTATGAATATTTCCCGGTAGGCGTCACAGGCAAACTGAATCCTCGTTTTTCCGATTACGTCATATTCCCTGTGGAGGACAATCACTCGGTAGTAGGCTATGTGGCGCGCCATACCTGGTCGAAAAAAAAAATAGACGTACACAACAGGAAAGCGAAACATAACGGGGAATACAAAATACTGCGTTACCGTAACTCCACGGACAACGATTTCTCGAAACTGCTCTACAACTACGACTCCATCCGTCCGGATGAGACTGACACGGTCATTCTTACCGAGGGGATTTTTGATGTCATAGCCCTTACACGCAAACTGGAACTGTATGACAATACCCATATCGCCGCCATTGCAACCTTCGGGAAAAAGATATCCGACGTACAGCTTTATAAATTGCAATGCAAAGGCGTGAGAGTCGTGGTGGTCGGTTATGACGGCGATGCAGTGGAAGCTGTCAAGCATACAGTGGATCGGCTGAAACCCTATTTCGAGGTTTTGGTGGCAGATATTGCCGACGCTAAAAAAGATTGGGATGAGATGGAAGTCGATCAAGTATATGAGACCTTTGCCTACCGTCTCCTGACCCCCATCGAGTACAAACTATCAAAAGTACAGGAAAAATGATGCAGGAACTGACAGCCTGGCTGGATGCCCAGGGTATTACATATGTCCCCATCGATGCAGAGGTGGTAGACATCCCGGATTTCGGGAAACTCTTCCTGGCCGATTTGTCGGGTGTTGAGTCCATATTCCGTGGCGAAGGTGAGAATCTCGTTTTCAATCTGATGGAAAACCCGGAAGTGCTGATGGAAGAAGGTATCTACCATGTAGCGTTCCCTTTCGGGAGGAACTGGTACTACTACGACTTGCGGGAGGAGTTCCGTTTCAACATTCTCAAGTACATAGGTCGCCCGAGACCGCTTCAACACCGGGTGCCGTTTGTCCACCTCGGCATTCATACCCCTTATGAACTGCTTAACGGTTCAGGAGCTTTGGAAACCTGGTGCCGTAAGGCTGCCTGGCTCGGACATAAGGCTTTAGGCATCTGCGACAGGAACACGATGGCGGCAACCCTGAATTTCCAGAAGGCCTGTACTTCCGCCGGGCTGAAACATATCTTCGGCTACACGTTGAAGATGCTGCATGAGGAGACATCGGTGGACGTGAAGATATATGCCCTCAACAACCGTGGACTTCGGAATCTGTTGAAAGTGCAACGGGCCATCATGGTAGATTCTGAAATACCAAGTCTGTTGTATGATCGTCTTCTTTCCTGTGCGGAAGGCTGCGTCCTTGTATTCGGTACCCGCTCCGCTTACTGGATGGTGGATCATCCCCGTCAGGTTGAGCGGTTGCGTCTGGGCTTCGAATCAGTCTACTATCAGGTAGACGCTTCGGAGTTCAAGGCGGACCGTATCGATCGGGAACAACTTCGCGCATTACAGCACTATTTCAAAAACTGCTACGACAAACATACCGGCCGCTTTTCGGTGGAACCGATACTGATATCGGACTGTTACTACCCGGACAAGGATGAGGCCGGAGCCAAAATCCTTCTGAACAAGATTGCATCAGGGGCAGCGCACGAACAGAGCGATGACCAATACCTGAAAACGGTAGACGAACTTTATGTGCAGTTGTCGCAACTCTTTGATGGGAGTTGGGACTTTGACCGGATTTTCGCGCGGATGTGCCGACATACAGTACGGATAGCGGAAGAAGCTACCGCGTTCTTTGAAACCGGACATATGTTTATGCCGGAATACATGATGCGGGAAGATGAACTTCAAAAATACGGAGACCGCAGAACGATGTTTCTCCGGTTGCTGGACGAAGGGCTTCAGGCAAAGATACCCCCGACGGAACACGACCGTTACAGGGAACGTCTGGACGATGAAGTCTACATCATAGAATCCACCAATAACGTGGACTACTTCCTTATACAGTGGGATATGGTCTGCGAGGCGCACAGAAGAGGGATTGCCACCGGTATTGGCCGAGGTTCTGCAGGAGGCTCTCTTGTCTCATACCTGTTGGGCATTACCTCCATCGATCCCTTGCGCTATGGACTGCTTTTCTCCCGCTTTCTTGTGCCTGAACGCTGCGGTCTTAACTGGAAAGACGAACTGACCGTGCTGGCCCCCGATGTTCCGTTGGAACGGGGTGGCAAGTTCGTGGAAATTCACTCCGGAGAATCGGTTTTCCGCTTGCTGCCGGACGCCCGCCTGAGAGTGCTACGAAACGGGAATGAAATGACCCTGTATGCCGATGAATTGATTTGTGGCGATGAGATTCTTTTCGACCGCCGAGATTGCTTGTGGAACCTGAAAGAACTCGAAACGCATGAACAAACCATTTCAACACCATCAGCCGTATAAGGGCTGTGATTTGTATCTGGGAGACGCTTTGGAGGTATTGCCAGTACTTGCCGGAGAAGGGCTTAAAGCCGATATGGTCTTTACTGATCCGCCATACGGGACAACACATTGTAGATGGGATTCCATGATTGATATACCCGATATGTGGCAGGCGGTCAGTTTGATCACAATGCCGGACACTCCGATACTCCTTTTCTGCCAGCAACCTTTTACCAGCGTGCTTGGCAGTTCGAACCTGAAAAAACTGCGCTATGCTTGGGTCTGGGAAAAAACGCAAGCTACAGGCTTTCTCAATGCCAAACGAATGCCGATGAAAGCGCACGAGGATATTCTGGTGTTTTATGACCGGCTTCCATTGTACAATCCGATAAAAAGCGAAGGTCATAAACGCAAGGTCATAATGGCCGCCCATCAGCAAAAATGCAATGCCGGGGAAATTTACCGAAAACACGACAATTATAGAGATTATATCTCTACAGAGCGTTATCCCCGCAGCGTACTTAGATTCAAGACAGATAAACAGCTCTCGTATTTGCCCGTCATGTCAAAAATATGATTCTTGCCGGGTGCTTTGACCGTATAGAGAAAGTCCGGGATGTGACGGAAAGATACGATATACTTAAATGAGCAGCCAAAGAACTCGACTTTGAACTCTCCGAGAAAGATTTCCCGGAAGCACTCCGCGGTCATCATTATTTCTGGTCACAGCAACAGATAGCGGTATCGGGGTTCGGTTCGATAGACTACCGCCGCATCTTTGACAATTTCGACGACCGTTCCAAGATCAAGGGTAAAGCCTCCTATATCACTCTGAACGGGGTCTTGAAGGATGAGAATGACGGACGCAGGGCAGCTGTCTGTGCTACTGTCGTAGAGGTGTCGAAACATGCCAACCAGGACAGAGAACAGGCTCACGCAAGCGCTTTGGCAAGCTGATGCTTGCGCAGAACAACATCATTGTGGGTGTGTCTGCTGGAATGACTGCTACATGGCGCACCGCACGGAGATACTATCGCTCAAGGACAAAGTCATCATTCTTGCGGTCATGGTGCGTTACAGCAACTTCAATGGTTGCAACGCCTTGCAGATGACTAAAAATTCACTTTTATTCATTCAATAACAACGATATGGCACCAAACGATGAGAAGAAGATATATACGGGAATCGGTCTGGACTTCGAGACCGGAGGGCTGGATTGCCGCGAATGCGCCTGCACGCAAATATCCTTGCAAGCGGCACGATTCGACACGTGGCAGGTCATGGAACGTTACGAGGCATATGTCGCGCCTTATTGCCGTCAGGGAGCGGGGCTGCAAAAAAAGAAAATGCTTCGCACGCGGCATGAACAGGTCCGGGAGGAATCCTCCCTCATGAAGTATGAGCAGAATGCCTTGGAATACTTAAGCATTACGATGGACGTGCTTCGTTCGCGGGTGCAGACATTCGAAAAATCACCGAAGAGATCATCACATTTGCCACACGAAATACACTCTGTGACGGCAAACAATGCAGGCCCGTGCTCATCGAGCAGAACACCGCTTTCGATGTCGGCTTCCTGCTGCAGATGATGAACTACGCTGGACTTATCCCCGAGTTTGAAAAATGCTTTTCGGGTACGACTAACTACTACGGCAACTTCCAGCCTTACTTATATCGACACGCTGCACATCGGCCGTTTGGCATTCGCCGCAGATGCGGAGGTCACCTCCTACAAGCTGGAACTGATTGCGGCACGTTTTTTTTTGGGGGGGGGAGTGGACGATGCTCACGACGCAGCGGCCGACGTCACCGCGACGCTCGACATACTGGGCGTTTATACCTCACGCCGGCGAAACGCGGAAGGGATTGCCGGAGACATGGTACAGAAAAAGGAGAAGACGCGTAAATACTTCAAGGTATAACATGGAACAGGAAAAGCAACATGCTGCAGAACAAATTCCCGAGACCATCACCTTCCGCACGGCCGACCGCATGACCTACGGAGCACTGGGTTACGACGGGAACGAACTGATGGCCGTCATTTCGGGATATGATCTCGAAATCAGGTTCAACATGCGGCTTATCAACTCGCTGACGGAGGCGTGTGCCGATGCATTGGTCCATGTATTCTACAAAACATTGATGAAGCAATTGATCGCGCAGAAGCGGAATTTTGCGAAACCGCCGGAGCCTTAGCGCTCGATTCTCGAAAAGACCGCCAGCAACAACTATACGGATCGCTTCGGCAACAGGCTCTCGCCGGTACCGCTGCGGGCTGTGGTGGTGAATGCAGCCAAGGCCTTGATGGAACTATATTCCGTGAAGTGCGCCCATGAAACGTAAGCGACCGGTGAAGTGCGTGTAGCGAATTTATTCCACGCGAGGTATCTTCGCGCCAAAAAGGAAAGATGCTTACACGAGAAGAAATCGCGGAGCTAGTTCAATACTGCAAGGAGCATGGAGTCTCCTACAAGAGCCGACTGAAAGAAATCGGGATACCCGAGTGGCGGTTTTATGAAAGCAAACGCAGATATGCCGAGGCTCAGGCCAGTGAACGGGAATCAGGAGAGTTTCTTCAGCTGGTGCGTGGGAATGACAGTTTTCCGGAACCTGTGCTGACAAACAGGAAAGCAGGCAAAGGCAGGAAGTCGGGATACGAGTCCATAGCGATGAGCATAGAGATGCGCACGCAGACAGGGGCAGTATTGCGGATCCAGGGCAATCTGGACGCGGCCATGGTACAGGCAATCATCCATGCGTCGTCGAGCCATGTTTAGCCTGAATGACAGCATGAGGTACTGGCTATACAACCGGCCTACCGACATGCGGAAGAGCTATTACACACTGAGTGGAATAGTGACCAATGAGCTGGGATGTGACCCGTGCAACGGTGATGTCTATATCTTCATGAACAAGTCGAGGAACAGGATAAAGCTTCTTCACTGGGAGCCGGGCGGTCTTGTGCTGTACTGCAAGCTTCTTGAATCGGGGACCTTCGGCATGCCTTCCGGTATGGAGAAGGATGCCGTCAGCGGGAGGATAGAATGGAGCGAACTGGTCATGGTCGTAGAGGGCATAATCGAACAGCCGGACAGTCGCAGACAGCGACTGGAGAATCTGAAGAAACTACGTAGATAAGTGAATGGGAAAGTGCCACAGACTTGCGTATGTGGCACTTTTTTCGTATCTTTAAGTACTGAAAAAGAGGAGAAACAAGTAGTTATGACAGTCGAGGAACAGCTGGCGGCAGCACTTGCGGAGGTGGAAAATCTCCGTATGGCCATCGCTGAAAAGGACTGCATAATCCAGGATCTTCGGAACAAGCTTCTGTGGCTCCGCAAGAAAGTCTTCGGCCAGATGAGCGAGAAGGCCCTTCCCGTAGATCCCTCCCAGCTGTCACTGTTCGAGGAGAAACATCTTACCGACGAGGAGCGTGCTCGGCTTGACAGGGAGGTCGAAGAAGCGGAAAAGACAATCACAAGGACAATAGCTGTAAAAGCCAGGCCCTCCCGCAGGCCTCTGGATATCACCGGACTTCCGGAGAAGGTCGTCCATATCTATCCGGACGGGGTTCTTGACGGAAACGGCCACCTCAGGGCTGAATATGTAGAGATAGGCACGGACGAGTCCTCCCGTCTCGAGAAGAGGCCGGCAGAGGTATACATCCACAAGGATGTCTTCCACAAGGTCATCCTCAAATCCGACATAGAGACAAAGCACCCTGAAGACAGGGAGATACTCTCACCGGAACGTCCTCTCGTACCGGTAGCCAGGTGTATGGCAGGGGCATCGGTCCTGACGGACATCATCGTGGGAAAGTTCGTCTACCACCTTCCGTTCTATCGCCTGATACAGCAATACAGGGAGTCCGGGATAACGATAAGCGACTCCACGATGGGAGGATGGTATGAAGCGGCAGTGGAGAAGCTCAAGCTTCTGTACGACATCCTGCGGCGTCAGATCCTCTCAAGCGAATACATCCAGATCGACGAGAGCGTGATACCGGTAATCGACAACGAGAAGCATAAGGCCAGAAAGGGTTACGAGTGGTGCGTCAGGGACGCGGTCACGGGGGATGTCATGTTCTACTATGACAGGGGCAGCCGTGGCCATCACGTCGCCCGGGAAATCCTGGGCGAATACCGGGGAAACGTACAATGCGACGGCTACGAGGCATATGACCAGTTTGAAAAGATGCCCGGGATAACCGTGCACGGCTGCTGGGCGCATGTCCGGAGGAAGTTCGTCGACTCGCTGAAAGAGAACGAACGGCTTGCCTTGGAGGGCATACTCTTTATAAGAAAACTGTACAAGGTGGAGAGCGATGCGGACGATAAAGGCCTGAGCGCGGAAGAGCGTATGGAACAACGCCGGAAGATATCCTATCCCGCAATCCTGATGTTCGAGAAGTGGATAAAGGAGACATATGCGAAGGTCCTTCCCAAGAGCAGGCTTGGAGAGGCCCTTGCCTATGCCTACAGTCTTCTTCCACGGCTGTCGCGCTATGTGAATGACGGCAGGATCAACATCGACAACAACCTCATCGAGAATGCCATCAGGCCGCTGGCACTCGGCAGGAAGAACTATCTCTTCTGCGGCAACGACGCCTCTGCATATCGGGCAGCCATCGTATACTCCCTCATAGGCACCTGTAAGGCCGCAGGGGTTGACCCGAGGACCTGGTTGGAGGATGTTCTCAGCAAACTGCCCTACTGGCAGCGCGACAGCAAGGACCTCGCAGGACTCCTGCCCAGAGCCTGGGCAAAGGAAAACCAAATCAGTTCCAAATAGTACAAGCTAGGTCCAACTTGAGCCAACTTTATACAAGTTGGAACTTGTCGGACCTAATAGTAATATTCTCTGTCAAATCAATACGGTATTCACCGGTCGCTTACCATGAAACGAAGTTCCGCACCAAAAGAAATAATGCGAGTGTGGTGTTCAATGTCATCGTTTCCGGCAACCACACCGAAGATGAACAAATCGCAGATGGATATGAGCCGTAAGATCACCCGCGCGGCGGTGGAGCGGACATATATATCATTCTTATAGTCGCTTTGGCGATATATGGACTGAAAGAGAACCAAGCAACCGTAAGCCTGTGATCAACGCGATTTAGGGAGCCTTCTTGATTCTCTTAAACAATCAACCATGACAGCACACGACAAAATATGTAATTCCGTGCAGGAAAACTTCAAAACGCTCGTCACCATCTTCGCATTCATGGTGACTATCCTGAAGCTTTCAATCAAGAGATTCCTTTTACAGTTTTACAGCGTCAATCTGGTCAAACCATATATTCGCCAAATTGTTCACGGCCTCGGCAAAAGCCTTATCGCCTTCGGGAGTGTTGAAATTTATGGAACAGAAGAGTGTTTAGTTCTTGTGTAATATCAATTAGTAAAATCCGGGAATGAGGGTAGCGATGATGAATTTCCTCACCGTTTAACTCTAACCCAAGCACTGCTGCTTTCCAGTCAAATATAATAGGAGCCCCCAAAGGGACATTTTAACGGAACTTTCCGTTTTGGCCAATGATTGTTTAAGCCACCAAGCGATGATTCAAAAGCAAGTTAATCTGCTTTAAACCTTAAACAATTGAATTATTTCTTAGATCAATTAACGATACTGTTCTAAATTTGTAAATTATCAGATAGAGATTTTTAATGTTGACTATATACCTTAATTCATTTTGCACCAATTGTTTCTCTGCTTGTATTATTTTTGTTATATCAACTTTCCCATAATGTACATTCATTTTAAGTAAGTCAATTTTTTTTCGTAAAAGCTCATTCAGCTTCAAATCTTCTAATATACTTGATCGTAACACATGAATGTATTCTAGATCATGTTGAAAATTGGATAGATACTCTTGTTTAGAATTTTCGTATTCCAAGTCAGACTTTCTGATATTTTCTTTAAAAATAAGTCTATTTGTTTTATTAGCTCCCCAGTTCAAAAAGGGAATTGAAAAGGACAACATGATATTGATACGATTAGATTTCGCATCCATAATTGAAGCAAGGCTGTTTGCTTGGGAATTAATACCGCCTCCAATTGATAAAGAAACAGATGGTTTAGACTCCAGAGTCAATTCTTTCAATTTCATTTCATTTTGAACTTTTTCAAATTTTCTAGAAATATCAGTAGTAAACTCAATTGCTCTATCAATAACTTGCTGGGGATTAAAATCAAAATTATAATCATAAAGAACAGAGGGGGTATACACCACAAACAAATCCTCATTACTTTTGATATTCAAAAAATCTTTCAATTTCTGCCGTGCTTGACTTATTGCAATAGTATTATTATTATTTTGCGCTTTATGATACTCTATTTCAGACTCTAAAAAGTCTAATTCTGAAATCTTTTTTTCTTCATACAGCTTTTTGGAGCGTTCATATACAAATTGAGTCAGGCTGAGGATAAACTGGTTAAGTTCTAACCTGTGCTGTTCCTCGTATAAATCAAAAAACAGTCTTATGGCTTTCTCTTTAATGATTTCTCTCTGTTGTATTTGCTTAATTATATCAATATCCCGTTGGATTAAATGTAATTTCTTCTCCCATTTATACTGGTTAAATCCACTAATTTTTTGACTATATGAAAAGTTTAGTAAAGTTAAACTATAAGATTGATTTCGAGTTGGATTAAAATTATCAAGTCGATTTAAAGTAGATGAGAGAGAAAGGGTACCTCCAGTAAACGGTACTAACTGAGAAATATTAATCCCCATATTCGCACTAGAATAAAACCTATTAATATATCTTTCACTACCATCTGGCAATGTGACGGGAGAAATACTATTGTTAAAATTCGGAAGTGTTGCTGTCAAACTAAATTTTGGCAGTACTTTTAATCTGAAAATTTTATTATTATATTGAGTTATTAGTGAATCTGATTTAAGAATCTCGTAATCGTTCGTCTCAACCGATAGAGCTATTACTTGATCTAAAGTAAGGGAGAGATTTTGTGCATACGAAATACCCCCAAACATTAAACACAAAAAAATCCATACGATTTTATTTTTCATGTTTGAGCACATATTTATTTTTATAATTATTGAATTTTATTTTTATCCTAAAACCATCCGGGTACAAAAGAACATACCCCTCTTCATTGGGAACATTATGACTTAGCAATTGAGGCAATGACTGTTTTAACTCGAAGGTTCGTACTCTGGGGAAAGGTATATTCACATTTTCAAGCGGAATTTCTTGGTTTTGCTCATTATCATACACACTAATAAGAAATAGATCTTCAGTTTTTCCATAATCTATAATAAGGAAGTCATTAGGATACACTATTTCAAACAAATAAGTATAACTCGGGCTTAAACGCGAAAGAAAATTATTGTATTTGGTATAAAGTAGTATATTTGCATTGATTGCAGGATATGAAATAAATGAATCTCTAGTTGCAATAAATGGAAACCCATTTACCCAATACATTATTCCTAAAAAACCATCTTTTTTCTCATATATTTTATAATTGTCAGTTAACGGCAAAAATTCCGGATACAATTGTTGATATTCAAAAAATTTTTTTAAAGGGTGATATTTAATTTCATTATTAGCGTTTAAAATAAGCCCACGACACCAAAGTGTGACATCATTCCAGTACTCTTCTTTCTTGCATTTTTCGGTATAATTATATAAAAACAAATCAACAGTGGGGTGATTTGCCTTTGTAATATACCCACACTCAAGTAAATTATCCAAGATTGGCTGATAAATTCTTCTTTCATCTAAATGAAACAACACAGTAAGTTGTGTTCGCTGAATGCAAGAAAGTGCACTTTTGCGTTCAACGAGTCCCGCCCATTTTATTTCATCCTTATCATTTATTTCAATAATCGGAAAATTAATTTCATTCGGAAACTTTGCTACAAAATAAACTATTCGCCTTTGCAATTTTGCATTATTAATATTTAATAAATGAGGTTCTGGATCGATATACTCTATAGGCACTTTGACACCCGTTTCCTCCTCAGTTTCTCTTATGGCTGCATTTAATAAATTCTCACCTTTGAGAGCTTCACCTTTTGGTATGGAAAGATGATTATTTTTTGTATCATAATATTGTCGTACAAGGAGAATGCTCTCTCGATAAATTACCACTAGTCCTGCCGTTATACGCATAGCATCAATGCTTTAGGTAGCGTTCTTCCCATTTCCATACTGATGTTTCGAACACATGTGGCTGTTTCATACGTTCCTCAACATTAAATTCGGGAGTCGGATTTATATTTATACCGGCATCATCAAATACATGGTTCCATAATTTATCATAACCTTTGATTAAAGCCTTAGTTTTTTCTAACCAATAATCATATCCCATAAGAAAATAAAAATCAGGCACAATCTCTCGCAGTGAGTACAAATGATCATCGCCTCTACTAAGCGTATTTTCTACATCCTGTCTAGTGATTATCTTCCACTCAATTTTTTTTATTGCAGATAATTCCCTATAGTATGAGTAGGATAATTTATCTTTATGTAAAAAGAAGTCCAATAGTTTATGTGCAGCTTGATACCATGGAAATTTTAATTTCATCATTTCCCCATTCTGAAAGTAAATTACAAACCCTTCGTGGTTAGGAAGATTTATTCCTTCCAACTCATTAAAATCTGTTATATGCCCATATTCACTCGTAAAATCATGGCATAAGGGGAATCCTATATCAGGCAATTCCAATGGGACGCCAGTTAATTTATCAATTACTCCAATCAGGTAAAGTTCTCGCGTATCCCCATAATCTATCAATACTTTAGTTTCAGGATAGACTGCTTCAAATATATAAGTATAACGCTTATTGAATTTGGAAAACAGATGTGAATATTTTTCGTATAATAATTTTGTAGCCTCTATTGCCTTAATATTGGTAAATGAACGTTGAGTAGCCAAATATGGCTTGTTATTTATCCAATATAGAGTTACCATTGTTCCGTCAATCTTTTCAAGAATTCGGAATCTGCCTGGTGGAATCCTAAATATCCGCCCCTCACTCAAAAGCACCATAGACTTTGATATATATTGTCGAAAAGTCCAAAATTTTGGGAATGGGCGTTCAATAATATTACCTTCCGAGTCAAGAATCAACCCTCGGCAATGTTTACTAACTTCGTCCCATACAGTTGGTTGTTTTGTGATATGATCAGAATAATATCCATACAAATTTAGTTCCCCACCAGGATGTTTTTCACAACACATGGTTGTTTCATCCACATATTTTTCAAGTAATTTCAAATCAAATTTCATAGCTTGCAATATATTTTATACAAAATGGGACATAAGCTCTATAATAGCTGGGAATATCCCAACATTGGAACATCAACCTACAAAATTCAATAAAATATTTAGTTGCATATTCCTCGTCTTTCTTTTCCATTTTGTTAAATTCGTTGCGTATATCACTTAATACTTGAAGGCTAATCGAAAAAGCGTCAAGATTTGATACCTTATCCCAACCATCGAGTAACTCAATATAATTACCCAATAAATCAGCTCTGATTTTATCAGATTGACGTTTAAACTCACGCAATATCTTATCACGTGCATTAGATAAGATTTGATGATCTAAAATAGATTTTGTGAATGATGAAATACTATCTTCCAAAAATGTATCTAAAATACATTTATTTGCAGTATTGAATTCGGTCCTCGATAAAAAAAAAGCTTTGGCTGCAACTATGTAATAATAAATCACATTAGTGATTATTTCATTTTCGTTTAATGTCGAATTGGTAAACTTCAATAGCAATTCATCCGTCAGATCACAAAGGATATCATTAGTTTTATCATAGATATTTAAGGGCATTTTCTCCCAAAATACATTGTGCTCTTTATATGGGATATAAATCCTGGCTAACTGCAATTCACTTACATTCCCATATAAATATTTTTGTAGTGAAACAATGTCATCTTCTTCAAAATTATTATCAGAAAAGATTGTAACTTTGGCAGCTTTACCCGAAATATAGCAACCGGATTTCCAAGTTATACAAAGGCGACAATTTTTCAATTGATTTTTGAACATATTACAAAGAGGAATGAATGTCTTTATTATAAAATTACCACTATCGCCAATGTCGCAAAAAAGCATAGATAATGACTTGCTACATCCCCTTTTTGACTTGAATTTGAAAATTTCTTCACTCATAAAGTATTGATTATATATTTTAATGGGAATCAACGACGAATATAAATGAGATGCTATTTTTGCTTTGTCCAACAATAGAATTGATTGAGAAAATATCGACACAATTTCTTGATCTCTCCGTAAAAACATAGCGAAAAGATCCTGGAGAGAGAATACTCTAAAGTTATAATCACACTTTCCAGTTGGATTAAATTTTATTTGAGCTGTATTGTCTTTGTATATTAAACATAATGTCGTGACTCGGCTATCAATATTTTCTATTTGAGAAATAAAAACCGATGAAGCCTGAAAAAACTCATGTCTTTTACAATACTCCACAGCTCCAGCTATCTGATTTAAATTCATAAATTATAATATTATTGACTTTTTCGGTTCTTCATTTTGTACATCCACCTTCTGAACTGTTTCAATCCGAGGTTTGGATGGATTAAGCAGCTTGTATATTTGATTAAAAATTCTGGATATTAAGCGCTTGTCTTTTGTAATAATTTCAGCCTGTCCATACATTGTTTCGGCAAATGCAAAATCATAACCTGCGGAACTGGTTAATCCTTTTGGGAGGTCGAAATAAATTAAATATCCTTTATCAACAGAACTTAAAGAAATATTACTTACAACACCTTTCAGTACACCATATTCTTGATAAGGATATAAATCCATTTTCAAATTTGCCTCCTGGCCCCTCATAACACTACCAGCCCCTAAGGATGGTAAGATTGCTACCCCAAAAAATTTATAGTCATTAAAAACAATGTCGAAAACAGGTTCACCGACAGCTATAAAAGAAGCATCCGTTATAAGACTTGCAAAATCTACCACACCATCTTTGGTAGACATGAATACATAGGAGTTTTCCCAAGCCTTAATTTGTGTTATTAAATTATGAAAAGACTCTTGCAACAACAAAGCTGATGAATTCACTTGTTGATTATATTCACGGATTAAACTTACTCTGCGCAATTTGGTATCAATAATTGCTTGCTCTTTGGAAAAGATTTCAGTTTTGGACGAAATAATCTGACGTTCTATATTCAGATAATTTAAATATGACTGGTTATATTCCGATTCAAGAATAGCATTTTGAGTAAATAAAATAGAATCAGTAACATATTGTTTCTTTCTCACATTGAATTGCTTGATGTTATTGACCAATCCCTTTTTAAGATTTAGTAAATGTACGGAATCATTAATAATCTTTTGATCATAAAGGAGAATCTCATATTTATATTTGCTGTCATTAATTAAGTTGGTGTAATTCTGACGTTGTTGTCGATATTGGTAGTAAGCTGTCTCTACCTCTCCCAGGAATAAAAGACTATCATCCAGTGTGGATAATGGTAATGAATCTGTAAAGATGTCTTTATTATATAGCAGCTTTTTTAAAAGCAATATATGCTCTGTATTAGCTGGATTTTCCAAAATGGCAATGTATTCTCCGGCCTTACATTGACAGGGCAGATTCTTTTTCAACAATCTTATTTTACCTTGTTTTTGCGCACGAAGTGTAATAGGCGGACACGTTGAAGTTACCCGCACTTCAGCTGTTACTCTATCTGGGACTTTAATTATAATACTTAGTAAGATCAGTAAGCCAACAAAAAACAATAAGCCCCATACAAGCAGTGTGCTATAATTATCCGGAATACGTTCTACAATTTCTTTAAATTCGGGCGAAAATTTTTCTCTAGGTTCCATTTAGCAAGAATTGGATTGTAATTATGCAACAAATCCTGTAATCTGGTTCTGAAATAAGCTTGGATATTCCCGCCCATTTTCCAGAAGTTGTTTATGAGTACCTATCTCGGCAATCATTCCATTTTTTAGAACAATTATCAAATCTGCATCAATAACGGTAGCCAAGCGATGAGCTGCAATTACAACGGTTTGTTCTTTAAAATGCCCACGAATTGAGGCGATTATATTACATTCATTTCGGGAATCAAGAGTACTAGTCAGCTCATCCAGAAAAATATATTTTGGGTCATTATAAATCGCTCTTGCAAATAGAATTCGTTGTTTCTGCCCCTCACTGACTCCACGTCCATTTTCACCAATCATCGTATCATAACCTTTAGTCATCGTTTCGATTTCTTTTCGGATATTAGCTATTGAGACTGCTTTTAGTAATTTATCTCTATCATATTCTCTCCCAAAGACTATATTATTACTTATGGTATCTTTAAGAAGAGCGCTCTCTTGAGTAATTACACCACAATGCGCCCTCCATGTCTCTGAAGATATAGTCGCTAAATTAATATTGCCAAGACAAATCTCGCCAGGATTCGGCAAATACAACTGAGCGAGAAGTTTAATTATTGTTGATTTACCAGAACCACTCTCTCCAACCAAAGCAACCGTTTTACCTCTGGGGATAGTGAATGATATGTTTCTTAAAACATAATCATCATTTACAGAATATTTAAAGTATAGATTACGTATTGAAAGGGATTGTGAAAAGTCCAGCAATCTTTCGTTTTCAGTATGAAGCAAGTTTTCTGTTTTAACTTTATTGATGTCAGTAACTCGCATATAACTAATGTAACATAGCTGACTTGATACAATAAAGTTTACCAGACTTTCCATTGGCATCTTAAGCTGTCCAAGTATATATTGAACAGCAATGAGCATTCCTATAGTCATTTCTCCCACAATAACAGCTTTTGCAGCAATAAAGATCAATAATGCATCCTTAATAGTGGTCATCAAAGTACTGCCTACATTTTGAATCTGATCAACGTGAAGTAACTTTATCCTGGTTTTATAAAGACCGACCTGAACTTTTTCCCACTGCCATCGCTTATATTGACCATAATTATAATTTTTAATATCTGATATCTTTGAGAGCAACTCAATCCAATGAGTTTGATTAGAAGCTAAATAAGAAAAATATCGGATATCCATTTTTTTTCTAATAGACCAAAAAAATAACACCCATGCCACATATAGGATGCTAATAATTATATATATCCAAAATAAAGTCGAGTTATAAATAAACAGAACAGTACCGAATACCACCAAAGAGAACCCTCCAAGGATAGCATTAAATCCGGCACCCATAATCATGCTATCTATTCTATCAAAATCATAAGTGCGTTGTAATAAATCGCCCATTATTCTCGATTCAAAAAAGGGTAAGGGTAATTTAAACAATCGGACTAAATAATCTGAAATCATACTAACTTTAATTCTTGCAGAAAAGTGTAAATTTATAGATTGTTTGATCCATTCTCCTATCACTATGCTCAATCCTAAGGTCAAAGTAGATACAAGCATTAAGGTTATAAAATTATAATCTTGCGTTGGAATACCTACATCAATTATAGACTGAGTGATTACAGGGAAAAGGGCATTTACCAGTGTTATAACCCCTAAAATGATTAAAATCTGAGTGACATTTTTTTTATATGGTCTCACATAACCCCATATAAAATTCAATGCTTCTATGTAATTAGCTCTATGTGTCTGACTTTCTTCTTTTTTAAAAAGTGAAGTAGGTTCGGCTACTAAGCATACACCCCGAGTCCCTTTTGAATTGGCAGTAGAATGGCTCAACCATCCTTCGGCAAATTCTTTAAGAGTATATTTTATCGGACCAACAGCTGGGTCCGATACATAAATATGTGACTTTGTTATCTTATAGACCACAATATAGTGATGTCCACGCCAATGTACAACACATGGCAAAGGCACTTCATCTCGAAACTTCCTATATGAAACTCTAAATGCAAGACAACGAAGCCCCACCTGCTCGGCAGCTTTGATGAAATCATAGGCTGTAATTCCTTCCTTGCGTGTTCCCGTAAGTTGCCTTAAATAATCTATCTCAAAATAACATCCATAGTACTTACAAAGCATTTGTAGACATGTAGCGCCACAATCCCTTTGTTCAAGTTGAATATAATGAGGAAACGATTTTTTAAATATCATGATTCTTATATTGTAAGAGATTAAATATAATTCCGAACTGTTCTTGGGGCGAAAGTTGAAAAATCGACATTATATGTAGGCTGATATTAAGGGTTAGTATCTCTTTTTTATTATTTATTGGGTATATATCAGGGTATAGTATTTCATCATCAGAAGTATTGCGAAGCAGGTCCAATATTTCACGAAAAATAAGCTTAAAATCATGTAGTATACGTTGAGAATCATTGTTGAAAGATGCTATGATTTCCTTATAAGTAGTGCTATGTTGCTGGTATGCGTATTGGTATCTATCCAAGGTTTTTTCTTTCATACACTCCATTTGAACGGCATTATATAATCCATTAGGATCCACTGCTTCAAGGACAAGGTTATCATACATATTTTTAAAAAAATTCGAAACCCCACTTTGTAGGATGTCAGACGCATCATAAAGTTGATAAAAATAATAGGTAGCAATTATACGCGAATAATTTTTCTGTGTTCCATCTGGAAGCTTAGCGTATAACTGAAGAAACAGCCGCCAGATTTGCGTAAAATATGGTAACATGCGCTTAAATAATGCAATTCCTCCGAACTGCAAACCTTTATAGAATAGCGTTTTATAAGGAAAGGAAATTTGGACGGTTCTATGCAACCCACTTAATATTATTTTTATAAAATTTTCAATTTTCCTATATATTCTTTCAATCGGCACCTCATCAGTATAGATAAATAGATAATAGCCTTCTTCCATATTTTGATTCTTGCCAATATAGAACCCGTAAATATGGCAATCGTTAGCAATTACAGAAATATCTTCTAAATACTTACTGAAATGCATATCATTTCCACGTTGCATCGGGAAAAAGACCATAATATGATGATCATGAGGATATGTAAAAACCCATGAACTCGTCCATGTATATTGAGGGCCCCCAAAATTCATCAATATCTCTTCAATATCCTGTATGTAAATTGAAGGATCATTTGTTTTTATAAACTGTTGATATGAATTGAAAATTGCCAAATCGGGAAATTGCGAAGTAATTATGCGAGAAAGGTGCTTCGCATCTGCTACATATTTACAGGTTATTAAACGCGAAATATCCAGTAGTAATTCAGATGCACAATATATTTTTTCAGTTAGAGACGAACTATTTTTTATCACATCCACACCAGATGTTATCTTGTGAATGAGTCCGTAATCTAACTGTTCACACCTAATTTCATCAACGGTATTCAAGACAAATCTTTTAGTTTTAGTTAGTATTTTAGATGCTATATCTTTAAAAATTATCCCATTGCGAATCATCGAAACATAAACTCCCTTACCTCGATTTATGTCTTGGATAATAATGTCTTGAAATTTATAGTACGGGAAAAATATTAATTGCACATACTTTTCTCCATAACATACAGATTCTGTATAAAGATAATTCACATTCCGAGATAGAACAATAATATCAATATCAGAATTCCTTGTGGACGATTTTGTAGCATAACTACCTGTTAACATTAGCCCATCAACCAATCCAAATAATTCTGAAAATTTATTCCTCTCTCCCGATAAGAGGCGTTCTATTTCCGGAATAAAATTCATACCTACGACACGAATTGTTTTATATTATAAACGCTTGTGTGCTATTAAAATCAATAACCCACAAGCGTTTGTTATACATCACAAAATTACTGTTGTATATTTTCCAGATACAATGCGCGTATTATGTCGCCTGGAAAGATGCCATATGAGTTAGCAATATGATTGAGACAACACCTAAAATTTAAGATATATTTATTACTTTATAACTTTAATTTCATTAACAATATATTCATTACCATTCTTTTTTATGGAAATAACTATTTTGTAAATTTTTCCATTTACCTTATAAGAAACAAGACAATCATTATCATTCAATTGTTTGAATTTTAAACTCTCAGACCATACCCTGTCGAAATCATAATTATCAATTAATAGGTCATAGCCTCGATACCCATCCATCGAATTCTCGAATTCAGCATTCTTATATTGAACTAGAGCGTTTTCTGACAGATGTCGATTTCGTAGTAATGCCAATTTTGAACTCAAATCTTTTGACATCTCAGAATATTCCGCAATATATAGCTTATAGAAACTCTCTAAAAATGCTTGTGCTGTTTCTTGATTAATATGAAGCGAATTTTTGGATTTACATGATATAAGGTCATCACCATAATGAGATCCACTCCATATGGGAGTAATATAAGTAATCAAACATTTTCCATTAATACTCTGAGCCTTAATGGGAATTTCTTTTATCGTTGTGCTATCTTTTTTGTCCCAATAATAGCGAACCATATACCAATTCTTAATTAATGGTTCAATATTTAGAGTTTCAATCGCATCCAAACTCGCGTCTTGGGCTCGAATTAATGGATCAACGTTAGTCGCATTTATAAGTCTATCGACTTTTTCTAATAACTCTTCCGTTAAATAGGATCTGCATAATTCTTCATTTCGCGAATTATCATGCAAAATATTCTCTAAATATGCTGTATAAAATGTTTTAATTTGCTCTCTGCAATCACCTCGACAAACTGTATTAAAACATAAAATAAGTAGCAGCGATAATAAAAATCTTTTCATAATATTATTTTTTAGCGTCTCCAAATAGAGTAATCAGGATCATTTCTATATGCACTTCCTCCAAACATATCGCGTTGGATGAAGTCGGATATCCAATCGGAGCCATCATACATAGCTATATGTCCATGTTCATGGCCCTCTTTTGCCTCATGTACGACAATATCTCCAGCTTGTGGTATGTAGTTATTCGGATCGACTTCATAAAAGCCAAGAGACGGGAGGAAAGAATCGTAATCCTTTGCTGAACCAGGTCGCCCGTCAGTACATAAACCTCCCGCTTCAAGGGCCTCTCTTACAGCCCTCGCACACTGTCCTTGAGATGTGCTATGAGCATGCGCCCTTAGATAATCAGTTGCAGCTTTGACATCGTAGCCGCCGTCGTCTCGACCGTCTCCTCCGTCATCTTTCCCTTGATCGGAGTCGTCATGACGATCCATATCGGGATCTTCTCGTTCTTGAGGGTCATTTTCGTGCGGGTCATATCCATACTCAGGCAATTCTGGAGCTACTACTACTACTACATCAGGAATTTCATACGGATTATTCTCTTCTCCTGGAGAGCCATGCCACCAGCCATCATCGGGATATATTGAATCTCCGTGCCCCCCGTCATAACCACCTGTAATTTTCCGAGTTTCCAAGAGGGAAATTGTTGGGATGTTTAACTCCAACTCCTTTAACGTCCTTTTCATACCATTTACTTCATTCGATACATAGTATTAAAATGCTTATTTACCTAACGCAGCGAGAGCATTTATTTTTAATTCATATGGCCTAGTACCTATTCTATGGAAAACAATACATTTTTTGTTAGGTAATCGACAATTATAGTGTAGTTTGGATCCCAGCCTGGAATACGATCCTGATAGATTTCTTTATGATATTTTTTTGCCAGATAATTATAAGCCGCAATAGTTTTGTTCTTATCTATAAGCTGTTTTTTATAAAAACTTTCATACTCTTGACTTGTTAAATTACTTTTCAAGATAGGAGAAATATCCACAAGCATCAAATATATACGATCTTCATCATTATTGTTGATATAGTCTCTAAACGCTTTATTAAATGACTGTAATTTAGGCTGTTCATCAAAAAAAACTTTCAACTCTCCTTTTAGTTTTTTATTGACAGCTTCATCAGTAATTATAGCGTTTAAATAATCAACAAAATTCTCTATGGCTAAATCAACATTATGATTGTAGAAATAAATAAAATCATAGTTGTCCTTCAATATTGATTTGGCTTGATTTTCGTCACGTATTAGATATAGCATATTATAGGTTCCTCTTCGATATAAAGCATTTTTGACCTCAGATAAATATGCATCAAAAAAAACATCCAGAGATTTAGCGTTATATATCTTCGTTAATAATTCCTCTAACGATGCATACTCGACCCCATTAATATCTATAAACGAAAGATCCTCTCCTCGTTTAATACCTAAATAGTCATTGTTGTATTTTCGACTTGGAGTCGGAGAAAAGAAAAAGCAACTATCATTAGATAGAATCGTATTCTTGAAATTCGAGATATTTAATATCTTAGTCTCTCTTAATTGCCTGTCACTATATTCTCCTTGATAGTATCCCGGTCCAATACGATTATCATAAAGATAAGCTTTATCCTCTGTCACTACATAATAATCCTGCGCTGGAGTGCACTGAAGTGCATCCATAAGGTGCCCATGAAAATTAAATGGAGAGTAAACCACAATAGGCACCTTTTTCCCATCAGGAGCAACAGTTGTTTGAGAAAACAAACAGATGGGAATTAGGGAAAATATAGCTATAATAAATAATCTTTTAGCGTTCATAATCTAATTAATTTGTAATTTTCATTCATTATCTCACCTTATTTGAATAGAATAATCTGACAATCATGTACTCCAATAGTATCATGTGTACCTAAAACAGGATCATAATAATCATATGTCTTTGTCTCTAAATCATAGTCTTCAAGATATACCATATGACCAACCCCCTCGTTGCTAATATAACCTAGACCAGCCCCTCCGTTATCAAAGTGATTTGAAATATTCTGTGATGTTGTAGTGCTGTCGTCAACTCCAAATGTCACGACAAATCCAGCAGCCTCAAGGAGATTTGCCATTTCTTGGCCAGAAGGCGAAGAAATTCCTAAAGAGCCCGGGGTGGGGTTTGGGTTTATTCCGCATTTATCAAATGCATCATCGGCAGCCTTAATTGCAGCAGCAGCAGAACACCCTCTGGCTGCTTGAATTGCCGCTGCAATAGAGCCTAATACACACCACCCATCTGGCACTTGCACTGTCAGTTCATTTGTACTGTCGTTGTTATTCTGCTCTCCTGTGTTTATTTCATTATCACGCCCATCTTCACCTTGATACATTTCATGTTCCTCTTGTTCCAGCGGATCATTCTCACGCGGATCATATCCACGATCCGGCTCTGGGCTTGCGATTACAACGACATCATCTCCATTTACCTCAAAAGCTATATTTTGATCTTCGTTATATCCACCGACAATTTTTCGAGATTCCAGAAGATCAATGGTTGGAATGGCCAATTCTAATTCTTTTAATGTCAATTTCATCCCCATAGTTTTTAAGTTTGGTTAATATTATTTTTTATAAATATACATTTTTTTCAAAACAAACCCAATTTCATCCTGGAAACTTATTAGCAATGAAACCTCCCGTGATATATTTACTAATATTTTGCAAGATACGAAATAATTATAAAGAATTAGCATAATTGTGAATAATGCATCATTTGTCTTAAAGACAACGTATTAACAACCAATTAAATATGCATTAGTTTCTATAAACACCAGAAGGTTATAAAATTCTAATAGATTCACTTTCAACAATAAATTTTCTTGTAGCTATTTCATTTCTGCCGACGCTATTCACTCTATTTGCCAGATAGACATAGTGTTCATCCATCGTAGAAAACTCTTTCGTTGGCAGATCGAATAGTTCGCTGCCTTAGGCGTACATATATTAATATTCATTGAACGCATCCAATGCATTGTTGAAAATAGAATCATTCATATCGTTCAAAGTTTGATTCCAAGCTATTCACAAATATATAAAAATTTCACAAAATCAACTAATTTCCTATTACGTCAATTGAACTTTTACATAAAAACACTCGTTCCTCTCAGTATCTAATCCTTCGCCAAAATCGGAAATGAATTATAAGGACGTGCCCAGTGTCCAAAATGGACACTCATGCAGAAGATCGACCACTTGCTCGGCGCAATTAAGGCATTCATATCCCAAGCGGGTAAAGCAACATTTGTTTCCTGCTCCGGGGCAAAGGTTCGACAGCACTGCTGCATCTGACACACCGCTACATCAACTCACAAATGAACGTCGTGTTTTGTAATATGAAAAACGCCCCCCCCCGAAATCGTTCGCTTTGTCCGCCATACGGAAAACACAACCATCATTAGCCCGACAATTATCATTCGTCAGGTCTTAGAAAAGTATGGATTTCCACAGATATCGAAGGGGCAGGCACACGGCATCCAGCAGGCAAAGACCACGCGTAGCGAGGAACTGCACGACATTCGTTTGAACGGTACGGATTGTAACAAGGGGGCTTATCGACGAACCCGCCCATAGTTTTGGGAAATGTTGTGAATGCTAAAAAAATGGTCGCTTGCCCGCTATGTCAAATAGTCCTGGGAAGTATCTCAGATTGATGCGATGACTACAGAGTGCATCCAGTGTCAACAGCAATCCGTCGTGGCGGTTGTGACTCGTTCAGAGGAAAGAACGTAGCCGGCTATTCGCTCAATAATGGACATATTATATAGAATTACATTCAAACTTTCAAAATCTCCAGCTGCGAACTATACGGTCAAGGACATGTCCGTACCGGTTGCATGCCCCCCCCCAAAAAAAAATTCGGTTTGAACGGCAGGCTATACCGTTTGCGTGAAAAAGAGTGCCCATTTTCTCAGTAGTCCTCATGTGCTTAAATCTATACTGCAAGTATTAGTGGATTAGGTTTTAAGTGCAAACAACAATATAATATTAACGAATACACTAATTTCTAATTTTACATGGCAATTGATTCAAGCAAAGACCGATTTCGTAAAACCTTTCACGGAAATTCTACCTATTTTTTAACAAAAGAGAATATGTAGTGACATATGAATAATATACAGGGAAGCAGGGAGCTGAAGTCACTTATTGATGAGGTAATGCAATTTTGCGAACTCTATGTGAACGACGGACGGGAATGTACCGGGCGGCGGTTCGTTGGAATTGAAATAGATCCGGAAATATACACGACAGCACTGAACAGAATAACAAATGAGCAGCACCCAGGAAGTATGGGTGGACATTCGTAATTATGAAGGGTATTATCAAATCAGCAACAAGGGTCGTATCAAGAGTCTCGAACGCGAAGTCTCGCACGACGGAATCACGTGTACGCAGCCCGAGCGTATTTTATGCCACTGGTGCGGCACCACTTCACTCTACGACTGTGTAAGGCTTTACAAGGGAGGGGTCGGTACCAAGTTTACCGTTCACAGATTGGTCGCGGAATATTTCCTTGAGGACTGGGATCCAAGACTGGAAGTCAACCACCTTGACGGAAATCGCTACAACAATGCCGCAGACAATCTGGAAATGTGCACGCATCAGCGGAACATGGAGCACGCCATCGCCAACAATCTGAAATGGGATTATGGAGAGAAGAGCCCCAATGCAAAATTGACCAATGCCGAGGCGGAAGCAATACGGGTTGCATACCACGCCGGAGGAATCTCCCAGGAGAGCCTGGCACTACAATATGGTGTGTCCAGACAGACTGTCTCTGACATTATCAACTACAAGAAATACATTCGATAATATGAAAATAACAGAGGTAACAATTAAAAGAGCGGGCAATGCAATCACAGTGATGGACTCGTTCGTAGGAAAGGGACTTGTGGAGGGCGGACATTCCGCCCTCCCGTAAGGCGGATATCGATGTCGATTACGCCTCGGACCGCAGGCAGGAAATCAAGGATTACCTTGAAGAACGATATAACGTCAATGGCCGCCAGCGAGTCTTCTCAGCGGGCACGTTCACAACCATGAAGTTGAAGGCTGCCCTGAAAGATGTGGCAAGGGTGCACAGAATACCTCACCATATAGTCAACTACATTACAGCAATGCTGGACGATACGACGGACTGGACAGGACTTTTCAAACTTGCCCGCTCCAACCGCAAGCTTTATGATTTTATCCAGCGTTACCCGCAGGTTATCGAAGACGTGCGCATGGTGCTCGGCCAACCCAAGGCTGCTTCCATACACGCCTCGGCAATCATTGTCACGCCCGACTCCAAAGATGGGCAAACTGCCGAGTGTTTTGATTTCCTGCCTGTCCGCAAAATGGAAGGTGTGTTGGTTTCCGAGTTTGACGGCTATTCCGTGGATGAGATCGGCCTGTTGAAGGAGGATGTGCTTGCCACCAAGGAACTGGCCAAGCTCAGTGCCGTACTTCGCCTGGTCAACGAGCACTACGGACAGTCGCTCAGCATAGAAAGGATTACCGGCGAGATGCTGGATGACGAGAAGACTTACCGGCTGCTGTCGGAAGGGAACACGCAGAACATTTTTCAGTTCTCTTCACCGGGTATCACCCGTTTTATTCAGGACGTACAGCCCGACTGTATCGAAGACCTGATCGCCATCAATGCTTTGTACCGGCCGGCAACACTCGATATCGGCGCAACGGATGACTATGTGCGTTTCAGGCGCGGAGAAGTAGAGCCGGTATACAATTTCGGTTGCTATGAGGCGACCAGGAACACATTCGGAATTATGGTGTACCAGGAACAGTTCATGTCCGTGGCCCATACCCTCGGAGGATTTGACTTGGGAAAGACAGACTACCTGCGCAAAGCCATCGGAAAAAAGAAAGCCGACCTTATGGCCTCCTTAAAGGCCGATTTCATAGCAGGAGCCATCCGTAACGGCTGCCCCGACTATGAAGCAGAAGAGATCTGGCATAAGATTGAAGTGGCGGGGAAATACTCCTTCAATCGGAGCCATGCAGCGGCATACGCCTTGACTGCCTTCTGCGGAGCATGGCTCAAAGCCAATTTCCCCTCGGCATTCTATACGGTCGCCCTGCAATGGGCCGATGACAAGGAAATCCCTTCCCTCATGTCAGAGATGGAACGGTGCTCGGGCGCCAAGATTGTACCTCCTGACATCAACCACTCTACAGTGGAGTTTTTCACCGATTATACCACGGATGAAATTTACTGGTCCCTGACACGCATCAAACAGGTGGGAATTAAAACCGTTGAATACATTGTGACAGAACGGGCTAAAGGAGCTTTTCTTAGTATCGAGAACTTCATCCACCGGATATTTCGGTACAAGCTCAAAAAATACAAATACTGGGAGGACCCGGATAACCCGGACGAGGCGGTCAAGGTTCCCGTCAATGCCCGTCATGTAAAGAACATGATACTTGCCGGCTGTTTTGACCGAATAGAAAATGTTCAGGCGGTAACCGAACGTCATGCCGTTCTGAAGCGGGCGGCGCAAGAGCTCGGATTCGAACTCCCCGAGAAAGACTTCCCGGAATCCTTGCGTGACAGACACTATTTCTGGTCAAGACTCCAGATCGAAGTTTCGGGTATCGGCAGCATCGATTACCGACGCATATTTGACAATTCCGAGGCCCGCGCCGCGGTCAAGGGAAAGGCGAGCTATTTATCCCTGGAAGAGATACTCAAGGACGAGAATGACGGCCGAAGAGCCACCGTTTGCGCGACCGTAGCCGACGTGTCGGAACACAGCTACAATGACCGAGAAACGGGCTCAAGGAAACGATTCGCCAAACTTGTACTGGCGCAGAACAACCAGCTTGTAGAATGTGTCTGTTGGAATGACTTCTATTCAGCCCATAAAGCGGAAATACTCTCCATGAAAGACAAGGTGGTTATTATGACCGCTGTTATCCGCTACAGCAATTACACGGGCTGTAACGCTTTACAGACCTATAAAAATTCTTTAATGTTTATTTTACCATAATCATGGCACCCAAAGCAGAACAGAAAATATACGTCGGTATCGGTCTCGATTTTGAGACCGGCGGGCTGGATTGTCGGGAATGTGCCTGTACGCAGATCGCGTTGCAGGCTGTCCGGCTGGACACCTGGCAGACCATAGACAGTTATCAGGCATACATTTCTCCATATTGCAGGAGAGATACGGGCATCCCCCGTAAAAAGGTCTTGCGGACAAGACACGAACAGGCGCGGGAGGAACAGACACCGATGAAATACGAGCAGAATGCGTTGGACTATTCGGCCATCACTATGGAGACGCTCCGGAACCAAGGTGTAGACATACAGGCCGTTGCCGGGGCAGTCATCGATTTCGCCAAACGGAATACTCTCTCGAAGGGTCATCCATGCAAGCCGTTTCTTATCGGCCAGAACATCGCGTTTGATATCGGGTTCATGCAGCAACTGATGAACTATGCGGGGCTTGTGGCGGAATTTGAAAAAGTATTTTCCGGGACCAAGGACTACTACGGCAACTTTCAGCCTCATTATATCGACACACTTCTCATCAGCCGGCTGACATTCGCGTCGAATGCCGAAATAACATCCTGCAAGTTAGAAATAGTGGCGGAGAGGGTCGGCGTAGAACTGGATGATGCCCATGATGCTGCAGCAGATGTAACGGCAACCCTTGACATCCTGGGGGTATTTACTTCAAGATTGCGAAACCCGGAAGGAACAGATTCGCTTACCCGTGAAAAGGAAAAAACACGAAAATATTTCAAAATATAGCAATTGTATATGAAAGAAGAAGACAAAACTGCAAACGGACAAATACCTGAAACCATTACGTTCAGGACTGCCGACAGAATGACCTATGGCGCGGTAAACTATGACGGGAACGAGCTCATGGCAATTATTAGCGGCTATGATCTCGAAATCAAGTTCAACATGCGCCTTATCAATTCATTGGCTGATGCTGAGGCTTGTGCTGATGCGCTGGCCCAGGTCTTCTATGAGGCACTGATGGAACAGTTGATACAGGAGAAATCCGAATTTCTGAAAACCCCGAAAAGAGAATGAACCTATTCTTGAATAAAGAAAGAACAACTATGCCGGAAACAAATAATACAAAAGAAAGCAAGGAACTTAAACAGCTCTCTGAGGAGGAACTTCAATTCTGCGAGCTGTATGTAAACGGGGGACTGGAGTTTGCCGGTCGCCCGAAGAAATGTTATGTCGAAGTATTTGGAGAGAAACATACCAAAAACCCCAATGCGGCGGCGAATTACCTTATGAACAAGCCTCATGTGCTGGCACACATCAAAAGCCTGCTTTCGTCGGAACGGTTCGAAATGGAAACTATGGCCGTGAAGCTTCAGGTTACCGAGACGCTGAAAGCCGTCATGGACGAAACGGCAACGGCGGACTTTACAGACCGCTTCGGTGTCCCTCTCTCTCCGGCTCCCCTCAGGGCCGTTTCTGTGAATGCCGCCAAAGCGCTGATGGATATTTTCCCCATCAAACACAAGGAGGAGAACAGACTGCGCATCGAGGGCGGTGACGGGAACGTGATATTCAACGTGATAGTCCCAACAAACCCGTCTCAAGATGAAGAAAGGGAAGATTGATAAAAACGAGGTGGCATGGTGGGTATATCTGGTGATTCTGGTCGCACTTGTCGTTTATGGATTCTGGAACAGTGCAGCGGCAGAATTGCTCTTGAGGGCAATAAAGGAAGCGTTCTCTATACTAATCGAATAATACTACCATTATGGAACAACTGAAAGAATTCGTACTCAAGTATTTCAAAATCATTGTTGCGGTACTGACATTTGCACTGACCCTCTATATTCAGCACATCAACAACACGGCTCAAATTGCGGAACTGGAAACCAAATGTGCCGGATTGGAAGCGACTATCAAAGATCAGTATGACCGTATCAATGCCATGAAGCTCGACAAGTCGGTATTTGAAGCGACCATGATGCAGCTTAACACGGTACAGAATGATTTACACGAGATTCGTGCGGATATACGGGAACTGCTCAAATGCCAGTCACAACATTGAAGAGAACAAACGAGAGACGGATGTTATGATAAAGAATGCCTATGTGACCATTGTCGCCTCTGACGAATTGACCCAAATGCATCTGGACGAACTTGTCGGGCGCAAAGGGCTTGTAGTCGAAGACCTTTCCTTTATGGAAACCAGTCCTCGTGGCGGCATGGTACTCCTTGAAGAAGCTTATTTGGATGAGTTTATATGGTTCATTCCAGAAAATGCTGTAGTCTATGAGTAAAGTATTGTCAAAGTATCTGCTCGTGGCTGTACTGCTGCTGTCGGGCATCGTCTACATCCAATATCGCAGGAACGTACACCTGGCAAACGAAAGAGACCGCTACCAGGCAAACAATACAGCTTTGCTGTCTGAGGTGCGCCGTATGCGTATCGATTCCACAACACTCGCTGTCGATACCAAAGGGTTACGGTTGACGGTGGAAGAGTACAAACGCTTCCGTGCACAGGATGCCGAGACCATAAAAAAACTTGGGGTGAAGATCAAGAATCTCGAAGCGGCCGCCAAACATCAGTTGGAGGTAGGTGGACCAATCGATGCAGCCGTAAAGGATACCGTCATTATACGCGATACCGTTCCGTTGCTCCGTCAAAAAGTGGAGATGATTACCCCGCACATCCAACTTACCGGAATGATTGAGGATAGCCGATTAAAGGGCCAAATCCGGGTTCCCGTAACATTAAATCAGGCTATATGGGTAGAATACAAAGGGTGGTGGTTCTGGAAACGGGTCAAGGCCATTCATCAGTCCATCTCTAGTGACAACCCATACGTGGACATTAAATACACGGAATATTTCCAGATACAAAAAGGATGATGAACCTACCGAAGGACACTAGTTGAGTTGGCTTTCATGGCCATTATTTTTTGTCATGGTACATTGACGGAAACAAAAATGGGACCGTATCATTCGATACGGACCCACGTAAACTGGTTGAATGTCCTGCACATTTGACAAGTGCCAGCGACGGCATTTTTGATTGGGCTTCCTCCAGTTTTATTGCAACAAGTTTTAAATGTGGCTATATAAGTTCACAATTGTTATAAGCAATTTCTCATTATGGCTTTGTATTTCATAAAAAAAGGACGCAAGTACCATTCTTGAACGTCGGGCCTCGCATAGCCTCTCTATCAATCACAGTCCATGCGTCCACGGCTATACCACAAGGTATATACCGAGGACCGCAAGCCGACTGACTGATAGAGATTACGAGAATTGCGAGTTCGACGTTCAGTTCAGCGGGTTGCCCCTTATATGTTAGTGCTCATTTGATATCTTTTGCAAAGATAGCATATCTTTTTTATTGTTTGTTATGTTATTAAAAAAAACGGGACAATGTATTATGGCCGCAGGTTCGATTACTTATTCATGGCTGTTTTGCCCATCAGCCGCAGAACCGGCTCTCGTTGGATATGGTCTTCCTTATGCGTGTACCCCGTCGAAAGTCCTTCTATAAATATTCGATTCAACTCGTTGGTCAGATTATCGACTGAATCCTTGCTTCGTAGTTCAGATAGATGAAATTGGCTTTGTAGGCTGGATCCTCAACCCGTTGGCACACACCAAGCCGATTCCCCGCATGCACCATTCGTGCAGTTCTGCGAGCATCTCACTCCAGACCAAGGTGCTCCCCATGTGTTTGTTGGAGCCCCCCCGACATTTCACGGCACTTGTCTTCACAGATCCAGCTCTACGGAAAAGGCTTCGGTCTCCACACTCCACTTGCGGTGGATCTTCATGTATTCGCAATCTTTGAAGGCGAACATGTAATACATCTTCAGAGATTGAGTGAGTCATTACGAGACGTCCTCGCAGAGGTTGTTATGAAGCGGTGGGATGCTTGTCTTGCTCAAGTGCTCGCCATAGAGATCCTGGATACCTCGCCGAACTGCTCCTGCGTGAGACCTTTCGTATAGAGCATTCCGGCTAGACGTTCGCACTCATCCTCCTGATTGCATAGGATCGCCAGTATTCGAGGATGAAAGTTCTCGTAGCAGTCGCGAGAATCCGGGACGTCAGCATACATCTATGGCCGCAACTACGCCCCGGACAGAAACCATTGCATTTGTTTTTGAGGAAATATCTCCGTAGAAATATCCACCACTTCGAAAACATCATATTCTCCAATAAAATCTCCAACAGGTCCTATAACCATTTTTACCATATTAACTCGTAAAACTGTTTCTTTGTCAAGCCCATAAAGCCTACTCTTTTATTGTTGAGAAGACAAATCTGGTAAATCTGTAGCCCCACATCTACATTTTGAAACAGTATCATTCAATGTGAAATTAATTTGATTAACTTCATACCATCCAAGGATTCCTGTACGGATCATAATCCGTTTGGAAGGTAGCCAGTTGCCAGTCGGTGACTGGCTTTTTCGTCTCATCAAGTTTTCGTGGAATCTGCGGATTGAGACGCAACTTGGCCGCATCATTAAGCCATTTCATGGAATCCTCGTAGTCGCGCATACGGACTACGCTGACATTATTAGGTGCAATGAGTTTCGTGAGTTCGTACAGTGCCAACCGCACCATGTGTTTCTTGAGGTTGTAGTTGCGGGGATCGTGCAGCGAAATGTTCCGCCCGACTTGTGGTATGTCGGCGTTTACGTCCGTTTCCGGGTAAAAAACGTGTCCGTTATAAACCACATATTCATTTTCAGACAACTCATAAGCATTGTACTCGGAATCATAATCAGCTATGGCGCCCCAGCAGTCCGACGTCATCGGATCGAGGTTACTGTCGAAGTTATCCAGTGTCATCAGCGTGAAAAATCCGTTGTCATACTCCACAACACTCCATAGGGGATATTCCACCGGGTTCCACGGTGCGATTTCAGCCTCCAGCCAGCCATTCACCATCGGAATGCGAATATCATCGAATTTGTAGCCGTTCTCCTTGAGACAGACATAAATCACGTCATTGTAATTCACCTTGTCTCCGGGATAATAGGTGTTGAACTGCGAATAACAGGATACGTGACAAGCATCAAGGTCAATTCCCGAATATTCTTCCCAATATTGACCTGTTGCCGGCTTGCGATATCCACTGATGGAACGGATAACCTCATAAATCTGTCCATCAAAATAGATATGCACGCCTACCGGATAGGTAATACGCCGATTATATTCGGCAATATATTTACCCTTGGCAAGTTCCTTTTCAACCTCATAGTTCTCGGACAGGTACTCCACAACGCTCATCTCGGCCGATTCTTCCGCCTGGATGAAACGGTCTTCGTTCCCCCTTGTCAGTTGGGAAAGAGCCTCCGGAGTGATTATCCCCAGATAGTCATTGTTATTGAGAAAACGTCTGTACATGTCGTCCTTATATTAGTATGAAAATCCTTCCTGTATCACAGTGGTAGATACCACATAGCCATTGCCGTCACCGCCATTTTTGTATTTGTACCAACTGTCACGCAGGTAAAAGCACAACAGGTAATCAAGACAGTCTGAGAGATGTCCGTATCTTTCGTATTTGACTCCTGTTTTGGGGTCAGTTACTTTATGCTTGCTTTTGGTTCCGTCCTCATTGCGCAACTGGTATATAAGGTCCTGCGTCAGACGTCGACACTTGATGTCGATCTGAATCTCCCAACCTTCATATCCATTAAAAACTTCATTGACAAACTCGCAACGCGTGGCTTGCGGAGGTTGCTTTCGCAGGAGTTTGATTTTGGGTCTCAGTATCCCTTTGCCGAAAGTGTCTACAATAATGGTATAATTGTTTACGCCATCCTCATTGGTCGTTGAGCGTTGCAGACCTGCCGGGTCGCCAGTCACATCCACGCCACCGATATGCTTGTCCCTGTATAGTTTCATTCTTACCTTGCGGGCAAGAGCCGGGGTGTTATTTTCCTTGTCTTCCGGCTTGCCGAGTATTTCCTCAAGAATGTATACCTTCTTGTTGTCATAATCAATTTGAGCGGAAAGCACTGACATCTGTGGCGCCACATTGAAGTCCCATACGGTTATGATGGGACGGGTCGGATCATAAACTTTCTCTTTCAAACCGGTTATAAGGTGGCGTGCCCCGTCAAAGCCTCCATAAACCGCCATGTCATTCGCTTCCACGAAATCCCAGTTACCGTACAACAATCGCTCTTTGGTTGCCTGGTCCCGAATCTTGTTAAGGGCTGCTTCATATACTTGCCTGAAAGCAATATTGGGATTGTCAAAAACGCTGAACGGAACATACGCTTCACCTTCACGGCATTTCACACTTTCGCCATTCTCGTCCTGAACAAAGCGGGCACGAACCCATGTAATGGTCGGGTTTGTGGTCAGCAACATCCGCGGTGTCTTGAAGGTATCATGGATACGCCAACGCAGTCGGGAGAACAGGACTTCCACCGCTTTCTCGGAAATCTCGGAAACCTCATCCACCAAGGCAATGGTATATTCCGAAGAGCCGAAGCGCTCAAAGTTCGGGTCGCTGGGAATATCGGCCATCTCTTTCATGATGATTACCGAATCGTTCCAGAATGTCAATGTGCCTTCGAGATTGTTGATCTTATAATTGACATCCTCCTTCAAGCCCCAATCTTTCAATATGGCCTTAATGGTGTTCCATGTCGATTCTTTTAGCGATTTGAGGGTCTTTCGTCCAACTACCGCTCGAATGTTCTCGAAGCGAATGCACGATGAAACGAGCCATACACTACCGATATAGGAATTATGCGTTACGGTAAAGTTGTCCGTGATGTACAATCCACAAGGCTCATCTACGGTTATGCAGCGCCCCTCACGTTTACCGATATATTCCGCATCAACAATTCTTTTCCCCAGCTCTGATACGCCTCCGTTATATTCATGACGGCACCGACATCTTTTCCTTGAAAGACTCACAAGATCAGGATTCATCCGTGTGCGGATATACACGTCATATGAATCGTTACATTTAACCCGGCAACCGCTTTTATCCCTATAACCGGACGGATTCCTTTTTACGGTTGCTATGCCACCCAACGAACGGATAATGAATGCGACATCATCAGCCAGTCTTCGACTCGTGGTACAATAAGAAATGTGTCCACGTTCATCGACATAGCCATCAGTATCCATTATTCCTTGAATAAGCCTTTTGCGTTCCTCAATGGTGGCGAGTTTATACTGGTCAGGAATAAATTTGTTGGATGAATCGCAGCCCGACAACTTCAAGTTGCATAATGCCTCCACCAAGGTCCGGTTGTAAATCATATAACTTTTGGCCCGGCTTCCGGCTTTTGCTTGAGAATGCCCCATGTCATATCCATATTGCATGAATTTCTGAACAATCTCATCATCCATGGTTGTAAGTTGGACTGCATTGGCCTCAATGACGGAACGCGTTATACAACCATCTCCAAGAAGGGCTCCAAGGATATACGGTTCTATGGGTTTTGTCTGTTTATATCTGTTGCCCACAGTAAATTGTACAGGAGCACACAAGGGGATAATTAAATTCATTCCCTTGTACATTCCCGACTTTTTCCGACATATCCAGTCATGAATCATCCGGGCACTCCATATCCTTTCATTACATACATTCCCTTCTGCATCTTTGCGTTTCGTCCTTTTTCGGCTTAAATGCAGTTGCCACAAATGACCTGAAGAACAGTCGTAATGTGTACCATCAATAAAATGAATACGATAATAGTCATGTTCTTCAATAGGATGTAGCCAGATAATTCGCTGTTGTCTACCGGTTGTGGCAGAAGAAATGATATCTCCTACTTTCAAATCCCGAATCTTGCGGAATCCGAAAGGCGTGCAAACCTTTGAATCCAGGAGTCCGGCTTTTCCACCTCCGGCCGCCCCGCCACCCAGAATTAACTGGGGCAAGTTTTGTGTTTTACACTTGGTACATTGGGGCTTATACTGCGGATTTTGCTGCTGATCATAACCGATGAACACCTGTTCTATGGTACCGCCACAATGCGGGCAGGAGTTCGGTTGCAACAACTTCCACAACTCATATTGACGGGGAGATGGCGCAAAGTCAATACGGACATTCCTGGGAGCCTTGAGTCTGTTAACAGCCATCTCGTTATACGATCTGGATGGTTATATCATCATGCCCCTCAAGAAGCGAGTATAGCTTCTGAAAAGTAACTTTCGACTCAAGAACCTTCCCTTTGACAGTGTTCTTTCCTACAATGATACATCCCGCAGAATCGGTTTCAGTATTCCCGGAGTGGATAAGGATACCCAGAAAGTGCGGAACATCATGCAGGTAAGGCATCTTCCGCTTGTATTTGGGACTATACTCAAGAGTTATCCTATATGTACCGGCAGGAATGGCTGTTCGGGCATACACTTTTTCCTTGCAGGTGCATGAGCGCCCGCGAGTCGTATCCGGACAGGTTGCCGGCAACTCACGAACGGTATCCTCGATGGTGTTACAAAAAAACTTGCCGTCGATGAATAAGTCACCAATCGTGTAGGAGGTGCTTTTGAATTTTCTGTTGAGAACTAACTTCATTTTGATACTTTATTTGTATCAAAAGAATAGAAAGTCTCAACTGTGAATGTTTAGACAGGAATACGGTTGAAGATGCGATGGATAATGAATAAAATTTGTATTTTTGCCTCCGGGCAATAACAAATAATATGAACCGCTATGACGAAAGCAGATTTGATAAGGGAAGTATCGCAGCAAACCGGTATAGAAAGAGCAATCGTAGCTCAGGTGATTGAAGGCGTGATGGAGGGTATTAAGTCTTCGCTGATAGGGGGAGAGGAAGTTTATCTCCGTGGATTCGGTAGCTTTATTCTTATAAAAAGAGGGCTGCCAAGACTGCCCGCAATATCTCCCGGAACACGACGATCATTGTACCGGAGCACACGATTCCCGCGTTCAAACCCAGCAAGGCCTTTGCTGAAAAAGTCAGGTGATTTGAATAAGACTGGACTATCGAGGGTCCCTTGATACTTTATATAAGGACCTCAAAATCCCGTTTTCACAAACAAACAAGAATCGTCCGTTTGCCAGAACGCATTCGTGTACGTGTTTGTCCTCAGGATCCGTGTCCAGCATCTTTTGAGCCTGCACCGGGCCAATCACCTGCATGGTTACTCCCATTACTACTGCGCTGGTTGCGTCTGCTGGAATTTTCAGCAATTCATCCAATATAGTCGTTTCCATAACGGATCATCGTAGCTCGAAGTCCCGTCAAGCATTTTATATGCCAAAATAGAAAGCGTGGGACATAACTCGTAGCACCGAGGTTCTGGTAAAACCCATCCGCAAACAAGTTAAGCCCACGCAAAATGTGGGCGCAAACTGTTTGTCTTGCGGATGAAAGAAATTTACCAGATTTCGGTGCAAAACAAAAGCTAACGCTTTCTTATATTTTTTGGTAGCGAGCAGCTACCAGAAACGTCTGTTCCTATTATTTTTTTGACGCTTCCAAAGAAACCTTACGGAATTCTTTCATCATCTTTTCGATGGACAATGATGTCTTGCGCGCACGTGTGCCCGCAGCCTTGTTTCCGTTTTCTTCCTGAAGTTTGGCATCCTTTGCAAAGGCATCAAACGCCTCATGGATCTTTTGAAGTAGTTCGTCCATATCTATGATTCTTTATTATTCGTTCGCAAATATAATGCAAAATCAGAACATGGCTTCCATCTCCAGTTTAATTTCATCTCGTTTTGTGTTTTTATAATAATGCTTGTATATTGTCATCGGGCTGTTTCCTGCCATCTCAGCAACCACTCCCGCAAGTTTCCCGCTGTCAACCATTTTAGAGATAAACGAGCCCCGAGCGGAATACCATGTAATATTTTCAGTAATACCGAGCATCTTACATGCTTTCGTCAAAGTTCTGGATACAAGTTTAGAGATTTGCTTTACTCGTGTTTGTCTCTTTGAAGATGTTGTATGCTTATGTGTAAAGACCGGAAAAACATAGTTCCCATAACATGCCCCAACATATTTATTCATGATCATCTTGGCTTTGGTTATAAGTATGGGCTTGGCCGTTTTAGGGAACTTGATACGTTCGTAAACAATGCGGTCGTCTTCAACCAAATTCCATGTCAAATTACACACATCGACGTTTGCCATTCCGCCAGTGTAGTAGCTGAATAAGAATAAATCAAGATGTAATTGTTCCTTCGGCGAGAACAAAGTTCGGTCAATATTAGCAATCTTTTCAATGACTTTATCCGAAACAGCCTTTGAGGTAGTCTCATCCCATTTGATATCATCTCCCAGGCAAAGGAACGCATCCATATTGACACCATACATGCCTTCTTTATATGCATAATTACATATGGCCCTTAATCTCCTAAGCTTGGTTGTAAGGCCGCCTTTATTGCCGTTTTTTATGCCCCTTTCTTTGATCCAAAATGCATAATCCAGCAAAAATTGTTCGGTAATATCAATAAAGTAATAGGATGAAAAAGCTCTATCGTATTTTTCTTTGGTGAAAGATGACAGTGAACGCTTTATTTGCATGTAGATTCGTGCATTAGGACTGCTATCTATTATTTGCCCGTTTTTTATTCGCTTCTTTTCGTTAAATCGTAGAATCAGGGAATCAATCATCTGAACCACGGACTTTACTTTAACCTCGGGCTTGTTTTGTTTGATGACGTCAAAGTAATGAGAAACTTCTACGGGCGACCAGTTTCGGCCTTCACTCTCCCATGTGTCGATGACATGAAGATACTTTGTCTTAATGTCAAATAACAACTTGTTTTTGGTCGTTGCGTCAGGCGTTCCTGTCTTGAAACATTGAGATTTCGCATCCCAGTTCTTTAAAAGGCCGGTAATATTGAGAACTTTTGGGACGCGAGCATAGCCCGTTTTGAAGAAAATCAGCTCCAGCTTGACCATTTTCTGGTCCTTGGGGTTCATCTTACCCCGTATATTAATTGTATACATAAAGATAAAGTGTTAAGTTGTTGCTTTAATTACCATTAGTAGGCATTAGTTGCTCTAAATTAACCTACATAATTACCTACATGAAAAGAGTAGGATATACGGTAATGAAAGGTTTATACGGTCTCGACCGTTCTCCTTCAACAACCTAACACTTTATCTATCAAAAACTTATAAAATAACGCTTATAAGTTTCAAAAAAGCCCCCTTCCAGGTTGGGCTGCGGCGATTATCGTTACTACCTTCTGAACCTCCGGTGCGCCCCCACAACACCTTCGCCGAATTCGGTCCGTCGATGCGAATACCGACTTTTCAGCAGGCTCTTGCAATGGAGTGACCGGAACAGAGCGGGTCGGGACAAACGGCCTCGGGGCGGTTCGCAAATCTACTCCTCGACGATCCGAATCGAGAGAATCAGATCGCCGGGACGGATGTCGTCGATCACGTCCACCCCTTCGATCACACGACCGAAACAAGTATGTACGCCGTCCAAATGCTGCGTATTTTCACGGTTCATGCAGATAAAGAACTGCGAGCCGCCCGTATCCTTGCCCCGATGGGCCATAGAGAGCACACCCCGGTCGTGGTATTGTCGTCCGGCGGATGTTTCGCAGGGAATGGTATATCCCGGTCCACCCGTACCGTCACCCCGAGGGCAGCCGCCCTGAATGACGAAATCGGGAATGACGCGATGGAACGTCAGTCCGTCATAAAACCGCTTCCCGGCCAAATTCACAAAATTCTCCACCGTGACAGGCGTTTCTTTCTCATAGAGCTCCGCCTTCATGTCGCCTTTTTCAGTCGAAATAATCGCGTATTTCATCGTAAATTCAATAAGTTAATATCCTCTCTCCCGCTCGCTCCGTCAGATTCGCAGCTTCTGCGAAATATCCCGGTTCCGGAATTTCCAGCGCACGACACGGAAGGCGGAACAGAAGTCGTTCATTTTCAAATTATACCGTTATTTACCTTTTCGGCAAATGCAATCGGCCAGATGATCGTCAATAAACCCCGCAGCCTGCAAGTGGGCATAGCAAATCGTGGTTCCGAAAAACTTGAATCCCCGCTTTTTCATATCCCGGCTCATGGCATCGGACTGAGGCGACGAAGCCGGAATTTCGCTCAACGACCGGAAAGAGTTGGTAATCGGCTTACCGTCGGGAAAGAACGACAGGGTGTAGTCGTAAAAACTGCCGAACTCCTCCCGGACAGCCAGGAACAGCCTTGCATTAGTGATCGTCGCTTCGATCTTCAGCCGGTTTTTCACGATACCGTCGAACCGCATCAGCCGCTCCACGTCTTCTCCGGTCATGCGAGCCACCCGCTCGGGGTCGAAATCGCAAAAGGCCTTGCGGTACCCCTCCCGTTTTCGGAGGATCGTGATCCAGCTCAAGCCGGCCTGTGCACTCTCCAGGACGAGAAACTCGAAAAGTTTTCTCTCATCGGTCACCAACCGGCCCCACTCCTCGTCGTGGTATTTCACATACAGCTCGTCGGTTCCGCACCAACCGCAGCGTCCGTTTATAATATCCTGCATAACATGCACGCGTTAAGATTCACAAAGATACGAATAAGCCGAACGCAAAAGCAAATCCATTTGCATTTTGCCGAGGCGGAGTATCTAAGACGAAGTCAAAGATAGCGAAAGCCGAGAAGAAAACGGGAGCTTGCTCACAGTTTTCCGAGGCGTATCCGATCTTCTGCAAAGATACTATTTTTCGCCTATTTCGAAAGAAAGACACCTTCGACGAACGGAAAAAGGCCGTGGATCGAAATCCACAGCCTTCCTTTCGAATATTTCGGAAAACTCATCCGAAAACCGCCGTTACAGCGAAGTGATCGTACCCGAATACTGCACCGTAATGTTCCAGGAATTGGTGATGGTCAGCGTCGCACCGCCGGTCTTGGCATAAATATCCAGCGTAAAGACATACCTGGTCGCAGAGAAGAGCGAAGTGACGAAAGTGACCTCCCAACCGTTGGGGCTCTGCTCCTTGAGGGTCTCCTCGGGATTGGAAATCGTGTAGTTGAGTACCGTCAGATAATACGGCATCACCGCACCCTTGACGTAAGGCAGGAAAATATCGAATTCTCCGTCCCAATACTGCAATCCGAAATTCGGATTGGTAATCAGGTGCTCCGATCCGGCCGGCATAACACGCATACTGTTGGGTATGAACTGAAAATTGCCCGATGTAACCAGAGAATCGATATAGCGTTCGTATTCAGCCTGACGCTGCGCACGCCGCTGCTCGCGCGCCTCCCGCTTCTCCTGCTTGGGACTCAATTTCTGGTTCTTACTCTGTGTCTGTGCGCTTACCCCGTAACCTGCGAGGCAAAAAACGGCAACGAGTGCCAATGCGAAAATCTTTTTCATAATGCAAAGAGGTTTTGCATCATGAAATTGCAAAATCCTTGCCTAAAGTCCCAATTTCTGTAAAAACCTGCCCGTATAACTCTCCGGACAGCGTGCCACTTCGGCCGGTGTACCGGTAGCGACGATCCGGCCGCCCTCCTCGCCCCCTTCGGGTCCGATGTCGATCAGATGGTCGGCGACCTTGATGACGTCGAGATTGTGCTCGATGACGATCACCGTATTGCCCCGATCGACAAGTTTGGCCAATACGTCGAGCAACTGGCGGATATCCTCGAAATGGAGTCCCGTCGTGGGTTCGTCCAAAATATAAAGCGTGCGACCCGTATCGCGCTTGGAGAGTTCGCTCGAAAGTTTGATCCGCTGGCTCTCGCCGCCCGACAGAGTCGTACAGGGCTGGCCGAGCGTCAGATAACCCAGTCCCACGTCCTGAATAGCCTTGAGTTTCTGATGGATCGAGGGAATGTTGGCAAAAAACTCGACCGCCATATTGACCGTCATGTTCAGCACGTCGTCGATGTTCTTCCCTTTGTATTTGACTTCGAGCGTCTCCCGATTATAACGGTGGCCTCCGCAGGCCTTGCAGGTGACATAGACATCGGGCAGGAAATTCATCTCGATAGTCTGCACTCCGGCACCCCGGCACTCCTCGCAGCGGCCGCCCTTCACGTTGAAGGAGAAGCGCCCCGCCTTGAACCCTCGGATCTGGGCGTCGGGCGTCGATTCGAACAGCTTGCGGATGTCGGAAAAGACGTTCGAATAGGTCGCCGGATTGCTCCGCGGCGAGCGACCGATAGGAGCCTGATCGACCACCACGAGCTTGTCGATGTGTTCCGTACCCTCCACCGAATCGTAATCGAGAGGCTGGTCGTAGGAGCGGTACAGCAGTTTGCTCAGGATCGGACGCAGGGTTTCATTGACCAGCGTGGATTTGCCCGAACCGCTGACGCCCGTCACGCAGATCAGCTTGCCGAGCGGGAACTCGACATCGACATTCTTCAGGTTATTGCCCCGTGCTCCTCTTATAATAAGACTCTTGCCGTTGCCGGGACGCAGTTTTTCGGGAATTTCGATCCGGCGACGACCGGTGAGGTAATCCGCCGTAATGGAATTCGCATGCAGGATATCGTCGAACGAACCGGCCGCGACGATCCGGCCGCCCTTGCGTCCGGCCAGCGGTCCCACATCGACGATATAGTCCGCCGCCCGCATCATATCCTCGTCGTGCTCGACCACGATGACCGAATTGCCCGCATCGCGCAGCTCCTTGAGGCTGCGGATCAACCGCTCGTTGTCGCGCTGGTGCAGACCGATGGAAGGCTCGTCGAGAATATAAAGCACGTGCACCAACTTCGAGCCGATCTGGGTCGCCAGGCGGATGCGCTGGCTCTCGCCGCCCGACAGCGAACGCGAGGAACGGGCCAGGGAGAGATAGCCCAGTCCGACTTCGACGAGGAAGCGGAGCCGCTCGCGGATCTCCTTGACGATCTCCTGGGCGATCTTCCGCTCCTTGGGCGAGAAATATTTTTCGATGTCGGCGATCCACTCCGAAAAACGGGCGATCGACATCGCGGACACTTCGGCGATGTTCAGCCCCCCGATGCGGAAATGAAGCGCCTCGTCCCGCAAGCGCGTACCGCCGCAGACGCTGCATTTCTTATAAACCAGGAACTGCTCGCGCCACTTGCGGCTCCGGGCGGAGTCCTCGTCCTCGGTGCGGCCGATGTATTCGGCCACGCCTTCCCAGGAGACCAGGTTGTTGCCGCCCGTCGAGCAGAACTCGGCGAGATTGATCGTCAGCGGCTCGGAATCCCCGTACAGAATGGCATTCATACCCTCCTCGGAAATCGTCCCCACCGGATCGTCGAGCGTGAAATCGTAACGCCGCCCCAGCATTTCGAGAATGGCGAAAAGCATGTTGTTGCGATACTTGCCGAGCGGCTCCACGCCGCCATCACGCAGGGACAACGCCGGATCGGGCAGAATCTTCTCCCGGTCGAAGACCGCCTCTTCCCCCAGACCGTTGCAATGAGGGCAGGCTCCCTTCGGAGAGTTGAAGGAGAAAGTGTGCGGCGCCGGATCTTCGAACGCCACACCCGTCGTAGGACACATCAGATGGCGCGAATAGTAACGCATCTTCCCCGTTTCGTAGTCATAGACGGCCATCGTTCCTTTGCCCTGCCGCATCGCTTCGCGCAGCGAGATGAGCAGCCGCTCGCGCAGGGAATCCCCGACGGCCATGCGGTCGATCACCAGGTCGATCGTATGGATCTTGTACCGGTCGAGCTTCATACCGGGGGTGAACTCCCGGATCTCGCCGTCGATACGGGCATAGAGATAACCTTTCTTGATCAAGCTTTCGAACAGCTCCCGGTAATGGCCCTTGCGCCCCTTGACGATCGGGGCCGTCACAGCGATCTTGCGTCCGTCGAACTCTTTGAGAATCAGCTCGACGATCTGTTCGTCCGTATAGTGGACCATCTCCTCGCCCGTGACCGGAGAGTAAGCCCGCGAAGCCCGCGCATAGAGCAGGCGCAAGAAATCGCTGATCTCGGTTACGGTACCGACCGTCGAACGGGGATTCTTGTTGGTGGTCTTCTGCTCGATGGCCACCACAGGGCTGAGTCCCGTGATCTTATCGACATCGGGCCGTTCCATCGTGCCGACGAACTGCCGGGCATAGGTCGAAAGCGTCTCCATATAGCGGCGCTGCCCTTCGGCATAGATCGTATCGAAAGCCAGGGACGACTTGCCGGAACCCGAAAGTCCTGTGATGACGACCAGTTTCCCGCGAGGAATTTCCAGATCGACGTTTTGCAGGTTATGCACCCGCGCACCGAGTATTTTGATGTTGTTTTCTTCCACGACGAATAAAAGCGCGGCTCTCTGCCGCAGCGATGAATTATAAAACGCGTAAAGTTACGGATTATTTTCCACGCAGACAAGAAAGAGAATCCCGGCGCTTCGGAAAACAAAAATCTCGAACGACTATCCGCCTCAAAGGACAGGACAAGACGGGACAAGACAGGACGGGACAGGATAGGACGGGACAGGATAGAACGGCACAGGATAGAACGGCACGGGACACACGTTCCACAGATCCAGCGAATACCGTCGAAACAAGGTCTCTCCGAAGTCGCAGTCTTTCATCGATTTCGGCAGATCCCGGGATCGCTCCCGACCGCCGGATAGAGAGAACAACCCGTTCGGAGCATTGGAAAGCGAATCCGTTCAGAAAAGCGTCGGGTTCATCTTATCCTCGTAGAGATTCAGGACTTCGATCCCCTGATGCCGGGCCCGACGCACGGTATAACCCGTGCCGCTGTTTCTGCGAATGTACCACGCGACCACGCGCACGGCATGATCCACCAGATAATCGTTACGCCGGTAATAACATCCCCGGCTGTAACTGTCGGCCAGCACCACCGTCCGATCGGCCGCTGTCAGGACGTCCGCATAACGCCGTTTATCGGCGTCGGAGAAACTCTCCGGCTGCCCGGCGAACGGAACGACGGCGACGAGCTCCATTCCCGCACACTCCCCGCGCAGAGCGAGGACCGCTTCGGCGGCCGCCAGGTCGAAACCGCAGGCCATCCCGCTCAAAAAGAAGCGGAAGCCCTCCGACCACAGCCGATACACCACAGCACGCAGGATTCCGTCGGCCCTGCCGTCATAATCCTGATGGCCGGTAAAGGCCACGGAACGATTTTTTTCTGCTTCCACGCCCAAAAGTAACCAATCTGCCGTCATTTTCCAACCTAACGGCCAACAATAGCGCTTCACAGCCCACAAGAACGGTCCGAAATTTGCAACTCTTTCGATCGAACTAAAACTTCACGATTATGAAAAATACAACTTGTATCGCAACATTCATCGGCGGTCTGGTACTGGGTGCCGCTATCACTGCCTTGGTAACGCCCCGCACGGGTCAGGAAGTCCGCGAATCGCTCCGCGATCTCGCCAACAAAGGAATCGACAAGGCACGCAACAAATACCAGGAAGTAACCGGCAAATGCAGCGAGTGCGACGAATAGTCCGCCCGGGTCGGCCCAACTTTCTACGACAATGAACGAGAACCAACCCCGCAGACATCTGATCACTCCGATCGTCGTATTCGGAATCACCGCCCTGATCGCCGTGGTGATGCTGTTATGGGCCCTCGTCATCTGGCTCGCACAACTGACCGGCTCGATGATCTGGGCTACGTTGATTCTGGGCGGTGTTTTCGCCCTGATCGCCCTGATCGTCTATCTGGTTTCGGTACGTCCTGCCGTTCAATACATCAGCGACCAGCTCGACAACATCGCCGAAATGGCACAGATCGTACGCTCGGGTTACAACTGGATCACCGACAAGTTGAACAGCATCTTGTGCTCCGTTCTCGAAAGTCTTCTGCGGAAACTCTGACAAAAAGTACCGCAAGAATAAAATCCGAAGGAGAAGGGGTCGCTCGAATCGAGCGACCCCTTCTCCTTTTATACTACCTCCAAATCACGCCTTGAAATAGCGATTGTAAAGACCCTGGAAACCAGATCCATGACGAGCTTCGTCCTTGGCCATCTCGTGTACGGTATCGTGCACGGCGTCCAGGTTCTGCTCCTTGGCCAGACGCGCCAGACGCATCTTGTCCTCGCAGGCGCCGCACTCGGCATTCATACGTTTGAACAGGTTGGTCTTGGTGTCCCAAACGATGTCGCCGATCAGTTCGGCAAACTTCGAAGCGTGCTCGGCCTCCTCCCAGGCATAGCGCTTGAAAGCCTCGGCGATTTCGGGGTAGCCCTCACGATCCGCCTGACGAGCCATCGCCAGGTATTGTCCCACCTCGGAACATTCGCCCATGAAGTGGTTGTTCAGACCTTCCCATAACTCCTGGCTGGCGCCTTTGCCGTCGCCGAGCTTATGCTCCGTCACGAAATCCAAACCACCGGCCTTCTCCTCGACCTCAACGAACTTCTCCTTGCCTACTTTGCACATCGGGCACTGATCGGGTGCCTCGGGACCTTCGTGGATATATCCACAAACGGTACAACGCCATTTCTTAGCCATAATTCTTCTCTTTATTTTGTTAGATTGTGTGTGTTATTTCGTTTGCGAAGCAAAGATAGGAATTATCGGGGTCACGTTCCGCAAAAATCCGATCACTTTTACTGATAGGGCGATAAAACAAACCTATACGCCCATCACTGCGGCTGCCGGTCGAGCAGCCATTCGATATACCCCACCTCGAAGGCATCTTTAGCCAGCACCCGCTTATCTCGGTCCAGCAGATACATCGAAGGAATGGCTTTCAGATCGTAAAGCTCCTCTTTGCTGATTCGGGCTCCTGCGTCGTAGGCATTGATCCACAACGACGGTACCTGCGGAGCATGAGCGCGCCACGCCGTGAGATCTTCGTCGGGATAGAGCGCCAGTACCTCGAGCCGTCCCGCACGGATCATCTCCGACAACAACGGAGAGGCGACGATTTCCGCCCGGATCCGTTCGCACATGCCGCAGTCGGGGTTATTGAAAAACACGAGCGTATAGTCGGCCCGGATCCCGTAAAGCGTCCCCGTACGGCCCGAAGCGAGCGTATAGCGGAAGTCGTTGGCAGGCAGCCCCACCCTGTTTTGCAGCGCCATACGCAGGTCGTGCTCCGGAGCGATCTTCTCCCACTCGTCGAGCCATGGACTCGCCACGAGTGCCTCCAACACGGGAATATAGAGTTCGTCGCTGTGCAGCGGAGAGTTGGGGTCGTGCAGCACCCGTTCGGCCAGCATAGCGAAATACTCCAGCATGGTTTTCGATCCGGAAGCCTTGCGCATCAGCTCCGCGACAGGCGATGGGTCGCTTTCCATAACGAAATTCCGGATATACGTATCGAACGCACGCAACATATGTATCGTGTCGGTCGAAACGATAAAAACAGTATCCGCAAAATCCAGATCGTCCCAAAAATGCTCGCGCAGATAGGCATACCGCTGGGCGTCGTCCATCGCTCCGGGCGGAGCCACAACCCGGAAAAGACGCGGCGGGACCTTTTCCGGAGCCGTCGCCGGTGCGGATTTGCGGCCGGAACAAGACAACAGCACCGGAAGCGCCAGCAAACAGAAAAAATATCGCAACATAACGCACAACTTCAATCATACGGAAACCCGAGACAGTGCCAAATCTATGAAGCTATATCGGGAAATACCTTAATCATAGACGGCAAACGGAAAGGCCCGATAACAAACACGCGCTTCGACCTGCCGGGATAACATTTCATACAGCACAAATATAACCATTTTTCACGAAGCGATACGGCGGTCCACAACAAAAATCGGAAACATCCGACCGATTTGCACGGTACTTGCAATTTTACAAATCGTCACGAAAAAACGAGCTTCAAACAGACGGATAAAACGACATTTTCAAGGTATAAGCGCAACGCCGGATTTCTCCCGGACGCTGCCGAACCGGGAAAATGAAGAATAAAGTTCAAACAATTTTTAAATTCAATTATTATGGATGTGAAAAAAGCTACAACCAGCACAGGGTTCAAATTGAGTGTGATGACACTTGCAATTATGAACATCACTGCCGTAGTAAGTCTGCGAGGTCTTCCCGCAGAAGCGGTTTATGGCTTATCGTCGGCATTCTACTACCTGTTCGCCGCAGTCGTCTTCCTGATCCCGACGGCCATGGTGGCTGCGGAGCTGGCGGCCATGTTCTCCGACAAACAGGGCGGTGTATTCCGCTGGGTCGGCGAAGCGTACGGCGCACGCACGGGATTTCTCGCCATCTGGCTTCAGTGGATCGAATCGACGATCTGGTACCCGACGGTACTGACCTTCGGCGCCGTATCGATCGCCTTTATCGGCATGAACGAAACGTACGACATGTCACTTGCGTCGAACAAGGTCTTCACGCTAATAGTCGTATTGGCTATTTACTGGGTCGCAACACTCGTTTCTCTGAAAGGCATGGACTGGGTCGGCAAAATCAGCAAATGGGGAGGTATGATCGGTACGATCATACCGGCAGGTCTGCTCATTCTTCTGGGCATCATTTACATTTCGACCGGCGGCCATAACTACATGGATATGTCGCAGGGCTTCTTCCCCGACCTGACGAATTTCGACAACCTGGTATTGGCCAGCAGCATCTTCCTCTTCTATGCCGGTATGGAGATGATGGGTATTCACGTGATGGACGTGAAGAATCCTTCGCGCAACTATCCGAAAGCCATCGTCATCGGCTCGCTGGTGACCGTGCTGATCTTCGTGCTGGGCACGTTCTCGCTGGGCTTCATCATTCCGGCCAAAGACATCAACCTGACCCAGTCGCTGTTGATCGGCTTCGACAACTACTTCCATTATCTGCGCATCTCGTGGGCTTCGCCGATTATCGCCGTCGCCCTGATGTTCGGCGTACTGGCAGGCGTACTGACCTGGGTATCGGGTCCGTCGAAAGGTATTTTCGCCGTGGGCAGAGCCGGTTACCTGCCTCCGTTCTTTCAGAAGAGCAACAAGAACGGCGTACAGCGCAATATCCTGCTCATTCAGGGCGGCGTGGTAACGCTGCTGGCGCTGCTGTTCGTCGTAATGCCTTCGGTACAGTCGTTCTACCAGATCCTCTCGCAGCTCACCGTACTGCTCTACCTGATCATGTACATGCTGATGTTCTCGGCGGCGATCGTGCTGCGCTACAAGATGAAAGGCACCGCGCGTCCGTTCCGCCTGGGCAAAAAGGGTAACGGTCTGATGTGGACGATCGGTACGGTCGGCTTCTGCGGCGCACTGCTCGCCTTCATCCTCAGCTTCGTTCCGCCCAGCCAGATCTCGGTCGGCAGCAACACCGTATGGTTCTCCGTACTCATTATCGGCTGCGTGGTAGTGGTAGGCGCTCCGTTCGTCATCTACGCCATGCGCAAGCCCTCGTGGAAAGACCCGCAGGCGGCTGCGGAATTCGCACCCTTCCATTGGGAAGTAAAAGCAGCCCCGGAAACACAGAACATTCCGCAAAACAACCCGCAAAATACGGGTAATACGGCTCCTGAAAACAAACAATAAAAGCAATCGTCATGGGACAAAAACTCACGAAACAAGACGTTCGGGACGCCGTACAGCACGCCTTCGAACAGACCAAAGCGGTCACAGGAGGTAAAAACGCCGACTATATACCCTATCTGGCCAACGTACCGTCCGACCTGTTCGGCATCGCCGTCTGTCTGCCCGACGGAGAGATTATCGCCGCAGGCGACACGGAATACAAGTTCGGCATCGAATCGGTATCGAAAGTGCCGACGGCCATTCTAACGATGAACCAATACAGCCCCGAAGAGGTGCTGACGAAGATCGGTGCCGACGCTACGGGACTGCCTTTCAACTCGATCATGGCGATCCTGCTCGAAAAGGATCACCCTTCGACACCGCTGGTAAACGCCGGTGCGATCGCCGCCTGCTCGATGATAAAACCCATCGGGAAGCCGGACGCGAAATGGGAGGCGATCCAGGGATTCATCGAAGGACTCTGCGGCTCGAGCGTGGAGGTCATCGACGAACTTTACAAATCGGAAACCGCGACCAACTTCAACAACAAGTCGATCGCGTGGCTGCTGAAAAACTATTCGCGCATCTACGACGATCCCGATATGGCGCTCGACCTCTACACCCGCCAGTGTTCGATCGGCGTAACGGCCCGCCAACTGGCGGTCGCGGCTGCGACCATCGCATTCGACGGCGTGAACCCCGTAACCAAACAGACGGTCTTCAAGCCCGATCTGGGTACGCGCATCGCCTCGATGATGGCCACCGTCGGTTTTTACGAGCATACGGGCGACTGGCTCTTCAACACGGGCCTTCCGGCCAAGACCGGCGTGGGCGGCGGCATCATGGGCGTCGTTCCGGGCGTGATGGGCGTAGCGGCCTTCGCACCCCCGCTGGATGACGCCGGCAACTCGGTCAAGGCCCAGGCTGCCTTGAGCGACATCGTCGGACGGCTCAACCTCAACATCTTCCATCCGCGTAAAAGCATCCTGGCAGAACAGGCATAGGAGGATCGTTCCGGAATGAAAAAGGCTCGCTGTACAGCGAGCCTTTTCGTATCTTGCGATTACCACACGACACCGTCCCCATCGTGGAAAAAACCGCACACGAGGGTCAGGTACTCGGGCATTTTTCCGTCGGCTCCCCACTTGAGTTCGATTCCGAACAACTCGGAAGTCGTGCGACCTATGTCGAAGCCGCAGGCTTCGAGCGACGGACGCACCAGTTCGGGATGGCGGCACGGGTTCCCTTCGGGGCGTGTACAGGTACCCTCGGGACAATAGAGGCAACTGCCGACGTAGGCGAACGAACGTCCTCCGTATCGCCGCTCCATCTCGAGCAGACGTCTCTCGAGCCGCTGCCGTTCGGGGTGGATCAACCGCCTTGCCTCCGCAATGGGAAGGTCGCGCTGCTCCGGAGCGATCTTCGTAGCAATAAGCAATGCCCTGGAATACCGGTTCAGATACTCTTCGACATCGAAATCGAAGGGAGGGCATCCCCAACTGCGCCCATAGTTCGGACAGGCGCGGCAGCAGCCCTCGAAACGCTCGGCATCGCGGAAACGGGCTATATAATCGGCGACGGAAACCGTCACGCTGAAATCTTCGGCTCGGTATGGGATCATATTTCGGTAAAGAGATCGAATTGATGCAGAAGCGTAAAAGTGAAGAAAACCCCGATGACGGCACACAGGACGGCAAGCAGTGCATTCAGCACACGCGGGGAGGGTTTGGTGGATTCGCAGGCCCGATTCCGGATATAACGCCGGAAAAAGAGGAAGAGAGCGGGTACGACGCTGCACGCCAGCAGAAAATCCTCGGGAATCCCGAAAAAATAGACCTTCGAAAGCCCGATCAACGCCCAATGGCAGAGGAACGTCGCCAACACGATATTCGCCCGCTCGGAGAAAGCCAGCATCAACGCGACGGTGAAGACCGCGACCGAGCAGGGCATCACGGGCGAGGTCATCATCGGAAAAGTACGCCCCAGGGCCAGCGAGAAAAGCGGATAAACGAGCGGCATACAGAACAGCGCCAAAGCAAACCGGGAGTGTCGTCCCGTGCGCCCGAGCGAATCGTGTCCGGCCGCCAGATCATAGATCCAAATACAGCCCATGACCGTCCAGAACAGGGCCAGAATATCGTAATGTTCGCGCGGAGCGCAATAGAGAAAATAATATACGCCCGCGATCCAGAAATTCAATGCGGCCATAAAAACCTTCATCGCCATACGCACCGCACGCGTCGGACGCAGGTAAAGCAAAAGGGTCAGTACGGCGGCGACCGCGACCAAGAGGAGCTGCACGGGCCACGTGGCGGCGTTGTATGCGGCGATCGTATTCCAGAAAACATCCATACGAAAAGAGTTTACTTGCGGTTCTGTCTGCGTCGTGTGAGCGAGAAAGCCCGGCGGTTGAAGATGAATATCGGCAGCGTAGCGCCCGCAGCCAACAGGATAATCACGCTGAACGACACGGTGGCATTCAGGAAAAACTGCTGCATATATTCCAGCCCTTGTCCGGGATCGTTGAGCGATTGCAGAAACATGATGAGGGCAAAGACCGTCTTGTAGGCGTAGATACCCGGGACCATCGGCAGCAGGGCCGGAATGTAGAGCACGGTCATCGGACAACGAATACCCCGTCCCAACCAAAGACTGCCGAAACCGATGACGACGGCAGCGCAGAGCGAAGCCGTAGCGATGTCGATCCCCGCATAACTCATCAGGCAGAAACGCAGGGCATGCCCGACGGCCGCCAACAGGGCGATGCAGGGAAATGCCCGTACCGGAGGGTCGGAAATCGCCCCGAATCCGATAGCGGCCACAGCCGCGAACAACCCGTCGAGCAGAATATCCACCGCAATCATAGCAAACTGTTTTTAACGATCATCAACGTCGCCGAAAGACCTACGGCAATGCAAACGATCAGCAGCAGAGCGTTTATCAGACGGCTGCAACCGATCAGGATATGCCCTTCGACGATGTCGATCACCCCGTTGATGAGCGGCACGCCCGGGACGAGAAAGAGCGGGCTGGTGGCTATCGCAACCTCGGCCGTACAGTCGAAGCCCAAGGCCGACGAGGCGCAGAGCGAAGCCAGAAAGGCGGAAAGGATGAAAACCAGGAAGTGATTCACGGCATGCGCCTGCATCCACTGCCGGGTGGAAAAACCGACGAGCGTCGAGGTGAAAACGATGCCCACGGCCGTCCAGTCCCCGCCGAACAGACGACAAAAGGAGGCATTCGCCAGGCCGACCGTCAGCAGGACGAAAATCGGGTCCATACGCGGCTTGGCGATCAACTCTCCGTAACGGTCGCGCAGGTCGGTCAGCGACAGGTGTTCATCGACGGCATCCCAACTCAAAGCGCTCAGATCCGAATTACGTTCGAAGCTGATAGGCAGCGCAGGGATCTTCACCACACGGGTAACGACTTCGCCGCTCCGTTCGTCATGCACGGTGATGATTATGCTTTTCTGAAAACTCGACAACTGAATATCCACTGCCTGCGAGGTTCCGATGCGCTGTGCGTTGCGGATCACACGCGAAGTGTGCACTCCCGATCCTAACAGATAGGAAGCGTATTCCGCGACGAAATCGAGAATGTCGGTGAGTTCCTGTTTTGTTTTCATGGCGGTACAAAAGTAGTGTATTCCCGCCGAATCGGAAACAATCGGCGAAAAGAAAAATTCCCGGAAAGAGTTTTTGTTTCCCGAAAAATACCGTTATATTTGCGGCAGATTTGGTTTCCGGCTCCTTATGCAAGGAGAGGAATGAAAAGGGAATCGGGTGTGAATCCCGGACAGTCCCGCTGCTGTGAAGCTCCGCGACGTTTCGAACATCTCTGCCACTGGTCCGCACGGACCGGGAAGGCCTCGGAACAGGAGTGAGTCAGAAGACCTGCCAGATCGATTCGATGTCAAAGGCGCTCGTGGGTTAGGCGTTTGATTTCGGTTGTGTTTCGCTTGATAAATTTTAGGAAAACCGTCTCGGCACAGGGATCGTTGTACCGTTCCGGTACAAGAGATTCCCTCGTCTGCCACAGCGGTGTTTCCGGTAATGAACGACAAACGAAAGTGCGGCGATAACCATTGTTACTGCCATAACATTCAAGAGATTAGGATGTCGCCGCACTTTTTTTTAACCGATAACGATGAATATCATACTCTATGGAATACCGGCCGATACAGCCGAGCTGATTGCCGGACGTTACGACCTGGAACTCATTCATTCGATCGAAGAAATCGGAGCCTGCGGAGCGTTGCTCCCCGTCCCGAAAATAACCGCACCCCGGCAGTTGTTGGCTCTTTACAACGCCCTGATGCGTCACGAGGATGCGATCGATGCAGTCATCATCTGCGGGTCCGAAACCTGCGGTGCGGCCGGCACGATATGCTACGGGGCTCCTCCGGGAAAAATCTTCACACTCTGCGGCGATCCGGGAGGCGAAGAGCTGGAAGCGGAGTTATTCCGGCTGCTCGATGCCATCTTCACGCAAGCCAACCGGATCAACCTCTGAAACGACGTATTCCCGAAAAAACGAAAGGGGTTCTATTTTCAAATTTTTTTCCGGCACGAATTTGCTCCGACCTTTTCCGCCTTTGCAAAAAATCCGCTGGAAAGAATTTCCACAACCGGCTGTCACCTCGCAACCGGCCTTGCTCATGAGAGCAAATATACCCCGCTCCGATTCTGATTTATACCGTCTTTCCGGACAGCGGTCGCCCTCGGTTCCGCCCAAATTTATTTGGCTCTGCCACAAACCTGCACTATCTTTGCCGCATGGACTCAACGAAAGGATATATTCACGTCTATACCGGAAACGGCAAAGGCAAGACGACGGCCGCGTTCGGACTGGCCGTGCGAGCTTTGTGCGCCGGCAAAAGCGTTTACATCGGACAGTTCGTCAAGTCGATGCGATACAACGAAACGAAAATCGGGCAACTCTTCGACCAAGTGAAGATCGAGCAGTTGGGTCGGGGATGTTTTATCGGCAAGGATCCCGAAGCGATCGATATCCGGATGGCACGCGACGGTCTGACCCGCTGCGCCGCCCTGCTGGAGAGCGGCGAATACGACGTAGTCATCCTCGACGAACTGACCATCGCCCTGCATTTCGGACTGCTGACGATCGACGCCGTACTGGATGCCCTGAACCGCCGTCATCCTGCGGTAGAAGTCGTCGTCACGGGACGTTACGCCCCGCAGGAACTTATCGACGCGGCCGACCTGGTGACCGAAATGCGGGAAATCAAACATTACTACACGCAGGGCGTCCTTTCCCGCGACGGGATAGACCGCTGACAGGCCAAAAGCGATCGTCATCACCCGACTACACGGGCGCGAATAACAGCAAGGGTACGCTGCCGAAAAAACGCTTTTTTTCATTCCGAAGTAACATTTCTGCCCGAAAACTTGCACGGGGGGGGGGATTTTGTACTTTTGCAAAATATAATCGGCAAAACCAAATGCGACGGATTTCAGAACCAGCTGTGACTTTTCGAGGGTTGAGTTCGCTCAAAACGAAAAGCGACTGAAATTTCGCACACGCGCCGAATATATGTAAAGCAAATGCATGATCCGTTTACATATTACGGGAAATATGTAAAGCGAATCAAGAAAACACATCGTTCGAATGGCGTTTGACTACCGCTCGAACGGTTTTTTATTTCAAGATGAATCAATACCAGCTCCATTTATTCGCCTAAATACTCACCCTCGAACAGGGATGCCTGTGCCCGTTCCTCGTAGTTGCAGACCATCCACTCCTCTTGTCTGCGGCGATTTGATTTCGAGGCACTGATCGTCCTCTCGATACGATGGATAATCCATCCGTTCTTCCGGGCATACCGGTCGATCATATCGAACGGGAACATCGTGAGCATAAACTTTCCCTTGACGGTTTCGAGCAATTGCAAGAGTTGCTCCATATTCTGCTCGTTGAATGTATCCTCATAGTGTCCGCAATCGGAGTTCACATAAGGCGGATCGATGAAATGAAAGGTATCGGGAGCATCATAGCAGGCGATCACGTCGAGAGCATTTCGGTTCTCAATAGTCACTCGTTCGAGCCGCTGACAAAGCCGCTCTGTGAACTCCTCCTTCGCGTTACGCAGTTTCTTGGTCATTGTGCCGCTGAAGTCATATCCAAACGTCCCGTCCATCATTGACGCAAACGACATTTTACAGAGCACCCATACGGCCCATGCCCGTTCGACGGGAGTAAAGAACTGCGGATAAGAGTTGATATGCCCGGCATGGGCGTGTAGGTCCCGGCTGTGTAGTGTTTTGTTAATCTCGTGTTTGAGGTCTGAATAGTAAACTTGCATACACCAGTAGAAGTTTGTCAACTCCATGTTGATGTCATTGATGATTTCAGCTTCGGAGGGCCGTTTGGCGAACAAGACGGCCGCACCGCCGCAAAATGCCTCTGTATAGATCTTATGCGATGGGATCAAAGGCAAAATGTGCTTGAGCATTGTCTGCTTGCCGCCATAGTAGGAAATAGGGGTTCTCATAGTTTGCTGTTTTATAAAAATTAGTATCTTTGCGTATCTCATCTACATACCAGCCGTTTCCTGTACAGGGAACGACACAAAAAATTACTCGCAGCAGGAGGCTTTATCCCCCGGTCGCTGCGAGTAATCGTGCATTTGTTGGTATGTAGGTGAGATGACTGCTAACAAACCGGGGGATTCTTTGTGTCCTCCCCCGAAGGACTTTATTTGTCAGATTCGATGCTGACCGATTCTACTTCGTCTTTTACTTTTCTGCCGACAACCGATGTATTCCATACATGGTCCATCGCAGCTATTAAAAATTCTTCAATTCATCTACGACTGTCTCCAATGGCGTTTCTCAAATCTTTGTCCAGGTCGTATGGTCGGTATCTCTCTTATATACATACCCGTTTTGAATACGTAATCCGGCTTTTCCGATCAGGACCTCGAAAATATCTCCTGTGAATACCGCGTAGTTGCTCGATCCTTTCACAACGGCTACTCCGTTGGGTGCAATCAGGTTCTTGCGGATGTCGGTCACGAAAGAAAAAGTAATCGCTTCGACAGCTGCGGATGCCGCATTTCCGAGTCCTCCGGACGAGGATGCTTCCACTGTTACTTTTATATAGTAGTTGCCGGGGGTCGTAAAACGATAACTAATGTTCTTGTTGATCTGTATCGATACCGTGTCGTCATATGCGGAAGATTGCCGGAATATCGTGTCGGTAGTATCGGCTGTCTGGTTGATAATTTCGATCTTCACGCTTCCTCCGCTCCGGATCGTCCCCTTGACTTGTGCCGACATCTGCACCTCCGCGCCGCATTTGAATTGACTTGAGTTTCTGGAATCCGAGGCGAAAGGCTTCGTTTGAGAGGTTATGACCGCCACATTTCCCGTTGTTTGGCTCGACGGGACTTTGGAAGAACCCAAAACCTGGCTTACGCTGTTTATATTGTTAGTAGTGAGTATGATCTTGTTTCCGCTTGCGGTCGCATCGCTCACCTCTACGGAATCGTTTTTGACCTGCAAGATTCCGACGGTACCTTTGGTTGCGTGTACTTCTCCGTCGGCGTGTACCCTGAACACGGCTTTTTTCCGGTTCGTATAGTCGGCTCCCGACCAGAAGGGCACATCGTCTTCCTGCAAGCCGCTCACTCCGGCCGTCACCTCGCCTTGCCGGTTTCTCAGTAATATCATACTGAGAAGATAGAGACCGCCTTTTTCCTCGGAGCCTCCTTCTATCGCCTGCTTGAGGTACTCTGTCGATTTGATGGATTCGTCTATCGCATCGTCGATCAAGTCCGACATGTTGTTGCTTATTTGATAATAATCGGAGAATACCTTTCTGAACTCGGTGCCGGTTATCTCGGATGTCGTACTCATATCGGCCAACAAGGGTGTGAGATAATCTTTGAGCCGCTGGAAATAGACCGTAAATGAATCCGTGGGTACATCATACTTTTCGGCATTCGCCATGATGCTCCAGTATTCACCTTGAATCCGCACCCATTCATTAGCCACCTGCTGTTTGTCGGAGGGCGTCAGGCTCGAATCCGAGGCGATGTAGTCCACATCCATCTTCACCTGCTCGATCTGCGCCTGCACATCCTCCTCGGCCGTGATATACCCCGTGGGGGCCTTGTCGCCTTCCGTAAGCTGAATGTCGTAGAGATACATAGAAACACCGTCACGGATATTCATATATATCTTCTGCACCACACGCGAAGCATCGATGGTGCGGACCACTTCATATACTCCTTCCGTTCCCGCCGGAGGAGCGGAAAGAGTTTCTGTGGTGCCGTCTTCATACCTGACTCTGAACGTCATTTCGGCCCCCTGCTTGATCCGGGCTTTGAAGACGTACGGAGTATTCGGCTTGTATTTTATCTGGCCGCCGAAACAGTCGGGGACCGTCGAAACCTGCGGGATGTTGGTTGCGGCAAGCCCGGCCTGCAGAAGTTTGCTCCAATTGACATACAAATATGTTCCGTCCGCGTCCGCCCCCGAAGTTACGACATCCGTAACGCCCTCTTTGACACTGTTCCATTCCCGGATAAATTGTTTGGCGATATAGTTGCGGGCGCCGAACTTTACATCTTCTTCCGCAACCAAGTATCCTGCCGGCGCCTTGTTACCTTCGGTGAGCTGAACGTCATATAGGTAGATCGGGTTCCAGGCAACCACATAGAGAACTATTTTCTGCAAGGACTTGCCCGCTTGGGTCGTATAGACCGCTTCATACAGCTCGGATGCGGTCGGCGAAGGCGGTGCCGACATAAATTGATAGGTATTATCGTCATAGACCGCACAAAACATAACTCCCCGCTTACTGTTGGGCTGCTTGATCCGGGCCTTGAAGACATAGGACATACCGGCCTTGTAAGCGATCTTACCTCCGAAACAATCCGTCCAGTTTACGATCTGGCTCGTAGATGCAATAGCCACTCCTGCATTGCTCGCTTTGTTGGCATCGATCCTCATGTATGCTCCATCCGTGTCCGTACCGGTCGTTACCACGTCCGAAACACCCTCTTTGGCGCTGTTCCATTCCCGGATAAACTGCTTGGCGATGTAGTTGCGGGCGCCGAACTGAAGATTCGCAATTTCGTCTTTGGCTTCGTTGGCTGCCGTATCATCGGTGTATTTGGATGCTTTGTCCCAATCCGAGCTTTCGAAATTGCCCGTTGCACGGGATTCGATACAGCGCATGATGTCGCCACCTTCGCCCTGCGTCCAGATGTCACCCACATCGTAGGGTGTAGTCGGTGTTACGACGAATACACGACGTTTGGCATCGGCCGTGTCCTGCGCCCGCGCCGCCTCTTGCAGGGCCTTTACCGCATCGCTGTCGGCGATCGGCGTCCATTTATAGGTTCCGTCCTCTTCTTTTACCCACCGCCACGATTTGCCCGCATCGGGGTTCGTCGTCTTGTCGCTCGATATGGTGAAGTGAATCTGCGGGTATTCCGCCGGAGTGATTTTGGCATTATCGGTTTTGCGGATGACAAAAGCTATGTAGGGATTGTCGCTTCCGACGGTATAGCTCTGGCTCCATACGTAACTTGCTATAACCGCTCCGGATGACGCTATCGGATTGTAACCCATCGTATAGCCTTCACCCACCGACAATACGGCGCCTTTGGGTATTCCTCCGACCGGAGTTTTGAGCCGGATGCGGGTGCTGTCGGCGATTTTGATCTGATCCCAGGTCTTAATGCCGTCGATATAGGATGCACCGATGCTTCCCTGCTCCCAGCAGCCTGCGTCCGTCGGGTCGAAATTCGCGGGCAGCGTATTGGTGAACGTGTCGCCGATATGGTTTTCCTGCTCGCCGTCCGCTATCCATGTTTGGGCCGGTTCATTGTAAAGCGAGGGAGTATAGGGATAGAACCAGTTTTCCACGACACCGTCCAGCCGTTTGTTGATCTCGGACAATTCGCCGGGCAGCGTGTTATCGATGTAATCCTTGGCCTGCTGAGCTTTGCGATCGGCGGAATTGGCAGTGTCCTGGGCTTCGGTGGCCGTCTGATCGATCTGTTCGATGTCGAACTCCTTTTGAAACTGTCCCGTCGCGGGGTCGTAGAGCTTGCCTTGCTTCCAGCCTGCCTCCGGGGTAAATGCCACGCCGACGCCGTTGTCGCCGACCAGCCGGAACAGCTTGCTCCGGGTGTCCAGCAGCGCCTTCTTGTCCAGGCTGCTGATCATACCTTGCAGGTAGATATTATCCAGATAGGCCGAATAGCCCGACATTTGGATCCCGAAGACGGAGAGGTTCGTAAGATCGCCGAACTGCGCGGCGATATTCTCGGCCGTGAACTCCCAGTCGCTGACATTGCGCAGATAACGCTGGTAGGTGCGCGTCGAGTAGCGCGAGCTCTGCCGGGCGGGATTCGTGAACGAGCCGTAGGCCACGAAGGTCATCGATTCCATCGGGTCGATCTGCCTGGTAAAGGTAGCCGACAGGGGGCGCAGCTCGTAGCGGAACTGCTCGTTGCGGTCGCCCAAGACCTCCGTGATACGGAAATAGACCGTTGCGAAGCCTGCGAAAGAGAAGTTGCCCCGGCCGTCGTCGGAATCTGCCGTCGCATTGTTCGACGGGTCGAAGTCGTGGAAGATACCCATACATATATCCTCGACCGCTACGGCGCCGATCTCGCCCTCTTCGAGTTTGAGCGTTACGAGCTTCTGATCCTTGTCCACGCTCTCGATCACCCCGGCGCCCGGAGCGCTCCAGTCATCCCCGACGCTGATGCCGACACGGTTTTTCCGAAGCTCCGGAACCTCCAGAAAACGACGGATGAAGAGGCTCTCCAACTCGCCGGCGCCTCGTCCGTCGATCTGTGCACCGAAGCCGGTGATGCCGCTGGCAAAGTCGCTTGTCCGGAATCCCTCGTCGAGCTGCTGCCGCTTAAGGAATCGGGTGATTCCTTCGACCGTACCTCCCCGGCGCTTGTTGAGAAATTCCCGTTCGCTCTTACGCGACGAATAGAGCGTCGTGTCGCTCGCTGGTGTTTCCTCCCACGATTTAATGATGTCAGGAAATTCCGATGAAACCTGCCGGGTTATCTGCGTCACTTCCGAAATCTGATTTTCGATGCGGGAAATACGGCCTGTGGAGAGGACATCGCTCATTTTGAGAGTCATGCTTCCGGGCTGAACGACGGAGCGACTGATCGCGACGATACGGATATCGCGGTATCCGGTATCGGGAAAAAACTTGTCGCTTCCGAGCCGAATCCGTTGCCCTGGCTTCAAATCGAGGTTTCTTTTATCGACAACCGTAAAATCCGTCGATGCCTGGAACACGGATATATCTTTACGGCTGTCGGCCATAAAGGTATCTACCGCAGTTTTGAATTCCTGTTCGGCCGCAGGATAATAACTGTCCGGCATACTGATATTCCAGAGCACGTATTCGTTCCCGGGAGCCGGGACCAACGGTTCTGACGGCAACTGCATATCGTTGTCGTAGGGCCATTGGGTGATGATCTCGAACTCCTTCTTTTCCGAGTCGTAATTCACTTCGAACTCCCGTCCGCGAAGCTCTCCGGTCTGAAAGGTCACCCGTTTGACGAGGCCGCCTATTTCGTATTGATTGGGATCGAACGGAATGTCGGGATCGGTGAAATACCAGACCGTAAACGGAGAGCCGTCATCGCTCGTGCGCTCTTCGGACCGTACGGCACCGACCGTCCCGATCCGGCGGGGATATATCGCATCGAACGCTTCCTGCTCGAAATATTCGATGATACCGAGGTGGGTATCCTGTTCGACGTACTTCGCCCCGTCGGGCAATTGCAGCCGGGCATGTCCGTACCGATCCGGATCGATGTTGCGGGAGGAGCCTACCGGAAAGAGCCGAGTGAAAAATTTCACGCCATCGGCCATGCTCCGTTCGATTCCTCCGATCAATCCGTCGCCGTAAGACAACGGGACAGGCTCGCCGAACTCACAGCGGGATATGTTGAGCGTCATCCCGTCGAACCACCACTCCGTCCCGGCGGCAGACGACAGTTCCGAAAGTGCATCGGAGGCGTACTTTCCCGTATATTCGATATCGATGTACTCCGATACGACCACTTCTCCGACTTTCCATTCGGTCGTCCCCATTTTGCGGTTCATGTTAGCGATAATCAGCGCCGCATGTTCGCGTGCCGGTGCCGTGAGTGTCAGAATCGGATTGTCGTCATCATCCGGATTGACCATCAGGACCTGCGTGGTGAGTCCTTCGACCCCCGACAGTTGCACCGAGTAGCTCCATTCGCTGTCGCAGTTCATCTTCGGCTGATAACGTTCGAGAATCCAATAACGCCGTCCGAGGAAGTCCGCATAATCGTAAACTTCGAGCGTGACGCATTCGAAGGCCGTGAAGGAGAGCGAGAGGACACTCTCCTCCTGTATGCCGCAGGTTGCAGCACTGTTACTATCGGGAGAGGCCGTCAGCTTCAGATTCCCTTCTTTCGAATATATTTTGAGTTCCATTTTTTGAAGATTTGAACGTGACCTTTAGATCGACGCAGCGAGTTCGAATGTCGGCTTCGGCTCCCGGAATTTCACCGAGAAGGTCGCCGCGACCTCTCCCTTTCCGAATGGCGCCAGTTGTGAATAATCCGAAAATCCGGTCATATAAACCCGGAATTTCAGCCCTACGTCCGTCAGATGGAGCGCCAGCCACCCGTCGTCGCCCTCCTTGAGAAATTTCACGAACGAGGCGTAGCGCATGAAGAACGAAACATCGTTCGAGGCGACGATGGCGAATCGCAGCGTAATATCACGGGCTTCATAAGTCTGCGTCAGTATATCGGGCATACGGACGCCGTCCTCCTCCCGAATGGAAACCTCCGCCTGCTGCTTGAGAGCCGGAGGTGCGAGCAGCGAATCGTAGTTGTCGTGTCTGTCTTCGGCGGTTTCCGCGAGGAAAGCCCCGAAACGGGCATATACATCCGTTTGGTTGATCAGCAACAGTCCTTCGAGTATTTCAGCCATAATCAGATCGCTTTTAATCCGTCGCGTTTTATGGTTTGCAACAGTTCATAGATTTGGGGTATCGGTTCGGTATTTTCCCGGATGGCATTCATCGCTTCGAGTGACCCTTTGAGAACCGGGACAATACCTTCGGTGTTTTCATCGATATTCGCGGAATGGATCTGTACCGATGTGACCAGTCCTTCGACGCGGGAGAACGAATCCTGCGTTACAGTCTGAGTGGCTCCGGCCTTACCGTTCTGCTGCGAAGTGCCGGCTTCCTCGTCAATCGAAAATCCGTTCTCTTTTGCAATGCGGCGGAACTCTTCCCACAGACGATTGAAATCGTCCTGTTGATCCATGACGCCCGAAACCAGCGATTTCATCGTTTCGCTCCATTGAGCGAAACGCTCTTCGTCGGAAAGGTCGCTCTGCATGACCTTTTCGATGCGTTTTTGGGTATCTTCGAATAATTTACCGAACACGATCGAGGAGGCCATACGCTTACCCAGCAAGCGCAAGGCTTGTCCGACACTATCAACAAAAGTATTCGCCGCATCGGTGCCGTTTTCGAAAGCATCCACCAAAGCATCGGTAAGCGTACTGCCCAGATCGCCGAAAATATCCTGCAAATAATCCCGGACCGCAGTCAATGCCTCTTCGTAGGTTTCCCAGTCGTCCACCATTTCGCGGAGCATCTCCTGATTCTCCCGTGCCAGGTGCTGGAAAGTTTCTCCGCCCTCTTCGACGAATTGCCGGAGCGCGTCCATATCGACTTCGCCATCCGTGAATAATTCGGGAAGCAGCGAACCGAGGGACTGATATTTTGCCGAACGGAACCAGGTCGAGTGACGTGTCTGAACCTGCATGTTGGCGATCGAATCGGCAATGTTCTCCCAAGTTTTTTCGTACCTGAACAAGCCCGAAAGTCCCGTGCCGGCTCCGCCTCGCCACTCTCCCGGCAACTGATATTTTTCTTCCCCGCGCGAGAGGATTCTCTCCCGGACTTTCTCCAGTTCCTCGAGCGAGGTGCGCACCACATCGATATTTTGCTTGTAACGGTCGTACACTCGATCCCCGAAGATATTGTCGAATTCATCGGAGTCGATACGGCTACGCTCTTTCATGATCCGAAGTTCTTCATTGAACTCGCGGGCCAGACGAAGGTTGCGCTCCATCGAAGTTTCACCGCCCTTGAACAAATTGACAATAGTGGTCAGCGCACCGATACCGGCAGATATGCCTCCGAGAATTCCGGAGGCCATGCCGAGTGTGTTCGATGCGGCTTGAGCTTTCCGGTATGCCTGAACGGCATTGATGATTTGCAGGGTAGAGCCGGCGATATCTCCTGCGGTGGCGATGATGGTTCCTCCGGCACCCCCGACGGCATCGCCGACCTCATTGAAGGTACCGATGACGTCGGTCAATACGCGGTGAAGCTCCGTCCAGGAAGTCGTATCGGTAGTTTCCTGTTCCGTTTGGTTCTGTTTTTTCGCCAGTTGCTGTTCGGCCTTGCGGAGTTTGGCCCGCGCAACGGCGATGGCATTACCGTCATCCGGCGTTTCGCTTTGCAGGTTCTCCAGCTCTTCCTGAGCTTCGATCACCAGGCTTTCCAGCTTTTTGACCGAGGCAGCGACGACCCGGTCGGCCCAGGCTTCGAATTCCGGGAACTGGCTTGCAAATTGTTCCGTGAAGTCGTCGAGCGCTTTTTGTTTGGCCTCGCGAGCGAGTCGCTGGGCCTCCGGATTTGAGGCAAGAGCGGCAATATCCTGATCGTATTTCCGGGCGATTCGCAGACGCCCCTGCTGGTAGGTTTCGTACTTCTCCAGCAACTTGGTGTATGAAGCCTCCTCTTTCTTATCGACATCCGCAAGCTCTCTGTCCCGAATTTCCGCAGCTTGGGCTATTGCAGCGGCCGTGCCAGCCATAAAGGTTTTCTCCGCATTCGAATCGATATCGGCCCCCGACTCCCGGAGTTTGCGAATCAGCGCGAGCGTCTGTTGTTCCTGCCGCTCATATTCCTGACGGTTTTTCTCGTAATTGAGGCGGATCGCTTCCCGTTCCCGGTCGAATTCGTTTTCAATCAACTCGACCCGCTGGTCGTCGAGGCTCTGCTGTTGGCGACGTACGGCCGCCTTATACTGTTCTGTGAGTTGGTCGGTGGAAGCCGGTTCGCTACCGGTCGCGCTCGGCGTGCCGGACGGGTTTTCCAGCAACTGGGCCTGCTCCGCCACGGCAGCCAATTTCGTCCGCTGCTCTGCGAGAAATTGCAGAAATGCCCCGAGGTTGCCATCGAATTTCTCCTCTATCTCATCGATAATCTCTTCTCCTCCTTTGTTCTTCCTGATCTCTTCGAAAATCCTTTCCTGCCAGTAAGAAACACTTTCTTCTGCATCTGACAGAATGGTTTCCGCCCAAGAGAGATCTTTGTACATTTTAGACGCATTGCCCCGTTGGGTCCACGTCGCCGCATCGTAGATTTTCCGTTTGTCAGCAACATCCTTTTGGGCCTCGAGGTATTTGTCATAATCCTTTCGGAATTGTTCGATATCCGGTATGTTATTGAAGAACAGCTCTTGCTGTTCGATATCCACCAGGCTCTTGAAAGCCGCCTGTGCTTTGGCGTATTTGTAAATGTTTTTGATCAGCTCCTTGTAAGTGTCATTCGCTTGTCCGAGCATGATTTGCTCGTCGGAAAGATTCTTGAAATAACCCGAAAACTCCTCTTTGAGTTTGCGCACGGCATCCCGGCGATCGTCTGTGGCACGGGCGTTATCCGTTGCGGCCCGGTAGAGAAGATTCAATTTTACGACCTCCTGCTGGGCGTTCCGGGCCCCTTCGAGCATCGTATTCTGAAAACGTTCGGTCGCCATGCGAGCGGTGTCGAGGGCTTTCTTTCCCCGAAACAGATTCGTCACCCAGTTTCCGATCTCTTTGCCGTACGCTACTGTCAGCGTGATTCCGACGGCTAACGCCGTTTGCCAGGATAGAAGGGACGAAAGAACCTGCCGCCACACGGGGACGCCTTTCTGCCCGCTGGCAATCATCGCCTCGTACTCTTTACGCGCACGAGCCAGTTCGTCGGTGAAGATCGGCAGGTTGTTCGAAATGGCCATGAAGAACATTTGAGGCCCCATCGACAATACCGGCAGCTCCCGGGCCAGTTGTTGGATCGACATGTTCAATCCGTTGAATGTACTCTTAGCTTTCGTTGCATCAGAAGGAACGATTGTCGTATTTTTGGCCGTTTCTGAGACTGCCTTCGCGCTCTTCGAAACGCGGCCCAGCTCCTCTTCAAGTTCCTTGATTCGAGCCTGCAGGGTCTCGATCTGTCGAATATTATCACTTTGATCCATCTTCGGTGTCGTAGACATTGTTTTGCTCAATCGTGCCACCTCTGCCTCCAGAGCTTCGATCTGTTTCCTGGCATCCATAGCATCCTTCTCGACACCATCAATCCCGCCGGAAACTCCGGAGAGTCCCTGGCGGGTATTGTTCTTTACGAGGAATTCTATCTCGACGGGTTTCATTGCAAGTTGAGTTTCGATTGAAAGAGTTGTGCGGTATCGGGTTTTCCCGTTGCACTCCCGGCTTCCGTACATTCGGCCGGGACGCTTCGATAATGCGGGGCATCGGCCAGCATCATGGCCAGTGTCTGGAAATTGACCTTCCACAGAATGTAATGCACCGACCATCCTGTTGCGGAGGCAATTTGCCAAACGATTCCGAAGGGGCTATGGGAACTCTCGTAAACGGTTCTTAACTCCCCTTTCCTGCTCTTTTGGGGCGGCTCGCTTCGTACCGGAAGGGATCGATCCTCTCGGCCGATTCGATAATACTCGTAAAATCCCGCGTGCCCCGCATTCTGCGGAACCAGCGCTGGGCTTCGATCCGGTACTCGGAGGGTACCTTCCACCGGATCAACCAGGCCACCACGGGGGCCAGCAGGAGTCCGGACAGATAGCCGCGACATATCGTCAGCGCAAGGATCAGCGAAAGGCGTTTGGCATGCCGGTCGAAAAAGGCACGCTCCTCGTCTTCGGAGAAAGCATCCCATTCCCGGGCCGTGATTCCCAGCTTCAGGTAGTGGCGTACGATGCGCATCTGCCCTCCCAGGCAGGGGCGCCGCATCGTTACGCGCAGCACCCGCTCCCGGCCTCCGGGCAGGCGGAATCGGAGAAGAGGCAGCAGAATCCCCACATCGAGCAGAGCTTCCGCTGCCTCCAGTTCTACATTGCGTTTCATGGCTTAGGCATTGGGCTGCGAAAGCGATACGGTAGCTTTTGTTTCAGGATCGGACTCCAGGATGAATTCCAGTTGTCCGGAGCGGGGCGATTCCGTGGAATTGGCTTCGGCGATCACCGTGACGCGTCCGTTTATGACTTCCACCGAGAAGCCTTCGGGCACAGCACCTACCGAGAACGGACCCGATGCTTCGATATCGACCGGGAGGCTGCCGCCTGCCTGTTCGAAGGTCAGCGACGTCGGGTCGGCCTCGATGAAGGGCTCCGTCGGCAGAATCGAACCGGGCGAAGAGCCGTCCAGCGGGGCCAGGACCTTCAGTCCGAATTCGATGCCGAGGACGTTTTCGCCGCCCAAGCCGCCGCGAATCTTCGAGGCACGCAACGAAACGCGCTTGAGTTTGACGGTCTTACCCGTACCGGTCAGAATGCGCATATCTCCTTCGACACGCATCGAGCTGGCAGGCATTTGCCACTCCTCACCCGCGACTTTGCCGCCCATCAGATCGACGCAGTTCTGGGGAACCATTTCGATCATCTTTCCGGTAATCTCATTCGTCGCGGCTCGCGTTTCGATATCCAGCACGGGACTGGTCCGAATCTGTGCGGCCCAGAGTTCGACGGTCTGGGCGTCTTCACCGCCCCAGTCAAGGCCCTCTTCCGAAATGTTCCCCATGCGTCTGCCGTTGAAATAGACAGCGTCGAGCAGCATCAGATAGCCGTCGTTAGTTTGAATTACAGATCGTTTAGACATAATTAAATTGTTTTGAAAAGTTTTGCAAATAAGTTTGTTTTATGAGCCCACCAGCCGCCGAGACATCCGATAACGATTCCGAAAAGCATCCACCTTCCCCGATAGGCCGGGGACCGCGTTTGTTGTATTGCTGTTTCCGAAGATTGATGCCTGGAGACTTCGAGGAGTCGGTCGTATGCTTCCCGGGTTTCTGCCAGACTCTCCTTCAGAGAATCTGCATATCGGTCCTGCCGGGCCGAGGTCGCTTTGTAATATTCGACTCGTCGGGCAAGCGAATCGCTGCGTGCTGAAATGCGGATGGTATCCCCGTCACGCCGGGCTTCGAGCGTCAGCCGACCGTCACGGGCAACATAGGCCGCCCCCTCCGGCAGATTACGGAGGCTCTCCTCCGTCACCGTCACCGCTGCTGTCCGAAGCGGAATCGCCTCCGTCCGCAGCGCCCGCAGCACAGAGGTCTCCTCCGATCGAGAGTTCATTGCCGCTCGTGCGGTTTGCTCTACGGCGTTTTGTGCGCCGCGTTGCATGTGCGACACGGTATCCGTACTGTTCTGCGTCCCTGTCGAGAGGAGCTTCTTCGTCGCAGTGCAACTTACCAGCAGCAGGATGGATAGCAGCAAAAAGAGTCTTGTCTTCATACGAATTTCGTTTTCCGATGGTCTTGCGGAGGCGCTCCACCTCTTTAGTCAGCCGGTCGATGCGTACGAGCATCTCTTCCTGGTTGGCCTTGAGGTCGATGTTTTCCCGCCGCAGTTGGATATTTTCTTCGAGAATCTTCTTGTTTTCGCCCGAAAGCAGGTTGATCGAACTCTGCAACTCTTTGAGAAAATCGTTGTTCTGTTTGCGGCGCGAGAAGATCCAGGTGAAAACGCTGCCGAGGAATCCCCCGGGAAGTGCGAAAGCGAGTATCTGCATCCAAATGCTGTCCATCGTTCAATCGGTTTTTGAAAGTTAGTTTACGCCCGTTCGATCATGCGTGCAATCTTCGAGATCAAATCCGCGTAGGCTGCGGGTTCTGCCGTACAGTACCCGGCCTTGGCGATCTCATAAGCGAAACGTGTTATGTCGTTACGATACGCCCAGGCTACTGCGTAGCGTTTGGCGGAAAGGACCTTCGCATGGTCGCGGATGCCCTCCTCCGGCGTGTCGTAGTCGCGGAACTTGCGATCGACCTCGTAACGGTAGCGTCCATCCGAAGTCCGGGTGATCGAATAAACCTTCTCGAATCGTCCGCTCTGCCGGTCATCCGAAAAGTATTCGAAGGTCCGTTCGGTTCGCCGCTTTCCGGTCCACTTATCTCCGGCCGTAATGCCGAAAAGATTATTTCCGATAGCATGATCGCCCCATCCGCTTTCGAGGGCGGCCTGCGCCGCAACAAACAGAGGATTCAACCCTGTTTCGGCGCAGACCCGCTCGATTGTCGGATAATAGGTGCGCTTGAAATCCGTCGGTTTCATGGCTTACTCGGTTGCGGTGCCGACCAGGGCCATTACACCTGCATTATCGCCGCGCATGATGCTGCCTCCGGCACGTACGAGGAAAGAGTAGACATCCCCATAATAGTCGGGCGCTTTCTCCTGCTCAAAAGCCTTGACTTCGCCCAAGGCGCGGCATACGGACTGATCGTGCCAGGCAAGGGCTGCGGCCAGGTCCGTGGCGGCACCGCTTTCGCCCCACCGCTTCGGAGCTTTATCCGCAGTGTAGAGCGTAGCTTGTGAACGCATCATGACGTTGAACGAGAAGAGTTTTCCGATGATGCCGTTCTGGGCATCCGCCGAGGCGAGGAATGCGGAGTTCTCATTGGCAGTGAGATCGCTCAACAGCTGTGCGTACATCTGCGCATCGAGCAGCAGGTAGCGGCCCTCCTGGGGAATGTTCTCGCTGTTGAATTTCGTCATCAGCGTCAGAATATCCGCCCTGCAAAGCCCTTTTCGCCTGCCTGTCGCCGAAGGTGTGTAAGCATCCACCGGTGCCCCCGTGGTTTCGATCACACGATCCGAGGCAGGACTCCAGGCGAACAGAAAATCCTTGGCCACAGCCTCATGCAGGGCGAGCTTGTCCTGCCGTAATACGGACTCGCGTTTGTTGTACGACAGCTCGACCTTGTCGGCATCGGGGATCAAAACGGGATCCGTCGTGAAAGCAGCCAGCTCGAAAGTTTTGTCCGTGTCGGTACGCTGCTTTACCGTTGCGGGTAATGACGTTCGGTTCTTCTCGACTTTCGAAGCGGCACCTGCCTGCGGGATATGCACGATCTTTCCCGCTTCGACATACTCGTCGGCGTTGAACGCTTTCGAAAGGAAGCTGTTGGGAGCGAACAGACCTTCGACGATCGATTTCTCCCAGATTTCTTTTTGAATAGCCATAATGTTTTTTGTTTTTGATGAGTTCTACATGTTAGGTTCGGTACCGAAGGCCGCTTTGAACTTCTCACGGAAGAGTTCCGGCGCCTTGTCCCTGAGTTCAACAAGGCGCCCTGCCTTATCGAGTTCTTCCCACGACTTGTTTACAAGGTCGGAGAGTTCGACCGACTGCCGTCGTTCACCCTCACGGATAAGCGCTGTGACGGATTTGCGGTGCGGAATGGCTTCGAGGGTGGCTTTGGCACTCTCGAAATCCGTATCAAAGAGTTTCAGATAAGCCTCCTTGCCTGCGGTATTGATCCTTCCGTCGGCAATGGCTGCATCCACGAGGCGAATCGCCTCGGACTTCCGGATCTCCTTGTGCTCGGACTCCGCACGCGCTGCAGCATCTCTGAGTTCCTGATTTTCACGTGTTAGCCGGTCGTTGTTTTCGATCAGCCGGTTCACAGCGCCGATAACCTCGGCATCCTGTGCTGAGTCCTGCAACTTGAGGACTTCCTTCAAAGTCTTGTTCATATTCGAATCGATTTTTGAGTGATTGAGCCTGTCCATAAGCCGGATGACAGTCGAAGCATCCGTGAGATCGAGAGGTTTTCCCGTTTGACGGTCGAAAAGCACCAGGGCATTATGATTGGCCCCGATCGTGACAATGGACGCTTCACGGGCTGTCCAGCGCGTCACGGTCGGAAGCGTCTGCCCGGGAAGTTTCAACTCTGCGGCGTCACTCACCTCTTCGGGAGGCCAGGCTCCCATAGAAGCCATGCGCAGGAATCCGCCTTCGACCTTGTCGGCAATCTTCACCGCCTCGTCATCCTTCTCGTCGAAGAGGGCATCGGCAAGGATCTGCGTACCTTCAATACGGATGTTCTCCCAACGACCGATCGGAAGCTCCCAGTCCTTATGGTTGAGCAGGATCACGGGGTTCTTACGGAACTCCTCGAGATTAGCGCCGCTGGTGAGCATACGGAACCCGTAGGTATTGACCGTCTCGTCGTGCAACACGAATGTAAATCGTTTCATAAAAGCCATCATTTTTCGGCAAAATTGGATTGAAAACACCCGTCTTGCAAATTATATTGTATTGTTTTACAATTTATTACGCTTTAATTGCACTTTACATGCAGACCATTTATCCACGATTCGCTCCGTTCGGGTGAAGAGCTTACCTTTGGGGTGTAAAACAGAGATTTTTCATGACACAAGAGTTGGATAACAAGCAGAAGAAGGAGTGGGCGAAACTACTTTTCCTCACTACGGATCTCACCCAAGCCGAGATTGCCGTGAAGATCGGTGTCTCGAGGATTACTATCGTACGATGGGCCAAAGAGTGGGAGGGTCTCAAGTTGAATTTCCTCCAAACCCGTGAGGCACGGATCAAATCGACACTCATGCAGCTTAACGAACTCGACGAAAGCATCGCGGCGCGTGAGCAGGGTGCGCGCTATCCGACGGTCAAGGAGGCAGATATCCGGCGCAAACTCACCGCCGACCTCGAGGCGCTCGAACAGGAGGCCTCCGTGCGGGACATTGTCAATGTGTCAAGAGATATTCTCGACTATGTCCGAGCTATTGACCTGGAGAAGGCCAAGATGCTCTCGGACTATTTCGATTCATACATACAGGAACGGCTGAAATGGGTAAAGTAGATGACATGCGCGCCTGGAACGAATGGCGTGAATACCACCGTGCCCTGAAGCGCGACAAGGCGGTGGACAAACTCTCACCTGTGGAACGGATGAGGCGACTCGAGAAGCTCGAAAAGGATCCCGTTTCGTGGATGCTTTTCTTCTTCGCCGAATACACCCGGCATCCCTTCACTTCCTTCCAGAAGAAGGCGATCCGGCGGATCACCTCCAATCCGGAATGGTATGAAGTGCTCTCGTGGTCACGCGAGCTGGCCAAATCGACCATCGTCTTCATGTGCATCATGTATCTTGTACTGACGAAACGCAAGCGCAACGTGCTGCTCGTTTCCAACAGCCATGAGAATGCCACGCGGCTTCTGGATCCTTACAAGAAGTCCTTCGAACAAAATTCACTGTTAAAGGCTTACTACGGGGACCTGAGGGAGGCCGGCAACTGGACCGCCGACGAGTTCTCGCTGACCTCGGGCGCGGCATTCCGGGCGCTCGGTGCAATGGAATCGCCGCGAGGCACCCGCAAGGATGCCTTTCGCCCGGATACGATTCTCCCGGACGACTTCGACACGGATGCCGACTGCCGTAATCCCGACATTGTAAAAAAGAAGTGGCAGTGGTTCGAGGAAGCCCTGATTCCAACCCGATCCGTGAGCGGCGACCTGCTGGTCGTGTTCTGCGGGAACGTCATTGCCCGGGATTGCTGTGTGACGCGGGCCGGGGCCAAGGCCGACCATTGGGATATTGTGAACATCCGCGATGCCGAAGGCCGCTCGACCTGGCCCGAGAAGAACACCGAGGAGCGTATCCGCCGCATCGAGCAGACCATTTCCACCAAAGCCTTCCAGCAGGAGTATATGAACAATCCGCTTTCCGAAGGCGAGGTCATCAAGGAGGTGATCTGGGGAAAATGTCCGCCGATGCAACGGCTCCAGTTCGCAGTGGCCTACGCCGATCCTTCTCCGTCAAACGCCCGCAACAAGGCATCGAGTTTCAAAGCGGATTTTCTGCTCGGTTACTGCGACGGGACATTCTACGTCTATACGGGATTTCTCGACCATGTCACCAACGACGAGTTCGTGGACTGGTTCTACAACCTGCGCGATTATGCGAGCGAACGTGTGCAGGTTTATTACTTCATCGAGAACAACAGCCTGCAGGATCCTTTCTATGAGCAGGTGTTCCTCCCAATGTTCGCCGCCCGCGCCCGCGAACGGGGATTCATCGGCATCACACCCGACTGTCGCTGTAAACCGCCGAAATTCGAACGCATCGAGGGAAACCTCGAACCGTTGATCCGCCAGGGGCGCCTGGTACTGAATATCGACGAACGCGAGAATCCGCACATGAAACGCCTCGAAGAGCAGTTCCTGCTGCTCAACCGGCAAATGAAATCTCCGGCCGACGGCCCTGACTGCATCGAAGGAGGCGTATGGATCATCAACCAGAAGATCTCCACGCTCAACGAAGGATCCTATACCATCGGTCAACGAGTACGCGCATCAAAACGTTTCTAATATGGCTTTTCTGACACCTGAAGAGTTGCAGACGCATCTCTATAAAGAGAATATCGAAACCATCGCCCGAGAGGACGATGCGATCGTGGCAGCGGCTATCGATGCCGCCATTGAGGAGGCCTCGGGGTATCTCGGGGCTTATGACCGTAAGAAGATCTTCGGCACCGAGGGTGACGAACGTAACGCACTGCTGTTAATTTTTGTCAAGGACATCGCCGTATGGCACTTCATCAACCTGTGCAATGCAGGAACGGATCTCCAGCTCCGGCAGGATCGATACGAACGGGCCGTCGCCTGGCTGAAGTCCGTCCAGCGCTCGGAGATCAAACCCAACCTACCCGTAATGGAGGATGCCGACGGCGACGGAAAGCCCGACCCCGCTGCCGGAGAGTACATTTTCGGGTCGAACCCAAAACGATCACAACATTTTTGATTATGGCACAAATAGGTTATAAGACATCTTCCCGAAAGAGTTCAGGCGCGAAAGCCTCAAAGCCGATAGTGGTGCAGCAGATCGTTGTCCAGGCTCCGCAGCGTCGCGTGTACGACATCGGAGATTGGCGGTCAGCTTTGCGCTCGGCCGACAACGGACGGCCGAAATATCTCTACGACCTGTTCGAAGACATCTTGATCGACGGAGTTCTTGCCGATGCGATCAACAAACGTATCGAGGCCGTGCTGAACGCTGAAGTCGTCTTCATGAATGCCCGGGGACAGGAAGAACCCGCCATCGCAGCGATGATCGACACGACAGCCTGGGAAACGCTCATCCGCGAAATCATGCACCGGCTGTTCTACGGCAGGGCGGGCGTGGAGCTCTTTTTCAACGGCGGATTCCACGTCGAACCCATCAAACCCAAGTATATCGACCTGGACAACTGTCAGATTCTGCTGAACGACACAGGAGATCGATCGGTACCGTACGACCAGGATCCGAACCTTCTGGTCGTCGGTCGTCCCGGGGACTACGGGCTGCTGCTCAAAGCTGCACCCTATGCTATCTGGAAACGCGGTGGATTTGGCGACTATGCTCAATGGATCGAGCTGTTCGGAATGCCTCAGCGTATCGGAAAGTACAACACGTTCGACCCACAGAGCCGGGAACTGCTTAAGCAAGCCTTGGAAGAGGCCGGATCCGCACCTTATCTCGTCATCCCCAAAGAGGCAGACATTGAAACCAAAGAGGTAAATAGGGGGTCCGGCTCGTCATTCAATGAGTTCCGTCAGGCGACGAATGAAGAGATGCTTATCACGATCCTCGGACAGACGTTGACAACCATTCAGGGCGAGCGCGGAGCCCGCTCGCTCGGAGAGGTGCATCTGCAGGTCGAGGATTCGAAACACACGAGCGACCTGCGTTTTGTACAGCGTACGCTCAACGAACGGCTGCTGCCGGTTCTGGAGGCGTGCGGCTTACCCGTGAAAGGCGGCCGCTTCGTCTATCCGAAGGCAGCCGACCCGCTCTCCGTGGATGAAATCGTGAAGCTCTCGACGATCATCGACATCCCCGCAGCATTCATTCACGACAAGTATTCGATCCCCATGCCGGACAAAGGAGAGGTGATCGCCGGAGAAAAGTCGAATATGGTATTAGGCTCACACCTTGAAACGGATACGGATGTCGAGGAGAAGGTGCGGAATGCCGACAACCGGAACATCTGGCACCGCTTATGGGATTTTTTCGTCAAAGCCCCGCAGGGCGGGGCAATCGATGGCATAACCCTCATGCGGATGCAGGACAGTGATACGCTCGAAAAGAGGCTGATGGGACGTGTGGCCGCCTCGCAGCCCGCGTTCGACACGGAGCTATTTCGATTCCTCTCCGAAGACCTTTTGAAGGCCGTTCAACCGGAAGCTGACAGCATCGGGAATGCTGATATCAGGGTTGTGTACGGAGTACGTGACGACGCTTTACAGACAGCGATGGAGATTAACCTGTTCCAGTTCTCGGCAGCCAAAACCCTGGCCGAATTGCAGGAACTCAACCGCCTCTTCCGTGAAAGTAGCAATTTCGCCGACTTCGAACGTGAAGCCCGCAAGATTTGTACGGCATTCAACCGCGACTGGCAACGTACCGAGTACGACACGGCACTACTTACGGCCGAAGCCGCAAGCACCTACCGACGGTTGATGGGCAAGACAAAGCTGTTCCCCTACTGGGAGTACCGGACGGTCGGAGACGATCGTGTACGTCCGTCCCATCGCCAGCTCGAAGGGGTCGTCCTTCCCTACAACGATGCCAGATGGAAGAAGATCTTCCCGCCGAACGACTGGCGATGTCGCTGCCGGGTCGTGCCGCGGATGGCCCATGAGGTCAAGAAAGAGGCGGTCGAAGCCTCGCAACAACGCGTGGATGAGTTCTTCGGAACGGCGACGTGGAAGAAAGCCGCAGCGCAGGGTTGGGGCGTAAACCGCGCCCTTACCGGCGAGGTATTCACGCAGAACCAGTTCTACATCCGCCGCTTCCAGAACAAGGCTTCGAAGCTACTCGGCCGGCTCTACTACAACGACTGGGGACTCGACTCGTTTGCCAAACGCCTGGCGGCAGCGACGGAACCGATTCCCGAATACAGCGGTTCGGCCGCAGAATGGTACAAGGCTCACAAGACGCTGCACGACTACAAGGGCCGCAAAGTCGTCCTGGACGAGAAGGTGTTCCGGACTCATACGACCGGGAGCTATGAGAAAGTGCGGGTGCCGCTGCTGGCATGTGTCGAAGAGGTGTTGAAGAATCCCGACGAGGTTTGGCTGAACGATTATCACAGACCGTTCAGGAACATAAATTTCATAAAATTCTATGACGGAAAGGTGATCGACGTGATTTGTGAAGTGGATGAAAATCTCGAATATAGGATAACGACCTGGTTCGAGATCGTTCAGACTCCGAATTTGAAACAGAAAACGCGAAGCAGCCGCCACATTGACCCGCGATGGAGATACCGGCGGGGCTTGCTTATAAAAAAGTCGTAGCGGCATGTCTTTGCGTCCGGACGTACTGTTGTTTACCTTGGGAACACGTCCTGCAGGTATCCGCAACGCCTTGGATAGCCAGTGTCATACCGCTGCTTCGGGTTAACGTACTCATCCGCTGTATCAAGCCCAGACTTTGGTCCCATGCCCCCATCACCCGCGAGGGATAGCAGAATTCGATTCACCCCCGGAATTGTACGCTTCGGAACAAATATACGAAATTTTTATGAAAATAGAAATCGACAAACTCCTCGAGGAGCGTATGGAGGAGATCCTGCAGGGAACGGCTGAAATCGTCGCTGAAACATCCGTCGGATATTTCCAGGACACGTTCCGGCACAAGGCCTTTGACGGGAATCCGTGGGCACCACCCCGGGTCCCCAAACAATCGGGGTCACTGCTCGTGCAGTCCGGAGCTTTGCTCAACAGCATCCGGCCTGTCGTGGTCACGCCCGGGCGGATCGTCATCGCGGCCGGAAACGAGAAAGTGGACTATGCCCGGGTACACAACGAAGGATTCAAAGGTGCGGTTGCGGTTCCGGCCCATATCCGGCACACGCGCCGGGGTGATCAGAGCGTTCGGCAGTACACCCGAAGGGTGAACATTCCCCGGCGACAGTTTATCGGCGACGCCCGGGAACTCGAAACCGAGCTGCAAAAAAGAATCGAGACTCATGTGGAATCCGTATTAAACAACTGATTATGGAAAAAGAACTCTTCATCGCCCTGTGCGATCAGCTGAAAAACAAAGTCCCCGAATTGCGATGGATCGATTCGGATCAGGGACAACTCAATGTTTCGGAACGGCCTCCGGTGGCCTTCCCCTGCTGCCTGGTCGAGATGAGCTACCCGCAATGCACGACCCACATGGCCGGAAAACAACGCGTGCGTGTGAGATTTCAACTGCAAGTGGCATTCAACGTCTGGGGTACGGCAAACGCATCCGCACCGCAAGAGAGTCGTGAAAAAGCGCTTCAACAGTACGACACCCTGCAGAATATACACAAGGCGCTTCAATGGTGGTCTTTCGGACGCAAGATCAATCCGACATCCCGGGTGTCGGTCTTAACGGAGAATAGGTCGAACGGATTGAAAATATTCCGGATGATCTACGAATCGGAGTTTATGGATTAACCCCAGTCGAACCCGGGAAACATCTGACGCAACTGGCGTTTGGTCGTACGTTGACGGATCAGCTTGTTGTAGAACTCGTCCTCGGCGACCAGGGCGTTGCTGATCGTACGGTCCTCGACGAAAAATTCATTGTCGGCAAGGATCTTCAGCACATCGTCGAAACGTCGCCGCTCCAACTCTGTCCAGTAGTAATAACGGGCCGTCAGGAGGCGGTTGCGCTTGGCGATTCGGTCTGCACGCGACGTGATGTTTCCATCTCCCGAACGGGGCAGAGAACGTGTACGCCGCCGGTTCCCGGCTTTCTCAATGGTCGGGCAGTGGAAAAGAATGAGTTGATTGTCTGACGTGTTACCCATATTGCAAAGATACGAAATTTTGCACTGGAAGAAACAAAAACGCTGCCGATTTTCGATTCTTGGCAGCGTTTTTATGTTATCAAACAATCCCCACATTCAGTAGAAAATCAATGCGAAGACGGTTGAAATATGTGAGTTTTATGTCGAATTTACGATATTCCGGATCTTGTGCCTCCAAATATTGTCGGAGTTCCTCCTGACAGGCTTTGCGCATCGCATTGACCGAGAGGTTACCTCTTGGTCGATAAAGGCCTTCGAGATAGCATTTGCGATAGCCGGGCCTTTGCAAAATAAAACGCACTCTATACATATTTACATCGAATCTCTTGACAGGAATAAGAATTATCGCATATAAAAACGGGATAATTATGGTATCAACTGAATGATATTTGCTCCATTCTGGAGTTTTTCAATGGCTTCAGGCATCTGTTTTCCGATCGCCTTGAATCTGGCTCGGCACGCATTTTTGATCGGTCCTATGGATTCGGATGGACCGTGTTGGACGACATGTAATCGCACCTTTTCGACAAAATCTTCAATTATCAATTTCTCGGCGCGATCCATATCTCCAGTTAAAACACAAGCCCGAAGTTGCCAATCAACATGTGGAGAATCATTGCCTTGTGCAATCTTCTTTACATTGTTGGTCATAGCCCATAATTTGAAAAACAGAATAATTTGGAGGAGTCCAAAAATAAAAAACAGAATTCCAAGAATTACGAAATAAAGATCCATAAAATTATATTTTTTGTTAAACACATACAAAGCTACAAAATTTGTTACTTTTCGGCAATGTTCCCGGCGGCGGAATCGAACCGCCGCAGACAACCGTTCGGGACTACTCCATGGCCGCCAACGAGAGCGGCAATGTCTGTTTCACGCCCTTGTCGTCCTTGTAGGAGACGGAAATGAACTGACAGGTATCGACGGGCCGGTAGGCGTTCTGGATGATGTCGGTGGCCTCAATTAGTTGCGGGTAGCCTGATTTGCGGGCGATTTCGCGCAGTTGCAGTACGCGGCTGGCCTTCAGATTTCCCTTGCGATCCTTCGCCAGCAGATTCATGACCATCTCGGTCAAAGCCGCCGAATCCTCGTCTTTGGCCAGCGATTTGATGAACGTTTTGACCTTATCGACCCCGACATTCACTGTATCGTCCCAGCCGTCGTTGGTGCGATAACCGAGTGCCACCGTGATCTTGCCGTCGGAAGTCGTGAATTGATTGCTGTGTCGGTCCGATTTGGTCCGGAACAACTCATCCTTAAGCGCGATCAGCGTTTCGGCATCGCCGAAAACCTCCTCTTTCAGCCGGCGCATCTCCTCGCTCAACGCCTGCAACCGGCTAAACTTGTTGCGGCAGAACTCATCCACCGACGACTTGTATGCGGCAATACTCTCTTCGCGTTTCTGTTTCTCGGCACGCTCCTCGGCCTCAAGCTGCGCCTTCAGTTCGGCGCGTTGTGCTGCTGTCATTTTCGTAATATCCATACAATTTATAATTGCGTTATCTTCTCTTTCCTTTTAACTCCGCAACGCGGCGGAGGATGTATTCATCGGGCCACGCTATATACGCCCATGCTCCGCAACACGGCGTAGAACTCCACATTCTGATTTATGCCACATCCTCCCACAAATCGGGCATATCCTGTAATCGTTATGATTCAATATAGCCTCCTTTCGTAACCGCTTCAAAAGTTTGGTTTTCATAGATGCTTTTGTCATATCTTACTCTTTTTCGAGAATCGGCCGCCAGCCGATGACCATATCGTCATCTAAAGATCCATTGTTCTCGTGCCAATGATGATTCCGGCCCCCATTTGCTTTGTAAAAGGCAATGCAGTATTCACGGCATAATGTTGTTTTAACTAAAACATCTCGATTATCATTTGGCAGCTCCACTTTCGGGTCACGCCAGCGGGTCAATTCATCGCGCTCGGATTGTGCACCGGCAGAAAAGCCATCTATGAAGCATGTTGAGTACAATTCTCCCTCTCTGTATTCATAGTCAGACCAAGCAGCATTTGCCCTCTCTTCAATTGGTTTCATAATTATTTCGATATTTTGCGAGAATCTCGCTATTTCACCAACTCAAATTCGTAAACAGGGTTCGAATGTTTTGTCGCTTCATTTGCAGCTCGGACGGCTTCCCGCGATGCTCGCCATAAAAGGGAATCCCGATGTGTCTTGGGCACCCATTTACGGCTGGTTGAGTATGGAACAGAAGAGTAAATTGGTATGGGATACCTGATGACCAACACTCGATGACAGGGACAACAACCGATTAATGCCAACAGACAAAAGATAATTAATATCCTATTTTTCATTTTCTTTCGTATTCGTTTATCGTTTCAAAAATCTGCAATCAGATAGCCCCTCCGATCCCGCTGAAAAGAGAGTCGTGGGTCATAAGCGATCATCGGTTATCCCCGTTTCCATCGATCACGCCGCGCTCACGGCGGCTGGCGAGTTTGTCGAGGTTCTGCTGCATGACCTCTTCGAGCGTGAAGCCGAAGCAATCGGCAATGCCCGCGATAAACCACGCACAATCCCCGACCTCTTTCATCAGCTCGGATTTGTAACCCTCCACCTCTTGCAGATCACCCGTATTGAAGACCAAATGATCCATATCCAGCCGGCACACTCCCTTTCGGCGCCATTTGGCGATCTTGTCGGCGATTTCGCCCACCTCGGCCATCAGGCCGAAAAGCATATAGGTCGCATTCTCGCAACTCGGCAGCCGCGTACTCATCGCGCGTGTCTGATATTCGTTCGCTCGCATAGTTATTTCTAGTTTTTTCGGTTAAACTTCCTCTCGACCAGATCGCACAAATCCAGGTACATCGCATCGGTATTCTTCGCCTTCACCCTCTCCCGGAACCAGGCTATATCCGACAGCCAGCAGCCGCAACGGACATAAATGCCGTCTTGCAGGTTGAAAAAGTAAACCTTGCTGCCAATCCGGGAGCCGAACCCGACAAAAGCCAGGAAAGGATAATCGCCGATATATTCGCCTTTATCTTCGAAGGAGCAACCCCTACCGAAGGAGCAACCCTCGCCGAAGGAGCACCACTCGCCGAAGGAGCAACCCCTACCGAAGGAGCACCACTCGCCGAAGGAGCAACACTCGCCGAAGGAGCAACCCCTACCGAAGGAGCACCTATTGCCGAAGGAGCAACCCCTACCGAAGGAGCACCACTCGCCGAAGGAGCAACCCTCGCCGAAGGAGCAACCCCTACCGAAGGAGCACCGCTCGCCGAAGGAGCACCACTCGCCGAAGGAGCAACCCCTACCGAAGGAGCACCGCTCGCCGAAGGAGCACCTATTGCCGAAGGAGCACCTCTTACCGAATACCCGTATATCACTGTAATCTCCAGAGGGGCATTGTTTGATTCCGTCGATCACCTCGAAGGCGTCGAAATCTGCCTGTGTGTATTTTTTCATTTTATTTTATTGTTTACTCACACAATCCGTAAAAGCTCATACAACTGGTCGCCGTATCGTCGTCGAACAAACTGCCCGTCGCGTTCTGCCATTGGACGTAGCGCACGACATCGTGGATATTGTGATACTTATTGCCGCTGGTAATTGCGTAGGAGGGAATCTTATCCGGGCCGAAAAAAGAAGAGTGCAACTCTCTTTCGAAGTTTGCTATTTCCGCTATACGTTCGGGAGATTGTTGGGCGATATTGAGAATATCGCGCTGGTTTGCCATCACACACGGCCAGCACCCGACGCGCTTATACCCCATCGTGTAGAGCGGATTCGGCTCTAACCCTGCGGCGAGGATGTAATCGATCACCTGCTGCGCCGACCAGTCGAACACGGGCCGAAGCAAATCGTCGGCGAACTTTTCCCGAAATGCCCGGACATCCTTACCACGGTAGCTGTGCTTCTTCGGCTTACCGTTTTTGTCATAACTGTAGGGCTCGAAATAATATTTGAAGTACGTACATTGCGCCGACATCTTGGCTCGCGCCGGAGATTCCGCGCCTCTGATGCCCTGAATCATCAGCATATTGTCCTGAACTTCGTCCAGCACATAGTCGATCGTCGGTTTGGTTTTGAGTTCTACCGTACAGAACCGCGCCCGCGTCGAGGCCCAGCGCTTTTTTTGCCGCGCAAGATCGACCATCCCGTCGTACTTGTGCGACTTGAGCGTAACGAGATCGAGGTGCAGCTTGTCGGCGATACGGTTGATATACTCATAGGTCAGTGGGTGTTCCCAGCCTGTATCGCAGAACACGGTGGTAAAGTTGGTGGTAATATGCTCGCGCACCCACAACAGCGCTGCAAGGCTGTCCTTGCCTCCTGAGAAGGTAACGATTACTTTCATTTTCGTTAGTCCGTTAAATTCAATTCGATGATTCCGTCTATTTTGCAATCTTCGATCCCGGTACACTCCAACAGAGCCGGGATGCGTACAAGAGGTTTGGCCGGATTGAAGTCGTAGCGACCCGAAATCCGACCATTGAGAGAGCTGATGATCCTACACAGCGACAACACGATGTTGTAAGACCTTTGAGGAGCCTCCAACAGGATGCAGCCGCTGATGGTCCGATACGCCTCGTCCGTCTTGTCGTTGTACTGCCGGGCGGCCCGGTCGTCGATCTTGCGAAGCATCGACCACGCGATGCCGTGAGCCTGCAAGACCAAAGTCTGAGCCTGCGTATAACGGCGCTTGGTTTCATGGCGGAACAAGCCGGACGCCGTGAGTTCGGATTCAAGATCGAGCATCGCGTAGTTCAAGCATCCGACCAGCGTAAGCATCCGCACCGCGAGCGGCACGTACCGCTCGTCTTCCGGCCGAGGACCCCGCGCGAGCAAGCGAGTGTTCATCCATGCCGTATGTTTAATCAGCATTGCCTGGCGGTAAGGAAGGTTGGTCATAATTTGACAACGATTGAGGTTCCGATTTGGCGATCTGTTATTTTCCCGTATTCATTGTAGATTTCACGCGGATAGACGCTTAAATCGGAGATATGTATTCCGTTATCTTTTTCGAACTGCATCAGCAAGCAGGATATTTGGTCTTCAAGATGTTCCTTGGCATCTTTGACTTCAGATATCGTTTTAATTACAGGTTTCATGGTTAGCTCGGCAATTGGTTGGATCGAATAATAAGCGGAATTGAAACGGCGCATTGTGTATTTCGGATTTTGGGCTTGCGTAGAATCGCCTCCAGTTTGGGAATAAGGGACTGCAATTCCTCTACGGTCAATAGTCCGAACGGCTTGCCTGCGATACGTAAATCCATGCAGAATTCGTTGACCGGGGTAAATGAAGAATCAGTCGTATCGATACCGAGGCGTTGCATGCGTTTCAACACTGCCGAACGTGCTTTTCGTAGCCGTTCTTTGTGGTCTGCAATACTTTCTCCCCTCATTTTACCCGACTGCAAGCACTCGCACATATCTTCGTACTCCGTCGACATCATCTCCCGAAGCGATGAAGTACGACCATCGGTGAATTGCAATACCAAAGTTTCCTTGTACCGGTCGAGGTCGATACCTTTCGCCTTGGCGATGGCATAGAACCGGAAGTAGCTACGCTTTTTCTTTGTCATAATCTTCGAAGGTTTGTACGCTGAAAAATCCGAGTTTGGGCCGTACGTTCATAAAGACCGGCATTCGACGATGGAGGGCGATGCACAACTCGATGCGTGCACCCTCGCTCTTCTCGTAATCGTCCAACAAGTAGATGGCGTCACATCGAAGCAGCAACGAGATATCTTTGCCTATGTGCTCCGCCCAGTCGGCCTCCAGTGGAAGGCCGTTGTCGAACGGGCTGACCGGTTCGAATCCGAACCGCCGTATCTTCTCCGCCGCACTTCGAAATTTGGCGATCGCCTCCTGGACAGGCAGTCCGGTGATCTTTCCGCTGATGTAAATTTTCTTGATGTCCATATCGTTTTGCATTTAAGGTTTATCCCCAGTATTTACGCGCACCTTCTTCGTAAATCGTACATTCGCCTGTCGGACCGATAAAACGGCCCTTACTGAAGGCTTTGTAACCTTCGACCCAGATTTTCAGCGAAGCGTCGTACATCACTTTGATCGCAGCACGTCCGTCCGGGCGTTTGCCGTCGGCATGGCTGACGAAAATCAGCAATTTGTTGCGATGCCGCTCCTTGAATGCGATGTATTCCTTGTAACTCATTTGGGTATATTGGAAAGAGTCGATGACAACGAAATCCCACGATCGAGGTTTCGACAGTCGTTCGTCCATTTCTTCGAAACTCATCGAATCGTTGTACTGAAAACGACTGCCGCATTCATCTGCCCGATAACGCCGAATAGCATCCTGTGTCGTTCCTCCGAGTCCCTCCTCCAACGGCAGATAAAGTACTTTGCCATGAGCGCACAGCGCCTTGCAAAAGGATACCACAGCCGAAGTCTTTCCGTTGCCGCTGTTACCCCAGAAGAACACCACACCCGTACGGTCGATTTCCCCCACGCAATCATCCCAGATGCCGCCCAAACGAATTGTGCGGCGTTTGATCGTCAGAACCTGTTTTGCAGATAGTGTCCGGCCCATTTGAATTGCTTTTGAACAAGATTATTTCTTGATTTCAGCGAGCTTTTTACTTTTGTGCACCGATTTCCGAACACGGCGCATGTCGTAATAGTCCCGCACTTGCTTCTTATCCCATGGATTTGCAGCTTTCGATACGACCGTGCGGGCATCTGCCAGCACGCTGGAGATTGCTGCTTCGGCATTCAGCCCGTTTGCCAGACATACGGCCGTCACCTCATGGCTGGTTGCGGGAGTGAGGTCGATGAACCGGCGCCCGATACGTGAAAACATCTCGTCATAACCCTTTTTGTCGTACTCCAAGCCGATACTCATCCGCCGCTTGATGTATTCGGTCGATAGAAAGATGATTCCGCAGCGTCCTTCGAGCGCGTTGTAAATCGAAATGAAGTAGTAAAACACCGTATCCATCAACTTGTCGCCTTCGTCGAAGACGAGCAGCGGCCGGTCGAGCACACGCAATTCATCCGTTACGGCTTGGAGTTTCTCCCGCAGGCTCGTCTGGGCGAGTTTGAGCCCTATGACGCGGGCCATTTCACGAATAAAGTCCCCGCGACGCATGTCCTCCGAACACGAGATAACGAACACGTTTTCATGCTTGGCCGCATAATCGTGCGCGGTCGTCGTCTTGCCGATACCGGCATTTCCTACCACCCATGACACGTTTTGATTCGCTTGCGCATCCTCCAGCAAAAGAAATAATTCCCGGTAAGCCGTCGTTTCGCAGACAGTCCATTCCTCCGGATTCACAGGAGAAATTTGCGAACGGATCCGCAGGAACATTTCGTCGCTGATGTTGTCGAATTTACCGTTCAGAATCGTACTAATCGTACCTGCACTGATACCGAGTGAATTCACCGCCTTGTTTTGGCTGGGATACTTGGATACATAGACCTGCAAACGGGCCTGAATATCCTTTTTCTCTTCGAGAGATAACTGTTTCATATTGGTTTGTAATCAAAAATTTACATTCGATTGAATATCGCCGTCGGATCGCAATCCAGATTGCTGACCGCCTTGGTATATTCGCCGACGGTCACCGGTTCGGAGTACTGCTCGGAAGGAACGACTACAACCGTATCGGCCAGGCGTTCGTACTCTTTTTCGCTGATGCCTTTGATCGCCGGTGTCCGCAGCCCGTGCTGTTCCGGTGCGACGCCGTGTTCCAGTTCCAACGTGTGCGCCTCGATTTGACGGCGCACCCGCTCACGTTTGTTCGCTTCATCGTTGTAGCGAATCAGCTCCATATCGCCTTCCTGTTGTTCCTGAATATTGCGGCGGACGGTGAGATAAGGATATGCTACGGTTTCGTAACGTAACCCCATCGGGGTCTGTTCGTAAAGCAATGCGCGATTCATGGACTTCGGATCGAAACGCACGAAGAATTCTCGGCCGGTATTCTCACTGCGCCATGCGTAATCGGGTGTACCATCGGAGGTCAATACCTCGTAAGTGTACTTGCGGTTTTGGTATTGGATCGTGATACCATCGGCTGTAAATATGCTCGGCCGCTCGGTCGTCAGCCAAAACAGATCGATCATATCCAATTCCGTTACGCGCTCCGTTGCAGGATTGACGCTCGTGCGGTACATCTCTTCGTGTGCAATCCCCGTCTGGTAGTGCTTCATCGCATTCCATTTGCTGCGGGCGACGGAGTAGGCCTCCAGCATCTCCTCGTAGGTGAACAGTTTCTCCTTGTTCGCTTCGAGGAACTCCCGGTTGATCTTCCACGCCTCTTTCGAAGTGATGTTCCCGCCGGTGAAACGCCAATCCTCATGCAGTACCTGCTTTTGAAAGCGACCGAACACCGACTCGATACTTTTCGACGGTGCGTTATATGGTGCTGTCGGGCGATTGATGCGGCAGATATTCGCGAAGAACTTCTGAGCGATCTTGCTCCGCTGCCCGCCCTGATTGTCGGTAACGATTTCATACGGTTTGTGTCCGGCTGTTTCGATAGCCATACGGAATGCCCGAAACTGAGCGTCGAAATTCTCCGTATCGCTGACCGCATAGCCGAGCAAGGTTTCGCTGTAAGCATCGATCACTTCGTACACCGATGCGGAACGCACCACCGTTTTGCCGTTCTCGACCGCCTTGTAGAAGAGGTTGAGCTTCGTGCCGTCACCGTACCACAGCGAATCGCGCATCGTCGGCATTTCGGTCTTGTTGCGGCGTGCATAGAGCTGTTTGGCCGCCAGTTCACCATAAACAGCGTCGTACCACAGCGGCTTGATCTCCGGCCGTTCGAGGTATTGCACCAGCGACGACTGCGAAGCGAGCCGTTTCCAACCGCGACGTTCGGCGATGCGGTTGAATTCTTCGAAGAGCTGCTTGGTCGTATAGACCGGGACGCGACAACGACGCAGGGCGACGATCTGACGTCCGGCCGCTTTGGTAATTTTCAGCGTGTTCGCATTGCAGAACTTGCCAGACACGAGGCAGGCATAGCCCTCTTTCGTATATTGGCGGAGCTTGTCGCGCAGACGAGCTTCACTCTTGGGCAGGGTGTGTCCGTAGGCTTGGCGCAACTCCTCGGCCGTGGCGAAGATGTTGGACCAGATGACCGGCGTATTGTTATTGCACGCACGTCGCATCGCTTTTTGTGTCCCCCGCATTTCCCGAAGAGCATTCAGCACCCGCGCATTCAACGTGTATTCTGTTTGTTTATCCTCCGGTAAATGTTCGCCGTTCGGCAACAGATATTCATGATAATACTTTTGTGCTTCGCTATCGACTGCAAGCGGCATATCTTCCTGTTTCATTATCTTTTCGGGATTACCGTATTTCGCTTCAAAACGCAGTCGGAACCGTTCAGGTAGCGAGTGGTACTCGATCAGAGCATACGACCCGAGTCCCTTGCCCGGACGTAGAACATTTACCCGGCCCCGCGTCACGAGATGATCGTAAGCACTACGACTCATTACCGCCTCGCCATCGTCCGACTGCGTCAGCTCGTGCATCGTTACTGCTATTATGTTTCCGAAATATTCCATCGCTTCGTTGTTCTCGATCCCGCGCCGGTATCGCTCCGGGCAACGCCTTCAGCGTTCGCGGGAAAATCGCTATATTTGTATTGCCATCTACAAAATTTCAGCGATTATGTTACCTGCCGATCTATATATCCATTTCATTTGCCCGTCGGAACAGCTGATGTTCCGTACTCGTGAATCGATGTCTCCTCAATTGCGCCGGTTAGACGTGAGATACAGAACTGATAAATCGTATCCTCCTGAATGTTACCGATTTGAACTTTCCATTCCTGCCGTGGAGGAGTACACGATGACCTTTCGGGTGTGGATTGATAAGCATGATCCCCGGATTGGGCAGATCCTGACGGTTGCACACGACGTTGCCGAAAGCGTTTCAACAGAGATACGTCTTGAAATAGAAAGGTGATCGTACCGTCGGCTTCGTTCCAGTCGGACTCTCCGAGACCGTATCCGCTGATCGATTCCAGTTCTTCGACCGCCGCATGCAATAGCTCATTCAGACGCTCTTCGTGACGGGAAATAGCCTCTCTTTGGTGTTTGGGTATCATAAGCCTACCTGTTTAATGAATCCGTGAGGCTTTGCGCCTCGAATACGATGTTTCCCCAGTCGCGAACCTTGACATCGGAGAACGTTTTCACGGCACGATTGTCCCGACTGATACTGGCTGTGCACGTCGCGTTGTCGAACTCCACTCGAACACCGTTCGAGAAGGTCTGAATAATCCGTTGTACGCCGCCGATATCATGTACGAAATCGATCTCGCAATTCGGCATGAAACCTTCCGTGACATCGAGCTTGATCATTACGCGTCCGCCATTTTGCACGGCCATGCGGCGAATCTTTTCTGCCAACGTGCTCTGGGTCTGGAAGGTCAAGGCCGACCACAGCGTTACACGGCTTACCCCCAACGCCCGACAGATGCGAGCTTTTTTAGAAGTCGATAATTCGATATATTTCATCATTCTCTTGGTTATGTTTGGTTCTACAAGTAGTCAGACAGTATCTCTTTGAAATGCCATCATCGGGATATCGCCGGGTTATTTTACTTCATTGATGCTCGGTCTCAAGGAACAACCGTAAGCCGTTACCAAAGCGTCGGACATGCGCTTCACGAAGGAAGCGGACGCTTCGAAAACAATTCCGGACTTCTCCGTATAACTGAATGCGATACCGCGTGTAATCAGGTAAAAACAGACCTTGTTCTTGTTGCTTTGCGTTTGCCATTTCTTCATTTCCTCTTTCATAGCCTTGATTCAAAATTTTCACTACCTTTATAGCGCCCTAATATATTAAGACGATGCAAATATAATACGCAAATGCGAATATTCAAAATAAAACGCGAATAATTTTCGCTTTTGCGAATAATTTTGGAACAATGAATATAAACGCCCGATTTGAAGAGATTATAAATTCCTTATATAAAGGAAATAAGCGAGCATTTGCGCAGAGCGTTGGCATATCGGCAACTGTCGTGGAAAATGTAGTTGGGACTCGAAAAGGAAAACCGTCATATGATGTTCTTGAAAAAGTATGCGCAAATGCGAATATATCCGCCGAATGGCTACTGACCGGCAAAGGTGAAATGCAGCGCGCAGAAGATCGACAGTTGGCCATTCCCGCCATCAAGGAGCAGTTCTCCCTCCGTACAGATCGCACGATTGGAATGCAGAGCGTCCCGCTGTATGAACTCGACGCTACCGCTGGACTGGTGGCCCTCTTCGATGGAACGACCCGACAGGTTCCGGTCAGCCATTTGCAAATTCCCGATCTGCCGCCATGCGACGGGGCATTATATGTTCGCGGAGACTCTATGTATCCGCTTCTGAAAAGTGGAGATATTATATTATATAAAGAGATTCCTCATGCCACGAGTAGTATATTATGGGGCGAGATGTATCTGCTATCGTTCACGCTTGACGGCGAGGACTATATTACTATCAAGTATATACAAAAAGCTGATGACGATCGTTTCGTCCGGCTCGTTAGCCACAACCCACACCATTCACCGAAAGATATCCCCGCCGACTCGATCCAAGCACTGGCATTGGTAAAGGCGAGTGTGAGATTCAACACGATGGGATAAATGCGTGTCACGCGCACTTTTTCAAACAGCAAACAGCGGCAACTTGAACGGTTGCCGCTGTTTTTTAGACGATTATACAAAAATAAGCGATTGAAATTTGTAAAAAGTGTGTCATTAAGGGGGTACATATACCTCCATTTTCCTGCATTTTTGCACGGTTTTGGTAGTTAAAGGTTAGTTTAGGTGCATCTCTTTTTCACGTTTTTGGCAGTCTTAATGGCTGTTTAACGTGGATATTTCGTTTTGAAACACGAAAAAACAGGGGCAGTTTTAACGGCCGTTTTTGTGGCCGTCTAAATCTCAGATCATAGAACATGACTGCCGAAATGGCAGAACGACCTTGCTTTGTTTGGTGAGGGTTTGAACGGCCGTTTGAACGATAAAAATACGATACTCGACTGGCGTCACCTATACACGCCTACCAATGGCTGAAATCGCAGCACAAACAGCCTCAGTCGCAAATCCGACCTACGGTCGCAGATATCAAAAAGCCTCCGAAATTTGACCGTTTTTGGCCGTTTTCGGAGGCAATGTAACATCGGAGGTCGAACACCGCGTTCAAATCTGGTTCAAATGTAACACGAAAGTATCACCGAAGTAACATTTGGTTTCGCGGTGCATCTGGGGGTATCGTGCTGCTAACCGTTTGATATATACCGGTTACCTATCTTTCTGTCGCTGCTCTTCTTTTGTACATTTGGTTTTTACCCCCATAAAAAGAAACCATAAAAACCTCCACTATGCAAACAAATTCCCAAATCAGACAATCGTCCCTCGCAGCAATGAAGGGGAACTGGGGATCGGCGATCCTGCTCTACGTCGTATCTTGCGTACTCTATGTCCCTTACGGCATCCTCAACAGAGGAGGAGCCATTGCAGGTCTTGCGGTCCTGCTCCTGATCTTCGTCTATCTGCCCATCAACTTCGGGCTTCTGCGAACATTCCTCGCATTCGCCCGCGACAAGCGCCCCCTGACCATCGAAGGACTGTTCTGCGCATTCAACAATACCTATTACTGGAAAGCCATCGGAACGGGCCTGTTATCTGGAATCTACACGTTCCTTTGGACGTTGCTGCTCATCGTCCCCGGCATCATCAAGGGACTGTCGTATGCAATGGCGCTGTACATCGTATCCGACAATCCGGAAATCGGCTGCGACGAGGCGATCGAACGCAGTATGGCAATGATGCGCGGACACAAGATGCGATTATTTCTCATGCAGCTCGGCATGATCGGCTGGTCGCTTCTCAGCCTGCTCACGCTCGGTATCGCTATGCTGTGGATAGTCCCCTATTACCAAACTGTCTTCGCGAATTTTTACCTTGAAATCAAGGCCGAATACGAAGCGGCCGGGAATGCGGCTTAAAGAACAGCCAATCGCCCCCGCGATCGGCACTGAAAAAACAGGACCTCGAAGCAATGCAATTTCGAGATCCTGTTTTTTTCGTTCTTTCCGAAGATTCTGGCAAATCGAAACGTCAGCCACATCTTCCTCTCCCTCTCGTTCGAATACGATCGCTCTTTCGCAGGCAAATCGCCGGCATCGCATGCCAGGCGCAAAATCCTTGCGAAAGCGACACAGCACCTCTCCTTCTCGAACCGACCGGACAGCCGGTCCGTGGCGATGTCCCCTACACTGGACCGATCCGTTAAAAGCGGAAGCGAAGACCGGCAACAAGCGATCCCATCGTACCGATCCCCGCTTCGGCATAGGCCGCGACCTTGCCCCCGATTTCGACACCGATCGGTGAAACCTGAAAAGCCCACTGCCGGGCCGATTCGCTCTGCCCCTCGCCCGAAGATTCGGTGAAAGTCAGGCCCACACCGATGCGGGAATAGAGCGACAGGATGCGCAGGTTGAGCCAGCGCATCTTCAGGTGCGGCATGATCGAATAATAGTCGGTCGAGATTTTCTTACCGGCCAACCGCTGATTGTTACCCGAATAGACGAAAGTAGCGCCCACACCCAACCCGCCGACGATACGGAAGGTGTAATTGACCGACACACCGCCCCAGCTGTCCATCGACGCATCCTTCATATCGAGCACGTCGAGCAACTTATCGCTGTAAGCGTCGATCCAGTCGGTCACGGGAGCGACACCGTACCCCACCGAAATTTCACCGCGCCCCAACTGGGCATGAGCCAGACCGGGCAGACCGAGCAACGCGACGGCTGCCATCAGAAGTACTTTTTTCAACATAACTGTCTCTGTCAGGATTTATAGGATAATACAAATATTTTTTAATAAATAACCCGCCCTTTCGTCACGGCACAAAATTCCCGCCAAAATCAATGAGAAGGGAAGCGAACGACCGCTTCCCTTCTCAACATATATCGAATTCAAAAGTTTCGCCGGTACAACGCACCGCTTCCCTTTCAAAACATCCGACGGCAATTAACCGATCGCCTCCTCCTGGCCGACCTTTTTGAACAGATCGACATCCTCGACATCCGAATGCATCAGGTAATTGTAGGCTTCGGCGACTTTGCTTTCTGCCAGTTTACAATAGATCCGCGCGGAATCGATGTATTCGGCCGATTCTCCAGCCTGACGAGCCAACAGGTAAGTAATGATGATATGACCGGCAGTTTCCACCAGACGGCGGGCATGGAAATCCTTATAGCCGCTGCACTCCTTCTCGAGAGTTTCGACACGGGCGACCATCTCCTCGAACCTCACGCGCAGGTCGGTCAGTTTGCTCTTCACGGCGCACATTTCGGGGGCATAGTCCGCAGCCTCGTAGGTCTTGATCTGCTCCAGGAACGTACCTTTGGTCACGGCATTGATCGCCGCAACGACCTGCAACTGCGAAGTACCCTCGTAGATATTCATGATACGGGCATCACGGTAGAGGCGTTCGCAGGGATAGTCCTTCATGAAGCCCGAGCCGCCGTGAATCTGTACCGCATCGTAAGCGAGCTGGTTGGCATACTCCGAAGCGAAGAGCTTTACCAGCGGCGTGAAACCGTCGGCCAGACGATTGTAGAACTTCATCTCCTGGCGCTCCTCCGGTTCGAGCGAACGCTCCTGCGCGATGTGGCCGTACTGCTTGTAAATCTCGACGAAACGGGTCGTTTCATAGAGCAGCGCGCGGGCACCCTGCAACTTCGCCTTCATATTGGAGAGCATCTCCGCAACGGCGGCGAACTGAATGATCGGCTTGCCGAACTGGGCACGCTCCTGCGCATACTTGAGCGCCTCGCGGTAAGCGGCCTCGCAAAGACCCACCGACTGTGCACCGATACCCAGACGGGCAGCGTTCATGAGCGACATCACGTATTTGATCAGACCCATCTTACGGTCGCCGACCAGACGGGCCGGAGCGTTGGTGAAGACCAGCTCGCAGGTGGGCGAACCCTTGATACCGAGTTTGTTCTCGATACGGCGCACCTTGACGCCGCCGTCACGCTTGTCGTGCACGAGCATCGAAAGACCGCGTGCGTCCGAAGTTCCCTCTTCGGTGCGGGCCAGCACCAGCGAAATATGACCGTCGCCGTTGGTGATGAAGCGCTTCACGCCGTTCAGCAGCCAACGGCCGCTCTTCTCGTCGTAAGTGGCCTTGAGCATCACGGCACCCAAGTCCGAACCTGCATCCGGCTCGGTAAGGTCCATCGCGCAGGTCTCGCCCGCAGAAACACGGGGCAGGAACATCCGCTTAAGCTCTTCCGAAGCGAATTCATTGAGCGTTTCGGCACAGTCCTGCAAACCCCAGATATTCTCGAAACCGGCATCGCCGCGTGCCACCATTTCGTTGGCGACGACGAAGCAGACCAGCGGGAAATTCAGGCCGTCGTACTCGTAAGGCAGGGTCATGCCGCTCAAGCCGGCCTTGGTAATGGCGTCGATGTTGCGGGCCGTACCCTCGGCGTAAACGACATGGTCGTTCTCGACTCTGGGACCTTCGTGATCGACGCCCTCGGCATTGGGGGCGATCACCTCGCCGCACACTTCGCCGGCGATCTCCAGCACGCGGCGGTAGTTGTCCATCGCGTCCTCAAAATTCTGCGGAGCAAGCTCGTGGTGGTCTTTCAGCGTATAGTTACGCTCTTTCAGCGCCACGATCTTGCGCATCAGCGGATGCTGAAGGTGGAACTGCAAATCCTTATTATCTAAAAAGAAATTAGCCATTACTTCGAGTTTTGTTTGTAATACTTAATCATTTTCGGAATCACCTCGTTCAGGTCGCCCGTGATCGCAAAGTCGGCGATCTTGTTGATCGGCGCATCGGGATCGGTGTTGATCGAGATGATCATCGACGACTGGTCCATACCGGCCGTATGCTGGATCTGGCCCGAAATACCGCACGCGATGTAGAGTTTGGGACGGATCGTAACGCCCGTCTGACCGATCTGGCGGGCATGCTCCGTGAAACCTGCGTCCACCGCAGCACGGCTCGCGCCGACTTCGCCGCCCAGCACCTCAGCCAGTTCGTAAATCAGCTTGAAATTCTCCTTCGAGCCTACGCCGTAACCGCCGGCAACCACCACGCTCGCGCCTTTGATATTGATCTTGCGTTCTTCGATCTGGCGGTCGAGGATCTTGACCACCAGGTCGCTCTCTTTCAGGAACTTCTTCCAGTCGATCGGCTTCACCTCGCCGGCACCCGGTTTGGCTGCGTACTCCTTGCGCATCACGCCCTCGCGGACGGTCGCCATCTGGGGACGGTGGTCGGGGTTCACGATCGTCGCAATGATGTTGCCGCCGAAGGCCGGGCGAATCTGGTACAACAGATTCTCATACTCCGTACCGGTTTTCGCGTCCTTATGGTCGCCGATCACCAGTTGCGTACAGTCGGCCGTCAGACCACTGAACAGCGCCGACGATACGCGCGGAGCGAAATCGCGGCCGATGGAAGTCGCACCGAAAAGGGCGATCTGGGGCTTCTCCTGCTCGATCAGACCGCACATCACAGCCGTATGGGGCAACGTGCGGAACGGAGCGAACTCCTTGTCGTCGGCCGTCCACACGGTATCGGCGCCGTATTTGGCCAACTCCTGAGCGATGTCGCCCAGATTATGACCCAGTACGACGGCTTCGAGCTTCACGCCGAGCGTCGTGGCCAGCTCACGGCCTTTGGTCAGCAACTCCAGACTCACGTCCGCAGGTACCCCGTTTTCGAGTTCTATATATACAAATACATTATTCATATCTCGTTTCCTCCCTGATTAACCGAGCGTGTGGCTCGCGATAAGTTCAACCATCAATTCCTCGATCTGCTTGTCGTCGGCAGTCAGTTTCTTGGCTTCCTTGGCCTGGAACACCACATTCTCGATCTTCTTCACCTTCGTCGGGGAACCGGTCAGGCCCAACTGGTTATCGTCCGGATCGACATCGGCGGCACTCCACTCGAAAATCTGCAGGTAGGGCTTCGACGCGGCCATCTTGGCAGCTTCCGACGTCGGTTCCGCAGCGATCTCGGAGGCCGTCATGGCATTCTTGAACTTCATCACGCGGCGGGCGTTCTTCGGGCGGCACTCGGCAGCCGAAGCATTTACGGTCACCACGGCGGGAATCGGACATTCGACCACTTCGGTTCCGTGCTCCAGGCGACGTTTGATGACCAGCGACTTATCTTTGATCTCGAGAATCTCCTCGGCATAGGTCACCTGCGGCAAACCGAGCTTTTCGGCCACCTGCGGACCTACCTGGGCCGTATCGCCGTCGATGGCCTGGCGGCCTGCGACGATCACGTCGGGCTGAATCTTGCGCAGCGCACACGAAAGAGCGTATGAAGTAGCCAGCGTATCCGAGCCGGCGAATTTACGGTCGGTCAGCAGATAACCTCCGTCGGCCCCCCGGAAAATGGCGTCGCGGATGATGTCGGCGGCACGCGGAGGACCCATGGTCAGGATATGTACCGTACTGCCTTCCGTTTCGTCCTTGAGAAACAGGGCAGCCTCGAGTGCATTCAAATCTTCGGGATTGAAGATTGCAGGCAGCGCAGCGCGGTTGACCGTCCCTTCGGGGGTCATGGCATCCTTACCCACGTTGCGGGTATCGGGAACCTGCTTTGCCAGGACAACAATTTTCAACTGTTTTTTCATTTGTACTATTTTAAATGAATAAATTTTACTCGTATCTGTATTTACCGCACGATCGTTTCATCGCGGTCGGGGCCTACCGAAACAATCCGCACGGGCACGCCCGTTTCCCACTCGATGAACTCCACATAAGCCTTGAATTCGGCCGGGAAATCCTCGTAGCGGCGGAATTTGCGAAGATCGCATTTCCACCCCTTGAACTCTTTATAAACAGGCACGATCGGAGCATCTACTGCATAAGGGAAACGGTCCGTACGCTCACCGCCGATCTCGTAGGCCGTAGCCACACGGATCGTGTCGAAATCGTTCATCACGTCGCTCTTCATCATAATCAACTGCGTCACCCCGTCGATCATAATGGCGTACTTGAGCGCCACCATATCCAGCCAACCGCAGCGGCGTTCGCGCCCCGTAACGGCTCCGTATTCATGGCCCAGATCCCGCAGACGGGCGCCCGTTTCATCGAACAGCTCGGTCGGGAACGGCCCAGCCCCCACGCGGGTACAATAAGCCTTGAAGATACCGAACACCTCGCCGATACGCGAAGGAGCGATGCCGAGACCCGTGCAGGCACCGGCACAAACCGTATTGGAGGAGGTGACGAAAGGATAGGAGCCGAAATCGATGTCCAGCAGCGTACCCTGGGCCCCTTCGGCCAGGACGGGCTGCCCTTCGGCGAGCAGCCGGTTGATTTCGTATTCACTGTCGATCAACCGGAACTCCTTGAGATACTCGACCGCATCGAACCACTGGCGCTCGAGTTCCGCGATATCGTAAACATATCCCAGACTGCGGAGCGTCGCCTCGTGACGGGCTTTCACCCGGTCGTAAACGGCCCGGAATTCAGGACCCAGCACGTCGCCGACACGCATACCCGTACGGCTTACCTTGTCCGTATAGGTCGGGCCGATCCCCTTGCCGGTCGTACCGATACGGGCGCTGCCTTTGGCCGCCTCCTGCGCGGCGTCGAGCATCCGGTGAGTCGGCAGGATCAGGTGGGCCTTCTTGGAAATTTGCAAACGCCCCTTCAGGTCGTGGCCGCTCTTGGCCAGCGCCGTAGCCTCCTCGCGGAAAAGAATCGGGTCGAGGACCACCCCGTTGCCGATGATGTTGGTTTTACCGCCCTGAAATATGCCCGAAGGAATCGAGCGCAGGACGTACTTTTCGCCGTTGAATTCCAGCGTATGGCCCGCATTGGGACCGCCTTGAAAACGCGCAACCGCCTGATAACGGGGAGTCAGCACATCGACAACCTTGCCTTTGCCCTCATCGCCCCACTGCAGGCCGAGTATGACGTCAACTTTATTCATGATCTTTTTGAAAAATTTAATCGCAAAAAAACGATTTTGCCTTCAAAGGTACTAATTTTTCGTTAAAAACCCCTTCGGGGCTGTCGAAATCTCAAAATTCCGACACAAAAAACAAGTGTCCCCTTCGAAGACACTTGCTTATGGTTTAACCGTCAGAATATTCCGAGCTACAAATCCTCCACTTTCGTACCGCCGTCCACGTTCAGGTTCAGGATACGCTGTCCCGCCCGTTTGTAGAGCACCGAAAGGCTCTCGTTAGGGACCGTATCGACACGGATCATGTCCGTAGCACAATGGCTGATGTCGAGCGATGCGAAGCGGTTGCCGCCACACCAGAGATTCTCCAAAGCCGCATTGGTAGCCAAATTGATATAAGTCAGGTCGTTATTGCTGCAATCGAGCCGGTTTAGAAAGCGCAATCCTTTGATGTCAAGACTGATAAGCGCATTTCCGCTGCAATTCAGCTGCTCCATGAAAATACATTTGCGCACGTCGAGCGCGACGATCTCGTTGCCACTGCAATCGAGCTTGCGCAGAGCCGTGAATTCCTCAATCCCCGCCAGCGTCTTGACCCCGAGCGACGAACAGTCCATATCCCAGACCCGCTGGGCCTCATAACGGGAAATACGACCGTCGCCGTTCAGATCCCAATGCTCCAAACAGTATGCTTCGAAGGCCGGATCCGCAAACCGAAGATAAACGTACCGGTTATCTTCATCGCGCGAATCCTCTCCCAGCCCGCAGGAGTGCAGCGGCAGGAAGAGAGTCGCAAGCAGAACTCCAAAACCTATTTTTCGGATGAAAGGATTCATTTTCAGCGATCGTTTTCCATATCGGGTCGTCCGGAAACATTCGGCTCGGCCGGAGGAGCGGAAAGATCGACCTTTCCGCCGTCTTTCGCACCCGCCAGGGTGGAACCGCGCTCGTCAGAACCGAATGTCATCCAGGCTCCGAACACACCGGACCTCGAATAAATTCGGTCCGCCCCACCTTTCGAAAAATGTCCGAATATCCCCGATAATAATATTATTGATGAATGGGAAAACAATTTCCGTTCCGAAAACTACATGTCGTCCCGGTCCTCGTCGTCGCCCGAATTGTCGTCGTCCTGCAAATCGTCGGCGCCTTTGATATCGTCGTCGTAATAGTCCTTATCTTCGTCATCGTCCGCACGGTCGTCGATCTTCACGTCAATCTTCACCAGATAATTGATCTCGTCCGTTTCGAAAGGCACAGCGTAAAAAAACTCTCCGTTAGGTTTGTCGATGCGCATCATCGCCTCGGAGAATCCGAGGGGATATTTTTGCTTTATTGCCTCCTGAAGTTCCGAAGGCAGATTACGGAAGCTGGCGACAAGGCGTTTTTTCGGTGTTGTAGAGTTTGCCATATTTCGATGTTCGTTTTCAATAGTCGTTTCGTTCGGCAGAGCGGGTTCCTCCGCTCCGTTCCCACTTGTCGAAAATGCGGAATTTTCTTTGTCATATCCAAGCCCGGCAGGATTCCGTACCTGCCGTCGCCGGTCGATCGTGTGGAGTTTCATCCGTCGTTTTCCTGCGTCCGGCGAAGCCCGAAAAAGGGCGTCGCCGTCTCCGCGAACCGGAAACGTCTGAAAATTTTGTGCAAGTATAAACAAAATTTGGCGATCGGAATCAAGGTCGAATTTTTTTTTGCATTTTTTTTATTTTTTGCGGTCTTTCCGCACAAATTATGTACTTTTACGTACGGAATAACAAAGGTATGATACGCGAAAAAATAGAAGAATTACGTCGCACACTCGACTACCACAACCATAAATACTACGTCGAAAACAGTCCGGAAATATCCGATCGGGAATTCGACGTCCTGATGCGCGAACTGCAGGAGCTGGAGGCGGCACATCCGGAATACGCCGACCCGAACTCCCCGACGGCCCGCGTCGGCAGCGATCTCACAACCGAATTCCAAAGCGTCGAACATCGCTTTCCGATGCTTTCGCTGGGCAATACCTATTCGCTCGACGAGCTGCACGAATTCATCGGACGCATCGAGAAAGAGCTCGGACAGACGGAGTTCGTCTGCGAGCTCAAATTCGACGGCACGGCCATCTCGCTCACCTACGAACACGGAGCCCTGCTCCGTGCCGTGACGCGGGGCGACGGCACGCGAGGCGACGATGTGACGGCCAATATCCGCACGATCCGCACCATTCCGCTGCATCTGCAAGGGGGCGACTACCCCGATTTTTTCGAAATACGGGGCGAAGTGCTGATGCCCTATGCCTCGTTCGACCGCCTCAACCGCGAACGCGAGGAGAACGGCGAACCGCTACTGGCCAATCCGCGCAATGCCGCAGCGGGCACGCTCAAGCAGCAATCCTCGGCCGTAGTCGCCCAGCGGGGGCTGGACTGCACGCTCTACCAACTGGCTGGCGACGACCTGCCCTGCACGACCCATTGGGAGTGTATGCGGAAAGCCAGCGAATGGGGATTCAACGTATCGGACAAGATGCGGATCTGCCGCAGCCAGGCGGAGATCGACGACTACATCGCCTTCTGGGACGAAGAGCGCAGGAAACTGCCGTTCGCTACGGACGGCGTGGTCATCAAGGTCAATAGTTACACCCTGCGGCGCGAGCTGGGCTTCACGGCCAAGGCGCCCCGATGGGCCGTGGCTTTCAAGTTCAAGGCCGAACAAGCGCTCACGCGGCTCGAAAGCGTCGATTTCCAAGTGGGACGCACCGGAGCCATCACCCCCGTCGCCAACCTCGATCCGGTGCAGTTGGCCGGAACGACCGTCAAGCGGGCCACGCTGCACAACGCCGAACAGATCGCCCTGCTGGACATTCGCGTAGGCGATATGGTATATGTCGAAAAAGGCGGCGAGATCATCCCCAAGATCACGGGCGTCGATCTTGCGGCCCGTCCGGCGGACAGCCGTCCCTTCCAGTACATCACCCGCTGTCCGGAATGCGGCACTCCGCTGGTGAAATACGAGGGCGAAAGCAAGCACTACTGTCCCAATCAGAGCCACTGCCGGCCTCAGATACTGGGCCGCATCATCCACTTCATCCGCCGCAAGGCGATGGACATCGAGGGATTGGGCGAAGAGACCGTCGAACTGCTCTTCGAAAACGGACTGCTGCACGACATCGCCGACCTGTACGACCTGCGGGCCGAACAGCTCGCCTGTCTGCCCCGGCTGGGCGAAAAATCAGCCGAGAACATCATCCGGAGCATCCGGGGCTCGGTCGAGGTTCCTTTTCAGCGGGTATTGTTCGCCCTGGGCATCCGATTCGTCGGGGAAACCACGGCCAAATACCTGGCGGCACACTTCCGCACGTTGGATGCCGTGATGCACGCCACGCGCGAAGAGTTGATCGAAGCCGACGAGGTGGGCGGCAAGATCGCCGATGCCATCATCGACTACTTCGCCGACGCGGAGAACCTGCGGATCATCGAGCGGCTGCGCAAAGCGGGGCTGCAAACCGAAGCCGCGCACAAAGCCCTCGAATCGGAAAGTCTGGCGGGCAAAAATTTCGTCATCACGGGCAGATTCTCCGGTCACAGCCGCGACGAACTGAAGGAACTGATCGAAGCGCACGGCGGTAAAAACCTCGCGGCGGTATCGGCCAACGTCGATTTTTTGGTCGCAGGAGAAAAGATCGGACCGGCGAAACTCCAAAAGGCGACCAAACTGGGCGTACGTCTCATCTCCGAAGAGGAACTGCTGGCGATGATCGCTTCCGGCGGAACGCTGCCCGTGACAGAGAACGCTTCGGACGGGAACACGTCTGCGGCACCCCCGTCGGCTCAGGAAACGACCGACAAAACCGACGGCGGCAACACGGAACAGGGGTCGCTGTTTTAGGCGGGAAACGGCACTCCCCGGGCCGAGAAAACGCACAATATTATTTCGGGCGCATGCCCTGACACCGAAAATAATGATGTAAAAAATCAGAATAATACGAACGAACTCCTTTCTCGCTCCTACGCTCGCCAGGCTCCGGCCGGGCAGTTTCCGACTCCTTCCGAAAAGGAAATTCAAAGGAAACGGGATGCAAATACGCAGACAGCGGCCACGAACGGCCGCGAACGGATTCGAAAAACAGGACGAAGCCTCGGAAGCGTTCAAGGATATAATTATCAAATATAACATTATCAACGATATGACACGACACAAACTCAGCGGCGCCGGCGCAGCCATCCCCACCCCTTTCACACCCGACGGACGGGTGGATTATCCGGCTTTGGCCCGCACGATCGACTACATCATCGACGGCGGTGTGGATTTCATCGTCGCACTCGGCACGACGGCAGAAACCCCGACCCTCTACCTGCACGAACGGGCCGTGGTCGCCATGTTCATCAAAAACCACATCGCAGGGCGCGTGCCGCTGGTGATCGGCGTAGGCGGCAACTCGACCTCGGAAGTGCTCGACCAGTTGCGCGAATTCGACCTGCGGGGGGCGGATGCGATCCTGAGCGTCACACCCTACTACAACAAACCGTCGCAGGAGGGGTTGTACCAGCACTTCAAAACCGTATCGGAACATTCGCCCCTGCCGATCATTCTCTACAACGTTCCCGGCCGTACGGGGGTCAATATGACCGCAGCGACCACGATCCGCATTGCGGGCGACTTCCCGAATGTCATCGGCATCAAGGAGGCTTCGGGCAAGATCGACCAGATTCAGGAGATACTCGACTGGCGGAGCAGGGATTTTCTGGTGCTCTCGGGAGATGACGCCCTGACGCTCGACCTGATGAGCCGGGGCGCCGACGGCGTGATCTCGGTAGCGGTCAATGCCTTCCCGCGCAAGATGATGACTTGCATCGACCTGGCAAAGAAGGGCGACTTCGAAGGAGCACACAAGGCTTACGAATGTCTGGAGGAGGCCGTGACCGCCCTCTTCGCCGAAGGCAACCCGACGGGCGTGAAATGCGCCATGTCGGTACTGGGACTCATCGGCAACACGCTGCGGCTGCCCCTCGTTCCCGGAACCCCGCAGCTCGAAGCCCGCTTCAAAGAACTGATCGCCAAATACGATTTGAATTGATCGCACGTTTATATAACAATGCGGCACGAAACGGGTTCCGCACCGTATTCGCACACTGAACCGCCGCACACAAAAGGCTATGAGAAAATTGCTTGTCCTGCTGCTGTTTCTGCCTCTGATGGCAACGGCCAAAATACCTGTCGAAGAGGATATTATCCGGCAGACGCTGGATTCCGAATCCCCCTACTACTACCCGAACCTGATGCTGCGGTATCAGTCGGGCGACGACTCGATGACCGAGGAGGACTACCACTACCTCTACTACGGATATGCCTATCAGGACGCCTACAAGCCTTTGAATGCCAATTCGGACATGGACAAAGCCATACTGATCGCCCAAACGGTCGATTTCGAGAATCCGACGCACGAAAGCCTCGAGAAACTGATCGCAGCGGTGAACGATGCCTTGGTGCAGGATCCGTTCAGCCCCAAACTGCTGAACCTGCTGGCATTCGCTTACGGAGCGCTCGGCGACTCGAAGAACGAACAGATCAACTACAACCGGATGAACTCCATCCTGGCGACGATCGAGGATTCCGGCAACGGCCTCAAGGAAGGGAGCGCCTGGCATATCCTGATGTTCGGACATGCTCTCGATCTGCTGGCCGCACACGACCGTCACTACGGCAAAGCACGCGTCGTCAGCCGCTCGGTGGAATACGTCCCCCTGCTCGAGCCGGTACGGACCGAAGAGGGGCGGATCAAGGGATATTACTTCGATTACAGCCGCATCTACCGGAACAAACCCGACGACTACGTATTCAAACGGCCCCGAACCTGGCAATTCAACAACCTGCGTCCGAGAGAATACAAATAACGAAAACCGCTCTTGAAGCCCCGGCATAATTCAACGGCCTAATTTATTATAAAAGTATAAGATGAAAACAACTCTTTTCTCCGAATCATCCTGCAAAGGCACCCTCCTCTCTACGCGGGGGGGGGAGTATTTCTAACCTTCACAAAACGGGCACGAAACACCCCGAACGAGATCCAAATGAAAAAATTACATCATATAGTGCTTGTCCTTGCACTCGCAGCGACCCTTTTCACGGGCTGCAACAAGGACGAAGGGGTCACTCCCCGCCCGCCGGTCCCCGAAACGGCGGACCAGACCATTATGTTCTATCTGACAGGAACCAACCTGGGGTCTTACTTCAGGAAAAATGTCGATGACGCGATGAACGCCATCGACCGGAACATACTCCACAACAGTCGCGTACTGGTTTTCATCCAGCCTCAAAGAGGCCTTTCGATGGTATTGGAACTCTACTATACGCCCCGCAACGACGATTACGTACCCGGAGCACAGTTCTCGTACGAACACTGCAAGGTCGATACCCTGCGCCGCTGGGCGGACGCCGACTTCAACTCGATGGACAGAGGTACGATCACCGAAGTTATCTCCTACATGGCCGAACAGGCTCCGGCACGTCGATACGGTCTGATCCTCGGCGGACACGGGCTGGGTTGGGTCCCGGACGGTACGTCGGTCAATGCCATCCGGTTCTCCGCATTCCAGGATTTCTGGAGCCCGATGCCGAATGCCCTGCCGACCCGCTGGATGGGCGATTCCGGCAAGCGGGCTGAAATTCCGCAACTGGCAGCGGCCTTCGGCAACACGGGGCTGCATTTCGACTACCTTCTCTTCGACGCCTGCTTCATGTCTTCGATCGAGGCATTGTACGATCTTCGCGGTTGTGCCGATCGCATCATCGCTTCACCGTGTGAAGTGATGGCCGCCGGTTTCAACTACACCGATATTCTGCCGCACCTGCTCGCCGATGCAGGCACAAGTTACGACCTGCCGGGTGTCTGCAGCGAATACCATGACTATTACATGAACCGCGCGACCACGAAATCAGGCTGCATCGCCCTGACGGTCACCGGCGAACTGGAGCCGCTGGCGGCTATCGTCAAGGAGATCGAAACGAAGTATCCGGGGAAAACGTACGACCGGGCATCGCTGCAAACCTACGAAGGGCTCGACGAGCATGTATTCTACGACTTGCAGGGATACATCGAGGCGATCTGCGACGAAAAGGATCCGCTGCTCGATAAGTTCAGAGCACAAATGGGAAAGGCCTTCCCGACGGAAAGCCGGCTGCATACGCCTTCGTTCTACTCGGTATATGGATTGGGCGACGCTCCGAACGGGATGCATACGATCGAAGACGGAAAATATTCCGGCGTAACGACCAGCGCCCCGTGCGAACGATTCGCCCCGGAATGGGCACAGACCTCCTGGTACCGGGCGACCCACTGATCCGACGGATCAGAACGGAAATCCTCGATGGAACATCCGACAAGAAAGCCGAAATCTTTGGATTTCGGCTTTCTTTATACATCGCTTGGGCGTCACTCCTATTCATACTGCCCCGACTTGAGGCGCTGCACCTCCTCGCGGGTCAGGAAGCGCCACTGTCCCCGCTTGAGATTTTTCTTCGAAAGCCCGGCGTAGTAAACACGGTCGAGTTTCTTGACCGCATAACCCATATGCTCGAAAATACGGCGCACGATGCGGTTGCGGCCCGAATGGATCTCGATCCCCACCTCCGTCTTGTCCTCCTTGACATAGGCGATCTCATCGGCATAGATCTCGCCGTCCTCCAGCGTAATGCCTTGAGCGATCTGCTCCATATCCGCTTTGGTGAGAGGCTTGTCCAGCGACACCTGGTAAATCTTCTTCTTCTGGAACGAAGGGTGCGTGAGTTGGCGGGTCAGATCGCCGTCGTTGGTGAAAAGCAACAGCCCGACACTGTTCTTATCGAGGCGTCCCACAGGATAGATACGCTCCGTACAGGCGTCCTTCACCAGCTCCATGACCATCTTGTCGGCGTGGGGATCGTCGAGCGAAGTCACGTAACCCTTGGGCTTGTTGAGCACCAGATAGACCTTCTTCTCGCCCTCGACACGGCTGTCGTTGAATTTCACCTCGTCCGTAGGCTGGACTTTCGTTCCCAGCGTCGTCACGACCACCCCGTTGACGGTCACCAGCCCCGCCTGGATGAAATCGTCCGCTTCGCGGCGCGAACAGATCCCCGACTGGGCGATGAAACGGTTCAGGCGTATCTCTCCCGTCTGGTTATTGGGATTGTATCTGGGATAACTTCGGGGCTTATCGTCCCGGCGGCCGAACGAGCGGTCGCCGCCCCGGAACCCACCGGATTTCCGATCGTCGGAACGGCGTTCACCGTAAGGCTTATCGAATGTCTTGTAACCGTCCTGTTTGCGGTCGTCGTACCGACGTTCGCCGTAAGGTTTGTCCGAACGGCTATAACCGCCGGATTTCCGATCGCCGAATGACCGGTCGCGCCCCTCCTTCTGCTCACCGTAAGGTTTGCCGAACTTCTTGAAACCGCCCGGTTTGTTATCCTCGTACGGGCGGGAAGCGTACCCGTCTTTCCGCTCCGAAAAACGAGGCTTGAACTCCCGATCTGCAGCATCGTTCCTACGTCGGTCGTCCGAACCGAACGACCGGTTCCCGAAACGACGGGAATCGTCACGGTGCGCACGGTCTTCCCGCACGGGACGGTTGTCGCTCGTAAAATTAGGGTTGTAAGATGCGCGCGGACGGCTGTCCGAAGAGTGCTCCGAATCGGCGGCATCACGCTGCAAACGCGGACGACGCTCGATACGCTCCGCAGAGGAAATACGCGCCCGCTTATCGCGCCCGAAGCGGGCCAACGTCGTATCCGAGTCGTTTTTGAAATCTTTCATAATCGATTCTGTGAGTTTTGCGAATTTAATAAGTCGTATTCCCGGAAATCGCAATCGTCGATGGAACCCGCAAAACTCACGCTACGGCGTTTTACGACGCCAGGTCCCAAATCGGCGATTTCACTCGATTTCCCCTGCATAACAGGGAAAACCCCGGCATTCCGCACCGGCCGAAAATACCGGTGCAGGCAGCAAAGGTAATCGAATTTTCGGGATAACGGCACCGACAGCCGCTATTTTCCGGAAAAAGAGGATTATCCCTGCGGAAATCCGATCGAAATACCGTGCCAAAATATTTCCCCTTACCCGTAAAAGCCGTATATTTGCGCATCAAAACCCAGGACATGAACCGAGAAATCCTCCGATTAGCCGCTCCGAACATCATCTCCAACATCACGGTCCCCCTTATGGGTATCGTGAGTTCCGCCGTCGCAGGACACCTGGACAACTCCGCAGCGACGATCGGGGCACTCGCCATCGGCGTATCCATCTTCAACTTCATCTACTGGAACTGCAGCTTCGTGCGCATGGGTACCAGCGGACTCACGGCGCAGGCTTTCGGTGCAGGAAATTTCCACGAATGCACCAACATGCTCGTCCGGGGCATCCTGGTCGCAGCGATCCTCGGCCTGCTGGTTATTTGCTTCCAAAACCCTCTGGGGCGACTGGCACTATGGGCCATGAACGGCAACGAAATCGTACACGACTATTTCTACGCCCGCATCTGGGCGGTACCCGCCGGTATCATGCTCTTCGGATTCAACGGCTGGTACACAGGCATGCAGAATGCCGTGATCCCGATGTGTATCGCCGTCACGGTGAATATCGTACACGTTTCCACGAGCCTGTGGCTCGTATTCGGACACGGCATGGGCATCACGGGCATCGCCTATGGCTCGGTCGTGGCCCAAAATACGGGGGTCCTGCTGGCGGTCCTGCTGCTTATCCTGCGATACCGCAAAATTCTCACACGGTTTACGTGGCGTGAAGTGGTGGACTGGGAACCGGTGCGGAAATTTTTCCTCATCAACCGCGACATCATCGTCCGTACGCTCTGTATCGTAGCCGTATATACCTTCTTCACGGCGGCATCGGCCCGTATGGAGGACCCGATCCTGCTGACGGTCAATACGCTTCTGCTCCAGATATTCACCCTTTTCTCCTACATGAACGACGGCTTCGCCTATGCCGCCGAAGCCCTCACGGGACGCTTCATCGGAGCCCGGGACGAACAATCGCTGCGTCGCTGCCTGGGACGTTGTCTGGGCTGGGGCACACTGATCTCGGTGCTGTTCGTCGGCATATACCTCATCTGGTGGCGCGACCTGTTAGGCATTTTCATCAAGGCCGGAACTCCGGACGCAGCACAGGTCGTTTCGACGGCGGGTAATTACATCGTCTGGATCATCCTCATCCCGCTGGCCAGCGCCATGCCCTTCATCATGGACGGTATCATGGTGGGTGCGACCGAAACCAAAGTGATGCGCAATTCGATGCTGCTCTCGACCGTCGCCTATTTCGGTATCTTCTACTCGCTCTATCCCGTCATCGGAAACAACGCCCTTTGGCTGGCCTTCACGCTCTATATGTTCCTGCGCGGCACGCTGCAACTCCTGATGACCCGGCGCCTGCGGCTCATCTATCGAAAAGCTGCGGCATAAATTTCCCGACGTATCTTCGCCCTGCAAAGGACGGCCCTTCCTCTCCGCCGATCCAAATAACCGGGGTTCTTCGTCCGGCAGATCCCTTCCTCTTCAACTACTGCATACACCGTACTGCAATAAATTTTTCAACAGTAACGAAAAGATTATACGGAACTTTCCTCTTCGCACCGCTGCCGCCATTTCGGTACAGGGAACAAACGTGTCTGTAAACAAAGTGATCGGTTGAAAAACAAAAAGCCCGGAGCGTCTTGCTCCGGGCTTTATTTGGAAACCAACGTTCGAATTACATCTGTTTGTAAAGCTCGTTGTATTTCTCGTATTTCTCCATCATGCCGGGTTCGTCGCGCAGACGATAGCAAAGAGTCTTGAGCAGCTGTACGGGATCGGGATTTTGCGGCATAATCTCATGGGCAACTTCCAGATAGGGAACAGCCTGCGAATAGATCGAAAGAATCTCCTTCTGGTCGGCTTCATACTCGCCCGCATTGGTATATTCTTTCTCATTGGCCTCCTGATTCAGTGCATCGGCCTTCATAATGATGTAGTAACCCGTAAAGAACTGCGCTTCATAAGACTGAGGATTCAGTTCGATCGCCTTCTCCAGGGAGGCAATCGCCTCATCGTAATCCTCCAACGAAACGAAGATCTGGGCACGGCTGAACCACAGTTCGATGTTCTGGGGATCACCGGCAATCGCATCGTCGAGCATCGTAACCAGTTCCGACGAATCGCCCAATCCCTCTTCCATCGAATACAACATAATCAAACTCTTGAGAATATCCTGATTCTTCGGGAATTTAGTAATACCGGTCATCAGGGCGTCTTTGGCTTTCAGGACATTGGCACGGTCCGCCTCACGCTGGCCATAATAATTATGGAACAGGTAGTAATAGATCATACCGTTGTCATCCGTATATCCCATTTCAAGCGCCTTATTCAACAATTCCACGCCGCGAGCATATTCAGCAGCGTCCTTCTCGCCGGCAGCAGCGGCCAGATAGCCCGCATAGTAAAGGCGCGAAGCGTCGGGAGTACCGCAAGCCGGACTCATCTCCGCGCGGAAAGCGGTTTCGAAAGCCTCCGAACCGAGTTTGTATTCACCGATATTATTGCAAGCATCGCCCAATTGCGAACAGTAGTTGCTGATCGCCATAAGCTGCTCCTTGACTTTCGGACCCTGCTTGGAATCGAGTTCGTAAGCCTTGTTCAAAGCAGCGATCGCCTTATCGATAGCACCTTCCTTTACAGGTTCTATCTCCTTCCAGCCGATGACCTGTCCATTGGAAACATAAACGGTCAAATAATCGTAATTCTGTGCGGCCACCGACATCCCGTTGATCGTCACTTCGTCGATCGACTTCGGGCTGCCGAATGTCATATCCAGCTGCAGGCCGAGTTCTCCGACATAGAGGTCTTTGGTAGGAGCGAGTATGGCCTCGACATAGCTCTTACCCAAATTGAGCCAGGTAGCGGCTTTCGCTCCCTTCTTCGCATCGGCACTCGCCGTTTCGTTCTTTTCGATCTTCTGCAACAAGGCCTCCTTGTTGATTTTCTGTGCCTGGGCAGCAGTTCCCAACAAGGCAACGGCGGCCAGGGCCAAAATAAGTTTTTTCATAATGAACGGGGTTTTTAATTTATAGGTATTATCTTCTATTGTTCTTTACTAACGTTCTCTTCGGACTCGGATTCCGGAGCGCCCGCCCCATCGAGGACCGCCGGCTCCTCCTCTTCGTTGGCGGGAACGGCAATTACCGAAGCGATGGCATCTCCCTCACGCAGGTTGATGATACGCACGCCCTGCGTAGCACGTCCCGCCACACGGATCTGATCTACCGCCGTACGGATCGTCAGCCCCGAACGGTTAATAATCATCAGGTCGTTCTCGTCGGTCACAGCCTGGATCGAAATCAGCTTGCCGGTTTTTTCCGTAATGTTGATCGTCTTCACACCCTTGCCGCCGCGGTTGGTAATGCGGTATTCGTCCAGATCGGTACGCTTGCCGTAACCGTTCTCGCTGAGTACCAGCACGTCCTGCGAGCTATTGGGTTCGATGCAGATCATGCCGACCACCTCGTCGCCTTCGTCGAGCGAAATACCGCGCACACCGGCCCCGACACGTCCGATCGGACGCACCGTGTTCTCGTTGAAGCGGATCGCCTTGCCTTCCCGGGCCGCGATCATTACCTCGGCGCTGCCGCTGGTGAGTTTGGCCTCGATCAACTGGTCGCCCTCGCGGATCACGATGGCATTGACGCCGTTCTGACGGGGACGCGAGTACGCTTCCAGTTTGGTCTTCTTGATCGTGCCGTCCTTGGTACACATGATGATATAGTTGTTGTTCACGTATTCCGCATCGTCCAGACGCTTCACGTTGATATAGGCACGCACCTTGTCGTCCGGCTCGATCTGGATGACGTTCTGAATCGCCCGTCCTTTCGAGGAGCGCGTCCCTTCGGGAATCTCGTAAACCTTGAGCCAATAGCAACGGCCTTTCTCCGTGAAGAAGAGCATCGTATTGTGCATCGTGGCCATATAGATATGCTCGATGAAATCCTCGTCGCGCGTCGCGCTGCCCTTGGCGCCGACGCCGCCCCGGTTCTGGGTACGGTATTCGGCCAGCGGCGTACGTTTGATATAGCCCAGGTGCGAAATGGTGATGACCATCTCGTCGTCGGCGTAGAAATCCTCCGGGTTGAACTCTTCGGAAGCGTAAACGATCTCCGAGCGCCGTTCGTCGCCGTATTTGGCCTTCACCTCCAACAATTCGTCCTTAACGATCTTCATCTGCAATTCGCGGCTGCCCAGCACATCGTTGAAATAAGCGATCTGCGCCTCCAGCTCGTTGCGCTCGGCAACCAGCTTGTCGTGTTCGAGTCCCGTCAGAGCGCGTAGACGCATCTCGATAATGGCCGAAGCCTGTGCGTCGCTCAAGCTGAAGCGCTCCATCATGGCCTGCTTGGCCAAGTCGGGGTTCTTGGCTGCCCGGATGATGTGGATGATCTCGTCGATGTTGTCCTGCGCGATGAGCAGACCCAACACGATATGCAGCCTCTTCTCGGCCTTGGCCAAATCGAAGCGCGTGCGCCGCACGATCACGTCGTGGCGGTGCTCGACGAAATGCTGCACCAGATCCAGCAGATTGAGCATCATCGGACGACCGTTCACCAGCGCGATGTTGTTCACCGCGAACGAGGTTTGCAGCGGCGTATTCTTATACAGCGTATTGAGCACCACGCTCGCCACGGCATCGTGTTTCAGGATGACGATGATACGCATGCCGTTCCGGTCGGACTCGTCGTTGATATAGGAAATGCCCTCGATCTTCTTTTCGTTGATAAGGTCGGCGATCTTCTTGATCATCTCCGCCTTGTTGACCATATAGGGAATTTCGGTGATGACGATGCACTCGCGGCCGCTGGCCGTATGCTCGATCTCCGTGCGGGCACGCATGACCACACGGCCCCGGCCTGTCAGCAACGCTTCCCGAACCCCTTCGTAGCCGTAAATAATTCCTCCGGTCGGGAAATCGGGGCCCTTGACGTACTTGAGCAGTTCCTCACATGCTATCTCCGGATTGTCCACGAAAGCACAGCAGGCATCGATCACCTCGCCCAGATTGTGCGGCGCCATATTGGTCGCCATACCGACGGCGATACCGCTCGCGCCGTTCACCAGCAACAAGGGGATCTTCGTCGGAAGCACCGTAGGTTCGGGGATCGTATCGTCGAAGTTGAGCGTCCAATCGATCGTATCCTTGTCGATATCGGCCATCACCTCATCGGTGATCTTCTGCATGCGGGCCTCGGTATAACGCATCGCCGCAGGCGAATCGCCGTCCATCGAACCGAAGTTACCCTGACCGTCCACCAGCGGGTAGCGCATCGACCAATCCTGGGCCATACGCACCATCGCTTCATAGACCGAACTGTCGCCGTGCGGGTGGAACTTACCCAGCACGTCGCCGACGATACGGGCGGATTTACGCGTGGGTTTGTCGGAGTAGAGGTTCAGTTCCGCACTCATATCGTAAAGAATACGACGGTGTACGGGCTTCAAACCGTCCCGCACGTCCGGCAGCGCACGCGATACGATAACGGACATCGAATAGTCGATGTAAGCGGACTTCATCTGCTCTTCGATATTGATGGGAATGATTTTTCCCTCCAATCCGGCATTCTTTTCTTCTTCTGTCAGCATGTTATTCTTTGAGTTTCTCTCTTCGTTTTCTCTGCCCGGCATGGCCCGAACGCATCCCGCGCCGCCCTTCGCCGGTCGAAAACATCGAACTTTACCCCTTATTTTCTACATTCGGACTACTTCTTCGCCCGATCGAAAACAGCGGACTTACGTTCTTTGTTCTCTTCGCTCGGTCCGACGAGTCTATTCGTCGGTTCCCGCTTATCGAAAACATCCGAAAATACATTCTATAAACACACAAAAATAGCATTTATTCGTCGAATAAGCAACTTTGGACCCAATAAAATCACCCGTTTCCGCAAGTTTTTTCACCGCACACACCATTTTCAGCCCTTTTCAGCCGTTTTGACAACATCAAAAAAATCCCCCGGCAAAGTGTCGGGGAATTTCAAAGCCGTTCGGACAAATTTTATACATCACGCCCTATTTACGACCGCCAGCACGATCGGGAAAAATACACTACCGGAAATCGATCCACTCGTACCCGGCGTAATTCTCCGCATCGAAAGTGCGGGGCGACGCCTCGTGAACGGTGACGGAACGGATGTCGATCCGAACCCGGTCGCCGTCGATTTCGTAGATCACTGCCGTCGGCAGCGAACGGGCCGTGTCCACTTCGACGTCGATCTGCCCGACGGCCGACTGGATACGCAGCGGAGTAAGCCGGATTACGGCCGTGCTTCCCTTCTCGCTCAAAAGCGAGGCGGCATATTCGCCGTCGATGAAATCGAACGCCCGGGTGGGATTATTGAGCAGATTATGGGACGTGAGATCCACACGGTCGATAACCACCTCTTTACGATCGGGGTCGATTTCGTAACGGAACTCCGCATCGCCGTAAACCTCCTGCCCATTGACATGCATATAGTAGTTGTCGCCGCTCACCTCATAATAGCCCGGCACGACATCCCCGTCGGTATGCACCTCGAAGACTACGCTGTACCCCTCCAGCGCTCCGAGCGCAGCGGTCAGTTGCTTCAACACGGCCTGCGGCCGGTTATCGGCCTGGACAGAGAACACGGCAAACAGTGCCGCCAACAACAAAACAGATCGTTTCATAAGATATTTTTTCCGATTATACTCCGATAGACCGAACCGTCGTCATTCCGTCGATTTTCGCCCGAATACATCGGCCGAATCTGCAAATGTACTCCGAAACCGCTCCGACAACGGTCGAATTCAAAAATCCGAAAAACGACAATCGACATCACGAATGTTTCGACCATCCTTATTCAATATATTCAATGCGAAACCAATTTTAGTCCGACGATAGAACCGAACAAGGTAACGATAAAAAAAATCCGGGCGAAACCCGCCGATTCGCCGAAGACGAAAATCCCCAGCAACACCGTACCGAGAGCTCCCACGCCGGTCCAAATAGCGTACGCGGTACCGATCGGGAGCGTCTGCACGGCTTTGGCCAGCAAACCCATACTCAACACTGTCGCCAGGACGAACCCTCCGATCCAAAGATAAAGCTCCGTACCCTGGGCCCCCTTGGTCTTCCCTAAACAGAAAGTCATGGCCACCTCGAAAACTCCCGCGATAAACAATACGATCCAATTCATCGTTTTCTCCCTCGTTTTTATTCCGAATTACCAATCCGAAGAGTGTTCCGCACCCCGCTTTCGTACGACAAGACAACGGCAATCCCTATTTCATAATACCCAAACACATTCAAGCCTCGTCCGGAGCGATCATCGCATCAAAATACTCCCAACTCCTGCAGGCGGGCCTCCAGCGAAGGCAGGTCGTGGAAGAGAATATCGCGCGGCTTGGCTCCCTCCTGACGGCCGACGATGCCGGCCCGCTCGAGCTGCATCATGATCCGACCGGCACGGTTGAAGCCCACCTCGTAATTGCGCTGAATCGAAGAGGTCGAAATCTGTCCCTGCGACACGGCTGCACGGGCAATGTCGGCGAACAGCGTGTCGTAGCGCACCGGAGCCCCGCTCTCGCTGCCCAGCGACGAGGATTCTCCGCCACTCGATTCCGGCACGTAATCGGGCAGCCGGTAGGCTTCGGAATATCCCTGTTGGCGGCCGATGAAATCCACGATCCGCTCCACTTCGCGGGTTTCGACCAGCGCACACTGGATACGGATCAGCTCCCCGTCCTTCGAGAAGAGCATGTCGCCCCGGCCGATAAGCTGGTTGGCGCCCGGCTGATCGATGATCGTGCGCGAGTCGATCATCTGCATCACGCGGAAGGCGATACGGGCCGGGAAATTGGCCTTGATACCGCCCGTGATGACCTTCACGTCGGGGCGCTGCGTGG